>Ga0180216_1000033_pt1 | contig 210894 bp, 177 predicted proteins | sample eDN3rd37CBELigMG_FD_128879 | JGI IMG/M metagenome (GOLD analysis project Ga0180216, IMG submission 128879) | Enriched Miracle-Growth compost microbial communities from Emeryville, California, USA - eDNA 3rd pass 37_C BE-Lig MG (version 2)... ...
AATACGGCGCCAGAAAGGCCCATTCGTCGTCAGCAACATCAGTTGGGTAGGGGGTACGGGATGTCGTGTCCATACCACCAAGGGTACGACGCCCCACCCCCAAAGTGCATAACAGCCTCTAGGGATCAGCTATCGACGTCCAGGACGGCGACGCGATTGGCGAGTGTGCCGATGCCGGCGATGGTGATACGGACGGTATCGCCTTCTTCCAGGCTGAAGTCGTCCGGTGGGACGATGCCGGTGCCGGTCATCAGGAACACGCCGTCCGGGAAGACGTTGCCCCGGTGCAGCCATGTCGCGAGCTCGTCCACATTCCGGTGCATCTCCGCTGTCGATGTCGTGCCCTCGAAGACGATGGCTTCGTCCCGTTCGATCGCGAGGTCGATCGTCAACGCCTGCGGATCGTCGATCTCGTCGCGGAGGGCGATGACCGGTCCCATCGCGCCGCTGCCGGTGTAGATCTTGGCCTGCGGCAGATAGAGCGGATTCTCGCCCTCAATGGAGCGGGACGAGACGTCGTTACCGACGGTGTAGCCGATCACCTCATGATGCCTGTTCACGACCAGCGTCAATTCCGGTTCGGGGACATCCCACGTCGAGTCGCTGCGGATCGTGATCGTGCCGCCGGGACCGACGATCCGACGCGCGGTCCCCTTCAGGAAAAGCTCCGGCCGTTCCGCAACGTAGATCCGGTCGTAGACGCTTTGCTCGGTGGATTCTTCCATTCGCGCATCGCGGCTGCGTTTGTAGGTCACACCGGCCGCCCAGACTTCCTGGACGTCGATCGGGGCAAACAGGGCGACGTCGTCCAGCGATACCGCCTCGATGTCGCTTTCCCGGAGCGCGCGGACGGTGCTCCTGATCGCATCCAGCGGATGCTGTAGAAGCTGCTGGGGTGACGAGTAGCCGGCATCGTCCGGAAACGCGCGGATGTAGCCGTCTTCCAGCCAGCCCAGTCGTGGGTGGCTGTTGTCGAGGGGACGATAACGTACGATCGCCATAAACCTGACCTTTCGCGACATGGCGGCATCTTGATTCGGATGCATGCATCGTACGCGATCGTCGCCCTTTCGGGAATCTCTCAGGCGTCCGGCAGGAGCCGTTCCGCGAGGAGCTCGGCAAGATGCCGGATTTCGAGCTTCCGGCCGCTGGCGTCAACGCCACCGCGGAGGTGCATGATGCAGCCCTGGTTGTCCGTCACTACGACGGGAGCGCCGGTGGTTGTGGCATTGTCCAGCTTGCGGTTCATGAGCCGTTCGGCGACATCGGGATATTCGATGCTGAACGAGCCTCCGAATCCGCAACAGAGCGTGTTTTCCGGCAGTTCGACCAGCTCGTCGCCCATCACTTGCTCGATCAGGTAGCGCGGTTCCGGCTTGAGGCCGAGCGCATTCAATCCCTGACAGGAATCGTGGTAGGTCACCGAGCGTCGAGCGCCGCCCCGTGCCGCCAGGACGCCCGCCGGAAGCTTCGCGATGTTGACGAGGAACGATGTGAAGTCGACGATCTTTCCGGAAAGTGCGGTGGCACGGGCGAGTGCTACCGGTTCGTCCCGGAAGAGATGCACGTAATCCTGAACCATCATCGCGACGCAGCTTGCGCTGGGGGAGACGATGTAGTCGGCGCCGACCGCCTCCAGCGAGTCCATCGTGTGCAGGGCGAGGCGCTTCGCGTTGGCGATGTCGCCGGAATTGTTCGGGATCAGACCGCAGCAGTGCAGGGCTGGCGGATCGACCACCGTCGTGCCGAGTGCCTCGAGCACACGGACGACGGCCCGGCCCTGCTCGGGATAGAGGCGATCGGTCATGCAGCCGGGGAAGAGGGCGACGTGGAGTCCGGCGGCGTCGTTCGGGATCACCGGTGACGGTGGACGCTTCGTTTCGTTTGCCCGGTCCTCGAACCGGTGTCTCGCGAGCGCGGGCAGACTGCGCCAGCGGGTCTGTTTGTTGAGGATCGGCGCCTTTTTCGCCCGCACGAATCGCGAGCCACGCGTGACCGGGAATTGCGCGCGGGCGCCGATCTTCAGCAGGAGATTCGCGACGTTTGGATGCGAGTAGGCCGAGAGGATGAGCTGCTTGGCGCGCTTCATCCCCCGTTCCTGAACGACCATCTTGCGCACGTCGAGGATCTGCCGGGGCAGAGGGATGCCGACTGGACAGACCGTCTCGCAGGCGTTGCAGGAGAGGCAGAGGCTTTGCGGTCCGGCCGCGGCATCCAGGCCGTGCAGGAACGGTGTGACGACCAGGCCGATGGCACCGGAGTAGATATGGCCGAAGACGTGCCCTCCGACCTCGCGGTAGGGCGGGCAAACGTTGCTGCACGCCGCACAGCGGATGCAGTGGAGCGCCTCGCGGAACTCTGGCATCTCGCGCATCGTGCTGCGACCGTTGTCGACGAGAACGATGTGCTGCTCGTGGCCGGGTGTCGGCCCCTGTATGAAGGTGGTGTAGACGGTGATGCGCTGGGCCGTCGCGCTGCGGGCGAGCAGGCGAAGCTGGGTCATCGCGTCCTCATAGGTGGGTACGAGCTTCTCGATTCCCGCCAGGACGACGTGGACCGGTGGCATCGACGAGGTCAGGCGACCATTCCCCTCATTGGTCACCATCATCACGGTGCCAGTCTCGGCGATCATCGCGTTCGCGCCGGTGACGCCCATCCCCGCCCGGAAAAAGACATCGCGGATGACGTCGCGGGCGGTGTGGACCTGTGCCTCGACATCGTCGCGCGGGACGTCCTTGCCGAGACTTTCGCTCATCACGTCGCCCACCTGTTGCCGGGCCAGGTGGATGGCGGGCATCACCATGTGGCTTGGGCGCTCGTGTCGGAGCTGGACGATCCACTCGCCGAGATCGGTCTCGACGACCTCGATGCCGTCGTTTTGCAAGACCGCGTTGAGCTCGATTTCCTCGCTGACCATCGACTTCGATTTGGCGACGGTCTTGACGGCATGCTCGCGGGCGATCTCGCGAACGATGCTGGTCGCTTCCCCGGCGTCGGCCGCGATGTGGATTTTCGTGCCGGCGCGACGTGCCGCCTCGATGAACCGCTGCAGGTAGTCGTCGAGGTTGTCGATGGTCCGGGTTTTGACCGCTTTCATCCGGGTGCGGAGCTGCTCGAAATCAACCTCGTCCATCATCGCCGCGCGCGACTCTCGCCACGACTGCTGGAACGTCGTGAGATTGCGCGAGAGCTGCTCATCGGCGAGCGCGGCCCGGTAACGCTCCTCGAAGGGAACGTCTGCGTGACCGTGGACGATGTCGGTTGCCATGACTGTGGCCTTTCGTGCGTAATGGTGGTCCGTAGGGGCAGACTCTTATGTCTGCCCTAGTCCGCCGAAAGGGCAGACATAAGAGTCTGCCCCTACAGGGGATTGGCGGGCGGTAAAAACACGACGTGAAGGGCGGCAGGACCCTGGACGCCGATGGTGAGTTGGCGTTCGATGTCGGCGGTCCGGCTCGGGCCGGTGACGAAAGTCGCGTAGGACGGACCAGGAGTCGCGATCTCCCGCAGGATCGGTGCGGCATCATCGAGCGATGGCTTCAGCGCCGCAATCGGGCAGATCGCGATCAGCAGATTCGTCATCAGGCTGACCGAGCGATCGGCCAGCTCCGGTTCGTTGAGAAGCAACGAACCGGTTTCGGCGATGCCGATCCTCGCCAGCGTCATTCCCACCGGTTGGTCGCGGACCTCTGCCGGATCGGCCGGGATGCGGATGTCGTATCCGGCTTCCCGGAGCGCGTTGACCAGTGCCGGTTGCGCCTCGACCAGTCTGGAGGATGTCCAGATCGGGTTGGCTCCCGCGGCGATCCCGCGAATGGTCGCGATTGCGTCGTCCAGCGAATCCGCACGGTGCGCGATGCCCGCGGTCGCCGCAAGATTTGCGGAGAAGGTGGAGAAGAGGTTGTTTTGTGCTATATCGTTGCCCATCGGCTGTAGGATACCCTTCCGTCCTTGCAAACGTCCGTCATCCCGAGCCGCGACGGTCGCGAAGCGGCCGGAGCGTGTCGAGGGATCTTGGCTCTGACCGACCGCCACTTTAGGCTGGATCAAAGATCCCTCGACACCGTTCGACGCCTTTCGGGCGTCTCACGGGCTCGGGATGACAGGAGCTTTATGCGATGAGCCTTGTCGCTATAATGTCGCGCCGATGATCCACGGGTTGAACTCTTCCTCGCCGATACCATCCAGCTCGCTCTTCGTCTTCTCTCCGGACGCCACCGCGAGAATGCGGTCGAAGATCTCCAGGCCCACCTCGTCCAGCGAGACTCCGTCGAGCATCTTGCCGGCGTTGATGTCCATGTCCGGTTCCTGCTTCGCATACAGCTCCGAGTTTGTCGCGATCTTGATCGATGGCGACGGCTTGAACCCGAAGGCTGAGCCGCGTCCGGTGGTGAAGCAAACGATGTTGCAGCCGCCCGCGACCTGCCCCGTGACCGAGACCGGATCGTAGCCGGGTGTGTCCATGTGGACGAAGCCGCGCGTTGTGATGCGTTCAGCGTACCCTACAACGTCGGTCATTGGGGTCGTGCCGGCCTTGGCGATCGCGCCGAGCGATTTTTCGTAGATCGTCGTCAGGCCGCCGAGCTTGTTGCCGGGGGAGGGATTATTGTCGATCTCGGTGCCGAACATTGAGGTGTAGTCCTCCCACCAGTGGATTTTGTCCACCAGTTTCTGGCCGACCTCCTCCGATACGGCGCGGCGGGTGAGCAGATGCTCGCCACCGTAGACCTCGCTCGTTTCACCGAGCACGACTGTGCCGCCCTGCCGAACAATCTCGTCCGCGGCGCGACCGAGGGCCGGGTTGGCGGTGACGCCGGACCAGCCGTCCGATCCACCGCACTGGAGAGCGAGGGTGATCTCCGAGGCGGAAACCGGCTCCCGCTGCGCCTTGTTGGCTTCCGGCAGGAGGCGCTTGACCGCCTCGATCCCGTCCTGCACCGATTGCCGGAACCCTCCGTCGAGCTGGATCGTCAGTACCAGCGGCTTGTCCTTGTTGAGCGATGTGTTTTCGATCAGGTCCTGCGGCTGGTTCGTCTCGCAGCCAAGGCTGAGGATGATGTAGCCGCCAATATTCGGATGATCGACGATCCCGGCCATCGTTTTCTGGAGCAGGCCAAGGTAATCCGACCCGTAATGCGCGCCACAACCGCCCTTGGTCGGGAAACCGATGACGCCGTCGACATTCGGAAACTGGTCCATGATCGGATTGTCGCGGAAATAATCGGCGACGCGGCGCGTCGCGGTCGACGAGCAATTCACGCTGGCGAGCACGGCGACGTAGTTGCGCGTGCCGATCCGGCCATCCCGGCGGCGGTAGCCCATGAAGGTGCGGCGCTCCGCCTCGGGCACCATCTCGACGGGGTGATAGTCTGCGCCGAATGCATAATCCAGCTTGAGCTCGCCCTGGTGGACCTCGACATTCTGGGTGTGAACGTGGCGGCCGGGCGCGATGTCATCCGACGCGAAGCCGATGATCTGACCATAGCGGCGAATTTCCGCGCCCTTCGGGATAAAACGCAGGGCGACCTTGTGTCCCGGTGGAATCATCTGGCCGATGGTGATCTCTTCGCCGTTGAGATTCAGGACCATGCGTGGCAGGAGCGGTGTCTTCGCGATCGCGACATCGTCGCGTTCGTGGAGGCGAACGGCGACATCGGTGAAATCGACCGGTCCTCGATGGGCCGTGCCGAGGCGCGAGAGACCGGCGGGGTTGGAGGCCATGAGCGTTTCCTTCCTAACGTGCGGTCAGGCCGCCGTCGATGACCATCTGGGCGCCGGTCACATAGGCCGCCTCGTCCGATGCGAGATAGAGGGCGAGAGGGGCGATTTCTTCCGGTCGACCCATCCGGCCGAGAGGCTGGCGGGCGTGAAGTTGCTGGCGCGTCTCCTCGATCTCGCCGGCGTGGTAACGCTGCAGGTAGGCTTCGACGAAAGGTGTCTCGACGGTGCCGGGGCAGATGCAGTTGCACCGGATGCCCCGATCGACGAAGTCCATCGCGGTCGATTGTGTCATCGAGATCACCGCACCCTTGGTCGTGCCATAGGCGAAGCGACGGGAGACAGCGACCTGACCGGCGATCGACGCCATGTTGACGATCGCGCCGCCCTGTGGGTCCTGGGCGAGCATCTGTTTCACCGCAGCCTGCGAGCAGTTGTAGACACCGTTGACGTTGACGGCCATGAGACGGGAGAAATCTTCCGGCGACGTCTCGATGAGGTCGCCGACCATGCCGATTCCCGCATTGTTGACGAGAATGTGGAGACCGCCGGTCTGTCCGACGATTTGGGCGACCGCTGATTCCGCCGATGTCATATCGGTGACGTCGAGATGGACGGCGATGGCGGAGCCACCCTCGCTCGCGATCTCCTGCGCGACGGTGTTGGCAGCATCGTCGTTGATGTCGCCGATGGCGACCGTCGCGCCCTGCTTCCCGTAGAGAAGGGCGATTTGCCGGCCGATTCCTGAACCGCCGCCGGTGACGAGCGCGGTCTTCCCATCAAGTCTGAACATGATTGCTCCCACGGTATGCACGATGACTGTCCCGTCGATTGTATACAGAAGTGTTCGTCGTGAAAACACCGGGATGGCCTGTACGGAATCCCCGCCGAGATGCCCGGGCTCGGTATGACGGTGTTGGCTCCGTGGTCGGCGGCTTGTATCAGATGGTGTAGGGTCGGACATAAGAGTCCGCCTCTCATCGACTGTCATCCTGCTAACCGCTCTGCGGGCATGCCCAGACGGAGCCGAAGAGGATTTGCTCGCCGAGTTTTCCCAGACCCTGCAATGAGGGCAGATACCGCCCTTCGTACTGTGGGAAATCGATCTCGATCGGGTTCGCGGTTGGCAGCAGTTCCGGCGTCTGTCCGAGTTGCGCATGCGCGTGGATCTCGTCGGTCATCTGCGCTCTTGCCCAGCGGATATCGTCCCGCGAGCGCTCGCTCCGGGGAATCCTGCCGTAGAGATCGATCACCATCCGGGTGATCTGCTCGGCTCCGGTGCAGGTAAGCGCCAGGTCCATACCCTCGTCCGTCAGTTTGACGGCGATGGCGTCGGTGAACCGGTCGGAGTAGACGTATTCGATAGAGGCGAGGCTCGGGTCGGAGAGACCGGGGCAGAGGAAATCGGCACTGGATCGCTCGGGCGGGCAGCCGTTGTCAGCCGTCGCCGGTGTGGCGACGGCTGTTGCGGGAGCGAGCAACGTGGAGAAGGCGAGCAGGAGACCGGTGAGGATAGGGAAAACGTGTGTCATATCGTTCCATCTGGTACGGCACTGTCACCGGCCGCTCGCGCAAGGAGCGGGAGAGCCGGGCTGTCGGGGTAGAGGAGGGCGACGCGTTGGCGGAGCCACGTCTGACGCTCGCGGTCCAGTTTCGGGATCATCCGCCTGAGATCGGCGAGGTCCTTCGGACGATGGGGCACTTTCGCCTTGTACAGGAGCTGGACCTCTGGCGCGAGGATCGGGATGCCGTCCCGAATATCGTCGAGATCTGTCAGAAGCCCCGAGACGCGGTGATCTCGCCGGAAGAGCCAACGATCGCGAACGGAGTCCATGACCATGATCTGCAGCGCCCACCGGTCTGCTCCGCCTGGGCGACACCAGATGTCGTGCACGTGGTCGGGGAGCGGTGTACCGGCCTCCCAATGCCTGAGGGAGCCGGGCGGATCGGCCGCCATGATGGTCCAATCGGGAAGAAGTTGATGGAAGTATCCGATATCGGCGCGGAGGATGAGGACATCGATATCCTCGTGCGGGCGGGAGGGATATCCGACGAAGAGGTCGAGCGACCAACCCCCGGCGATCCACCAGCGTCCCGGGTAGCGGGCGAAGATGCTGGCGACACCGTGCGGCGACATCGGACTCCAGGGTCGGGTGACTTCAGGGTCGTCCATGTCGGGAATCCTTCTTCAGGAGCTGCGTCATCCGGAAACGACGATGATGTTCGCGTAGGGCGTCGTATCACCGGTGCGGACAGTGGCGCGACCGCTCGTACTGAGGCGCTTCAACTCCAGATGCGATACCGGCTCGATCCGTATGCCGGGCAGCGCCGCGCGCAGGGCATCGACATATCCGGCCGAGAAGCGTATCGCTTCCTCGGCGATCAGGATGCGGTCGATGACGAAGTCGGCATGGACGAGGCGCACCACATCGATCACGGTCGGGATATCGTCCGTCAGCGCGAGGTCGATCCGGTGGTGTCCGGCCGGGATTGGGAATCCGCGATCGCAGATCGTGAAATAGTCGGTGTGCCCGGTGGAGGCCAGCAGTTGATTGAGATCCGGATGCAGGATGCCGCCGCGTTTCATTCCGTCGCTGGTTCTTCCTGCTGCTTCGCAACGGCGTCGCGTTGTTCCAGCGTGATCTGGTTCTGCAGGTCCGGCGCCAGGCGTTTGAAGATGTAGTGGCCGCCGGTCGGCATGGCGGCGGCCAATTCCCACCCCTGCGCGCCGAGCTGGTTGAGCTGCTCTTCGGTCAGTGGGGAGTCGCTGTGCTTGACATGGTATTCCCAGCGATCGTTGTTCATGACGAACCCTCCTCCGGCGCATTGTGCGATACGAGATCGGCCAGTACCCGAGTCTTCATGTCGAGGATATGCGATGTCAACGCCTGCTCCGCGGTCTGGATGTCTCCGTCCAGCAGGTGCTGGATGATGGCGCGGTGTTGTTCCAGCGCGATCTCCATCCAGCCGGGGAGGTCGGTGCCGAATTGCTGATAAATCGCGACTTGCGTCCACAAGCTTTTGACGATGCTCGTCAGGCGGGAGTTGCCAGCCTCTTCGACCAGCCAGCTATGAAAACCCCGGTCGGTCTTGAGGAAGGCTTCGGCGGCATCCTCGCGCTCCTGGTCGGTATTCGCGAAGCGGATGAGCCGCTCGGCGTGCTCGAGCTGGGCGAGCGCGTGCTGATAGTCTGCCGTATGATCGTTTTGCGCCATTTTGCGCAGGGCGAAGGTTTCCAGCGTGGCACGCAGATCGAAGATCTCCTCCACATCCTTCGGGGAAATCGTGGCGACGAAAAAGCCCCGATTCGGTGCGGCGTCAACGATGCCATCCTGGACCAGTTGCAGCAATGCCTCCCGGATCGGGGTGCGGCTGACGCCGAGCTCTCTGCTGAGGCGCAGGTCGGAAAGCTTTTCTCCTGCGTGCAGCTCTTGGCGAAGAATGCGATCGCGCAGGATACGGTAGACATCGGAACCCAGATTGCGCCGCTCGATCGGGACAGATGCAGAGTTTGATGGTCGACGAGCGGGTGTGCTCACGGAAATCCTCCATACGTTCCGGGGGACGGTGTGGCGTTCGCCATGGGGAAGTCCAGGCGATAACGCGAGTGCAAGTGATCATGGAATTTCTGTATTCCATATACAATGCTTACCAATTATTGGCAAGAATAGCAGGATGCGTGCGCCGGATCACCCCGCGCATATCCAGGGAGAGTGGACATGTCGTTGACCTTGGCATCCCGGATGGACAGGATCGGCACGGAAACCGCGTTTGCGGTGATGGCCAGGGCTCGCGCGCTGGAAGCACAGGGCCGGGACATCGTGCATTTACAGATCGGTGAGCCGGATTTCGACACGCCGGCCCATATCGTCGATGCCGGGGTGGACGCCTTGCGTTCAGGCTGGACGCATTATGGTCCTGCGGCCGGTGATCCCGACCTGAAAGCGGCCATCGCCGAGTATATCCATCGGTCGCGGGCTGCGACATATCGGCCGGAGCAGGTCGTCGTGACGCCGGGTGGCAAGCCGGTGATGTTCTTCGCGATCCTCGCATTGCTCGAAGCCGGGGACGAGGCGATTTATCCCGATCCCGGGTTCCCGATCTACCGGTCGATGATCGAATTCACCGGGGCAAAGGCGGTTCCGATTGCCCTGCGCGAGGAGAATGACTTCCGGTTCGATGTCGATGAGCTTGCCTCGCTGGTGACGCCGAAGACGAAGCTGCTGATCATCAACAGCCCGGCGAATCCGACGGGCGGCGTCCTCGCCAAGTCCGATCTCGAGGCGATCGCGAAGATCGCGATCGAGAACGATCTCGTCGTTCTGGCGGACGAGATCTACAGCGAATTGTTGTACGAGGGCGAACATCATTCGATCGCCGCGTTACCGGATATGGCCGAGCGGACGATCCTCCTCGACGGGTTCTCCAAAACGTACGCGATGACCGGGTGGCGCCTCGGATACGGGTTATTCCCGGAATGGCTGTCAGAGCCCGTGACGACGCTGATGGTGAACAGCAACTCCTGCACGTCGGTGGCGGTGCAGCGGGCCGGGCTGGCGGCGCTGACCGGGCCGCAAGACGACGTGGCGACGTTCCGCGAGGCGTTTCGCCGCCGGCGCTCGCTGGTTGTCGACGGCCTGAACGCGATTCCCGGTCTGTCCTGCGTCATGCCGAAGGGCGCATTCTACGCATTTCCGAACATCACCGGCACGGGGATGACGAGCCAGCAGTTTGCCGATTCGCTCCTGGCAGAACATGGCGTCGCCACGCTCGCCGGCACAGGGTTCGGCGATGCCGGTGAGGGGTACATCAGGATTTCGTACGCGACATCGGAGGCGAACCTGGAGAAGGCGTTGGCGCGCATCGCGGAAGCCGTGCGGGCAGTGTAGGCAGGCTAGCAACTCCGTCCAGACGGTAGCACCGGGCCGAAGTGCCCGGTGTCGTTTATCGACCACTTCGGGTCGGTGCTACCTCATACACTGTTCATCCGTCCACCACTTTTCGGTCGATGGTCTTACCCTGCGAAACACGTTTCAATACCCGGAGGTTATCCCGTTCTGCCCTGCGGGCAGCGGCTTCGCCGGGGGATTCTTCCCGTTGGTCAGAATGACGGTGCTGGTTGGCGGACGAATGGTCCCCTCTGTCGCGAACGGACAGTGGAAGAGGTAGCACCGGGTCGAGATCCCCACTCTGGTAGCACCGGGCCGCAGTGCCCGGTGTCCAAGAGCGGCGAGACACCGACCACTTCGGGTCGGTGCTACCTCAGGACGGGGGCGGCAAGGCGCTACTGGGGATGTATGCGTGTCAGTTTGGAGCGAAGCTTCCAGACGTGTTCCGCATCTCCGTTACGCGCCCAGTGCCATGCGGACGTGCAGCGCGAGGTGGAGCCGCAGCCGGGTGTCCGGGTCGTCGAGGTTGAGACCGGTGACATCGGTGATCCGCTCGAGCCGGTACAGCACCGTGTTGCGATGGACATTCAGGATCGAGGCCGTCTCCTTCGGACTGCAGTTCGCCGCAAAAAACGCCTCCATTGTCTCGGTCAGGTTGGATTTGTGGACGCGATCGTACGTGAGCAGGGCCCCCAGCGTCTCGTCCTGGAATGCATGGAGCTCGGGCATGTGTTCGGCCGCGAGAATGAGCCGGTAAATGCCGAGCGTATCGAAATCCGTGATCTGTCCCGCCCGCTGGAGACGCCGTCCGAGCGTGAGCGCCTGCCGGGCTTCCTGGTGCGATTGCCGGATGCCCTGGATGCCATGTCCGGGACGACCGATGCCGATCGACACGATTTCCGCGAAGCCGTGCGTGCGCAATGCGGACTCGAGTGCCTCGCGAATCACGTTGGCGATGTTGGCGGGCGTGTCCACGCTTCCGGTTGCCCAGACGACTTCGGCGCTGGTGTTGCGCACCCGCCACAGGAGCTTGACGCGCAGGGCGCGCTGCGCATCCCGCAGGCCATCTTCCAGCACCGTCCAGCGACCATCCCGCGAGCGAGCCGGTCCGTTCTGGGCGGGATCGATCCGCGCGTTGAGCGCGCAGAATTCCTGGTCGAGATCGTGTCCGAGGCGGCGAGCCTGCTGTGAGAGCGAGATTTCGCTGCGAAGCGCGCCGTCCAGCATTTCGTCGAGAACATTCAGCTCCACTTCGCGGCGGACGCTGGCTGCCGCCTGCTCGCGCGCGAGGGCAACCGCCAGTGCGGTGGCCGCGCGGGACGCGAACATGGTGTCCTCCGTCCGCTCGTCGCCTTCTGGTGCGAGCAGGGAGACGTTGCCGAGAAGCCCGTTCCGGCTTGAGATCGGGGCGATGATGCGGAGCCATGCATCGTCGGCGGACCAGATACGGACCGGAGGCTCGACCGCGCTCGACGTCCCGAGGGTCCGCAACCAGGCATGGGCGGGCGTGTTTGTCTGATGCAGGACCCGCTGGTGGATATCGTCCGTCACGATCCCGTCCGGGTCCGGACAAAACGCGAGCACGCCGCCGTCGCGCCGCTCGATGACGACGGCCCGGCCGGAGATCCGGGCCAGCTCGGCGGTCAACTCCTCCAGAGCCTCGCCGGAGATGGCGAGCTCCATCATCTGGCGCCCGATATCCTGACTCTGCTGTTGCAGGATGCGACGGCGCTCGGCGATGGCGCGGGAGGTCTCCCGTTCGAGATGGCTGAAATCGATATTCCGGGGCAGGACGAGCAAGGGAATCGATGCCGCGTCCGCCGCCGTGGCGGCTCCGGGGTCCGGCATGGAGGTCACGGCGAGCGCGGCGATGCCAAAGGTCGAGAGCTGGCGGATGGCGTCCGCCAGCGACAACCGTTCGTCGATGAGATCCAGTACGCCGTCGGGAAGCAGCACGAGCTCGCCCCCGGAGATATGGGCGAACGCCGGGGGGGCGGGCCGAAGCCGCATCGCCCAGGTAACCTCCCTGTTCGAGCCGGATTTCCCTGCCACGATGGTTGTGCCGATCGGCAGGACGTGAGCGAGGATGTCGCGTACCGAGATGGTGCCGTCGTCTCGCGGGATTGTGACGCCCATCAGAGATCTCCGTAGCGCATGTGTTCCCACGAGCTCACATGCCGCCGGTACTCGCCCCACTCCGCACGTTTGACGGCAAGGAGCTGGTCGAAGATGTAATCGCCTAGCGTCTCGCGGATGACATCGCCGTGCGCCAGCTCTTCCAGCGCCTCGCCCATGGTTTGGGGCAAGCGGGGGATGCCGAGTCGATTGAGCTCGTCGTCGGCGTAGGAGACGAGATTCTCGTCCAGCGGTGGCGGCGGTTCGATGGCGTTGCGGATGCCATCGAGCGCGGTGCCGAGCGAGACGGCGATCGCGAGATACGGATTCGCCATCGCGTCCGGGCTGCGGAGCTCGATATCGGCCGAGGTTCCGCTCGGGCTGGCGGGGACGCGGAGGAGCGAGCTGTGGCTGACCCGCGCCCATGTCGCGTGGGTCGGCGCGCGGTGTCCGTCCGCGAGTCGCTTGTAGGAGTTCACGTTGGTGCAGACGATCGCGCTCATCGCCGCAGCGTGGGCGATCTGGCCGCCGATGATGTGGCGGGCCGTCTCCGAGATGCCGTGATCGCCGGATGGATCTTGCAGCAGATCGGTGCGGTCGGGATAGGAGCAGATTCGCTGGAAGAGGTGCATGCCGGAGCCGGGCGCATTGGCGAATGGTTTTGCCATGAATGTCGCGCGCATGCCATGACGGCTGGCGATCTGGCGGATGACCTGGCGGGTGGTGATGATTTGGTCGGCCATGTGGATGCCGCCGCGGTGCCGGAGGTCGAGCTCCTGTTGACCGGGTCCGGTTTCGTGATGGCCGCCTCGTACCAGCACCCCGAGCTCGTGCAGGGTCGCGACGATCTCGGCACGGACGTAGGCGGTGCTGTCCTCTCCGTCGCCGAAGTAGCCGGTGGCCGTGCTTTCCGGCAACAGGGTGGCGTTGGAGAGGTCCTCGCCCTTGTACAGGTAGAACTCGAGTTCGATCCCGACCTGGTAGTCAAGCCCGAGGCTGGCGGCTTCCTCAAGTTGTCGCTGGAGAGCCGAGCGGGGATCGCCGGCGAACGGCTGACCGTTGCGGCGGGTCACCCAGCAAAAAAGCTGGGCCTGGCGAGGTGTGCCGGCGATCTGCGGAAAGATCGTGAGAGAGTTCGCGTCCGGCAGTAGGAACAAGTCGATCTCGACCTGACGCTGGCCTCCCGCCATCGCAGCGCCATCGAAGCGATAACCGCTTTCGAAGAGCTCCGGCAGGAGATGGGCCGGGATCGTCACGGTGCGGATACCGCCGGCGATATCGGTGAACTGCAGGTTGATGAGGGTAACGCCGGCGTCGTCGATCCGATCGAGTGCGGCCTGGATCTCGGGTCGACCGCGCAGGTGTGATTCGCGATCGGGGGCAGGATTTGGTGACATGGCGTTCTCCGGCGCCTCTGGCGCAGTGGGCGGTTTCGCAGTTTGTGCCGGCCGTCGCCGCCACGTAACGGCACTTCCGGACGGCCGTGAGTCTTCTTCGATGATTGTGCGATGGTTTGGGCGCAAAGTACAAGATTAAGTGAGCGAATTCTTTGCACAGAGAACCTATCCCTGACGATATCTCGCGCCCTAAACTCTGAATCCCCACAATGGCGTGGTCGAAACGTCAACGCTGCGCCCGCCATACGTCCGGATAGCGACATCGACATGCGGTCGAGCACATAGTCTGCGCGGTCTGCGAGGACAGTCGACTGTGCTCATCGCTCAACCCCCCGCTATCCCGGTGAATAATCTCGTAGATTTCGAAGAATCGTTGCCTGGGAGTCGTGCTATGAGCCAAACCGTCCTGACCCGATCTATGTCCGAAGCATCACCCTCCCTGTACGACCCCTCGTTTGAGCACGATGCCTGCGGAGTGGGTGTTCTGGCCGACATTCAGGGGAAACCATCGCGCCTGATCGTGGAAAAGGCCCTGGACGGGCTGGTGAACCTGACGCATCGCGGTGGAGTGGGGGCAGACGCCAGGACGGGCGACGGAACGGGAATTCTCCTCCAGATCCCGCACCGGTTCTTCGCCGATGTTGTCGGTGACCTCGGCGGGTTGGCCCCCGGCGACTACGGGGTGGTCGTGGTCTTCCTGCCAGCATCCGCAGAGACGCGTTTGCGCGCATTGGATGCGATTGCTGACGTCATCGCTGGACGAAAGCTGGATTTGCTCGCAACGCGTGAGGTTCCGGTCGATTCGTCGGTGCTCGGGGAGTTGGCGGCATCCGGGCGCCCTCATATCACCCAGATGTTCGTGCGCCGTCCCGAGAGCATGGCCCTTGACGATTTCGAGGAAACCCTGATCCGTTTGCGGCGGGCGATCGAGCGCCGCACTGACGAGACGAGGCCGGACGACGTCTTCGTGGTTTCCTGCTCGGCACGCACGATCGTGTACAAGGGGCTCTGCCTGCCCGAGGACCTGCCGCGGTTCTACCCCGATCTGGCGGACGCGAGGGTGGAATCGGCGATGGTGCTGTTCCACCAGCGGTTTTCGACGAATACCGAATCGACCTGGAGCCTGGCCCAGCCATTCCGCATGATCGCCCACAACGGCGAGATCAACACGATCCAGGGAAACCGGGCCTGGATGGAGGCTCGCTCCGCCCAGTTGGCGAACGAGGGCGATGACGCGAGTGACTTCCTGCCTCTGGTTCCTCTGGAGGGCAGCGATTCGCTCAGCCTGGATGCGGCGCTCGAGGTGCTGAGGCTGGGTGGCCGCTCGCTTCCACACGCGTTGATGATGTGCGTGCCCGAGGCATGGGAGCAGGTGCCGGATATCAACCCGGAGCGACGCGCGTTTTACGAGTTCCATGCCGGGGTGATGGAGCCGTGGGATGGTCCTGCCGCACTCGGTTTTTGCGATGGTGTGGTGGCGGGCGCGGCGCTGGACCGGAACGGCTTGCGGCCCATGCGATACGCGATCACGCGCGACGGGTGGTTTGTGGCCGGTTCGGAGGCCGGGACGGTGGACATCGATCCCGAATCGATCGTCGAACAGGGCCGTCTCGGTCCGGGACAGATGATTCTGGTCGATATCGAGCGCGGCGTTCTGTTGCGAAACGATGAGCTGAAAGACGAGGTCGCGTCGGCGCAACCGTATGGACAGTGGTTACGCGACCGGCGGGTGCGTCTTGATGTCCAGCCTGACCGGGATGAACCGGTGCCGGTGCCAGCCGAGGCCGATGCGAAGACCAGGGCGTCGCTGACCCAAACGCCGCCAGAAACCGTCGCCCTGCAGAGGGCATTTGGCTACTCTGCGGAGGACTTGAGGCTGATCGTCACTCCCATGGCCGGCGAGCACAAGGAGCCAACGTGGTCGATGGGCGACGATGCTCCACTCGCCGTACTTTCCGCTGTTCCCCGGCCCTTGACGGCGTATTTCAGGCAGCGCTTCGCCCAGGTGACCAATCCGCCGATCGATTCCCTGCGGGAGCGCTTCGTCATGGCGCTCGATACCTGGTTGGGGGCACGGGGGAATATTCTGGCGAGCGACCCGGCCCAGGCACGACTTCTTCACCTGCGGAGCATGGTGCTTTTGGAGGGGGAGCTGCAGGCGCTCCGTTCCTGCACGGCGTTGTCCCTCTCCGGGATCTCGACCACGTTCGTCCCGGGTGAGGAGTCGTTGGCGGCCGCGCTCGACCGGATCGTTGATGAGGCGGAGCAACGGGTACGAAACGGCGCGGAAGTGCTGGTGCTCAGCGACCGGTCCGTCGACAGGGATCGCGCTGCCGTGCCGATGGCGCTTGTGGTGGGCGCCATCCACACGCACCTGATCCGGAGCGGCCTGCGCATGCGGGTCGACCTCGTCTGCGAGGCAGGCGATGTCTGGGATGTGCATCAACTCGCCGTACTCATCGGCTATGGCGCGAGTGCGGTTCATCCGTGGCTGGCGCTCGAAACCGCGTCGACCATGTCGGGCACGCGGGGATACGAGACGACCCGGCCGTTGGAGCTCCGCCGGAACTACATCGATTCGCTGGAGTATGGATTCCTGAAGGTCATGTCGAAGATGGGAATCTCGACGGCCAGCGGGTATCGCGGGGCCCATATCTTCGAGGTGCTCGGGTTGGGCGAGACCGTGATGAGCCGCTGTTTCCCCGGCACGCCGTCGAGGATCGGCGGGATCGGGTTCGACGAGATCGAAGAAGACGTTTGCCGCCGTCATCACGATGCCTGGTCCGACCCTGTGCGGAGACTGCCGGATCAGGGCCAGATCAAGTTCAAGAAGGATGGTGAGATTCACGGATTTTCGCCATCGATCGTGAAGGCGATTCAGGAGGCCGCGCAGAAGAACGACCGGGTTGCGTATGCCGCCTACCACGATCAGGTGCGTGCCCAGCCACCAACGACGATTCGCGATCTGCTGGATATCCTGCCTGCGGGCGAGTCCGTGCCGATCGATGAGGTGGAACCGGCCGGAGAGATCATCCAGCGATTTGTCGTCACTGCGATGTCGTTGGGATCGCTCAGCCCCGAAGCGCATACGACGCTCTCCATCGCCATGAACCGGCTCGGCGCCAGGTCGAATTCCGGGGAAGGCGGCGAGGATCCGGCCTGGTACGACATGGAGGGCGAGGATATCCCGCATAGCAAGGTCAAGCAGGTGGCGTCTGGCCGCTTTGGCGTGACAACGCGCTACCTGACCAAAGCCGAGGAGCTCGAGATCAAGATCGCCCAGGGCGCCAAGCCGGGCGAGGGCGGCCAGTTGCCGGCATTCAAGGTCACGGAGTTTGTGGCGCGGATGCGTCATGCCGTCCCGGGATTGCCATTGATCTCCCCGCCGCCCCATCACGATATCTACAGCATCGAGGATCTGGCGCAGTTGATCTACGACCTGCGTCAGGTCAACCCCCGGGCGAAGATCGGGGTCAAGCTTGTTGCCGAGGCCGGTGTCGGCACGATCGCTGCCGGAGTCGTCAAGGCGAGGGCGGACTACGTGCTCGTCAGCGGGCATGCGGGCGGGACCGGTGCCGCGCCCTTGGCATCGATCAAGTATGCTGGTGTGCCCTGGGAGCTCGGCCTGTCCGAAACGCAACAGACGCTGGTTCGCAACGGTCTGCGGTCGCGCGTGCGGCTCCGGACCGATGGCGGACTGAAGGTGCCCGAAGACATCATCATGGCGGCGATGCTGGGGGCCGACGAGTTCGGCTTCGGAACATCGGTGCTGGTTGCGATGGGATGCGACATGGCGCGTCAGTGTCATCTCAACACCTGCCCGACCGGGATCGCGACCCAGCGCGAAGATCTTCGGGCGAAATTCGCCGGTACGCCGGAGATGGTGATCAGGTATTTCGAGCAATTGACCAACGGTCTTCGCGAGTTGATGGCGCAGCTTGGCGTCCGGTCCATTGCCGAGATCATCGGTCGTACCGACCTGCTGATACCGCGATCCATGCCGGGTCGGGCGGGGATGCTCGATCTCCGCGCGATCGTTCCGGCACCGGCATCCGCCGGGAAGCGCCGGAAATCGGAGGATGTCGACCACGGCGGCGAGAGTCTCGATGACCGATTGTGGCCGGCGATCGAACGCGATCTCCGGCGAACCGGGACCGCAATCGTCGATGCGCCGATCGCAACCCGGGATCGGGCGACGGGCGCCCGGATCGCCGGCTACCTGACTCAATGGCGGGAACGCGGCGTGACGCCGCTGGATCGGGTTCGCCTGGCGCTCACTGGAAGTGCCGGTCAGAGCTTCGGCGCATTCGTTGTGGCGGGGATGGACCTTTCGCTCAAGGGACAGGCAAACGACTATGTCGGCAAGGGAATGTCCGGGGGGCAGATCGCCATTCGCCCGATGTTCGACGGGGTGGCGGACAGGTCCCGCGTCCTTGCCGGCAACACCATCCTGTATGGCGCAACCGGGGGCCACGTGTACATCGCGGGGACGGTGGGCGAGCGGTTCATGGTGCGTAATGGCGGTGCCGTGGCCGTGGTCGAAGGCACCGGCGATCATGCCTGCGAATACATGACCGGGGGGCAGGCGCTCATTCTCGGCCCGACAGGGCGCAATGTCGGTGCAGGGATGACCAACGGGCAGCTCTGGGTCTACGACCCGGAACAGCATCTGGACGCGCGGATCAATCATGACTTCGTCGCGCTGGAGACGATGACCGGTGACGATGAGCGCGTTGTCTATCGCTTGATCCGGCAGCATGTGGAGTTGACGCAAAGTGCACTGGGCCGGGCGTTGCTTGGCGAGTGGGGATCCGTGAAGCAGGCGTTCCGGTGCGTGGTGCCGCACGCTTCCCGCGAGTTGGCTGCATCGAGCGACGACCAGGAAGGCGCCGCTGACTGAGACGGCATCCGGATGACTCGTTGTGGATGACGTCGGGGATGGTGCCGCTGGGGCGGTTTCTCTGCAGCTCGCTCTAACGCGGATTGCGGGAAGGTCGATTCGGTAGGGGCGGACTCTTATGTCCGCCCGGTTTTGCGACCAAAGGGCGGACATAAGAGTCCGCCCCTACGTGCGATAGGCGCGAACCGTGTCAATCATCGCGCAACTCACTGCCATCCTCGACATCGATCAGTCGATGCATCGATCGGGATGCCTTTCGCCGGAGTCCGAAACCGCAGATGCCGCCGACGAGCACACCGAAGAGATGGGCGAGGGCCGGAGCCAGACCCTGCCACCAGAATTGAGAGACGGTGACGAGAAAGAGGAGCGACCAGACCAGCGTCCCGATCGGCGCCGGCAGGAGCATCGCCGCCGCTGCCCAGCCGCCATGAGCTGCCGCCGATGACCCGGAATCCGCATACGCGAGCAACGCCGTTGCGGCCGTGTTGCCGACTCCCGACAGGATGCGGAGGGTGATCGCCGTGAGGATGGTCGATATCCAGTCGCTGGCGATCATGATGATGGCTGAGCGAATACTGCCGGCCAGGAATTCCAGGATCAGTGCCGAGCTGGCGACCATCAGGACCATTGAAAACGCGAGGCCCGGCGAGGATTGAACCCACAGTCCCGAGAGGACGTGCCAGAGATATCCGCTGCGCAGGTCGGCGTAATCGAAGCCGAATCGCTCGATCACCCGCCGGTGCTCGTCGAATGACATGTTCCATGTCAGCAATCCCACGATGGTGATGATGACGAGAAAGATCGTCGTCGTGGGAAACGAAACCGGCGCCATACCGGCTCGTGGCTCACGCGGTGCCAGCGATCGGTCAGCAGGATTCGTAGCTGGACGAGCGCCTCATGCATGAGGAGGTCCATTTTGCCGGCGCCCGGGATCGGGGACCGTCTCCGTCAGCCGGTTCAGCGCGATCGCGACCTGCGGAAGCGCGGCCATGGAGTGGATGACGAGGTATCGAGGCTCCCATGTGGGCTTGAACTTGTTCTTGTAGTTCCAGAGGCTTTGGCTCGCGAAGTAGCGTCCGAGTGGGCGGGAGAGCAGGGCGATCGCCCGCTCAGGCAGGTCCGCGTCGTCACCGGAATCCGCGCCAATAAAGGGCACCATACCGAGTGACACCGACTCATACCCGCATGATCGGCCATATTCGATCAGGCTGATCAGAAGCATGTCCATCGCGCCGTTTGGTGCGTCCTGGCGGTGACGCATCAGATCGAACGTGATTTCTCCGTGAACGCCATCGGGAATGATGTTGATGAATGCCTCGATCCGGCCGTTGCTGGAGCGTGCCAGGAGGATCGGGCTTTCGGCGATGTAGGCATCGTCGAAGAGACCGAGCGTGAAGCCGCGCTCGCGACGCCCGTCCAGCGTCAGCCAGTCGTCCGAAACCTCGCGCAACCCGGCGAGGATGTCGGGCGGAATGGGCGGCTCTATTCGCTCGATTCGAATCCCTTCCCGTGCGAATCGGTTCGGGACGGCGCGCAGGCTCTTCATCGACTTCCCCGAGAGCGTGAAGTCAGGGATTGAGACCACCGCATCCATGCCGATCCGCAGGAGGATCAGACCCTCGGCCCGGTACGCGTCGAGATAGGTTGGAGAGACCTGGTGAAACGCCGGTAGCCAACCATTGCTGTCGCAGAAGTCGAGAAACTCCTGGAGGAGGTGCTGGAATTCCTGCACGTCCCGCGCGTTGGGGTCGCCAAGCGCGAGTGCGACGGAGCCGGATTGTCCGTAGCTGACTACACCATTGCCCGACGATGAAAAGAAGAAACGTTTGTCGGGCCAGTATTTGAACCGATCGAGTGATGAGTTCCCATACATTGAGATGATCCCGCGTGCCCGTTCCCGTTCTGAGGTCGCCGTTCGATGTCGCCAGACAATGGGCCGGACCAGTGCGAGCACGGCGATGAGGATCGAGATGCCGCCGACGAGATGGAAGGATGTCACCAGCCAGTTCGCATATTCCGTGCGGGGTGCGAGTCCGGCGGAGTCGAGGCTGAAGAAGACGTCCAGCGACTGTTTCGCGGCGGAACGGAGGGAGAACTCGTGTCCGAAATGGCGCCGGTCTACCAGCCACAGGCTCGATATGCCGTACGCAAAGGCGAGGCCAAGCGCGGTCGCGAAGATCGCCAATCCCCGGCGGATGGTCGGAACATCGCTTTTCACGCGGAACCGGCCGGCATAGACAAGGAGCACGACGAGATTGGCGATTGTCAGGATCGCTCCCGCCCGATCGGGATCGCGTGAGAGCTGGCTGATCGCCACCGTGGCGGTGAGGATGACGGCCAGGATCCAGGCCGTCCGTTGACGTCGGAAAAGGCTGTAGGCGAGGACGATGAGCAGGAACCCAGCTGCCAGGGTGACGGTGCGACTCGCGTTCGGGAGCGTCCAGAAGGGGAAATTTTCGACATGGCGATGTGGGAACGGCATCGAACGATGACGGTTGAGTGGCATGACGGTGGAGATCGCGATGACGCCGCTGGCGGCGGTGAACAGCGCGGGAAGATGCGCCGGTAGCCCCAGCAGTCGTTTCTGGTGGCGAGCCTGGATCGCGATTCCGAATACGACCGGCAGCCAGACTTCTCCGATCCGGTACAGCATGGTGGCACCAAGTGCCTGCGATGCTGGCACGCCGAATTGCTGCAACGCGACGGTCATCGAGATCTCGACGACGCCGATCCCCTGGAACACCGGAGCCACAAGGAGGAACAGGGTGCCGACGGTGTAGCCGACCGCGGCGTTGATCGGCGAGGCATCGGCACCGACCGCGCGTAGTCCCAGATAGACGCCGGCAACGCCCGCGACATCGCCCAGCAGGGATAACGCGAATGGCGCGGCAAGCGTCGCAAGCGGTATGTGTTGTTGGCGGATTGCGTCGAGAAAACCCGCCACGATGCGGGGCGTCTTGCGTTCGATGGCGTCCGGCAGCCGCACGCCTCGCGCGAGGGCGACGACGATGCCGGCCGCCGCGATCGCGATGACCAGGAAGATGCCGGTCCAGATCAGGATGATCCCGGATGCCGCGTGATGCAGCAGGAGCCATCCCAGTACCGGCAGGAGCAGCACGATGAACGAGAGATGCCCGATGACGCTGTAGAGCCCGACCGAAAAGATTGCGTCATTGTTGCTGACGTCGAATTGCGCGAAGCGACGCATCAGCAACATCGCGGAGGGGACACCGCCCACTGGAACTACTGTCGCGACTGTTTGGCGCTCGATATACGTCAGGATCGCGGGAACGAGCGGTATGCGATGTCCCAGGCGGGCCAGGATGGCCGACTGCATGAGCGTGTAGACCAGATGCATGGCGCATGCGGTGGCCAGGAGCGCGAGAACCCAACCGATTCTTGCTGTCCGCAGGACGACGATCGTCCGGCTGATCTCGTCACGTTCGCGCCAGAGGAACGTGAGAACGAGCAGCAGGATCGCGAGCGTCCAGAAGGCACGGTCGAATCGCCGGAGCATATCCGGAAAGAACGAGTCGCGAGGGGAGGGTTCCTGTGTGTCGCCGGGAGAGTTCCGGGATGTCATGAGGGGAACCGCAATGCCCGGGTCGCGTTGGAGAGCGACCCGGGCTTTTTTACGCTATCGAACCTTGCCGCGAGCCGCGATCTTCCAGTGATCGACGATCTGGCCGTTGCGGACGATCGTCATCTCGTCCATCAGGTTCACCGTCGGGCAGACGTGATTCGGGATGACCTCGACCCGATCGCCCACCTCGAAGCCCGGCTCGCCTTCGGGTAACTCGCAGGCGCCGTGCTCTTCGCTCAACTTGCTGATGATGACATCAGGATGCCCCACGATGTAGCCGTGCCCAGCGTGCCCCTTGCTCGGGTCCATCGCCAGTGATTTGGACCCGGTGTCCAGGATGCAGCGGTCCGGAGCGGTGCGGCTGACGACCGTTGCGACAAAGCGGGCGGCGCAATCCTCCACCATCCACTGGTCGCCGAAGCGAAGCAGGGAGTTGTCGTTGAAGACGTACGTGCCGGGACGGGCCTCGGTGATGCCCGGGACAGTCGGCGTGATCCGGGCGGCGGGTGTCGATCCGACGCTGACCGTCGGCAGGTCGAGCCCGTGCTCCCGGATGCGCTCGGCCGTATCGACCATCTTTTTGCCCGCCTCAAGCGCGGCGGCCTCGATCTCGTCGGGCCCAAGCGAGTTCACGTGTCCCTCGTGGGTCATGATGCCGGCGAGCTTGAGATTGGACTGGCGTGCGATCTGGAGCGCGAATGCCACAGCCTCGTCACCGGCCATCACGCCCGAGCGATTTTGTCCGGTATTGACCTCGATGAAGACATCGATCACGCGATCATGCCGGGCCATCGATGCCGAGAGGGATTTTGCGGCGTCCAGCGAATCCAGCGCGACGATGATCCGCGCCTTTTCCATCAACTCCACGATGCGCCGGTATTTCGACTCGCCAATCGTTGGGTAGGCGAGCAGCACGTCCTCGACGCCGGCCTCGTTCACCATGACCTCGGCCTCGCCGACCTTGGCGCAGGTGATGCCGATTGCACCGGCGGCGATTTGCAACCGGGCGATCTGCGGGGTTTTGTGCGTTTTGATATGGGGCCGGAGACCTACGCCGACACTCTTCGCAAACGATGCCATCCCGGCGATGTTCCGGTGCAGGATCTCCTCCGAGACGATGAGCGCAGGCGTATCGATCTCCACGTCGGGCGACAGGATAAGCTGCGACTCTTGTGCTGTTGCGACCAAGGTATCTACCTCCTGGATGCGGGAGCCCGTACCGCCGAGTGCGGCTTGCTCCCCGGCGGCATGCGGTCAGGGCGATTTCGCGCGGTTCTGGTGCCCGGCCTGCATGCTTATGGAAGCTACATTATACGGTATTCAGCCCTCGTCACCGCCGTCGTCAGTCGGGAAGCGGCGCTTGAGCTGACTCGAAAGATCCTCGATCCGGGTGAGGATGTCGAGTTGTTCCCGCTGGATGCGGAGAAGCTCGTCCCATTGACGCCCCGAGAGATCGTCGAGGCGTTCCCGGATCAGCGCGACCTCGCGCTCCGCATGACGGTTTACCTCGAAGTCGAGCTCCGCCTCGAGCCGGTCGCGGGATGCCTGGCGGTTCTGGCTCATCATGATGATCGGCGCGGTGAAGGCGGCCTGGAACGACAGCACGAGGTTGAGCAGGATGAATGGGTAGGGATCCCAGCGCAGGGCCCAGCCGATCGCGTTGATGATCAGCCACATGATGAGGATGAAGGCCTGGATGATGATGAATCGCCACGAGCCGACGACATTGGTGATCCGGTCGGCCCAGCGTTCCCCGGATGTCAGGATCTCCTGTTCGACCTTGTTCGGGTTTCTCACGGTCGGGTGCTGGTGAATCAGCGCGTGGAGCAACCCCGCCTCGCGTTCGGTGAGATGCGGACGCAGGCGCTCGACGAGATCGGAAAGCGATCGGTGCATGACGCGGACCCTCCAGCGTGATCATGCCGGAATACTACGTCGTCATCACCGTTCATCGCACAGGTTTTGGGCTGCTATCGGGTTTTGGGCCAGCGGGAGCCGCTCGTGTCGATCCAGCGGTCCTGCGCGCCGGAACGAATCACCGCGTCGATGATCTCCTGCACCTTCGTGCCATCCTCGAAGGAAGGACTGAACGTCGCGCCCTGCCCCTCCCGGATGGCCTTGACCCAGTCTCGCATCAGCAGGATCGTGGGACGGGTGAGGCGGTGGCTGAATTCGGGGAGGCGTGGCGTGAGGCGCTCGGGGATCGAGAGCTCTCGCAGGCCCATATCCCGCGTGCGCGCCCCAAACAGCTCGTTGTCGCCCTCGATGATCAGCATGCCTTCGGAGCCGGTGATCGTGATCGACTCCCCGGCGTCGGTCGGCGCTGTTGATGAGAAATGAACCGAGCCGAGCGCTCCGTTCCGGAATCGCAGGAGAAAGGCGAAGTTGTCGTCCGCATCGACGCTGGCCATTGATGTGGAGTCAGGGAGCCGACGTCGCGTGACCATGGTGCCGGTGACGCCGGCGACGGAGTCGATCTCGCCCAGCCACCAGCGAATGGTGTCGACGTAGTGGGTGCCGAAGGCCCGAAGCATGCCGCCCGCCTTGTCGTCCTCCATGAGCCAGCCGAAGCGGGTTCCTTCGGGGTCGGCGAGACGCGAGTTGAAGACGATCATCGATAGCGCGTGCGGCTCGCCGATATAGCCTTCGTCGATCAGCTCTTTGACGCGGCGGCGCATCGGAAGGTACCGGAGCTCGTGGTTGACCATGGCGACGATGTTGGCGCGCGAGGCGAGGCGGGCCATATCGCGCGTTTCCGCCAGATTCCGGGCCAGCGGTTTCTCGCACAGGATGTGCTTGCCAGCCTCGATGGCGGCGATCGCCATTTGATGATGCAGATAGGGCGGCGTGGCGATGACAACGGCGTCGACCCCGGGATCGCTGATGATATCCCGCCAATCGGTCGAAGCGGTGGGGATGCTGTATTGGGCGGCGACCCGGGAGGCCCGCTCCTCACGGCGGGAGCAGACGGCGACGATCTCCGTCCCGTCCACATGCGCCAGCGCCGGGATGTGGACCGATGCGCCGAAGCCGGTACCGATCACCGCGATACGGATGGGGGCCTCTCGCTCGGGCGTCGCTTTCTTCCGGGATCGGACTCGGGTGGATGTCGGCATGGATGCTCCGGTCGGCTAGATGGCGCGGTCCGGCGGAGTGTCGGGATAGCGGCCGCGCGTTCGGGGGAAATGTCGGTTTTTGGGGTCGCATCTGTGCAGCGGGACGCACAAAACGACGAGGGCCAGCGGGTACCATGGGTGTGAAACAGGAATGACGTACGGGTCCCGGCCCGGCACATCATGCTACCAAATTCCACCGGCTCATGTGCCGGGGAATCGATAGGACAGGAGCATGTGATGAAGATCTACACCGCGCGAGGCGACCAGGGCGGAACCGACTTGCTGGGAGAGCGGGTTGGCAAGGATGATCCTCGGATCGAGCTGATGGGCGCGCTGGATGAAGCGAATTCATCGATCGGTTTCGCCCGCTCCCTGGCGACATGGGGCAACGGCAAGGACATGCTGCTGGCAACCCAGCGCGATCTCTACCAGATCATGGCCGAGCTGGCCTTTGTCGATCGCACCCGTCCCGATTCGTTGCGGTTTCCGGCGGAGCGGGTCTCCTGGCTGGAGACCTCGATCGCGGAGGTGCAGGCATCGGTCGAGCTGCCGCGCGAGTTCGTCGTCCCCGGCGATACCGTGCCGGGTGGCGCGCTCGATGTGGCGCGGACGGTGGTGCGTCGGGCCGAGCGGCGGGCGGTGACGACATCGAATGCGGGGCAGATCGGGAATCCCGAGATCGTTCGCTACCTGAACCGGCTGTCGACGCTGATGTTCATCCTCGCCCGGGCGGAAGACATCAAGGTCGAGGGACATGTGCGGCTGGCAAAAGGCGATAGCGGCGAATAATCGCGTATTCTTGGCATGATCACGGGAGACCCGGTTCATGGTGGGCCGGGCGATGGTGGATGCCACCGGTATCCAGGAGGTTCAGGACAGCCATGCGGATGGCGCATCTTTTTGGACGGACAATTCGCGAAGCTCCGGCGGATGCCGAGCTGCCCAGCCACCAGTTGATGGTGCGCGCCGCGATGATCCGCCCCCTGGGGGCGGGCATCTACAGCCTGCTGCCTCTTGGTTATCGTGTGATCCGCAAGGTCGAGCAGATCATCCGTGAGGAGATGGATGCGATCGGCGGTCAGGAGATGCTGATGCCGGTGGTGCATCCGGCGGATATCTGGCGCGCATCGGGTCGTTACGACCTGATCGGACCGGAGATGGCGCGCCTGAAGGATCGCGGCGAGCGCGACATGGTGCTGGCATTTACGCACGAGGAGATCGTCGCCGATATCGCGCGCAGCGATATCAACTCCTACAAGCAGTTGCCGCAGATTGTCTACCACCTTCAGACCAAATTTCGCGATGAGCCACGGGCTCGCGGCGGCCTGATTCGCGTGCGCGAGTTCACGATGAAGGATTCGTACTCGCTGGATGTGGACGGGGACGGGCTCGATGTCTCGTACGGGAAGCATACGGTGGCGTACCAGCGTATCTTCGAGCGGATTGGTCTGGACTTCATCCGTGTCGGCGCCGATGTCGGGGTGATGGGTGGCTCCGCCTCGGAAGAGTACATGGCGTTCTCGCCCTACGGCGAGGACACCATCCTGATCTGCCCGAACGGTGATTACGCGGCCAATCGTGAGGTGGCCGAATTCCAGGCCGAAGCGCCGGAGCCGGAAGACCTGTTGCCGATGGAGGATGTCGAGACGCCGGACGCCCCGACGATCCAGGCGCTGGCCGATCAGCTCGGTGTGCCGTTGAGCCGGACCGCGAAGGCCGTCTTCTTCATGGGCAGCAGCGGTGAGTTCATCTTCGTCGTGATCCGGGGCGATCTTGAGGTCAACGAGACCAAGCTGCGCAACGCGATCGGCGAAAACGACCTGACACCGGCGACACCGGAACAGATCCGGGCGATCGGCGCCGAACCGGGCTATGGATCGCCGCTCGGCGTGAAGAACGCGAAGATCGTCGTCGATGAGAGCGTCAAGCGTTCGCCAAACCTGGTTGCCGGGGCGAACCGGCCGGGATGGCATGTGAAGAACGTCAACCTCGGGCGCGACTACGAGGCCGACGTTGTTGCCGACATCGCATCCGCGTACGAGGGCGCCCTTTGCCCGCACTGCGGCACGCCGATGGTGGCGAAGCGAGCGATCGAGGTCGGCAACATCTTCAAGCTGGGCACGCGCTTTACCGAGGCCTTGGGCGCGACCTATCTCGATCCGAACGGCAAGGCGCACCCGATCGTGATGGGGTCGTACGGGATCGGCGTCGGACGCTCGGCCGCGACCGCCGTGGAGCAGAACCATGACGAGAAGGGCATCGTTTGGCCGATCTCGATCGCACCGTTCCATGTCTCGTTGCTGGCGATCGGCAAGGACGACGATGTGCGGGAGGCCACCGATGCCTTGTACGAGGAGCTGCAGTCGGCCGGGATCGAGGTGTTGTACGACGACCGGGGCGAGCGCCCGGGCGTGAAATTCAACGACGCGGACCTGATCGGCAATCCGATCCGTCTCTCGATCAGCCGCCGCACGCTTGACAACAGCGAAGTCGAGATGAAGCTCCGGACCGAGGCCGATGCCTCAATGGTGTCGCAGGGCGACGTTGTGGCGAAGGTGCGCGCTGTCGTCGATGAGATGATGGTGGCGCTGACGCCTTCCGCCTGACACGGAAATGCTCGTACACCGGGCTACTGCGCCCGGTGTACGGTCGAAGACTCGCCCCGGCGTCTACCGTTACCGGCCGCTTCTCTGGGTTTGTATGCCACCTCTTCCGCCGGCCGTTCATGCAGGGGCTTGGCCAACATATGCCCACCTCATTGTCATTCCGACCAACGGGGGAATGACAGTCGTTCTTCGTCAACGTCCCGTCATCCCGAGCGAAGTCGAGGGATGACGGGGCGGGTGCGATCGGCGTCTCACGACCCCGGGACGAAGGGAGATGGAGGCTGACCTGGAATAGGTAGCACCGGGCGCTACGGCCCGGTGACCTTACACCGATCCCGGACACCCGCCGCAGCCGCCAGGTCCGGACTACATCGGGGCGATGCCACCTCGACCGTATTTTCGGTCGCGAGCGTCAAGAAACCGTGCTAAACTTTTGGTGGAAAAGTGAATTCCCTCACATGAAGTGACCCGGTTCGATCCGGACGGGTCCTCTTTTGCGGCCCAGTGGGCACCGCAGTCCACCGGATTCCCCCACCCGAAAGCACAACGCATGACAGCAACCCTAGACATCGCCCGTCGCGCCGATCTTCGGAACGTCGCCATTATCGCCCATGTTGACCATGGCAAAACCACCCTCGTGGACGGGCTTCTCAAGCAATCACATATCTTCCGCGATCCGGATGCCGCCGGTACCCTGATCATGGACTCCAACGACCTCGAACGAGAGCGCGGCATCACGATTCTGGCCAAGAATACCGCGATCGAATACGAAGGCGTGAAGATCAACGTCATCGACACCCCGGGTCACGCCGACTTCGGCGGCGAGGTCGAGCGCGTCCTGAACATGGCCGATGGCTGCATCCTGCTGGTGGACTCCGCTGAGGGGCCGATGCCGCAGACCCGGACCGTGCTGGCCCGGGCGCTGGAAATCGGTCTGCGTCCGATCGTGGTGATCAACAAGATCGACCGCTCGAACGCCCGGATCGACGAGGTGCTGGAACTCGTCAACGATTTATTCCTCGATCTCGCCGTGGACGAATCCCAGCTCGACTTCCCGATCCTCTACGCGATCGGTCGCGAGGGCCGCGCGGGTTACACCCCCGATGCCCTTGAGGACGATCTGCGCCCGTTGATGGAGACGATTCTGAATGTCGTTCCCGCTCCGGTCGCGGACCTCGATGCGCCGTTCCAGATGCTCGTGACCTCGATCGACTACGACTCCCACCGGGGCCGGATCGCGATCGGGCGGATCAACCGGGGGACGGTGAAGCTTGGTGACACCCTGCTCCAGATATCGAGCGATGGCGAGGAGGATCGGCACCGGGTTTCCACGCTGATGACCTTCGCCGGATTGGGCAAGGTGGATATCGAGGAGGCGCAGGCGGGCGACCTGATCGCGATCACCGGTTTCAGTGAGGCGAAGATCGGGAGCACGATTACCGATCCCGTACATCCTGAGGCGCTTCCGGCCGTGGCGATCGAGGAGCCGACGTTGAAGCTGACGTTCGGCGTCAGTACATCGCCATTCGCTGGCCGGGAGGGTGAGTACTCGACCTCCCGTCAGCTAGGCGATCGCCTGCACCGCGAGCTGGAGACCAACCTGTCGCTCCGTGTCGAGCCAACCGACCAGCCGGATGTGTTCTCGGTTTCCGGTCGCGGCGAGTTGCATCTTTCCGTGCTGATCGAGACCATGCGTCGCGAGGGGTACGAGTTCCAGGTGTCGCGGCCGGAAGTCGTGACCCGGCGCAACGACGAAGGCAAGTTGCTGGAACCGATCGAGCACCTGATCGTCGATGTCGCCGAGGAGTTCGTCGGCGTCGTGACCGAGCTGACGGGGAGCCGCAAGGCCCGGATGCTCGATCTGGTCAACGATGGCCGCGGTCAGGTTCGGCTGGAGTTCGCGATCCCGACGCGCGGGTTGATCGGTCTCCGGAACGCGATGCTGACCGCCACCAAGGGGAATGCAGTGATTGCGTCCCGGTTGATCGACTTCGAGCCGTGGATGGGATCGATTCCGTCATCCCGTTCCGGCGCACTGGTCGCATCCGAGACGGGGACGTCGCTGGCGCACGGTCTGGCGAACGCGCAGGAGCGTGGCATCACGTTCATCGAGCCGGGTACTGAAGTGTACGAGGGGATGATCGTCGGCCAGAATCCGCGGCACGAGGATATTGCGGTGAACGTCTGCCGGGCGAAGAAGCTGACGAACATGCGGTCCTCGAATGCCGATATCTCGGTGCGGCTGACCCCGCCGACGCTCCTGAGCCTGGAGCAGAGCCTCGACTTCCTGAAGGATGACGAGTTGCTCGAAGTGACCCCCAAGTCGCTGCGCTTGCGCAAGCGATTCCTCACCCAGGAAGAGCGGGCGAAGGAGAAGAAGCGCGCCCAGCAGCGTGAGGCGGCGATTGCCGGGTAGTTTCGTCCGTCGAGAAAACGCCCGGGTCCTGCAGGACCCGGGCGTTTTCTCGACGGACGAAACTACCCGGCGTGGTCGGTGGAGGACGGCGATGAATCGTTTTACCACGACACCGGGCACTACGGCCCGGTGCTACCTGAGAAAACCGGTCTGGTCGGTGGGTGGATCAGGGGGTGGAGTTCGAAATGGAGTGGTTTTCCACGTCGGACGGCAGGGAATCGACGAATATCACTGATCCGTCGGGGATATCCTGCCCGACAGCGCTCCCGGCCTGTTCCCCGTCCGCTTCATAGGCATCGGTTTCATCATCAGGCTCGGCGCTGGTCTCGTCTTCGGTCAGGTGATCCACGATCTCGACCGTCATGCCATTCGTGAGGCTGGCGAGAATCGTCAGGAGCGCCGGAATCCGGTCCAGGACGATGGTGAAAATCCCCCGGTGTTGTTGCTCAACGAACCCGGCAGCCTGCAGAACGTTGAGGTGATGATAGGCGGCGCCGGTCGTCCCCAGTGCCAGCTGTGAGACGACATCATTTGCGGTCGCGGGTTCCGATAGCAACATCAGAAGGATATTCAGACGTTGCGGATGCCCGATCGCAGCCAGCGCATGGGCATACTGGCTGATTGACCCGTTAAGAACCGTCCGGGCTGGCTTGTCCTCCATGGACCAGCGGTAAATCTGCGGCGCATCACCCCCGGCGGGGTTTTCAAAGAAGCCGTACGCACTGATAGCGCCGTTTTCGTGGGCCAGCCGGGCGTTCGTCTCAAGCTCGCGCGTCGCGTTTGATATCGTTCCGGATGTGTTGTTGCCCGAATCGTGCTCGGCGGCCGAGAGAGCGTGCTGGGTGGCAAGCTTGTCCCGCATGTCGATAACGACTTCGGTCAGTTCCTGAATATCGACGCGCAGGGTATCGAGCCCCTTGCGTGTTTTCTTGTCTCCCATCGATACACCGCCTTTACAGATTATTCATCTACTTTTGGTAGTTTAGGATTCTATATACCATCGTATCATACAGGATCGTGAATTGAAACGGGTATCGATGGATTTTGGATGTTGATCTCCTGACGATCGAGGAATAGCAGGAGGTGATGAGATTAGCCGCAACATAACGGTGGAATAATCGAAGAAAACGGGAAATGGATATGCGCGGTGATTGACGATGGTTTTCCAAAATCGCATCGTCTCGGTGTGGGAGAGGAGTCGCCCTCACCGTCTTCGTTTACCCGGTCGAGTTCGGGTAAGTCTGCATAACCTAAAATGGGTCGTCCGTTGTCTGGAGGTGGGTCGATTTTGATTGAAATGGGATCCGGACGGGTGTCACGTTTGGTGCCGAATCCGGAATGACATGAAGTGGCCCGACGGATGCCTTGGGGAGTGAATTGGGGCCGCGAGAGAATCTGGCGGCAGGGCTTGGCCCCGATTGCGCCGATCTGCGACCCCGTTTCCGTATCAGGGGTGTGGCCAGCGCCGTTGTGGGCGGCGCTGGCGCGAGTTCATGCGTTACCCAGGGCTTCCAGGATCCGCTCGGCGGTGAATGGCGCCTGGAAGACGCGGGCGCCCACCGCGTCGTAGATCGCATTCGCGACCGCGCCGAGAACCGGAGCGACTCCGGGCTCGCCGACACCGCCCATCGGCAGCGACGGATCGCTGAGCACGGTGACGCTGATGGCTGGCGCGTCCCGCATCACGATCGGGGCGTACTGGCTGAAGGTACCGTTTGTGAGCTTGCCATTCTCGAAGGTGATTTCCTCGCGAATGGCGGCGCTCAGCGATTGAACGATGGCGCCTTCGATCTGGTGCGTGATCGCCTCCGGGTTGAGCGCCAGACCCGGATCGATTGCCGCATCGACACTGAGGATCTTCAACTCACCCGAGTCGGGATCGACCTGCACTCTCGCCACCTGTGCGATGAAGCTGCCCGCGTCCGAGCCGAGCGCGATCCCATACCCCTCGCCGGTCGAGCCGACGCCGGGCTTCCAGCCGGAAGCGTCAACCGCCGCGTGCATGGTTGCGGCCAGGCGAGGAGCATTGGCAAGCATGGCGTCGCGGAAGGAGACCGGGTCGACTCCGGCCTGCTCGGCCAGGATGTCGAGCGTCGATTCCCGCGCGAACGTGTTGGTCGTTGCGCCGTTCACCCGCCAGAAGTACGGTGGGAGTGGCGAAACGCCCTGATAGAGGATCGTTTTGGACTCCGCAACATCCGGGTAGATCTCGTGGATGTTTGCGCTCCAGTCCGATGCCGATCCGGTCGGGACCTTGGATCCTTCCGGATAGTAGGCCGCAGCGTAAGCATCGTACTTCCAGCCAGCGATCGCTCCTTCCTCATCGAGACCAGCCGTGATCTCGACCTGCATCGCCGGACGGAACTGACCGAACTGGAATTCCTCGATCCGGTCCCAGATCAGCTTGACCGGGCGGCCGAGCTCCTGCGAGATCATCGCCGCTTCAAGCTCGGCCTGCGGCACGATCTTGCTGCCGAAGGCTCCGCCCGGGTGCTGACCGTGGACGATGACCTCGTTCTCGTCCCGACCGAGCAGTTTCGCGACCATCGCCCGGGACGAGAAGGCATCCTGGGTCGAAACCCAGATGTCGACGCCGTCCTCGCGGACATCGGCGACGGCCGACTTCGGCTCGATCGGGGAATGGCTCAGGAAGGGTACGCGGTAGGTGTATGTCGCCGCGCTTTCGATACCGGCCAGCACCGTATCCGGGTCGCCGGCGGTGTCTTCCTGGTCCAGCGGTTTGCCCGCGTCGGCGGTTTCCTTGATCCGGTCGTAGATATTCTCCGACGTGATCGCCGAGCCGGATTCCGTCCAGCTTGCCTTGACGGCCTTGATCGCGGCTTCGACCTGATCCTTGCGCTCGCCAGCGATCGCCGCGAAGTTCCCGTCCCGGATGGAGCCGACGATGCCCGGCATGGCGAGCGCCTCGGTGAAGTCCACATCGTCGAGGGTGGCGTCGAGAGACGGCGGGCGCACGACCTTGCCGTAGACCATGCCCTCGACTTCGATGTCGATGCCGTACACCTGCTGACCGGTTGATTTCGCAGTCATATCCACGCGCGGAATCGACTTGCCGATGATGGTGTAGGTCGAGGGGTTTTTCGGGGTGGCGTCTTCGCTGATCTCCCGCATCGACTGCTGACCGCCAGCGAGCTCGGCGTAGGTCTTGGTGCCGGAAGGTCCGGTGACGATGCCGGAGGCAACGGTGAGATCAGCGACATCGTCGCCGAGAGCCTCCGCGGCCAGCTCCAGGAGCCAGGCGCGCATTGTGGCGGCGGCCTTCTGGAACACCGGGCCCGAGACACGGGTGCTCATGCTGCCGAACGAGCCCATCTCCGGGGCGGCAACATCGGTCTGGGCCATGCTGACTTCGACCTGATCGAAATCGACATCGAGCTCTTCGGCGATGAGTTGCATGAAGCCGGTGCGGATACCTTGGCCGAATTCGATCTTGCCAGTGGCGAGGGTGACCGTGCCATCTTCATTGATCTTGATGAACGCGTCCGCCTCGGACGAGAACGGCGGTGCGACGATGCTGCCGTTGTAGTTGATCCCCCGGGCGTTGACGACGCCGATGTCGGGTGTCGCCTCCGGTGTCGCCTGGCGAGCCTGGACAGGGACGCCGAATACGACGACGAGTCCCGCGCCCGCGCCAGCGGCCTTGAGCAGGCGGCGGCGGGACATCGAAGATGCGGTGATCTGGTCAATCATTGAGCGGTCTCCTCTTGGCGTTATTTTTGGGCGGCAGACTTGATCGCGGCGCGAATGCGGGTGTAGGTGCCGCAGCGGCAGATGTTGTTGCTCATCGCCTCGTCGATCTCGTCGTCCGTTGGGTTCGGGGTTTCATTGAGGAGGGCAACCGCGGTCAGGATTTGTCCTGACTGGCAGTATCCGCACTGCGGTGTCTGCTGCTCGATCCACGCCTGCTGGACCGGATGCAGGGTGTCGCCGTCGCTGATGCCCTCGATCGTGGTGATGTCCTTGCCCGCGATGGCCGACAGGGGCGTGATGCAGGCGCGACCGGGTTCGCCGTCGATCAGGACGGTGCAGGCGCCGCACTCGGCCATACCGCACCCGAATTTGGTGCCCTTCATCTTCAGGTCATCGCGGAGAACCCACAGCAATGTGGCATCGTCGCCGACATCGACGGTGTGCTCCTGGCCATTCACCTTAATCGTTGTTTCTGCCATGGGGTGCTCGCTGCTCCTTGTGACGCATTGCAAACAAATCCGGACATGCAACAAGGCAGGCCCGGAATGGTATGTATGTGATGCCGGGAAATCTCCCGCCGGCGTATGGTAGGCCACTGTGTTTGGGCAGGAAAGTTATTCAATATTTGACTATGGGGCGAGTTCGCGCATGAGTGCCGTTATTGGCCCTGGCTAAGCATGCCGGTTTGCTGTACGGCGAATGCGGTTCCAGACACCGGCGAGTCCCATCGCCCGTTTCAGGTCGCGTACTGTTTGACGCGTTTCCTCACGGACGCGTTCGGTCCCTTCGACGATCAACGTGTCCACGAAACCAGGAGCGGAAAACCGTTCCCGGCGCTCGCGCATCGGTGCGTACACCCGGTCCAGCACCTCAACAAGGTATTCCTTGACCTCGACATCGCCGACGGTGCCTGCACGATATCGTTGCTTGAGGTCGTCGATGATTGGCGTATCCGTGCCGAAGGCGTCGAGGCAGGCGAAGACCGGGTTGCCTTCGACCCGGCCCGGGATGTCCGGCCGGATCCGGTTTGGGTCGGTGTACATCCGCATGACCTTGCGGCGGACGGTCGCGGCATCGTCCCCCAGGGCAATCGCGTTGCCGAGACTCTTGCTCATCTTGGCCTGGCCATCGGTGCCGATGAGCGTGGGGACGGACCCTTCGATGATTTCAGGAATCGGGAAGACCTCGCCGTAGACGCGATTGATGCGGCGGGCGATCTCCCGGGTGATCTCGACGTAGGCGTAGTTGTCTTTGCCGACCGGTACGGCATTGGCGCGGACGCAGAGGATATCGGCCGATTGCAGGACCGGATAGTTGAGAAGCGCGAGGGACATCTCGATATTCGCTGCTCGCGCCATGTCCTTCAACGCGGGCAGTCGTTCGACCCGCCCCACGCTGACCTGGCTCTGGAGGAGTCCGGCGAGCTCGTGGATCTCCGGCACGGCCGATTGCAGGTAGAACGTAGCGTTCGCTGGATCGATTCCCGTGCTGAGGGCATCCAGCACGAGGCCGCGCGCGTTGGCATCGGCTTTTGCGATGTCCTCCGGCGAGTTTTTCGTGGTGAGCATGTGCAGGTCGGCGATGATGAAGAAGCATTCATAGCGCTCCTGCAGGCGAACCCGATTCTGGAGCGATCCGACGAGGTGACCGAGATGAAGCGGACCGGTTGGCCGGTCGCCGGTAAGAAGTCGCGGTCGCGACCCGGTGGTTGTCATGATGATTTCCTGTATATGAGAGACGTGTGCGGCTACCGGGGTTGCACGAGTGGATTCAGGCCCCGGTCAGCATCAGATTGCGGCGCGCGAGGCGCGCCAGTTCTCCCAGATCGACAGGATATCGGCATCATGACCGAACGCCAGCTCGGGCAGGGCATCGGGCGCAAACCACGCGAGCTCGACCAGGTCGTCAGCAGCGCGGGGATCGCCTTCCGCCGTGAGCGCGGGGTAGACGAGCAGGATCACGGGATCGCCGGTGTCGGAGATAGCGGCGAGGATCGGCCCGAGCGTGACGCGGAGCCCGGTTTCTTCGGCCATCTCGCGGATGGCTGCATTCTCAACCCGTTCTCCCCGGTCGATGAACCCGGCCGGAAGCCCCCATTTCCCTGGCTCACGCGTGCTGGCTCCCCGGAGGCCGAGGAGGATTTTGCCGTTGCGCTCGATGACCACGGCGACCGCCACTTTCGGATCGAGCCAGGTCACCGCGCCGCACGCGGTACACACCGGGCGTTGGCGCCCGTCGATCTCGCGTTCCTCGGTTGGCTGTCCACATCGTTGGCAATACATTCCGTCCTCCGGAGCTTCTTCCGTTGTACCACGCCGGTTGGCAAATCGCATCGTGGAGCGTCGATGGTGACGTTCGTGCAATGAGTTGTCGGCAGAAAGTGAGGGAGCAATGACGACGGTTGATGTGGTGATTATCGGATCGGGTCAGGCAGGAGGGCCGCTTGCGGTCGCGTTCGCTGCTGCCGGAAAGCAGGCGGTGCTGATCGAGCGGGATCAATTGGGCGGCACCTGCGTCAATGTCGGATGCACCCCGACGAAGACGATGATCGCCAGCGGACGGGTCGCGTATCTGGCGCGTCGAGCCGACGATTACGGGGTAGATACCGGACAGGTCGCGGTCGACATGCGACAGGTCCGGCAGCGCAAGCGGGATGTCGTCAAGCAGTGGCGGAGCGGTAGCGAAAAGATGCTGCTGGGAAAGGAAAATCCGCGAGTCGTCTTTGGCGAGGCCCGGTTTGCCGGCGTTCACGATGTGACTGTCGCGTTGAACGGTGGGGGCGAGGAGACATTCCACGCCGATACGATCGTGATCGATGCCGGATCGCGCCCCCGGACGCTCGATGTGCCTGGCGCCGATACGGTCGATGTCCTGGATTCCACGTCCGTGATGGAGTTGGACGAGGTGCCGGAGCACCTGATCGTCGTCGGTGGCGGCGCAATTGGTCTGGAGTTCGCCCAGCTCTTCCGGCGGCTCGGCGCGGCGGTGACGATCGTCCAGCGGGGACCGCATCTATTGTCCGGGGAAGACGACGACATAGCGCAGGCCGTGCAGAGCGTGCTGGAAGAAGACGGGATCGACGTCCTGTTGAATGCCAGGCCCTCCCGGGTATCGGGTGAGGGCGGGACGATCGCGCTTGAGGTGAAACGGGGTGACGAGTTCCGGACCGTGAGCGGATCCCACCTGCTCGCCACTGCCGGACGGCTGCCGAACACCGAGGAGCTGGCACTGGATGCTGCGGGCGTCGAAATGGACGAACGCGGCTACATTCCGACGAACGACCGGCTGGAGACGAATGTGCCGGGTATCTATGCCGTGGGGGATATCCGGGGTGGACCGAAATTCACGCATATCTCATATGACGACTACCGGGTGCTGAAGGAAAACCTCATCGATGGCGGAACCCGCTCGATCGAGGGGCGAATGGTGCCCTACACGGTCTTTATCGATCCCCAGCTTGGCCGGATCGGAATGACCGAGCAGCAGGCACGGAAAGACGGACGCGATATCCGGGTGGCGTCGATGCCGATGAGCTCGGTGGCGCGGGCGGTGGAGACCGATGAGCCGCGAGGAGTGATGAAGGCGGTCGTCGATGCGGGATCCGGACAGGTTCTCGGTGCGGCGGTGCTGGGTCTCGAGGGCGGCGAGATCGCGTCGATGTTGCAGATCGCGATGATGGGGCAGGTGCCGTACACGGTCTTGCGTGATGGCATCTTCCCGCATCCGGGGTTGGCCGAGTCGCTCAACAACCTCTTCGGGTCGTTTCAGGATGAAGAGGGATGAGTCTCGTATCCTTCACGGGATAACAGATCGTGACTCTCGTGAAGGACTGCGACCGCGTTGACCGCCCAATTGGAAACGACGTCATCTGAACCCGGCAGCTATGAGACCCGGATCGAACAATTTTCATCCCGACACCGGGAAGTTGCCCGGCGCTGGAGCCTGCTCGGCAACGTACGGCTGGTGCTCGTTCTTGTCGTGATTCTTGCGGCCTGGCGATGGTGGCAGGATCGGGGAGCCGAGACGCTGGGCGTCGTCGTGCTGACCCTGGTCGTGTTGTTGTCGCTCGTCGTGATCCAGTCGCGATTGCGAGGGGAGCGCGATGCGTTGCAGCGGCTCATCACCGTGAACGAGCGGGCCGAGGCGCGAAGGACGCTCGACTGGAACGCTGTGCCGGTGGGACCGGATCCGGGGACCGGGCGGGATCATCCCTACGCATGGGACCTGAACGTCGTTGGCCGCGCGTCGCTGGCCCACCGGATCGGCACGCCCGGGACCCGGCATGGCTGGGATGCGCTCTATCGCGCGTTGCTGGCTCCCGGGGATGTCGACGAGGTCGCGTCGCGGCAGGAAGCGATCGCCGAGCTGGCCGGAGAGATCGAGCTGCGGCAACAGGTCGAGGCTGCTGGACTCCGGGGCGAGGATGCCCTGCCGGACCCCGGCGCCCTGATCGCATGGGCCACATCCCCCGCCTGGTTGAGACCACGCGCTTGGCTGCGGGTCCTCGGCTGGATCGGCCCGATCGCGTTTCTTCTCCTGCTCGCCGGATGGAGTATCGATCTGGTTTCCGGCCCATGGTTCGTGATCCCGATTGCCATCAACGGGCTCATCTTCGCGTTGTGGGGCGGGCCGGCGACGACGCGAGTGCAGGCGATCGTGCCGTTGCGGGATGCGATCGGCGGGTATCGCGACATGTTCCGGCTCGTCGCCGGAGCGGAGCCGCGTTCTGAATTGCTGTGCAGTATCGATCGAATGATGGAAGACGATGCTGTCACGCGGATGAGCGGTCTGGCGAGGACCGTCTCGCTGGCGATTCCTCCCGGCGCCATCATCTACTATCCGCTGCAACTCGCGTTCCTGTGGGATCTCCACGTGCTGGAGTTGCTCGAAGGGTGGCAGGCGACTTCCGGACGTCGCCTCGGGACCTGGCTGCAGGCGATCGGGGAGTGGGAAGCGCTGGCGGCGTTCTCCGTGCTGCGGCGGGATCATCCAGACTGGGCCTTCCCGGCGGTCGATGCAACCGCATCCGGGATCGAGGCGACGAAGCTGGCGCATCCCTTGCTGCCGGACGATGTCGCCGTCGCGAACGATGTCGCGGTCGGTCCCGAGGGGCATTTCCTCTTCGTCACCGGCTCGAACATGTCGGGCAAGAGCACCTTGCTGCGTGCGATCGGGGCGAATGCGGTGCTCGCGCAGGCTGGTGCCCCCGTGCGGGCCGGGGCGTTGACGATGCCACCGGTGGGTATCTGGACGTGCATGCGGGTGGAGGATTCGCTGGAGCGCGGCGTGTCGTTTTTCATGGCCGAGTTGCAACGGCTGAAATCCGTGGTGGACGGTGTGGCATCCGATCCCTCGCAAATGGCGTTGTACCTGCTCGATGAGATCCTGCAGGGAACGAATACGGGCGAGCGCCAGATTGCCTCGCGGCGAGTACTGGAGTCACTCGTGCGGCAACGCTCGATCGGGGCGGTGTCGAGCCATGACCTGGAATTGATCGAGGGCAGCTCGCTGGAAGACGCGGCGGTGCAGGTGCATTTTGCGGAGGTGTTCACGCGGGGGCCGGAAGGGCCGTCGATGTCGTTCGATTACCGCTTGCGACCCGGTCCGGCGACGACGAGCAATGCGCTGGCGTTGATGGAGTTGCTGGGGTTCGATCTGGGGAACGAGGTTGCGCGACCCGGATGATCGCGTACCTGGGTAATGGTGGGGAATTGACGCGAGGATTCACCATTGCCTGACGCCTGAAACAGGCCGCACAATGATTGACACCGACCACGTATGTCGATCGTATTCGCCTTCTTGCACCGCGCCCTTACCGCTCCGTCATCCCGAGCGGCGCGAGTGACGGCGTATCGAGGGATCTTTGCTCCCGCCTCCAGCGAATTGCAGGGTAGTTGACACGGCTGAAGCCTATTGCACGTCGGGGCGGATGGCTGCAGGCTGGTGGGTCGCCCTGATGCCGCTCTGCGGCATGTCTCGGGCACAGGACCCGAGACTACGATGACGTGCGCTGACACGCGAGTATGCCTGTGGATTCGGTATAAGGCGATGGTATGGAAGAGCAGGGACTCCTCGACTGCGCTCGGGATGATGCGTCGGGGGAGGCATGATGTCGTGCAGCACGCATGGGCGCAGAGAGGCGAATCCGGGATCGCGGTCGCAGGATGCAAAAAGGGCCGGGAGGATAACCCTCCCGGCCCTTTTGTCTGGCTGCTACGTGACAGGATCCATGAAATCGGATTCGAAGTGACCCGTCACGGAGAAGATCGCGAGGACGACCAACCCGATCAGGACGAGAACCCCGATCCCGACAAAGATCGTCACGATCGTGCCGAAGCCTTCGCCGCCGAGCCGGTCGTTCCCTTCACGGGCATCCGGGCCGGAGGTGTACCCCAGCATTGAAATCAATAAGAGCAGCCTCAGCAACATACCTGGCTCCTGGAACGAGAATTTCGCCGGTCAGCAACCGCCCGGGCGAGGTGAAAATCCGTGCTGGCAGCACACGGAAGGTGCTGACCATCTCTCCTACTCCCAAATGTACGGGATTTCCCGATCGCGGTCTAGTCCTCCGACCTCCGATCAGGTATTCCCGCCATATTCTACAGCGCGGAGATCAGGATGCGCTGCAGGATGAAGACGAGGAACACGGTGATCATGATCGAGAAATCGAGTCCGCCCGTTGAGGGGACGACCTGCCGCACCGGTCCCACTACCGGTTCGGTGACATCGTACAGGATGCGTCCGATCGTCGTGCGGTAGCCGGGGTCGAACCACGAGAAGAGTGCCCGGGCGACGAGGATGAATGTGTAGATTCGGAGAATGTTGAGCAAGAGCTCGGTAATACCCAATGAAGGCCTGCTTTCTGGAATGAAACGGGTTTCTGCGACGTGATCGCCGCTCGGGTTAAGTATAGCCGGGATGCCTCATCGGTCTCTCAGGCGGGTGTTGAGCCGGTTTCCGCCTGGCGAAGATCCGGGATGACGTCTGCAGCGATGCGCTCGACGAGCTCGTACCGTTCCGGGTCGGGTGGCTGGAAGATGAACTCCTGGATACCGGCCTCGCCAAATCGTCCGACGAAATCGGTGAAGGCGTCGACCGAGGACCAGGGGTCCTCGTCGGTCATGTGGGCGATGACGTAGAGGAGCGAGCGCTTGATCTCGGCCGGGTTTCGCCCTTCCGCGGCGCAGGCCGCATCCAGCATCGCGTTCCGCTCGCGAATCTCTTCGACAGTGCCGCGGGAGTTCCAGGTATCGGCGTATCGTGCGGCGAGCTGGATCATGCGGGGCTTGTGTGCCCCGAGTACGAAGGGGATGCGCGGTTGCTGGACTGGTGCGGGCCGGTTCGGCGCCTCTTTCAGGGAATACCAGGCCCCTTCCAGAGTCGTGATGTCGTTGCGGAGGTACCGGTCGATGAGATCGAGTGCCTCTTCGTAGCGATCGACGAGGTCGCGCGTGGGCGGGAAATCGATGCCGAACATCTCGTGCTCCGGCACGTACCATCCAGCGCCGATCCCGAGCTCGAGGCGCCCGCCGGAGATGTGGTCGAGCGTCACCGCCTGCTTGGCGAGCAGGGCAGGGTGCCGGAAGGTATTGGAGCTGACGAGGACGCCGAGACGCGGGCGGGTGGCCACCAACGCGAGCGCGCTGAGCAACGTCCACGCTTCGAAATAGGGGCTGTCGGGTTTGGCGGTGCGGACGAAATGGTCGGTGAGCCACAGGCTGTCGAAACCGAGCTCGTCGAACCAGGCCCAGCGTTCGCGCGTTTGGTCCCAGGTCCAGTGCTGGATGGTTTGCATGCCAAATGTGCGGTGGTGGGACATGATCGGTGTCTCCCGGCGTGCGTCGGATGTCTGTATGGCAGACATTGTCACCCGGGTGGGAGAGCGGAGCAAGAGACGAGCTGACTGTATCCGGTAGCAGGTCCTGGGTGCGTGGTCGTGCCGGGGGATGAAGCCGGTCATCATCTGAATCGGGAGGGTGACCGGCTTCGTGGTTGTCAGGGGTGATGCGCTTTCGGCCGATTACCAGTTCGGGCGTTCGTCTCGGGAATCGGTACCGATCGTATGTGCGAGCGCGCCGAGAATGATGAGGGAGATGAGCAGTGTGAGGAGGATCATGACTGTGGACCTACCTGATGACTCGTGGGGATAATCGGGGAGTGTGTGGCGTGAGAGGTGAGGTGAGCGTGGAGGGCCTCCTTCCGGGGGCGGGACGTGCGATGGTCCCCTGGCATTCATTACTTCCCATAGGGTAGTAGTGAATGCGGTCACAACCGGTCCTCCTTCTTATGCCTTGCCGGGAGCGGGAAAAATCGGGACACTGGAGGGAGCACTGCCGACAATGTCGTCGACACACGTCCCGATACGGGACGGGAGACGGGCGGAGACGATCGACACTTGGGCTTCTGGATGATCCCCTTCGTGTCGATGGTCGACGAGTCGTCGATCGATCGCCCTTGCGGAGCGACGCGACACGTGTATCAGGGAGAGGAGTGAGGAGCATGGCAGGAAGCGGCAACGACGTTGACATGCGGTTCAACAGCAAGACGTTGTACGACGGCAACAGCCGGGCGGGTGCCCGGGCGATGATGAAATCGATCGGCTTTTCCGACGAGGATCTGAAGAAGCCGATCATCGGCATCGCCAACACCTGGATCGAGACGATGCCCTGCAACTTCGGCTTGCGGAAGCTGGCCGAGGAAGTGAAAAAGGGTGTCCGGGCTGCGGGCGGGACGCCGATGGAGTTCAACACCGTCGCGATCTCGGATGGTGTGACCATGGGCACCGAGGGAATGAAGACCTCGCTCATCTCCCGCGAGGTGATCGCCGATTCCACCGAACTGGTCGGTCGTGGTCACATGTTCGACGCCATTATCGGGCTCGGCGCATGCGACAAGACGCTGCCGGGGCTGTCGATGGCGCTGGCGCGGCTGAATGTCCCCAGTTTCCTCCTGTACGGCGGCACGATCATGCCGGGCTACTGGCGCGGTCAGGAAGTGACCGTGCAGACCGTGTACGAGGCGATCGGGGCGAACGCGGCCGGCAAAATGAGCGACGAGGATCTGCTTGATCTCGAGAACCATGCCTGCCCCGGGGCGGGTGCCTGTGGCGGTCAGTTCACCGCGAACACGATGGCGATGGCGATGGAATTCATCGGGCTCTCGCCGATGGGGAGCGCCTCGCCACCGGCGATCGACCCGCGCAAGGAAGAGGTTGGCCGCCAGGCGGGCGAGCTGATCATGGACATGCTGCGTCGCGATCAGCGTCCGCTGGACATTCTGACGCGCAAGGCGTTCGAGAACGCGATCACCGGTGTGGCCGCAAGCGGTGGATCCACCAACTCGGTGCTGCACCTGCTGGCGTTGGCGCGGGAGGCGAAGGTGCCGCTGACGATCGACGATTTCGACGCGATCTCCCGCCGCACCCCCCTGATCACGGACCTCTTCCCGAGCGGGAAGTACGCCGCGGCCGACCTCGACAAGGCCGGCGGGACGCAACTCGTGGCGAAGCGGCTGGTCGAGGGCGGGTATCTCGATGGTTCGCAGATGACCCCGACCGGCAAGACGTTGGCCGAGGAAGCCGCGGCGGCGATCGAAACCGAGGGACAGGATGTCGTCCACACGGTCGAGAACGCGATCAAGGCGACAGGCGGCATCCATATCCTGAAGGGCAACCTCGCGCCGGACGGTTGTGTGGTGAAGCTCTTTGGTTACGAGCCGCAGCACCTGACCGGTCCGGCCCGCGTGTTCGATTCGGCGGAGGACGCGAGTGACGCGGTTCTGCATAACCGGATCGTCGCGGGCGATATCGTGGTAATTCGCTACGAGGGACCGAAGGGCGGTCCGGGCATGCAGGAGATGCTCGGGATCACGGCCGCGATCGTCGGCCAGGGGCTCGGCGGCTCGGTCGCGCTGATGACGGATGGCCGGTTCAGCGGGGCGACGCGTGGCCTGATGATCGGGCACGTCGCGCCGGAAGCGGCGGTCGGAGGACCGATCGCGGCCCTGCAGGAAGGCGACACGATCGAGATCGATGTCGCGAACCGGACGCTGAGCGTGCACCTGTCCGCCGACGAGATCGCCGCTCGCCTGCGGGACTGGACGCCGCCGGAGCCGCGCTACAAGCAGGGTGTGTTGGCGAAGTACGCGTTGCTTGTGCAGCAGGCTTCCGAGGGCGCGACGACGCTGCTGCCCGAGGAGTAGGGGTATCATCCGCGCTCCCGGTTACAGGCAATGCCAATGGCGGGTTGTGATAACCCGCCATTGGTGACCATAGTGTCGGGCGAAAGAGCCTGTCATCCCGAGCCCGTGAGGTGGTGGAGCCGCCGAACGGCGTCGAGGGATCTGGTCGCGGGTGTCTCTTGCGCACGCTGGCACGCGCCAAAGGTGACCACATCTCCAAAGGTGACCAGGTTTCCGCCTCTAGGGGGCGCTGGTCACCTTTGAACACCTTTGGCCGGTAGCACCGACGCCGATCAGGTAGCACCGACCCGGAGTGGTCGGTGTTCGTGGATCAGGGGATGAGAGGTCTTTGCCTGGACACCGGGCACTCCGGCCCGGTGCTACCCGATCGGACCGTTGTGGTCGGTGAATGTGGATCACCGCGAACCATTGAGGTCGCCACGACCCCGGGCGCCGATGGGCGGCAGAAGGAGGCCGCGCTCGCTTTTCGGCCGCTACGCGACCTCGCCCCACCCCTACGGCCAGCTGCCCCTACACCTGTCGCAATGAGTCTCGCGACCTTCCTGCAATCCTCTTCAGGCGCCGGGGAGATGTTGGCGGAAGAAGCCGACCCAGTTACCGTGCGTGATCCGGGCGAGATCGTCCCTAGTGTATCCTCGATCCTCAAGGATGCCGGTCAGTTTTTGCAGGTCGTCGATGGTATCGAGGTCGTTCGGTGTCTGTTCGGTCCCGTAGCCACCGTCCAGATCGCTGCCGATCCCCACATGATTCGTGTTGCCAGCCAATTGGCAGATGTGATCGATATGATCCGCCATCGCCTGCATCGTCACGCGGTCGGGACGCGTCACACCTCGCACCCAACCCGGCTCCAGCATCCAGGCATCGGCGGCGACGCCGATCACCGCCCCCCGTTCGAGGACTCTCCGGATCATCTCATCGGACATCTGGCGATCGCCATCGACCAGCGCCCGGCAATTGGAGTGGCTTGCCATCACCGGACCATGGAAACGATCGAGTGCGTCGTGGAAGCTCTCGTCCGTCAGGTGGGAGACGTCGAGAATCATTCCGAGCTCGTCCATCATCTTGCAGAGCTCGCGTCCCTTGGCCGTGAGCGGGCCGGCGCTGTCGGTACCGAATGCATAGGCGCTGGGCCCGTAATGGGCGAGACCGACGATCCGTAACCCATCGTCCCACCATTGCGCGGCCCGATCGGGCTCGACGATGGGATCGGCGCCTTCCATGAGGAGGATAATCCCGATCGGGCGATCACCGTCGTTGTCAGGGGTGTCGCCGAGCCAGTTTTTGAGGTGCCGTTCGAGATCTTCCTGGTTACGAATGAAGGACATCAGCCCCTGACGTTGGAACTCCCGATAGAGGGCCAACTCTCCCTGGCAATGGGCGTAGGCGATCTCATGCGTCCGGAAATCGATCGCCGCAGAGCCTTGCGGATTGACCCGGCCCAGCACGGTCGCGCAGCACAGGCCGATTTGCCCCCGGTGCATGTCGGGAAGCCCGACGGTGCCCGCTGCCCGGCCCTTCTCGGTCATGCCCGCTTCCAGGGCCCGGGTTTCATGGGCGCTGAGCTTGAGGTCGCGATTCCAGACCAACGCATTCATCGCAAGGTCGAGATGTGCATCGACGAGGAGCATGCTGGGTGTCCTTTCAGAACGTAGATGAGGTGTGCCAGATGTCGATCGTCCGCGATCGGATTCATAACGGACATCCGGACTCCGATTCAGCGTCGCCGTGAGCGTGGGTCCAGCGTATCGCGAAGTCCATCTCCCACGAGGTTCATGGCGAGGACGGTCACAAACAGGATGGTCCCGGGGAACACCGCCATCCACCATGCTTGCTGCATCAGGCTCTGACCATCGCGCAGCATGTTGCCCCATGTCGGTTGCTGCGGCGGAACCCCGGCGCCAAGGAACGAAAGCGATGCCTCGCTGATGATCGCGAATGCAACGACGAATGTGCACTGGACGATCAGGGGCGACAAGCCATTCGGGAAGATGTACTTGCCCATGATATGCGAGTCTCTCATTCCCACAACCCTGGCTGATTCGACATATGGTTGCTGTCGGATGACAAGGGTGGTCGAACGGACAAGCCGGGCGATGGTCGGGGTGTAGACGACTGTCAGCGCCATAAAGACGTTGAACGTCGACGGGCCGAGGCTCGCCATAATGGCGATCGCGAGAAGAATGCTCGGAAACGCCATCAGACCATCCATCGTGCGCATGATGAATGGATCCAGGCGATCGACGTACCCTGCGAGCAACCCCAGAATCGAGCCGAAGATGGCCGACGCGAGCGTCACCCCGATCCCGATGACGAGCGAGATCCGGGCACCATAGACCAGACGGCTGAATACGTCCCTGCCAAGATCATCCGTACCAAGCAGATGATCGGTGGATGGACCTTGCAGCCGCACGAAAGGATCGGCGAATGTCGGGCTCTGTGGGGCGATAACGGGGGCGAATAGCGCCATCAGCACCGTGATACCGAGCACGGTGAGGCTGATTGCCGTGACGGGGTTCGATACGAGCCGGCGTAGCCAGTCAGCTTTGATTCGAGCCTTGGGCGATATCGTTGCGCCATCAAGATCCGTCTTGATAGTGCCGAGATTGCCGGAGATGGCCCTGCCGGAAGATGATCCCATGCCCTTACCCTAATCGAATCCGCGGATCGGCATACACGTACAAAATGTCGACAAGAAGATTCACCAGGACGTAGGCGAGCGCAATCATCATGACCGCGCCCTGAATGATGGGATAGTCGCGCCGGGAAATGCTTTGAACGACGAGCCTTCCCATCCCGGGAATCGTAAACACGGTTTCCGTGACGACAGCGCCTCCGAGAAGCGCGGCGATCGACGTGCCGATCACGGTGATTGCGGGGATAAATGCATTTCGCAGCGCATGGCCCACGACAACCCTGCGGCCGGCGAGTCCTTTCGCCAGGGCTGTGCGGATGTAGTCCTCATTGAGGACGTCCAGCATTGACGAGCGAACCATCCTGGCGAGCAATCCTGCGGATGAAAATCCGAGTGAGAAGGCGGGCATCAGCATGCGCCTGATGTGTTGGGTGAAGTCTTCGGTTGGCGGGACATAACCGATAGCGGGTAGCCAGTGGAGCTTGACCCCGAAGATCAGGATCAGCATGATCCCCAGGAAGAATGTGGGGATGGCCGCACCGCTGATCGCGACGGCGGTGAGCGCGCGATCGAGGAGCGATCCTCGCTTGACGGCCGCGAGGACGCCGAGGGGAACGCCGATGGCGAGCTGGATGATGAGCGCGTAGATCGTCAACAGCGTGGTCGGGACAACGCGTTGCATCAGCGCTTCGGTTACCGGCACACCGAGAAAGACCGACTCACCGAAATCCAGACGCAGCAGACCGCCGATCCATCTGGCGAATTGCAGTGGCAGAGGGTCATTCAGCCCCATTTGGTCGCGGAGACGCGCCACGTCCTCCGGTGTAGCCCGGTCGCCGAGGATCACCCCGGCGGGATCACCGGGTGTGAGGTGAACCAGGCCGAAGACGACCACACCCACGATGAGCATGACGGGAATGAGAGAAACGAGCCTTCTGGCAATATAAACGATCACTGGGGGTTCACCTGCCGTCGCTCACCGGTGCGTCGTGGGGCTCCGTTGTCGCGCGAGGATACGTGTCGCTCAGGATCGTTCACGGGGCGGTGTTCCGCCGCCAACGTGCATTGGCAAGACGGAATCCGCCCCAAAACGCGAGCGTGTGCCGGGGATCGTTACGCGTTATCGATCCACAGATTCCAGTACGGGATACCGCGTTCGACCTGCTGCACCCAGCCGCCGACGTTGTCCCGGTAGTAGCTGGCATCGGAAGCGTTGCCGACCTTGATTGCCGGTACCTCCGAGTAGATGTTGCTCTGGATGCTTTCCCAGATGCTGTATGCGGCGTCGAAATCGGGCTCGCCGAGAAGCTCATCGGCCAGCGCGAGGCTTTCCTCGGAATCCCACCAACCGGGGTAGATGCCCATCTGCCCGACGAGGGTCAACTGGCTCGGATCGGGGACGAAACCATGTGACGTGGAGAAGACATCCCAGGCGTCCTCCTGACCGCGCCGCTCGATGATGGTCGCCCAGTCGGTTACCTGCAGGTCGATGACGAAACCGACCTCTTCAAGCTGCTGCTGCGCGATGATGCTCGCATCGTAGAAGGTCGGATACTCCTGCGTGGTCATAAAACGCAAGGGCGTGCCATCGTACCCCGCTTCTTCGAGCTTCTGCTTCGCCAGTTCGGGGTCGTGGATGTTGTACAGCTCTTCCCCGGCGGATGTGTGCCACTGCGTCTGCGGGAACATCCACCCGGCGTCCAACTGGAAGAAATCCGCTCCGCCGAATGCCGCCGTCATGATCGCCTCGTGGTCGAGGGCAGCCTGGAAGGCCTGGCGCAGGGCGGAGTTCCCCATCAGGGGAGAACGCCAGTTGAGGAAGAACACGACATCGGTTGCTGGCTGGCGAATCTCGGCGATGACGCCGGACGCATCCTTGAGCAGCGTGAACTGGTCGTTCGAGAGTGTTGTGACGATGTGATAATCCCCTGCCTGCAGACCCGCGGTACGGGCTGCCTCGTCCGGGACGGGCAGGAATTCGATTTCGTCGACCCAGGCCTGTTTGCCGCCGCCGTAGCCATTGATCGGTTCATCGCGGCTGGCGTAGTCGTCGAATCGCGCCAGCCGGATGTATGCGTCGGCTCGCCGCTCCGAGAGGTAGTACGGTCCGGTACCGACAAACTGGTCGTCACTCGAGAGCGGCGCATCGCCGGCAGCATCGAGGATCGACTTGGGATGAATGGTGCACGCCTGGGTATTGTGTGAGAAGGCGATGAGGAATGGTCCGAACGGCTTGCTGAGCCGGAACTCGACGGTCGAGTCATCGACCTCGGCGAATTCGTCGACGACCTCGAAGAGCTTTTTGCCGACGCCACTGATCGCGGACCAGCGCATGACCGATGCATGCACATCCGCTGCCGACATGATCTCGCCGTTGTGGAAGGGCACGCCTTCCCGCAGCTTCAGTGTGTGCGTCAGACCATCCTCACTGAGGGTGTACTCGTCGACCAGGTGTGGAATCGGCGTGTAGCCTTCGCCATACGTGAAGAGCGTCTCATACATTGGAAATGTGATATCGGCGACGACCGATGCGGTGGTCTGATGCTCGTCGAGCGTCGGTGGCTCGCCGATGATGGCGACGCTCAGTCGGCCGCCCTCGACTCCCTCCGAGGATTGGGAGAGGTTCGCTGCTGCCGAGACTCCCGGTGCCGTCAACACGCCTGCGGATGCGATGCCAGCACCGGCCAGAAGTGACCGCTGCATAACATCTCGCCGGTTGAGGCGGCTGGAAACCAGAGCCTGCATCAGTTTCGTGTCCTGTGCCCTGACCATGGATATTCTCCTGAAGCGTGCCTCATCAAGGATGAAACACGCACATCCGTCCATTTCGAACGTCTACAGCGCGAATACGGCGATCGAGCGATGCGACCAACACGCCATCCATACAGGTTGCTGAATGGCTGAGTGCGCCATCTGGCTCAACCCGACAGGAGAGACATGAACTGAAATTTGTTCGACGCCGCCACCATACCATCGGCTGGCGATTATTGTCTATAGGTTTCGGGGGAGAATTTACCTGTGGTTTCGCTCGCGGTGAGACAGATGTCGACATCAGGCTGCCAACCTCAGAGGGGCGAGTAGATGCGCGTCCGACAGGAGAGTGAGGAGCCTGCCGCCCGCACGGAGCGTGACTCTCTGCCGACCCGGAGAATCGGGCGATTCGATTATCTCGTCAGGAAAACCGTAGGCTGGAAGGCATGTCTTGATAAGCGACAATGTCTCTCCCAGCCCATAAATAGCCTCTAGTGGTGCGTCAGGGATTATCTGCACGTGGTGAGGATTCTGCGAAGCGGGCGAAGAGCGTAATGCTTTGCGTTCTTCAAGGAGTCCCCACCATGGCGTCGACGTATCGTGTGATCCTTTCTGATGACGAACGTGCGGAATTGCATACCCGTATCAGCGCCGGCGTCGCTCCGGCCCGAGAACTCACCCGTGCCCGGATTCTGTTGAAGGCTGATCGCAGTGATGCCGGTCCGGCATGGTCCGATGCCATGATCGCTGGGGCGCTGGAGGTGCATCCCAGCACGGTCTCGCGTGTACGGCGTCAATGTGTGGACCAGGGACTGGAGGCGACCCTCGCACGAAAGTCACCGGATCGCCTCTCCCCGCGCACCCTTGATGGAGAGCAGGAAGCGCATCTGGTTGCCATGACGTGCAGCACCCCGCCGACGGGATGCGCCCGCTGGTCGTTGCGGTTGTTGGCCGAGGAACTGATCCGGCTGGAGGTCGTGGAGACGATCTCCCATGAAACCGTGCGCCAGGTGCTCAAAAAAACGAGCTAAAACCGTGGCGCGTTGACGAATGGTGCCTGGCTCCGACTGCCGACCCGGCATGTGTCGCCGCGATGGAGGATGTGCTGGCCGTCTACCAGCGCCCGTATAATGCGCGGCGACCGGTGATCTGCCTGGATGAAACCAGTCGTCAGTTCCTGGGCGAGACCCGGGACCCACGCCCGGTGATGCCGGGCCATGCCGCGCAGCACGACCCGGAATATGTCCGGGGCGGGACCGCCCAGCTCTTTCTGGTCACCGAGCCCTTGCAGGGATGGCGCCATGTCTCGGTGGGGGAGCGGCGGACCCGGCTGGAGTTTGCCGCCTGTATCAAGGACCTGGTCGACGCCCAGTATCCCGATGCCGAGCGGATCGTCCTGGTCATGGATCACCGCGCAATACGCATAGCATCGCCTCGTTGTACGCCGCATTTCCCCCTACCGAAGCCCGGCGCCTGGCCGCGAAGCTAGAGATCCACCACACTCCCAAACATGGCAGTTGGCTGAATATGGCGGAGATGGAATTGAGCGTGATGGCGCGACAGTGCCTCCGGCAACGCCTTCCCGATCAGGCGGCAATGCGTGAGGCCGTGACCGCCTGGACAAAACGGCGGAACACCGGTATTCACACCATCGACTGGCACTTCACCACCGATGATGCCCGCATCAAACTCCATCATCTGTACCCAGCATGTGACGCTTGACACACCACTAGGGGGTTCCTCTTAACATGGATCCGTCAACCCAGCCTTCGGTGCCATCAGGCGTGATCACCGGCCACCATGTGGTTCCGTTCGATTCCTTTGAGGTCCCAGAGATGAATACCTCTGTATTAGCTGGAAGCGAACTTACCTCGTTACCGCTCTGCAGTGGGGCGGCTCGTATTGGTGTTTCGACGATTGTGATCGCAGGTGCGTCGGGTCTAGGCGAAGGATAATAGGTAGGTTCTGCGGTGACTGCATACACATTGAGGTCTTTACAACTGAAGTACAGCGTGCCATTGGAGACTAGCAACGGCGATGGGTTAAACTGTGACCTGGAAATGTTATTGTCAGCCGTGAAGCGCCACCTCTCAATGCCTGTTTCTGCATTTAATGCGTATAGGTCCTCATCTAGGCTGTAATACGCGGTTCCTGCGATCACCGTTTGGTTCAGGGGCAGGTAACGCATAATGTCTGAGGACCAGAGTTCGGCACCCGTCTTGGCATCCAGCGAATATAGAGAAGCATGCTCTTGCCCGTGATATACACTAAAAAAGACGGCGCCATCGACCACAGTGAGTTCTCCGAACCCTTTAACGTTGAGGGGGACTGTCCAACGTTGCGATCCGCTTGTCGTATCCAAGCCGACTAGTGTTGTTTTGGTGTCTTGTCCTTCAGTAACCAGAACTATAGTGTCCCTGAAGATGATAGTAGTCCAAGGGTCATATTCCTCCGAAACGTGCCAGCGCGGTTGGCCGTTTTCGGCGTCAAGAGCATCGATGCCTTCCTCGCGAAAGACATAGACGATTCCATCGACCATAGTCGACATTGGGTGGATATATCCATCACCCAAGTCATAGCGCCACTTTTCTCGTCCGCTAGCCAAATCCATCGCATAGACAGAAGCGGCATTGTACATGTACACGTACATGATGCCGTCATCCACGAAGAAAATAGGGCTCCCGCCTTCAGTCCGCCACCATTCTCTTCCGGCCTTTGTATCTACCGAGTAAGTATTTTCACCGTCAAAGAAGACTACGGAGTCGTCGACTACGACTCCAGTGTTCACTAAACTTCCTGTAGATATCTTCCATTTCTCCTTTCCGGTTTTTGAGTCGACCGAGTGAATACCCTCAAGGTTAAAGAAAACTATGGTGTCATTGCCACTGGGCCCAATTAACGCCCCTTCTGTGGATAGTCTCCATTTTTCTTCTCCGGTACTTATGTCTATTGCAGAGACATGGGTGGTGCCTCCAAAGAATGCAACCCCATTAAGAATTTTAGGGATGAGTGGCATTTCGGGAATATCTACCGACACATCCACATCAATTTGCCAGAGGTGGGCACCTGTTTCAGCGTCGATTGCATGAACAGTCCCGGGGCCTATGACAAATAGAGTGCCGTCGACTTCTTTGATCAACGTGACTTCAACTTCTGCTTGAAACTTCCACTTGAGTGTACCTGGTGCCGCCCCCGAATCCTGGGCCGCGGTCAAGCTCGGAGAGATGGAAACATCTTCATGAGCCACAGCCGCACCGAGTGCAGCAATCGTTCCGATAGCAAATTGTCGTCTGGAAATAGTCATCATGACGCTCTCCTGAGAATTGATGCCAATATGAATTGTTTCAAGATTCTGAGATTTTAGAAGTATAGATTGAACCTATCTTTGATTCAACGATGAGGTCGATCTTCACGCAAATCACGCGTGAAGATCGACCTCTGACTGCGAATTTATTACAGAGTCCGTCGATCAGGGAAGGTCTTCGCTCGCATGAGGTGGGTGGCAGGTAGGACTGTGACATCGTTGTGAGTTCGATTCGCTATAGATTCGGATCCTCTGCGAATCTTGTTGACATGCCGAAAAGGGCTCCTACGCTCTGTCTCCTTGGCCATAGGAAAGCGTTTAGTGGTGTGTCTCGGGACTGTTTTAGGGTGGTGATGGTGTTGATTGCATAGTTCGTGGACGGTGAACAAGTTGCCTTGGTGTATCCAAGATCCTTGTATACGATACTGGGCTCGTATGCAAGGACTTCTTCCTGACAGTTTCACCGTTGGACTAGTGAGACCTCATTCCATGGAGATGGTGTTACGTGATGTCATTTGAACATGGTTAATGACGAATTCTTTTGAGAGAAAAGGCCTACACCGCTGAGGCGATGGCGTAGACGGCGATGAGAAGCAGGATGACGAAGAGCACCATCATGGAGATGGCCAGCGTGCCGTTCGGGTCTCGGTGGTCGTGGTCCGTCATGCCGGTCTCCTGTTCGTGAGTCAGAGTGCGCCGCCGAGGGCGGGGTAAAGGAGCGATTCCCATCCGTCGGCAACGATGTGGCGGTAGCGTTCGTCCGTCACAATACGGATCATACGGCGATGTTCTTCGTACCGCTTGAAATCATCATCGCCGAGCCCGACGACATCCTGCCAGTGCATCAAGCGGTGCATGCCAACCGGTGGCGTGTCGAACGTCACCCAGACATCGGTCGACCATTTCTCCGGCTTCGGGATGTCGATCAGCACGGCGGTGTCGTCGACGGGTGTGCCAAGACGTTCCGAGAGCCCCGCGACCAACCGTAGCTCGACCGCACGGCGTGCGGCGCGATCGTACCAAAGCTGGCCGAGTCGATCGTAGAGGGATTCGGCGCGGGCGCTGACCTCGATAGCTCGCTTGTGGATGCGGCGTTCCGCCAGCGCGTTCGCGAGACGGCGGGTTGATTCGGGCATCGTGTCGCCGCGCATGTACGCGAGCAGGGACGCATCGTCGTGGCCGGTGAGACTCTCGGCGGTGATGACACCGGCGAGGAGCGCTTCCTGGATCGCCCGGAGCAGCATCACCATGCAGGCACGGTTGGTGTGATGCCAGTAGACGTTGTCGAACATCTCCTGCCGGGCATTGATCAGCGAATGCAACGGGCTGATGCCCTTGCTGGCGATGCCGATGCGAGATTCGGTGGCGCCGATAACCGGCGAGTCCTTCGGGCCGACCGCCCCTCTCGCGCCGTGCTGGCGACGCAGGTGGATCGTGTCCGGGATATTGACGATCTCCAGGGCGCTGATCAGGCGGGCGGTATCGACGCCCCCGTAGGGAACGTTGCAGGCACGCGCGTCCCGTGGAAGATAGTCGAGCTTGTCCATATCCAGCGTGCCGGAGAGCAAGCCGCGCAGGATGCGGTCACCGTCCGTCAGGTACGCATCGTCACCATGGATGATCCCGGCGACACGCGCCGGATCGACCTGCCATTCCCGCCGCAGGATGTCCGCGATCTCCCCCCGCTCGATGATGTGGCGGCCGACTTCCTCGTGGGAGAGGATGGGTGCGCCGAGCTCCTCGATGGCGTGCGAAAAGGGATAATGGCCGATATCGTGCAGCAATGCGGCGGCAACGATCGTCCGGGCATCGGTATCGGTGAAATGCGAGGTGCCGGTGGTCCGCCGGAGATGATCGACCGCAAGACGGGTCAGATGCATGACGCCGAGGGAATGCTCGTAGCGGGTGTGTTTGGCGCCGGGCCAGACGCGGGAGACGAAACCCAGCTGCTGGATGCGATCGAGCCGCAGGAAGGCGGGCGTGCTGATGAGTGCCAGCGCGGCACGCGGCACTGGAATCCGGTCGTAGAGTCCATCGCGGATGTTGGTGTCGTCGCTATCGGGCCGGAAGTCGTTCGCCATCAATTCATCGCATCCTGGTGTCCGAGGGGTTCCCATGTTGTCGTTATCCACTACAATATGGCAACAGGACAGGTATCTGCCCCATTGATTCCAGGAGAACCGGTATCCATGAATCTTGACCAGCGACATCCCCTGGCGGAACGTGCCGCGGCGGTTCTGCAGGCCAATGATACCGGGACGCTGGTGACGGCATCACCCGGGCTATACCCGCACCAGTGGAGCTGGGATGCGGCGTTCGTCGCGATCGGCCTCCGGCATCTCTCGATCGATCGTGCAGCACAGGAGATGCGGTCGTTGTTCCGCGCGCAATGGCGCAACGGGATGGTGCCGCAGATCGTCTTCAATCCCGACGCACCTCATGACGCATATTTCCCCGATGCATCGTGGTGGGATGTTGCGACACGCGCCGAAGAGGCTCCTCGCGGCATCGCGACGAGCGGAATTATCCAGCCACCTGTCCATGCGATCGCCATTCGCGAGATATGCGACAGCGCCGGGCCTGTACAGGCGCGGGAGATCGCGACCGAGTTTTACCAACCGCTGTTGAACTGGCATCGCTACCTGATGTCGGCGCGCGATCCGGAAGCATCCGGTCTCATCACCATCGTCCACCCGTGGGAGAGCGGGATGGATAATTCGCCGCGGTGGGATGCGCCGTTGGCGCGGATCGCGGTGCAGGAGGGTAGCCTGCCGCCCTACGAGCGTCGCGATCTGGCGCATGTCGCCGATCCGTCGCAGCGTCCGACGAACGAGGATTACGATCGCTACATGTGGATCGTCGAGGTGCTCAAGCAGGCCGGGTATCGCGTCGATCAGGTTTACGATCGGTTGCCATTCCGCGTGAAAGATGTCTTTTCGAGCGCGATTCTCGTGGCGGCGAACGAGGCGTTGATCCGGATCGCCGATCTGGCCGATGGCGATGTCGACGACCTGCCGATCATCGAGTCCTGGATCGATCGCGGTCGCCGTGGATTGGCGCAGCAATGGGATGGGACCCGGGTGCTGTGTTGCGATCGTGATCTGGTGTCCGGCGAGAACATCGCCGCCGAGACGATCGCCTCGTTTGCGCCCATTTTGGCGGGACAGGTCACCGCAGAGACGCGAAGCGCCCTGACCCGGCTGTGGTCGTCCGATGCGTTTACCGGAAACCCGTCCCTGCGCTGGCCGCTGCCGCCGAGTACCAGTCCTGCCGATCCCGGTTTCGTCGCGGCGTGTTACTGGCGCGGTCCGGTGTGGCCGGTGATGAACTGGCTGCTGTGGCGAGCGTGGTCGCGGGTCGGCGAGGAGACGATCGCCGATGCACTCCGGGCGATGTCGCTGGAGCAGATCAGGACGATCGGATTTGCGGAATACGCGAACCCGTTCACGGGCGAGGCGCTGGGTTCGACCGATCAGTCGTGGACAGCGGCGGTCGTGCTCGATTGGCTCGCCCCGGCAGTCGTGTAGTCGTCCCTCCAACGTGGAATAATGCATTCAGCGAGGTTCGATTCTTCCGGGTACGGAAGGTCGGTTTGGCATGCATAAGGGGACGCGAGAGATGGACATGATGCGGCGGGTGGTTCTCGGTGTTGCGGACGTGCCGCTGGTCGAGCGCTTTTTTCACGGAAACCGGCTTGCGAAATCGCTGGTCGACCGGTTCATCGCCGGAGATTCGGTCGAGGAGGCGTTGGCGGTCGCGAAGGAGCTGGCCGCTCTCGGAATCACCGTGACACTCGACCAGCTTGGCGAGAATGTGAAGACCCGGGAGGAAGCCAGCGCCGCCGTCGCGACATATGTCGATACCCTGAAGCGGATGAAGGACGCGGCGATCGAGCCGAACATCTCGGTCAAGCTGACGATGCTCGGGCTCGACTTCGGAGACGATGCGGCCGAGACCAACATGCGGCCGATCCTGGAGACTGCGCGGGAGGTCGGCGGGTTCGTCCGCGTCGACATGGAAGGGTCCGACTACACCCAACGCACGCTGGATATCTTCTACCGGCTCTTCGCCGACTTTCCGGACAATGTGGGTATCGTGATCCAGACCTACCTGCACCGGTCGGCGGGGGATGTGGTCGACGCGATCGAGAAGAAGACCCGGGTGCGGCTTGTGAAGGGCGCATATGCGGAGCCGGAATCGGTTGCGATCCAGGGGGCGGATGCGCGGGACCGGAACTACGATACTTTGATGAAACACCTGCTCGACAAGGGGAACTACCCCGCGATCGCGACGCACGATCCGGCGCTGATCGATGCTGCGATCTCGTACACGCGGCAGAATGGCATCCCGGCGGACCGGTTCGAGTTCCAGATGCTGTACGGTGTACGGCGGAGCGAGCAGGAGCGGCTTCGAAAAGCCGGCTACAACATGCGAGTGTATATCCCGTTCGGGACGGAATGGTATCCCTATTTCACGCGGCGGATCGCCGAGCGGCCCGCAAACGCTTTCTTCGTGGCGCGGCAACTGATCGACCGGTAACGTCCGAATCGATGGCATGGTGGTGGCAGAATAGAGGCACGCGTGAACCGGTGAGCGGGGAATTCCCCGTTGCCTGCGGAAAGCGAGGCTGCCATGCACGAAGAATCGAATGACCATCCGGCCACACCGGAATCTGTCACGCCCGCGGGCGGTAGCGCACGAAGCGTGGAGCTGCAGCGCTTCTGGGAGGCGGTCAAACGATTGCCGGCCTACTTGAAGTTGGTCACGGCGATGGTGCGCGACCCCGAGGTGCCGAATGCGGCGAAAGCGATGCTCGGGGTCGGCGGCGTGTATGCGATTTCGCCGGTCGATCTCGTACCGGGTGTGATCCCGGTGGCCGGGCAGCTGGACGATCTCTACGTCTTGTTGACGGCGATCCAGCAGGCAGTCAAGCGTACGCCCTCGGCAGTGGCCGAGCGCCATCTGGAGGCGGCGGGAATCCGCCGCGAGGATATTGACGGCGACCTGAAGTCGATTCGCGATCTGGTCCGTGTCGCCGTCGTGAAAACAGTCAAGTTTGGAGGGAAAATCCTTGAACGAGCCAGCCGGACGGCGGTCCGATTCGCCAACGAACAATTCCGGCAAGACCGGGCAGGATGATGCTTCCGGGCGAGGCGGGCGATCCCGGCGGCGGAGCCGGGGCAAACGATCCGGCGAGCAAAAAAACCGGCAAGCCACCCAGCAGGCTCCTCGCCAGCAGCAGGGAGCGCAGGAGGGCGGCCGTCAGCAAGGTCGCCGTCGGGGCACCCGGCGACGTCCGGCCCCCGCGCCCGAGCATGCACCGTCGCACGTTCTGCGCGATGATGCGGTGCAGAAGACGCCGATTCAGCCGATGCGTCTCCGACCGATTCGGGAGGATGACACCTCGGAGCCGGAGTTCGGCTGCCCGATGCTGACGCGAACGCGGCTGGGGATTCCTTTCCGGGGAGGACAGCACGTTCCGCGCTGCGCGATGGGCTGGGCCATCCACGACGAGGACGAGGTGCTGTTTTGCATGCACACAGCCTCGCGCAACGAGTGCTGGAAGGAGCATCCCGAGCTGTTGGACAAGCTGGTCGAGAAGCTGCGGCCGCAGATCGAAGCGGAGCTGCGGGAGCGGGAAGAGGGTTCCGCGGCGGATTGACCGGATATATGGGGTGCAATCCGCTGCAATACGGAGTCCGCATGAATGCTCGCGGGGCGCCGTGATGCCGCTCTGCGCCATGTCTCGGGCACAGGACCCGAGACTACGACTGTGTGCGCGGATCCGCGATGGATCATCCAGATTCGGTATTACCCCCTTGCTGTCATCCCGAGCCGGAGCCGCGAGCGGAGCGAGTGGCGACGTGTCGAGGGATCTTTGTCTCTGGCCACCACGGCGATGTGCGGGAGCCAAGATCCCTCGACACCGTTCGACCGCTTTGCGATCTCACGGGCTCGGGATGACGGAGGTGGGTAACACACAAAACCTGACACGCCACTCAGGATGAAGGCCGATTTTTCAGAATGCTGGAACGGGCCGGTGGAAATCTCCACCGGCCCGATTTGTGCTTTGCTCACGCCCCGGCGATGCGGGGATAGCGGGTGGGCTCGCGCTCGATGTCGGCTTGCACGAAACGCAGGAGCATGGCGGATTTTAGCGCGGCGGCATCCGGATCGTGCCAGAGATTGTGGATTTCCCCTGGATCGTGCTCCAGGTCGAACAGTTCGCCGTCATCGCTGTTGCGGTAAACCGTAATCTTCGCGGTGTCCGTGACCAGCGTCCGGAGGGAAAGTGCCGTCGGTTGGTGCCGGTTCTCGACCATCGCCCAGTCGCGGGCTGGCTCGCTGCCCTGCCAGGTCGCCCATTGCGAGCGACCGGTCATCTGGCCCGGCACCGGGATTCCGGCAGCGGTGAGGAAGGTCGGCGCGAGATCGACCAGGCTTTGGATCGCGGAGCTCGTCTGTCCGGCCGGAATGTGCTTCGGGGCGCGGACGAGGAACGGCAGGCGAATGAGATCCTCGAAGTGGAAAGCGCCCTTGTGGAAGAGCCCGTGTTGGCCGAGGAAGTGGCCGTGATCGGTGGTGAAGACGACGATGGTGTTTTTCGCGATACCGAGTTCGTCGAGCCGGTCCAGGATCTTGCCGATCTGATGATCCATGAAGCTGACCATGCCGTAGTAGATCGCCATGTCCTTCCGGAGCTGCTCATCGTCCACGAGATGGCTCTGGAAGCCGTGGTTGGCGAAGCCTGACTCCTCCCACTCCGAGAAATCCGGATTCTCCTCCTGGGTGAGCCGGAAGTGGCGGGGTAGGGCGTCCATCTCGCCGGGAGTGAGGGTACCGGGATCCATGTCGGCGGGATCGTACATCGACGCCCACGGTTCCGGCACGAGGTAGGGTGGATGCGGATCGTGGAAGGACGACCAGAGGAAGAACGGGCGGCCTGATGAAACCGAGCGCTCAATGCTGGCGATGGTGCGCTCGCCGGTCCAGGTCGTATAGTGGAACTCCTCTGGCAAATCCCATCGATGCTCGCGGGTCGGCTTCGCGGGATCGCCGGGGAGCGCCATGAAATAATCGGCCCAGTTCGTGAGGCCTTTCTCCTCCATCCAGATCGCATAGTGACCGCCGGCAAGATGCTCGTCGGCATGCATGCGGGCGGTTTCAACGTGGTCGAAGCCATACCAGGGACCGTGAAAGTCCCGCCAGAAATCGAGGTCGCGGAGTGTGGGGTGGGCTTCGATGGAGGTCTGGTCCGGCGTTGAGGCCAGGGGCTGGAAGTGCGCCTTGCCGATCAGCGTCGTGTCGTAACCAGCGTCGCCGAGATAGTCACCGACGGTCGGCGTGTCCTCGTCGAGCTTGACGCCGATGGTCCAGCATCCGTGTTGGGAGGGGTATTGTCCGGTGATGATCGAGCTGCGGGATGGGGAGCAGACCGGACTGGGACAGTAGGCGCGGTCGAGCCGGGTGCCTTCGGCGGCGAGGCGGTCGAGCGCGGGCGTCTTGATCGTCTTGTTGATGGCGCCGAGGGCGCTCCAGTGTTGCTGGTCGGACGTGATGAGCAGGATGTTGGGTCTTGTCGTCATGAGTGGTGTTCGCTCCACATTATCGACGCCTTTGGCGCCGATGGGCAGCGAGCCTGCGGCCGACTGCCCCTACGCCTACACTGTTTATACGAAATCCGGATGAATGCTCGCGGGTCAGCGCATGTATATCGTCGTCTCGGGTCCTGTGCCCGAGACATGCCCATACCCATGAATGCGGAGCGGCATCACGGAGCCCCGCGAGCATTCAGGCTACAGGATCAGTCCCATCAGGTGAGGTTGCCAAAAACTTCATGAATGAGCGTCAGGCGGCGTTGACGACCGAAGGCGTTGCCCATGTCATGGCCGTTGTAGGGCCAGATCTCGATCCTCTTTTCCCCGGCGTAGTGATTGTAGGCCGCATAGACGGTCGACGGTGGACAGACGATGTCCATCAGGCCGACTGAGAATGCGGCGGGTGTTCGCGAACGAACCGCGAAGTTCAGCCCATCGTGGTAGTCGAGCGTGGCGAAGGCCGTGCTGACCTGATCGGGGTGCGCGGAAAGATAGCGGGCGATTTCGCTGTATGGCGTGGAATCGGTGATGTTGACGGCCCGTCGGTAATGGCAGAGGAACGGCTGGTCGGCGATGACCAGCTCCAGATCGGGGACGAGGCCGGCGACGGTGAGCGCGAGTCCTCCTCCCTGGCTGCCGCCCTGGACGATGATCCGGCCGTCGACATCGGGATGGGACCGTGCGGCGTCGACGGCGCGAACGGCGTCGGTGATGAGGCGCCGATAGTAATAGGTATGCGGATCGGCGATGCCGCGGGTCATGAACCCGGGGAACTGGACGCTGGCCGCATCGCAAACATCCGGGGTGTCGCCGCGTTGCCACGCACTGCCCTGACCGCGAGTGTCCATGATGAAGTGGGCGTATCCGGCGGAGCTGACGAGGAGCCAATCGGAGGGAAAGCCGCGTCCTCCTCCGTAGCCGATGTATTCGACGACGCAGGGAACGGGGCCGGAGCGCTCGCGCGGGAGCAGGAGCCATCCCTTGATCGGCTGGCCGTCGAATCCGGCGAAGGTGACATCGAACGTCTCTTGCAGGCGGAGCCCGGCGTCGATCGGGGTGAAGGTGGCGTCGAGAGGAAAAGAGCGGGCCTGGTCGAGCGTGTGGCGCCAGAAATCATCGAAATCAGCGGGTTCGTGCCGATCGGGCAGGTAGCTTTCGAGGACATCCTGCGGAAAATCGAACATCGCCATGGAAACGCGTCCCTCCGGGCGTGTGAAGTCGAATCGATATCGATGTCGATTCTCGCACGGATCGGATGGGTTGCGGAGTTTACATGATGAGGTAGACGAAGAGGACGATCAGGATGAGGACGACGATGGCGATGCCGAGCATCATCGTTTGACTGAGGCCGGATTTTGGCGGACCGCCGTAGGTTTTGGTTTGTTCCTCGGGTGCTTCCCAGGCTTTGCGGTCGACGGGTTCGAACGGCACGTCGCGGTCGGTGGTGTCGGGGTCGTTGGGTTGCATTGGATACGTCCTCCCGGTGGGCGGCGAATGTCGATACGGAGAGGACGCAGGTTTTTGGCCATGGGAGCGGGGTCTCAGGGTGGGGGAGACATGGAGCCGCTACACGGCGCTTTTTAATGCTTCGCACGAGGAGCGCCCACATGGTGGGCGAAAAGCGAGAGCGGCCCCATTGCTTCGATCAGTGGCGTGTCATGCCTTTTGCGTCACCCGCCTCCGTCATCCCGAGCGTAGTCGAGGGATGACGGGAGGTCCGTCGCTGCGACGAGCGCGATGATGGACGAAGAGTGCCTGAGACCGGATCCGGATGATCAATCGCTGGTCAGTGCATGTATATCGTAGTCTCGGGTCCTGTGCCCGAGACATGCCCATAACGATGAGTGCCCTGCGGCATCACGGCGCCCCGTGAGCATTCGTGCGGACACACCATTCGGGACGAAGGGGCTACTGGCGAGGCGAATTACAGGATGAACACGTAATAGATGATGGCGAGGATGATGAGGACGATGGCGACGCGCATGGCCCAAATCCAGAGGGCGGTGCCGGGTATGGGTACCGCTGTAGTTGGTTCGGTGGCGTCCGGGGCGGGCGTCGTCTCGGGAGTGGCGGTTGGTTCGGGCTTCTCGGGCCGAACGGGCAACTCGGGAATCGATGTCGTCTCGGGTTCGTGCTCGCGTGCGGCGATATCGCGAAGCCATTGCGGCAGATCGTCGACGGTGATCAGCTCGCGTGGGTCGATGACGGATGTATCCGGGTCGGGAAGCGTTCTCTGGCTCGGGACAGGATCGTCCTTGCGCGGCAACTCCCGCCATGCCGGGGGACGGCGCAGCCAGTCGGGCATGGCATCCGAGAGACCCCCATCGGGCAGGGGCCGCATCTCCTCAGGTGTCTCCGTGCCGGTCGATTCGTCGCGATCGCTCACTCGCTATCCTCGTCGGGGTTTCTGGAGATCGTCGCTGTCGAGCCAGATCGTAACTGGCCCGTCGTTGATCAACTCTACCGCCATTTCCGCGCCGAAGACGCCCTGCTCGACCCGGAATCCCATGCCGGAGAGCGCCTGGCAGAAAGCCTCGACCATCGGTCTTGCGATGTCCGGCGCGGCCGCTTTCACCCAGCTCGGACGGCGACCCTTGCGGACATCCGCGTAGAGCGTGAACTGGGAGACGACGAGTATGCCGATGCTGCCCGGGTCGGATTCCAATCGTTCCAACGCGGAGATGTTCATCACGCCCCGTTCGTCATCGAGGACGCGGAGGTTGGCGACCTTGGTGGCGAGCAATTCGATCTCGTCCGGACCGTCATCCTGCGTGATGCCGAGCAGGATCAGGTAGCCGGCATCGATCTGGCCAGCGATCTTCTCCTCGACGGTAACGCTGGCGCGGCTGACGCGCTGCAGGCAGATTCTCATGACACCTCCATCGGGGCGATCATCGCGGTGGCGAGGGCGGCGATACCTTCCTCCCGGCCGACGAAGCCCATCTTTTCGTTCGTCGTCGCCTTGATGCTGACCGCTCCCTCGTCGAGTCCGGTGAGCCGGGCGATCTCGGCGCGCATCGCCGGCACGTGCGGGTTGACCTTCGGCGCCTCGGCGATGACCGTGGCATCGAGATTGACGGGCCTCCACCCTCGCTCTTTCAACAACGCGATCGCATGGGCGAGGATCTCCCGGCTATCGAGATCCTTCCATCGGGGATCGGTCGGTGGAAAGTGGACCCCGATATCGCCGAGCGCCGCCGCGCCCAGAAACGCATCGGCGATCGCATGGAGCAGCACGTCGGCATCGGAGTGACCGTCGAGACCGCGATCGAAGGGGATGGTGACCCCGCCGAGGATCATCGGCCGGTTCTCTGCGAACCGGTGAACATCGTACCCGATACCGCTGCGGGGATAGCGCACGCCTGCCTCCTCCTGACGCCGCCGGAGCAGCGCGTCGATGATCTCCATGTCTTCCGGATGCGTCATTTTGATATTGAGCCGGTCGCCCGGCACGATCGCCACCGGCTGGCCGAGTGCTTCGCCGAGCGACGCCTCGTCCGTGAACTCGACGCCTTCGGTCAATGCCCTGTTGCAAAGATCGAGCAGAAGCTCGCGCCGGAATCCCTGTGGTGTCTGGGCGCCCCAAAGATTCGATCGATCGATCGTTTCGATGATGATTCCCTTGTCGGCGCGCTTGATCGTGTCGGACACGGGGGTGGCCAGGATCGCCGCGCCGGTTACCAATGCCCTGCTCGCGCAGGTGTCGATCAGGTCGGGCCGAATGAGGGGACGGGCAGCATCGTGAACGAGCACGACATCGAGGTCGTCCTCGACGGCGCGAACGCCATTCGCCATCGAGTCCTGTCTCTGTTCGCCACCGGCGACGAATGCGGTGACCTTGGTCCATGGTCCCGCCGAAACGAGCGCACGGGTGACATCCTCGTTGTGGTCGCCGTACACGATGATGACGTCGCGCACGGACGCGGCTGCTTCCATGGCGTCCAGCACCCAGGCGAGAACGGGACGACCGCCGACCGGCGCGAGGACCTTGCCGGTGTCGCCGAAGCGTTCGCCTCGACCGGCGGCGACGATGACGCAGGCTGCGAATGGCGTCATGCCAGATCCCGGTAACACCGCGCCGAAGTGCGCGGTGTGGTGACGATATCTTGGCGTTGTGGATTGCCAGAACACCGGCCACTTCGGGCCGGTGCCACCGGGTGCGAGTGATGAAACAGATGCACACGATCCAAAATGATGCACGTAGGCGTTAAGGTCGTCAGTCCCTGCATCACCGACCGTGCTCCATCGACTCGTGCAGGGCGGAGAGGCGCTCCCAGACGTCGTCCGGCACGGGTGCTGCGCCGAGTTCCCGACCCTCGCGGAATCCAGTGCCGTGGTAGTCGCTGCCGCCAGTCGGGAGCAAGCCCCACGCATCGGCGATGCCGCGCAACTCAGCATGTTGTTCCGGCGTGTATTCGGCGTAATACGTCTCGAATCCCTTGAGACCGGCCGGGACGAGGCGTTTCAGGATGCCGTCGATGTCCTTCGCAGAATAGGGGTGAGCGAGGGTGGGGATCGCGCCGTGATCGACGAGCAGGCGGACGGCATCTTCTGGCTCGAAGGGGTCGCGGGGGACGAATCCCGGTCGGCCCGGCTTCAGGAAGCGATCGAAGGCTTCGCTGACGGACTCGACGGCACCGATATCCATCAGGGCCCGGGCGACATGCGGCCGACCGACGCTTCCCTCGCTTGCTTGCGCGAGGATGGCATCGCCATCGATCGGGTAGCCGAGCTCCTGCAGGCGCTCGATCATCCGGGCGATGCGTCGAACCCGACCCTGCGCGAATTCTTCGAGGTGTCCCCGGAAGACATCGTCTTCGCGGTCGACGAAGTATCCGAGAACATGGACCTCGGCGCCCTTGACCGTGGTCGACAGTTCCACGCCGGGGACAAGGGTGATGCCTGCCTGGATCGCCGCGTCCGATGCGGCGGCCAGGCCGTCGACGGTGTCATGATCGGTGAGACCAAGCACGGAAAGCCCCTGCTGGCTGGCCTTGCGAACCAGCTCGGCAGGGGTGTCCAGACCATCGGATGCGGTTGTATGGGAGTGGAGATCGATTGTGGAACCGGTGGTCATGATGTATCCGTGCGCGATTATCGTGGTTCGACGACCAGCCGGATCGCGGTGCGGTCCTCGTTCTCGATCGTCACGTCGATGAAAGCCGGGACGCAGACAGCGTCGATCCCGGTCTCGCTGAGGTAGTCGCGGGCGATGGCAACGGCCTTGACGGCCTGGTTGGTGGCGCCGGCCCCGATGGCCTGGACCTCGGCCCGGCCCGTTTCGCGGACGACACCGGCGATTGCGCCGGCAACCGCGCTCGGGCGGGAGCGGGCGGAGACCTTCAGGACTTCGGCATTGCCCTCGTCGTCGACAAAGAATTCGACCGCTGCCCGGTGATCTTCCGTGGCGTGCCCATTGGGTTGAACGATATCGAGCTGGCCATCCGGGGTGATCGTCGTGTCTGTGGGGACATCGGTCTTCGGTGAGAGCTCCTGATGGGGAACGACCGGCGTTTCACGAAGAGGGGCGTAAGGATCGGTGGCAGGCTCTGGCTGTGGTTCCGCGACCTGCGTGGCGGTGCCTGGCTCGGTTTCCTGCTCGTCCTCGTCGGGTGGAAAGTGGTTTCCTTCCGGGTTGATTTTGATGTCTTGCAGATTGAGCTTGCTAAAGAACCGGTTCATGCGCGAGGTTCTCTCTTTCCGTTCCCCAAAGACCCGAAGTCCGGGTGTTGCGATGAATTGGGACAAACCCGCGCCAACGGAGCGATCGAGATCGTTCCTGCTGGTGCTGATCGGTGTGTCCCGCGAACGTGAATCTCCCCCTGCCGCGATCCGGGAGGATGCGGCGGATTGCCCACTCCCCGGGCAACGTCCTCTAGTCTACGCTGGTTCCGTGGTTTTTCGCACGAAATTGGGGGGGAGGGATGGAATTGGGGACGCCCCGGCCTGCCACGTCGACGACTTCCCGCCAGACTTCGCCGTCCTGAGCCGATGCGGTCGAGGAGCAGCCCGCCTTGCTCGTCATCCTGCGCCGATGAGGTGGCGAAGCGGCCAGCCTGCCCTGAGCGAGTACAACGAGTCGAACGGGTGTCGAAGAATCTTTGCTCTTCCAGACCGCCATGGTCGCCCGAAGCAAAGATCCCTCGACTTCGCTCGGGATGACGGGGATGTAGGCGCTGGGACCTGCCAGTTTCGACGTCCTACAGTGAATTGCACAATAGTTGACAGGGGCACCTAGCAATCGACTCCCTGCGGGAGCCGATGGGCGGCGAGCCTTCGGCCGACCGCCCCTACGGAGGATGGGCGTGGACCTCGCCAGCTTCCTGCAACTCACTCTATAAAACCTCGTCATCCTGAGCGAATGCGAAGGATCCCCGTGCGAAGCGCGTCAACATAGCCGAAGGCCATCCCGTTCTGACTGGCGGGCAGCGGCTTCGCCGGGAGATTCTTCGCTCCGCTCAGAATGACGAGTTCTTGCTGGCATGCCTTTGGAAGCGCGGCTCCGACACCGATGGGCGCTTATGGGATTTGGTCGAGTGAGGGGAACGCAAAACGCGGGCGACCGGGTCTGGTGTCAGACCGCGATCGCCCGCGTTGGTGATGCTCTGTTGTGTGGATCGGGGTTAGCGCGCGTACTCGACGGCGCGGGTTTCCCGGATCACCGTGACCTTGATCTGGCCCGGATACTCCAGGGTTTCCTCGATCTTCTTGACCACGTCCTGTGCCAGGCGCGTGGCTCCGGAATCGTCCACCGCGTTCGGCTGGACCATGATCCGGACTTCGCGACCCGCCTGGATCGCAAAGGATTTCTGGACACCCTCAAACGAGTTGGCAACGCCTTCCAGCGCTTCCAGCCGCTTGATGTATGTCTCGACCATCTCGCGTCGCGCGCCCGGACGGGCGCCGGAGATGGCATCGGCCGTCTGGACGATGAACGCCTCGACGGTTTGCGGTTCAACCTCGTTGTGATGGGCCGCGATAGCGTGCACGATCCGCGAGGATCGCCCCAGCCGCTTGGCGATATCGGCGCCAATCAGCGCGTGCGGTCCCTCGACCTCGTGGTCGACCGCCTTGCCGATATCGTGCAGGAGACCGGCCGTTTTCGCGACGTTGACATCCGCCCCGAGTTCGGCGGCGAGTGTCGCCGAGATCAACGATGTCTCCAGCGAGTGGGCCAGGACGTTCTGGCCGTAGCTTGTCCGGAACTTCAATCGGCCAAGCAGTTTGATCAGGTCGGGATGGAGGCCGGGAACGTTCGCTTCGTAGGCGACCGATTCTCCCTCTTCCCGCATGATTTCCTCAAGCTCGAGTTGCGTCTTGGTGACGACTTCCTCGATCCGCGCCGGATGGATGCGACCATCCTGCAGGAGTTTGGCGAGTGCGCGCCGCGCGACCTCGCGCCGCACCGGATCGAAGCCGGAGACAGTAACCGCTTCGGGCGTGTCGTCGACGATCAGGTCGACCCCGGTAGCCTGCTCCAGGGCGCGGATGTTGCGCCCCTCGCGGCCAATGATGCGGCCCTTCATGTCGTCGCTCGGAAGCGGGACGACACTGACGGTTGACTCGGAGACGTAATCGGAGGCGATTCGCTGAATGGCGGTAGCGATGATCTTCCGGGCGCGCTTGTCGCCCTCGTCCTTCGCTTCGCGCTCGATCTCATGAATGCGCCGGTTGGCCAGATGACGGGCCTCGACCTCGACCTCGGCGACCAGTTGGTCCCGGGCCTCCTCGGCCGTCAGGCCGGCGACGCGTTCGAGCTCTTCGTGGTAGCGAACGCGGGTCTCCTCGAGTTCCTTCGTCTGCTGGTTCCGGAGCTCGTCGAGCTCCTGCATCACGTGCGCGCGATGCTGATCCATTTCCTGTTGTTTCCGGGTGCGCTCCTGGGACCATTGATCCTTGCTGCGCTGGATTTCCTGCTCCCTGCTGCGGAGCTTTTGTTCCTGCTGATCAAGCGCATTGACGCGCTTGTCCATGGTGTCTTCTTTTTGTTCAATCCGCCGCTCGACACGCTCAATCTCCTTACGGCGTTGAGTGAGCTCCCGGTCGAGTTCTCCCCGAAGGCGGATTGCTTCGTCTTTCGCTGCCAGGGCATTGTCTCGCCGCGTGGATTCAGCTTCTTCCAAAATGCGATCTGCTTCAATCTGGGCCTTCTTGATGCGGGATTCCGCGCGTTGGTCCAGCCAGAAATAGGTCACGGAGAAGGTGATACCAGCAACGAGCAGTGCCCCGATGACAACCCAAAGGTCATTCATCGAATTTGCTCCTCGCTCGTGTCCCCACCTTGGTAGGGGGTGATCAGTTGTTAAGGTGTGCCGGGATTCGGGTGCTTCGGCAAAACCACACTCGCGGGATCGCGAGTGGTGTCTCTTCGCTACTGCCCACGTATGAGCCCGTACATAAAGGATGATACGGTTACACGAGAAGGGGCGTCAAGCGAGCGGATTTCTGGTCATCACCATGACTCAGCGAACGTACGCAGTGTTTTCGAGGGCGGTGATCGAAACCTCATGCGGGATGTGGCGGGTAGCAGGCGACCGGTACAATTGGTGGCAGATCGACTGGCGATATTTTTCGGTTGGGGGGAGGGGTAGTGTGGCGAGGAACGGACGAGGTCGGGATGGGGGTGGCGATCCGCCGGTGGATGTTGCTCTCCTGATCGATTATGAGAACCTGCAGGTCAGCCTGAAGCGTCATTTCAACCTGACGACTCCGAAGATGAGCCTGATCATCCAGGAGGCGCAGGAGTTGGGAAGGCTGGTCCTGGCCCGGGCCTATGCCCCGTGGACATCGCTTGACCTGAGCATCGATGCGGAGAATCTGTACCGTCAGGGAATCGACCTGATCTATACCCCGTCCGGTAAAAACAGCGCCGATGTCCGGATGGCGGTCGATGCTGTGGATTTGACAAACCGGGCGGAGAATATCGGCACGATCATCTTCGTCACCGGGGATGGCGACCTGATTCACCCGCTCAACTACCTGCGTCAGCAAGGGTATCGGGTAGTGGTGATCGGGGTCGATGCGGCGATGAGCCGAATGCTCTCGTCGGCGGCGGATGCGGTGCTGATCTACGAGCGCGACCTCGACCCCTCCGTCCGGCGGCGGGTGCGCGCAAGCCAGCGTCAGCACGGCGCCCAGACCTCCGGATCGCAGGCGCCTCAGCAGCTCGTGGAACCGGAACCCGAGCCACGGCTGATGCCGATCAATAGCGCTCCCCCTGTCGAAGAAGCGTTCAAGATGCTGCAGGATGTCTTGCAGCGTCACGGCGACGAGCCGTTGCTCTACCAGGAGATCGGTCATTGGCTGGGGCGCGAGCACAACATGAAATCGCGCGACTGGTACGGGGTGCCGTTCAGCGTGTTCATGGATGCGGCGAAGGATGCGGGGTTCGTGAACCTCACGACATCGGGCGGCAATAGCTACGCTTCGCTGCCATCGACGAACGCCGACGACCAGGTTGAAGACGATGATGGCGAGGGCGACGAGGAAGAAACCGAGATGGGGTCGGCGGTGCGGCTCGAGTCGTTGCAGCCTGAGGAGCGGCAGGCGCTGTTCGATGCCCTCGACGAGCTGGAAGAGAATCCTCGGCTCAAGTACTTCACGTTCCGGACGATCCTGAACAAATTGTTGTCGGAAAGCGTGTTGCCGCGGCTGAACGAGACGCAAATCCGGAGCCTGCTGAACGATCTGGCGAACCGGGAGCCGCCGATCCTGGTCCGGTCGATGAAGCGCGGTCGGAACCCGGCGGGAGGGACGTACACGTTCAGCAGCTTCGCGCTGACGAAAGACCGCGATCTGCTCAGCGTGCATATGCCCGGCTACTACGACGAGTGATCCGCTCGGGGGGCTTGTCGTCTCGCAATGTGCCATACGGGATCCGGGTAGATTCATTTTGGATGGCGTAGGGGCCGTACTTCCGAAGGAATGTCGGCCCGATCGGCACCCGCAGGGTGTCGATAATTCTGCCGTTGATGCCGCTTCGCGGCATGTCTCGCACACCGGCCAGAATGCGAGCTTGCGGAGCAGGCGGATGCTCTACAGCGAATTGCAGAAAGGTTGACATGATGCCTGGGTGCTCGACGCCCTGCGGGCGCCGAGAGGGCGGAGAGTCCTTCGGACCATCCGCCCCTACGTGCGATGGGCATGGTCGGTGTCAACTGTCAACTAGTATGCAATCCGCTGTAGCAGTGCCGTCAGCTCATCCGGAGTGGTGACGGCGGGTTTGCAGGTGAAGTTCTCGCAGACGTAGGTCGCTCCATCGCCGACGACCGGGCGCCCGGCGAGCATCGGGAAGCGGGTGGCGGCATCCGGATCGGCAGGATCGCTGAACCCGATGATCAGCAGCGGCTCGAAGCGAGAGGCTACCGCACGTCGCAGTTGGCGGATGACCCCGGAAGTCGGATTCCCGGCGAACACCAGCTCCTTCGGCGATTCCAGCATCCGTTGAGCGACGCAGAGGTACTGCCCGGTGAACATTGGGTGGTCGGCCATGGGGCGGGCCATGGATTCCACGATCGCCGCGCCTTCATCGGTCATTTCCGCGCTTTGTGTCATCACTCCAAGGACCATCAACACTTCGGCCATCTTCCCGTTGCCGGATGGCAGGGCGGTGTCCGTGACTTCACGCGGTCGTGTGATCAGGCTCTCGGACCGGTCGTCGGTGTCGTAGAAACCCACGCCGGAGTCGTGCCGGAAGTGTTGTCGCGCGTAGCCGGCGATCGTCGTCGCGCGATCGAGCCATGTGCGATCCGCAGTCACGGTGTAAAGCTCGATGAGGCCACTGGCGAGACAGGCATAGTCCTCCAGCACACCGTGCCCCCGGGTGGAGCCGGCGTTCCAGCTCCGCCAGAGCGCGCCATTATCGCCGGTCATGCGATCGAGGATGAAGCGAGCGGCGCGGCTCGCCATCGCGATCCATTCATCTTCGCCGAAGACGTTGCCCGCGTGGGCGAGGGCCTGGATCATCAGGCCATTCCAGCCCGTGAGCACCTTGTCGTCGCGTCCGGGCGCCACCCGCTGTTGACGTGCGGCGAGCATCTTCGCTTTTGCTTTATCAATCGTGTGGCGGACATCGTCGAGATTCCGGCCGGTCTGCTCGGCGATCTCCTCGACCGGTTTGACGATGGAAAGGACCGTCTTGCCTTCGAACGAGCCCGGATCGGTGATTCCATAGTGCAGCTTCACGAGATCGGCTGTCTCGGGCGAGAGGAGGTCGTCCACCTCCCTGGCCGACCAGATGTAGTACTTGCCCTCAATGCCTTCGCTGTCGGCGTCTTGCGCTGCGGCGAATGCGCCACCGTCGGCGATCATCTCCCGCGCGAGCCAGGTGACGATACCGCGGGCGACGTCGCGATAGAGATCGTCGCGCGTGATCGTCCAAAGCTCGGTGTACAGATCGAGTAGTTGGGCATTGTCGTAGAGCATTTTCTCGAAGTGCGGCACATGCCAGCGCTCGTCGGTCGAGTAGCGGGCGAAACCGCCGCCGATCTGGTCGTGGATGCCGCCCTCGGCCATCATGCTCAGCGTGTCTTCCGTCATGCGGAGCGCACGGCTATCGCCGGTGCGGTGCCAATGCCGGAGCAGGAACCGGAGTATGGACGCTTGCGGGAACTTCGGGGCGCCGCCAAATCCGCCGTACATCGGGTCGAATTGTTGTTCCAGGGTATCGATAGCCTTTACGGACAATTCGGGGGTGACGGGGCTGCGATTCGGGGTTGCCCTTGCTGAATCGCGCAGATACGCCGCTACTCGCTCGCTTCCGGCGATGAGGTTGTCGCGGTCGTCCCGCCAGCGGGCGGAGATCGTCATCAGGACGCGCTGGAATCCGGGCATCGGCGGACGGTCGTGTTTCGGCCAGTAGGTGCCGCCGAAAAAGGGTTTTCCATCCGGTGTGAGGAAGAGATTGAGCGGCCAACCTCCCTGGCTGCCCATCGCCTGGACAGCCTGCATGTAGATCGCGTCGATATCCGGACGTTCCTCGCGGTCCACCTTGATGTTGACGAAATGGTCGTTCATGGCCCGTGCCATGTCCGGGTCCTCGAATGTCTCGTGCGCCATGACATGACACCAGTGGCAGGTGGAATATCCGATGCTGAGAAAGATCGGGACATCCCGCCGCTTCGCTTCGTCCAGCGCTTTCTGTCCCCACGGATACCAATCGACCGGATTGTGCTGATGTTGCAGCAGGTAGGGACTCGTCTCGTTCGCGAGTCGATTGGTGGTCATCTCAGTGCCGGGTCCATCGTTCACGGCTGCCTCCTTCGGGGCCAGGTTCCCTGTGTTCAGTGAATGAAAAGCCACATGTGGTGTAGAGGGCGCGGGCCGGTTCTCCGCCGGGAACATCCGCGCCGAAGGTGATGACATCGACCGGACGACCGTCATCCCACCGGGCGAGGATTGCGCGAACCAGGGCGCGCCCCGCTCCCTGACGGCGTGCATTCCCGGATACGGCGAGCCAGTGAATGTGATGAGGCCGGTCGTCGCGGCTGAGCATGGCCCCGCCGATCAGGTCGTCGTTTGCGTCGGTCACCACAAGAGCGGTGCCGCGCTCGATCGCTCGCCGGATATTGGACTCGATATCCGGCATCGGGCCGAAGAGCGGCTCGACCTCGCTCGCCAACGTGACCCAGGCGGGAATGTCCTCGATTGTGCCGCCGCGCACGCGGGATTCATCCATGCGGGTCTCCTTCGTCCTCCATGAGACCATAGTTCGGAAGGGGCTGGCGAGACCAGTACGCGCGGTGCGCGGCGTATGCTGTGGCATGAAACCGGCTCGGATACGTCGATGAAAGGAAAACACCATGCCGAATGAGAAGTATTCCGGAACCGTCACGGACCTGCTGGTGCATTTGCGGCAGACGCGGGTCTTTACGGATCAGCCGATCGCGCCGGAGATCGTCGACGCCTTGTTGAAGGTGGCGCGGTGGTCCGGGAGCTCGAAGAATTCGCAACCGTGGCATTTCGTGGTGGTGGATGATCCGGAAATGCTGAAGAAGCTGTCGGAGGCCGGGGCATTTACCCAGTTCTTCGCTGGCGCGAAGCTGGCGATCGTGCTGCTGATGGACGGGGGCTCGCCGCGGTCGAATGCATATGACGAGGGCCGCGTCAGCGAGCGATTGATGTTGGCGGCCGAGGCATACGGGATCGGGAGCGGGACCGGTTGGTTCAGCACCCCGGACGCCCAGCAGCGGGTCCGCGAATTGCTCGGCATTCCCGACGAATGGGATGTCTGGTCGAGTGTGGCGTTTGGCTATCCCGACACGTCGGCGAGCCATCGGGCGTCGTCGGCCGCGCGTGGTCGGAAGCCGATGGACGAGATCGTCAGCTACGGGCGGTTCGGCAAGAAGATGGAGCAATAGGCGCTCTTTTGCGCGAAAACCCCCGTCATGCCGAGCGCAGTCGAGGGATGACGGGGGATGTGACAGTTTTGCCGTGACACGCCACTGAGTGGAGCGAAGAATCCCCCGGCGAAGCCGCTGCCCGGAGGACAGAAATGGAAGCCCTTCGGGTACATGCAATGTGCTACGCACGGAGATCGCGCAGGGTGAGGCCATAGACCGAAAAGCGGACGAGGTCCCGTTCCTTCGGTCAGGATGGCGGTCATTCTTCATCAACGCTCTGTCATCCCGGTCCAGGAGGCGTCGGACGGCGTCTAGGGATCTCTGCTGCTGCAGGCTACTTTTGCGATTTGGTAGAGCCAAGATCCCTCGACACGTCGCCACTCGCTCCGCTCGTGGCTCCGGCTCGGGATGACGGGGAATGGGCGCTCACGTGTTTGGGAGGACGGCCGAAGGGGGGTGGTGCCTGACGGCTGGATGAGGTGACTGGCCGCATGGTGCTTCGCACGGGGATGTCCGGGATGACGGTGTTGTGGGGGGCGGACATGCCCCCCAAGCCTGTCCAGACACAGAAGTAGTCGGTACACACGCCACTTCGGCCCGGCGTTATCGGTGAGATCGCCCTGCTTGACTCGCATGCCCGGATGCTTTCCAATGGACGTCATGCAAACAGGTGAATGTCGTCGAACTTCGGGTTCGCCCGGGAGGAGAGCAGGTCATGTCGTTGGCAGATTTCGAGCGTTACCCGTTGACCTTCGGACCGAGCCCCGTGCACGAGCTGAAGCGACTCTCGGCGCAGCTCGGTGGCGCCCGGATCTGGGCGAAGCGGGAGGATGTGAACTCCGGGTTGGCGTTTGGCGGAAACAAGACGCGCAAGCTCGAATACATCGTGCCGGACATCCTTGCCTCCGGTGCCGACACGCTGGTCTCGATCGGCGGATACCAATCCAATCACACCCGACAGGTCGCGGCTGTAGCCGCCCACCTTGGCCTGAAGGCGCGGCTGGTTCAGGAACGCTGGGTGGACTGGCCGGATCCTCTCAACGACAAGGTCGGGAACATCCAGCTTTCGCGCATCATGGGGGCTGATTCCCGATTGAACCCGGCGGGGTTCGATATCGGCATCCGGTCGAGCTGGGAAGAGGCGATCGAGGAGATCGAAGCCGCCGGTGGCAAACCATATCCGATTCCGGCTGGCGCATCCGAGCACCGGCTGGGTGGGCTCGGCTTCGCGCACTGGGCATACGAGGTCGAGCAGCAAGAACGCGATCTCGGCGTCTTTTTCGACACCATCGTCGTCTGCACCGTGACGGGCTCGACGCACGCCGGGATGATCGCCGGGTTTGCCGGACAGGATCGTGAACGCCGGGTGATCGGGATCGATGCGTCGGCCACGCTCGACAAGACACGCGAGCAGACGATGCGGATCGCCCGGAACACGGCGGAATTGATCGGGCTCGGGCGCGAGCTGCGGGACGATGAGATGACGTTGCTCGGCGATTGGGCGGGGGATTTCTACGGCATCCCCGTCGCCTCGACGATCGACGCGATCCACACCGTCGGTGGGTTGGAGGGCGTGATCGTCGACCCGGTCTACGAGGGGAAATCGATGGCCGGGCTGATCGATCTGGTTCGGACAGGGGAGATCGGGCGCGATTCGACGGTGCTCTTCGCGCACCTTGGCGGTCAGCCGGCCCTGAATGCGTACAGTGGGGTGCTGTGAGGGCCGGCTATTTGCACCAAGAATTATTCGAACAATCATCAGGATCCCGGGACGTACAATGACCCCAGTCTGAATGCGCATCTTGTCCGCAGGGAGTCTGTATGTCCGAAGAGCACCAGTCAACGTCCCTTTTGTCCAACAGCCGGATCGCGATCATCGGCGCCGGGGTGATGGCGGAATCGATGATCGCCGGGCTACTGGCGAAACAGATGATCGCACCGGAGCGGATCGTCGCGAGTCACCCGCGGGAGGCGCGCCGCGAACATCTGGCGCGGACGTTCGGGATCAGCGTCGTCGAGTCGAATGCCGAGGCGGCCCGGAATGCGGATCTGGTGTTGCTCACGGTGAAGCCACAGGTGCTGCCCGGTGTGATGCGGCAGATGAAGGGCACGTTGGACGACGGTCAGGTGGTGATCTCGATTCTCGCGGGATCGCCCATCCGGGCGATACGGCGTGGCTTGGATCATGACGCAATCGTGCGGGTGATGCCGAACACGCCGGCCCAGATCGGCGAGGGCATGGCCGTCTGGTGCTGCACGGACGCGGTCGATGATGCTGCCCAGGCCCGGGTACGGGCCGCGCTCGGGGCGCTGGGCGACGAGCTGCAGGTGGAATCCGAAGACTACGTCGATATGGCGACCGCCCTCTCCGGAACTGGGCCGACATACGTGTTCCTGATGATGGAGGCGTTGATCGACGCCGGGGTGCACATGGGATTCCCTCGCCGGATCGCCGAGCAGATCGTCCTGCAGACGGTGGGGGGATCGGTTTCCTACGCGCGGAGCTCCGGCAAGCACCTCGCCGAGTTGCGGAACATGGTGACTTCACCGGGCGGCACCTCGGCAGCGGCGATCTACCAGATGGAAAAAGGCGGATTGCGCACGATCCTGTCGAAATCGGTCTGGGCGGCCTATCAGCGAACGCAAACGCTCGCCGAGGAGCAGGAGCGTAAGCTCGGCGGCGGAGGGGAGGACTGATGGACGGTGTCGTTGGGGAAGGCAGCGAGATCCAGCTTGAGGAGCTGACGTGGTCGATGTTTGGGGAGGCGACACAGGCGCTGGCGTCGGCGATCGTCGCCGATGGTTACAAACCGGACATGATCCTCGCGGTGGCGCGGGGCGGTCTTTTCGTTGCCGGGGCGTTGGGGTATGCGCTCGGAGTCAAGCTGCTTCACGTTGTGAACGTCGAGTTTTACACCGGGATCGACCAGCGGTTGAACATGCCGGTGATGTTGCCTCCGATTCCCGACCCGGCTGATTTCTCCGGGGCACGCATCCTGATCGCGGATGATGTCGCCGATACTGGCGCGACGATCAAGCTGACGCAGGAGTTCTGCGAACGTCATGTCTCGGAAGTTCGCAGCGCGGTGATCTATCAGAAGCCGCGATCGGTGGCGAAATGTGATTACGTGTGGCGGCACACGGCGGACTGGATTCACTTCCCCTGGGATGCGCGAGTCTCGCCGCCTCGTACTCCGTAGACCCGTCCCTCCGAATCGCAGGAGGATGGACGCCGTGCGAGCGCATTATCTCGAATCCGGATCATCAATCGCGGATCGACGCGATGCCGCTCCGCGGCATGTCTCGGGCACAGGACCCGAGACTACGGATACGGTCTCGTCACATGCGGCGACCTGCGAGCATGCATCCGGATTCGGTATCACAGCGAATTGCACGATGGTTGACACCGACCACGCATATCGGACGGATGTTAACCGAGCAATTGATTCGGGTCCTTGAAGTAGCGATCGACCATCGCGTCTCCCGTACGATAGGCGAGCGCGAGCAGGGTGCCCGTCGGGTTGGCGCCGGGATTTTGCGGATAGAGCGCGGCGCCGGTGACGAAGACGTTCGGTGTGTCCCAGACCTGACCGTAGGAATTGGTGACGGAATCCTCCGGTGAGCTTCCCATGATCGCGCCCCCCGTGCAATGCGTGCTCTGGTAGGTGTGAATGTCGTACGGGTCCATCTCATCGGTAAGATCGATGTCGTCCGCGCCCATTTCCTGCGCGATCTCCTGGCACTTCTTCGCGAGGAATCTGTACATGTTGTATTCGTTGTCGTGGAAGTCGACGGTGAATCGCAGCAACGGTTGTCCCAACGCATCGGTATAGGTCGGGTCAAGGTCGAGGAACTGATCCTCATAGGCCTGCCATTCACCCTGGATACCGATGCCGAGCATGCTGTCCCAATTATTGCGGAGATTTTCCTTCCAGTCCTTGCCCCATTGATTGCCTTTACCCGAGACACTGCCAACCTCACCGGTGGTCGCGGGCAGCTTCGTGGTGTTCTCGATATCGCCTTGTTGCTTGTCCGCGCCCAGAGTGGCCAGGCTCGTGACCGACGTCAGGGGATCGCGCTGACCGGAGCCGGCGGAGATGGATGCGCCGCCGATAAAGTCGAGGTCGCTGTGATCGAAGACATCGGCGTTGAAATCGTAGATCAGGCTCTGGATGACACCGTTACCCATGAACTGATTGAAGCGATGTCCCTTGAATAATCCGGTCACGGGTGTCTTGGTGATTTGGTACGTGTAGTTTTTGCCGACGCGCCCGCGATCGTTGCCGATCCCGTCAGGATGGCGTTCCGAGCGGGAGAGCAGAAGCATGCGGACATTGGACAAGGTATATGCGGAGCAGATGACGACATCCGCCGGCTGTTCGTGGACATCGCCGGTCTCGAGGTCAACGTAGTTGACGCCGGTCGCCAGGCCATCGGTACCGACATTGATGCCGGTCACCTTGCAGTTGGCCCGCACGGCGTAGTTTCCGGTGCGGAGTGCCGCGGGAATATGGGTGTTCGCGCCGCTGGCTTTGGCATCGACTTCGCAACCGTATCGTGTGCAAAATCCGCAGTAGATGCAGGCAGCGCGCTTGTCCCCGAGCGGACTTTCATAGGCTTGGGAGAGGATGCCGGCGGGTTGCGGGAAGGGATGGTAACCGAGGCGCTCCGTTGCTTCCTTGAACATCTCCGCGCCGACGGACACGGGGTGTGCCGGGTTTGGGTATGGCCGGGAACGGGGCTCCTCGAAGATATTGCCGCCCTTGATGAGGTCGCCGTTCAGGTTGCCCGCCTGTCCGGAGGCGCCGATATCGTAGTCGACCGCATCGTAGAACGGCTCGAGATCGGCGTAGTCGATCGGCCAGTCCTGGATCGTCATATCCTCCGGGATTTTGTCCTTGCCATAGCGTTCGATGTTATGGCTCCGATGTTTGAAATCCGCCTGCATGAAGCGCCAGAGTTGTGCGGTCCAGTGGACGCTGGCCCCACCGAGCCCGCGTCCGGGATGGAACGAGCCGAACTGGCGAATTGGCAGGGACGGTGCTTTCGGGTTTGGCCGCCAAGTCCATGTCTCGCGCGAGATGTCGTACATCAGCGCCGTGTGGATCTCGTGCTTGAGGGTATCGTGATTGTGGCTGAAATTTGGATTTGCGTAGCGCACCGGACCGCTTTCGAGGGCGACGACCGAATACCCGGCCGCGCCGAGCTTCCAGCCCAGGATGCCGGACGTCCAGCCGGCTCCGATCGTCACCACGTCGACTTTCTTGTGAACCACCATGGTTATTCATCTCCCCTTTCGTGCTGGCGGCGGAATGTTTTATCAGGAGTCCGTGACGGTCACGGTTTGGAATCGTGGTCGTGCTCCTCTTCTTCCGATCCGCTGACCGGGAGGATGACGTTGTCGTTGTCATTCCGGTTTTCACCGGGATTGAAATGGTGGAGTTCGGCCAATGATTGCGGTTGGCGGTCCGTGCCTTCGGTCTGGAACTCGATCGGAATGTAGGCACGTTGCGCGCCTGGAAAGCCAACCAGTTTCCAGCCGACCATGTCGCGGTTGCCACCGTAGGCAGGGTCGCTGAACATGCCCTCGGCCGTGTGTTGGCGCAGGTTCTGGAAAAACGATTGCGCGGTGAGCGCCGGGTCGAAATTCTCGATAGTCCCCCTCGCCATCTCATCGACGATGGTGTCCTGATCCTTCGGATCGAGGTCCTTGAAGAGCTGTTCGTATCGCTGCCGTGCGTATCGGTCGAGCGCGGCGATGCCGATACGATAGACATCCCGCGGCGAGAGTCGGGATTGGTAGCCGTAGCGCTCGATCTCGTCGGGATCGACCATGATGACGTCGAAATCCGTGGCCGGGGATGCCGACGGCGATGGTGACGATCCCGGGCTGGCCACAGGTGCCGCCCCCGGGGAGGCCATCGGGGTCGCGGAAGCGGCAGGCGCGGACGTTGTGGTTTGCGCCCACGGTCCTTGCAGATACGTGAACGAGGCATAACCCTGATTGAAGGCAAGCAGGGTATCGATGTAGACCACGACGCCCGCTTCGTGCGCGCCTGGATCGTCGGGCGATCCCGGCAAGATACGCGAGGTGATCGCGTCCACCGTCTCGGCCTCGTGCGGCGTCAGGGCCTGCAGATTGCCGGCCGAGGGTGCCTGTTCCGGCGGGTCCATCACCGTGGCGAAGGGGCCTGCCTCTCCGCCCTGCACGACGGGGTCTTCCGGATCGAGTTGGCCGTAGACGATGACGCTACCGGACATCGCGGCCATTGCGACCGTCGCGCTGCCCCCACGAACGAAGGTCCGACGGTCGAGTCGCAGGGGGAAGCCGTGCTGCCGGTCGTTGGAGGGCGTCTGCGGCCCCTCGTCCCTGTTCGGGAAATCGCGATCTTCGAATCGATCGGTCATGGAAACACTCCATTCTCGTCACGAAGGGTGTAGAGATAGGCGGCGATGTCGCGTGCGTCGTTGTCGCTGACGCCGAGGTCGGGCATGTCGTTGCCGGGGACGATCTCCTGCGGATGCTGGATCCACTGGATCAGGTTCTCCGGCGTGTTTGGCAGCATCCCGGCGATATACGCCCGGTTAGCGAAGTTGTTCAGCGGCGGTCCGACGGTGCCATCGGCTCCTGGAACACCGGGCACGGTGTGGCACGACATGCAGCCATAGAGCTGGATCGCGGCTGGACCACCCTGCGCATCGCCCCCGGGCACATCGATGAGCGGTTTGTTGATGCCGCTGCCCAGCGCGGAGCTGACCAGATTCGTATTGCGGATGTCCTGGGCGGTTGGCGCCCAGATCGCGAGGGCGACCGCGCCAGCGACGAGCAGGATCACGATGACGAGTACCGTGATGCGTCCGGCCCGGCTCCCGTGTGTTGTCAGCTTCCCACCCATTGTTCAACTCCTTTCTGCTGACCGGTTGCAGCGAGGGAATGCGCGGATTGGCGCTCGTCCTGGCCGAGCCAGGTGCCGAGCACCAGCAGGATGCCGAGGAGGTACACGATGCCGCCGGGAACCCACATCACCGCGCCGGCGATGTGCTGGTCCTGAATGGCGGTGACGTGCCAGGGTGCGGTGCGACCGTCGTACACGGGGTACCAGAGGATGCTGGAAAAGGTCATCAGCACACCGAGGGCGCTCCCCTGCAGGGCGGTCGTGAAAAGCAGTACCAGCGACGTGCCGTACGTTTGCTTTCGGCGGCGCCCGACCGGCTGGATGACGGTCCACCAGAAGAGCAGGGAACTGCCGAGAAACATCGCGTGTTCGATGTCGTGGACGAAGGGATACCGGATCGCGGCCTCGTAGGCCCACGGCACATGCCATCCCCAAAGCACCAGCGCGGCGATTCCCCAGGCGAGGGCAGGGTGATTCAGCGCGTGCCATATCGGCTGCACAGGGCCGGATCGGCGCCAGCCGCGCACGAGTCTCACTCGCCAGCCGCGCGGCAGTGCGAGCAGCAGGGGAGCGAGCGGCGCCCCGAGTACCAGGAGTGGCGGTGCGACGACGAGGAAAAGCATGTGCTGGGTCATATGAGCCGCCAGCAGGGCGTCGCCCAAGGTATCGAGCGGGGAAAGGATCGCGATCGCCAGCGCCAACATGCCGGCGGCGAAACATCCCGCTTGCCAGCGATGGATGCCTCGGCCGCGTCCTCCGGCGCGCCAAATGACGCCGATGCCGCGAGCGTAGAGCCACGAGACCACGAGTAGCGCGACGGCGGGGAGGGGAGAGAGTGTCCAGACGCTCCAGATATCGTCCGGCGTCGGAGTTCGCGACGCGTGCGCCAGAGCTTGCGCCGGTACACAGGCGAGCGCAGGGGACAGGAGCGTCCAGCGCCAACGCGTTCCGGGAATGGGTCGGGGCGCGATCATGATGCGATCCCGCAGGGGCTGAGCACGAAGACTGTGGCGCCCTCGGCGAGGATCAGGATCAGGAAGAAGCCGCTGATCAGCATGCCGAGAAGCGACATGAAATGATCGGTCTGGACAGCCTTGATGGTGAGGTCGCGATTGCGCGCATTGCGGAAAGTTGCGGCCGCGATCAGGAAGGCGAGGATGGTGACGACGGCGAATACGGCTGTGTTGGCATGCAGCCAGAAGACGTCGTCCCGGTCGCAGGAGTAGGGGACGAGGCCCCAGCTGATGCCGAGATGGGCGGCCCAGCTGGCGATCGGGACCAGGACGCTGAACCAGAGCGCGAAGCGGCGACCGCCAGAGCGGTTTTCCGGCTGGGGAATCAGGGGATGAGCGGTTGTCGACACGTTTCTCTCCTCTCGTCAGGTTCATCGACGGGCGGCTCAGAGCACATGCGGCGAGATATAGAGCGAGGCGAGAATGAAGAGCCAGACGAGATCGACGAAGTGCCAGTAGAGCGACACATTGCGCAGGGCGTTGTGGTTTCTGGCGGTGAAGTGTCCGAGCGAGGCGCGGGCGATCAGCACCAGTCCCATCAGGACCGCGATGGCGACGTGGATGCCGTGTAAACCGGTGATCGTGAAGAATGCCGAGCTGTAGACGCTATCGCCAAGCGCGAAGTCGGTGTGCGTATATTCGTACCCCTGCATTGCGAGAAAGCCGCCGGCCAGCAGGACGCTCAGGACCAGACCGACAATCAATCCGGTCTGACTGTCGCGTTTGATCGCGGTCTCGGCGATCAGCATCGTGATGCTGCTGCCGATCAGAAGGGCGGTCATGATCAGCGGCAGGATCAACTCCGGTTTTTCGATACCGGCCGGTGGCCACTCGACCGCGTTGGCACGCTCGTAGAAATACGAGAGCAGCAGCGAGGCGAACAGGGCAGCCTCGGTGAAGACGAGGAAGAGCATGCCCCACCACCCGGGCGGGTTGCCGAGCTCCCCGGGAGACATCGTGTCGTATGGAGCGGCAGGTGTGCGGATCATAAGGTCATTGCCTCCTCCTTGGTGGCGGGTGGCCACGTCCAGGCCACGAGGACGATGGTGGCGATCGCGATGCCGATGATGGTGGCGGGGAGCAGGTCGAAGAGTAGGCCGATCGCGAGGATCAACGCCCCGATCGCGAGGAACATCGGCCAGGGGGAATCCTGCGGCATGGGAAGAACGCGCTCGGCCTCGGCATCGAGGATCGACGATCCGTACGTTTCCTTGCCATCGGCAAGTTCCAGGGCGCTTGGCTCGGCTTCACCCTCCGGCGTGGGTGGATCCCAGAGTGGATCGGCGGAGCGAACCACCGGGAGCACGACGAAGTTGTATGGCGGCGGTGGCGAGTTGACCGCCCATTCGAGGGTGTTTGCCTCCCAGGGGTTGGGACCGGCATCCTCGCCACCGTAGGTCGAGATGATCGCGTTGATGATGAAGAGCAGGACGCCGAAACCGAGGACGAACGCGCCGACTGTCTGGAAGAAATTGAGCGCGTCCCAGCCGATATTGTCGTTGTAGGTGTAGACGCGGCGCGGCATGCCCAACAGCCCGAGGATATGCATCGGGAAGAAGGTCATGTTGAAGCCGACGAACATGAACCAGAAGGTCAGCTGCGCCCACCGCTCGTGGAGCATGCGGCCGGTCATTTTCGGCCACCAGTAGTGCAATCCCGCGAATACGGGGAAGATTGCGCCGCCGAAGAGCACGTAGTGGAAGTGGGCGACGACGAAGTATGAATCGGTCACCTGCCGATCGATCGGGATGACGCCGAACATGACGCCGGTGAAACCTCCGATCAGGAAGAGGACGAAGAAGCCGAAGACGAAGAGGAACGGTGATTTCCAGATGACGTTCCCGCGCCAGATCGTCGCCACCCAGGCCACGTACTGGATGCCGGAGGGAATGGTGATCAGGATCGTCGCGCCGGCGAAGAAACTGTTGGTCAGGTCGGGGATGCCGACCGCGAACATATGGTGAACCCAGACACCGAAGCTGACGACGCCGATGGCCACGGTGGCGAGAACGATGAGTGGGTACGCCACCAGCCGGTGCCGGGAGAAGACCGGGATGATGGTCGAGACGATGCCGACCGCCGGCAGGAAGATGATGTAGACGTCAGGGTGTCCGAAGATCCAGAAAAGATGTTGCCAAAGCAGCGGATCGCCCTGGGCCGTCGGGTTGAAGAAGAGTGTGTCGTGATGGCGGTCCATGTACAGGAGAATGTTGGCTGCTGTCAGCGCTGGATAGGCGAATATCACCGCGAACGATGTAACGACCATCGTCCAGATGAAGATCGGGATGCGCCGCACGGACATGCCCGGCGCGCGCATTTTGAACGCGGTGACGATGACATTGATCGAGCCGGCGGTCGTGGCGACGGTGAGGAAGACGATCGAGACAAGGTAGAAGTCGATGCCGCGTCCGGTGGACTGCTCCGGGCCCGAGAGCGGCACGTAGTTGAACCAGCCGTCGTCCGGCATGGCGCCGAAAAAGATGCTCGACCACAACAGGAGTCCCGCGAAAAGGAAGATGTACCAGCTGAGGGCGTTGACGCGGGGAAACGCCATGTCTCGAGAGCCGATCATAAGCGGCACCATAAAGTTTGCGAAGCCGAACAGGATCGGTGTCGAGACGAGGAAGATCATCGTCGTGCCGTGCAGGGTGAAGATGCCGTTGTAGGTGTCGGGTCCGAGAAAGGTGTTGCGCGGCAGGGCGAGCTGGATGCGCATCAGGAGGGCGCCGATGCCCGCGATGATGAAGAAGAAGAAGGCCGTCCCGAGATAGCGACGCCCGATGAGCTTGTGGTCGGTGGACGTCAGCCAGGACCAGGCGCCGGTTGGCGCTTCCCAGGTGCGGTCGAGTCGTTCGACGAGTGTTGCCATGATGGTCTCTCCTTCGTTGCGCTGATCGCTATTTCAGGCTCTCGAGCCAGGCGATCAGGGCCTGGAGATCCTCGGGCGACATCACGAAGTTCGGCATCTGGTTGTTGGGTTTGAGGGACTGATTGTTGAGGATCCAGCCTGCAAGATTGCCCTGGGTGTTTTCCAGCATCCCGGCCGCGATATAGTCCCGACTCGCGACGTGGGTCAAATCCGGGCCGATCTTGCCGCTGGAGCTCGTCCCGGCGACGGTGTGGCAATACATGCAGGCGTTGTTGAAGTAGACCTGTTGCCCGCGTTCGAGCAGGTCGCTGTCGGGAATCCCGGCGTCGGCTTGTTGGTTTGCGATCCAGGCGTCGTACGTGTCGTCGTTGTCGGCGAAGACGCGGAGGATCATGTTGGCGTGCTGGGCACCGCAGAACTCCGCGCACTGGCCCCGATAGATGCCCGGTGTATCCGCCTTGAGCATGATTTCATTGGTTTTGCCGGGGATCATGTCGAGTTTGTCGGAGAGAGAGGGGATCCAGAAACTGTGGATGACATCGGCTGAGGTGAGCTTGACATGTACATCCTTGCCGAGGGGGATGTGGATCTCGTTTGCGGTCGTGAAATCGTGATCCGGGTAGTGAATCTCCCACCACCATTGGTGACCGACGATCTCGATCGATTCTTCGGCGGCGCTGGCTGGTGTTGCCAACTCATTGAGTGCCCAGAGGGTCGCGCCGAAGATAACGAGGAGGATAACGCCCGGAATGGCGATCCCGAAGACGGAGACGACGCCGGTGCCATTCGCGAAGTGCAGGCGCTGGTCGCCGGGGTTGTGTTTCGCCGACCCAATGAGGAAGAGGGCGACGAAAATCACAAAGATGACAGCGGCGAGTGCGAGGAGTGCCCAGAAGAAGCGGGCGATGAGCTCCGAACGGGGGCCCTTGGGGTCGAGCGCGGACGTGAGCCCGCTTTGCTGGGCGAGGAATAGAAGACCCGGAAGTGTGGTCGCTGCGATCGAGGTGGTTCGCGTTGACGTGCGGTGGATTCGCTTCAACTCGGGCGCACGCGAATGTCGGGTCTCGTCCTGCATCTCTTCCTCCATCCAACTGGTCAAGAGTCCCGAGAGGCGGTGATTCCGGCAACGCGATGCGACCACGATGACGTGGTGTTTCTCGCGGACCAAACCGGACGCCTGGTGTCGGGCCCCGCATTCCGGATGCCAAGAGCGGTGGAAGATTGGGGAATTTGACGTAATGATGAAGCGATTTCGTGTGAAACATCGGGATTTGAAAAAGATACGGGTGACGGGTTCGCTGTCGGTCGGCCATATGGAGAAGGAGGATTGGCACGATGATTGCATCCCCCTCGACAACGTCGTTACATCATTCCCTGAAAGGACCAGAACATGGCCGATCGATATGCCACCGGAGCCCGCGTTGTCAGCCTTGACGGTGTCGAACTTGGCGAAGTGGATCATGTGGACCGGGAGGGGCTGATCGTCCGGTTGCACGACGGAGGGCGGGAAATGCGCGTGCCCTTCGATGTCATCGATGAAGGTGCGAGTACGGAAGACCGCGTAGTCGTCCAGGGGGCGATCGAAGGTGATGGGGCGGCGGTGACGAACCCGCGGGTCGAGGAACCGGGCGATAGCCAGACGCTGCGGCTTGTCGGGGAGGAGGCGATCGCTCATGTGCGTGAGGCCGATCGCGGCAAGGTCGTCATCTCGAAGCATGTCGAGACCTTCCCTCACGAGGCGAATGTGGACGTCGGCACGGACAGGGTCGAGGTCGAGCGGGTGCCGGTGAATGAGGAGGTCGATGTCGCGCCGGAGGTGAGGCAGGAGGGAGATACGCTGATCGTGCCTGTGATCGAGGAGGTGCTGGTCGTCACCAAGCGGTACAGGATCGTCGAGGAGGTCCACGTCCGGAAGGTGCGGGATATCGAGACGAAGACTTTCACCGAAGATCTGCGGCGCGAGGTCGTCGATGTTCGGGAGATCGACGAACACGGCGAAGAGGTCGAGCGCTGACGTTCGCGGAATTCTCTGGCAAGCGAAACGCCATCGTCTTTCCGGGAGAAGTCGGAAAGACGATGGCGTTTCGCTATGGTGAGAGCGGTGCCGGTCTCGTTGTGTTATCGAGACCAGCACCGCCTGGACGTCATCCAGGCATTCACACATTCATGTAGGGGAGGTCTTGGCCGCGCCGGGGACGCCGTCTCCATGGGCACCGAACGCGCGGTCAATGGCCTCCCTGTATCGGCTCCGGGCACATCCCGTTACGGGATGTGCCATGTGGAGATCGCCTACGGGACGTGGTTGCCAGCGCTACCGGGTGCCGGAATCGGTATCGTCCAGCTGATCGGGAGTGGTGTTTTCGATGTCGACATTATCGCCTTCGACATCGACTTCCTCGCGACGAACGGTATCCGAGACATGTTCGGTCCGGGTTCTGGCCGTCTTGTCGATGTCGACTTCCTCGACGACACGGTTGCGCTTCTCGACATCGACGTCCTCGCCCCGGAGCGGGACCTCGATCGTGCCTTCCTCGAACGCATGGTCATCGACGGTCGCGGGGCGGTCCACCCGGCGGCGGGTGACATTCACCTCTTCCTCGGTCACCGGTACATCGAGCGATTGCTCTTCCTCGACGACGCGCTTGTTGACGCGAACCTCGCCGCGCTCGACGGGATGTGTGCCGGCGACGAGCTCCTCCTGATGGACGTCGATCGTCTGGTCCTCGCGGTCTCGCTCCACGCCGAGATCGCGGTCGGCGTTATCGACGTTCGCAGCGTAGTCGAGGCGGTCGTCGACATTGGTATCGGTGGTGTCGATCCCCGCGAGGGTGTCCTCGGGCGCATACTCCGCGGCTGTCCGGTCCTGTGTTACACCGACTTCGCCGGAGTCTCCGATGATCGTTCCGGTGTCTTCTGGCGGGACATTGCCGCCACCATAGGCACCCCCCTCGGCATTGATCAGCATGTCCTGATCGCCGGTGGTCGTGGTATCAACACCGCCAGCCGGCGGGCTGTGCCATTCCTGCTCCAGGGCCTCGTCCTTCGTGACGTTGAGGTAGACCGCGTTGTCATCGTACGAAGAAATAGCGGTCATGGGGATGTAGTGGTCCTGGGGGAAGAAGAAGCCCTTGCGAACGACGAAATACTCGCGTTCGACGCCATCGATTCCTCCGATCTTCTCGCCGTCGGCGCCGATGACATCCATACCGTTTTGGGGAACGAACTGGTTGAGGTCGCGATCGTTCATGCTGGTCCCTCCGCATTGCGTGTGGGTAGGCCTCGTGAGGCGACGAGAGCACGCACCATTGCGTGCTCCTGTGCCGTAGGGGTACGCAACCGGCATGCCACGTTGGTGCGGGCATGCGGGCAGAGGCGTTCGGATGGGTGCGTTCGGTCAGGCGTTGCGTAGCAGGGGCAGGCGTTTGCCGTAGGCCTGGACGAGTTGCTCCATACGCTCATCGCCGCCGGGCAGGTTCATCGTCGGGATGACGGGCGGGGCGATGCCTTTCAGGAGCAGCTGGTGGGTTGCCTCGACGACGATCGCATTGATCAGTGCCGTCCCCACGACCGAGGAGACCCCGCCAACGGGGAACTCGACGTCCGGGATGCTCACCAGCGCATCGCCGCGTGGCACGCAGGTGTCGATCGTGATGTCGGCGACATCGGCGAGACGCTTGCCGGAATCGTGGCGGGAGGGGGCGTCCCGGTAGTGACGGTCGGAAGTGATGGCTACCGTTTTCGCGCCCCGCGCTTTCGCTTCCAGCACCGCTTCGATCGGGACCGGGTTGACGCCGGAGTTGCTGGCGACGATGACGACCTCGTCCTCCCGGATATCGTGTGTGCCGATGACAACCCGGGCGTAGCCGGAGGTCCGTTCCAGCAGGGTGGCGTTGACCATCCCGAAGAGGGTCAAGTTCGGATCCAGCATGGGGTTGAGGGGCATCAGGCTTCCGGCCCGATGGAAGACCTCCTCGGCGATCATATGGGAATGGCCGCTGCCGAAAAGGTGAACGACACCGCCCTCGGCGATGGAATTGGCCATCAGTCCGGCGACGGTCTCGATATTCCGGGACTGGGACCCCAGCATGTCCTCGATCACATCGTACAGGCGGCGGAAGTACTCGCGATAGATGGTGGGCTGGTGCATGGAACCCTCGTTGGTGTCTCTCTGGACGGCACGGCGTTGTCCGTTCCGGGAGTTGTACCACTCGGGGTGCGAACGGTACAGACCCATGCATGTGAACGCGGCGCCGGGCATGCCCGGCGCCGCGTTCAGCGATGTTCGCGACCTGAGAGATGGGTTACGGCTGGCTTTGCAGCGAGCATTGATCGTCGCTGAATGGTGCCTGACCCACGGTGAGATCGACATCGCGCTGGGCGCCGGAATCGGCGTTCGTGACGGAGAGCTTCACCTTCTGATCGGGTTCGAGGTTGAAGTTGGAGATCGGATTGTCCGGAGTAATGTCCTTACCGTCGATGGCCGTGATGATGTCGCCAGGCTGGAGACCGGCGTCACTGGCCGGGCTGCTGGCTTGCACGTTCGTGATTGCCATGCCGTGGTCGACCGGAAGCTGGTACTGCGCGGAAATCGAGGGGTCGAGCGCGACGTAGGTGATACCCAGGTAGGCCTGCTTCACCGTGCCGGTCTCGATCAGTTGCTTCACCATCTCCTGCACCGTATTGCTCGGGATGGCGAAGAAGAGGCCCTGCACCGGTTGGCCGCTGATTTCCGAAATACCGAGGGTGTTGACGCCGATGACTTCGCCGTTCATGTTGAACAGCGGGCCGCCGGAGTTGCCGGGATTGATGGCGGCGTCATGCTGGATGAGGTCGCTGTAATCCTGACACAGTGGGCTGTTGCTGGCGAACTCGTTCCGGCCGAGCCCACTGACGATACCGGCGGTGACGGAGTTGGTGAATTCTCCGAGCGGGGAGCCCATGGCGACGACGTCCTGCCCGACCTGGAGCTGGCTGGAATCGCCGAATGACACCGTCGTGGAAACATTGGACGGGTCGATCTTGACGACGGCCAGATCGTCGCGCGGGTCGCTGCCGACCAGCGTCGCGTCGACCGTGGTGCCGTCGGAGAGGACGACCTGGAATGCTTCGCCACCGGTCACGACATGCCAGTTGGTCACGACATGGCCATCGGTGTCGATGATAAATCCGGTTCCCTCACCTTGCGGGACGAGATCGGAAGAGGACGTTGGTGATGACTGGGACTGTTGTCCGAGGGGATTGGTCGGTGCGGTGGTCATATTGATGACGCTGACGACCGCAGGCGTCACTTTCTTGACGAGATCGATCCGCGTGAGCTCCTCGCTGCTGGTATCGCTGGATTCCGAGGATGGGGTTGCGGCGGCTGGAGTGGCGGGTGACTCCTGCGCGGTGACGGATGAGAGCAGTCCCGGACCGGCGATGATGCCGAGTGCGAGCAGGAATGCCATGAGGACGAACGAAATCTGACGAACGACACGAGGTTTTTTCATTGGATTGAGCCTTTCCATAACCCTTGCAAACGATCCATTGGCATCGTACGCAGGCAACCTGAGGTCAGGCTGAAAGCAGGCGTAAAACTCGCTGAAAACTGTTTGCAGGTCGGATTGCTGAGGCGCGTGCCCACATCGATCCGGGAAAGCGCATATTCCGTGCCGGATGTTGCCTTGATGTGTGGTTTCAACGATCTCGTATTTCATTCGTTTTCGGGCAGTCTTTCGCTTTCCGTTCAGTCTTGCGTCTGTGTGAAGGCCGGGCAAGTGTTTCCATGTATCGGTTCTGAGTCCATCTTCCCTGCGAGGGCATTCGGTAGTTGCCGACGAAGCCGGCCCACATGGTTGGGAGGGCCGGCTTCTTCGCTACGCTATCTGGTTGTCGTGAGGAAAGAGGGATTCTGCGGAATCTGGATGATGCGTGGGAGCGGCCATGATGCTGTTATGCATGCATGGTTACGGGCACGTCCCGGACACCGGCCGCAGCGGTGAGATCCGGAGCTACATCAGGCAACAAGGCGGACTATCCCGGCCGTCGGCCGCGAAGATCCGTGCGATACATCCGGATCCGGGATCATCCCTCCGGGGTGCCCGTGACCGGTGTCGGCGCGTCCGGCGCAATGATCTGGATGTCCGGCTGGTTGATCTCGTAGACCGAGGAGTTCTGGAATCCCCCGGCACGTTGGACGATCTGGCATGGGAGGTCGTTGTCGTCGAGTGCGAGCTCGTAGTCGATACGATCGCCTAGCTGGGTGGAATCGGTAAAGGTGTAGACCGTGCATGTCCGCCCGCCGACCTTGACGCTGCCGGACTCCTTCGCCGGGCGTTGGCGCATGTCCTTCGTGATCGTGCCGAACGGCAGGCCCGCGTCCCGGCTGATGTAGGCGACGCGATATCCGACCGGGGTGTCCGGAGGAACGACCTCCGGGTCGACCTGCACCCATGTTTGCGTCCCGACTTCCGGGGCGACCGAGGTGCCGACGAACATGCCACGCATGTAGACGATGCCGTTGGCGTAGATTTGCTCGTTCGTCACCATATCGCCGACTCGCTCGACGATGCGGCGGCTGTCAGGAGCAACCCATTCCTCGGTCGTGACGGTGTCTCGGGAGTCCGGTGTCGCGACCGCTTCACTGTCGGTCGGCACGGGGCCGGACATCGATGTCACGCGCATCGACGTGACCCCGGGCCAGGCGGCGTCGACGCGGTTGATCAGGTCGCCGACCGTGAGGGAGGTGCTGGTACTTGTGGCATCGTCCTGACGGGAAGCGGCATGGTCTTCATTCGACGCCGGAGAATCTGTGACGTTGTCGGCAGTGCAGGCGACAAGTGTGACGACGACGAAACCGAGGGAAATCAGTCGTACGAAACGGGAGAGAGATGAATAGGGAATGCGCGTCATCAATAGCCTCTGGAGTCAGGGGGAGCGAACGTGGCTCCGGATTGCGATGCATGCCCCGGAGGGGCGTGGCCTTCGTGACGGTATCGCTACGAGTGTGTAGCGCGGCCGGTGCTGCTGCTAATCCTACTGGACCGGACCGGGCGGGCCCACCCGAGCCGGGTATTTAACTTCTATTGCGTATATCGCGATACTGTGATATATTCTGATTAACAGATGTGACGAGCAACGAAGCTCATGGTCGAGTCCGGCGCCAGGGAAGGAGGCCGGAGTCACAACGGGAGGCAATCATGGAACTCCTTATTGTTCTGGCCATTATCGGGTCGCTGGTTCTCTTCGATGTCCTGGCGTTGCGTTACGGCGCGGATTCCCGGATCACGGACAACAGCCGCCCGAACTGGTGGTAACATCCCGCCTCGTATAGCGGGAAAACAGCATAGAGAAACCGGCCGGGATGTGAATCCCGGCCGGTTTTTTCGATCCGCGGCGCGTGTGGCGATTCATCTGGCGAGTGCGCGGTGCGGCGAGCCGGGAGGCCGTTGACCGCGCGTTTGGTGCCTATGAAGATGGTTTTCCCTGGCGCGGTCAAGACCTCCCCTACTGCGATTGCAGGAGGGTTACGAGGCTGGATGTAGGAGGGTGCCGGCCGAGGTGTACGCGCCGGACGAGGAACGCGCGTTACGAGACTGGATGTAGGGGCGGCTGGCCGCAGGCTCGCCGCCCTATCGAGCTTTGCTCGATCATCGGGCTCGGATTCCATGTAAGAAGCGGCTAGTCGTCCTCGTCAAGCACCGTGTTGAGCGCGTCCCGGAGGGTGCGGAGGGTTGCGGATGTCTCCGGCGAGGTCGCCAGCGTCTGGCGGTCGAGACGGGTGAGCGACCGAGCCAGGGCCGAGATCTCCTTGACGAGCCGGTCGCTGTTGAACTTCGGCGCGGCGATCAACGTCGCCATCCCCGTTGCTTCCGCCTTGCGGACAGCGTCCAGTACCGTGTCGGTTTGCCTGCGTACGTCATCCGGATCGTCCGGTGCCACCAGCCCGTAGAGGTCGTGCAGCGCCTGCCGGACGGCGGCGGGATCGTGTTCGGCAACGATGGGGCGATCGCGGAACGCCTTGGCCAAACGGGTTGCCGTGGCTGCGGGCATATTCCGCTCCACGATCAGCTCGCGAAGGGCATCCTGTCGCGATGCGGGAAGTCCCTGAAGAGCCCGGGATTGTTTTTCGCTGAGGCGTCCGGTCTGAATGTCGATCTTGGCCTGCTCCGGCAGTTTCTCGGTGCCGAGGAGCTGGAAAAGACGGCTTCGCCGGATGCCGACGGCTTCCGCCACTTGCTCCCACGGCGCGTCACCCAGCTGCTCGCGCAGTGTCCGGAGGGCGGCGGCACGGTCGATCGCATTCAGGTCGTCGCGGACCACGTTTTCCATCAATTGCTGGATCAGCCGGCGCTCGGCCGGAACCTCGCGCACCAGTGCGGGAATCGTCTTCTGGCTGGCCAGCCTTGACGCTCGCCACCGGCGCTCGCCGTGGACGATCACGTAGATATCGCGGCTTTCGTCGTAGCGGACGACGATCGGTTGGAGGACGCCCTCGGCGAGGATCGAGTCGCGTAGCTCCTCCAGGCGCTCATCGTCGAAGGTGCGGCGAGGCTGCTCCGGATCCGGCTCGATCCGGGTCAGCTCGATCTCCTTGGCATTGGCGAGGTCGGTGACGCCGGTGGCCTGGGGGCGAGTATCGCTGAACAGGGCGTCGACGGTGAATCGGCGACGCGAGCGGCCGCTGCGTTTCGTGTCGTCACTCATCTCCGGATTCCTCCAGCCAGCGCCCGACATCGCGGTAGGCGGCGGCAACGGTGGAGCGGGGCATGTATTGCAGCACGCTCGTGCGCTCGGCGGTAGATTCCGCACCACGGACGGAGAGTGGGATCGATGGCAGCAAGGGCAACTCGGGGAATTGTTCCTCAAGTTGTACCAGCATGTCCTGGGCCAGCCGGGACGAATGATGAACCTTGGTCGGCAGGAACCCGAGCACCTGCAGTTCGGGGTTGAGCCGCGAAATACGGCGGATCGTCTCGAACAGGCGTTTGAGCACCATCAGGGACAGCGGGTGCGGCTCGATCGGGATCACAAGCTCGTCGATAGCGACGAGGATGTTGATCGAGATGATATTGAGCGCCGGGGGCGAGTCGATCAGCACATAGTCGTATCCGGAAAGATCGGCGGCATGAAGACGATGATCGAGCTGGCGCTCGCGTTCCAGCACGTTGAGCAACTCGAGCTCGGCGGCGGCGAGATCCGGATGCGACGGGACGATGTCGATCCCCTCGATCGTCGTCGGATGGGTGACGTCCCCGATGCCGATCTCGTCATCCAGCAGCAGATCGTAAACCGAGAGATCCAGCGTCGTGACATCGGTGCCGATCGCCATCGAGAGGCTGGCCTGCGGGTCGAGGTCGATCGTAAGCACGCGGCGACCGCGCTCGGCGAGCGCGGCGGCGACATTCAGTGTGCTGGTGGTCTTGGCGGTGCCACCCTTCTGGTTGAAGAACGCGATGACGCGGGTCATTCGGGATGTGCTCGATCCTGTTGTAGCGGCCGGTATGAATCTGTGGGGGTGCCCCGATGGCACCGGTGTTCCTACCATCATACCGGGATGGATCACGCTCGTGCATCCCGGCATCGGAAACACCCCCGGCATCGTGTGATGGATGCGCGGGGGTGTTTGCCGAGGTTCTCTATTGCCGTTCGGGACCCTCTCATGATGCGGTTATGCCTGCATCACGGTGTCGGGGCAGTCCGGGCAGGTGGGCTCGATTTCTGCAGGCTGCAGGCGCTCGCCCGCGCTGATCAGCAGGCTGCCGATCGAGCGGCGAATGCCGGTGGCGAAGGTGGCGATGGGGCCGGAGTTCCCGTTTCGGGCCTGGCGGAGCTGCTCCGCGATCTGGGCCTGTGCGATCAGGTTGGCGTTTTTGGCCTTGATCGCCGGGTCGTACAGGTGAAGATGCGTGTACATCGTGATTTCTTCCTCATATTTCGCACGGGCGAGCCGGCGTCTCGTCTCGCCCGGCTCAAGGTTTCGTTGGTGTTCGTATGGATCAGTCGTTGCGGTCTGTGGCCAGATCAAAAACATGATTCGTTTTCCTTTCGTTCGTTGCCTCGTTCGTTCCGGTCAGGATTGCTGGTACCGGACGAGGGCGAAGCCATTGTCGTAGACGCGGTGATCGGTCAGTGTCAGGTGTCGCGGCCCGACCCGGTCATCGAACAGCGGGACGCCGCTGCCGAGGACGACCGGGCTGATTTTCAGGATCATTTCGTCGATGTCCTCAACGAGCGCGGTTGCCAGGGAGCTTCCACCGCAGAGCCAGATGTCGGCTCCATCCTCGCGTTTCAATTGCTGCACTCGCTCCCGGACGTTTTTGTTCCACACCTCGACCTCCGGGTGATCCTCGTCATCGAATGTGCCGGAGATCACGATCTGCCGCAGGTGAGAGTAGGGGCTGGTGATCCCGCTTCGGGCGGCGATCTCGTAGGTGTTTCGCCCCATCAGCACGGTATCGAATCGCCTGTTTGGTGTTTCCGGTGCCATGCCGATCAGTGGCCGCACGTGCGTCGGGATCATGTCCGGAAACTCTTCCAGCAGGTCGGACGCCTGGGGGCCTTCCACGAAGTAGAAATCCGGGTTGTCTGTCGGCGCTGACGAGATGTAGCCATCGATCGTCATTGCGATCAGGTACACAAGCTTCCTCATGCTGGTTCCTCCTCTCCCTGTGTTCCGGATGGTGTTATCGGAAACAGGGCGCACGGATCTGGCCGACATGCGATGATGCCAGAAAAAAGACGAATACGTTCGATCGATCTGTAACGGCTGTCGCTCGGACCCGGGTTTGGCTCAGGTGATCGAAACGATCACCGTGTCCACGGAGGTGGACGCAAAACGCCCCGGATCGCTCGGACCCGGGGCATGCATCCGTGATAACGTGACGCGGAATTTACCGCGCGTGATCAGGGAAACACGGCCAGGGATCGAGCCAATGAGCGGCACTGCCGGCGCACATGCTTGGCATCTGAATCATGGACATCGAATCTCTCCTTTCCGTGCGATCGGGCGTGGAGCCCGGTGATTGATGATCTCGTGTCAGGCTCACCCATTCGGGTGGCGCAGTGCCATCGCTGGCACCACTGCATCATAGGGGCGGGGTGGCGGTATGTCAACCCCTTGCCGTTACGTATTTTGGGTAAGTTACAGTGTCGCCGAGTGACGTGAATCCACCTGTGGTTCCGGCACGTTGTTGCGCTGTCTCCATCGCTCCAGAAGCGGGTAGGGGACGTAGCGGTTGATGACGATGGCCGAGCCGATCACGAGCCAGCCACCGACGGCGTCCATCCAGTAGTGATTGCCGGTGACCATCACCGTCAAGGTGATCAGGACGGTCAGGAACGACATGATCGCGATGCCGAGCTTGCGGTTTGGGCAGCCGAGCATGATGCAGATCGCGAAGAAGGTCGTCCAGCCGACATGCATCGATGGCATCGCCGCGAATCTGTTCGCCGTGACGAGACCGGTATCCGAGAAGTAGTTCGGACCGTAGACAGCCAGCGTGTCCATGAACGGCCAGCCATGATCGCTCATGAAGCGGGGTGGCGCGAGCGGGTAGATCAGGTACATCGGGGTCGCGATAGCCATGCTGATGAAAAAGGCGCGTCGCATGTATCGGTACCGGCCCGGCGACATCAGCGCCAGGAACAACATCCCGAAGTGAAAGCCCCACATGTAATTGGCATAGACGTTGTTGAAGAAGTGGATCAGCCAGTCCCCGCGGTCGAGCACCCATTGTTGCAGATCGAGCTCGAACATGAGCCCGAGCCTGCTCTCGAAGTTGAGCACGGCTTTCGCATGATCGTAGGCGATCGAGGGGTCCGGGGGGATGAACTCTTTCCGGGCCATCTTGTAGACCTGGAACATCACCAGGTAGAGGATGAGTTGCGAGACGAGGAAGGGAACGCGTCTCAGGAGCGCCATTCCTGTGGGGAACGCCGGTTGCTCGTCGATTGGCGGGGTGAGAAACCCTTGCGTCTCTCCGGCTCCCTGTGTCGATTGGTCCGCGTATTCCACCAGTTAATCATCTCCTGTGTGTCTTCAAACCTGCCGCCGATGGTAGCAGATGCAAAATGGCCGCCACAAAAAGGCGGCCATTTTGCCTGGCTGGTGTCGCGTGGTCGCTCAGTCCCGGATCTTGCCCGGGATGATCCTGAGACCCACGGAGAACGTTTCCGCATAGCTCTCCGGCGTCATATCGATGCCGGGGATGTATTCTCCGTATTTCTCCATATACGCGCGCGATGTGTTCGGCGGCGGGATGGTGGGATCGATGGCCGCCGTGCCGGTGATGACGGTGACATGCTCGTCATGCGGATCGATGTTGAAATTCAGCGAGATGCGATTGTTTCGCTGAATGTTCCGGTTGCGAACGGCGTTGCGATGCGAGTAGACGATGATGTCGTCGCCGTCGGGAATGAACCAGACCGGATTCGGCTGCGGCGTGCCGTCGGTGGATGTGGTGGTCAGCCAGATGACCAACTCCTCACGGAGCTGCCGCTCGGCGCGCGCTTTTCGGCCGCGGTCGGTATCGGATGCCATGTCGTTTCTCCTGCTCGCGTCAGTTGTCGCCTTCCATACGAAGAAGGACGAAGGCGGAACGGTGCTCACCCACTGTACGACCCCGGGGCGAATCATGCGTGCGTGGGCTTGTGTGGGGCATCGATTCTGCTGGGTTGCCAGCGATTGCAACCATGTCTGCGGGCGGAGATGCCGTCCGTGCCGGGACGCAATGGAAAGGACGAGTTATGATCGCGCACGCTCGTTTTTTGATGCCTCTCGCAGGTATCGCGACGCTCCTCCTCGGGCTTGTCGGAACGCCCGCCGCCGGCACACCGGTGGCGGGAACACCCGGGGAGGTGACGACCTACCAGGCGGTGTTGTCGCCGTTGAACTCCGACGTGAATGGAGGCGATGTCTCGGGGTTGGCGACTTTCGTCATTGATGGCGATCAGCTTGAGATTTCCATCGGGGTAGATGGCGTTGCGCCGGGAATATCCCATTTGCAGCATTTCCACGGCTTCGCGGAAACAGACCAGGCCGCGACCTGCCCGACGATGGCGGACGATGCCAATGGCGACGGCGTGTTGGACATTGTCGAGACGGAGACGAAGGCCGGGACGACGATGGTTCCGTTCACCGAGGATCCCGCCAACATGGAGATCGTGAACACCACGTATCCGATGGCCGATGAGAGCGGATCGTACGTCTACGAGCAGACCGTGTCGCTGTCGGCGCTTCAGGAAGCGTTCGCGATGCAGTTCAACGGGCAGGACCTGAATCTGGACAAGCGCGTGGTGTTCATCCACACCGTGCCTGCGGATACGGACCTGCCGGGCACCGCGCAGTCGCTCGATGATATCCCGGCGCAGGTGACGTTGCCGATCGCTTGTGGCGTGATCGAGCTTGTTCCGAACGGCACGCCCGAGGCGACGCCGGTGCGGTAGCGCCGGGCCGAAACCCCACTCTGGTAGCACCGGGCCACAGTGCCCGGTGCCGTTCACCGACCACTTCGGGTCGGTGCTACCTCATACGGAATCCGGATGCATGCTCGCGGGTCGCCGTGATGCCGCTCCGCGGCATGTCTCGGGCACAGGACCCGAGACTACGGTGACGTGCGCTGACCCGCTACATCCCCGAGACGCGGTAGTTGGGTGCCTCGCGGGTGACGGTCACGTGATGCGGATGGCTTTCCTTGAGTCCGGCGTTGGTGATCTGGATGAGCTGGGCATTGTTGCGCAGGGAGATGATATCCGGCGCACCGGCGTACCCCATCGCGGAGCGCAGCCCGCCCACCAGCTGGTAGACCATCGGTGCGAGCGCGCCCTTGTAGGCGACTCGTCCTTCGATGCCTTCGGGGACGAGCTTGGAGACGTTCCCGATATCGCCCTGGAAGTAGCGATCCTTGGAGAAGGAGCGACCGCGCATGGCTCCGAGCGAGCCCATGCCGCGGTACTCCTTGAAGCGCTCTCCCTTGAAGACGATGACCTCGCCGGGGGTCTCGTCGAGACCGGCGAAGATGCTTCCGAGCATGACCGCGTCCGCCCCGGCCACGATCGCCTTGGCGATATCGCCGGATGTCTGGATGCCGCCATCGCCGATGACCGGGATGTTGTATTTCTGCGCGACCTTTGCGGCCTCGTAAATTGCCGTGATCTGCGGCACGCCGGTGCCGGCGACGACGCGGGTCGTGCAAATCGAGCCGGGACCGATCCCGACCTTGACACCGTCTGCCCCGGCGTCGATCAGCGCTTCGGCCGCCGCGCCGGTGGCGATGTTCCCGGCGATGATCGCGACGTCGTACTTGCTCTTGAGCAATCGCACCATGTTGATGATGCCGCTGTTGTGTCCATGCGCAGTGTCGACGATGAGGAGATCGACGCCTCGCCGGATGAGCTCCTGGGCGCGTTCCTCCGAGCCCGGACCGACCCCGATGGCGGCGCCGACGCGAAGACGTCCCTGGCTATCCTTGGTGGCGTTCGGGTACTGAATCTTCTTCTGGATGTCCTTGACGGTGATCAGGCCCTTGAGGAATCCCTGGTCGTCGACGACCGGCAGCTTCTCGACCCGATGCTGGTGGAGGATATCCTCAGCTTGTTCCAGCGTCGTGCCCACCGGCGCGGTAACCAGGTTCTCGCTGGTCATGATGTCTGCGATCTTCTCCGACTCGTCCTGGATGAAACGCAGGTCGCGGTTGGTGAGGATGCCGACCAGCTTGCCGTCTTCCTGGGTGATCGGCACGCCGGAGATGTGATAGCGCTCCATGACCGCCAGCGCGGCGGCGACCGGTTCATCCGGACCGAGCGTGACTGGCTCGACGATCATGCCGGATTCGGAGCGTTTCACCTTGTCGACCTCGGCGGCCTGCTCCTCGATCGAGAGATTGCGGTGGATGATGCCGATCCCGCCTTCGCGGGCCAGGGCGATGGCGAGCCGGGCTTCGGTGACGGTGTCCATTGCGGCCGAAAGGATCGGGATATTCAGCTCGATGTCGGCGGCGATGCGGGTTCGGGTCGAGACTTCCGCCGGAATCACGTTGGATTCTGCGGGGATGAGCAGGACATCGTCGAAGGTGAGGCCAAGTCCGGCGAATTTGTCCTCGCGCATCGTCGTGGGGTGGGAATCGGTCATTGAGCTACTCCTGATATGGGAAACGGTCAGACGGTGCCTGGTTGGGCGAGGCCCAGGCGAGCCACGAGCTCGTTCGCGAAGTCGCCGTAGGCGGAGCTGCCGCGGGACGATGGGTCGTATTCGGAAATCGCCTGGCCATAGCTGGGAGCTTCGGCGAGGCGAACGGAGCGGGGGACGACGGTTTTGAAGATACGATCCGGGAAAAAGCTGCGTACCTCCTCGACGACATGGGCTGAAAGGCGAGTGCGCGCATCGTACATCGTCATGAGCACGCCGAGAAGGTCGAGTGTCGGGTTGAGCTGGCGACGGGTCAGGTCGATCGTGTGGATGAGCTGGCTGACGCCTTCCAGGGCGAGAAACTCGCACTGGATCGGTACGACGATCGAGTCTGCCGCGGTCAGCGCGTTGATTGTGAGCAGCCCCAGTGAGGGAGGGCAGTCGATCAGCGCGATATCGTAGTCGGCCCGGACCCCGGCGCAGGCCTTCGCCAGACGGTGCTCCCGGTTTTTCACCGACACCAGCTCGATCTCGGCGGCGGCCAGGGTGGGATCGGTCGGCAGCAGGTCGAGATGCGGCCGCACCTCACGAATGCGACATTCCTCGATCGTCGCGTCTTCGACGAGTACGTCGTAGGTGCTGGCTTCCAGGTCTGCCTTGTCGACGCCGAGCGAGGATGTCGCGTTTCCCTGAGGGTCCATGTCGATCAGCAGCACGCGATACCCGCGCGAGGCGAGAACAACTGCGGTGTTCACCGCGCTGGTCGTCTTGCCGACGCCGCCTTTTTGGTTGGCGAAGGCGACGGTCGGCATTGACCGGTGATTCGATTGCGATGCGTTTGACGGTTGGGCCAATGGAAATCCGCTGTGGTGATCCCGGACGGGATGCCGCGAGTGAGCCGGTGAAGGGTCCCTTCACCGGGTGTCATCACCAAGCATAAATGATTCGCGCCAGTCGGGCACGACAACACCGGTCCCTGTATGAGGGACCGGTGTTGTCACGAGGGTTCCGGTTACTGGTAGACGGTGACCGCGGTGCCGATAGGGGCGAATTCGAACATCCATGCCGCGACATCGAGCGGCTGGTTGACGCAACCGTGGCTCATCGGCGAGCCGAAGTTGTTGTGCCAGTAGGCGCCGTGCAGCGCTTCGGCATCGTAGTCGAAGTACATGACGTTCGGCACGTCCTCGACCGTCCACGGGCTCCCGCCGTTGCTGGAATCGTCGCCAAGACCGACGACCTCGCCGGTGCTGTCGGAGAATCCGGACATCGTCTGCGTTTTGTACTTTAGGCGAACGTGGAAATTGCCGGTCTCGGTGTGGTTCGGTTCGATTCCCGTGCTGACCAGCGACTGGAGCACCAGCGTATCGCCCTGATAGACGTACATCGTCTGCTCGCTGATGCTAACGACGATCTGCTTGCGCCCGGTCAGCTGGGTGACATCGACGCCATACGGGTTGTAGGTGTCGTAGAAGAGCGCTTCGGAGAACTCGGGCCGGCCATCCTGTGCGACCGGTGTCGTGTCGAAACCGTACTTTTCCGGATGCTCGCGTGGCATTGGTGCCGGGAGAACCGTGCCATCCTGCTGCATCAGGATGCCGTTCTGGAAATACTGGACCATCGCGCCGCGATCCTGGAGAGGCTCGCTGATCGGTGCGCCCATGTAGAACCAGCCCTCGTGGTTGTCGTACCACTGGCCGAAGGAGCCGGAGATACTGAAGCCGGTCACGTCGCTGAATCGCCCGCCTTCATTGGTCACTTCGTTGACGCGGTCGGTCGAGTTCTGACCCGGGTTCCACGCGGCAGAGCGCCGGTCGGCGCCGGTGCGGCGGCCATCGGTCCGGGTGTTGAGGCGTTGTTCCTTGACCTGCTGGTCGCCGATCGGCATCAGCCGTACGGCGGGATCGTCCGTCCACATCCATTCCGGAGAGAACTGGAAGACGCCTCGCTCGAACGCCTGGCTGTACAGACCGTTGCTGGCGCCGAATGCCTCGGAGATCGGGTTGCCGTAAACCGAGGCCGCGCCATTCGCGCGCCAGTAGTCCAGCATGTAGCCGCGGATGGAGTGCCCGGTCTCCTGCACGAAGACATCGAGACTGGTTTGGCCCAGATCCGGCGGGATGTACGCGGGGTCAAGCCCAAGACTGTCGGCAAGCGAGTTGGCCGAGGCCGTACGTATGGAAGTTCCCGGCATCACCGGGAGCACGAGCAGCAGCGCGAACGAGAAGATGAACGCGCGGACGAAAAGTGGTCGAACGTGATGCAGCATGGTTATTCCGCCGGAAAGCAAACCCGGGCATCCTCCGTCAGATCGGATGCGCAGGACACGAACACGATGCATGCCCGCATGAGAGGCGGGGCGCACACTCCTGTATACGCGCGGGGAGGGATTGCGGTTTACCGATCCTGTTTTCGATCAACGATACACATTGATCTCGTCCCGGAGGCCTTGGGCTGCGGAGCGGGCGGCCCGGGCAAAGTCGGTTCCGTTGCCAGCATACATGATCGAGCGTGATGCCGAACAGAGCAGCCTGCCGCCAGTTGCCGTCACACCGGCGCGTACGGACGCGGCCGTGTCGCCGCCCTGGGCGCCCAGGCCGGGCAGCAGGATGACCTGGTCCGGGCAACGTCGCCGAATCTCGGCGAGCTGGCCCGGGTAGGTCGCGCCGACGACCATTCCGACATCCGCCGCATACTGCTCGTGCCACTGGCGGCAACGATCGGCCACGTGCAGGTAGAGCGGTTGTCCGGATGCAAGCTCGAGGTCCTGCAGATCGCCGCTGCCGGGATTACTGGTCTTGACGAGGATGATGACGCACGTTCCTTCCTTTTCAAGGTAGGGTACGAGGGCATCCTCGCCGAGGTATGGGGCGACGGTGAGCGCATCGAAGCCGAAGATGTCGAATACGCCGTGACTGTAGGCCTTTGCCGTCTCACCCATGTCGTTCAGCTTACCGTCGAGGACGACGGGGATGTCGTCCGGAATCGCGGCCTTGACCTGGGCCAGCGCATCGAGCCCCGCTGGCCCCAGCGCCATGAAGAAACCGAGGTTCGGTTTGAAGGCGGCTGCCAGGTCGTGCGTCGCGGCGACGATTTCGCGACAGAATGCGACGATGGACTCGACGCTGCCGTCGAAACCCGCTGGCAGCTTGCCAGCAACGGGATCGAGCCCGACGCACAGCAGCGAGTTCGCTGACGCGATCCGGGCGTCCAGCTTCTGATGGAAGGTGGGTGTGGTCATCGGTGGTCTGGTCCTCTTCTCGATTCCCCTGTCATCCCGGGCAACATCGGATGAATGGCGGAATTGCCAGCAGCAGTGTACCCGGTATTCGTACGCATGATGGTGACAGTTGGGAACAGGTTTCTTCGGCGGAATCCCCGTGGTACACTCCGGGCATGTGACAAGGGTGTACGTTCACTCTATACGTCTTGTGTAGAGCGTCGTGCCAGACGAAATGGTAGCTGGAGGGAGATTCGTTGAAGCCGCAGGAACTCTGGGACGGATACGTGCCCGATCTCTCGGATGTCTTCCGGGCAAGGCGCGTGATCCGCGATTATCTCAAACCCACGCCGGCCATCGAGTCTCCGGCCCTGTCGGAGCGCTTTGGCTGTCGTGTCATTGTAAAATGTGAGAACCTGCAGCCGATCGGTGCCTTCAAGATTCGTGGCGGGATCTACCTGCTCAGCCAACTTCCGGCAGCCGACCGCAAAGCCGGGGTTGTGGCTGCCTCGACCGGTAACCACGGTCAATCGATTGCCTATGCGGCCAGGCTGTTCGGCGTCGCGGCGACGATCTTCGTTCCGAACGGGGCGAATCCGCTCAAGGTTGCGGCGATGGAGCGGCTTGGTGCGACTATCAGGTTCGCCTTCGACGATTTCATCGACTGTCACAGCGAGGCGGAGCGATACGCCCGGGCCGAGGGCAAGTTCTTCATCCATTCGGCGAATGTGCCGGAGTTGATTGCTGGTGTCGGCACGGCATCGCTGGAGGTGATCGAGGAATTCCCCGATCTCGACGCGATATTTGTCGCGGTCGGGGGCGGTAGCGGGGCGTGTGGCGCCTGTATCACCGCCAAAACCATCTCGCCGGATATCCGGGTGATCGGCGTGCAGGCGGAGGGCGCGCCAGCGGTGTACGAGAGCTGGCGGGATCGTGAGATCAAGAAGCTCGGACCCGCGCAAACGTTCGCCGAAGGCATCGCGGTAAGCGAGGCATTCACCTTGCCGGCCCGGATCATGTGGGACATGCTGGACGACTTCGTGCTCGTCTCCGATGCCGGGTTGAAACGATCGATGCTGACGTTGCTGGAAACGACGCGCATGCTGGCCGAGGGTGCGGGCGCAGCCGCATTGGCGGGTCTGCACGCGCGCCGGCACGATTTCGAAGGGAAGACAGTGGCTGTCGTCCTCTCCGGCGGAAATCTCACGCTTGAGACGCTGGAGCAGGCGCTGACCGAGGAGCGACCGTGGTGAGTAGCTGGATGGAAAAGCTGGCCGGAAAAGGGCGCCGGGGTGGAAACGGCGTGCTGGTGCAGATCGCGCGGGAGGTTGTCGGTCGACGACGATCCCTGCAGGGTGCGATCAGCGAGGTTCGCCATCCCGCGGTGCTGGATGCGCTCTCGGATGACGATTTCCGCATCCTCGATGACTTGATCGAGGAACGGATCGCGTCCGACCGTGAATTCGCGCAGGTGCTTGCCCGGTTGACCCATGCGGCAGCCCATGCCAAGGGATTCGATCGACAGACGGTCGATGCGGCATTGCGGCTCGATACCCTGCTGCCGGCGGATGATCCCGGACGCGAGCGGGAGAAGCTGCTGCGGGACGCCTACAAGGCGGCGCAGCGGGCCGGATATGTCCAGGGCGGGCGGCGGGCCCTCGGTCGGCTCGGGAATCGCGCGGCGGCGGCCAGTGACAACGAGCGGGCCCGGGTATTGCTACAACAACAGCTCGATCTTGGATCGGAGTCCACGGATACAGAGGATGAAGTCGCCTCAGCATTGCGGCTCGGTGATTTTATCCTGCGGGATGGCAACTCCCAGGGCGCGATGGAGCTCTACGAACGCGCGGGACGATCTTCCGAGCGTCTGGGGTTCACGCGGGGGATCGCGGATTCCCTGATGCGCCGGCTCGATACCGGACGTGATTCCCTGACGCTGGAGGAGCGGTCGGGGATGGAGGAGGAGGCGCTGCGGGCAGCTATCGACCTGCGGGATGACGCCATTCTCGCCCAGTTGATCGGTCAGCATGCGCACACGCTGCTCGAGCTCCAGCGGTTCGAGGACGCTGTCGTCCATCTCGAGGACGGACTCGATGTCGCCCGGGAACTCGGGGACCTGGAGTTGGAAAACGCCTGCCTCGCCATGCTCTCCGATGTCGAGCAGAAGATCGGCCGATTCGATACGGCCGTCGAGCGCCAGCGCGATCTGGTGCAAATCGAGGAAAGGCTTGGAAATATGCCTGCTGCAGCCTCGGATGCCATTCACTACGGATCGACCCTGCTGACGTTGGGCCGGTATGAGGACGCTCGCGAAGTATTCGAGCGCGCGATCTCGCTGTCAGGCGAGGCCGGCGATCGTCGCCTGCAACAGCGGGCGTACGGCGGACTTGGCGTTACGCTTTCGAGCATGAATCGTCCCGCTGATGCGCTGAACAGCCTGATGCAGGCGCTTGATCTGGCCCGTGCTACCGGCGACGTCGCCCACGAGGCGCAATGGCTCGGCAGTATCGGCGAGGCGCTTTGGAAATTCGATCAGCGCGACGATGCAGTGCGGGCGATCGAGCAGGCGATCGAGGCCGCCCAGCGAGCGGACGATGTGGATCTGCAGGCGGGGATGTTAAGCCTGTTGGGGCAGATCTACCTTGCGGAACGCAACGTCCGGCAGTCCGTCGAGCATTACAACGATGCCCTCGATCTTTATCGCCGGCTTGGCCGCCAGGACGAGGAAGTCGCCGTGTTGTCCCAACTCGGGACGATGGCGATGGACGTCAACCAGATTCAGGATGCCATGGCGCTCTACGGCGAGGCGCTGGATGTGGCGGCACAAAGCGGCCAGCGGGCGGCGGCGGTCCGGCTCTATGGTCGGCTGGCACGGTTGGCCCAGCGTCAGGGCGACACCAATGCGGCGCTGGATGCGTTGACGCAGGCGGTCGAGATCGCGGAGACGACCGATCAGCCGTTATTGCTCAACCAGGCATTGCAGCATCTGGCGGTGGCGCAGGACGTTGCCGGTGATCCGGACGCACTGGACACCTACGAGCAGGCCTTGCGACTCAGCCGGGAGGTCGGTGACGAATACGGCGAGGCGTTGATGCTCACCAATGTCGGTGCGCGCCTGCTGGCGGAAAACGCCAGGCGGGATGCGCTCGAGGTGCTCGAACACGCGATCCACCTCGCTGATGACCTCGGTGTCGCTGGTGAGAAGCTGGCCGACCGGGCCCGGGCATTGGCCCGGGATGCCCGGTCCGGCGGGCGGAGTGGAGCCGCCCGTCCCGAGCAGTTGAGGCCGCGGCCAGTTTCGAGCCAGGCTTCCCGGCGCCAGCAAGCGCCCGCTGCCGGGCCATTCGATGCGGCCCGGATCGACGAGATCGATCAGGCGCAGGTTGGGTAGTCTTCCTTTCTCCTGTTTTTTCCGACCGGTTCAGGGTATTGCACCATATCATCCCGGGCGAGCTCGTGGAAATCCGGGATGGACCAGCACCAGATACGTCAGGGAGATGAAGGGCCGTTTTCTCAAGCAGAAACCGGTCGCGCTCGTGTTTCCGTTTCCTTCGGTCGATAGCCGCGACGCAGACCGATATACTCGAACGGATATGAGCGTCACCGGCTCGCGGAATTCCGCCGCGCGAACACCAGGCACGTATTTCCCATGACACTTTCCGAACCCACGGCGGTCGCCTTTGCTGTTGCCGGTGGATTGCCAACCGATGCCCGTGAATGGGTGACCGTCGATCTCGCCGGTCAGCCGTCGGCGCATCGCCGCGGGTACGCGATCCTCACGGAATCACTGATCCCTGGCGGGCAGGGCGAGGAAATCGCCCGTCAGGCCCGTACCTTGATTCTGGACGAGCTGCGCCGGGGTCAGAAGATCGCGCCGGAAGCGGCGTTGATGCGCGCGTTCGCCACCGCGAATACATTCATCTTCGAAGAGGGCCGGTTTCGTGGCGGAGTTGGCCAACAGTTCCTGGTGGGCGCCACGGCGATCGTGTTCGAGGCAAGCCAGGCAACCGTGGCGCATGTGCCGCCGGGTCAGTTCGGTCTTTCACAGGATGGCGTTTTTTACGCGTTGCCCGAGCTGGGATCGTGGTTGCCGCACTATGCGGAAGAATCGGATGACGCTCCGGCGGCCGAGCCGCTGGGGTTCGCCTCCTGGACGTCGCCCATTATCGTGCAGACGGAGCTCCGTCCCGGGGATACGCTGATCCTTGCGAATGCGGCGACGGGGCGGGCGGTGGCGCGGGCCAGCGCCGATCCCGGAGTGGGACGGTTCGCCCCCGAGCGATTCCACGGCCGGGACCCCGACAAGGTCCTGGATGCGATTCGCGAAGAGATGCTGAAGTCCGATGATCCGCTCGCGGCGGTCACGGTGATCGGGTTCCCTCCACCGGAGCGTGGCTCGGGGATCGAAACCATCGGTGATATCGGGCAGAATATCCGCGAGCAATGGCGTCATACACGCGCGGCGGTGCGTTCTGTGCTCCCGCATCGCCAGGCCGCGGTGCTGCCGCCAACGCCGGTGCCTGCTTCCGGGCCGGCGCCCGATGTGCCACCGGTGGGAGATCGGGCGCCGGATCGACGCTGGCGGCAGCGGGAGCAACGCCTGCAGGATCGCCTGATCGAGCTGGCCGAGCGCCGATCGGTGAGCTGGCGCGATACGTGGCGGCAGCCCGACGATTTGCAACAGCTTGGCGCGCCGACCGTCCATGGCATCCAACGATTCCGCGAGAACTGGATGGATTCGGAGGAGGCGAGCTGGAAGCGGGCCATGCCGAGACTGCCATTCCTGCGGTCGCGGATCTTCCTCGGCGCCTGCCTGCTCTTACTGGTCGGGATCCTTGCGGTCGGGTATATGGAACGGGATCGGTTCCTGCCGTCCGAAGAGGACTACATGGGCTACATCGCGGAGGTTGATCGCCGGTTGATCCTCGTGCAGGACATGTCGAGCGATGGAGCCGTCGGCGACGAGTTGAGCCGGGCATCTCGGGAGCTGGAGCAAGCCAGGTCGGCGGGCGCGCCCGCCGACCTCGTCCGGCCCCGCGAGAACCAGATCCGGCTCGAGCAGGACAAGGTCGAGAACGTCATCCGGCTGGAGGGGGTCACCCGGGTCGGCAGCCTCCCCGAGGAGTTGCAGGATGCGCAAACCCAGGCGATCCATACGCCGGGGGGCATCTTCCTGGCCAATGGAAGTCTCTACCGGTTGCGTCCGGAATCCCGCGAGATGGTGATCGTGTTGCAAACCGGCACGAAGGTCGAGGGGATGACCGTGGGCGACCTGTTCGGTGTGGCCTATGACGGAGAGACCCTGCTGACGACCGATGGCGAGCACGTCTTTTTCGCGGGAAGCGCCGATGGTGCGGCGTGGCAGGCGATGAAGCTGGAGGAGATCAACGAGCAGGGGCCGTGGCCAGCAGGACCGGTGAGCGCCTTTTCGCAGAACATGTACATCCTCGAGGCGGATTACCGGAACATCTACCAGTTTGTCCTGGATCCCGCCAAGGACACGACGACTCCGATCGATTGGGTCCTGATGGGCGACCGGATCCCGTTCAAGAACGCGGTCGACCTGACGATCGACGGAAACATCTACGTCCTGATCGGTGATGGCCGCGTGCTGACGATGTATCAGGGGGCACAGAAGGCGACCTTCGATATCCCGACATTCGACGACGAGAATGAGACGCCGCTGGCGATCGTTGGCGGTTCGATGACCGGGTATCTCTACGTCGCCGTCGTCGACGATAACGGCCATGGCCGGGTGATCGCGATGGATCGGGAAGGCGGCCACATGAGCCAGCTTGCCTTGCCGGAAGGGCTGTCGACCGATGGCGCGAATGTCTTGCCGCCATTCGACGAACTGCAGGATATCGCCGTCGATGAGGCGTCAGGAACGCTGTACCTGATCAACGGGGATGCGGTCTGGACGGCGCGGTACTCGTTGCCGTCGTTGCCGGAACCGGAAGGGACGCCGGAGGCGACACCCGCCGTTGCGGAATAGAGCGATTGGAGAATGGTTGACACGATCGGCCGTAGGGGCAGTGGACAGCAACCTCAACCTTTCTGGGATTTGCTGTATCGGCACCTGCAGGGCGTCGATCATCCTTCCTGCAATCTGCTCTATCGGCAGCCGTAGGGCACCGATCATCCGACAACGGTATCTACTATCGCCGTGCAATTGCCCCGAAACAGCAAGACGGCGCCCGGAGATAATCCGGGCGCCGTCTTGCTGCTTTGTGTCACCGGGCCGCTACTCGAAGTAGGCGGCGTTGCGAGCCTTGAACGAGGCCCACTGCTCCGGGAGATCGTCCTCGAAGAAGATCGCCTCGACCGGGCAGACTTCGGCGCAAACACCGCAGTCGATGCATTCCGCCGGGTTGATGTGATAGATCTCCGACTCGTCGTCCGAGTGGATACAATCGACCGGGCAGACCTCGACGCAGGAGGCGTCCTTGGTGCCAATACAGGGTTGCGCGATGACGTACGTCATGGTGGCAGACTCCTTGCCCTCTCGTAGGGCGATGGGAAGGTCATGCACTGGGCCCACTGGATTGCGAACAGCGCTCGTCGTTGACGAACTCGCAGGCTAATTTTCAGTATACGCGCGATTGGATGCGTCGCAACAGGATAATGTGGACCAGATCACTGGATGTGATGTGTCGCACAATATCGTCGCACATGAGTCCGGGTTTCATGTACCCGGTGATGAGGGAGAATGCTGGATGGACACCGAATCGAACGTCGATCTGCTCGGGATTCCGGAAGAGGACATGTACAGGCTGCTCAACGAGATCCTGCACGATGAAGCTGCGGAGGCCGCGGCGGAGAGCGGCAAATCGGTCGAGGAGGAGCTCGCGTCGCCCGGTTTCTCCGCGGCATCGGCGATCACCACGTACGCGATCAAGCTTATCTCCGCGAACAATGCCTACCTGACGCGCCAGTTGCTGGATCGGGGTGCGCTCGGCGATGAGTGAGGCGCGAGAATAAGGAAGGCGCATTACAGCGAATGTAGGACGATTGCGAGGCTACATCAGGTGTAGGGACCGGACTTCCGACGGAATGTTGGCCCGATCGGCACCCGTAGGGTGTCGATTATCAGGCGACTATGCCAACCTTCTTGCAAATGGTTCCAGGAATGTAGCCTGACGATGGTTTGTGTCCCGGGTGAGGGCTCGACACTGCCCTTTATCCCGCTGGCTCGCAGCCGGAGCTGAGGAAGAGCTGGAGCTCTACTTCGCCGCTTGGGGTGGTGTTCGGCAGGGCGATCGACTCGCTCGCCAGGCGCGGCGTTTCGCCTTCCGGTGGTTCCGGCAGCAGTTGCGGGAAATCGGTCTCGATCAATTCAGCCATGCGGTCCGAAAGCTGGATGCCCTGTCCGATATCGGGTGCCCGGGATGAGATGTTGACGAAGCCGATGCGGCAGGCCTGGCCGCTCATGTACGGCGCCAGTGCGGCATCGAGCGCGTCGCGGGCATCGTCGAGCGCGGACGTGTCGCCCCGGATGACGCCATTCAGGTCGACCTGAATCGTCTCGGTGACTGCGTTCGGGTTCAGCGAGTTGAGCTGGACCTGCTGCTGCGCCTGACTGAGCTGGCTTTGGGCGGCGGCAGAGGTCGCTTCGGCGTCGGATGCGCGTTGCTGGGCCGAGGCGGAATTCGCCTCGCTCGTGGCGAGGTCTCCCTGGAGCGCAGCGATGGTACCCTGCACCGTCGCGCCGGATGCCGCCTGCTCCGTTGCAACCGCGGAGAGTCGCGCTTGTTCGGTTCCCTGCGCCTGGAGCTGGCTGGCGACCTCGGTTGCCTGGGCGACGTTCGTCGCGAGCTGGGCATTCAGCTCCGCCTCGTTCGATTGGCTGGCGGCCTGCTCGGTCGACAACGCCTCGATCGTGGCCCGGGCAACGACCGCCTCATCGGTTGCCTTCGCGTCCTCGGTTGCGCGTTGGCTGGCGGACATCGCCGATCGGGTGGCTTCGGCATCCGCGGAGGATTGCATTGCCTCGACGGTTTGCTGTGCCGAGACATTTGCCTGGGCGACCTGTGCCTCGCTGGTCGCGAGGTAATCCGGCATTGGCGTCGGGGTCGGCGGTGGGGCCGGGGCGCCGACGGTGTTGGCGACGGCGAAGAGCATGGCGAGACCGAGCAGGAGGTCGGCGAAGAGCCAGCCCCCGAGCACGATCATGTCCCTGCGATTGCGCCGCCGGCGCTTGTATGGCTGCATGATGGGTCCTTTGTCGGAGGCACCGCTGCGGGCGGCGCGTCCCGGGTAGGGCCCGGGACTACATGGTCATCGTCATTCGACTACGAGCGCTGGCGAGACCACCTCGCCGGGGCGGGGCTGACTGGCTCTGCCGCGTCGCTCGGACTCTGGCTCGTGCCGGTGCGAAGGGCGTTGGTGAAGGCCTGTTGCAGGTTTTCGACATTCGGCGCTTGCTGGACGAGCCGGTTCAGGGTGTTCGCGAGACCGTCGAGCCGCTGGACGAGATGCTGGAGATCCTGTGCCGATTCGCGCTGGCGTTGGGCCGTCCCGAGACCGATGTTGCCGATTTCGCGGACCACCTGCGACATCTCCCGGGTGATCTCGGCCTGTTGTCCCAGCATCGAGGCGAAATCCTCGCCCTGCCGGGTGCTGGTCGCGCCGATACGCTCGAACCCGTCCCGAAGCCGGTTCAACTCGTTGCCGATGTCGGTCAATGTCTGGGCGGTCACCTGCGTACTGGTGGTGGTTTCCCGCAACGATTCCGCGAGCGTGCTGCTGGCGGAGGATTGCGATTCCAGCGCCGATCCCACCCGCTGCTGGCTCTCCGACACTTGCTCGGCGAGCGTGCTGATGCCCCTCACCGCATCGGCTGCGACACGTCCGGCCTGGGCGGCACTCTCGGCGCCACTGATTGCCCGGTCGGCGGCTTCGGCGAGCGTTCGTGCGGCCGAGGTGAGCTGGCGCGAGACCGCCTGGTCGCTCTGGATTGCGGAGGAGGTCATCCGCTCGAGACTGGCGACAGCCGAGAGCAATGTCTGCTGCTGTCCGGCGGATGCGGTGACCTCAGATGCGAGGTCTTCCAGCGCTCGCTCGAGCCCTGAGGACACTCCGCGCAGGTCGACAAGCAGGTGGTGGATCTGCTCCGCACCAGCCCGCATGCCGGAGGCGAAGACGCCGAAATCGGCGAACTCCTTTTCGCGTCGCGTGGCGAGATGGTCGAGACGATCGTGCTCGACCTGAAGCTGGTTCAGCAGCGCCTGGCTGTTCGCGGAGAATGTGTCGGCCAGACGCTCGACGCTATCGGCAAGCTGGGTCGGGCGGGATGCCTTGTCGGTAGCCAGCAGGACGCTCGCTTCGGCAAGCGCATTGTCGATGCTGGCCTGGAACTCGGCGGCGGTGTCGGAGATCTGGTCCTCCTGCGCTTCGCGCCTTCCGTGGGCGTAAAACGTGAGCAGGATGATCACGATGATGACGATGGCATCGATCAGGGCGACGGTCGAGAAGGTTGGCGAGAGGATGCTCGCTTCGCCTCCGAAGCCACGCTGCCAGAGCAGCAGGAAAGGGATGCTCGCGTCGTCCGGGTTCGTCGTCAGGTAGCGATCATAGGCACGTGCGGCCTCGCCGAGTGCCGCCCAGGTGAGCAGGATCGGGACGAGCACGAGGATGTTCCGAACCTTGTCCGCAACCTCGATCGTGTTTGGCGCGTAGCCACCCTCGCGGCGGACGGCGTAGGCGAGTGAAAGCCGATCCGTGTTGAATGCGCGACGCAAGTCGACATCTGACCAGCGCTGGCGACCGACATCCGAGGTCAGCGCCACCGACAGGTCGCGCAAGCGGCGGGCGGCGCGGGGCTCGATCTCCTGCAGCGATGCCGCAAGATGGTCGAGCTCGTCCGAGACTTCCGGGGCTGGAGCCGAAACCCGGTGCGTGGCCTGGGGTGGAGGTGCATGATGCTCACCGAACGAGCGAGAGCGGTTGTCACCCGATGTCGCGGTGGAATTGGGGTTTCGTAGCTGCAAGGAGACGATCCTTTCGCTCTCGTATCGATCCCCTGGGCGTCAATGTCCTCTGGTATCGGAGGAATCGATATGTCACTGTATACCATAGCGAAGGGTGCAAACGTACGCAGGAAAAGAGTTCAACACGCCATGGAGACCCGTTCTCGCTTTCATAACGCACTGGCCCGTGGACACGTTCCGGAGTTGATTCGGCTGCGATTGCGGCCCGCGCTTAACGAGCGTGGCCAGCCAATCGTGGTCGAGGGAGATACAGCGGCGGTCGCCCGGATGACCCGGAGCGATGGCGCTGCGCGGGCCATCCGGATTCCCTTGTCGCCGGAACAGGGCCACCGTTGGGGGGATCACTACGGCGCGATGGCGGCATCGCTGCCACCTTCGGCCCAGGAGTGGCTGCCGTCCGGGATCGAGGTGGCAGACCGCGGCATCACGATCGGGACGGCGACGTATCCGGCCGTGGTGATGTCCTGGATCGAGGGGCCGACGTTGTTGCGAGCGGCCAACCGCGCCGCGTTGCGGGGGAACTCGGCGGTTTTGCGAGCCCTCACCGCATCGCTCCGGGCGTTTTCGAGCGGTCTTCGCGAGGCGAACGTCGTTCATGGCGACCTCGCGGCGGACAACCTGATGGTGCGCCGGGATGGCCGGATTGCCGCGGTCGACCTCGATACATTGTCGTGGCACGGTGCACCGTATCGCGCCGAAGGGGAGACGTCGCCGGCCTATCGTTTCCCCGGCAACGATGCGTCGAGCGCGCAACGCGATGCATTTGCTGTGCTCGTGCAGTACGTGTCGCTGATGCTTCTTGCCGAATCGCCAGGTGTGCGTTCGTCTCACGGCGATCCAGTGGAGATGCATGGAGCCGCTCTCTTGTTTTCGGCCTGGGATTTGGCCGACCCCGGGTCATCCCGCGCATTCAGGGAGATTCGCGCGACGGTTGATCCTGAAGGGAAGCGCCTGCTCGATCTGTTGCGCGAGGCCTGCGAAGGGGTTCCGGAAGATGTGCCGGGGATCCTTGCCCGGGCGGTGAACCCGCCTTCGTCATCGACGACGTGGACGGCTCCGCCGGAGGAATCTCCTGCATCGACCTGGCAGACACCCGAGCGAGAACCAGAAACCTCGATCTGGGATGTGTCACGCGTGATCGAGCGGCTACGTCGCGAAGAGCGGACAACTCCCGCAGCCAGCGTGAACGTCGAGCCGCTGCCGGGTGTGTCGATTCCCGAAGAGATCGCGTTGGAGCGGCAACGATTGCGCGATGCCATCGATGCCGGTGACGAGGCGAACATCCTGAGGCAGGCGGCGCGCCTGGCGGACGATCCGGTGGCCCAGTTCTACAAGCTGGATGTGGAGCGAATCCTTGCGGCCCGGTATCGGGCGCGGATCGCGGATGCTGCCCGGCAGAAGCGGGATGATCAGGTCACGCACCTCTTCCAGGAGGCGGCTGAACGAAGCCTGCCGCTGGATGCGGGATCGCGCCGGGCACTTCGCACGGCGGTGGAGCGGAGCGAGGTGCGGGATCGTCTGGAACGGGCGCTAGTGGCGAATGATGCCGAGGCGCTCGCCGATCTGGCGGTCTCCGGTGATTTGGTTGTCCTCGGCGATACCGATCGGGCGACATTGAAGCGCGTTCTGCAGGCGCTGGAATGGCCCAATCTGGAACGGGCGCTGGCACAGGATGACGATACGCTCATCCTTGAGGCGTTCGATGAGGAACTGTTCGATGCTGGCGCGGCGTTGCCGGATGCCGCGCGGGACCGGGTGATGCTGGCGCGGGACCGCCTTGCATGGATCGTCCAGGTGCGAGCCGCGCTGAAAGATCGGGACGCCGATGCGCTGGAGCGCTTGTCCCGATCGGCTCCGGCGGGCGGGATGGACCGCCTGGGGCGGGGTGAGCGAACGCGGGCCGAGCTGATCGTGCGGCGGACGAAGGCATTGGACCAGCTCGAACGGGCGATGCGGGCCGGAAATGATGCCAGGGTCCTGAAGGCGCTGCACGAGGTGGAGCAATCCGGCGCGCGGATCGATGATCGGATGACGTGGATGACCGTCCGTCATGTTGTTGAGCGTGCCAGCCTGGTCGAGAAGATCGTCGAAGCCGCATCGGCCGTGCCGGTGGACGATCGCTCGCTGGCGCATCTGCTGCCCGTCGCCAGGACGACGGGTTTGATGGCCGATCCTGCGTTCAAGGGCGATTTCGCGTGGCCGCGGCTGGAGGGGCTGGTGGTTCGTGGCGCCGCGCTGCGGCGTATCCGGCGCGCGCTGGAGACTGACGACGATCGCGCGATCCGGCTGGCGGCGTTTCCGGATGTCGCCGGCGCGCTGGGGGTGTTGACGGACGATGAGCGGGCTCGGGTCGAGGCTGCGCAGGAGCGGCGGGCGGGGTAGGGGAGGACCCGGCGTGAAAACCGTCGTCATCCTGGATGTGCTTCGCACGGGGATCCCGCAGGGTGAGGCCACTGGCCGAAAAGCGAGAGCGGCCCCATTGCTCCGCTCAGGATGAGGGGGTGTGTGAAATCCGGATGAGCAATCGCGAGTCAGCGCAGATGACGGGACCGCCGTCTCGGGTCCTGTGCCCGAGACATGCCGCGGAGCGGCATCAAGACGAATCACATGCATCCATCCGGATTGCGTCTACAGCTCATCGCAGGAGGGATGACAGGGGCATCTCTTCATCGACGCCCTACGGGCGCCGATAGGGCGGAGAGCCTGCGGCCATCCGCCCCTACGAACTGGTCGGATGTTTGGTGATGGGCTGGATGCCTACTCCGGCAGCTCCTCCGGTGTTTCCCACTGGCCGGAGGCGGCGCTGCGTTCGACGGCGTCGAGCACGGCCTGGCACCTGTAGCCATCCTCGAAAGAAGGAGCGGGGTTTTCCCCCTTGGCGATGCCCTCCAGCAGGTCGCGAACGGTGTGGATGTGCGAGTGCTCCCAGCCGATGATATGCCCGCCCGGCCACCAGTTACCGACATAGGGGTGTGAGGGGTCGGTGACGTTGACCGTCCGGAACCCCTGGACATCGGCGGCGTCATCCACGAAGTAGACTTGCAACTCGTTCAGGCGCTCCAGATTGAAGACGACGGAACCGAGGGAGCCGTTGATCTCGAATGAGTTGTAGTTACGACGACCGGGCGCAAGGCGGGTCGCCTCGAAGACGCCGGTGGCGCCGGTATCGAATCGCGCGAGGAAGCTCGTGCAGTCATCGACCGTCACGTCGCCCATCTCGTCGCCACCCTGCATCGAGAGGCCGGATCCTCCCGTGCTTTCGACCTCGACCGGGCGCTGCTTGATGTATGTGTTCAGCGTACCGGTGACGCCGGTAAACTCGCCGATAAGGAAGCGGGCGAGGTCGGTGATATGGGCCCCGATGTCGCCGAGCGCGCCGGAGCCGGCAAACTCCTTCTTGAGACGCCACGAGAGGGGAGCCGAGGGGTCGAGCAGCCAGTCCTGCAGGTAGACGGCGCGGATGTGACGGATATCGCCGAGCCGGCCTTGTTCGATCAGGCGTTTGGCGAGCTGGACGGCGGGCACCCGGCGATAGTTAAAGTTGACCATGGAGATGGTGCCGGCCTTGCGCCAGGCCCGGACCATATCCGCAGCCTCGGGCAGGGTGTTTGCCAGCGGTTTCTCGCAGTAGACGTGCTTGCCGGATTCGAGCGCGGCGATGACCACATCGTGATGCAGGTAGCCCGGGGTGACGACGTCGACGAGGTCGATGTCATCGCGCCGGACGAGTGCGTGGTAGTCAGTTTCGTATTCTTCCCAGCCAAGTTGTTCGGCGGCGGCGCGGACCGCCTCCTCATTCCGTCCGGCGATGGCGACCATCTCCGGTTTCGGGACCTCCGGGAAGAAGGCATGAACCTGACGATAGGCATTGGAGTGGGCGCGGCCCATGAATTTGTAGCCAACGAGGCCGACGCGAACGGTGTCTGTGGGCATGGTTCATTCCTCAATGTGGGGCGATGACGAGCAGTGAAAGGCGATGATGAGCATCGCCCGTACGATGATCCGGAGCTAAACCCACCAGGCGTCGGCGGGTTGTTCGCGGATGACGACGTCCTTCAGGAAATCGACCGCTTTGGTGAAGCCTTCCTCGACACTCATCAGCGAATCCTCATGCTCGATCGAAAGCACGCCGTCGTATCCGGCCAGGCGTAACTCGGATACCATCGCCCGCCAGAATTCCTGTCCGTGCCCGTAACCGATGGTGCGGAAGATCCAGGATCGCTCCTTCTCCCGGGTGTAGACCTTGGTGTCGAGGACGCCATTCCGGCGAATGTTCGGCTGATCGAGCCAGGTGTCCTTCATGTGGACGTGGAAGATCGCATCGCCCAACTCCCGAATGCAGACGAGCGGATCCATGCCCTGCCAGAAGAGATGTGAAGGGTCGAAGTTGACGCCGATTGACTCGCCACCGATCTCCCGGAGTCGCCAGAAGCTCTCCGTGTGATACCCGATGAAACCGGGATGCAGCTCGATCGCGACGCGGACGCCGTGATCGGCGGCGTATTTGCCCGCGTCGGACCAGTAGGGAGTGGCAACCTCTTTCCATTGCCAGTCGAGGATTTCCAGATACTCGGTCGGCCAGGGACACGTCACCCAGTTCGGTTTCGTCGCGTTCGGTCCCTCGCCGGGACAGCCGCTGAAGGTGATGACATTAGGGATGCCAAGTTGCTGGGCGAGCCGGACCGTTTTGCGGAACGTCTCGTCGTCGTGTTTTGCGACGTCCTCACGGGGATGGAGCGGGTTGCCGTGACAGGAGAGCGCGCTGACCTCAAGCCCCCGCCTGGTAATCTGCTCCATCCAGAGTTTTTGCGCCTTTTCGTGGTCGACGAGTGCATCCAGGTCACAATGCGCATTGCCCGGAGCGCCGCCAGTACCGATCTCGACCGCCTGGCAGCCGGCGGCCCGGACGTAATCCAATGCCTGATCGAAGGGTTTGCTCGCGAACGGGACGGTGAGGACGCCGATTTTCATGGATGAATCTCCCCGGAACGTGCGCGCCATCTTCGACGCATTGCAAGTGTCTGTGACATGCATCATACCGAAGTCGCGCCCGTAGGGCAGCAGATATGCTATGCCGTATGTGTACGTCCACTTTGGTACATTAGGATGAGCACGCGTCGCCATTGGGACTTCGCCCGCCACACGCGACCTTCCGCCGGGTACATCCATGAAAATCGCCGATCACGACTCCGCGCAGCGCCTGATCATCGCCAACCGATACGAGATCGATGTCGACCACCCGGTGGGGAGGGGCGGCATGGCGGTTGTGTACCCGGGACGCGACCTGAAGACGCGACGCCGGGTGGCGGTGAAGACATTACGGCCGGAATACCAGCGGGATCCGGAGTCGCACCGGCGGTTCCGGACCGAATCGCGATTGCTTGCGGTCGTGTCGTCGCATCCGAACATCGTCTCGCTCTACGACTTCCAGAACGCAACCAACGGCTCGTGGATGGTGATGGAGTACATCGACGGTCCGAGCCTGCGCAAGGTGCTGGATGACGAAGGTCCGCTGGATCCGGAGACCGTGATGGTCGTGCTGGACCAGATGGGGAAGGCGCTTTCCGCGATTCACGCCCAGGGGTTGGTGCATCTGGATGTGACGCCGCAGAACATGCTGCGGGATCCGGACGGCACGATCAAGCTCATCGACTTCGGTGTTGCGCAGGAGGCCGGGGGACCGCAGGTGAAGATCGGCGGTTCCGCATTCGGAACCGCTGCCTACCTTGCGCCGGAACAGGCCAGCGGACGGGATGTCGGGCCGGCGACGGATATCTACGCGCTCGGCTGCGTCGTCTACGAGCTGCTAACCGGGCGTCCTCCGTTTGTCGCCGAGGGATCCGACGAGAAGTCCCGGACGATCAATGCGCACCTGACGGAGCTGCCGCAGGCGCCGTCGACGGTGCGGCCGGAGCTTGGCTTGCCAACGTGGATCGACGATGTGCTGGGGTGGGCGCTGGCCAAGAAGCCGGACGACCGATTCCACGATGTCGAGACATTCGTCCAGATGTTCGATGCTGGTTTGTCCGGGGAGACACCGGTTCGGGAGACGGTACGGACCGAGCCGATCGCCGCGCCGCGCGGATCCGGATTCCGGCGACCGCGATTCATTCGCCGGGCTCCTCAGGCGAGTCGGCTCGATCGGGCGCCGGTGATCGACGATGCCTTCGACGACATTCCCGAGGTTCAGCCGATCCGGGATAGCGCGGCGCGGCGTCTGTATCGCCGCGGTGGGATGTTGGCGCGGCGGTCCCGGCGGACGAAACGACTGCTGTGGCGAGTCGTGCTGATCCTGCTCGTGACCAACGTGCTGTTGGGCGCGATCCTGATGATCAAGGAGGGGCCATCGGTCCTGACCGAGCGATTCCTGTCGATCGCGCCGGGCACAGCGACGACGGTGGTGACCGATACGCTCAACATGCGGACCGGTCCCGGGACGAATCAGCCGATCCTGCTGGTATTGTCTGCGGGAGACGACGTGAAGATCACCGGATTGTCCGAAAAGGACGAGCAAGGTCGATGGTGGCCGGTCGAAGTGGAGCAGAACGGACAAACCTTCGAGGGATGGGTCTGGGAAGGCGGCCTCAAACCGAACGCCTGGACCGGTCGGCTGTCGTGGATGCAGGGGATCGCAGACAAGGGGACCTCGGTGAAAAACGGGATCTCCTCCGGATTCGATCGAGTGACCGGGTTGATTCCGGGACTCTAGATTTCGCCTCCAACGTGGGCGACGTGACGGAATCGCCACATATTTCAATCGATTCGTGATGGATTCACGGCGAGGTTGTCAAACACGTTTGTCAGACTGATGGTGTGAGAGATGGGAGCCCCACTCCGGGGGCAACGATCAAAGGAGATCGCACCATGATGACCGTAATCGCAATGACCCTTGCCATTCTTGCCCTCGTGCTTTTCGCGTTGATGGCGATCACGCCGCTGATGCTGGAGTCGCATTTCGGCGACGATGTGCCGGATAACGTCGTGCATCTGGAGTCGCGGCGACAGGTCCGGGACGATGCTCGGGATGCGGCGTGAGTTGGTGCTTCGCGAGTGATGGCCACGGTATTCAGAAAGAAGCGATGAGCCTGACGCGACGCGGCCGCTTCCTCTGTACAGGGGCTTCCCTTCCGACTCCGCATAGGGTCAGGATGACGGGAATGGGGAGCGATGAAGGTTTTTGCAGCGCATTGCAGGATAGTTGGTACGGTCGAAGCCTATCGCCCGTAGAGGCGGCTGGCCGCAGGCTCGCCGCGTCCTGAGCGGAGCGAATGGATCGGCGCCCGCAGGGCGCCGATGATCAGGTGATCACCTTCTTGCAATGCGCTCGAACCATCGAAATTACTGCAGGAGCAGAGATGGCGCGGATTTTGGTGATCGAGGACGAGCGGGAGTTGTCGACGCTGGTGCGGCAGGAGCTGCGGCATGTCGGGCATGATGTCGAGGCCGCGTTCGATGGACCGTCCGGTGTCGAGGCCGTCGAGCGGATCGATCCGGACCTGATCGTGCTCGATGTGATGCTGCCGGGGTTCGATGGTCTGGAAGTGTTGCGCAGGGTGCGGGCAACGCGGGCGACGCCGATCCTGATGCTGACCGCGCGTTCGACCGAGCTCGATAAGGTGCTCGGGCTGGAGCTCGGCGCCGATGACTACCTCACGAAGCCGTTCTCGATGCGGGAGCTGATCGCGCGCGTGACGGCGATCCTGAGACGGGTCGAGTTGATTCGCTCCCGATCCCAGGCGAGCGAATCGGTCGAGACGATCTCGTATCCGGGGCTGAAGATCGATGTTGCTGGATACAAGGTGCATGTGGAGGGGCAGGAGGTTCCCCTGACCGCGACGGAGTTTCGCCTGCTGAAGTTGCTGGCGTCGAACCCGGGACGCGTGTTCAGCCGCGAGTACCTGCTGGAGGAGGTCTGGGGCGGCGACGTCGCTGTCTTCGACCGAACGGTCGATAGTCACATCCAGCGATTGCGGAAGAAGCTTGGCACCGTGGGCGAGATGGTCGAGACCGTGTGGGGTGTCGGCTATCGCTTTCACGGGGCGGCTCGGTGATCACTCCACGACCCTCCCGGGCTCGCCATCCCGGGCCGGTCACCCGATTTCAGGGCCGCCTACGCACCCGGATCCGCACCAAGCTGACCGTTTCCCACGTCCTTGTGGTCACGCTGAGCCTCTTCGTCTTCTCGGCGCTGATGGCGGTTCTCTATATCTTCATCCTTACCAAAAGCGGGGTGGATCTCGCCACCCAGTTCCAGACCGTCGTGGTGATGACGATCCTCGTGACGTTCGTGATCGGGGTGATCACCGTTTGCAGCATCGTGGTCGCGGCGATCGCGAGCTGGTACGTGTCCCGGCGGTTGACGCGGCAGATCAGCGAGCTGGAGGAAGCGACGGTCGCGATCGCCGAGGGTCATCTCGAGAATCGGGTCGCGGTGTTGTCGGACGATGAGCTGGGACGGCTGGCGGTGCGATTCAACTTGCTGGCGGAACGGTTGCAGGAGCTGGACCAGCAGCGGCGATCCTTTGTGGCAAGCGTCTCTCACGACCTGCGGACTCCGATCGCGATCATTCGCGGGCATACGGACGCTCAGCTTCGCGATCCGGATGACGAGACTCCGACATCCATTGAGGCCTTCCGCGCGATCGAGCATGAGGTGATCACACTGGGGAAGCTGGTGGACGATCTCTTTACCCTCTCGCGGCTGGAGGAAGCTGCATTGCCGATGACGCTGCAGCCGGTCGATCTCGGCGAGTTAGTCGAGGACGCCGTGCGGGCGATGCGGCCTTATGCGCTGAAGGTATCGCGGGTCAGCGTCAATGCCGTCGTCTCCGATGGGGTGCCGGAGGTTGAGGGTGATCCGACGCGATTGACGCAGATCGTGAACAACCTGCTCCACAACGCGGTCCGCCATACACCGGAGGGCGGAATCGTCGTCGCGGAGGTCACTCTCGGGACGGAGACTGGCACTGTCGTGTTGGTCGTACGCGACACGGGTGTCGGCATCGGGCCTGAGGACTTGCCGAAGATCTTCGACCGATTCTATCAGGGCGATTCCGTGCGCTCTGGCGGCGCGGGGTTGGGTCTCAGTATCGTGAAGCAACTCGTCGAGATTCAGGGCGGATCGGTTGCTGCCGCTTCCGCACCGGGCGAGGGGACGACGATCACGGTGACTCTGCGGGAGAAAGAATTCTGATCCTCCTCATCTGTATGGATTTCTCTGTGATTTCTGCGCCATGGGTGCCCCTATCCTTGTCATTCTGAGTAGTGCGTCACACCTTTTGCGTCATCTACCTCCGTCATCCCGAGCGCAGTCGAGGGATCTCGTAACAACCTAACATCAAGATCCCTCGACTGCGCTCGGGATGACGGGGGATGTGACAGTTTTGCCGTGACACGCCACTGAGCGAAGCGAAGAATCCCCGGCGAAGCCGGTGCCGCTATACGCGGGCGGCGAGCAAGATGCTGCAGGGACATTCCCCGGCCGCGGCGGCGTTCTCGCTGGACGGGCTCTTCCACCCTCAACGTCGCCCAAGGCAATACCGGGCGGACATAAGAGTCCGCCCCTACCGAATCGACCTTCTTGCAAACAGCCCCAGAGTCTGGAGAGTGCCAGCAGATTTGGGACGTGAGGAACCGCTCGGAAGGTTCCGGTGCGTTTCTCGGGGGGACGATGATGTGCTGAGCGAAGAGCTGGCCGACGGAAGATCAGTCGATGTAGAACGTGGGGTGTCGAAATTCACTTAGTGTCATGTTGACAATTACTGCACGCTCCCGTACCATACGCCCAATCGACATCGTGTCATGGTGACACGAACTCATTCAGCCCGGCTCATCTCGGTGCCGGACCCTACGCAGGAGGCACCGGTATGGTGCAGCGAACGACCCAATCCAGCTCGATGTGGCCTTCGGTCCCGGAAGCCGCCGCCGGCGAGACGGCAGTCGCGGAAAAACCGGTCACCGCCACGATGTGGTTCTCGAATCCCCAGATGGAGGTCGCCTCGTGCACGCCTGAGGAGGAAGTGGGAGCTTACGAGCGATTGCAGACCTACGGCGTCACCCCGTACAAGCAGGAGCGTATCGACCGCGCCTACTTCAAGATGCCGGCCGAGGAGCGGGATGCGAAGATCTTCGCCCTCAAGGCGCAGCTTGGCGATCGCCTGACGATTCTCGGGCATCATTACCAACGCGACGAGGTCATCCAGTTTGCGGACTTCCAGGGCGACTCATTCAAGCTTTCCCAGCAGGCGGCCCAGACGGATGCAGAGTACACGCTGTTCTGCGGCGTCCACTTCATGGCCGAGAGCGCGTACATTCTCGGCCGGGAAGGACAGCGGACCTTCTTGCCGAACATGGAGGCCGGATGCTCCATGGCCGACATGGCCAAGCCGGAGGACGTGCAATCTGCCTGGGATACGCTGGAGCGGCTCGGTGCCGGGAACATCGTGCCGATTACCTACATGAACTCTGCGGCATCGATCAAGGCGTTCTGCGGTGAGCATGGCGGTATCGTCTGCACCTCGTCCAATGCGACGCGTGTCTACGATTGGGCACTGGCGCGGGGTGAGCGGATCATGTTCTTCCCCGACGAGCACCTTGGCCGGAACACGGCCATCAAGAAGGGCATTCCCGAGGACCGGATGGTCGTCTGGGATCCGTTCCTGCCGATGGGCGGAAACACCGAGGATGCGCTGCGCAACGCGAAGGTGATTCTCTGGAAGGGGTTCTGTTCCGTCCATGCCCGGTTCTCGGTCGAGCAGATCGAGAAGGCCCGCGTCGATTATCCCGACGTCAACGTGATCGTGCATCCGGAGTGCCGCGCCGAGGTCGTGCAGGCGTCGGACCTGGATGGATCGACCGAGTACATCATCCAGAAAATCCGGGAAGCGCCGTCCTATACGACGTGGGCGGTCGGCACGGAGATCAATCTCGTGCGCCGTCTGCAGACCCAGATGCCCGACAAGCGCATCTTCTGCCTCGATCCGATCATCTGTCCCTGTTCGACCATGTACAGAATCCACCCGGCGTATATGCTATGGGTACTGGAACATCTGGGCCGCGGGGAAATCGTCAACGAGATCACGGTCGATCCGGTGATTACCGCGGGTGCGAAGGTGGCACTCGACCGCATGCTGGCGGTGCCATAGCGAGGAACGGGACAATGCTGATCGAAGTCGGGGCCGATGCGCCGGATTTCACCCTGAAGACCAGCATCGGCGAGGATTTTCGCCGGAGTGATCTGGAAGGAATGCTGCGGTTGATGATGGTCTTTTACCCGAAGGACTTCACACCGGTCTGCTCCGATCAGCTCATCCAGGTTCGCAAGAATATCCATCACCTGCGCAAGGCAGGGGTCGAGCCGATCGGGGTGAATCCGGGCGATGCGGAGACGCACGAGCGTTTCCGGGAGGCCCACGCGCTGAACTTTCCGTTGCTGGTGGATGAGAACGCGGATGTGGCGAAGGCATACGGGGCGGTTACATCCGAGGGCGGCATCCTGCGATCGGTGATCGTGGTAGGGCGGAATGGCAAGGTCATCTATGCCAAGCAGGGCAAACCGGCGTGGCAACTGGTCCTGAATGCGATTCGCCCGATTGACGACACGATCGCGGTGAACTGACGAAGACATGGAAAAAGCCGGGAGACCATCACGGTCTCCCGGCTTTTTCGTCTGACCCTAATCGACCTCGGTGTCGTAGATGTAGCCAAGGTCGCGGCTGTCGAGCATCATCGCGGGTGTCGCGGTAATGCCGATCTCGGCGAAGGGCCACATCTCGTCGTTCAGGTTATGCCCGTACATCGCACCGGATACCGGTTCGTAGACCTGGCCGTAGCGCGCCATCCAGACGGACCACAGCCGGTCGATAAAGGCGTGGTGCAGGAAGAACGTCGGATCGTTCGGAGACGAGTTCATCGCCATCGTCCCGAAGGGGCCTTCCACGGCCTCATACCCGCCTTCGCTCGCGAACATCATCTCCCCGGAAACCCAGAGATGCACGCGATTGTGCATGTCGTGGGACCCCGGACAATCCGGGTGATTCGAGGGATCGAGCTCGCAGATGTCGCCGGTGCAATCCCGCCAGCCTTCCATGTAGCTCCGGAAGCTGACCGTTGGGTCGGACATCTCGGTCCAGGGCGATGTGTCGTATGTCTCCAGCGCCAGTCCGATCTCCACATCCTCGGCCGTCGGCAGATCGGGGGCGAGTTTGCCGATACCGAGGTTCCGGATCAGGAAGGGGAACTTCTCGTCGTCGAACTCGTCGAAGATGGTGATCTCCCAGTTGTCCTTGCGGAACGGACCGGTCTTGACGGCGTAGTTGTCCTCCGGATCGCCATTGCCGCCCATGAAATCGTCTTGCCAGATGTAGGAGTCGATCTGGTCATCGACGGTCCAGTCCCAGTAGGGAACGGTGACGGAGGGATCGACTGTCTGGAGCTGTTGCTCGAACAGGCGGAGGTACATCCGGTGCCACGGGAAGAAGGCGGGTCCCATGTGCGCGGCCATGTTGTCGCACTCGAAGGCGTCACGGTGCCAAACGACGAATTGGTCGTAGGTGTTGAGCGAGGCATCCCAGGGCGATGGGGTGTTCTTCAGGGTCACGATCGCATCGGTGTACCGCTTTTTCTCGTCCGCCGTCAGGGTCTTCGCATTCTTCCGGACCATGAGCGGCTGCGTGACAGGAGAGGCAACCGGCGTTGCCGATTGCGGTGTGGCCTGCTGCGCGGCAACGGCGAGCGGCATGAGCGCGGGAACGGTAAAGGATGCGGCCATCAGTTGCAGAAATCGCGCGCGATTCAGCTTCCGATCCAGGGCAGAACGGTGGTGCATCAGGGAACTCTCCTCATTGACGAAGCAGGGCGAAGGGCAGTCTGCGTATCGTTCGCACGATTCGCACATTACGTTGATTGATCCTTAAAATCCTGTTTCTATCGTAATGTGGAATACCTTGTTGTCAAGCTGGGGGATGATGGATATGGAGAATCCGCCAAGGCCCATGTCGCAGGGGGATGTTCGATCCCCGCAAAAAATCGACGACGAGATACAGGTACAGAACCGTGGCACTGTTTTGCATATCCAACAGATCTCGACGCCCAAACAAGCGTCATCCCGAGCGAAGTCGAGGGATCTCGTGACATCGCGCGAACGAGATCCCTCGACTTCGCTCGGGATGACGGAGATGTGTTGCGAAATGGGGTTTATCAGTCGCTGCCAGCCTCGCCGCCCATGCGCAAATGGCGATGGAGTCAACCCGGCACGATTCATCCAGATTCGGGGATCAGACATACACGGAGTCGGTTGTTCGAGGGTTATCGTCCGCCCGGTGCCGGTTCGGTGTTTTCCGGAGGAATCCAGTAGAAGGGCGCGCTGAAATGGCGGCGGATCGTCGCCTCTTCCTGGCGGCTGAGTTGGGGATCGGCGATGTAGCGCGGTGCCGAGACGAGCTCCTCATGGGTCACGGCGACGACGACGCCGTCGCTCGAGATGGCAATGCGCTCGCTGGGGATGGCGATACGCTGACGCCCGAGTCCCCGGCCGACGCGGATCACCAGATACCGAATGAGCAAGGAAGTATCGCTGATGTCTCCGAAAAGCAAGTCAGGTGGCGGGGATTCGGGTTCCGGCTCGAACAGCACATCCTCGACCCGGCCGATCGCCTCGCCATACTGCGATTTGGCGATCCTGGCGCGCAGATCCTTCGGACCCTGGTGCAACGCTGCCTCGCTGGTCAGATGAACCAACGGGGACACGGTATCGGCGATCACGACCGCGCCGGTGCCTCGTGGGCCCGTCGTCAGCAGGCGGGAGGCCTGGGATGCAATGGAGGCATCGGTCCGGGTCAGTCCAATGTAAACGGGTTGATTCTGCGAGAAGATCTCGTGCGCGGTGCGGAGGTGCTCCACCGTGTCGGAGGTGACGGCGATCAGGGGCGACCCGGCGACGACCCGTTGCTCGACATACGTCGCTTCGTCGCGTTCGAACCCGAATGCCTGGAAGGTGCGCGTCAACTGCCGCGTGGGAAGCTGGCGGAGGGGACTGGCGTCCTCTCCCGCCTCGTCCGCGTGTTGGCGGGTCTCCCGCAGCGTCGCGAGGATCGCACCGATCGGTCCCGCGGCAAGATACGTCGCGCGGTCCGGGAGAATCAGCGAGGACAACCCCTGCAACCAGCTTCCAACAACGTCCAGGGCGCTCTTGGCGACGACATCGGAGAGAACCGCGCGATACGGTGTGCTGGTGTCCGGGTCGAGCACCTTCTCGCGGAAGATGACGGAGATATCGGCCGCGGGCTGGCGCCGGCGGCGGAGCGAGTTGAGCGTGTTCTCGGCATCGATCGAATCGTCAAAGAGCACCATCACCGTGTAGGCCTGGCGGAGCTCTTCGTGACTGAGTTGGTCGAGTAACCCGTGGAGCCTCATCAGGAGATCCCGTCCCGTGCTGTCTCCCGGGGCGGGGAGGCGACGAACGCCTGAGACCGGTGATCCGGCGGCACGAATGGCGAACCGAACTGACGCGGCGACAGCGGCTCGACATCGAGGGTGCGGAGCTCGGAGGCGATGAAATCGTCCCGGGAGCGCAGGAGGTTCCCGACGAGCACCTGGACGGCCGCGCCGATCGGGATCGCGATCAGGGCGCCGACAGGGCCACCGAGGGTGCTGCCAATGAGCACCGCGAGGATGACCGTGAGCGGGGTCATCCCGACTGCGTTCTTCATGATCCGGGGCACGAGCACGGCGCCTTCCAGTTGCTGGACGATGAAGGCCGCGAGGATGACCAGCAGCGCTTTCTGGGGAGAGTCCGCGAGTGCGACGAGCGCGGCGGTGCTTCCGCCGAGGATCGGCCCGATGAACGGAATCGCCTCGGTGATACCGGCGATGATCGCCAGCGCCAGCCAGAAGCGCAGGTTGAGACCGTAATAAATGAAGCCGGAGATCACGCCAATGAGCAGCATCAGGAAGAGCTGACCGCGTGTCCAGCCGCCGATGCGGTACTCGATCTCGTCCCAGATCGCATGGGCGCGGCCGCGTCGCGAAAAGGGGAAGAGGCCCAGAATGACCCGCTTGACGGTGTTCTTTTCGACCATCCAGTAGAAGGTGACGATCAGCATCGAGATCGTTGTGAGGCCGAATCCGAAGACCGTGTTGACGACGGTGAATGCCTGGTCCTTGCCGAGCTCCGGGCTGTTGCGAACGTTGTTGTACGCCTGCTCCATCCGCATCAGCACGCGGAAGCCGGACGTCCGGATCAGGCTGTTTTCGCTGTGAAGCGCCTGCTGGCGGAGGTTGTCGAAAATCTCGGGGATCGCCGCATCAAAGGATGTGACCTGTTTGACCATCTGGGGCACGAGGTAATAGAGTGCCACGCCGAGAACGGCGAAGATCGCGACATAGATGATCAGGATGGCTTGACCCCGGCCGAGGCCAGTGCGCCGGAGGCGAAACACCAGCGGGTCGATGACGGCCGCGAAGAGAATGCCAACCGCCAGCAACAGCAGGATCGAGCGAATCTGCCAGATCATCCAGGCCGAGGCAACGATAGCGATGATCGCGATGGTAGAGATGATGACCCGTATGAGATAGGGCTGCTGCGATGTCAACGGACCATTTCCTCGTCGCGGTCATTCCGCGCCCGTGTTTCATGCCGGCCCCGGGTGATTCACCGGGGCCGGTGAATGTCAGGCTAGGGCCTGTTGACGTACTTGCCGGCGTCTTCCGGCTCGGAGAGGAGCTCCTGCTTCAGATCCTCGTACCCTTCGCGGTCCATCAGGGCATAGGTCGCGTTCTTTCCCGCTTCCACGCCAGGTTGTCCGAATGGATTCACATGATACAACGCGCCGGCCATCACTGTCTGGAGCTGCATCATATAGAAGAACTCGCCGAGGGCGAAGGCGTCGATCACCGGCGTCGTGATCGTCAGGTTCGGCCGCTTCGCTTCCGTCAGCGCCCATGAGGTGGCGTGGCGCTCGCGGTCCAGCAACTGGCCGAGCTCGCCGCCCTTGAAGTAGTCGAGCTCGGGCGCGGATTCCGGGGGATCGGCGATGGCGACGGACTCTCGGTACTCGCCGACTGCGATGAGCTGGATCAGCTTGTCGTTCGGACCCTCGGTGTAGAGCTGGATCTGCGAGTGCTGGTCGATCGCGCCCAGCGCCTTGATCGGGGTCTGCCCGGCGAAGACGACCTCGTTGTCGGTCGACAGCTTCTTGCCGAGGCTCTCCGCCCACAACTGGCGGAACCAGTCCGTGATACCGAACAGGCTGTCGGCGTAGGGCATCGTCACGAGCATCGACTTGTCGTGCTTCTGGTCGGAGATCACGGCGAGCGATGCGAGGAGGTAGGCGGCGTTCTCGCGGATGTCGCTCGATTCGAGACGAACACGCATCGCGGCGGCGCCAGCCAGCATCTCGTGAATGTCGACCCCGGCCATGGCGGCGGGGATCATGCCAACCGCGCTCAGCACCGTCTGGCGGCCGTCGACGCCCGGTGGCACCGGGAAGGTGCGCCAGCCCTCGGCGTCGGCCATGCTGCGCAGGATACCGGTCTCGGGATCGGTGGTCGCGACGATCTGCTTCGCGGCCTGCTCCCGGCCGACAGCCTTGATGAGGGCATCGCGGACGACGAGGAAGTTCGCCGCCGTCTCGGCAGTCGCGCCGGACTTCGAGACGACGTTCACGAGCGTCTTGCTCAGGTCAACGATGTCGAGAGTCGCCCGCACTTTTTCCGGATCCGGGTTGTCGAGCACGAAGAACCGCGGACCGCCGCGCTCCTCATCGGAAAGGAGGTTGCGGTAGGGGTTGCAGATGGCCATGATCGTGGCAATGGCGCCGAGTGAAGAGCCGCCGATGCCGATCAGGATGAAATCGCGGTAGGTCTTGCGCGCGTCGTTCGCGAACTCGACAATCTCGTCGGCGAGGGCCGTGTTGTCCGGCAAATCCTGCCAACGCTGGACACCGTCGGCATGCTCCTTGACGATACGCTCGTGCTGCTCCTTGACGTATTCTTGCAGGGCGTCCAGTTCATCATCGGAGACACCGTCGCGTTCGCCAACGGCGGATGCCATCGCGTTGCGGTAATCAATAACAAGGCGGGAGGACTGTGAAACCGTCACCTGGCGTCCTTTCATAGTCACGATTGTCCAGTGATACTGGGCGAATCCCGGGGGTTGCCCATGCTGGCTTGATGGTAGCACTATGGATGCCCGGGATGATCTCAAACGGTCGCAGATGCGGTAGGATGCAAACAATCGCGGCCCGGCATGCCACGTTCGGGGACGCCGGGACCCTGAATCGCGTTCCCGGAGTTTTTTGGAGGCAGATATGGCAATCGATACGAAACAGGATGTACAGGAGCAGGCGAAAGAGCATCTGTGGCCGCACCAGCTTGCCTGGGAAGACGTGGCGGAGCGGGACGGCCTGAAGATCTTCGAGAAGGGCGAAGGATCGACCCTCTGGGATATCAACGGCAAGGCCTATCTCGACGGTATTTCCGGGTTGTGGGTTGTCAATGCCGGGCATGGCCGCAAGGAGATCGGCGAGGTCATGGGCGAGCAGGCGGGCAAGCTCGCCTACGTCTCCTCGGTGCAGTACACGACTGAGCCGACCGTTCGCCTCGCCCAGAAGCTCTCCGAGATCATGCCGGGCGACCTTTCCCGTACGTACTTCTGCTCCGGTGGCTCCGAGGCGGTCGAGACGGCGATCAAGATCGCGAAGCAGGTCCAGGCGATGCGCGGCTTCCCGCGGCGCTACAAGGTCATTTCCCGCCGCGGCTCCTACCACGGGATGACGCACGGTGCGATGAGCCTGACCGCCTCCCGCGAGGAGAAGTGGTTCGGTCCGTTCATGTACGGTGTCTCGCACGTTCCGGCGCCGAACCAGTACCGCAATGACTTCGGGCTGGAGGGCGAGGCTGGCGACATCATGGCCGCCAAATACGTCGAGCAGGAGATCCTGAACCAGGGGCCGGAATCGGTCGCGGCGGTGATCGGCGAGCCGATCTCGAGCGCCGCCGGCGTGCATGTGCCGTCGCCAAAATACTGGCAGATGCTGCGCGACATCTGCGATCGCCACGGCGTGCTGCTGATCGCGGACGAGGTCATCAATGGCTTCGGACGCACCGGCACGATGTTCGCCTGCGAGCAGATGGGGATCGTCCCGGACATCATGACCTTCGCGAAGGGTCTCACCTCTGGCTACGCGCCGATGGGTGGTGCGATCGTCGGTCCCAAGGTGTTCGAGGTGTTCGAGTCGCAGAAGGAAACCGCGATGGGTCATCTGCTGACCTTCGGCGGGCATCCGGTCGCGGCGGTTGCGGCGCTCAAGAACATCGAGATCTTCGAGGAGGAGAATCTGGTCCAGCGGGGCGCCGATATGGGCGTGTACCTGAAGGAGCAGCTGGAGCAGCTTCGCAGCCATCCATCTGTCGGCGACGTTCGCGGCGTCGGTCTTCTCCAGGCGATCGAGGTCGTCAAGGACAAGGAGAAGAAGACACCCTTCGCCAAGAACGACACGTTCTGCAAGGCGTTGGGCGAGAAGATGTACAACAAGGGCCTGATCACCCGAACATGGAACATCGTGCACTTCGCGCCGCCGCTGGTGGTGACGAAGGACGAGATCGATCGCATGGTCGCAATCACCGACGAGTCCCTGACCGAGGTCGAGAACGAGTTCGCCTCGGAGCTTCACGGCTAGAGCCCGTGCTGGTCGCACCGACCGTATCGGAGTCGTTGGCGGATCGTTCGCGCTTGCCACGACACCGGGCACTTCGGCCCGGTGTGACCGGAACGACATCGGAGCTGTGTGGCAGCAGTGCCCCTCCGGTAGCACCGATCCGCAACGATCGAGGCATGAACATCAGGTGAGTAAAAAACAGCCGCCGTTCCAGACTGGAACGGCGGCTGTTTTTGTCGTGGGTTAAGAGAGGGGTGGTGTTCAGCGCCCGCGCCGGGCGTTGTAACAGGAGCGGCAGTACACCGGGCGATCCCCCCGCGGGACGAACGGGACCTGGGTTTGCTCGCCGCAGGAAGCGCAGGTCGTCGTGTATTGCCGGCGTGGCCCCCGATCCTTGTGGCGATTGTGCCCGGCCGTGGCGGTATCGCCGCTGACGATGAAGGGATCGAAGCTGTCCGCTCGATGATACATGGAGATGAGATCGCCATTGCGACGGGCCCGCGATTTGCCGCGACAGTCGGGGCAGAGGAGCGGTCTGGTCAGCCCGCGCGCTTCGCGGAAATCGCGCTCGGCATCGGTGTAGACGAACGCGTTGTCGCATTCCTGGCAAATGATTTCGGTTCTGGATGTCATGATGTGTCCCGGATGCAAGGATGATCGTTTGTACCGGGTCAAGTGTAATGCAGCCTCCGTCCCGGTAGCACCGGGCCGTCAGTGCCCGGTGTCGAGGCAAAAACCGATTCACGCGTGTTCCCAACAACACCGACATAACACCGACCACTCCGGGTCGGTGCTACCGGATTCGGGTCGGTGCGATCGGTACTGACCTTCCTCATCTCGAAACACCCTCATACATCTGGCGGATGATGTCCTCGATGCGGGGCTCCTCGATCGACATGTCGGTGACGGTGCCGAAGCGACTGGCGCGAGCGAGCACATCTGGCGCACTGATCGCGTGGCGGTCGAAGGCGATACGCACCCGGGGACCGGTCCGGTCGATCAGTGCGAGAGCGCCATTCGAGATCGACGTGATGCCCTCGTCGGGATCCTGGTCGAAATCGATGATGATCTGCCGCCTCCCGCCGACATCGCTGCGGAGGGAGTCGAGGGCTCCGTCAAATACCACCTGTCCGTGGTCGATGACGATGATGCGCTTGCAGAGATGCTCGATGTCCGCGAGATCGTGCGTCGTCAGGAGGACGGTGACGTCGCTGTCCCGGTTGAGGGCGGCGAGGAAGTCGCGAATCCGTGCCTTGGCGACGATGTCGAGCCCGATCGTCGGTTCGTCGAGGTAGAGGATCTTCGGGTCGTGCAGCAGCGCGGCGGCGAGATCGCCCCGCATCCGCTGGCCGAGCGAGAGTTGGCGCACCGGTGTATGGATGAACTCGTCCAGATCGAGAAGCTCGCGGGCACGGTCGAAATTCTCCCGGAATCGTTTCTCCGGCACGCGGTAAAGATGACGGAGCAGCTCCAGCGAATCGATCAGCGCGAGGTCCCACCAGAGCTGGGTGCGCTGGCCGAAGACGACGCCGATCTGGCGGGCGAGCTGCTTGCGGCTCTCCCACGGAGTGAGCCCGGCGACGGTGGCCTGCCCGTCCGAGGGGACGAGGATGCCGGTGAGCATTTTGATGGTCGTCGATTTCCCTGCGCCGTTCGGGCCGATATAGCCGACCATCTCCCCCCGGTCGATGGTGAACGAGACATCGTTGACGGCGGTCACCTCCTCGCTACCACGGTCGAGGAGTCCACGAACGGCGCCAAACGCCCCGCCGCGATGCTTGCGAATGGAAAATCGTTTTTCGAGATGACTGGCCTGGATCATGGGTTCGGGCATGGTGGTGTCCTTTCTTGCCGGTATCGACCTTCGGTCGATAGGGCGGAGAGCCTTCGGCCACCCGCCCCTACGTTTGTGACGATGGTGTGGTGTAGTCCCGGGTCCTGTGCCCGGGACGTGCCGCGAAGCGACTTCTACGATCCCGTCGAGCGGTAGTGGCGGATGCCCTGGCGCCAGCCCCAGGCGACGACGAGACAGAAGATGGCGACAGGGATGGGGCCGATGAACCGGACCCAGTGCGGGAAGCCGAGGGGATCGTCCTTGTCGAGAATGAAGAGGGCGGGGAAGTAGGCGGTGAAGGCGACCGGGATGACGAACATAAACAGGCTGCGCATCCATCGCTGGAAGATGTGCAAGGGAAATTGGGCGAGGTCCGAGCCGCCGTAGGTGAAGGCGTTGACCGCCTCGATCGAATTGACCGTCCAGAAGCTGAGGATCGCGACCACCGTGAAGAGGCCGATATAGAGAGCGACACCGGTGATAATCGCGACGATCAGCATCGCCGCTTTGGCAACTGTCCACTCGATATCGACGATCGTGAACGAGAAGGCGAGAATCAGCGCGCCCTGGATCAACTGGCCGAGATGCCGGAGCGAGACCTCGCTCACGATCGCCTGCACCCACGACGAGAGCGGCCGGATCAGGACGCTGTCGAACTCTCCCAGCCGGATCTGTCCCGGCACGCTGTCGAGCCCGACGGCGATGGTATCGCCGAGGCTGAACGCGAGCATGCTGATGCCGTGGAGGAAGGCGACGTCGCCGAGCGTCCAGCCTCCCATATTATCGAAACGGTAGAACATCGCGAAGAGCGCCATCACCTCCGCGAAATGGATGATGAAGTTGGAAACGATCTGCATCCAGAAGGATGCCCGATAGGCCATCTGGCCGCGCAGGCGGATACCGGCGATACGCAGTGCGATACGGAATTCCTGGGGAAGCGATGCGGAATCAGCCACCTTGCACCACCACTTTCTGCTCTGCAAAGGACTGGAGCCACAAGGCGAGACCGGTCATTACGACGATCCAGAAGGCGCCAAGACCGAGGCCCTCGACGATGGACGTCTGGCCGAGCCAGACCTCGATCGGAAGCATGACCATCGCCCGGAACGGAAGGACGTTGAGCACATCGCGGACCGGATCCGGATACCACGAGATGGGGAGCAGGTGACCGGAGAAGACGCCCATCAGGGTCATCGTGATCCCGGCGATGCCGCGGTGATCGAGAACCCAGAATCCCCAGAGATTCATCATGAAGCGAAAACAGAAGCTGACGATGACGGCAAACCAGATCGAGATGAAGGAAGCGACCCACCGCGCCGGAGAATCCGGGTAGACGAGGTCGAAGAGGATCGAGCCGACGATCAGGGTTGGCAGGCCGCGGAGAAGCATGTGGCCCACCGCCCGGCCCATATCCTGACTGAGCCAGTAGCCGAAATAGCTCATCGGCTTCAGCATGTCCATGGCGACGGCACCGGTCCGGATCGTCTTGATAATCTCCCACGAGCCGAAGACCATCACCGGCGCGATCAGCATCTGGCCGATCCAGGTGTAGGTCACCGTCTGATTGGCCGTGAATCCTGCCACCGAGGCGCCGGACGCCTGCGAGTGATAGAGCGCGAGATAGACCGCCGACAGCATGATGCCGAAGATCGAGTTGGTGAAGATCCCGGCCAGCATGGCGGCCTGATAGGCAAAGAGTTGCCGAAAAGCCCGGATGGCGAGCTCCAGGTAGATACGCATGACAATGGTTGCCCTCCCGTCGACAAACCACGATCGTCCAAACGACGCGCACGCAAAGCCTCTGCACATGCAGAATTCCCCGTGGTAGGGTGCATGCAGATGCAGGACCGATGGCGTGTTGATTCCCGATCGCGGTCCACGAAGGGTGGCACAACGATGTCGCACGCTGTGGATGCGGGGAAGGGACGATACCATACTGCCGGAATGGAATCCAGCACGCTGCGCCGCCGCGGACGCGGCGACCCGCTCGCCATCCCGAGCGAGGTCGAGGAATCTCATCACCGGGGTGTCACGAGAGCTCAGGGTGACGGGTGTGGCAAAGGTGTCGTGGCGTGAGATGAGATATGACGATAGACGATAAAGGAGCATAAACATGGTTGACCAGATTGAGAACAATGCGAGCGACGTGCTCCTGCGGGCCGATGTGCCGATTGGGGAGACGTGGGATCTGACCACGATGTTCGCCTCAGATGATGACTGGGATATCGAGGCGCAGGAGGCGCCGTCGAAGATCGCGACGGTAGCAGCCTACCGGGGCCGGTTCGCCGAGGGACCGAGTGTGATCCGGGCGGCGATCGAGGCGATGTACGAAGCGGAGAAGTCGCTGCAACTGCTCGTCGTCTATGCGGCGTTGCGGCGCGACGAGGACCAGACGAATGCGGACTCGATCGCGCGGTACGAGCGTGCGGTGCAAATCTCCATCCTGGCAGGTCAGGAGCTGGCCTTCGTCCAGCCGGAGCTCGTCGGGTTGCCGGGCAACCAGCTTCGTGAGGCGATCGAGAGCCCGGAGCTGGAGCCATATCGGCACATGCTGGAGGACCTCGAGCGACAGAAGGCGCATGTGTTGTCTGAGGAGATCGAGGAAGTTCTCGCCCAGATGGCGGATCTCACCCGCGCCCCGAGCGAGGCGTTCGGCGCGCTCGACAATGCCGATATCCAGTACGGCAAGGTGCGGGACGAAGACGGCAACGAGATCACGCTGACCAAGGGCCGATACGGGCAAATCATGGAGAGCCGCAACCGTGAGGTCCGCCGCGAGGCTGCCGCGGCATTCGTGAAACCCTATGTCGATCACACCTACACGCTGGCGAGCCTTTATGGATCGTCGGTGCGCAAGGATGTCGTTTCGGCGCGGTTGCGTGGTTACGAATCCGCCGAGCAGCAGGCGTTGTTCGATGACAATGTGCCGACGGCTGTCTACTCGAACCTGATCGCGACCGTGCGGGACTCGGCGGTTCCGGTGGTCGCCCGGTACATGGAGCTGCGACGCCGGGCGCTCGGCCTCGATGAGCTGAAGCGCTTCGACCTGCGGGTGCCGCTGGCGCCGGAATCGAAGAAGGTCTACAGCTACGACGCCGCGCAGGAGATCGTGCTGAACGGGCTCGGCGCGCTGGGCAAACAGTACGTCGCCGATCTGCGGGCCGGTTTCGGATCTCGCTGGGTCGATGTCCACGAGACGAAGGGTAAGCGGTCCGGCGCGTATTCGTGGGGTGCGTACGGCGCGCCGCCGGTCATGCTGATGAACTGGAACTCGACGCTCTCGGACGTCTTTACGCTGGCGCACGAATCCGGGCACTCGATGCACAGCTTCTACGCCCAGCGCGCGCAACCGATCCAGTACGCGGGATACAGCATCTTTCTCGCGGAGATCGCGTCCACCGTGAACGAGGTCCTGCTGTCGTGGCACCTGCTGGGGCAGGAAGAGGGGCAGGACCCGGTACAGCGATTCAGTCTGCTCAACCGCTTCGCCGACACCTACATCGGGACCGTCGTGCGGCAGACGATGTTCGCGGAGTTCGAGCAGATGACGCATGCTGCCGTCGAGGCCGGGAATGCGCTGACGCCGGACGTGCTGAGCGCGTTCTACGGTGACCTGAGCGCAGTCTACACACCGGGCGTCGAGGTCGACGAAGGCATCCGGATCGAGTGGGGGCGAATCCCGCACTTTTACCGCGCGTTCTACGTCTACCAGTACGCCACGGGTCTGTCCTCGGCGATCAATCTCGCAACGGCCGTGCGCGACGAGGGCGAGCCGGCGCGGGAGCGGTACCTCGGCATGCTGAGGGCCGGGGCGTCGGATTACCCGATGAACGTGCTGAAGGAGGCGGGCGTCGATCTGGAAACCCCGGCGCCGATCACGGCCGGTGTCGCGGAGTTCGATCGCGTCGTCACCGAGCTGGAGAAGCTTGCGGATGAGGGCGTGCTGGAGATGGCTGCCGCAGCGATGGAGGAGTAGGCGCCGGTATTCCCCGCATTCCAAAAATCGTCATCCCGAGCGAATTGCACAATGGGTGACATGGTTGTCTGATGATCGACGCCCGATGTCGTGAGCCTCGCAGCCTTCCTGCAATGCGCTGTAATACCGAATCTGCCTGAATGCTCGCGGGTCGCCGTGATGCCGCTCCGCGGCATGTCTCGGGCACAGGACCCGAGACTACGATGACGTGCGCCGACCCGCGATTGACCATCCGGATTCCGTATAAGGATTGCCGCGCGGGATGACGTTGGTTCTCGCCTGAGATCGAGCGGTTCTGGTGGTTGATCGGACCAGGGTGGTAGCACCGACCCGCAGTGGTCGGTGTGGTGGGTATCGACCGTCGAGGCTTCAGATCGCCGGGGTGTCGGGGAAGACGTCCTGTTCGGGATGAGGATGGTGAAGGCGGCGGCGGACCCGGTTGCTGATGGCGCCGGTGCGCGGCTCGAAGAGGAACACCAGCCCGAAGATGACGGTCGAGGTCAGTACCACGGCGGCGCCGGACGGCACGCCCTGGTAGTAGGAGACGTAGAGCCCCGTCACCCCGGAGAGCGCGCCGATCACGCTGGACTGGACGATCATCGTGCGCAAGTCGTTGGTCAGTAACCGGGCCGTAGCGGCCGGTGTGACGAGCATCGCCAGCACGAGGATATTCCCGACCGTCTGCAATGAGATCACGATCGCCAACGCCAGCAGGATCAGGAACAACTGATCGTAGATCCAGAGGTTCAGGCCGCTCGCCCTGCTGAACGTGCGGTCGAACGAGATCATCGTCAGCTCACGGCGGAAGATCAGCATCAGGCCGAGCACGACCATTCCGACTATGGCTGTCAGCCAGAGGTCGTACGTCGTCACGCCGAGGATCGATCCGAAGAGGAACGCGTTGAGATCGCGCACGTAACCACTTTGCGTCGACATTAATGCAACGCCGAGTGCGAACGCGCCGACGAAAAGCACGCCCACGGCGGTGTCGTTGCTGATGCGGCCGCTTTGGCTGACCGCGCCGATACCGATCGACACGAGCAACGCGGCGATCATCGCGCCGATCAGGAAATTCCCGCCCAGAATGAAGGCGATGACCACGCCGGGGAAGATCGCGTGCGAGAGGGCGTCGCCGAGAAAGGCGAGACCGCGCAATGTGACGAAGACGCCCGTCGCGCCGCAGATGATACCGACGAGGATGATTGCGATAAACGCGTGCTGCATGAACGGGTGTTGCCAGGGAGCGAGAAGCCAGTCGATCATCGGGCGACCGTTTCCAGCTCGGGCGCTGACGAGTGCTCCGGTGCAGGGGCATGCACCACGACCACCTGGCCGCCGAAGGTCTCCCGCAGGACGTGACCTGTCATCACCTTGGCTGGCGGCCCCTGCTCGACGATGCGCTGGTTGAGCAGGACGACGTGGTCCGATGTGGCTGCGGCCTGTTGCAGATCGTGGGTGGCGTAGACCACCGCCGTGCCGTGGGCGCGCAGGCGCTCGAACAGCGCGACGAGCATCTCCTGCGTCGGAACATCGACGCCGGTGAAGGGCTCGTCCAGCAGCAAGACCCGACCGCAGGACAACAGCGCCCGGGCGAGAAACACGCGTTGCTGCTGCCCGCCCGAGAGCGCGCCGATCTGGGCGTTGGCGAGGTGGTCCATGCGGACCTGCTCCAGCGCATGCATTGCCTGGTCGCGATCCTTGCGGGAGAACGGGCGCCAGCGCGACCGTGACCGCGCGAGACCCAGCAGGGTGGCGTCCAGCACCGAGATCGGGAAGGCCCAATCGGCGCCGGATCGTTGGGGCACGTAGGTGATCGCTTCCGTCGCGGTGGTAATCGGGTGTCCGTCGAAGCGCACCTCGCCATGGGAAGGTGGCACCATCCCGGCGAAGACTTTCAGGAGCGTGCTTTTGCCAGCGCCGTTCGGCCCGAGCAGGCTGGTGGTTTGCTCTGGAAACACGTCCAGCGAAACATCGCGCAGGGCGGAGCGGGTTTCATAGTGGACGGAGAGACCACGGGCGACGAGGATCGGCTCGCGATCGAACGTGGCGATGGGTTCGTGTGTCATCGGGGGAATCTGCCTGTCTGGATGAGGCGGAGAAGATCGGTGGATCGTGGCCGGTTCACGCTATCGGTCGTTCAACGAGCGGACATCGCCTGCAGTCATTGAGGCGCCATGTCATTGGCGAGGATAGCATTATTGAGACCAGGTTTCAATAATGGATCTATGCGGACCGGCAGGAGGGGCAAATCCCGAAAACCTCGAGCACATGATCGTGGATCTCGAAGTCGGTGCTTTTCGTGAGATCCCGGACCAGATCGTCGATCGGGCAGGCCGTGAAGGTCACCGTCTTGCCACAGTGTTCGCAAAGCAAATGGTGTCGGTGTCCGGGCGTACCCCAGATATAGATGGGGTGGCCGTCCGGCTGCACGACCCGGGTGAGGACGTCGATGGCGGCGAGGACCTCAAGCGTCCGGTATACCGTCGCCCGGCCAATGCGCGGTCCTTCCGGAGCCTCGCTCAACTCCGCCACGAGCTCTTCGGCGGAAAATGGCCGGGCGTGGCGAAGGACAGCGTCGACGATGGCCGAACGCGGAGCGGTCAGGCGGTAGCCGTGTTCGCTGAGGACGCGCTCGACTTCGGTGCGGGAAAGGGTTGCTGGTTCAGTATGGTGAGAATGAGTACCGTGATCAATCATGTGCTTATTATACTGCGATATGGGGACTTTGTCTCACTTCTTCGGTGTAGAGACGGTGATGCCGTCACATCGGTCACGGAGATTGGCGCGAGGAAACCGATGCGGACCCTGGCGCACCGAAATGGGATACTTGTGCATACATGGACTCCGGATGACGACAGGGTATGTAGAGCATGACGACAACATTCCGAAGAATCCAACCCGGACGTGGCATCGTCGCCGCGATCCTGCTCCTGATGATGACGCTGGTCCTCGTTCCCCTGGTTTCGGCCCAGTCGAGCGACCAGGTGACCTGGAACACGTATGACGTCGATTTCACCATCAACAAGGATGGCACCGTCCACGTCGTTGAGACGCAGGTCGTCGAATTCGGCGGTCGATTCTCGCAGGGATTCGCCGATATCCCGTTGGCCCAGGTCGAGGACATCCGGAATGTGACCGTCAGCGTCGCGAATGATGCCAACACCCAACCTCAACCGGCGACCCGGGTGCAGGATTTCAACGGGACACCGGGCACCTACGCCTATTCGAGCTCGGGCGGTCAATTGCAACTGGATTACGGCTTCCAGCCGACCAGCAGCTCCGGCTCGGCCGCGACGAACACCCGCGTCGTCGTTATCGAGTACGACCTGATCGGCGCGATCCGCGTCTACGAGAACCTCGATCCGGCGAACCAGCAGTTTCGCTGGATCGCGATCTCGTCGGATGTGACGGATATCGCACCGATCCGCCAGTCGACCGTGACGGTCACGTTGCCGGAGAAGGTCGATACGGCGCAGACGGTGGCTCAGCCAACGGATGTCCAGACGGATGGACAGACCTTTACCTGGACGCGGAGCAATCTCCGGAGCGGCGACCAGTTCGAGATCAACCTGCAATTCCCGCCGATCACGGCGGCGACCAAGCCTGCATGGCAGGATCGTTTCGACCAAACGCGTCAGCAACAGCAACATCAACAGCAGCAATCCGATCTTGCGGGCACGCTCTTCCTGGCCACCGGACTCCTCCTGTTGGTTGGGGGATCGTTGCTTCTGGTCGGCATGTGGTACGCGCGAGGGCGGGATCCCGAGATCGGACTGGTGGCGGATATCGTTCCCGAGCCGCCTGATGATCTCCGTCCGGGCGCGGCGGGCACCCTGATGGACGAAGTCACCGACTACCGGGATGTGATCGCGACGGTCTTCGATCTCGCTCGCCGCGGGGTCATCCGGATGGATGAGAAGGAGACCGAGGGGTTTATGGGGTTCGGAAAGCAGACGCGCTTCGCCGTCACGCTCCTCGATCGCCCGGATGACCTGACCGGATACGAGCGTATCCTGCTGGACGCGATGTTCACTCCGAACGCCGAGGCGGGTGTGTCGGTTCCGATGGAGCAGGTCCAGGCGTCGTTCGGCATGCGCGAGCAATCGATTCACAACGGGTTTTACGATGAGCTGGTGGCGCATGGGTACTTCAAGGCATCGCCCGAGAAGATACGGCGGCGCTATCAGTTCCTGCGATTCGTCGGGCCTGTGCTGGCAGCGGTGGTCATCATCCTGATCATCGTCTTCACCGGCGCCAACAGTGGGTGGATCGTCTTGCCGATCATCGCGGCAATTGTACTGTTCTTCGTCGGTGGCAAGGTCGCCACGAATATGCCTCGGAAGACGCTGGACGGGGCGGAAGCCGCCGCGAAATGGATGGCGTTCAAGAGATACCTGCAGGACATCGACCAGCATGTCGACCTGGAGGAGTCGAAGGCCATTTTCGAGAAGTACCTGCCATACGCGATCGCATTCGGGCTGGATTCGTCGTGGATCCAGAAGTTCGCGCAGACCAGCGCACCGATGCCCGCATGGTTCGGCCCGGCCATGTTCGGCGGTCCCGGTCGCTACAACCGGCCCTACCGGCCCGGTGGCGTGTGGGTCATTCCGTCCGGAAGCAGCGGACGCCGGAACGATCGCCACGATGACCACGGTCCCGGCGGCGGTGGGGGCGGAGGCGGAATGCCCGATCTCCAGGGGACGAGCGACAAGGCGGCCGGTGGTCTGCAGGGAGACTCGGACAGCATCTTCGGCATGCTTGGCACTGCAGCGGAGATCTTCGGCGGTGGTCGGAATTCCCACGGTGGCGGCTCCTTTGGCGGTTGGTCCGGAGGTGGCGGCAAGTGGGGCGGCTTCAGCGGCGGCGGTGGATTCGGCGGAGGTGGCGGTGGCGGCGGCCGCGGTTTCAAATAGGGTTCGGTAACACCGGGTGGTGACGGCGGATGACCTGCGATGGGTCGTTCGCCGTTTCGCGTCGCAGGGAACCTTGAGGGTGGTGCCGGGGTTCTTTCCTGTGAAGATGTTCGTCGATGACCGCAGGGGAGGTGGAGATGTCCGAGGAGGGGAGCCGGGACGCAAATATCGCGAAGGGGTGTTTGAGCACGTTCGCATTCCTGATCTTTGTCGCGATATTCGTGGGAAGCGCGTTCACCAACTCCACGTCACGAGACAGTACAGACCGGTCTTCGGTGCGCTGGAACGACTATGACGTGACGATCGACGTGCGGGAAGACGGCACGATTCACGTCGTCGAGAACCAGAAAGTCGCGTTCAGGGGGACATTCCGGACCGGATTTGCCGAAATCCCGATGGAGCATCTGGAATCGATCTCGAATGTCGCCGTGGCTGTCGAGCCTGGGCCCCGGGATCTCGACAACAACGGCTTGATCGATCGCGATGAAGCACTCATGTCGCGGGAACCGGTGACGTCGGTCCAGATTTCGTCCACCTCCCTGGTCGGTCCCAACGAGTTTCGGGCGTTCGAGGACGGCGATGTGTATCGCATCGATTACGGCTTCGATCCGACCAATCAATCCAGGCCGAGTTACTCCAGACTGGAACCGGAAAGCCGACGCATCGTCCTCGAATACGATGTCTCCGGCGCGATCCGCGATTATCCGGAGGCGGCCGAGCCTTGGCAGCAGCTGCACTGGATGGCGATCTCGGACCTGGTGACGGAGATCGCGGATATCGATGGTGCGTCGGTGACCATCAACCTGCCGGAGGATGTCCCTGCGGCGGATATGGCATGGGCTCCTGAACCGGACGAAGTATCCGGAAACCAGCTCGTCTGGCGCATGGGTAAGATGGGCGAGGGCGACGATTTCGACGTCCAGGTCGCGTTCCCCGCGATTACCTCCGCGACGGCACCGGCATGGCAGCAGGCTGCGGATGCCCACGACGCCGAGATCGAAGCATCGGCGAACCGACGGTCACTGGCGTCCCTCATGCTGCTCGGGGCTGGCGTGCTCGTTGTTGTCGGCGGAGGACTGGCGCTTCTCTACGCCTGGTACACGAGCGTCAACGAGCGAGTGCCCGGCCTGGTGCCGGATATCTTGCCCGAACCCCCGGAGGATTTGCCAGCCGCATTGGTCGGGGCGCTGGTCGACGAGCAGGTGAACCCGCGCGATATCGCGGCGGCGATCATGGATCTCGATGCGCGGGATATCGTCAGGATCGAAGCCGCCAGCGCGGAATCGGGTGCGCAATCGCAGTACGACATCACGCTTCTGCAACCGATCGAGACGGCACTTCCCTACGAGCAAGTCATCCTGAACGCGATCTTCGTTCGCAAGAAGACACCCCCGGTTACGGGGTCATTCGCCAGCCTGGGCGTGTTGTTCGGGGCGTACCGCCAGGCGATCCAGGATGCCGTAAACCAGGCGCTGGTCGACCGCGGATACTTCTCGGAGCTCCCGTCGACGAGTCGCCGGAAATGGGGCCTGGCGCTCAAGATCTTCCTGGGATTGAGCGTGTTGGTAGCTGCGACGATCCTCATCGCGTTGCAATCGTGGACCTGGTGGGCGATTTTGCCGCCACTCTGTGGCATTCTGGTCTATCTTGCCGGGACTCGCCTGACGCCATCGATCGCGCGGAAGACCGCCAGGGGCGCGGAAACCAGCGCCCGCTGGAAGGCGTTCGAGCGGTACCTGCAGCAGACGGGCGGTAGCGTATTCGGCGAGGAATGGCGCACGATCAGCGCGAAATACATGCCCTGGGTCGTCGCGTTCGGCATCGATCACCAATGGCTCGGCCGAATGAACACGCCCGCCGGGGTGCCGGGGCATTGGGCGTCCTCGTCATCGACACCAGTCTGGATGACCGGTACCCGCCGTGGGGCGTCGTCCGGAGGATCGCTCCACACTTCGCCCGGCGGCAGCGTCGGGACCGGTTGGGCGCCCTCATGGGGCGGGTGGGATGCCTCGAAATGGTCCGATATGCAGGGCACGAGCAACAACCTGCTCGGATCGATCGGCGGCGCCAGCGATTCGCTGTTCAGCATGATGGGCGATGCCATGGAAGCGATCGGTAAATCGAGCGGGTCCGGAGGTGGCGGACGTGGAGGATCGTCCTTTGGCGGTGGGTCCGCTCACTCCAGCGGCGGGCACAGTCACAGTTCGAGCGGCGGTGGCAGCCGCGGATTTCATTAGTGACCGGTGAGGTGGAAGCGCAATCATGAAGATTCGGATGCTTGTCGTTCTGCTCGTATTGGCAGGATTTCTGGCGAGCGCATTGCCTGCCGCCGCCGAAGGGGACATCACCTGGCAGCGGTATGACGTTACGGTGGATATTCGGGAGGATGGAACGATCCATGTGACCGAGTCGATCGATGTTCGCTTCGATGGCTCGTATTCGCATGGAAAGCGCACGATCCCGATGGACCGGATCGAGGGGATCGACAACGTCGCGGTCGCGGTGGCGGATGAGGGCGGCAAGCCCAACCCGACGACGTTCCGGACATCCGAGTCTGGCGGCGACCTCGTGATCGATTACGACTTCGCGCAGACCCGCAGCGGGGATGTGCGCACGATCCTGCTCGAATACGATGCCAGCGGTGTGATCCGCGTCTATCCGGACAACGATCCGCCGCGTCAGGAAATCCGGTGGACGGCGATCTCGTCCGAGGTGACGGACATCGGGCCGATTACCCAGGCGAGCGCGACGATTACCTTCCCGGAAAGCGTCGAGGGATCCGATGCCACCCGGTTCGATCCCGAGCCGGATGCGACGACGGCGACGAGCGTAACGTGGACGAAGCACAACATGGGCGAGGGAGACGCGTTGCAGACGCTCGCGTCGTTCCCGGCGATGACGGCGGCGACTGAGCCCGCCTGGCAGGCCAAGGCCGACAAGCTGGATTCTCGTCGGGAAAAAGCGCCGGCGTTGGCGATCGTGTCCGGGTTGGTGGGAGCGGTCGGTTTCGGCCTGATCGGGTTGTTCTCCTGGCGCGCCGGGCGCGATCCCGAGGTCGGGCTGGTCGCGGATATCTTGCCCGAACCTCCGGGTGATCTCCCGGCTGCGCTGGTTGGCACCTTGACCGATGAAAGTTTCGACCAGAAAGACATGCTGGCAATGCTGGTCGATCTCGACCGGCGCGGCATCATCGAGATCAGCGAAGACGCCTTGAGCGGAAAGAGGGAAGACGATCCTTCCCGGTTCCACATCACATTGTTGCAGGATGCTGACGAGGCGCCGGAGTGGGCGCGGCCGATGCTGGAGGGTCTGTTCGGTAAAAACGCCCGTTCGGGCGAGCACACGACGTTCAAGAAACTGAAGAAGGTCGCGTCGTCGCATATGAGCGCCCTGTCGCGCGCCGTCGAACGGGAATTGCTGCAACGCGGGTACTTCGACGAGTCGCCGTCGGCGACCAGGGTGCGGTGGGGTATCCGCGTCGCGGGTATGACGCTGCTGATGATCGTGGTCTTCGTCGGTTTGATCCTGTGGGTGGAGGAAGCCAACGGATGGCTCATCGCGGCGGCCATATTCAGCGGTGCCCTTGCCATCGTCGGCGGCCTCTTGGCAATGGGGACGGTACGGAAATCGCAGAAGGGCGCGGAAGAGGCCGCGAAATGGAAGGCGTTCAGCCGGTACCTGAAGCAGATGCAAAAGGAGATGGACCGGACCGAGCGCCTGCAACTGATCGATACCTACCTGCCGTGGGCGATCGCGCTGGGGTACGACCAGAACCGATGGAAGAAGATGATGGAGGACGATCGGGATTACCGGTGGGGCTCGCATCAGTACCGGCCGTGGCTGGTGGGCGGCTACGACCATACCGGCCAGGCTTCATCCCGATCCGGAGGCTCCGGCGGCGGATTCGACGTCCAGTCGATGAGCAATCGTTCGATGTCCGGGCTGCAGGCCGCCAACTTCTCCATGTTCGCGATGCTGAACAGCGCCTCGAAGACGTTTGCCTCGGGAAGCAGCTCGTCATCCGGGTCGGGGAGTGGTTCCGCCTCGGTGGGCAGCAGCGGTGGCGGTGGTCACAGCTTCAGCTAGGTCGAACCGCAGAATGATTGACATGGGCGGCCGAGAGGATCGACTCCCTGCGGGAGCCGGTGGGCAGCGAGTTCTTCGGACCGACCGCCCCTCCACCCCGTGAGGTGAGCCTCGCAACCTTCCTGCAAACCGCTGTAGGCGGATTACGCCGTGATCGACTGATATTCGGGGGATCGAGGGCTCGTTACGGGCCAGCGATCCCCCGTTTTTTGTATACGAATATCGGCCACACCCTTGCGCTCCCGGAATGGCGTGATATGATCCGGAATCAGAACGAAAGCAATTAACCTGGATTTCTCGCTCTGGCGCCCGCACTCGTACAGGAATGGACGAGCGCCCTGGGCCTATCGGATTCATATCCGAATGTATCGGGGAATCAGGACAAACGCCGGTCGACGTTGCCTGCACAGGGTCAAGCGATGAGGCGAGAGGCGTTTTTCCGAAAGGCGGCTCATGGGGAGATATATCGCTGGCCGGATAGCCGGACTCCTGTTCGTGTTGATCATGGTGTCCGTCATTGCGTTCCTGCTGATGCACGCCGTGCCGGGAGGTCCCTTCGCGGTCGATGAGAAGGGCGTCCTGCCCGAGGCGCAACGAGCCGCCCAGATGCGCAAGTATGGCCTCGACAAGCCCTTGTGGGAGCAATACGTCCGCTATATGTGGCATGCGGTCCGGGGCGATTTCGGAGTGCCGTTCCAGAGTCCGACCGAAACCGTGCTCGGGTTGATCAGCCGGGCATGGCCGGTGACGATCAAGATCGGTGTCCCGACGATCGTCATCGCGTACGGGCTGGGCACGCTGTTCGGCTACATCGCGGCAAAGCATCAGAACAGCTGGCTGGATTACACCGTCTCCTTCGGGGCGACGCTCGGGATCGTGCTGCCGAACTTCGTGGTCGCGATCTGGCTGATGCTGTTTTTTAGCGTCTACCTGGGTTGGCTGGAGCCTGGCGGCTGGGGGAAGCCTCAGCACTACATCATGCCGGTCATCGCCTATTCGCTCGCGCCCATGGCGCTTGTCGCGCGGTACACCCGATCCAGCGTGCTCGAAGTGATGCGAACCGATCACGTCCGGACAGCACGCGCCAAGGGGCTCGATGAGGGCGCCGTCATGCGCTGGCATGTCGGACGGAACGCCCTCATCCCGTTCGTGACCATCCTGATTCCGGAGATCCCGAATATCCTGACCGGGTCGATCTTCATCGAATCGGTGTTCCGGGTGCCCGGACTCGGCAAATTCTTCGTTACCAGCACCCAAACGCGGGACTACCCGATGATCCTCGCGCTCGTCCTGCTGGTGGCGGTGTTGTGGGGCGTGACGTTCATCCTGACGGACATCATGTACACGATCCTCGATCCGCGGGTGCGGATCGCCGGCCGGCCGGTGCAATGAGGAGGCCTCGATGATCGCGACACCTTCCTCAGCGCCGAAGACGCTCATCGCCACTGCGGATCGCGCCGTCCTCAAAAAGAGCCGATCCAATCTCTACTATGCCTTCCGCCGGTTCCGGAAACAGCGGCTGGCGATGGTCGGTCTGGTGATCGTGGTATTTCTCATGATCATCGGATTCGGCGCCCCGTTGCTGGCGCCGACCGGGTACGATGTCGCCGATCTCATGTCAGCCAACCAGTTCCCGAGCCGCGAGTTCCCACTCGGGACCGACACGATCGGCCACAACTTCCTCAGCCGGATCATGTACGGCACGCGGACATCTTTGTTTGTCGGATTCGCGGCCGTCGGCGTCGGCATGGCGATCGGTATCCCTCTCGGGTTGGCCGCGGGTCTCCGGGGAGGCTGGGTCGATTTCGCGGTGATGCGGCTCGTCGATGTGATGACCGCGTTCCCGGGGCTCTTGTTCGCCATCTTCCTGATGACCGTGCTGGGGGCCGGGGTCGGCAACATCATCCTCGTGATCGGCCTGACGAGCTGGCTGACGTTGTGCCGGCTCGTTCGCGCCCAATTACTGACCTTGCGGGAGCAGGACTACGTGATGGCGGCGCGCTGTCTTGGCGCATCCGAGTGGTCGATCGCGTTTCGCCATCTGCTGCCGAATGCTCTGGCGCCGGTCATCGTCGCGATCACGCTGGCGGTCCCGACCGCGATCTTCGCCGAGGCCGGTTTGAGCTACCTCGGCGTCGGTATCAATGAACCCACTCCCTCCCTCGGCAAGATGATCGCGGACAGCGCGCCGTTTATCCGGGTGTACTGGCACCTCGGGCTCTTCCCCACGGGCGCGATCGCGCTGATCATGCTCGGTTTCTCGTTCGTCGGTGACGGGCTGCGGGATGCCCTCGACCCGCGTCAGGCATGAGCTGGAGAACGCCCGCTCATTCGGGATCCTGGTAGCCGCTTCGTCTCCACCGGGGAGATGGTGGCATTGATGTATCAGCGAAAGGCTGGAGAGACCATGAGTCACACACCGGATCGAGCGAACGACATCAGTCACCTCACATCGGGGATGCGTAATGAGGACGCAACCGCGCTGAAAACCGAAATGACACGTCGCGGTCTGTTGCGGGGAGGCGCGGCTGCCGGAGCGGGCCTGGCCGCCCTGGGTATCTTCGGCGGTATCGGTGCGACGCCGGTTCCCGGGCAGTCTGCCGGTGGATTCCTCAGTGCGCAGGACATGCCGGAGGGAGCGGCGGCGGCCGAGTTGCAGGTCTACCGTGTCCCCTCCGACCCCGCGAACTCGAAATCGCTCGACTTCTACGAACAAGTGTATGGCCGGCCCCTCGTGGCGGACCTGTTCAGCGAGCCGCTGGTGCGAATCAACCGGAACTTCGAGATCGAACCCGCGGCGGCGACCGAGTGGTCGAGCAACGATGACGGGACGGTCTGGACCTTCAAGCTGGACCAGGGGCTGATGTGGAGCGATGACACGCCGGTGACGGCGGCGGACTGGGTGAAGACGTTCCAGTACGCGGCCGATCCCGAGCATGCTTGGGACTTCACCTGGTTCTGGGCCGGTGATCTCGTTAACTTCTCGGAGGCGATCGCCGGGGATGTCCCGGTCGACGAGATCGGCGTCCGGCAGGGAGCCGACGAGTTCGAGCTCGTTTTCGAGACGGTCAACGCCGCTCCGTACCTGCCATCCAAGCTCCTCTACTCGCTGCCGCTCTCGAAGAAGGCGCTGGAGGAATCTGGCCCGCTGTACAACACGAACCCTGACACGGCGGTGTCGTCAGGCCCGTTCATCATCGATGAGTGGCTGCGCGACCAGTCGCTGACCTACAAACGCAACGAGAAGTACACCGGCTCGATGGAGGTGCCGATCCAGAAGGTGATCGTGAAATTCGCGGCGCCGAATACCTGGTTCACGCTGTACGAGGCGGATCAGGTGGATTACATCGAGGGACCAGCCCCGGCCGAGTTGCAGATCATGGAGGCTGATGACGAGAAGGCGGCCCAGATCTATCAGGGTGTGGGCGATTTCGGGTGCTTCTACTTCTTCTTCGATGTGGACTCGGCACCGTTTGACGATCTGAAGGTGCGTCAGGCATTCAGCCACGTGCTGGATCGCGAGGCGATGAAGCAGCAGATCTGGGGACGCCAGGCGAATGCGGCACCGTCGTTCCTGGCGCCGGGTTTCCCGGGATCCAACACCGAGGCGCTGGCGGACATCCAGAAGTTCGATCCTGACCTGGCGAAGCAGTTGCTCGAGGAAGCCGGTTTCCCGAACGGCGAGGGCTTCCCTTCTCTCACCCTTGAAGTGCGAGGCGGCGGCAGCCCGGTCGAGATCGCGACGACCCAGGCCTACGGCAGCATGCTGAAGCAGCACCTGAACATCAATGTCGAGATCCAGAATGTGGATCGCGAGGCGTTCTACGATGCGCTGAACGCCAAGCCCACGCAGGTACTGTTCGGCTGGATTTCGTACGGCATGGATTACTTCGATCCGTCCAACATGCTCGGCGTGTGGGCGTCCGGTGGTCGCCACTCGTGGTCCAATGAGGACTACGACGCGAAGGTGAAGGAGGCTGCGGTCTTCCTTGGCGACACTGACGAGCGCATCGCGATGTTCCAGGAGGCCGAGCGCATCCTGGTGGAGGATGTGCCAGCGGTCTTTGCCTACTTCTCCACGCCGATCCAGCTGATCAAGCCGTACATGGCGGGTCCTGCGCTGGATGCGGACGACAACGGGATCACGGCGGTTCACTGGCCGGGGTTCACGACGATGAGCACGGTTCCGGGCGAGCTCTTCGTGGGTGAAGATGCTCCGGAAGGACGATCGTAATCCACGTTTGACGTGAGACAATGCACCCGGGTCGGTGGATGCACCAGTCGGCCCGGGTGCTTTCTGTCATGTATTGCCTTGGGGGCAAGACGATGGTCGATGTGATGAACCAGGCAGCGGAGATCGAGACGCCTGAAGCGCTTCGCGAGTATTTCCTGCTGGATCCGGAAATTGCCTTCCTCAATCACGGCTCGTTCGGTTCAACGCCAAAGCCGGTGTTCGAGGTCTTCCAGCAGTGGCAACGCGAGCTGGAGTACGAGCCGGTCCGTTTCGTCGCCCGGCGGCAGGAAGATCTGCTGAACGAGGCGCGCGCGGAGCTGGCCACGTATGTGGGCGCGGATGCCGACGATATCAGCTTCGTCGTCAACACGACCTCGGGGCTGAATGTCGTGGCGCGTTCGTTGCCGTTGGCACCGGGCGACGAGATCCTGACGACGAATCTCGAGTACGGCGCGCTCGATTACACATGGGATTATCTGTGCAACAAGGCCGGCGCCCGGTATGTTGCGCAGGAGATCACCGTTCCTTTCACGACACCGGAGACGGTCGTTGACGAGCTCTGGGCCGGAGTGAACGAGCGGACGCGGGCGATCTTCCTGAGTCACATCACGTCAGCGACGGCGGCGACGCTCCCGGTGAAGCTGATCTGCGAACGCGCCCGGAAGGCGGGGATTCTCACCATCGTCGACGGGGCGCACGTGCCGGGGCATATCCCTCTCGATCTGGACGACCTCGGTGCCGATATCTACGCCGGAAATTGTCACAAGTGGCTTTGCGCCCCGAAGGGAGCCGCATTCCTCTATGTCCGACCGGAGCATCAGAACTGGATAGAATCGTTGACGATCAGCTGGGGATGGCGTCCCGGCCACACGTTCGTGACCCGGAACCAGCAGCAAGGAACGCGGGATGTCTCCGCCTTCCTCGCGGTTCCGGCGGCGATCGCGTTCCAGCGGGAGCACCGGTGGGATGCTGTCCGCGCCCGATGTCATGCGATGTTGCGAGATTTTCGCATCCATATGCATGACCGTCTGGGAACAACGCCGATTTACGGTGACGACCGGAACTGGTATGCGCAACTGGCGGTGATTACGCTGCCGGAAGGAGATCACACTGGCTTGCAGGACCGGCTCCTGTTCGATCACAAGGTGGAGGTCCCGTTGACCGGGCACGGTGGGCAGACGTTTGTCCGTGTCTCGGTGCAGGGATACACCTCGCCGGAAGATCTGGAGCGGCTCGAGACCGCGTTGTGCGCCGAACTGGGCGTTTGAGGCGAGATTGTTTACCGCGTGACGTCATCTCACTCGACAACTGACAATGAGACATTTCTGTGGATCGATGTGTTGGATGTACCGGTCGATCTGGTGACCGCGCGTGAGACCCGGGCCTGGCTGATGCGTCAGCTTGCGGCAGGTGTTTCCTGCGCGCATGTGGTCACGCTCAACCCCGAGTATGTGATGACCGCACGGCGAAATCGCGATTTCGCCGCGATCCTGCGCGAGGCGGAGCTGTCCACCATCGACGGCGCGGGGATTTCGCTCGCCGTGCGGCTTCTCGATCGCCCCTCGACACCGTTCGAGCGAATGACCGGAGTTGCGCTGACCTGGCTGCTGGCGGACATCTCGGCGGAGACCGGGGACGGTCTCTTCCTGCTCGGAGCTGGGCCCGGTGTCGCAACACGGGCTGGGGAGGCATTGCAGGAGGCCCATCCGGGCACGGTGATTGCCGGAACCTGGGCGGAAGGTTCGCCGCGTCCGGAAGACGATGCGGAGACGATGCGTCGGATCGCCGAGTCGGGGGCATCGGTGGTTCTCGTTGCGTATGGCGCGCCATCGCAAGTGTTCTGGATCGCGCGGAATCGTGACGCGTTGTCCGCCGCCGGCGTCAGGGTCGTCGCTGGGGTCGGTGGGGCACTGGACTATATTTCCGGGAACGTACCATGGGCGCCGCCTCTCGTTCGCAAGTTCGGGCTGGAGTGGGCGTATCGGCTGGTCCGCGAGCCGTGGCGTTGGCGGCGTCAGGTGGTGCTGCCCCTGTATGCGGCGCTGGTGATGCGTGAGGCGATCCGGATGCGATGCCGCGGCGGAGACTCGCGTAGAATGAAGAGCGGCCGGGGATTGCCCCGGCATTGATTTAATCACGAAAGAATCCCGGCCCCCTCATGCATTCTTCCTCCGGTCAGGTTCCCTGCAGCTACCATCCCGATGTGATGACCGGCTTGCGCTGCACGAATTGCGGCAAGCCGATTTGCCCGAAAGATGCGGTCCGGACACCGGTCGGTCTGCGCTGTCCGGATTGTGCCGGCGTACGGCGCATGGGCACGATCCGGACCCCGACAAACGACCTGGCGAAATCGCTGGGCGCCGGATTGCTCGTCGCCGTTGTCGTCGCAGTACTGTGGCGATTCATCCCGTCCTGGGGGTTTTACCTGTCGCTGGCGATGGGTTTCGGCGTCGTGGAAGCGATCGCCCGGTTCACTCGGAACAAACGCGGGACCGATCTCCAGATCGCAGCGATGGCCGTGATCACCGTGGGGTTCCTGCTGAGCCGGGCCCTGCTGGCGCAGCGCTACGGGCTTTCAATCGACAGCCTGACGCAGCTCAACGGCATGGTCTGGAACGACGCGGTGCGCGATACATATGGATATCCGCGCGCTGTGGGTGATCTCCTGCGATTGCAGGCCGTCCCGGACCTGATCTACATGGCGCTGGCATACATCATCGCGTGGGTTCGCTTCCGTTGAGCGAGCCCGTTACCGAGTCGCGAACCGGCCGTGCCGGGGGCGGAATCGCCCTCGCCGCGGCCGTGCTCATGTTCGGGAATGTGCTGAGCCGCGTGCTGGGCCTGGTCCGCGAGCAACTTGCGGCAGGGCTGTTCGGCACCGGCGATGCCATTGCCGCGTTCACCGTTGCAGACAACATCCAGACGTTGCTGTTCGACTTGCTCGCCAGTGGAGCCCTGCAGGCCGCACTCGTTCCGGTGCTGGCGCAGTGGGCCGCGCCGGAGTTCGCCTCTCGCGAGCAGCTGCGGCGCATCGGCGGCACGCTGGTTGTCGGTGTGCTGCTCGTGGTCGGGTCGATGGTCGGTCTCGGCATGATCTTCGCACCGAAGGTCGTCGATGGACTGATCCTGATCTCGGGCGATTCCGGAGCGAGGGGCGCGGAGACGGTCGATCTCACGATCCGCCTCGTGCGAATCGTGCTCCCGGCAGCGTTGCTCCTGAGCATCGGGACGGTGCTGCAGGCGATCCTGTATGCCATCGAGCGGGTGACGGCACCGGCGCTGTCGACGGCCGCGCGGAACATGATGATCGTGCTCTTCACCGGATTGTTTGGTTCGCTGTGGGGCGTCGAGGCGATGGCGTGGGGCACGCTGGTCGGGGCTGGCGCCATCGTCGCGATCCAGATTCCGCCACTGGCGCGGAATGGTGTCTTGCCCCGACCAGCGTTCGACTGGCGACATCCGGCTCTGCGGCAGATGGGCGTGCTGTACGTGCCGGTCTTTCTCGGATTGATCGTGAACAGCGTGGCGGTGATCGTGGATCGCGGGCTCGCCTGGGGTGCCGGAGAGGATGCGATCGGTGCGATGCGCTATGCCACGACGCTGGTGCAGCTCACGCTCGGGATTGTCGCGGCGGCGATCTCGTTGGCGGCCCTGCCGACACTGTCGCGTCACTTCGCGAGCGGTGATTCGTTGGCGTACCGATCGACCCTCGGCAGGGCGCTGCTGATGGTGACGGTGCTCATCTTCCCGGCGACGTTTGGTCTGGCGGCGCTGTCGTCGCCGATCGCGCATCTGCTGTTCGGCTACGGCGCGACGGGCGACGAGGGGCTGCGCCATATCTCCCTGGCCCTGCTCGGCTACCTCCCGGGAACGCTGGCGGCGGCTTACGACCAGGTACTGATCTTCGCGTTCTATGCGCGGCAAAACACCCGGTTGCCGGTCGCGATCGGCATGGTGGCGGTGCTCGTTTACTTCGCGGTGGCACTGTCGCTGGTCGGATCGCTCGGGATGATGGGATTGGTCCTGGCGAACTCGGCCCAGTTCATCGTCCATACGCTGGTGATCTGGTATTTCGGACGGCGGCATTTCGGATGGCTGCCGTCGCCACGCCTGCGCGTCCTGATCCCGAATTGCGCCCTGGCCGCCGGCGTTGCCGCCGCTGTCGGATGGTCCTCCTGGTTCCTTTTGTCGCGGATCGTTCCGGAGGCGTCCGGTGCAATGGACGTCGTCGTCCGAATCGGGTTGGTCGGTCTCCCGGGGCTGATCGTCGCGGGGATCTACGTGCCCTGGGTGGCCCGGTTGTGCCCGGATGAGATGACGATGATCCGACAGGCGATTGTGGCGCGGATGCCGGGCCGGTAATACCGAATCCGCGCGAATGCTCGCGGGTCGCCGTGATGCTGCTCCGCATTCATGGTGATGGGTCTGTCTGGCGCACCCATCACGACCGTGCTGGCACGCACCATTCCCCTCACCCTGCACGGCCGTGCTGGCACTCACCATTCCCCCTCCCGTCATCCTGAGCAGAGCGAAGGATCCCCGTGCGAAGCACATCCACAGGCGCGAGGGCGTCCCGTTCTGCCCTGCGGGCAGCGGCTTCGCCGGGGGATCCTTCCCTGCGGTCAGGATGACAGGGGAGATGAGATCCGGATGAAGGCTCGCGGGGCGCCGTGATGCTGCTCCGCAGCATGTCTCGGGCACAGGACCCGAGACTACGGTTGTGCGCTGACCCGCGATTGATCTTCCGGATTCGGCCATGCGCCCCTACGTGGACGTGCTTCTGTGTGTTATCGCCGCTGTCCGATGCGGGCTTCGCCGATGCGGAAAGCTTCCTGCCAGACGGTGCGGATTTCGATGCCGTGTTCGCGGGCGATGCGCAGGCAGTCATCGTATTCCGGCACGATGTCGATGGTGCGGCCGTTCCAGATGCGATGTTTGATTCGGATATCGCCCCAGCGGGTGGTGACCGCCTCGACGATCCGCGCCGCCTTGGTGCGGTCGATCGGGATGACCCGGATGCCGAGCGTCGACGTGTTCTCGATCATCGCCGATTCCAGCTCCTGACGGCGCGATGCCGGGGCGAGAACGCTGAGCTGGGTGGCGGGGCGACCCTTTTTCATCGTGATCGGCGTCGTCCATGCGTCCAGCGCACCGTGCTCGAAGAGACGCTCCAGCGCCAGCTCGAGGAACTGGGGATTCATGTCGTCGAGGTTCGTCTCGAGAAGAATCTCGCCGTCAGCTCCGGCGAGATCGCCGTGAACTTCGCCGATCCAGACTCGAAGCGCGTTCGGCCACGGCAGCTCCTTCTGGCCGAAGCCATACCCGATGGTTGCCGGCGCGAACGAGGGCTGATCGAAGGTCGCCAGCGTCGTCAGGATCGCCGCTCCGGTCGGGGTGAGGAGTTCGGCCGGGTTGTCGCTCATCCGCGCGGCCGGTTTCGCGACTGGAGCATTCGCATCGGCGATCAGCTCCAGCGTGGCGGGCGCGGGAACCGGGATCGTGCCATGAGCGCTTTGGGCGAAGCCGTGCCCGAGCTGGAACGGGGCGCAGGTGATCGCCTCGACGCCGAGCAGAGAAAACCCAATACACGCGCCGCAGATATCGACGATTGCATCGATGCCGCCGACCTCGTGAAAATGAACGTGATCCGGTGTCGAGTTGTGGATTTTCGCTTCCGCAACGGCCAGCCGCTCGAAGATCTGGAGCGTGGCGGCCTTTACCGTATCGTCGAGAAGGGAATCTTCGATCAGGGTACGGATATCGGACCAGGTACGGGAATGAACGTCGTCGATGACGTCGACTGTGACGCGGGTGCCGTGGATGCCATGCTGCCCGGCGCGTTCCGCGCGGACGCGATAGCCCTCGATCTGCAGCTTGCTCAACTCGGTCGTGATGCCGGTGAGTGGCACCCCGGCATCGACGAGAGCGCCGAGGATCATGTCGCCAGAGGCGCCGGAGAATGGGTCGAAGTGCGCGATTTTCATTGCAACAGGCGCTCCTTGGGAATTCCGGTTAGCCACCATGACGATGGGAGCGGGCGGTCAGATACACTATCAGTACAGCATACCCGTGGGCCGCAGTAATGCGTTGCTTGAAGAACGCGGTCAGGGTATTGCGACCGGAGGTGTTTCATGAGCTTCAACCCCTACACATCCGACGGATGGTGGGATCGCACACGAATGATGCGGTACATCTTTGCCGCGGGCGTGATTCTCGGTATATTCATCGGGTGGTTTTTCCACGGGCTGATCTCGATGGCGATCCAGTTCGGCGTCGTCATCGTCCTGCTGCTTCCGCTCGCGGTTCTCGGCTACATGTGGTGGCGCTCGACGCGCCAGCGTGGCCGGGGGCAGTCGCGAATGACGGTAATGCGCTGGGATAGCGGCCAGTTCCCGCCGTACGGGAACGATATGGCCACGGATCAGGTCGGCCGCGTTCGTTTCGATCGGGACGACGTCATTGACGTCGAGGATCGGACGTAGACACGTTCGTGTTTTACCAGCGACGGTGCTGTTCACCGCCCGGTTGAACACCCGATGACGGGCGGGGGTCCGTCAAGGAGCATCGTCGCTGACTCTCTTCATTACCCTCTTAATCAGTATGTTCGCTGTCGGTTGCCTCATCGGCTTTATCGGTGCCGGGGGCGCCGGTGTCACCGTATCGATCCTGACGATCGGTTTCGGGCTCCCGATTCATACCGCCGTCGGCACCGCCCTGGCGGCGATGGTTTTCACGACCCTGGCTGGCTCGATCTCCCATTTCCGCGAGGGAAATGTCTCGATTCCGCCAGCTCTGGTAATCGGCGGGGCGGGAATGACCGGCGCGATCATTGGCGCGGATCTCAGCCAGGGGATTCCCGAGCACATCCTGCAGCCAATGGCCGGCTTCGCCCTCTGGTTCCTGGCGTTCCTGGTCTGGCTGCGAATCCGGATGCGCACGCGCCTGCGATCGGTGAGCGAGGATGAGCCACGCCGGCCGCTGACTCCAGCGCAGTACGCCGGTGGCGCCGGGATGGGAGTGTTCGGCGGGATCGGATCGGCTTTCTTCGGCGTCGGGATGGCGCCGTTCATCCAGCTCGGGATGTTGACGGTGATGCGGCAATCGCTGATCCGATCGGTCGGCTCGACGATGGCGGCGCTGACGTTGATCAGCCTGAGCGGGAGCCTGGCGCTGGCGCGGCATGGCGATGTCTCGTTGTTCTACCTTGTCGGTGTCATGATCGGGATGACGGCTGGCTCGTATGTCGGGGCGAAGTTCACCCGGCGGGCGCCGGTCGGGTTGCTGCGCACGGCGATCGTGGCGGTGCCGTTCGTCGGCGGGATTCCGTTGATCTTCTTTTAGGATGATGGTCCTGTCGCGAAGATGATCACGATCACGCTCATTTCTCCCGAGTACTGGTCAGCATGTCCGTGATGCGGAAGGGCGCTGGAGAATGCTGCGCCGTCATTCTCTATACGCATCGAGAGGGATGGGATCCGCCAGCGGCAGCGCTGCGGAGAGACCGGCGCTGCGGGCGCCGGGGGGATTCCCCCGGCGTTCGGGATGACAAGGGGGCGTTCGGAGTGACGAGTCGGTTGCCTAAAGCGAATCGCACAATGGTTGAGATGGTCACGTGGTGATCGACCCATTCGCTGCGCTCAGGGCAGGCTCGGGAGTCGATGGGCGGCAACGGGGCCGCGTTCGCTTTTCGGCCGCTCACGCGACCTCACCCCACCTCCTGGGACCGCCCGCCCCTCCACCTGACAGGGTGGGCCTCGCAACCTTCCTGCAAACCGCTCTAAATGACCGAACTGATGGGTGTGATACGCCGGTGGACAGGATGACGACCCCGGTCGTGCAGATTTGCATGCACGTTCACCCGATGCCGGTACAATAGGGGATGAGGCGGCTGCGCCGGTGTGGCGTGGCTGCGCGATTGATGAACCTGTACGGAGGTACGACCTTCCCATGGCCGTTGAATTCAACAAGGACGATATCTACGAGGGGTTGAAGAACGTCTACGATCCGGAGATCGGGATCAATGTCGTCGACCTCGGACTCGTCTACGACGCCGATATCGATGAGACGGGCGATGTGCTCGTGACCATGACCCTGACATCGCTGGGATGCCCGCTGGGGCCGGTGATCATGCAGGAAGTCAACAATGCGCTGAAGGACCTTCCCGGTATCGGTGATACCGACGTGAAGCTTGTCTGGAGTCCGCCCTGGACGCCGGAAATGATGTCCGATGAGGCGAAGGACGAGCTGGGAATCTGGTAATTGGCGTGCCTGCAGGTAGTACCGGACCGACGTACCCGGTGCTACCTGCACGATGCGTGGAAGATGCCTGTCTGGCCGCTGGCCCCGGAAACAACGTCTGGTGCTGTCGGGTGGCGACACGCTGTGGTTGCCCGTCTCGCTTCGCGCAGGATTCTTCGCTTCGCTCAGAATGACGAGGTTTTTCTCGATCGGATGGTTCGGATCACGAGGGTAGGGCAACGGTGAAACAGAGTCGACAACCTGCCCTGCTGGTGCTGGTGATCGTGGCCATCGTCGTGATTGGCTGGGGCGGAGCATCGCTGAGACCCGCCAAGGGAGATCAGCCCACTGCGGTCGCCCTGGTTGAGACACCGGTGACGATCCCGCCAACACCGACTCCGACGTTGGCGGTCCAGACGCCGGTCCCGACCGCGACAACGGCGCCGACTCCGGAACCGACGATGCCTCCGACTCCCTCGCCAACAATTCCCCCCACACCGGAAGAGACGCCCAGACCGGTCGCCCCGCCGAATCCCTACGATCAGTCTTTCATCATCGAACGTGGTGAGTCGGGCCGGCGGGAGATCGCGATCACCTTCGATGCCGGGGAGGGAACCGGTGCCGTCGGCGAAATGCTCGACTTCCTGAAAGAGAACAACGTCAAGGTGAGTTTCGGCATCACGGGCAACTGGGCGCGGGAGAATCCCGAGCTGTTGCAGCGGATGGTGGATGAGGGGCACATGCTCTTCAGCCACAGCGATACGCACCTGTCATGGACGGGTGTTTCGACGGGGCTGGACCCGATTCCGGACGACGTGCGGATCTCCGAGCTCGACGGAGCGGAGCAGGCTGTCCTCGATATCACCGGGTACGAGATGAAGCCGTTCTTCCGTCCACCGTACGGGGATTACGATCTCGACGGGCTGAAATTGTTGAAGCAGCAGGGCTACGAGTACACCGTCTGGTGGACCTGCGACAGTTTCGGATGGCAGGGAGCGACGGCGGAAGAGGTGATGGAGCGTTGCGGCCCGGATTCCGATCTCGGAGGCCCCGGGGGGATCATCCTGATGCATGTGACGCAGGAGGAGGATTACCGGGCGCTGAAGATGCTGGTGGATGCCTACCGCGCAGACGGGTATGACTTCGTCACCATCGAGCAGTTGATCCAGCCGTAAGCAGTTTGCAAGAAAGCCGATTCGTAGGGGCGGACTCTTATGTCCGCCCTGTGTTGCGGCCGAAGGGCGGACATAAGAGTCCGCCCCTACGAATGACGCGATTGCGCCGTATCACACTGAATCCGGATGCATGCTCGCGGGTCTCCGTGATGCCGCTCTGCGGCATGTCCCGGGCACAGGACCCGGGACTACGGTGGCGTGCGCTGACCCGCGAGCATTCATAGGTATGAGCAGGTCTCGGGCACAGGACCCGGGACGACGGGGTTCGCACCGGCGACGATCCACCACAGTTCATCCGGAGTTCGGGTTATATCTGCTTCAGGGCGTCTTCAATGTCCTGAAGCAACGCGGTGGAGATGCCGTAGCTGCTGGGGAAGAAGTAGTCGCTTGTATAGAAGTGATTGGCCGTGATGGCGGGCAGGCCGGTGAACGCAGGCTGCGCCATGAGCGGCTCCTTGTTCTCGGTTGGGGCGAGCAGGACATCCGTGTCTTTCAGGATGTCGAACCGCTCGGTCGAGTATTCCACGAAGCCAAGATCCTGGTCGGCCGCCGCTTTGAGCTGGATGCCGGTCTCGGTCACCACCTCGCCGTGCGATGACGTGGCACCGTAGAGATACCATTTCCCCGAATCCGTGCCGCCGCTGATGATGTCCCAGCGCAAGGATGCGATGACATCCGCGTAGGTGGACTTGATCGTTTCCACCTGCGATTCGTAGGCGTTGCGCAACGCGGTCAGCTCCTCGCTTTTTCCAACGGCTTCGGCACTCAGGGTGGCTTCCTCGCGCCAGTTTCCGGCGGCGCGGGTCCATTCCGCGATGACCGTCGGGGCGATACGTGGCAACAACTCGTACGCCGGATTCTGCATCGACGGATCGGTCCAGTCGCTGCCCACGATGAGGTCGGGTTCCAGGCTGGTGATCAGCTCGACATCCAGTTCCCCGGCTGCGCTTTCGATGATCGGGATGTCGGTGGGATCCGGGGTGCCCGGAGCCAGTTTCGGCAGGTAATTGGTGCGCCCAACCGGCATGATACCGATTTCGAGGAGCGTCACGGCTGAGGGGAAGCTGATCGCGACGACGCGTTGCGGGTTCTCAGGGACCGTCACCGGGCCGTGAATGGTTTCCACCACGCGGGCGGCGCCAGCCGAGGGTGAGGCGCTGGCGGCCGGAGTGGATGCCTGGGCGGCGACGGACGACGCGATGCCGACCTGCGCGAAAACCGATGCCGCGACTGCGGTAAACCGACGACGAGACCATGTGCCCACGCTGGCATCACCATGCGTGGGGGCTGATGTGGAGTCTTGCATAGTTCCCCTTCATTCCTTCGTTTTGGAGGAGACATTCCTCCGACCCGTTTTGACGCTCGTATATCATACTCACCAGGTCGGATATGCGTAAGGTCCACGTCACGGTTATTCACAAATCAGGCCCGGGAGGACATTCCTGCGCCGGGAGCCGGGATATGCGTCTCCCTACCGTGCGTATTCCTTCAGGAAGGGGACCGCGGCGGCGAGGAAGGCATCTTTCGAGGAACGGTGCAGGGTGTGGCCACCGCCGGGGATGCGGATGGTCCGCGCGTTCGGGAGCCGGTGCGGCAGGGTGGCGATGTCGTTCGAATGCACCATGCTGCCGGTCTGGATGTCGCCGTGGATGAGGAGGACCGGTGACTGGATACCTTCGATCTCGGTGATGCGGTCGGCGCCGTCGTTGGACATCGAGTCGTCCATGAGCTCCTGGAAAACGGCGCGTTTCGTGTTCGTCATCGCATGGGCGCGGGATTCCACTATCTCACGCGGCCAGTCCGGGTTCTCGCTCGCGTAATACGCGACAAGGTCGTCGTAGGGCATGGCATTGAGTTTCAGCCAGCCTTCGAAGGCGGGGCGAAAGTCCTCGCCGCTGCGAAGAGGCGAGTCCTCGATGACCAGCGCTTTTGCCTGGTCCGGGTGTTTCGCGGCCCACCAGAGGGTGAGGATGCCGCCGAGCGAGTGGCCGACGATCAGCGGACGATCCATGCCGAGCGCGGGGAGCAGGGCATCGATATCGGCGATGTAGTCGTCGTAGAGATAGCCGGAATCCGGCTTGCCGGAGTCACCATGTCCACGCAGGTCGAAAGTGACCGGGGAGAAATCCCGGGCGAGATCGTCGATGATCGGATCCCAGCCGTGACCGCTGCTGCCGATACCATGGACGAGCAGAAGGCGTGGGCCATTGCCGTCGTACGTGGTGACGTGCAGGGCGACATCGCCGGTGTCGATTGTTCGCGTTGTTGATGGTGTGGTTGGTGGCATGGGCAGGAGTCTCCGACGTTTGGAAAGCGTGCTCGTACGGGCGATGCTCGTCATCGCCTTCCTGATGCGACACCTGGGGCGATGACGAGCATCGCCCGTACGATAGGTGTTTCTCCAACCTTACGGCAATGGCGCCGGCGTTCTGATGAAGTTATGGCGGTTTCGCGATACAATGCACCCAACAGTGTGCGGACGTGGCCCCCGGCATGCGATGACATCGCATGGACCGGGATAGCGCGTGCGCATTCGCCGTGAATCTTTCCGCGGATCGGTGGCCACCAGCCGGACCGGGGACGCTGCGAACCACGTATCAGGTGGGTGGTATGGAGGCAGGAGCCGGTATGAACCGATTGAACCGACGACGATTTTTGGCGCTCTCTTCGGCGGGCGCGGCCAGCGCAGTGCTGGTGGCGTGCGGAAACCCGAAACCCTCGGCCGAGCAGGTCAACCCGACGCAGATTCCTGATGTCGCGGGAGCGCCGCCGACGTTGGCTCCGATCACGTCCACGCCGAATTCCAGCGCATCGGGTGGGGAGACCTCCGGCGGTGGAGAACAGGCATCCGGTGGTGGTGCGAATGAAGTGAACCTGCTGGCCGAGGACATCAAGTTCGACAAGACGGAATTCTCGATCGCGCCGGGCGGCAAGATTACACTCGAGAACAAGGGCCAACTCGAGCATGACTTCGCGGTCGACGACTGGGGTGGTGTCCTGATCGGCCCGCTGCAGGCGGGGGAGTCCGGCGAAACGACGGTTCCCGATGACGCCAATCCTGGCGATACGTTTACGTACTACTGCTCCATTCCGGGTCACGAAGCGGCCGGCATGAAGGGCACGCTGACCATCGCCGAGGCTGGCGCCGGAGGTGGCGAGGAAGGGGCGACGGCCGAAGCGAGCGGTGGTGGCGCCGAGACGGTTGATTTGAAGGCCGAGGACATCAAGTTCGACAAGACCGAGTTCTCCATCGCACCGGGCGGGACCATTAATCTCTCCAATGAAGGACAACTGGAACACGACTTCGCCGTTGATGACTGGGGCGGTGTGGTTATTGGCCCGTTGAGCTCTGGCGAAAGCGGCAGTTTCACTGTGCCGGACGACGCCACGCCGGGCGATACATTCGATTACTACTGCTCGATTCCAGGTCATGAAGCGGCCGGGATGAAGGGCACGCTGACCATTGCCGAGGCCGGTTCTGGCGGTGGCGGTGAAGAGACGACACCAGAGGAGACCGAAGAGGCCACCGCCGCTGCCGCCAGCGAGGGTGGTGAGGCTGGAGCCTCGTCGGTCGACCTGGAGGCGTTCGATATCGGGTTCAAGCCGACCGAGTTCACTGTGGCGCCGGGTGGCACCATCAACCTGAACAACACCGGCGTGCTGGAGCACGATTTCGCGGTGGACGACTGGGGCGGCGTGAAGATCGGGCCGCTCAGCGGTGGCGAATCCGGCAGCTTCACGCTGACCGACGACATCGCGCCGGGTGAGTACGACTTCTACTGCTCGATTCCGGGGCACGAAGCCGCTGGCATGAAGGGGACGGTGACCGTCTCGGCCGGTGGCGGTGGGGCCGCAAGCGATCAGGGGACATCTGAAGCGACGGCCACCGGTGAGGCGACGGCAGCGGCCTCCCCGGCTGCAACGCCAGCGGCGGCTCAAGGTGGCGGTGAAGGTGCGACCGAGGTGAAGCTCGAGGCGTTCGACCTTGGCTTCGATCCGAAGGAGTTCACGGTCGCGGCCGGTGGTAAGATCACGCTCGAAAACACCGGCGTTCTGGAGCACGATCTCGCGGTCGACGACTGGGGCGGTATCGTGATCGACAAGCTCCAGGGTGGGGAATCCGGCGACTACACCGTTCCCGCTGATGCGAAGAGCGGCGAGACGTTCGACTTCTACTGCTCGATCCCGGGCCACAAGGAAGCTGGCATGGTTGGTAAGCTGACCATCGCCTAGGCTTCGTGCCTGATGACAAAACGCGCCCCGGTGGGAATCCGCCGGGGCGCGTTTTTGTATCCCCGACGGTCAGTATCTTGCGTGATTCATTGCATGACTTTCCGGAATCCGACGCGATCCGGAGCCGACGTTGATCCGGGCAGCCATGCCTGGAGGAGGACACGTGAAGCATGAACCTGACGATCTATTCCAGCCTGCAAGAGATGACCGGGCGGCTCGATGGTGCGCTCAAGATACGCGATGACGGGGTCGACGTCCTCGACCCGAACGTCATCCGCGCCGAGTTGATCGACGAGCTGGTTTCGACCGCAGTCTTCGGTGAAGGCGATGTCCGCGATGCCGCGCGGTGGGTGATCCGGGTGATCGCGCCGGAGATGGGCGCCTGGCCGGCGTCGATCCAGGACTTGTACATGGCGTCGGCGCGTGGTGAGTATCACAACATTACGACGCCCGCGATCAACCTGCGGATGCTGACCTACGATATGGCGCAGCGCGTCTTCCGGGCGGCAAAGGCGACGGAGACGAAGCAGATCCTGCTGGAGCTGGCGCGCTCCGAGATGGGATATACGGACCAACGCCCGGCCGAGTACGCGAGTAGTGTGCTGGGGGCGGCGATCCGCGAAGGCTGGAACGGTCCTGTGATGATTCAGGGAGACCATTACCAGGCGAATGCGAAGGCCTACGCCAAGGATCCGGATGCGGAGATCGGAGCGGTACGCGATCTCGCGATCGAGGCGTTGAAGGCAGGGTACGGCAATATCGATATCGACTCCTCGACACTGGTCGATCTCTCCTACGAGAGGCTGATCGACCAGCAGAAGCTGAACTCGAGACATACCGCCGAGCTCACCAAGGCGATCCGGGATCATGAGCCCGATGGCTGGACGATTTCCATCGGAGGCGAGATCGGCGAGGTCGGCAAGGAGAACAGCACCGTCGAGGACCTGGATGCCTTCATGGAGGGGTATGAGGCGGAGCTCGACCGGATCGGAAACGAGATCGGCGGAGATATCGAGGATATCACCGGCATCAGCAAGATCAGCGTCCAGACCGGGACGAGTCACGGCGGGATCGTCTTGCCGGATGGCTCGATCAAGGAGGTCTCGGTCGATTTCGAGACGCTGGCCAAGCTCTCCGAGGCGGCGAAACGGTACGGTATGGGCGGAGCGGTGCAGCACGGTGCATCGACCTTGCCGGAGAGCGCTTTCCACAAGTTCGCGGAGGCAGATGCCGTCGAAGTGCATTTGGCGACGGCGTTCCAAAATGCAATTTTCGATAGCGCGGCGTTCCCCGACGATTTGAAGCGCGAGATGTACGCGTGGCTGGACGTGAACCGGGCATCCGAGCGAAAGGACGGTCAGACGGACGAGCAGTTCTACTACACCACGCGGAAGCGGGCGAGCGGTCCGTTCAAGCGAAACCTGTGGGAGCTGCCGGATGAGGTCCGTGACGAGATGCTGGGGGATCTCCAGCCGAAGTTCGAGCTGATCATGCAGAAACTCAACGTGGCCGGAAACGGGGAGCTGGTCGACAGGTACGTCACGCGGATGGATGTCGATGTGCCGGCTCCGGATGCCGTGCGGACATTTGTGAAGGCGGGGTAAGGTCCGCGTTTGAGGACTCGGGTCTCCTCGGTCTGCAGTGTTCTTTGTGCCATAACTTTCACTGTCTGTGCGCTCAAACGCTCGGCCAATGTGCGCCCAGCCACCTGTCATCCTGGGTTTGGTGAGAAATCCCCAGCGAAGTCGGTTCCCGAAGGGCACAATCTCGCCAATTGCGCATTGTGCTTCGCACGGGGATCCTTCGCTGCGCTCAGGATGACGGTCCTGGTTAGTGGCTCGGCGTGCATCCTGCAGAAGCGGTGGCACCAATAGTCGCAGTGGTTGATGGGTGGCGGGAGTTGCGACGCCCTTCATCCTGGTAGCACTGGACCGTAGTGCCCGGTGTGGCGTGAGTTGCCACACCCTTCATGTTGGTAGCACCGGGCCGGAGTGTCCGGTGTCCCCCCAGCGACCTACCGTCCCATGATCCACACACCGACCACTTCGGGTCGGTGCTACCGGTGCGAAGGGTTGCGGTTTCATCGGATCGATGTCCGTGCGGTCACGGTGAAGCTCGAGCCGAGGAGCGGGACGGGGCGCTGGTCGTCCCGTCTTTCCATGCGGGAGCGGAGGGAGTGGAGTCGGCGCTCGGTGTCGCGTTGGCCGAGGAGCATGTTCCCGACGACGAGACCGGCGAGTTGCGGGATTTCGGGCAATCCGGTGCCGACGCGGCGAATGGACGCCGCTTTCAGACCAGCCGTGTCGAGCATGCGTTCGATGTCGCTTCGCTTGTAATGGCGGTGCCAGCCAGTCGGGAGCGTGTCGTCTGGTTCCTGTCCCCGGCCGATGATATCGACGGCGTACCGGTAGGTGTTGCGGGCGTCGATCCACGCGAGGGGACCGTCGGCGGGCACCGTGAAACGGATCTCGCCGACGGGAACCAGGATGCGGCGACACTCCCGCAGCCAGGCTTCCTCATCGATAACTCGCGCGACGACGCGATCGAGATCGATAGAGGCGACGGATGTGTCCGGTAAGGGTAGCCGCGGGCGCTCGTTGTCGGTGGTGAAGCTGGCGAAGCGCGTTCCGTCTTCCGTGCAGAAATGGATGGTCGGGCATCGCTCGCGGGTTTTCTGCCAATCGGTCTCGGTGCTGAGCTCGATGGTCGTATGGAGCGAGATGGGGGCTTGATCTGGCATCCGGTTCCTCGTGGTCGGTCTTGTCCTTGCGGGAGATGGGAGAATGAAGGCAGATTGCCGAAATGAGCCCCGCTCCTCTTTCGTATACCGTGATTGTGGCGTGGGGTGCAAGCGAGCGGGAACTGTTTCTCTCCTGATTTCATGTGCTTCGCATCGGGATTCATCGTTTCGCTCCGGATAACGGGATGCGTCGGGCCGCCGATGACCTGACAACCACCCCTCCGTATCCTCGCAAGAAAGGCCGCTCTGATGGAAATGATGTCGCTGCACCCCTTCGATCCGGAGGTCGCCGGCAGGTATGTCGCCGCAGTGAAGGGCGAGGCTGAGCCGGACGCCGCATGGCGATCGTGGTGGACGCCGTCGCTCCGGGAGGCAGTCGGCGAAATGGCATCCGGGAACGAATCGGCGTCCAATCGGCTGACGCTCGGGCTGGCGTGGGCGCTGGCATCGGAGTACCCATCGTTCACGCAGATGGGGTTCAGCCTGACGACGTGGGAAGCACGGGTAGACCGGGGGATCGGGATGCTGATGCGGCCGCCGTCCCGGTTGTTCGTGGATGCCGGGCTGGAACGCAGCGCCGTGCTGTCGATGCCGATCCGGCTGGACATGATGGGTGGCGGCATGATGGGTGGGGCCTATGTCCCGGCCCAATCGATGGCCAGGCTGGCCGAGGTGACCGATTCGCATCTGGAGCGGATGGCGAAACGCCTGCACGACGCGGAGAACGATCCGTACGCCGTGCTGGACCTGATGCAGAGGGCGATTTCCTACGCCCGCGAGCAAGGGCTCGGCTTGTACGAGGCTCAGGACGCGATCGGTACGGCGTCTGTGCCGGGGCTGCGTTTGGTCGAGGCCTCGGACCGAAAGCGGATGGATCCTGTTCTGCGCGAGCGGATCAGGGCCGCGATCGAGGCGGAGAAGAGGAACCGCGGTTTCTTTTCGCGGTTCTTCCGGAAGGAATAGGATGTTGTTCCCGGCTATGTGTGCTACCCAATCCACCGCCCGTTCGCGATAGAGGAGACCTCCGACCAGGACCATCATGCGCATAGCGAAGGAGAAGGGCCGCCCTTCGGGCGTTTTGACGTGCTTCGCACGGGGATCCTTCCCTGCGGTCAGGATGACAGGTTAGGCGGTCATCCGCCCCTCCACCCGTCCGTGATGAGCCCCACACCCTTTCCCTGTCATCCCGAGCCGATGAGACGCCCCAAAGGCGTCGAATCGTGTCGAGGGATCCTTGTCTCTGGCCACCACGGCGGTGTGCGGGAGCAAAGATCCCTCGACATCCTTCACATGCGTTCAGGACTCGGCGACTCCGTCACCTCACGGGCTCGGGATGATAGGGAAAGGGTCACGAGATCAGGATGACGGTGGGGGCTCATCGACTTGGGATGACAGAATGTTGATAGGAAATGACCGTCGTCCTGACCGGAGGAACGGGGTCGCGCTCGTTTTTTCGGCCGCGGTGCCATCGCACCCCACCAGCCTTCGGATCATCCGCCCCGACGTGCGCGGGGCGTGGACCGTGTCAACCTTCCTGCAATTCACTGTAGTTCCCGGCTCCAAACAGATCTTTAACGTTGACAAGACCCGACTAAAGTTGTTACTATCTTTGGTGTTAGCACTCTGGAAAGAAGAGTGCTAATCGGCAGGAGTTGGGACGATTTTGGACACCATGCAACCAGAGCGCGATGAGCAGAGGTTGACGGAGCGGCAGCAAACCGTTCTGCGCTTGCTGATTCGTGAATATGTCAGCACCGGTCGACCCGTGGGGTCGAAAACGCTGGCGAACCAGTTTCCTGTGGCCGTTTCATCGGCGACGTTGCGGAACGAGATGGTTGCGCTCGAGGAGATCGGGTTCCTTCAGCAACCCCATACATCGGGCGGACGTGTGCCAACCGATCGCGGGTATCGCTACTACGTCCATCATTTGATGGAGCATCCCGAGCTTTCCTCAGGTGACCAGATCATGATCCGCCACCAGTTTCGACAGGTGGAGGCACAGCTCGATTCCTGGATCGACTTCGCGGCGTCCGTGCTTGCGGAAACCGCGGGGAACGTCTCGATCGTCACCGCTCCACGCTCGGTCGTGGCCCGGTTGCGGCATTTCGAGTTGATCTCGCTGCAGCCGCGACTGGCCTTGCTGATCCTGGTCACGCAGGAAAGCGCGGTGCGCCAAATGATGGTGCACCTGCCGGAAGATGTCGATCAGGCAACGCTGAGCCAGATGACCGATGCGATGGTGCCCATTGTGCGAGGGTTGGGCGCGGACGAGGTCGAGCGACGCAAAACCGGTTCGATGGGACTCGCGACCGATGTCCTGGAGCATATTGCGACAGGGTTGAGGGACATGGGATCCGTCGAGCATACGCAAATCCGCCACTCGGGGCTGGAGAACATTCTCGGCCAGCCGGAGTTCGCGGGAGCGGAGGGATACAGCGTTCTGGAGCTGCTCCGGGGCACATCCATCCTCGGTGCATTGTTGCCCCAGATGACGGTCGATGACGACGTGCAGGTCTTTATCGGGGACGAGAATCCTGCGGATTCCTTGCGGCGCTTCGGCGTCGTGATGGCGACCTACGGGGTTCACGACGAAGTTACCGGTCTGTTGGGCGTCCTTGGTCCGACCCGGATGTCGTACTGGCGGTCGATTTCGTCGGTGCGGTATATGGCGCGGCTGATGAGCGACCTGATGGAAGATTTGTACTCATCACATTGAAGGTAGAAACACAGGACTATCGGATTTTGAGCTGGCGCCGGGGCCTGTGTCCGGCGGCAGGGAGGCGTTTGAATGGCCGAACAGAACAAAAACCGCGATCAGGAGATGGCGGACCAGGTTGATGACCAGGAAAACGAGAACATCGAAGAAGACGGAACCAGCGAGATGGAGAAGGTGATCGCCGAGCGGGACGACTATCTCGATCAGCTTCAGCGAAGCCGTGCGGAGTTCATCAACTTCCGCAAGCGGACCGAGCAGGAGCGCCAGCGTCTCGGGGAGCTGTTTACCGCGAATACGTTGTCGCAGTTTCTGCCGGTTCTGGATGATTTCCAGCGGGCGGTGAACGCGGTGCCCGAGGCCGACAAGGAGTCGGGCTGGGTGACCGGTATCACGATGATCGAGAAGAAATTCGAGGGCATTCTCGAGCGGGCCGGCGTTACCGCGATCGATGCATTGGGCCAACCGTTCGATCCGGCCGTTCATGAGGCGGTCGCGACGGAACCAGGCACGAGTGGCCAGATCGTCGTCGAGGTGTACCAGAAGGGTTACAAGCTCGGCGATACATTGCTGCGCGCCGCGATGGTGAAGACCGGCGATATCGCACCCGGCACCGAACAGGAAGAAACGAAGTTCGAGGCATAGAGAGAACCCGCCACATCACATCGGAGCCGCGTCACGCACGCGGTGCAAAAGGAGAACATGAACATGGGACGAACAATCGGTATTGACCTCGGAACCACGAACTCGGCGATGGCCACCATTGAGGGTGGCGAGCCGGTCGTGATCCCCAACGCGGAGGGCGAGCGCCTGACACCGTCGGTGGTGGCAGTCACCAACAGCGGCGAGCGGCTCGTCGGTCGCTTCGCGCGGCGCCAGGCGGTGACCAACCCGGAGAACACGATCTTCTCCGTCAAGCGCTTCATGGGGACGAAGTTCAACGATCCCTCCGTGGCGCGCGACAAGGAGCTCGTGCCCTACGCCGTGCAGGCTGCCCCGAACGGCGACGTGCAGGTGAAGATGGGCGACAAGTGGTACAGCCCGCCGGAAGTCTCGGCGATGATCCTCCAGAAATTGAAGACCGATGCCGAAGCCTACCTCGGTGAGACGGTCGACAAGGCGGTTGTCACCGTTCCTGCCTACTTCGACGATGCCCAGCGCCAGGCGACCAAGGATGCGGGTCGCATCGCCGGTCTCGAAGTGCTCCGCATCATCAACGAGCCGACGGCTTCCGCGCTGGCCTACGGTCTTGAGAAGAAGGGCGAGGAGAAGGTTGCCGTCTACGACCTCGGCGGCGGTACCTACGATATCTCCATCCTCGATCTCTCCGAAGGCGTGTTCCAGGTTCTTGCGACCAACGGCGACACGCACCTCGGCGGTGACGACTTCGACCAGGTGATCATCGACTGGCTGGCCGACGAGTTCCAGAAGCAGGAGGGCATCGACCTCCGCAAGGACCGGATGGCTCTCCAGCGTCTGAAGGAAGCCGCCGAGAAGGCGAAGATCGAGTTGTCGAGCACGCAGCAGACCGACGTCAATCTGCCGTTCATCACGGCGGATGCCAGCGGTCCGAAGCACCTGAACGTGACGCTGAGCCGCTCCAAGCTGGAGTCGCTGGTGGCGCCATTGATCAACCGGACCAAGGCGCCGATGGAAGCCGCGTTGAAGGACGCGGGGCTTGCCAAGAGCGAGATCAACGAGGCGTTGCTTGTTGGTGGCCAGACGCGTATGCCGGCAGTGCAGTCGACGGTCAAGGACTTCTTCGGCAAGGAGCCGCACAAGGGCATCAACCCGGATGAGGTGGTCGCCATTGGCGCCGCGATCCAGGGCGGCGTGCTCGGCGGCGATGTCAAGGACATCCTGCTGCTGGACGTCACTCCGCTGACGCTTTCGATCGAGACGCTGGGCGGCGTCGCGACACCGCTGATCGAGCGGAACACGACGATTCCGGCGCGCAAGAGCCAGAGCTTCACGACCGCGTCGGACAGCCAGCCGCAAGTCGAGATCAACGTCCTGCAGGGCGAGCGCCCGATGGCGGCGGACAACAAGAGCCTCGGCCGGTTCATCCTGGATGGTATTCCGCCGGCACCGCGCGGTGTGCCGAAGATCGAGGTGACGTTCGACATCGATGCCAACGGTATCCTGAACGTCTCGGCGAAGGACACCGCGACGAGTAAGGAGCAGAAGATCACGATCACCGGCTCCTCCGGACTTTCCGAGGACGAGGTCCAGCGGATGGTCAACGAGGCCGAGCAGCACGCCGGCGAGGATGCCAAGCGTCGCGAGTCGATCGAGACCCGTAACACCGCCGAGAGCATGATGTTCCAGGCGGAGCAGCTCGTGAAGGAGAACGGCGACAAGATTCCGGCGGATATGAAGTCGGACCTGGAGTCGAAGATCGCCGATCTCAAGGATGTGCTCGAGAACGACCGTGAGAACATCGACCGCATCAAGCCGGCAGCGGATGCGCTGACCGAAAGCCTGCAGAAGGCGGGCGCGGCGATGTACCAGGCGGCCGGTGGCGCCGAGGGTGGCCCGGATATGGGCGACATGGGCGGCGGCTTCCCGGGCGGTGAGGCTGGCGGAGCCCAGGCCGAGGACGAGTCCACGGTCGAGGGAGAGTTCCGCGAGGTCAACGAGGACGAGAACAAGTAGTCGAATCCGGTGCGGGCGATCGACGGCGATCGTCCGGGCTGAAGGCGAAACGGGCGGGTGGATTATTCCATCCGCCCGTTTTTGCGACTGGAAAGCGGTCAGGGAATGTCCGGCGAGCGTGTTATCGTGGCGGCCACGGTGCGTGATCCATGCACAACGCGACGGAGCGACGGAGCAGGATGCGATGGCTGATGATCTACGGGTGATTCTGGAAATCGGACCGAAGGGCAAGAAGGTCGTGGCGACCGCCTGGGATTGGCCGGGGTTGGAGCGAAACGGGAAGACGGCAGACGAGGCCCTGGCGAAGCTGGAGGCGTACCTGCCGCGGTACGCATCGGTCGCTGAACGGGCGCGGAAAGAGGGCGAGTTCGGCCAGCAATCGTCGATCAGGGTCGTCGAGGAGTATGCGGGAAACACCTCGACCGATTACTGGGGCATCTCCTGGGTATCCTGCAATCTGGATCATGAGCCGATGGCGGACGATGAATGGGAGCGTCGCCTGGCGTTGCTCCGGGCATGCTGGGCGGAGTTCGACGAGGTCGTGGCGCGGGTTTCGCCCGCCTTGCGGAAGGGACCCAGAGGCGGCGGTCGCGACCGGGACGAGATCATCAACCATGTGTTCGGCAATGAACGAATCCAGTTCGCGAAGAAGGTCGGGGTCCTGACTCCACCGGGCGTGATGCTCACGTCGGACGGTCTCCGGAACCATCGTGAGGCATTCATCGACGGCTTGCGGGAGTATCACGCGGAAGGGAAGAAGGTCGGCCGAACCTGGACGTTGAGCTATCTGCTACGGCACACGGCCTACCATGTGATGGATCACGCATGGGAGATGGAAGACAAGGATCTCACTGAGGAGCCTGGATGACGAAGCACAATCGCGTGGTAATCGAGACGGGCAGCAAGAAAGTCTTCGCATCGGCGATTGACTGGCCGGGGTGGAGTCGATCGGGCAAGACGGAGGAGCAGGCGCTGGAAATCCTGGCCGGGTATGTGGATCGATACCGGAACGTTGCGGACCTGGCCGGAGTGGACGGCCTGGATGCGTCGGATTTCGACATCGTCGAATACCAGACCGGGAGTGGTGCCACCGACTTCGGCGTCCCGGAGCACGTGGCGATGGTCGAGCACGAGCCGATGACCGACGTTGAATGCGAGCGTCAACTGAAGCTCCTGCGCGCGTGCTGGACGTATTTCGACGATGTCGCGGCTCGTGTTTCCGACGAGTTGCGAAAGGGACCGCGGGGCGGAGGCAGGAACCGGCAGAAGATCGTGTTCCATACGCTGGAAGCGGAACGATCCTACGCGCGGACGATCGGCGTGAAGACGCCGAAGGGCGGTATGGATTCGCCGCAAGGGTTGCGAGACCATCGGGATGCTGTCTGTGAGGCAGTGCGGGCGGTTAATGCAGCCGGCGAGGAGACGAAGTGGCCGGTGCGTTATTTCCTGCGACGAGCTGCCTGGCATGTGCTCGATCATGCGTGGGAGATGGAGGACAAGGATCTCACCGAATCGTCATAGAGATCGCCCACGTGAACGGGCCCATTGTGGCGGGATTGATATGGAATCCGCGTAAACAGTCGGGATGGTGCCGGTTATCAACACCCTACGGGTGCCGATCGGACGGACATAAGAGTCCGCCCCTACGTGCGACGTGCTAGCCATCCTGCGCTTCGGTTTAACGGATTGCAGACAGGTTGACATGGTGCGGTTGCTCAACACCCGCAGGGCGTCGAGAGGGCGGAGAGCCTGTGGCCATCCGCCCCTACGTGCGACGCGCGGGGGGCCGGGTTAGCCATTCTTCGCTTCGGTTTAGACGAATTGGCCCGGGAGTTTCAGCACATCGTGCAAATGTCGCACGATTCCCAGCGCGACATCGGTGCGGTTGTCGATCACCAGCGCCGAGATACTGACGTATGCGAGGCGGAGGTGGGCGATCTCGTATTCGTCGGCAACAATCCGGTCTGCCCGCATTCCCGCGATGTCGTAGTATCCGTCGACCCCGGCCCCTTCGACATACAGTTGCTCGTTGATGCGCTGGTAGGCGATGTCCGTCGTGTCGAAGATGCGGATCGTGCCGATATCTCCGATAAGCACTGCCCCGAAGACATCCCTCAGATCCCGGTCATTCCAGTCATTCCACGTTGAAACGTCCGGGGCTGAGCCGCCGTTGGCGCCGATCAGGAGTCCGTTCGTGACCGGCGTGTGTTCGAGATCGGTCAGGACGTGCAGGGGATGGGTTTGCGAGAGCTCGTAGGCCACGGTTCTCGTGATCAATTGTCGTGATTCACCGTGTGCCTGATCCGGTGTTGCCTGCTGCGCGCTGATCTTACGAGGGGTGAGACCTGCCAGAAACGAGAGCGAGGTGCCGGTACCTGCGGCCCTGAGCATGGTGCGGCGATCCAGCATTGGTACTTCTCCCTGTTCGTGTCGAATGACCTGAAGGGAGAACGCGGCCTGCCCGACGCCGGTTCCCTTCCATTCGTTGGGTCGTGGCAATCTTGCGCCCTACATCGTTGTGTTATTGACATTACTGTGTATGACACACTATAGTGTGAGCATGAATGAGAGCGATGCACTTGTCCAGTCGCAATTCCAGGAAATCCGGCGCGGATCGATCGTGATCGCCGTTCTCTCATTGATGCAGTCTCCCCAGTATGGATATGCGCTGCTGGAGGAGCTGAACGACGCGGGAATCGAGGTCGAGGCGAACACCCTGTACCCCCTGCTTCGCCGCCTGGAGAAGCAGGGATGGCTTTCGGCGGAGTGGACGACCGATGAGGCGCGACCCCGGAAGTACTACCGAACGAGCGACGAAGGAAAACGCGCTCTGGGGCTTTTGACGGACGAATGGCGAATGTTAACCGATCGCTTGATGAGACTGGTCGGTGACAGGAGCGAGACATGACGACGATGCTGAAGGAACGGTACATTGCCGCAGCCCTCGATCACGTGCCCGCTGAGCAGCGGGATGAGGTGCGGGCGGAGATCCGGGCGGCAATCGACGAAATGGTCGATCAGCGGATCGAGGCGGGCGAACCCGGGGATATCGCGACGGAGCATGTGCTCAACGAGCTGGGTGATCCGGCGAAGCTCGCGGCATCGTATCAGGATCGCCCGCGTTATCTGATCGGGCCGGGCTGGTATCCCGCGTACATCGCGTTCCTGAAGATGATCCTCGGGATCGTGCTGCCCCTGATCGTGGTCGTCACCCTCCTGGTCGGGCTCGCGGTGGACGACAAGTCGCTTTCCGGAGCCATTGGCGATGCGGTGGGCGCGGTTTTCACAACGGCGCTCCAGGTCGGCTTCTGGGTCACCCTCGGGTTCGCGGTTGCCGAACGGGTCGTCGGGCCGGAGATGCCGTCGAAGAACGAGGGGCGCTGGACGGTTGCTGACCTGCCGGAAGCGCCGAAGGCGAGACAGATCACGCTGGGCGGTGTGTTGCCGGATATCATCGCGATGATCGTGGTGGCCGTGCTGGCGTTACTTCAATCCGCGAAAGGCATCGGGATTATCGTCCGAAGTGGACCCGAATCCGCGATGGAGCTGCCACTGATCAATCCTGATCTGGGTTTGGGGTGGCAGATCGTCTTCTTCGCGCTCGTCGCGCTCTCGATCGTGGGACCGATTGCGCGGTATGTGACGGGATTCTGGACGAGGCGTGTCGTGCTGCTGGAGCTTGCGGATTCAGCTTTGTGGATCGCCTACATCCTCATCCTGGCGGTGAGCGTGCCGATCGTCAACCCGGAATTCGCGGAGCGCGTCGACGAGGGTGCGACGTGGTGGAAAACGGGTGACACGGCCAATATCGCAATCGCGATCGTGGTCATCCTGATCTCGGTGCAGACTGCATGGGAAGCGTGGCAAGGGTATCGGGAGTACCGTCGCGTGTACGAAGGCACCAGTGGTGGTCATCTGACCGCGCCGGCGTCAGATGATGGATGAGATGATGTTCGTGCGGATTTCATTTCGGCGAGTCTTGCGTCTTGTCGCGTTCCTTGTCGTCAGTGCGGCGTATCTCACGTTCGCGGTTCTGGTCATGCTCCTGATGCTCAAGTTGGGCGGGTGGTAAGCCGGATGCCGCTTCGCACCAATTGAGGACCGGTGTCTTCGTCCCGGGGATTCCCCCCATCGGTCGGAATGACGGGGTGATCGCGCGGTTGGGGTGTCCCGCATCCAGCAGGCCTCTACGAAATCGCGTGTTGCGTCTGTCGCGCGATCTCGAGCTCCTCGTCGGTCGGCACGACGAGCACGCAGGTGGGCGAATCGTCGGTGCTGATGCGGTGGATTCCATCGACGCGATCGGCATTGCGGCGCTCGTCGAGAACGATGCCGATGTGGTCGAGGCCCTCGATCGCTTTCCGGCGGACCTCGGCGGCGTTTTCACCCACACCGGCGGTGAAGATGACGGCATCGACCCGTCCGAGATGCGCGAGATAGGCGCCGATGTAGCTTTTGAGCCGGTAGCAGTAGACATCGAGTGCGAGTTTTGCCCGGGTCTCGCCGCGCTCCACCGAGGAGAGGACATCGCGGACATCGGAGGTCCCGGTCATGCCGAGCAGACCGCTGCGGTGGTTGAGCATATCGTCGAGCTGATCCGCCGTCATCCCAGCCTTGCGATTGAGATGGAAGAGGATTCCAGGGTCGATATTGCCGCTGCGGGTGCCCATCACCAGCCCCTCAAGGGGCGTCATCCCCATCGAGGTATCCACCGATGCGCCATTGCGAATTGCGCAGGCGGAAACACCGTTACCGATGTGGAGGACGATCGCGTTGAACCGGTCGTATGGAATCCCGAGGTGCTCCGCTGCCTTCTCTGAGACGTACTTGTGCGAGGTGCCGTGAAAGCCGTAGCGGCGGATGCGGTATTGATGCGCGATGTTGCTGTCGATCGCGTAGGTGTAGGCCTCTTCCGGCATCGTCTGGTGAAAGGCTGTGTCGAAGATCGCGACGTTCGGGATCTCCGGGAAGGTGCTGCGGGCGGCCCGAATACCGAGCAGGTTCGGTGGGTTGTGGAGCGGCGCGAGAGGGCTGATCTCCTCGATCGCCTGGATGACGGCGTCGTCGATGATCGTCGGGGCGACGAAGCGCGCGCCGCCCTGCACGACACGATGTCCGACCGCGACGATCGGGACCTCGTCCAGCTTCGGACCCCAAGTGTTGCAGGCGTCGGTCATTGCGCGGAAACCGGCGATGTGGTCGAGGATCGGACGTTCTTCACGGTGCTTTCCATCCGGACCGGTGTGAGTGACGATGCCGGTGCCCGTCCCGATGCGCTCGATGAGTCCCTTGGCGAGAACCTCCTCGTTCTCCATCTCGATGATCTGGTATTTGATGGATGACGAGCCGGAATTGACGACGAGGATGACGCTCATTGTGGGCGGTGCCTTTCGGAATATCGGTAGCACCGCGCCGCAGTGCGCGGTGAAAGGACACCGACCACTTCGGGTCGGTGCTACCGGATGAATTTCGGTTCCGCCGGTTCATCCTTCACCTTGGGCCTGGATGACGGTGATGGCGACGGTGTTGATGATGTCGTTGACGAGGGCGCCGCGCGAGAGATCGTTGATTGGTTTGCGGAGCCCTTGCAATACCGGGCCGATGGCGACCGCGCCTGCGCTGCGTTGGACGGCCTTGTATGTGTTGTTGCCGGTGTTGAGATCCGGGAAGATGAAGACCGTTGCATTGCCCGCGACCGGGGAATCCGGCATTTTGGCTTTTGCGACGGACGCTTCGGCGGCGGCGTCGTACTGCATCGGCCCATCGACGAGCAGGTCTGGCCGGCGCTCGTGAACGAGGCGGGTCGCCTCCCGGACGCGATCGACATCCTCTCCGGAGCCGGACGCCCCGGTGGAGTATGAGAGCATCGCGATACGGGGGTGGATGCCGAATTGCTGCGCGGTTGTTGCCGAGGAGATCGCGATGTCGGCGAGTTGCTCCGCCGTCGGGTTCGGGTTGACCGCGCAGTCGCCGTAGACGAGCACGCGATCCTGCAGCGCCATCAGGAAGACGCTGGACACGATCGAGACATCCGGATTGGTCTTGATGATCTCGAACGATGGCCGGATCGTGTGGGCTGTGGTGTGTGCGGCGCCGGAAACCATACCGTCGGCGAGACCCATGTGAACCATCATCGTGCCGAAATAGGAGACGTCGGTCACGATCTCACGGGCCTGCTCGACCGTCATTCCCTTGTGGGCGCGCAGCCGCGCGTATTCCCCGGCGAAGGTCTCCACCAGCGCCGGATCGGCGGGGCTGAGGATCGTCGCCGCATCGATATCCACATCGAGACGCGCTGCGCGGTCCCGGATTTCGGTTTCGTCGCCCAGGATCGTCAGCTTCGCCGCGCCCCGTTGCAGCAGGGTACTGGCGGCGCGAAGGATGCGCTCGTCGTCGCCCTCCGGCAGGACGATGTGCTTCGGATCGCGTCGCGCCTGTTCGATGAGCTGGTACTCGAACATGAGCGGGGTGATCGCGTTTTCCTGTTCCATTTCGAGGATGGATAGCAGCTGCCCGGCATCGATATTCGTGTCGAACAGGGAGAGCGCGATGTCGATCTTGCGTTGGGTGTTGGTTGAGAGCCGTCCCCGCGTGAGCAGAATCCGGAGCGCGGTGTCGAAGGTGTTGAACTCCGTGCTGATGATCGGCAGATCGATGCCGATACCGGAGATGAGCCGCTCGATAGCCGGTGAAATCGGGAATCCGCCGTTGAGGATGATGCCCGAGAGCGTGGGGAACGTGCCGGAATCGTGGGCCATGAGGACGGCAGGGAGGACCTCCGAGCGATCTCCGGCCACGACCACGGCGGCGCCTTCGGTCAGCCGGGTCAGGATGTTCTCCAGCCCCATACCGCTGATCACGTACCCGAGCACCTCGCGTCCGAGTAGCTCCGGATCGCCCTTGACCTGGCGCCCGTTCAGCATCGTCATTAGCTCGTCCAATGTCGGCGCGACGAGGACCGGGTCGTCCGGCATCGTCCAGACCGGAATCTGGCCTGTGGGATCGATCGCGAGTTGGATGGCGCGGGAGATCTCGTCGGCGAGGTCGGGATCGACGCGGTTGGCGATGACCGCGACGAGGTGGGCATGCTCGCTCCGAAGCTCGGCCAGGGCGACTTCGGCGGTCTGGTACATCTCCGGCGCGGTGCGGCCGTGGCCGGTGAGGGCGTGATGCCGGAGCGGCGCGGTTTCGTCCTGGCTGCGGCCGCCGAGAACGAGCAGGACCGGAGCGCCGAGATTGGCCGCGATCCGGGCATTGTAGCGAAGCTCGGTAGGGGTCGAGATATCCGTAAAGTCGGAGCCGAGAATGACGACGAAGTCGTAGCCAGTCTCGATCGCCTTGTATCGGTCGATGATGCGGCTGAGCGCGAGGTCGGGATCGGCGTGAGCTTCTTCATAGGTGACGCCGATGTAGTCGCTGGCGGAAACCGATGTTTCGAGTTGCTCGAGAAGGAATTCGAGAACCCGATCCGGATCGACGCGGGATCGCGAGACGGGACGAAAGATGCCAATTCGCTTGCCGGAACGCTGGAGGGCGGTGAGCAGCCCGAGCGCAATCGAGCTTTTGCCGGTGTGACCTTCCGCTGACGTGATGTAGATGTTGCGCGCCATGCCAGTCCCTTTCCCCTGCCCGTTTGTCGCTGTCAGTGTAGCGGAGCGCGGTCGCGCCGGGCATGGTGCCGGTACAATGCGATGCAGTAGGTCGGAATATGTGGCGCGGATATCTCGACGCGACCGGACATGCGGTTCGAGATGGCGTCGCCTCGCCGCCCGGGCGCAGGGCTTTGGGCCACGCGCGTGTCCGGATAGTGGCGAACGATCAGAAACCCGTGGAGATACGGAGGGAAACAGCAGCGCATGACCGAGCAGGCAGACGCGATACGGACGAAGGCGCAGCATCTGGCCGATTTTCGGGCGGAGATGGCGGCGCAGCACGAGAAGGCGCGGGAGAAGCAGGCGAAACGCGGCAAGCGAAGCGCGCTGGACCGGGTGCATGCCCTGCTGGATCCCGGCTCATTCATGGAGCTCGACGCGTTCGTGCGGCACCGGGCGACCCAGTTCGGGATGGAGGCGAAGAAGCCGTTCGGCGATGGCGTCGTTACCGGTTTCGGCAGGATCGACGGGCGGATGGTCGCGGTTTTCTCGCAGGACTTCACCGTTTTCGGTGGTTCGCTGGGCGAAGCCTATGCCGAGAAGATGGTCAAGATGATGGACCTCGCCGAGGAATATGGCTGTCCGATCATCGGGATCAACGATGCGGCCGGGGCGCGAATCCAGGAAGGTGTTGAGGGGCTTGCCGGATACGGCGACGTCTTTTTCCGGAACGTGCGAGCGTCCGGCGTCGTTCCCCAAATCTCCATTATCGCCGGGCCCTGCGCCGGTGGAGCCGTCTATTCGCCAGCGATGACGGACTTCATCTTCATGGTCGAGGGTATCGGCCAGATGTTCATCACCGGGCCGGACGTCATCAAGACGGTCACGGGCGAGCACGTGACACTGGAAGATCTGGGAGGGGCGGAATCCCACAGCTCCAGGAGCGGTGTGGCGCATTTCCGGGCGACGGACGAGGACGACCTGAACGAGCAGGTGCGCTATCTGCTGTCGTTCCTGCCATCGAACAATCTGGATGATCCACCGCGCTTCGATTCGGACGACGCACCGGACCGGGAGTGTCCGGCGCTGGATTCGATCGTGCCGGAGCAAAGCTCGCGGCCCTACGACATGCACGAGGTGCTGCGCGAGGTGCTGGACGAGGGCGAGTTCTTCGAGGTGCAGGCCGACTATGCGCGGAACCTGATCGTCGGGTTCGGGCGACTCGATGGCCAGAGCGTCGGCATCGTGGCCAACCAGCCGGCAGTGCTGGCCGGGACGCTGGACATCGATGCCAGCGTGAAGGGCGCGCGTTTCGTGCGGACCTGCGATGCGTTCAACATACCGCTGATCACCTTCGTCGATGTTCCGGGGTTCCTGCCGGGGACGGACCAGGAGTACAACGGCATCATCCGGCACGGCTCGAAGCTCCTCTTCGCCTTCTGCGAAGCCACCGTGCCGAAGCTGACCGTGATCACCCGTAAGGCCTACGGTGGGGCGTATGTCGTGATGTGCTCCAAACATGCCGGGGCGGATTTCAACATCGCATGGCCGACGGCGGAAATCGCGGTGATGGGGCCAGCTGCGGCGGTCGGGCTGGTCTTTCGGAGAGAGTTGAAGGACGCGGAGGATCCGGAGGCGCGGAGAGCCGAGCTGATCCGAGACTACGAGGACCTGTTCGCGAGTCCGTACCAGGCGGCGTCGCGAGGGTACATCGACGATGTCATCGAGCCGCGGCAGACGCGGGCGTGGCTGGTGCGGGCATTGGCGCTGGCGCGGTCGAAGCGGGTGAGCAGTCCGCGGCGCAAGCACGGGAATATCCCGCTGTGAGCGAGCGAGACGATGAGCGGTTGCGAATCCGGGTATCGCCGGAGCCGACGGATGAGGAGATAGCGGCGATCGCGGCGGCGGTGACGGCGTTGGCATCGCAGGGTGGCCCTGGGGAACCACCTCGGGAGCGCGGCGGAGGTCAGGAACGCTGGGCGCGGACCGGTCGACGTGAGTTGCTGCGGCCGTTTGAGCGGAATGAAAAACCGTAGGGAACGCGAGGTGGCTCCACTAGAGCTATTTGCAAGAAGGTTGATGTGGTCATTTGGTGATCGACTCCCTGTGGGAGCCGATGGGCGGCAACGGGGCCGCTTTCGCTTTTCGGCCGCTCACGCGACCTCACCCCACCCCTTCGGCCGCCCGTCCCGACGTGCGATCGGCTTTGACCGTGTCAACCATCCTGCAATTCGCTGTAGGCTGTGCTCAGGGCAGGTTCATGGCCGTAGTGATACGGGAAGAGGAGTTGGGGCGGGGCATGGTTGATGGACTGGACCGCTTCGCGTTGGATTCATCGCTTCGCTCTGAATGACGGTGCTTTTGTGCAGGAGGACGTGTTCATGTCAGCAGGGACATCATTCATCGAATCCGTGAACGTGCTGACGGTGCCGAAGGGCGCGGTCGGTGTGTGGTGGATCGGGCAGGGAAGTCTCGTTCTGAAGTTGGGCGGGAAGGTGATCTGGCTCGATCCGTATCTCGATCCGGAGGAGGATCGTCCCGCCGGCAAGCGACGGTTGATGCCGCCGCCATGCGCGCCGGAAGAGGCGACGAGTGCGGATGTCATCCTGCTGACGCACGACCATCGCGACCATATCGACCCTGCATCGTTGCCCCAGGTCGCTGCGGCATCGCCGGAGGCGCGTGTGTATGCCCCGGCGCCGTTGCGGTACCGGGTCGGGGAACTGATCGGCAATGTGGAGCGGGTCGAGCCAGCGACCGCGGGCGATGCGATCGACCTCGGTGGCATCGACGTGATTCCGGTTCCGGCCGCGCACGAGGATCTGGATGAGCATCCGCAATACGGGCATAAATTCCTGGGTTATGTGTTGAAAGCGGAAGGTGTCACGGTCTATTGCGCGGGCGACACGATCCCGTACGAAGGGCTGATCGAGACGCTCTCGCCGCTGGATGTCGATCTGGCGTTCCTGCCGATCAACGGGCGCGATTTCTTCCGGACGCGTTCGGGGACGATCGGGAACATGGACTACAGGGAGGCCGCGGAAACGGCGGTGATGATCGGGGCCGATACGTTCGTGCCGGTGCATTGGGGGATGTTTGCGGGGAACACGGTCCCCCCAGGGTATGCGGCCACGTATGTCGCCGAGAAGGGGCTGGACGTACATGTCCACGTCCCGGCATTGCATCGACCGTGGGTGTACATGCCGGCGAGATGACGGTCGGGGGGCGATGACGAGCATCGCCCGTCCGATATGAGCCCCGGTAGCACCGGCCCGAGGTGGTCGGTGACCGTGGCAAACAACACCGACCACCTCGGGTCGGTGCTACCGGGTGTGTTCGCTCCTGTCTCGTCATCCTGGGTCGATGAGGTCGCGACATGGCCCGTAACAATCCGGTGACGAGATCCCTCGACATTGCTCGGGATAACGGTAGACACGGCCCCAAATCTGTCTGTACATGAGGATAGTCGGAATAACTGCCATGTCGGGAAGGTATGCTACCGGTGACGTGAGAATGTGGGAAAGAACCCCTCGCGTAGCAGGCACGTGAGCTCGTCGCGGGCGGCGAAGAGCTGGCGGGTGAGGGCCGGGTCGCCGTCGGGAAGGCCGGATTCGGCAAGTTCGTCCTCGTCGAGATTGGCGATCGTGCCGTCCGGAAGCATGACGACATCGAGGATCAGGTCCGGCCAGGCGACGAGCAGCGCATCATCGCGTTCCTCGCAGAGCGCGGGGCGGGTGACGTTCGCGTACCAGCCCCGGAACTCACCCTGCGGCGAGAACACCGCGAACGCGTTGAAAGGATGACACGGCGAGAAGAATTCTCGCAGGGTGTCACCGATTTCGAATCGCAGCCAGCCCACATCGACGGTCTTCATCGTCCAGGTTGCCTGGACCTCGATCCACGGTGCGGGGATGGTCGAGTTGACGACGACGGCCGGATAGATCGGGCCGTCGTTGCCATTTTCCTTGCGCTTCTCGACGAGGATCTCCGTTCCCGGCACCAGACGTGGCCAGAGCTGGAGCGTGGATTCGTCCGGTGTCCAGAGATCGGTCATGCCTGACCACGGATCAGCTTGAGAACCTCGGTGGTCTTTTCTTCCAGCAGGTGTTTGGTCTCGGCCTCGACGTTGAGCCGCAACAGCGGCTGGGTATTGGAGGCGCGGAGATTGAACCACCAGTCCGGGAAACCCACCGTGAGGCCGTCGAGATGATCGATATCGGCCATCTCGGCGTTGTAGCGTTTTTCCACCCGTGAGATGACGGTGTCAGTGTCGTCCACTTCGGAATTGATCTCGCCGGAGCGGAACCGGGTATCGATGGGCTCGATGATCGCCGAAAGCGACTGGTTCTCCTCGGACATCAATTCGAGGACCGTCAGCATCGCGATCAGGCCACTATCGGCATACCAGTTATCCCGGAAGTAGAAATGGCCGGAGTGCTCGCCACCGAAGACGGCATCCTCCTCGCGCATGATCGCCTTGACAAACGAATGTCCGACACGCGAGCGGATCGCGCGACCGCCGTTTTCCTCGATGATCTCCGGCACGGTGCGGGAGCAGATCAGGTTGTAGACGATTGCCGACCCCGGATGCTTTTTCAGCATCTGGATGGCGACCATCGCCGTGGTCATGTCGCCGCCGATGAACTCGCCGTTTTCGTCGATGAGGAACATCCGGTCGGCATCGCCGTCGAAGGCAACCCCGAGGTCGCATTGCTGCTCGACCACGGTACGCTGGAGGTCGCGGATGTTCTCCGGCTCGATCGGGTTGGCCTCGTGATTCGGGAAGGTGCCGTCGAGCTCGAAGTAAAGCGGCACGATCTCGACCGGCAATTTGTCGAAGACCGCCGGGACCAGCTTGCCGCCCATACCGTTGCCGGCATCGACGGCGATCTTGAATGGCTTGATCTTGTCACGGTCGATGATGGAAAGCGCATGTGCGGCATAGGCTTCCATCACATCTCGTTCCTCGAGTGAGCCGCGCCCACCGCGCGGGGCGGGGAAGTCACCGGAAACGACGAGGTCGCGGATGTCGCCGATACCGGTGTCCATCGAGAGGGCACGGGCCTCTTCCCGGCAGATTTTGAAGCCGTTGTAGGCGGCGGGGTTGTGCGATGCGGTGATCATCACGCCGGCCGGATAGTTGTACATGCCGACCGCGAAGTAGAGGGTATCGGTGGACACCAGCCCGATATCGACCACATTGGCGCCCTGATCGCGGATACCATCCATCAGGGCGGCCTGCAGGTCCGGACCGGAGACGCGCATGTCGCGTCCGACGGCGACCGTATCGACATCGAGGAACGCAACGAGCGCACGACCGATGCGGTATGCGATGGACGCGTTCAGTTCCTTGGGAACGATACCGCGAATGTCGTAGGCCTTGAACAGATCGCCGACCTTCGGGTCGAGCGGTCCGGAGGATGCGTATTCGGAAGCCGGAGTGTCGGTCATGGATACCTTCTCCCTGTGGTGCTGCCTCACATCGGCGCCAGGTCGCCGGTGTGCGCGTGCGTGCGCGTGCGTCATCACGATCTACCATTACTATACTGGGCGAACGAACCTGTGCCTGTTCGATACCGGCATCATCGGTGCCAGCCATATTCCGGGAGCCCTGCTGTGACCATCCCCGACCATCTTGTTGACACGACCCTGACGTTACCAGCCGATGCGCCGGTCGATCTGCATCTGCACACCTTCGTCAGCGATGGCATCTGGCACCCACGGGATCTGGTCGATCGACTCGTGCAGGATGGCATCCGGGTAGCGGCGGTTTGCGACCACGATAACCAGCGCTCGGTGGTGGAAGCGATCGCATATGGCGAGCGGCGGGGTGTGCGCATCCTGCCGGGAATCGAGTGCACTGTCCGTTGGGACGGTCGCCAATGGCACATGCTGGTCTATGGGATCCGGCCGGATGACGAGCGACCCGAAGCCCGGGCATTTCTCGATCTGGTTGCCCGGCAAGACGACATCTTTCAGCACCTCGCGCACGATGCGCGACAGCGGGTCGAGGCGTCGGGGCGACCGATCCCGACGCTGCTCACGCTGGAGCGACATGGTCCCCTGATGCCGGTGCACGTGCTGCGTGCGATGATCGCGGACAAGCATGTGCCACGCCTGAAAGAAGCGGCCGAGCTGGTGGTCGAACTGGGCGGGCACTTCACGACCGATACCCCGCTGGCGGAGGTCGTCGTGGCGGCCCACGAAGGCGGCGGAGTTTGCATCATCGCCCATCCCGGCCGCGCCGATCTGGGACCGGCGATGGATGAGGATTCGCTCGACCGGATGCTGGCCGATGCGCCGGTGGATGGCATCGAGTGTCATTACCGCACCTATACCGATCGGGATACCGCCTTTTACCGGGGACTCGCCGACGCACGCGGCTTGCTGATCGGCACCGGGTCGGATTCGCATGGACCCGGTGTGCCGGTCGATCCGCGTCCGTTTCATGCGGCGTGGGCGTCCGGTCTGCTTGGTCGGTTCGGCTTCGAGGTTGTCGAGCCATACGGGCCGGTCTGGGAACCGGGGATGGATCCGAATGCCGTCCAGGAAAAGGACGACAAATCCTGACGGGAAGGTCGTACTGGCACTGAAAATGCTGGGCGGTAACCTGCTTACCTGAAATAACTCTCGGGCTTGCTGGGAGGATAGTGGTAAGGGGAGGAAGCGCTCATGGCACGCTTGCGTTTCATTGCCGCGTTTTTGCTTTCTTTCGCGATGGTGCTGGGGTTCTCGCCCGCGGCCCTTGGTCAGGAGACGCCGACGACGATGACCCCGGAGGAGGGAGGTGTTGTCGAGCCCGGCGGCACCATACCCGGGAATCCGCAGGTTCAACTGGTGAAGCTGGCCGACGGATTGGCTGACCCGATCAACATTGCCTCGCCGGATGACGGCAGCGGTCGTCTTTTCGTGGTCGAGCGAGTCGGTCGCATCCGGATCATCGACAAGGACGGAAATCTGCTGGACGACCCCTTCCTGGACATCTCCAGCCAAGTCAAGACCGATTTCCTCGAGCAGGGGTTGCTCGGACTGGCATTCCATCCCGATTACGCGAACAATGGCCGGTTCTTCGTGTACTACAACGACTACTCGACAGTGGGAGATAACTTCCTGGTCGAGTACAGCGTCTCCAAGGATGATCCGAATCAGGCCGATCCCGACAGCGCCCGGCTGCTTCTGAGTCAGGACAAGCCGTTTGTGAACCATAACGGCGGCTCGATCCACTTCGGGCCGGATGGCTACCTCTACGTGGCGATGGGCGATGGTGGGCTCGCTGGCGATCCCTACGACAACGCGCAGAAGATCGATGTCTGGCTCGGGAAGATCCTGCGGCTCGATGTCGATGCCGAGGGACCGATACCGTACGGCATTCCGAAGGACAACCCATACGCGGATACCGGCGTCGTGTTGCCGTCGTCCCAGGCAAGCCAGATGGCGCAGGATGGCTCGTATCATCCAGACGCGAAGCGGGAAGTCTGCAACTGGGGTCTCCGGAATCCGTGGCAGTTCCGCTTCGATCCGAAGACCGGCGATCTCTACATCGCAGATGTCGGACAGAATCTCTGGGAAGAAGTGAACGTGGTACCGGGCGATCAGCCGTGCGGTCACAATTTCGGCTGGGACTTCAACGAAGCCGGTCATTGCTACCCCGGGACGCTGGAATCCTGCGACAAGATCGGTCAATTGCCGGTGGCGGAGTACAAGCATGATCCCGGATGCTCGATCACGGGCATCGGCGTCTATCGCGGCGAGTCTTCTTCGAGTCTCGACGGCATCTACTTCAACTCCGACTACTGCTCTGGCGACATCTACGGTCTGGTACAGGGTGAGGACGGTACGTGGATCTACCAGATCCTGCTGGACACCGATCTCTCGATCACAGGATCCGGTCAGGACGCAGACGGCGAGCTCTATGCGACGTCGTGCCAGTGCGTCTACGGGAAGTCCTACGATCCTGAGGCGAACCCGAGCGGTGCCGTGTGGCATCTCGTGCAGGCGGACCAGGTGCCGGATGGTGCGGAGACTGCGCCCACATCCTCGCAGGCGACCCCGAGCGCGAGTGTGATCAAGGAGCACTAGCGCTCGCAATCGTGTTTCCCCGGTCGGGGACGACGCAAGGATGGACCGCGCTGTCTGCATTCGCAGACGGCGCGGTCTGCGTGTGGGAGGGTGAAGATGAGAGAGATGTGGAGCCGGAGGCAATTTGCGGGGCTGGGATCGTTGGCGATCGCGGCCGTCACGATGCATTTCCGTCCGGCAGGTGCGGGGCAGACTTCAGTGGCGACCCCGGTTGCCAGTCCAGCGGCCTCGCCAGTCGCGTCTGCCGTAGCGACACCCATACGGTCGGGAGGACCGGTTTCTGTCACCGACCATGTGACGATCGAGCTGACGGACCAGGGGTATGTGCCGGACTACGTACAGTCGACGAACGGTCACGAGCTTCGGGTAACGCTCCGGAATACGGGGAGCCGGGAGCATGGTTTCCGCATCCTGGCGCTCGGTGTGGATGTGACGGTCATGCCGGGGGATGAGAAGAGGGTGACGATCGAGACGCCTCCGCTCGGGGATTTCACCTTCACGAGCGGTGCGCCGGGAGACGAGCATTTCAGGGGCATTCTGGTCTTTTACATATAGGGTGGTTTGCATTGGTGCCGATCATCGACGCCCTGCGGGCGCCGATCGGGCCGACATTCCTTCGGAAGTCCGGCCCCTACGCCGTCCCCAATGAATCATCCGGATTCCGTATTATGCGTTGAGAGACGAAGCACCCATCTTGTGGTCAGATGTATGGTTGTCGCTTCGTGACGCATAAAGCCAACACATCGCTAGAACAGGCCAGTGATGGAGTCGCGGAAGCCGTCGCTGGCGACGGTCGACCAGAGGAAGAAGCCGAAGACGATCAGGATGAGGATCGTCGCGATGATACCGAGGACGAAGCCTCGTCGGCCCGGTTCCGGGACGTACGCCGATGGACCTGGACCGGACGACGACCAGGACGAGTCTGTCTCCGGTTGATAGTCATCGTAGTCGGTGCGCGGGGTGAAGATCTGCGTGGTTTCGCTGTCGCTTGTTTCCCGGAGTTCGTCATCCAGGGAATCGATCGGCGTGAAGCTGGCGGTGGCGTTCGTCGCCGCATTCGTGTGTGGCAACATCGCGCCGCATTCCGCACAGAAGACGCTTTCGGCCCGGTTGAGTGTGCCGCATTCCGGACAGGTGATACTTGAGGATCCGGTACTCATGGCGTTTCGCTCAGGAAGTTGGTATCGACGGCGAATGCATCCGCCACACCGAGGCGCTCCATCACCACGAGGCTGATCGCATCGACGTAGGAGAGTCCGTGTTCGCTGAGCGACCCGATGACGAGCGCCCGGGCACGGTGCTCGTCCTGTTCGTCCGCATGATAGATCGGCAAGCGGTTGTCGCGAAGCCATTGGCGGGCGACGTGCGCGCCCACGCCGTCCGTCAGCATGTTCACGGTTTCGGCGACGACAAAGTTGGTCGTGAAGAGTCGATATCCCTGCTGGAGCAAATCCTGATAGGCGGCAACGGCGGCCTCGTGCGTGGCATCGTTCCTGTCGACCAGTGCGACGATAGCCGAGGAGTCCACGAAGGCGATCAACGTCTCCGCAGCCTCTCCAGGGTGATCCCCGTCAGGCGAAGCGGCAGGGGTGGTGGTGCTGTCCATGACGCGTACTCCTGTGACTAGCGCTCGCGCAGGGAGGCGGCGCGATAGGCGAGCTTGCCATTGCTGATGTTGGTGCCGGGACCGTTGCCGATGCCGATCACATCATCAAGCGGCCGGGTGCGGGCAGCGGGTTTCAGCGTGCTCGTGAACTTTTCTTCGCGTGTTCGCGTGCTCCCGAACGATGCTACCGAGGCGCGGTCGATGAACCATTGCCCGCCCATGCGCTGTCCTGGAAGTTGCCCTTCGCGCAAATACCGCCTGACCTGCTCCGTCGAGCGTTTCAGGATGCGCGCGGCCTCTGCCACACTAATGAAATCCCTGCTGCCGTCGCCGTGATCCATGTCCACCGTCCTGATCAGCGGTGCTCCCCACAGGGTGCCCCTCGCGTCTACGTCGTATGCAACAACATGGTAGTGACAAAACGACCCTGTCGGCAAGTTGCACGAGCGAGACAGGACGGTTTTTTCACGGGTACCATGGCACCGTGACCGTATCCGCGTGACCTGAAAGGCACACCCATGACATCGAATGCTTCCCGAATCACCCGCCGGCCGAATGAGGAGATCGCAGACCGTACATGGTTGATCGACCTGGGATTCCAGGGGGTACCGGGGGCGATCGGCTCGTTCCTGCTTGCGGGCGAGGATGGACTGGCATTGGTCGAGAGTGGGCCGACCACGACGTTGCCGAATCTCGAGGCCGGCGTACGAGAGCTCGGGCTCGAGATGGCGGATGTGCAGCGGCTGATCGTGACCCACATCCATCTCGATCACGCGGGCGGTGCCGGGGCGCTGATGCGTCGCTGGCCGAACATACGACTCACGGTGCACGAAGCAGGGGCCCCGTATCTCATCGATCCCGAGCGACTGGTGAAGAGCGCGGCCCGCATCTTCGGGGATCGGATGGATGATCTGTGGGGTGAGGTGGTTCCGGTCGATGCGGACCGGGTCGATACGGTGGTCGACGAGGATATCGTCCGGGTTGCAGGACGGGACCTGCTGATCCGCCACGCACCGGGTCACGCCGGGTCGCATATCGTCATTCTCGACCGGGCGACGGGGGTGCTTTTCACCGGCGACGCCGCAGGCGCCCGGTTAGGGGGGACGCAGTACGTTTGTCCGACCCTGGTGCCGCCGGAGCTGGATGTCACGCTGTGGTCGCAGACGATCGACATGATGCAGGGGCTCGGCGCGAAGAAGCTGGCGGTGACGCACTGTGGGGCGTTCGATGACGTCCAGGCGCATTTGAGCGCGGTTATCCCGAATCTGGAGGAACAGATCGCGCTGGGCGAGGAAGTGATGGTCACGCCGGATGATGAGGAGGCGGTGATCACGTTTCTTGCCAACCAGGAGCGTGAGGAGTACGTCCGCGAGAGCGAGGACATGTCGCGTGTGAACGAGTGGATGCGCTCGATGGGGCTGGCGATGCCGCCGTATGTGGCGGCGAAGGGACTCAAGCGGCTGTTCACCAAGGCGGGTCGGTTCGGATAGCCTGTGTTCTGCCCATTCCGGGAGGTTGAACGTGGAGGGGCGGATTCATATGTTCGTCCTTGTCGCGGGGAATCGGGCGGACATAAGAGTCCGCCCCTGCGAAATTCCTCTTACGCTGTCTCCTCGTCGGTCGTTTCGTCAGGCTGGACGAGTCGGAGCCCGGCTGGTTCGAGAAGCGGCAAGGTCATCAGGAGCACCGGATTGTCATCGGCCGCGATTCGGTTCGGGTCGTCCTTCCCGCATCCGAGGCACCGGTGGATAAGGACCTGCTCGCCGTTCCGTCTGGCGATGCGGCCGATCGGCTGCATCAGTGACCGGCATTCAGCTTTCCGGTCGCCCGGACGCTTGAGATCGACGTGACGCGAGTAGAGGCAATTCGGACAGTGGTTCCGGTGTCGTCCTCCGCTCGCCGGAGCGCCGATGAATTGCTTGCAATGGCCGCATTTGAAGGCTTGATCGGCCTCGGTGCGGGGAGGACGGGTCGGGCGTTGTTGCGTCCGTTTCGTTTCTTTCGGATTGCGCGTTTTTTCGCGCCGTCTCGATGCTCGATCGTTCGCTTCGAGATCGGCGGCTGTAAGATCGTCGTCGTGATGAGTGCTGTGCACTGATGAACCCTCTGCGCCGGTGGCGCATGACTGGCAAGGTGTTCGTGGGTGGGTTCGTCTGTCCGCGCGAGCGCCTGTGTGGCGGGCGCGAACATGGGCACAGTCGCAATGGTTGTCATGGAGCACATCCTTCCTGATCGATCGTGAGATTATCGCCGTGTTACGCGAAAGACGCGCAACACCGATTCGCCATGTCGATGGCGAGGAACGATACGGTGATGTCAGGCTTGTGGATGTGGACCGGGTGCGGAGGCGTCGTCAGAATACCGGACGATACGCTCGTCGCGGAGTCTTGTGGCTGAGAATTACCGGAGGTGAGAGCCTACCGGGATGCACCGATCCAGATGCCACGAGGCGTGACATCGTATCGAACAAGGATCAGGTGATGCAGCATTAAGTGCTGTCTTTCCAGCGTCGGACGACGAATGATCGCAAGAAGATGCCGGAGCACATCTCCGGACAGGGGCTTGCGAATCTATCTCGCAGTGTAGGGATCAGGATGCCGCCTGACAAGAGGTTGGCACATGAGGAGGACGCATGATCGATCTCTTGCTGCTGGGGACCGGGGCGATGGTACCGCTGCCGGATCGCTGGCTGTCAAGCGTGTTGGTTCGCGTAGGGGGCTCGCTGATGCTGCTCGATTGCGGCGAGGGTACCCAGATCACGATGCGCCGGTTTCATTGGGGATTCCGGCGACTGGATGCGATTTGCCTGACGCATCATCATGCGGATCACGTCGCGGGGCTGCCGGGATTGTTCCACACGGTTTCGAATGCCGGCCGAACCGAGCCGATGCACATTTATGGACCGCCGGGCACGATCGAGATGATCAAGGGGTTGCGCGTGATCGCGCCGTATCTCGCGTTCGATATGATCATCCATGAGCTCGAAGGCGGGACGGAGTTCGAGTTACCGTCTGGCCTTCGCGGGACGGCGGCGTGGGGGGCGCATCGGGTTCCGGTGCTCGCCTATCGCTTCAACCTGCCCCGGCAGCCGGGCTTCCTGCCAGACCGCGCAACGTCGCTCGGGATTCCTCGGCAGATGTGGTCGCGGTTGCAACGGGGCGAATCCGTCGAGATCGATGGGCGCAGGATCTCGCCGGATCAGGTGATGACCGGTCCCCGCCCCGGTGTGAGCTTTGGATTCGCGACCGACACTCGTCCGACCGATGAGATTCGCGAGACGATGCAGGGCGTGAACCTGTTGATCAGCGAGGGGACGTATGGCGACGATGCTGCTGCCGAAGGTGCTGCCCGATTCGGTCACATGACGTTTCGTCAGGCGGCGACGCTCGCGCGGGATGTGGAGGCTGGTGGTCTGTGGCTCACCCATTTCAGCGCCGGAATGGAGGACCCCGAGGCCTGGCGACAAAACGCGGCGGAGGTTTTTCCCTCAGTCGAGATCGGCTACGAGGGCATGACCGGGCGAATCGCCTTCGATGAGGGATATGCGAGCACTGGCCCCGCGATCACCGGTCAGGAGGACTCGCCGGAAAGGGTTGCGTCGATGAATGCCGAGATTTCTCCGGAATCTCCGATGTAGACCCACGCGCCGTCGTCTGTCGTTCCCGGCTGGATCAGCGGTTGCTCCAGATTGCGCATGTCGATGTCGTCGTCGTTCATGTCGAGCGCAAGGGCTGCGAGGGCGATCTGCTCGTTCCAGTGGAAGTTGGTCTGGACCGCGCCGCCGGCGGCGTTGATGATATCCGCCACGCGCGTGATGGTGCCCAGTCGTTTCCCCTTGTTGAAGAGCGCCTGGATCACGAGCATCTGTCGTTCGCGTCGCTGGTCGTCGCTGTCGGTATGACGGGTCCGGGCGTAGGCAAGGGCCGTTTCGCCATCCATGTGCTGGGGGCCTGCCTCGATAATCAGCGTCCGCGTGCCGTAATCCTCGGTGGGATAGGCGTCGTCGACGATTTTTGTCGGCACGTCGATGTCGATGCCGCCAACGCTGTCGACGACCTCCTGGAAACCCTTGAAGTCGATGAGAACGTAGTCATCGATTGGGGTGCCGAAGTTGTACTCGATGGTATCGCGCATCTTCGCGACACCGGCGGCGCGGTCGCCGGGGTGCTCGCTTATCCCGGCGCCATAGGCGCCGTTGATCTTGCCTTCACCGACACCCGGGATCTCGACCAGCAGATCTCGCGGGATACTGACCGACCGGAGCGTGTGCTGATCCAGATCGAGCCGGGCGATGATGATGACATCGGCATTCTGGTCGCTTCCATCCTCCCGGGTGTCGATGCCGAGTACGAGGATGTTCAGGTATCGCGTATCGGGCCATACCTTGTGGGGAGAGGTGGACTCGCCCCCTGTCCCGGCCGAGATCAAGCCCCGCGCCACATCGAGCGAAGACGGACCGTCCGGGCCGTCGGATGGGGCGTCCGTCGACTCCGGCTGCTGATCGCCGGATTCGCTTGTTTGCCGGGTCGGGAGCTCGACGACCGCCCGGTCCTGCGCATCGCCGATCGCGTCCGTGATGCTGTGCAGGTACCATCCCGCACCGGCGAGCGGTACGCAGAGGATCAGCGTGAGAATGACGATCGCGATCTTCCGTCGTCCACGCCAGAAATTGCGGCGGGGATTGCGGGGGCGTTTCGTTGTGTTCGGAGATTGTTGACCGGCACGCGGTGGCATGAAGGTGATCCTCGTGGATGAGCAGGGTAATGGGGGACCACGGCGCCCTGCGGATGATTGGCTTGATGCTCACGGTGCCGGCGCCCGGGTAAGTGTGCGATGTTCGTCATTTCCGTGCAACCTTCGCGTATTCCCGGGCTCTTGGGCCCTGTCGGGAATCGCAATTCCACGGTATCGTGGTACCTGAACATCCGTTGAACACTGTATACAAATCTTGCGATTCACATGGAGAGACAGATGGAACGGGAGAACACTGAGTGGTTCGTTCACGACCGGTTCGGTTTGTTCGTCCACTGGGGTATCTACTCGGTGGCGGGACGTCATGAGTGGATCCAGAGCCGCGAGAAGATCGCGGCCGAGGATTATCAGGCGTATTTCGATCACTTCGATCCGGATCTTTACGATCCTGCCGCCTGGGCTCGGATGGCGAAAGCCGCGGGCATGAAGTACGCCGTTCTGACATCGAAGCATCACGACGGTTTCGCGATGTGGGATTCGGGGCTTACCGACTTCAAGGTGACGAACACGCCAGCCGGGCGCGATGTGGTGCGCGAGTTTGTGGACGCGTTTCGGGCGGAGGGATTGAAGATCGGCTTCTACCATTCCGTCATCGACTGGCATCATCCGGACTACACGATGGACCAGACGCATCCCTACCGGGATCACGATGCCGACGCGTTCAATGCGGGCCGCGACATGTCCCGGTACCGGGAGTTCCTGCACGGGCAGGTTCGGGAGCTGCTGACCAACTACGGCAAGATCGATGTGATGTGGTTCGACTGGACCCCACCGCAAAAGAGCCGGGCCGACTGGGATTCGGAAGCCTTGGCGAAGATGGTCCGGGAGCTGCAGCCGGGGATCATCCTGAACGACCGCATCGATTATCCGGAATCGGCCGATTTCGTGACGCCGGAAGAGTACCAGGCCAGGAGCTGGCCCGAGCGGAACGGCCAGCGGATGCTGTGGGAGACCTGCCAGACGCTGAACGGGAGCTGGGGCTACTACCGCGACAATATCAACTGGAAGTCGCCGGAGATGCTATGCCAGCTCCTGGTCGACACGGTTTCCAAGGGTGGGAACCTGCTCCTGAACGTCGGGCCGACCGGGCGTGGTGAGCTCGAGCCTCAGGCGCAACGGACGCTGGCCGAGATCGGAGAGTGGATGCGGCGACATGGACGGGCGATCTACGGTGCGACGGCGGCGGATGAGGCAGCGCCCGTCGATTGCCGCTTCACGCAACGAGGCGATCGGCTGTACCTGCACATCTTTAGCTGGCCCCTGCGGCACGTGCATCTGGAGGGGTTCGCTGGGCGCATCCAGTATGCCCAGTTCCTGCATGACGGATCGGAGATCCAGTTCAGGGACGCCGATCCGGATGCCGTCGCCCAGAATACGGACATGGCCGAGGAGGCAGGGACCGTCATTCTGGAGTTGCCGTTCCGTCGTCCGGATGTGACGGTGCCTGTCGTGGAGTTGTTCCTCAAGGAGGGGTAGCGCCGACCCGGAGTGGTCGGTGCAGTTCAACGGGCCAGAGTGCCATATGGGCCATCTCTTCACTTGCCGTTCGCGGGGGAACCCGGTCAGCACTCACCCACCCGTCATCCTGAGTGGCGTGTCAGGTCTTGTGTGTCATCCACCTCCGTCATCCCGAGCCGATGAGACGCCCGGAAGGCGTCGAATCGTGTCGAGGGATCTTGGCTCTCTCATGTCACGTAGGTTACGAGAAGCAAAGATCCCTCGACGGCGCTCGGGATGACGGGGGTAGATGACGCACAAGGCGTGACGCACCACCGAGCGGAGCGAAGGATGACGGTGTGTTGGGGTGCGGGAATGACCTCAGGTCGATCCGGCCCCAGAAAGAGTTGGATCGCACTGCCGCCGCGGTCGGTGCTACCGGGAGTCGTCCTTGCGGTAGATGCGGCTGCCATCCTCATGGAAAACCTCGGTCCAGCCGGGCCCAGGGAAGTCGGGGTTGGAGGCAGCGGGGAACGGGCCGGGAACGGAATCTCCTGGTTGCGCCTCCAACCCGATGCCATTCGTTTCGGTCGGACCGACGTAGATCAGCGTCACACCGTATCGTTCCAGCATCTCCGGCGATGGTGGCGCCTGATACAGCGCGTCGATCGCCTCGACCCGCTGGCTGATGACGGTCTGGAAGGCCGGATCGTCGAGGTGCCACTGACGCTCGTGTCCGCTCCAGCCGAGCAGCGTGGGCACGCCGCTTCCGCTTGAGACGCGGCCCAGCTCCATATGCCATTCCGAGCCCCCGGCGGTCAGGATCACGTCGTTTTCATGCGCGTTATCCAGCAGCCACTGGATCGCCGCGTATTCACCGGCGTAGGCACCGCCCTGGTCCTCCTTGAGGTAGTCGAGCCCGTCGATCCCGTGCCAGGTGCGATCGGGCGAGCGCCAATCGAGCCACTGCTGCCCGGCGACAACCGGGTAAACGCCGCCAGCGGCGATGAGGACGGCGAGCGTGGCGGGAAGCGCGTATCGGGCGACTGCCTGACGGCGGAAGGTCTTCCAGATGCTGACCGATGCGAGGGCCGAAGCGATGCCCATCAGCAACCAGACCTGATAGTAGACCTTGAAGATGGTGTTCATCCGGGTGCCGCCGTAGATGTCCGAGAGATAGAAGAACTCCGGGACGAGCGTCATGATCATCGCGATCGCATACAGGACGAGCGCGATGTTGGCGGCGGTGAGCCGGATATCGCGTTCCAGAAGCAGCCAGACCGCAATGACCGGCAGCCCGCATATGACCAACAGGGGAGCGGGGACGATCAGCGAGCCGAGGAAGCAGAGAATCGCCGTGCCCAGAGCGAAGTACTGATTCGCACGATCCGGTGCCCAGGTCTTGCCGCGAGCCTTGGCGCGTGCATGGAGGACATCGTCGCGGCGTCGCCAGGCTTCGGTAACGATGAGGGCGATGGCGATCGCGTACATGAAGCCGAAGATCGAGAAATATTCCTGCGGCGAGGTTCTCTCTCCCTGATACGAGGCGATCGAGGCGAGAACGCCGCCGAGAACCGGGACGCCGCTTGCTTTCTCGGAGAGCCAGGTCCCGGTCGACTTCGCCGGGGCTTCGAACCGGGCGTAGAAGGGGAGCCAGGCGACCAGCGCCACGACGACCATCAGCGCGCCGCCAGCAATCCGGTCGCGCAGGGCGATGCCAATCGTGCCGATGCCGAATGCGATGAGGGCGATCAGCAGGTAGGTGGGGAAGTCCCACGAATTCATCGCGTAAAGACCGCCGATGACGAGCCCGGCGAAGGCGAGACGCCAACCGTCACGGAGAAGGAAGGTCTCATTCTCACGGAGACGCCCGAGCGTGAGCAACATCCAGGCGAACATCAGCGCGGTGATGGTGTAGGGCAACGCGATCAGGTGCGGATGGAGATCCCCCAGAATGAAGCTGAAGGCGGGAAATTCGCTGATCGGGTTGGAGAAATTCGGATCCGGGTTGTCGATGATGACCCGGGATGCCTTCCAGGCGATTCCATCGAAGTAGGCATAGTTTTGACCGAGATTTGTCCCGTGCCACTGGTCGGCGGGGTGCTTCAGGAACGTGATCGTCGCCCACGGGTTGCCGAGAACGACGACGAAGAGACCGGCGAGAATCCCGCCGATGCGGGAAATGGTCTCGCTGTACCAGTGGGCGAGGATGTTTGCGCCGAGACCGACCGCGGCGATGAAGGTCATGGCGAAGATGCTGATCAGCGCGAGATTGAATGCTTCTGCCGGGGTCGCGCCGATCATCTTGCCGAAGCCGGCCCAGATCGTGTACCCGAGGTAGTAGTAGTTGACCGGCTCGCCGCTGAGCCAGGCGTCCGTCGGCGGCATCGATGTCGCGTGCATGTTGGACGCCAGCATCATCAGGTCGGATGGTTTTTCCTGCCAGTTCGCCATTGGACCGAATCCCCGGAACCAGAGGAAGGCGGCGAAGGCCGCGAGATGACCGGCCTCGGCGATGGCGATGTGGCGGAGCGAGGTGAGGTCGACGAGACGTCGCCACCAGGCAAGCGTCCATCCGAGGATTCCGGCGATGACCAGCCAGATCCAGAGCGAGACGGCGGAGAAGGGGACGAGCCCGTTCCCGATTCCGGCGAGAAACCAGATCGGCCAGACAAGGGCCAGCGCTGACAGGGGACGGAGAACGCTCGCGCCACGGTCGGTGACACGCCGGAAAGCGGCGAGCGTCATGGGGGCGAGGGCCAGCGTTGCGAGCGTCGTCAGCAGATACCAGCGAAGTGTGATGTCGAACCAGTCCACAGGGCGATCCTTCGGGGTTCGGTGGGTGGCCGGTTGCCACCGCTGCCAATGCTACCTGATTGGCCGGGGTGACCATCGGAAATCACCGTACGGGCGATGCTCGCAGCCGCGGCCGGTCATCGCCCACTCCACAGCCGCCAGGGGGCGATGACGAGCATCGCCCGTACGAGAGCAGGTTGCAGGAAAGTTGACACGGTGGTTCGATGATCGACGCCCTGCGGGCGCCGAGAGGGCGGAGAGCCTCCGGCCATCCGCCCCTATGTATGACGGACTTCGACTGTGTCAACCTTCCTGCAAATAGCTGCAGGCTGATCTATTCAGTGCCAACGCGATCCAGCGACCATTCGCACTCCTCGCGGACGGAGGCGTCCGAATCGGCGGTCCAGGAACGGTCGAGTGCCGCGAGGGCATCCTTGCCGGCGATCCGGCCGAGCGCCCAGGCGGCGTGACCCCGGACGACCGCTTCATCGTGCGACGTGAGTGCCCGGATCAGGACGGAGACGTCATCATCCGAGCCGATGTTGCCGAGCGCGACGGCGGCGTTCCGGGCGAGACCGCGACGCTTGGTACGTGGAACGGGCGTGCCGAAGTACGTCTCGCCGAACTCCTCTTGCGTCATCTCCAGCAGCCAGTGCAGGGAGGGAAATGCGTTGTTGACCGTGGTGGGTTGGAGTTCGGGCTCGTCCACCTTCTTCGCGGCGCCGGTATAGGGGCAGACGTCCTGGCAGACATCGCAGCCATAGACCCAGTCTTGCATTTTCGGGCGAAGATCGTAGGGAATTGCCTCTCGCAGCTCGATGGTGAGGTAGGAGATGCAGGATGGCGCATGAATGGTGTAGGGCCCGACGATGGCGCCGGTGGGGCAATTGTCAATGCAGATGGTGCAGTTACCGCAGTTCCGGCTCAGCGGCTTATCGGGCTCGAGATCGAGCTCGGTCACCATCTCCCCGAGCAGGACCCACGTACCGTGTCCGGGGACGATCAGGTTGGCGCTTTTGCCGTACCAGCCCAGCCCGGCACGGGCGGCAACGGCGCGGTCCACGATGCGGGCGGTATCGACGAGGATGCGGACATCGAGCTCGCAGCCGAGCTCCGCCTGCATATCGGCGCACAGCGACTTCATCCGGCGTTTGAGCACGCGATGATAATCGCGTCCCCAGGCGTAACGGGAAATCCTGCCCCGAATGATGCCATCGTCCGGCTTGTGGGCGGGTCCGGACCAGTAGGCGAGCCCGAACGAGATGATCGATTTTGCCGTCGGATGGAGATTCCGGACATCGGTCGATTCGCGGGCGCGCTCCGCGGTGAACCAGTCCATCCCCTCCACATGACCCGCCGCGATGTGGTTTTCGAGATGCTCGGCGAGCTCCGTGAAGGGATCGGCGGTGGTGACGGCGTTTACGGAGAGGCCATTCCGGGCGGCGAGAAGCTTCACCCGGGCGGTGAGTTGCTGCCGTGCTGTTTGTTCCGGTGGGTGGATGGTGAGCTTCGAGAGTGAGGTGTTCATGGTTCCCAGTATACGAGGCGCATTATCGGTCGGGATGACGATGGTTTTTTGAGGTCGGTTTCATCAGTGAGCCGGGTTGCTGGTAATCGCCCTTCGAGCGATGGGCGACGAGCCTGCGGCCGATCGTCCCTACACCGGGCATGGGACGGTCCGAGAGAGCGCTATCCGGGACGTTGGCTTGGGTCGACGGCGACGCTGGCAGCCAGCTCCCACGGCGCATGATGCGCGAGCCCCCACGCGATTCCAGCGGCGACCTGCGGTAGCAGGAGATCGGGCACGATGTCCCGCACCGGGCGGATGACGCGATCCTCTCGCGCGACGAGGTCGATGCCAGCTTCGGTGACGGCAACGGCGGCGCGAACGTGCGCACCGGGCATACGGTCGAAAATATCGCCGAGAGCCTCAGACGGCGAGTCCTGCCCGGTCAGGACGGCGAGCTGGGAGGCCGTGCCGATGATGACATCGCACCGCAGCGCGATCTCCATCTCGTCGGGCGTCGGCTCGTTCCAGTCGAGATGGCCGAGGGTGCTGATCATCCTCACATTGCCGTCGGTATGGGCCGGGAGATCCGTGAGGAAGCGGCGGAGTGGCTGATCCCGGGTGTCAAGAACCAGCGCATCATGTCCGAAGAGCGCATAGACATCCATCACCGCGCCCTTCTCGATTCCGACGCCATCTTCCCTCGCAACGACGGCACCGTGGTCGTCCCGGTGGACGATGGCGGTCTGCGCGTTTGCCGGACGGTCGACGAGACCGGGATGGATGCGTCCTGTGCGGAAGAAATCGCGGAGGAAATTGCCCGCATCATCGGTGGCCAGGACGGAGCGCAGCGTCACGTTGCCGCCCAGATCCCGGATCGCCAGCGCGATGGCGAGTGCGCCGCCCGGGCTGAGCGTGGCGTCGTGTTTGTTGGCGCTGATATCGCCGATGATTGCGTAACGGTCGGTCATGGGTATCCTGTTGAAATCCTCGGGTGCGGCCCGGTGTACCGCTGCCGATATTGTGCCTCATCGATCGGTGATTTCGAGATCAGACCGGATGTCGTTTCGTTTTTCCTGCGGAAGAGCCATGCGGAATCATCGTCCGTCGGCGTGCTGACGTATGCTTGTTGACATGCATGATGGTACGTGAGGGATCGGGATGGCGAAGACTCGTTCGACAAGTGATTCGGCGCAAACAGCGGGTTCCCTGCTGGGGGAATGGTTGCGAAGCGCCCGGAAGGATCAGGGGCTGAGCCAACGGGCGTTGGCGGACCGGTCGGGGTTGAGCCGGTCCTATGTCTGCGATATCGAGCGGGGGCGAGGAGCGGAGCCCAGCCTGACCACGCTGGACAAGCTGGCGGCGGCACTCGGCGCATCGCGCGCGGACCTGATGCGTGCGGCGGGGTTGATCGATCCGTCGGTGGCCTTAAGGGAATCGGACGACGAGCGGCGATTGCTCGCGGTCTTCCGCGACCTGAGCGATACCGGCCAATTGATGATGATGCGATACGCGCGGTTCATTCATCAGGAAGAGCATGCGTGGACGCAATCTTCGTTCGTCGATCCGTCTGACGGGTCGAGCGAGATTCCCCGGCGGCAGTCGGGACCGACGTTGTTCGACCTGGACGGATAATTCCGGATAGTGCGTTGAGGGTTGCCATGATGCCGCTCCACACTCGTGGTTCTGGGCATGTGCCGGACACGAGATTCGGGCCTACGTATCAGGGTGCGTAACTGACCATCGTTGTTCGTGCGGACGTCGTCGGGGAGCTAGTTTCCGGATGTGAAAACACCCCGGTTCACATATGAACCGGGGTGTTTTGATGCCGTGTTGCGTGGTCAGGCTATTACTCGCCCTGATTGGCCTCGTTGGCAGCGAGCTCGTTCTCGGGGGAGGCGTCGGCCGTCGGTTCGCCAACGGCGGCAGCCTCGTTCTCGCGGGCTTCGCGTTCGGCCTTGGCGGCCTCCTCAGCCTCACGCTTGGCACGGCGCTTGGCCGCTTCCTCGCGCTCGATGGCTTCGCGCTGGGCCTTGGCTTCGGCTTCAGCCTCGGCACGAACCCGGGCGACTTCTTCGAGCCGGCGCTGGCGCTTCGACTTGGCGCCGCCAGTGGCCTGTGCGGCCTTCATTCGCTGGGTGAAGCGCTCGACCTGACCGGCGGTATCGACGATGCGCTGCTCGCCCGTATAGAAGGGGTGGCAGGCGTTGCAGAGGTCCAAACGGAGCTCTGACTTCGTCGAACGGGTCATGAAGGTATTGCCACACGAGCAGGTGACGGTGGCTTCCTGGTAGTTGGGGTGAATTCCCGGCTTCATGTGTGTTGATCTCCGTTAGTGATAAGCCAGGTTGCTTGTTAATCAGCAGCCGTGGTCTCGGCGGCGGCCGGCGCGGTGTTCAGCTCGCGTGCGCCACCGATCGGGTAGACCTCCGGCGGGTACACGCTGATGCGACGCTTCTGCCGCGAGATCGTCTCGAACCGCACGACGCCGTTGATGGTGGCGTAAATCGTGTGGTCCTTGCCGATGCCGACGTTGTTGCCGACCCAGAACTGGGTGCCCCGCTGGCGGACGATGATGGTGCCGGTGTTGACGTACTGGCCATCACCACGCTTGACACCAAGCCGCTTGGACTGGCTATCGCGTCCGTTGCGGGAGCTGCCCATACCTTTCTTGTGAGCCATGGTTGTGTTCCTCTCTCAATGAGCGCTCATCACGCTGATCGGTGGTGCGCTAGCCGTTGATGCCCGTGATCGTGATCTTCGTCAACTCCTGACGATGACCCTGCTTGCGGCGATAGTTCTTGCGCTTCTTGAACTTGAAGACCACGATCTTCTCGCCGCGAAGGTGCCCATCGACCGTGGCGGTCACGGTGGCGCCTTCGACGACCGGGGTGCCGATGCGGGTGGAACCGTCGCCGCCGAGCATGAGCACGCGATCGATCGTGATCTCGGTGCCTGCCTCGTCCTCAAGGCGCTCGACGTTCAGGTAGTCACCCTCGGACACGCGGTACTGCTTGCCACCGGTTTCGATCACGGCGTAGGGCCGCAGCTCGGGGGCGGGAGCCGCCTTCTTCCGGGTCTTCGTGGCCGGAGTGGTCTCCACCGCGGTGTCGGTTGCCTGTTCTGTATCGGTCATCTACGTCAATCCTGCGAATGGACCCTGGATCAGTCTGCGGCCCCGCCCGGCGGGTTTGCGTCAGTTCCGCACGTTGATGCACTGTCCAGAGCTGCCAGCAGCGATGCTACCGGCGCTGAAGCACACAAATACGGGCGCGCGAGGCACCCGAGACACTGCAGTATAGCACAGATGGGCGACCGTTCGAGAGGGTGAGAGCAGAGCCTGACTGCCTCTGCTCTTCTTTAAGTATGCGAATCCTGTCAAGCCCGGGGCCGCTCGCCGGTCGCGACGGCGGGGCGAGATGCGGGACTCGCTGCCGGGCGGGTTCGCACCAGTGTTTCCTGGGCGAAGATGGCGAAGGCTGCACCGGATCCGGCCAGGATGAGCGCCGTGAACCAGAGCGATGCATCCGGCGTCAGGATGTCGGCGATTGCACCGAGCGCGAGCGGTCCGAGCACGTAGCCCATATCCGACAGGGTGCGGTACATGCTCATGGCGCTGGACATCATGCCGGGCGGGGCGACATCGGCTGCGTAGGCGGCCGGGGCGGCGCCAGCGATACCGGTGGCCATCGCCCAGAATGTCGAGGCGACCATGAAGGTCGGGAATGAATGGGCCCACGAGAAGGTGAGCATTGCGACGCCGGAGAGCAGGATCGACGGCACGATGACAGCCTTGCGTCCGTACCGGTCGACCAGCGCGCCGGAGGGATAGACCAGTACCAGCCCGAGGATCGAGATCATGCCGAGACCAAGCCCGATCTGATCGGGAGTAAGCCCCATCTCGTCTTCGGCCAGCAGGGGAATGACGTTGAACAGCCCACCGGTACGGGCGAAGGCGGCGGTGAGACCGACGAGACCGATCAGGAGGAGTCCGCGCGTGGATTTGAGCTGGGCCAGCTGCTGACGGACAGGAATCGACTTGGCGGAGATGGCGGCGCCTGCGGTTTTCGCCAGGTCACGGGTTTCCGGCACGAAAATCCAGGCAACCAGCGTGAACGCCGCGGCGAGGATGGCGTTTGCCCAGAAGGGCGCCGCGAGATCGAACCGGCTCGCGAGCCAACCGCCGGGCCATGAGCCCGCGCCGACCGTGACGAGGAATACGCCCTGGTAGATGGCCATGACGCGCCCACGGTTGTGAGGCGATGCGATATCCGCCAGGACGATCTGGCCACCAGTGAGGACGAAGGCCGCGCCGGTGCCGGCGATGAACCGGGCGAACAGGAAGAACTCGTAATTCGGGGCGACAGCGCACAGGATCGCGCCCACGACCGTAATTACGCCGCCTGCGGCAAGTGTGATGCGTCTGCCTGCCAGGTCGGCGAGACGTCCGGCCGGGACATTGACCATAAAGCGGGCAAGCCCATAGATCGCGATGGTGAGCCCGATCGCCGTCTGGCTGACGTCGAAATCCTCGGCATAGAGCGCGATTACGGGCACGATCGCGCCAAAGCCGAACTGGTTGACCGAGATCAGGATGCACATCCAGATCAGGATCGTACGGCCTTGCCGATCCAGGCCCAAACTGCTGGAATTCATCGCTTCCTCCCCTTCATCGGGTGAGCATCGCATCAGGTTCCTGACCGCGCAAGGGCACATCGTCCCGTATCATTGGCAACATTGCAGCCGAGTGTGCGGCCGGTTCGGTCGTACCCGGGAGGCCGAAGGGGACATGCGTGCCGGAAGAAGATTCGCAGGGTGGTCCGCCGCGACGGTTGGCGGACCGGTATGAAGTTCGGGAAGAAGTAGGCGCCGGCGCGACCGCGATCACGTACCGCGGCTGGGACGAACGTCTTCAGCGATTCGTCGCGATCAAGATCCTGCGGCAGCATGTCGCGCAGGATGAGGTATTCGTCCGCCGCTTCGAGCGGGAGGCGAGGGCCGCCGCGTCTGTATCTCACGGCAACGTCGTGGATGTTTACGATGTCGGGCGCGAGGATGGCGTGCTGTACATCGTGATGCAGCTCGTCGAAGGCGAGGATTTGAAGCGGCTTATCCAAAGGGATGCGCCGTTGCCTCTCGAGCGCGTCCGGTCGATCATCGGACAGGTCCTCGACGGTCTGGCAGCGATTCATCGAGCGGGAATCATTCACCGAGATATCAAGCCGCAGAATATCCTGATCGGGCGGGATGGTGTCGCTCGCCTGACCGATTTCGGTATCGCCCAGGCCGGGGAAGATACCGGGATGACCACGGAGGGCACGACGGTCGGGACCGCGGCATACATGGCGCCGGAACAGGCCCAGGCCGGTCATCTCACCGAAGCGACGGACCTTTACGGTGTCGGCGTGATGATGTACGAGATGCTGACCGGATTCCTGCCATTTACGGGACCGTCGAATATGGCGATGATGCTGGAGCATATCCAGACGCCGCCCTTGCCTCCGTCGCAACGCGCGCCCGGCACGGGGATTGTCCCGGCGGTCGATGCGGTCGTGCTTCAGGCAATGGCGAAGAATCCGGGTGACCGGTTTCAGTCGGCACGGGCGATGAAACAGGCGGCCATGCAGGCGCTCTCCAGCACCAGGCAGGGGACGACCCAGGCGACGGTCGCGGCTCCTGTGGTCCGGGCGACGCGGCCGGCACCCGCGGCCCGGCCCGCTCCTCCGCGCCGGTACGAGGTGCCGGCTGATCCAGGCCGCGAGGGAGGCGCGCTCGGCGGTGTGGTTACCGGGTTCGCGCTGCTGCTGGTCCTTGCGATTGCGGGTATCGGCGGTTGGTATGCATACGATTACTGGAACGACTCCCGATCGGTCGACGGTCCATCGCCGACGGAAACCGTTCCGGCGGTCGTCCCGACTGCGACGGTCGCGCCGACGGCGACGACCGAGGCTGATGCGATCGGACCAGTCGAGACGGAAGAGGTGGTGGAGCCCGAACCGACGGCGACGGAGGAACCCGATCTTGAGCCGGAGCCGACCGAGGAGGAGCCGCTTATCGAGCCGATGGACGGGACGCCGTATTCGAATCATGTTGCGACCCAGGAGGATATGTGATGGCGGATAGGACGATGATCGATCTGCGTTCGGACACGGTGACGAAGCCGACGGAGGCCATGCGCGAGGCAATGGCTACGGCCGATGTGGGCGACGATCAGTACGGTGAGGATCCGACCGTGAACGCGTTGGAAGCGCGCGCGGCAGAGCTCCTCGGCAAGGAAGCTGCCGTCTTTGTCGCCAGCGGCACGATGGGAAACCTTTCCTCGGTGTTGGCACATTGTCAGCGCGGGGACGAGGTGATTCTCGGCGATGAGGCGCACATTCTGTGGTACGAGAGCGCCGGACCGGCGACGGTTGGCGGGATTTCGCCACGGACGATCCACAACCTGACCGATGCGACGTTCGATCTCGATGAGCTGGAGTCGGCGGTCCGGGAAAATCGCGATGGTTTCCCGCCAACCGGGCTGATCTGCGTTGAGAACACGCACAACCGGTGCGGCGGCGCGGTGTTGCCGCTGGAGCATCTTCAGTCCGTGCGCGAGATCGCTGACCGGCACGGATTGCCGGTACATATGGATGGCGCGCGCATCTTCAATGCGTCTGCCGCACTCGGTGTCAGTGCCGCCGAGATCGCGAGCCATGTGGACTCCGTGCAGTTCTGCCTGTCGAAGGGGCTGGCGGCCCCGGTCGGTTCGCTGGTGACGGGCTCGGCGGCGTTCGTCCAGCGGGTACGACGCTACCGGAAGCTCCTCGGCGGCGCGATGCGTCAGTCTGGTGTGATTGCCGCGGCCGGGCTGGTTGCCTTCGAGACGATGATCGATCGATTGCCGGAGGATCATCGCCGGGCGCGGCAGATCGCCGAGGCGATTGCGGTCTTGCCGGGGTTCAGCATCGATCCGGAGCGCGTGCAGACCAATATCGTCGTTTTCAAACCCGCCGCCTCGATCGACAAAGCGGCGTACATGGATGCGCTCAGGCAGGAAGGCGTGCTGGTGTCCGATTACGGTCTTCGCGGGTTGCGGATCGTGACGCATTACCAGATTTCGGACGACGACGTGGCTGCGGCAATCGCGGCCCTCGGTCGCGCGGTTCAGTCTGCGACAGGAGAGCAGCGTGTCCTCGCGTAGCGGATTGAAGGGCGCGAGGATCGTGCTTGGCGTCACCGGTGGGATCGCAGCCTACAAGGCAGCGGACCTGACCAGCGCGCTGGTCCAGGCCGGCGCGGATGTCCATGTCGTGATGACCGAAGGCGGGACGAAATTCGTACAGCCGCTGACGTTCCAGGCATTGACGCGAAACCCGGTGTACACATCCGTGTTTGACGGGTGGGAAGGCGAATCCGCCGGGCACGTCACGCTGGCGCGGGATGCCGATGCGGTGCTGATCGCACCGGCGACCGCGAACATCATCGCGAAGCTGGCGCAAGGCCGGGTCGACGACATGCTCGGCGCGGTGACCCTGGCGACGCAGGCGCCGGTGATTGTGGCGCCGGCGATGGAGCATCACATGTGGCACCATCCGGCGACGCAGGCGAATCTGGCGTTGCTCGAGGCGCGGGGTGTCACAATCGTCGCGCCGGAGAGCGGTCATTTGGCCTCCGGTGCATCGGGCGATGGCCGTCTGGCAGCGAAGGAGCGGCTGGTCGCCGCCGTGCGGAGAGCATTGGCGACCGGGGGCATCCTGGCCGGGAGACGGATCGTCATCACGGCGGGAGGGACACGCGAGGCGATCGATCCCGTTCGGTATCTGGGGAATCGGTCCTCGGGTCAGATGGGCATTGCGTTGGCCAATGCGGCGATGGATGCCGGGGCAGATGTCGTTCTCATTGCAGGCCCGACCGTCGGGTCGATTCCTGCGGCTGTCGATGTCGTTCGTGTCGAATCGGCCCTGGAGATGCAGGCGGCGGTGGATGTCGCCGTGCCAGACGCCGATGTGTTGATCATGGCCGCTGCCGTGGCGGATTTTCGACCGCGGCAGGCATCGGACCGCAAGATCAAAAAGCAGCCCGGCGAGGAGGGGATGACGATCGAGCTGGTCAAGAATCCGGATATCCTCGCGAGTGTGGATGGCGCGAAGATCGTGAAAATCGGGTTCGCAGCAGAAACGGATGATCTCCTCACCAACGCTGCCTCGAAGCTCGAAGCGAAGGACCTGGCGATGATCGTCGCCAACGACGCGGTTGCGACGATCGGAAGCGACCGGGTTGCGGCGACCATGTTGTTTCGCGATGGCCGGGAGCCCGTCCGTCTGCCCGAGGCGCCGAAAGAGGACGCCGCAGCGCGGATCGTGGCACAGGTGGCGGACCTCGTCCGGGATTCGGCGCGATGATCCAGCTCATTCACCCAGACCAGCGCCGACGGACGACGCGATCGACGATCGGCTTGGAGATCCTGCTGGTGCTGTATGCGATGGCGGCAACCGTCGTGCTCATCAGGACCGTGCTGGTCTTGCTGGATATCAGCGACCGGATCTGGATCGGTTCGTTCGTCTATGGCCTCACCGGGCCGGTGACAGACACGCTGGCGGCGGTTCCGGGATTCGCTCATCCCCTGATCGGACCATTGACGATGGTGGAGCTGATTCTGATCGGGGGCGTGGTGCTTTTTCCGCTCGGTTTGGTCGCTACTGGCGGTCGACGTTGACGGTAGCATGCGCGAACGGAATACGGCACACTGGAATGGAAACGACGTTTCTGACACGAGAGGAATAGGGGATGTTGAAGAATACGGTACGAGGTGTTCTGGGGCTGGTCCTGACGGCGGCCGCGACATGGCTGGCGAACTACATCGTTGACCAGATCTTTGGTCCGGATGAGCAAAAGGCCTAGAACGTCGAGGAAAGAGGACATCGGCCGGACAGCGCAAACCGGCCGATGTTTTTCGATACCGGTGGGGCGGCATGGACGATCCGGAGACAATCCACAGGTTTGCAGAGGGTGACCGGATCGTCGTGATCGCCAATCCCGCAACCCGCGTTCGGGCTCGGACGATCGCTCGCATCCTGACCGGTGCCGTTCCTCCCGGGGTGTCGATGGAGCTGCGGTGGACGGATGCGCCGGGCGCAGGTGTTGCCCTGGCGAGGGAGGCCGTCCGTTACGCCGACGCCGTCGTCGCGGTGGGCGGCGATGGCACGGTCGCTGATGTCGCGTCGGCGCTCATCGGGACGGATGTTCCGCTCGGGATCTTGCCTGGTGGATCAACCAATATCGTCGCACGGGAGCATGGAATCCCGACCGACCTGGAGGCGGCGGCCCGCCTGCTTTTCGGCCGTCATCATCGGCGCGCGATCGATGCCGGGGTGTGCAATGACCGCCCGTTCCTGCATATGGCGGGGTCCGGTTTCGACAGCGTGCTGTTCGAGATCGCGAATGTGGACCTGAAACGCAGGGTTGGGTGGATGGCCTATTTGCCAGCCGCGATGCAGGCGCTGCGGGTGCCGCCAGTGTCCTATACGGTGGTGACCGGAGAGGGGGAGCAGTTCACCCAAACCTCCCCACTGGTGCTCGTCGCCAACGGGGCGTCGATCATCCATCCGGATCTGAGACTGTCGGACACGATCCGGGCAGACGACGGTTGGCTTGATCTGATGATCGTGACGGCCACGACACCGCCACAGTTGGCGAGCGTGATCGGCCGGTTGATGACCCTGCGATTCGAGTCGTCGCCGCTGGTGATCCACAGGCGGGTACGTGAGGTCTGGGTCGATGCGTCACGGCTGATGCCAGTACAGCTCGACGGCGATGTCGTGGAGCGGACACCCGCGCATTTCAGTATCAGGCAGAAGGCGATCCATCTGATCGTTCCCGCATAGCCTTGGGCTTGGTCGGGAGCGGCGCGATCCGTCCCCATGTGTCTCCCGGCGTCTCGTATCTCGTGTGTGAGACATACCTATGGAACGGGTCGCAGTTGGCATGACTCGCCGATAGGGCGCCTGGCCGCCCCAATGTCCGATGCGCATAGTCCGTGTCAATCTTGCTGCAAGTTGCAGGAAGGCTGCGAGATTCACCAAGAAGTGTAGGGGCGGGCGGTCCGCAGGACTCGCCGCCCATCGGCTCCCGCAGGGAGTCGATCATCGGGTGACCATGCCAATCTTCTTGCAAATAGCTCCAGATTTGACACTCCCCGTCATCCTGACCGCAGGAATGGGGTCGCTCTCGCTTTTCGGCCAGTGGCCTCACCCCGCGGGATCCCCCGGCGACGCCGCTGCCCACAGGGCAGAACGGGACGCCCTCACGCCGCAGATGTGCT
>Ga0180216_1000035_pt1 | contig 185524 bp, 196 predicted proteins | sample eDN3rd37CBELigMG_FD_128879 | JGI IMG/M metagenome (GOLD analysis project Ga0180216, IMG submission 128879) | Enriched Miracle-Growth compost microbial communities from Emeryville, California, USA - eDNA 3rd pass 37_C BE-Lig MG (version 2)... ...
ATTGCATCGGGTCCGCTTACATCTGAAGCATTATCCAGTCAATTAAAGAACTTGACAGGTGAAGAATATCTATACTTTTATGATGCAGCAGCACCGATTATTGAAAAAGAATCGATCGATATGAAAAAGGTATTTCTTGCCTCTCGTTACGACAAAGGGGATGCGGCATACTTAAATTGTCCAATGAATGAGGAGGAATTTGAACAATTCTATCAGGCATTAATTACCGCCGAAGTAGCGCCACTGAAAGAGTTTGAAAAAGAGATCTATTTTGAAGGATGTATGCCAATCGAAGAAATCGCCCGACGAGGGAAACAAACCCTTCTGTTTGGCCCGATGAAACCAGTCGGGCTTGTCGATCCCCACACGGGAAAACAGCCTTATGCGGTAATCCAATTGAGGCAGGACAATAGCGCGGGCACATTGTTTAATCTTGTTGGTTTCCAAACTCATCTGAAGTGGCCGGATCAGAAACGAGTGTTTCGGATGATTCCTGGTTTGGAGAATGCGGAAATCGTTCGTTATGGTGTGATGCACCGCAATACCTTTATCAATAGTCCTAAACTACTAAAGCCAACTTATCAGTACCGTGGCAGAGACAGTTTGTTTTTTGCAGGTCAGATGACTGGAGTAGAAGGGTATGTTGAATCAGCAGCGGCGGGCTTAGTTTCCGGAATTAATGCCTCACGGTTGGTGAAAGGTATGGACCCGCTCACCTTCCCGGCAGAAACTGTCATTGGAAGTATGGCACATTATATTACATCCACCAGTGCCAGCCACTTTCAGCCGATGAATGCCAATTTTGGCTTACTGCCTCCGTTAGAAAAGAGGATTAAAAACAAACAGGAGCGAATTCAGGCAATGGCGGACAGGGCGTTGGAAATTATTCAGAATTTTACCGGAAACCTCCACAATTAAGTTGCCAATGATGTCCCTATTGTGTTAATATTTAATATGCTTGATGGGAGCTGTGCAAGGCAGCTCCCATTGGCATTCAGGGAAAGTGCAGGCTCAGCTCACCTTTCACTTCTCACCTCTAATAGGAAAGGGGCTTGTCGAAGGTTGGATATGACATTTCATGCTACGACGATTTTTGCTGTTCATCATAAAGGCCAAGCTGCCATGGCTGGAGATGGCCAAGTGACATTTGGCAACAGTGTAGTGATGAAGAGCAAAGCCAAAAAGGTTCGACGACTATACCGTGGTCAAGTGCTCGCCGGTTTTGCCGGTTCTGTTGCTGATGCCATTACCTTATTTGAAAAATTCGAAGGCAAATTGGAAGAATTTCATGGAAACCTTCCACGTGCCTCGGTTGAATTGGCCAAAGAATGGAGATCAGACCGGGTTTTACGCAGACTGGAAGCGATGATGATTGTGATGAATAAAGAACACTTGCTATTGATCTCCGGCAATGGAGAAATCATTGAACCGGACGACGGCATTTTAGCCATTGGATCTGGTGGAAACTATGCCTTGTCTGCAGGCCGGGCATTGAAAGGCTTCGCCGCAGAGACAATGAGCGCAAAGGAGATTGCCGAAGCTGCACTCCATATCGCAGCGGATATTTGTGTGTATACGAATCACAATTTGGTTGTCGAAGAACTTGAATAGGAAGGGGTGGAAGGGATGAACAAGACGGACAGTTATACTCCGAGACAGATAGTAAATTTGCTAGATCGTTATATTGTCGGTCAATCCGAAGCCAAGAAATCCGTAGCTATCGCTTTGCGAAATCGTTATCGACGCAGCCTTTTGCCTGAGGAGCTTCGAGAAGAGATTGTGCCTAAGAACATTCTTATGATCGGACCTACGGGTGTCGGAAAGACAGAAATCGCTCGCAGAATGGCAAAGGTAGTTGGCGCCCCGTTTATCAAGGTTGAGGCAACAAAATTTACCGAAGTTGGCTACGTTGGCAGAGATGTCGAATCGATGGTGCGTGATTTATTAGAAACCGCGGTCCGCATTGTCAAACAGGAGAAAATAGAAAAGGTTCAGGATCGCGCAGAGAAACAAGCCGAAGAAAGATTGGTCCACCTTCTCGTTCCATCTCCCAAAACCGGCAAGTCTTTTAAAAATCCCTTTGAAATGTTCTTCCAAAATCAAAACCAACAGACGGATAGTTCTTACGGGAATTCTTCCGTTGCCGCGGATGATAAGGAACTGGAGCAAAAGCGGCGCCAGGTTGCCCACAAGTTGGCAATGGGTGAAATGGAAGATCATATGGTAGAGGTGGAAGTAGAAGATTCCATGCCAGCCATGTTTGATTTCTTTCAGGCTCCAGGTACCGAGCAAATGGGAATGAATATGCAGGAGATGCTTGGGAATATCTTGCCGAAAAAGACCAAAAAGCGGAAGCTTACGGTAAAAGAAGCCAGGAAGTATCTTACACAGGAAGAAGCCCAGAAACTGATTGATATGGATGAGGTCCATCAGGAAGCTGTGCATCGCGCCGAAGAAAGCGGGATTATCTTTATTGATGAGATCGACAAGATTGCCGGCAAAGAAAGCGGTTCTCCCGATGTTTCAAGAGAAGGTGTTCAAAGGGATATTCTCCCGATTGTGGAAGGTTCAACAGTGAATACAAAATATGGACAGGTGAAAACAGACCATATCCTGTTTATTGCTGCAGGTGCCTTTCATATTTCTAAGCCATCTGATTTAATTCCTGAGCTTCAAGGGAGATTTCCGATTCGCGTGGAGTTGAAAAGTCTTACGGCAGATGATTTTGTACGCATTTTAACAGAGCCTAAAAATGCATTAATAAAACAATATGCAGCACTTTTAGAAACTGAAGGAATAAAAATCGAATTTTCTGACGAAGCTATTAAGGCTATCGCGGAAATGGCAAAAGAAGTCAATGATTCAACAGATAATATTGGGGCAAGACGTTTACATACAATCCTAGAAAAATTACTGGAGGATCTTTCTTTTAATGCGGCGGATATTACAATGGAAAAGATTGTAATCACTCCGCAGTATGTTGAAGAAAGACTACAGGGAATTGTAAAGAATAAGGATTTGTCTCAATACATCTTATAAAATGAAAAAAGAAAATGATTTAGGAGGAAATGAAATGGATTTATTAGCGAAAATTCGTAGAATCAACCGATTGCTTCAAAAAACGGCTGGACACCCTGTTAATTTTATGGAAATGGCTGAAGTATTGAGCACCGTAATCGAAGCAAACATCTTTGTGTTAAGCAGAAAAGGTAAAATCCTGGGCTATGCAAACGTTCAAGAGATTCATAATGACCGTTTGGAAGAGATGCTTCAAGAAAGAAGATTCCCTGGTGACTACAGCAATCAATTGCTTAAGGTAGAAGAAACTTCTGCAAACTTGGATATCAATAGTCCATACACAGCTTTTCCAGTAGAAATGAAAGATATGTTCAGCAATGGACTAACTACTCTTGTTCCAGTCATCGGCGGTGGAGATCGCCTTGGAACCCTTGTACTTGCACGGGTGAATGGTACCTTTAATGATGATGATTTAATTCTTGCAGAAGTTGGAGCAACAGTTGTAGGGATGGAAATCCTCCGCGAACGTGCTGAAGAAATTGAACAGGAAGCTAGAAGCAAGGCCGTTGTACAAATGGCTGTAGGTTCTCTATCCTATAGTGAATTGGAAGCAGTAGAACATATTTTTGAGGAATTGGACGGCAAAGAAGGATTGTTGGTTGCGAGCAAGATTGCCGACCGTGTAGGAATTACCCGTTCTGTTATTGTTAATGCCCTGCGCAAATTGGAAAGTGCGGGTGTAATCGAATCCCGCTCACTAGGGATGAAAGGTACCTACATTAAAGTATTGAATGATAAGCTGTTACCAGAACTTGCTAAATTGAAGTCATCTTAAGAATAAATAAGAAATTAAGATGAAAGTGTAAAAGTCCTATCCAAAAGATAGGGCTTTTTTCGTTCTATAATATCTGTTAACATAATGATAGCAATTTCGACATAAAACATGGCGAAAATTTGTCATCCATGCAATACAAGCAGGAATTAAGTCACATATTGTTGAATTGTTTCACAAAGTATAGTTTTGCTTTTTATGACTAAGGGGTGATGAAATTGTTAGATACATATAAAATCCGAATGCTTACGAAAAGCCTCGATGTTGCTGCACTTCGACAAAGGGTGATCTCTGACAATATTGCCAATGTAGACACCCCGCATTACAAAGCAAAAAGTGTAACATTTGAGGAGGAATTCAAAGGATCCTTAGAGAGTCAATCGAAATTTGAAGGATACCGAACAGATCCAAGACATCTTCCGATTGGCGGAAAAAGGATTACAGAAGCTGGACCCAAAGTTGTTGTTCAAGCCGGGACCATGCAAAACAATGAAAACAATGTTGATATAGATGCGGAAATGACCAAAATGACGGAAAACCAGATTTGGTATAACTTATTGGTAGATCAAACTAATAGCCACTACCAAACGCTGCGCAAGGTGATCACAGGAGGTAAAGGGTAATGAAAATGTTTACAGGGATGAACATTAGTGCCTCTGCATTGACAACAAACCGACTGAAAATGGATGTTATTGCTGCCAACCTTGCTAATGCCAATACAACGAGGGCAGAATTCGTGGATGGGAAGTGGCAGCCATATCGGAGGAAACTTGTTGAAGTTTCACCACTTAACCCTTCGCCTTTTGACCGAATGCTCCAGGCCAACTTAAATCAAAATCAAGCAGGGTCAATTGGCGGAGTAAGGGCAACGCGTATAATTGATGACCAAACACCTTTCAAACGTGCTTATCAACCCGAACATCCGGATGCTGATGAAGAAGGGTATGTTTATTTGCCTAATGTCGACCCGTTGAAGGAGATGGTTGATTTAATGGCTGTTACGAGATCCTATGAGGCGAATATTTCCGCTTTTAATGCAACTAAGACAATGATGTTAAAAACCCTGGAAATTGGAAAGTAGGTGTAGAAAATGCCAATCCAAAATATTACTAATGTCATTCAAACCCAAGTAGAACCAGTGAAATCCACCCCTGCTTCCTCAGGACAGGCGGTAAAACAATTTTCTTCCTTTTTAATAGATGCGCTGAATGAGGTGAACCACCAACAGCAAGCGTCTAGTGTAGCTACCGAAAAAATCGCCACTGGTGACATTCAGGATTTACATAAGGCTTTAATACTAAAGCAGCAGGCTGGAATTACTTTGGATTTAACGATCGAGGTTCGAAATAAGGCCGTTGAGGCTTATCAAGAAATGATGCGAATGTCAATTTAAAGGTTTGAGGTTAAGGTATAAAGACCTCCCCAAGGGGAGGTCTTTTACAGATGATCATATATTTCATGACCCTGGGGTGGAAAGATGAACGAGCAGCTTCAATTATATCGTGGGAAAATACAAGAGTTATATCAATCATTCTCAAAAAAGCAGAAGATCGCGATTGCTGCTACCTTTCTATTTCTTGTTATTTCACTTTCTTTATTTGTTTATTATGCATCCAAGCCAGAGATGATTCCATTATTTAGTAATGCCTTAAGTGAACAAGAAGTTGGCGAAATTAAAGCTGAGTTGGACTCCAAGGGATATACTACATACAGTTTATCTGAGGATGGGCGTAATATCTTGGTGCCACGTAAGGATGCTCCAGGCTTGACTGTAGATTTGGCAGCTGCAGGACTTCCTAAAGGCGGAAATATCAGTCTTGACATATTTAGTCAAAATTTAGGGTTTGGGGCAAGCGATCGACAGTTTGACGTGGTAGAACGGGATGCCATGCAGAATGAGATAGCCAAGGTTATCAAAGGCTTTAGCGGAGTTCGGAATGCCCAGGTAATGATTACTTTGCCGAAAGAAAACCTATTTCTTCAGGAGCAAACGGAAACAGCAACGGCCTCAATTCTACTTGACTTACAGCCTGGAACTCAATTAAACCAAAAGCAGATTAATACGCTCTACCATTTTGTTTCTAAAACAGTGCCTAATCTTCCGTTAGAAAACATTGTCATTACTGATCAGTATAGTCAAATTCTCGAACGAGCAGATCAGGATGATAATTATGGCATGACAGAATATGAGCAACAGCGGAAAATTAAACGTCAAATTGAAAGTGATATTCAAAGAGACCTGCAAAATATGCTTGGTACAATTATCGGCAGAGATAAGGTGTTTGTTTATACCTATGTGAAATTAAATTTTGACAAAGTCAAAACAAAAGCTAACCTTGTAGAGGCCCCAAATACTGAGTCAAACGAAGGAATTGCCATAAGCGTGGAGAAAATCCAAAAAACTTTTAATGGAAGCACTGCTGACCCGGGAGGTGTTTCGGGTACTGGCGCAACGGAGGTTCCAGGATATCCAGGAAACGGCATTTCGGAGATGGCGACAACTGAGTCGGAGGAATTGGAAACACGTGTAAACAATGAAGTAAATCGAATATCCAAGGATATTATTGAAAGTCCATATGTTATAGAAGATTTAACACTCAATGTAGGAGTTGAGCCGCCCAATGCGCAAGACCCTGCTTCACTTGGGAATATCGAGCAAGAAATTCGAAAGATCCTTGGAAATGTTGTACGCGCTGCATTAGAGAAGGATAACCAACAGCTTACAGATGATTTTATTAATAATCGGATTACCGTTGTTGCTAGACAATTTGATGGCAAGCCAAAGGCGGAAACTCCTGAACCTGGTCTTAACCCCATCATTCTCTATTCTCTTGCGGCTGTGGCTGTACTAGTAATCGCTGGGCTAGTCATCTACCTAATTAGAAGACGCCGTAAGGATAATCAAGTGGATATGGAAGCGATAGAGACGGTAAACAACATTGAAACGGACATTCCGGATTTAGAATATGCCAATGACAGCGACGAGGTTATTGCCCGCAAACAGTTGGAAAAATTGGCAAAGCAAAGACCAGAGGAATTTGCGAATCTTCTACGCACATGGCTTCAAGAGGATTAGAGGTGATTAGTGGTGGCGAAAAGGGAACTAACAGGTAAGCAAAAAGCGGCGGTATTACTCATAGCCTTGGGACCCGAGGTATCTGCACAGGTTTTTAAGCATTTTCACGAGGATGAAATTGAGCAGCTGACATTGGAAATTGCCAATGTCAGAAAGGTAGATACAAGTTCAAAAGATGAGGTGGTTCACGAATTCCATCAAATTGCTATTGCCCAGGATTATATATCCCAAGGTGGTATTGCCTACGCAAAAGATATTCTGGAGCGGGCTCTTGGACAACAGAAGGCAATGGATATTATTAATCGTTTGACCTCCCATCTTCATGTTCGGCCTTTTGATTTTGCGAGAAAGGCAGATCCCTCTCAAATCTTAAACTTTATTCAGAATGAGCATTCTCAAACTATTGCTCTTGTTTTATCTTACTTAAGGCCTGAACAGGCTTCTGCCATCTTATCCGCCCTGCCGCATGAAAGGCAGGCGGATGTAGCAAAGCGAATAGCGATTATGGATAGTACATCGCCTGATGTCATAAGTGAAGTCGAACAGGTGCTGGAACAAAAACTTTCACAAACCATTGTTCAGGACTATTCGCAAGCAGGAGGAATTGAGGCAGCTGTTGCGATCTTAAATAACGTGGATCGAAGCACTGAAAAAACGATTCTCGATACGCTCGAAATTCAGGATCCAGAATTAGCTGAAGAAATCAAAAAGCGGATGTTTGTCTTTGAGGACATCGTAACGATTGATGATAAATCCATACAGCGTATTATCCGCGATATTGAAAATCAGGACTTGATGCTTGCGCTAAAGGTAGCAAGCGACGAGGTGAAGGAGGCCATCTTCCGAAATATTTCGAAGAGAATGGTCCAAACCTTCAAGGATGAAATGGAGTTTATGGGGCCTGTTCGTCTGCGTGATGTAGAAGAAGCGCAGACAAGAATCGTTGCCACCATTCGACGTTTAGAAGAAGCTGGAGAGATTATTCTGTCACGTGGAGGCGGTGACGAGATCGTTGTCTAAAATTATCAAGGCCCATCAATACTATAGCACGGATGATTGCATGATTATTGGTAACTCCACTGAATCTACTACCGTTAGCGATGATCAAAATGCCTTACTCGAAAACATTGAGGAAAAATTATTGGAAGCTGAGGCTATGCTGGAGAATGCCCGTTTAGAAGCGAGGAACATTCGGGAGGAAGCTATGGCTATAGCAGAACAAGAAATAGCAACTGCTAAGAGGCAAATGGAAGAATGGTGGGAGCAGCAAAGGAATGAGGATCAACAGATCCAAAAGGAAGCTTTTGATGAGGGGTATCGACAGGGATTTGCCCAGGGGCACACCCAAGGTTTGGAATCAGTGTTGGAAGAACAACAACAGGTTACCCGGCAAGCGCAGGTGATTCTGCAAGAGGCCTATCAAGCGAAACGAGAGTTAATTCAAGAGGCAGAACCCTATTTAATCACCTTAGCAGTGGAGATTAGCAGAAAGGTCCTAAAGGAAGAAATTTCTATTCATCCTGAAAAAACGATATCCCTGATTAAAGAAGCATTAACCCGAATTCAAGATGTTGAGAAGGTATCGATCTGTGTAAGTTTGGATGAGTATTCATTTCTTAAAAGCAGAAGATCAGACCTACAAAAGTTTCTGCACAGCCAAGCAGAACTTCTAATTTTGCCTGATTATGCAATTGAGAACGGCGGAGTTATAATTCGCACATCTTTCGGCAGTGTTGATGCAAGAATTGACACGCAATTAGAAGAGATTAAAAAGAAATTAGTAGAAATATCTAAAGGGCGGGATGATAGTGACCCCGATTAAACTGCAACGGTATCTAAACTGTTTAGCTGGGATGGATCCTATTCGCGTAAACGGAAAGGTAACACAGGTCATTGGTTTAACGGTAGAATCTCAAGGTCCCAACGTCGGGATTGGGGAAATCTGTCATATCTACCCTTTGGGGAATGGGCATCCTGTTCCAGCGGAAGTTGTTGGTTTTAAAGATAATAGGGTTTTACTGATGCCACTTGGTGACATTGGTGCTGTTGGTCCAGGATGTGAAGTAGCAGCTACAGGCAGTCCACTAACAATCAAAGTTGGTTATGAATTGTTAGGACATGTACTGGATGCCTTAGGCAACCGACTAGATTTGGAAAGTCTTCCCCTTACTTTGGAGGACTTTCCTATTCAAAATCAGCCGCCAAACCCTTTGCTTAGACCTAGAATTAAGGAACCACTGAGCGTAGGAGTAAGGGTCATCGATTCCTTGCTAACCGTTGGCAAGGGACAAAGGGTAGGGATCTTTGCTGGAAGCGGAGTAGGGAAAAGCACTTTGCTTGGGATGATTGCCCGTAATACCAAAGCAGATGTCAATGTAATCGGATTGATTGGCGAACGAGGGAGAGAAGTCATTGAATTTCTGGAAAAGGATCTAGGACCGGAGGGATTAAGTCGTTCTATAGTAGTAGTGGCTACATCAGATCAACCGGCCCTGTTAAGGATCAAGGCTGCTCTTACGGCAACGGCGATCGCCGAGTTTTTTCGCGATCGGGGGCGTGATGTTATGCTCTTGATGGATTCTGTAACTCGTTTTGCCATGGCTGGAAGGGAACTAGGGTTGGCTATTGGCGAACCACCTGCAACAAGGGGATATACTCCGTCGGTTTTCGCTACCTTACCTAAATTATTAGAACGAACTGGGACATCTAGGTTGGGAACGATTACGGCATTCTATACTGTCCTTGTCGATGGGGACGACATGAATGATCCTATAGCAGATACTGTGCGAGGAATTCTTGACGGTCATATTGTCCTAAATCGAAAAATTGCTCAATCCGGACATTTCCCTGCTATTGATGTCATGGCAAGTGTAAGCAGGGTTATGAATGATATCGTTGATGATAAGCATAAGGAAGCAGCCCGCCAAATGAAAAAAATGATTGCTATTTATAAGGATGCTGAGGACTTAATTAATATAGGCGCTTATAAGACTGGCTCTAACCGGGAAATTGATCTTGCTATTAAGTACCGTCCACTCATACAAGATTTTTTGACACAGGGCACACATGAGTCCTCTAGCTTTGAGGATGCGATTCATACCTTGAAAACGCATTTTGGTTATGGGGGGTAATTGAAGGTGTCAGTTTATCACTTTCCCTTGCAAAAGGTGATGGATTTAAAGGAACAGGATAAAGAGGAAAGCAAATTGAAATATGGGGAAGCTATTGCTAACTGGAAAAAGGGGCAAGATGAGCTGTTTGCACTACAATCTTTAAGGGATAAGTGGCAAGCTATCAGGGCGGATTCTGCTGAACATCAAATTTCCATCCAGCGGCTTCATGAGCTTGAATCATACATCAAACATTTAGGTAGATTGCTAGAGGAAAAGAAGATAGAAATGGATGTTTTGGAAGAGAGATTAAATCTTCTACAGCAGCAGTACACGGACAAAGAAAAAGACTTTAAGGCATGGGAAGAATTAAAGGAAAAATCCTATGCAGTTTATAAAGATCAAAAAGATAAGCAGGAACAAAGCGAAATGGACGAGATAGCCATCTTGCGGTTTGCAAGGAGGAGGGGGGATTAATGGAACAGGAAGCCGCCCGTGAAAAAAAAGAATACGGTAGGATCGAGTGGTTTTTTTATATTATTTTCCTGCCTGTTTTATTTACGCTGATCTTGTCAGGTGTTCTATTAACCATGTTAGGTTATGATGTAACTGGAAAATTGATTACATGGGGGAATAAGGTTCCTTATCTTGAAAAGATCATCCCCAATCCTGTTCTAGAAGCTGGCGAGCAAGCTGTAGAACCTCCATCCTCCGATCGGCAGATTGCCAGGTTGACTCAGGAAATATCTGCTTTAACTGAGAAACTTCAGGAAAAACAGGCGGAAGTAGAAAAGGAAAAACAAGAGTCAATGGCTTATCAAACAGAAATGAAAGCCCTTAAGGACGATGTTACTGGGCTACAAAGGCAACTAGAGCAGCAAAAGCAAACGAAGGAAATGCGTGAAAACAAAATGAAGGAACTGTCTAAACTGTTTGCCACTATGACTGCAAGCAAGGCAGCTGCCGTGCTTGATCAGCTGTCACTGGAGGAAGGAGTCCTAGTTCTTGCTGGTATGAAAGCGGAAGAACAGGCTGCTTTGTTAGGGAAACTGCCTCCGAAAAAAGCTGCAGACCTTTCTATGCTCTTAAAGGACACTGCGCTATCTGAGAATGATGATATTGCTGCTTTGCAGCAGCGGGTTCTGGCCTTAACGGGGGCCCTAGCACAGGTAGAGAAGACAAGAAATGACTTACGCGAGATGGTATCCTCCTTTACGAGTATGAACCCAAGTAGCGTTGCGGAAATCCTTCTCAATATGATGAAGACAGACGAAGAGAAAGCAATTGCGATTATTGCCCAGATGAGTGGTGCACAACGCGGATTAGTTTTGGAGCAAATCAATCTAAAGGATCAGAATATGGCTGCAAGGATCACTTCGAAGCTTTTAGATATGTAAAAGATCCCAGTCGAAAATTTAGCGAACAAGAAGGGAACTTTGTTGTTTTTTGGCGGATATTGCTCTATATTTAACTTAAGAAGCGACAACAATCTACCGATAATCTAATTAAGTAGAGGGGGTGCTTATAGATCAAGACAGAAATGCTTACATATCCATCGTTTCCTTTCCTTGTTCCTCCGACAAATTCAGTGAATGTTGGTAAAGAAGGAGATTTTATTACCACGTTCCTACAGCATTTAGAAGGATTTAAGAGTGACAATTTAATAGGGGACGAGAAGTTAAAGGAAACATTCGAAGAGGCAGCTGCGGAATTACAGCAAATAGTACAGACACTTCAGCAATGGTTGGGTGATCCTAAACTTCAAATTTCAACAGATTTCGCGATGACGTTGAACGAACAACCTGGTGTTCAAATGGGGGCGGTTCTTGCAAGATCCGAAGAAACGGACTTGTTGCAACAACTTCAATGGAAGGTAGAAGAGATAGCGAGATTGTTTAAGAATCATCAAAGCATGTTCCAAAAAACAAGGGAAATGGATTTACCAAAGGAAGTTTTCAAATTGCTCAATAGTATTCAAGAAGATTTATCGATCCTTTTTGAAAAACTTCCAGCCTTAGATCGCGATCAAGTATTGCCGCTTTCCTTGCCTCATGTAGAAGATAGACTAAAGAGAATAAAAGAATTACTAACTCACATCACACTTCAGAACCCTGTTTCCAACGAAGAGCCAGTCACCAATGTAAGTATAAAAGAAATAGGGACCAGGGAAATGAACCAATTAACAAAGGAATTGCCAGGGCTATTTTTACCAAGGGATAGTGAGCGAGTGGATGTAGTTTTAGATAGTCGTGCCGTGAAACCCATGATAAAAATGGAGGGGATCCTTGGAGATGGTATTCCAGCCACGCCAAATCTGATCCCATTCTTAATGAGTCAAAATCATCAAAGTTCAGCTGTTCCAATGGCAATTATCGAACAACAGGTTTCTACAACCGAATTAGTAGATAAGCTCCAACCTTTGCTGCTAAAGCATGCAAGTAAACAGGATGGTGTAACAAGCCTAAGTATTATGCTCCAACCTGAGGATCTAGGGAAAATGGAAGTTGTTCTTCATTCCCGGAAGGGTCAGGTTTTTGCCCAGTTCATTGTAGAAAATGCCATGGCCAAGGATGTTGTTGAAGACCAACTAAGCCTATTAAAACAGCAAATGATTCAGCATGGGATACAAATCGAACGGTTCGAAGTGACTTATCCCACATCAAATCAGCAGGCGGCAATGTCCTTTCAACAACCTAAGCAGCAAGAGTTTAAACAAAGCCAGCAGCGCTCACGAAGGAATGAGCTTTATGCGGAATGGGAGGATACAGATCCCGCAGTAGCACCAGCTCGTTCAGTTGGTCAGTCTAGTATCGATTATACGGTTTGAGAAGCAAGCCAAAGGGAGGATCTCTGTGTCAGATTTCATGAAGGTCAATCGACACTATTATCCGTCGGTTATTTCCCCTTTACCTCCAAAGGAGCAGACGGCGAGGAATGGAATATCAGAAAAAGCATTTTCTGATGTTTTTAAGGACCAATTAGCAGCAGAATCCCATTCTTTACAATTTAGCAGGCATGCATTAGATAGAATGCATGGAAGAGGGATAAACTTATCAACAGAACAAATAAGCCAATTGGAAAAGGCGGTGGAGAAGGCCGCACAAAAGGGCGGCAAGGAAACGCTAATTGTCATGAAGGATGTTGCTTTTATTGTCAGTACCATACATAAAACAGTAATTACGGCGATCGATGACAAATCATTAAAGGACCATGTGTTTACAAAGATTGATAGTACAATATTAATTTAAGAAGCTGGACCTACGGGGGGCTTCAGAGCTGTGGACCGACAGAAGCAGCCGATAATAGGGGGAGAATAGATGATACGTTCTTTATATTCAGGTGTTTCGGGAATGAAGGGTTTTCAAACGAAAATGGATGTTATCGGTAATAATATTGCAAACGTGAATACGACCGGGTTTAAGAAGAGCCGCGTAACATTTCAAGATATATTAAGCCAAACTGTTGCTTCGGCATCGACAGGTCAAGCGGAGTCACGTGGAGGGACGAATGGCAGACAAATCGGATTAGGCCAACAAGTGGCAGCCATTTCAGTGATTCACACACCAGGTAGCCCAATTACAACGAATGTGACAACAGACTTGTCAATTAATGGCGACGGATTTTTTGCTGTGAAACCAGATCCAGAATCAGAGCAATACTATCTTACTAGAGCGGGAGACTTTACGAGGGATGCAACGGGTAATCTAGTAACACCACAAGGTTTTCTTGTATTAGATTCCGAAGGGGAGCCAATCAACATTGATCCTGACAAAGCCTTTTCAATTTCCCCTAATGGGGAAATTAATATCCAAGGAGAAGATTCTACAGACGATCCTAAGAAGATTGGACTAGTACAAGTAAACAACCCATCAGGTCTAAAAAAGGTTGGTGGATCTTTATATGAATTAACTCCTAATGCAGTTGAGGATTATGAGGAAGATATGACGGATCTGATTATGAGCGCTGAAGATTTAGGTGGCACCACCCAAATTATCTCCGGACAACTAGAAATGTCTAATGTTGATTTAACAGAGGAATTCACCGATATGATTATTACGCAAAGAGCCTTCCAGGCCAATTCACGCGTGATTACGACTTCAGACTCAATGTTGGAGGAAGTAGTAAATTTGAAGCGTTAATATAGTTGAAGGAAAGAAGGGCGGCCGGGGTTCTCCCTTCTTTCCATACTAGTTTAAGGGGAAAAACGATGATTCAAGTAACGAGATTGAATGGTACGCAATTTTACCTAAACCCTTTTTTAATAGAGACATTAGAAGAAACACCAGACACGGTCATTCTGTTGACAAATGGGAAAAGGTTTGTTGTGAAGGAAAAAGCTGCCGAGATTAGGCAATACATAAAGTCTTTCCTCAAAGAAATCGAAGTGATTAAGGCATTAGGTGCTTTCACAGGAGGTCCTGATGTTTAAAAATAAATTGTTTAATATGGCCTTAATTATTTTAATAGCAATTACGCTGATAGGAGTTGCTTCTGTTGCTATCTGGAAAATCTATTTAACCCCAGATCAAGAAGCTGCTGCCGAGGAAGTCAAAACTATTGACGAAATTTTAGAGTTAACTGTTGAAACAAAAGAGGTTACTTCCAATCTGCTATCTGGTGGCTATCTAAGAGTACAATACAAAATACAAGCAGATGCGAAGCATACCAAGGAAGAATTAGAGAAACGCATGTTTCAAATTGATCATATTATCTTAAAGACGGTATCCGGAATGAAGGCTGATGAGATACAGGGCCCTGAGGGCATGAGTAAAATGGAAAATATGATCAAGGATCAAATTAATCAAATTTTGACAGAGGGAATGGTAGAAGAAGTCATTACAATCGCCATGATCGTTCAGTAGTATTTGCAAGGGGAGGTGAAGAATGTGTCATCAGAGGTTCTATCGCAAAGTGAAATCGATGCTTTACTAAACGCTCTTTCATCAGGTGAAATGAATGCCGAAGAAATGAAAAAGGATTTTACCGAGAAGAAGGTAAAATTATACGACTTTAAAAGGGCGCTTCGTTTCTCTAAAGATCAAATTCGGACATTAACCCGAATCCACGAAAACTTTGCAAGATTATTGACGACATATTTTTCTGCCCAATTAAGGACCCTTGTTCGATTTACAGTGGCCTCTGTTGACCAGCTCCCTTATGATGAATTTATTCGGTCGATTCCAAAAATAACGATATTAAACGTATTTGAGGCCGAACCATTGGAAGGACGCATGGTACTGGAGGTTAATCCCAATGTAGGCTATGCCATGTTAGACAGACTGCTGGGCGGACAAGGCTCCAGTCAAAACAAGTTTAACGGTTTGACAGAAATCGAAACAATGGTTTTAGAGCGAGTATTTCGCCGTTCGCTTCGAATATATGCGGAAGCATGGAAAAACGTCCTTTCTATCGATCCGGTCTTAACCCTGCTAGAAACCAATCCTCAGTTTATGCAAATTGTATCACCTAACGAAACGGTAGCGGTTATTTCCTTTAGCACAAAAATTGCCGAGACAACGGGTGTAATTAATATTTGTTTGCCGCATGTAGTATTAGAACCAGTTATGCAAAAGCTTACTGCGCATTACTGGTTGTCGTCCCAAAAGAAAACACGGGATTCCAAGGAAGTTGAGATTCTTCAAGAAAGGGTAAAACATGCTTTAGTTCCCGTTATTGTTGAATTGGGGACGACTAATATTTCGGTTGGAGAGTTTTTGAATTTGGCAAATGGCGATGTCATTCAATTGGATCAGAAAAAAGAGAGTTCGCTGCTGCTCAAAATTGGGAGCAAGTATAAATTTCAAGGCAAGCCTGGAACAAGGGGCACTAAAGTTGCCATTCAGATTGACAAGGTTATAGAAGAAAGGAATGAGACTGATGAATGGTAAGGATATGCTCTCCCAGGAGGAAATTGATGCGCTGTTAAGGCAAAATAACTTGGACGAAGGCCAGTTGGAAGAAGAACTGGATATTTCCAACTATTTAACCCCGATGGAGCAAGATGCATTAGGCGAGATTGGGAATATTTGTTATGGTAGCTCAGCGACAGCTTTATCTACCTTGCTAGGGCAGAAAACAGAGATTACTACGCCTACCGTAAGTGTCATACATGTTTCCGACTTAGATGCGGAATTTCCTAAACCCCATGTGGCGGTTCATGTGGAATACACGGAAGGGTTTAAAGGACTAAATCTGTTTGTTATTCGGTCAGATGATGCTAAGGTGATTGCTGACTTAATGATGGGTGGTGATGGAACGAACAAGGAGATAGAACTTAATGAATTACATATTAGTGCTGTACAAGAAGCGATGAATCAAATGATGGGCTCCGCAGCAACGTCCATGTCAACCCTATTTAACAAACGAGTGGATATTTCTCCTCCGGGAATTGATATTTTGGATTTGTCCACGGAAGCTGGAAAAGATTCTATTCGATATGATGAACAGGTACTAATTAAAATCTCCTTTCGTTTAAAGGTTGGAAACCTGATTGATTCTCGCTTGATGCAGTTGATCCCGGTTTCTTTTGCAAAAAACATGGTAAGTTTACTGCTCGGGGAACAAGAAGTGGTAGAGCAGCCGCAGCCTGATAAAAGTACGGAACCGATTCCTTCCGTACAATCTCAGCAGATCCAGGAAACCTTTGCGTCTCCACCCCAGAATCATCCGGGGGAAATGGCGAGTTATCAGCAGCAGGTGCATCAGGGGCAACAACCACCTATGTATCCGCCGCCCAACCCTTATCCTTATCAGCAACCTTATGCACAACCACCTATGTATCCGCCAGGGCAGCAAATATCATATCCTGCGGGACAGAGTCCAGCTAGTCCATTTCAAGGGCCTATAAATCAACCAGCGAATGTGCAATCGGCCCAATTTACACCACTTCCCAATAACGGTCCTGGACCGATGATGGATGATCGGAATTTAAACATGCTGTTAGATATTCCTTTACAGGTCACTGTTGAATTGGGAAGAACAAAAAAACAAATTAAGGAAATTCTTGAACTATCAGCTGGTTCGATTATTGAACTAGATAAATTAGCAGGTGAACCGGTCGACATCTTTGTTAACAACAAGTTAATTGCAAAAGGTGAAGTTGTTGTAATTGAGGAGAACTTTGGGGTTCGGGTAACCGATATTATCAGTCAATGGGACCGCGTTCAAAGATTACAATGATTAAGGCCTGTACATAGGAATACATTACTAAAATAACTTGGAGGGAAACGTCGTGGCACACACCGTATTGATCGTTGATGACGCAGCATTTATGAGAATGATGATTAAGGAGATTCTGACCAAGAATGGGTACACCGTTGTTGGTGAAGCTAGCGATGGGGCGCAAGCAGTCGAGAAATACAAAGAACTGTCTCCAGATCTTGTTACAATGGATATTACGATGCCTGAAATGGATGGGATTGCTGCTTTAAAGGAGATTAAGAAGGTCAATGCCAATGCGAAAGTGATTATGTGCTCTGCAATGGGACAGCAGGCAATGGTAATTGATGCGATTCAGGCAGGGGCAAAGGATTTCATCGTTAAACCTTTTCAAGCGGACCGTGTAATTGAGGCAATTAAGAAAACAGTAGGATAGTAGAAGGGAATGGATGTTAGTGGTGTCTAAGATATACTATCGAGTATTACTTGTTTTCTTATTCCTGATAGTCCCTGTTCATTCTGTAACGGTTTTTGCGGAAAATTCAATAACAATCGTAGAAGAAAACCAAATGAATATGAAGAATGGTGGCGAAGAGGAGTTAGTAGACCTTACAACTGACATCCAGTTATTCCCTTATTTGCTTAAAGTTGCTTTTTTTCTTCTGCTAATTGGCGTTATGATTTATATATTAGTCCGTTTTATATCCAGTCAGTCCAGACAATCGGCTACAGGATTGCCCATCCGATTGCTTGGGGGAATTGTTTTAGGGCAAAATCGTGCAGTGCAAGTCGTTCAAGTTGGCAAAAAGATTTTAATTTTAGGCGTGGGTAATGATGTGCAGTTGATCAAAGAAATTAATGATGAAGATGAAATAGAGGATTGGATTAGCAGGGAAACAGGCGCTCCTTTGGGCTCGATATTTACCCGTTGGAAGAAGAAACGGCAGACTGATCAAAATGTCTCTTTTGATTCAGTATTTGAAAAGCAAATTCTTCAAATGAGAGAAAGTAGAGAGCGGGCAGGGCAGACTTTTCTTCATGGCATTGAGTATAAAGAAGGTAAAAGCGATGAAGATTAACACGATGTATAGAGTCCTTCCTCTTGTCCTGCTGCTTGTCTCGGCGCAGCTTCCCGTTTACGCCGAAGGGTCAATCATCCCTGGCTTGGATATTAATATTGGAACGAGCAACGACCCTGCGGATACATCTGTCACGCTGCAGATTCTTCTATTAATTACATTATTATCGATTGCCCCTGCAATTCTCGTACTAATGACTTCATTTACGAGAATTGTCATCGTACTCTCATTTGTACGTACATCACTTGCAACCCAACAGATGCCTCCTAATCAAGTTTTGATAGGACTTGCTCTGTTTTTGACATTTTTTATTATGGGTCCAACCTTTTCAGCGGTCAATGAAACAGCATTACAGCCCTATTTAAATGGTCAAATTAGTCAACAAGAGGCTTTTACTAAGGCTTCAGAACCGATGAAAGAGTTTATGGGAAAGTACACGCGAGAAAAGGACTTGAAGTTGTTTCTTGAATACTTAAAAATAGACAGGCCGAAGTCCATTCAAGATATCCCCTTGACTGCGTTGGTACCTGCATATGTCATCAGCGAGTTGAAAACGGCCTTTCAGATGGGATTTATGATCTTTATCCCTTTTTTGGTGATCGATATGATTGTTTCCAGCGTCCTAATGTCGATGGGGATGATGATGCTGCCGCCGGTAATGATCTCTTTACCGTTTAAAATCTTGCTGTTTGTATTAGTTGATGGGTGGTACCTAATTGTAAAATCGCTCTTAGTTAGCTTTTAAGCTGGAATTACGAGGTGTTAAGTCATGAGTCCAGAAGGATTAATCCATCTTGCAAAGAACTCGGTTTACATAATTTTAATTGTCACTGCACCGGTGATTGGAATCGGCCTCTTGGTAGGTTTAATAGTCAGTGTTTTTCAGGCAACAACACAGATTCAGGAACAAACATTGGCCTTTGTGCCAAAAATTGTTGCTGTCCTTGTTTCCATCGTCCTTTTCGGTCCCTGGATGCTCACCCATTTGATTGACTTTACCGAAAATATTCTATCCAATCTTACTAGGTTTGTAGGATGAAGTAATGGGTATCGCTACTATTATTCAATGGTTTCCAAGTTTTTTGCTAGTTTTTATTCGGCTTACTACATTCTTCGTAACGGTCCCGTTTTTTTCGTCCAGAAATATACCATCAATCGCAAAAATTGGTCTGGCTTTTTTTCTAACCCTAATCACTTTTTCTGCGATTGAGATAAAGCCTATTGATTTCGACTCCACATTTTTTACTTTGATCTTAAAGGAAGTCGTAATTGGTTTATCCTTGGGACTAATTGGGATGATCATTCTATATGCGATTCAGATCGCAGGTAGTTTTATCGATATGCAGATGGGGCTGGCTATGGCCAGTGTGATTGACCCACAAACAGGGGTCAACACACCAATAATCGGTCAATTTAAATACATATTAGCGATTCTATTCTTATTATCGGTAAACGCGCACCATATTTTAATACAGGGAGTCATAGAAAGCTATAAAATTGTTCCGATCGAGCAATTAGGTCTAAACTTATCAACTGGAAAACCGCTTCATGTCTTATCAGAAGCTTTCTATCATATGTTTTTGTCAGCATTTTTAATTGCTGCCCCATTAGTAGCGTCCTTATTTTTAATTGATGTAGCTCTAGGAATAGTTTCCAAAACGGTACCACAGCTTAATATATTTGTAGTGGGAGTACCTATTAAACTATTTGCCGGATTTTTAATCCTTTTCCTTGTATTACCTGGATATTTTTTTTTCCTTAGAAAATTGTTTCAGTCATTATTTGAGTCCATGCAGGCTTTGTTAAAAGCCATGGGAGTGACCTAGGTGGATCAACAGAGACAACTATTCATACCAATCGATCTGCAATTTTTTGCGGGGGAAAAGACAGAGAAAGCGACACCAAAAAAACGGCAGGAATCTAGGAAAAAAGGTCAAGTTGCGAAAAGCCAAGAAGTAGCAACGGCCATGGTGATGCTGTTTTGTTTTACGTTATTGTTCTTTCTGGGAAAGTCGATGGGCATAAACTTGATGAATATTATGAGGGGGAGTTTTACCGAATACCTCTTATGGGATGTTACGGCAGGGAATGTGCATACGGTCTTTACCCATTTTTTTCTAGAGAGCGTCTGGATCGTCGCTCCTTTGTTACTAGTTGTTATCATCGCGGGGGTGTTTGCAAACTATGTACAAATTGGTTTTCTGTTTACAACGGATCCCTTAAAGATGAAACTGGAGAGGTTAAACCCAATCCAAGGAGCGAAGCGGATTTTTTCACTCCGTTCGATTGTGGAACTATGTAAATCAATTCTTAAGATTACCTTAACTTCAGCTGTGGCGTTTCTGGTTTTATGGAAAGCAAAAAATGAAATTGTTTTATTATCCTATAAATCTATCGGAAATACCTTAACGCTAGTTGCATCACTTACTGTACAGATCGGGATTTTTATTGCTTTATTATATTTTTTGTTAGCAGTCCTTGACTATATATATCAAAAATATGAATTCGAAAAAAATCTGAGAATGTCGAAACAGGACATCAAAGATGAACATAAAAAAACTGAAGGGGATCCACTTATTAAAGGAAAGATTAAGCAGCGTCAAAGAGAAATGGCCATGCAGCGGATGATGCAGGAAGTTCCAAAGGCGGATGTAGTAATCACGAACCCGACACATTTTGCCGTAGCGATCCAATACAAGCCAGGTGAAATGCAGGCGCCTAAGGTTATTGCCAAAGGAAAGGACCATCTTGCTCAGAAAATCAAAGAGATTGCAAAAGAAAATGATGTCATAACGATGGAAAATAAACCATTGGCTAGGGCTTTATACGCACAAGCTGAGATTGGTGATGAAATACCGGAAGAGCTGTTTAAGGCCGTGGCTGAAGTTTTGGCCTATGTATATAAATTAAAAGGGAAAGTCTAATTGTGAAGGGGGAGTGAAAAGACGATGAAACTAAAGGATTTAGCAGTTTTAATTTTGGTCGTTTTAATCGTTATTATGATGGTTATTCCCCTCCCTACTTTACTTCTAGACTTCTTGCTAATTATAAATATCTCCCTTTCCTTAACCATCTTGATGGTGGCAATGAATACAAGGGAGCCCCTGCAGTTTTCTATTTTCCCAACTTTATTACTACTGACAACAATGTTTCGTTTATCATTAAATGTATCGACCACCCGTTCCATTCTGCAGGATGCAGATGGTGGTAGAGTTGTCCAAGCCTTTGGACAATTTGTTGTTGGTGGTAATGCGGTCATTGGCTTTGTTATCTTTATCATCCTGGTGATTATTAACTTTGTTGTTATTACGAAGGGTTCCGAGCGGGTAGCAGAAGTAGCGGCTAGATTTACATTGGATGCAATGCCTGGTAAGCAAATGAGCATTGATGCTGATCTAGGTGCTGGGATGATCTCTGAGCAAGAGGCTAGGGAGAGAAGACGCAAAATCGAGAGAGAGTCCGACTTTTTTGGGGCCATGGATGGGGCGAGTAAATTCGTTAAAGGCGATGCGATTGCAGGTATTATTATTCTTTTGATTAATGTAATCGGCGGATTTATTATTGGGATGGCTATTCATGGAATGGGATTTGCAGAAGCCGCTTCTACTTTCACCTTGCTTTCCGTTGGGGACGGATTAGTTAGCTCCATTCCCGCCTTAATTATTTCCACAGCAACAGGTATTATGGTAACCAGAACTGGATCTGATGGTAATCTCGGTGAAGACCTGTCTGAACAATTATTTGCTTACCCTAAATTGCTATTTGTCGTCGCTGGGACGGTCGCTATTTTGGGGATATTCACACCGATTGGCCCTTTCAGTACGCTACCGATTGCTGGTCTAATGATTTATGGGGCAATCAAGTTGCAGAAAAACATGGATAAGCGAGAGGAAATGTCCCACATCGCAGAGGAAGAGACTGAAGTGGAGCAGGTAAAAAGCCCGGAAAGTGTATTGGGGCTACTTCAAGTAGATCCCATTGAATTTGAATTTGGCTATGGGCTTATTCCATTAGCTGATACAAATCAAGGAGGGGATCTTCTTGACCGTGTTATTATGATTCGGAGACAGTGTGCATTGGAATTAGGATTGGTTGTACCTGTGATACGTATTCGCGATAATATTGGGTTAAAGCCGAATCAATATGTCATCAAAATTAAGGGAAACCAGGTGGCAAGCGGGGAGATTATGCTTGACCATTATCTAGCGATGAGCCCTGGGATCGAAGACGAATCCGTGATCGGTATTGAAACGCTTGAACCTTCCTTCGGTTTACCCGCCCTATGGATATCTGAGAGTGTAAGGGAAAGAGCGGAACTTGCAGGATATACTGTTGTAGACCCACCGTCCGTGGTTGCCACTCATTTGTCTGAAGTAATCAAGCGTAATGCCCATGAACTTCTTACAAGACAGGACACAAGGGCGCTTCTTGATCACTTGCGTGAACAGGCGCCGGCCCTTGTTGATGAGGTGACACCAGGGGTACTTTCTGTTGGTGACATTCAAAAAGTATTAAAAAAGCTATTGAAAGAAAAAATCTCAATCCGCAATCTCGCTGTCATCCTTGAAGCCCTTGCGGACTATGGCCAGTACACGAAGGATCCTGATTTATTAACCGAGTATGCCAGGCAAAGTCTATCCCGCCAGATCACCTTGCAGTTTGTGGAACCGGGACAAGCTTTGCACGTCATAACAGCAGGTCCTAGTCTAGAAAAAATTATTTCAGATTCTGTCCATCAATCGGAACAGGGAAGTTATCTAGCCATTGATCCGGATCAGACACAGTCTATTTACCAAAGTCTGTCCGAACAGATGAATCGATTAATGAACATGGGATATCAGCCTATACTGCTCACTTCACCGACGATAAGAATGTATATGAGGCAGTTGCTGGAAAGGATGTTCCCTGATATACCAGTACTATCTTACAATGAGATCGAAGCTGATGTTGAAGTGCAAAGTTTAGGGGTGGTGAATGTATAATGCGGGTCAAAAGATATGTTGTTGATTCGATGCCAGATGCTCTGCAACGAATTCGAGCCGACTTGGGTAAAGACGCAATTATTATTAACACTAAGAATATTAAAACGGGTGGTTTCCTTGGATTGTTTTCGAAGAAACAAATCGAGGTTATTGCGGCGGCAGATGTAAACAAGGGTTCAACTCCAAAACCAGCCCCTTTGATGGCAAAAAGTGAAATAATGGATACCTTGCCAGAGCAGGGGGTAAAGAAGGATTTTAGTAAAGGCCAACAGGTTTATGATTTGAAGTCAGTTGTCACGCGCAAGGTTTCACTGATGGAAACAGAAGTGCCTAAGGTCTCCCCACAGCAAGAGGATGAGCCGGGATCTCCATTTCCTTTGAATCAAGGTTCTAATGGCAGTAAACATACCGATCTAATGATTTTACGCCAACGTTTGCAGGAACAAGAAGTGGAACAACATCTAATCGAACAAATTATTTCAACGGTCCAAACAAGATATTCTTCCGTCCTTTTGCAAAATGAACAATCGCAAATTCAGCATGCCAAGCTGGTTATAGAAGAAATTCTCCATTCCAACCAGAAAAAACAAAACCTGATAGGAAACGAAACAAGGTTTGTTAAATTTTTTGGCCCGACAGGAGTAGGGAAGACGACAACAATAGCCAAGCTTGCCGCCGAAGGGGTACTGAAAAATAAACGAAAGGTTGGCTTTATAACAACGGATACCTATCGAATCGGAGCAGTTGATCAACTCCGCACCTACGCTAATATTTTAAACATCCCTTTAGAGGTGGTTTTTCAACCGAAGGAAATGGGCGAGGCGATAGAAAAGTTAAGTGATTGCAATCTGATTCTAATGGATACCGCAGGACGGAATTATAGGCATAAAGAATATGCTAACGAATTAATAAAATACTTCCCAAATATGGAGGGGGCAGAGAATTATCTCGTGCTCAGCTTGACTTCTAAAAATAAGGACATGATTGAAATTGTTGAAAACTTCAAACCTATTTCGATTGATAAGCTTATTTTTACAAAAGCAGATGAAACAACAAGCTATGGTTCTATCCTAAATATGGTTTGGCGGTACCGATTTTCTTTATCTTATCTCACGACTGGGCAAAACGTACCCGATGATATAAGAGTTGCTGCTCCAGGAAAGATCACAAATCTCATTCTAGGAGAAGATAATTATGTTTGATCAAGCACAAGCATTAAGAGAAAAGATAAAGAATCACGCGAAAGTCCCTTTGAAACAGACAAGAATTGTAACGGTTACAAGTGGCAAGGGGGGAGTCGGAAAATCAAACTTTTCTCTAAACTTTGCCCTTGGATTAATTGGGGCCGGTAAAAAGGTAGTCATTCTTGATGTTGATTTAGGACTTGCAAATATTGATGTCCTAATGGGGCTTACACCGCAAAGCTACCTATACGAAATCATTGAAAAAGGGAAAACTGTATGGGATGTTTTGGAAAAGGGCCCCAATGGTTTGGAATTTATCTCGGGGGGCACAGGATTCAATCAAATCCTGCAGTTAAATGATTTTCAACTGAATCAGTTTCTTGAGAAAATGAGCGCCTTAAACGGGTATGCAGATTTTATTATTATCGATACGGGAGCGGGTCTGTCTAAAGAATCCCTACGTTTTATTACTGCTGCCGACGATGTCGTTCTTGTCACAACACCAGAACCTACCTCGATTACAGACGCTTACGCAGTTGTAAAAATTGTTCATTCAAAGGATCCGGATGTCCGTTTCAAAATGGTTGTCAATCGCGTAAGCAACAATAGAGAAGGAAAAAATGCTTACGATAAAATAGCCTTGGTATCGAAAAGGTTTTTAAATATGGATATTGTTTCCTTAGGTTTTGTCCCTGATGATGCCCATGTGCCAAAAGCGGTAAAGAAACAAACTCCTTTCATTTTGGCTTATCCAGCTGCTATGGCTTCTTTAGGCGTTAAGGACCTTGTCACAAATTATTTGGAAGGAACAAATCAATCCGTGTATCTTCCACAGGGCGTTCGAGGTTTTCTAAAGCGAATGATGAATCACATAAAATAAGGTGAATTTGCAATGAACAGTAAAATAAAAGTATTAGTTGTTGATGACTCGGCATTTATGCGTAAAATGATCGCAGATCTACTTTCCGCTGATCCGGTCATCGAAGTAATTGATAAGGCGAGAAATGGATTAGATGGGGTTCGAAAAGTCAAGGAACTTTCCCCGGACGTGGTTACGATGGATGTTGAAATGCCTATAATGAATGGACTCGAAGCCCTTGAATTACTGATGAAAAATCATCCTTTGCCAGTTGTGATGTTAAGCAGTATAACTTGGGAGGGGGCGGAAGCCACCATTAAAGCCTTGGAACTAGGTGCTGTAGACTTTATTCCCAAGCCATCTGGATCCATATCGTTAGACATTCACAAGATTCAAGAGCAATTGATTGAAAAAGTAAAAACAGCTGCAAAGGCCCGTATTAATCGATGCTCTGTAAAACCTATAACACATCCACCCGAACGGATAGAAGTTAATAGTTCACTTGAAATAATACATAAACATAAACAATTGCCACATCCTGTAAAGCAGCCTATAAATAAAAAAATTGAAAACATTATTTTAATTGGAACCTCAACTGGTGGACCGAAGGCATTACAGGTGTTGCTGTCTTCACTGCCAACGGGGATCCCGGCGGCATTTCTCATTGTACAACATATGCCTCCCGGTTTTACCAAATCCCTTGCCCAGCGTCTTAACTCACTGAGTGAAATCAAAGTCGTTGAGGCAGAAGATCGGATGATGATTGAAACGGGATGCGCCTACATTGCTCCTGGTGATTTTCATATGAAGCTTGAGCAGCAAAAGGATGGAGGGTTATTTATTCAATTAGACCAGAATGAACCAATTGCTGGACACAGGCCATCTGTTGATGTACTGTTTCGTTCTGCGGCGGCAGTTCACCATCCAAGCAAGTATGCTATTGTAATGACAGGAATGGGTAGTGATGGAACGAAAGGAATTGCCGAATTAAGAAAAACTGGCTGTAAAGAAGCTATCGTTGAAGATGAATCTACTTGTGTCGTATTTGGAATGCCACGAGCAGCGATCCAGTCAGGAAATGTTGATAAGGTCTTGCCTTTACCGCAAATAGGTCCTTATATAGCCAAGCTACTATCATGATAAATGAGGCGAACAAGGTGTTAAAATCCTAGGAGGTTCCGATATTATGGAAATGAATCAGTATTTAGACATGTTTATCGAAGAGTCAAAAGAGCACCTGCAAGCGATTAATGATCATTTACTTTTGCTGGAGAAAGAACCGTCAAATATTGCTACTGTTAATGAAATATTCCGCTCTGCTCATACGTTAAAAGGCATGTCAGCGACGATGGGATTCGAGGATATGGCGAACTTGACCCATGAGATGGAAAATGTACTCGATCAAGTAAGAAATGGAAAATTGGTCGTACAGACCAATATGATGGACCTTATCTTTCAATGCGTAGATATCCTTGAATCGATGGTTGTTTCCATTGTAAATGGAGGAAATGGCCAACATGATGTCTCTTCCGTCATCAAACATCTAAGGGCAATTGTTTCTGGAGAATCAAATGATCAAGGGGAGCAGACCGGTGAACAAGAGTTGCTCACACTTCCTGTATCTGAACTGGCACTCGATGAATTCGAAAGGAGTGTAATAAAACAATCGATAGAAAGTGGATTTACTGTTTTTTCAGTAAAAACTATGGTGCGCGATGATTGTGTTCTAAAGGCAGCTAGAGCCTATATGGTTTTTGATTCCCTGGAATCATGCGGAGAGATCATTAAATCGATCCCTACCGTTGACGAATTGGAAGAGGAAAAGTTCGACAAGACATTTGAGGTTTTCCTTATTACGAAGAAACAGAAAAGTGAAATTGAAAAGGTTGTTTTGGGAGTTTCAGAGATTGAGACTGTCTTTATTGAGGAGATCTCTTTAAAGGAGACGAATTCCGGGCAAACATTGCAGGAAATACATACTTCCGAACAACCCAGCCAAGTTTTGGCGAGTGGAGAGGACGTAGAACACAAAAATACAACTTTTAAAAAATCTTCGACTGGAAAAACGATCAGGGTGGATATTGAAAGATTGGATATTTTGATGAACCTGTTCAGTGAGTTGGTAATTGATCGTGGCAGACTTGAGGAGCTCTCCAAAGAATCTGGAAACGGAGCGTTAATCGAAGCTGTTGAGCATATGAGCCGAATCTCTGGAGACCTACAAAATATCATTTTAAATATGAGGATGGTTCCCATTGAGCAAGTATTTAATCGATTTCCAAGAATGGTTCGTGATCTGGCAAAAGAATTAAACAAGAAGATGGATTTGGTAATTGAAGGTGCAGAAACGGAATTAGATCGAACCGTAATCGACGAGATTGGCGATCCACTTGTCCATATTTTGCGAAATTCTCTTGACCATGGATTAGAATCCCTTGAGGAGCGTGTAAAGACCGGTAAAAGTGAAACGGGGACAGTCTTGCTTAAAGCATACCATAGCGGCAATCATGTATTTATCGAAATTAAAGACGATGGAAAAGGAATTAATCGCGAAAAAGTTCTGAAAAAAGCACTGGAAAAAGGCGTTATCAACGAACAACAAGCGCAAATCCTTACCGATAAGGAAGTATATGATTTACTTTTCACCTCTGGATTTAGTACAGCGGAAAAGGTTTCTGACATATCTGGTAGAGGTGTTGGATTAGATGTCGTCAAAACAAAAATAGAATCGCTGGGTGGTATGGTCAGCGTAGATTCTACTCCTGGTAAAGGAACGACCTTTCTAATCCAGTTACCACTGACACTATCTATTATTTCTGCCATGCTAGTGCAGATCGAAGGCGAAAAGTATGCGGTTCCCCTAAGCTCAATCATCGAAACGGCTGTGTTTAAACGCGAACAAATCATGAGGGCGCACCAACAGGATGTGATCGATTTTCGAGGTCGGATTGTTCCTCTCGTCTCATTGAGAAATATTTTCCATATCCCTTTGCAAGATGATCACGAAAAGAGCGAGATTTCAGTCGTGATTGTAAGAAAGGGAGATAAAATGGCCGGGCTTGTGGTTGATTCCTTTATTGGACAACAAGAAATCGTCTTGAAATCTCTAGGGAAGTATCTTGTTAATGTATTTGCTATTTCCGGTGCAACCATTTTAGGGAATGGACAGGTTGCTCTTATAATTGACTGTAACACACTAATTAAGTAGGGAACCAAAGGGGTGGGTTTGAATGGAACAGGAGTTGAAAGGGATTTTAAATGAACTGAAAGTCATTGTTTTTCGCTTACAAAATGAAGATTATGGGGTAGAGGTAAACCAGGTGAAATCGATCGAACGCCTGGAGCAAATCACTAGGGTTCCCAAAACTCCAAAGTTTGTCAAAGGGGTAATTAATTTACGAGGTGTGGTTACACCGATTATTGATTTAAGAGGACGTTTGGAATTGGAAGAATCCCCTTATACCGAAGATACTAGAATCATTATTGTTGCTGTCGAAGATCTTGAGATTGGTTTGATCGTCGATGCGGCAAATGATGTTATCGATGTTCCATCCAGTTTGATTGAACCGGCGCCAAAGGTGGTTGGTGGGGTAAAGGCGACCTACTTACGAGGAGTTGCCAAGTTAGAAAATAGGCTACTCATCTTGTTGAATTTAAACAAAGTTCTTAACCTAGAGGAAATCCAGCAGCTTGAAGAGTTAGAGGGTTAAACCTATGAAACTATTCAATTATGGTGAATTTCAATTTGATGTCCTAAAAGAGGTAGGGAATATAGGGGCAGGGAATGCAACTACAGCTCTTTCAAAATTAATCTCAAAAGAAATAGATATGAAAGTTCCGCTAGTCAATATAGTTAGCTTTGATGATATTGCCAATTTTGTCGGCGGGGATGAAATGGTTGTAGTTTCCGTTTACCTGCGTATTTTAGGAGATGTACCCGGAAATATGTTCTTTATCATGTCAGTGGATGCTGCAAAATCTCTGGTGAAAGAATTGACTGGGATACAGCCTTCCCAAGGGGATTTTTCTGATATGGAGCTCTCTGCGATTAGCGAGATGGGAAATATTTTGATTGGCTCATACCTTTCATCACTTGCCGATTTTACAAAGTTAAATATGCAACCTTCCGTTCCTTCCGTGGCTATCGATATGGCAGGGGCAGTTCTTAGTCACGGACTTATTGAAGCAAGCAGGTCAGGTGATTATGCGCTAGCGATTGATACAGAGTTTTTAGAAGGAAATGAGCAGGTGAATGGTCACTTTTTCCTTCTTCCTAACCCCAATTCATTAGAAAAACTTTTCTCTGCTTTAGGGGTGCCCGTCGAATGAATATAGTCAAAGTAGGGATGGCAGATTTAAATGTTGCCAGTTCACCCGATAAACTTAGAACTACGGGCCTAGGTTCCTGCGTAGGGGTTGCTTTATATGACAAGACAACAAAAATTGGCGGATTGGCACATGTTATGCTCCCCTCTTCGACCCTGAATAAAGGCGAACTCAATCCTGCGAAATATGCGGATACAGCTATACCAAAACTAGTTGAAAACATGGAAAGAAAAGGTGCGAACAGAAAAAGGCTTGTGGCCAAGATGGCCGGCGGTTCTCAAATGTTCACCTTTTCCTCTTCCAGCGATATTATGAGAATTGGACCAAGGAATGTGGAGGCCTGTAAGGATGCGCTAAATAAAGTTGGAATTCGTTTACTTGTGGAGGATACAGGAGGAAATTGGGGACGGACCATTGAGATAGACTGTTCAACGGGAATATTACAAGTAAGAACGGTTAATCAAGGAGTGAAAGATATTTAAAATGAAAGGCATGACGGTCAATGCATGTGTTGCATCCTTGGTGTTTTTGCTTACTTTTCTTATCACGATCAACCATAATACCCTGATGACTTCTTTTATGAGAGCAATGCTCGGGTTTGTAGTCTTTTTCTTTTTGATGTTTCCTATGAAATGGATGATCCAATGGTTGGTGAATCAAAATCAACCGGAATCAGGACAAAATAGTAGAGATCAACCAAGCTATTTTCAAGTTGAAACTCCAGATGAAGATTTGTTGCATCAAATTCAGCTACATGCGAATGCATCAAAAGAGAACGAGGGGTTGAAATCGGTGGATGACTTTAAACCGTTATCGCCGCCAACTCTAAAAAGAAAAGACGCTTCTCAAGGGATGAAACCAGAAGACATAGCAAATGCAGTAAGAGTCCTTTCTAATGAATAGTCAGCAAATAATCTTTATTAAGGAAGGGGGGCCTGCAATGGCGCGAACAGGTCTGAAAAAACAATTGGATATTGGGCTGTGGAAGCGATGGAGAATGGAAAATGATCGAGATGCAGGGGAACAACTTGTAAAGGCCTATTTACCCTTAGTTCATTATGTAGTCGGTCGTGTTGCCTCAGGCCTTCCGGGAACTGTTGATAAGGATGATTTGTACAGCTATGGACAACTTGGCTTACTGGATGCGATGAAAAAATTCGATTTTGACCGCGGTCTTCAATTTGAAACCTATGCCATGTGGAGGATTCGCGGGGCAATCGTTGACGGTATGCGTAATAATGATGTGCTTCCGCGTTCAGTCCGAGATAAAGTGAAGAAAATAGAAGAAGCCTATCAATCACTGGAACAGAGAAATTTACGAACGGTTACGGAGCGAGAAGTCAGTGAGTATTTGGGGATCAGCGAGAAAGATATTGCTCAGGTGTTTACAGATACTTCCTTTGCAAGCCGAGTTTCCCTTGATGAAACCACTCAGGATGAAGAGGAGCAAAAGCTTACAAGAAAATCCTTTGTTTCAGATGTTAAGGCAGAGGATCCGCAAAAGGCCCTTGATACACTTATGCAGAAACAATTGATCAAGGAGGCCATAGAAAAATTAACGGAAAAGGAAAGAACAGTTATTTCTTTAGTTTATTTTGAGGAACTTAGCTTAACAGAGATAGCGGAAATTTTAAGGCTATCACCCTCCCGCATATCCCAAATTCATTCCAAAGCCCTTTCCAGAATTCGATCGACATTGGAAACAATTCATGTATAGAAGAAAAAAGAAAGGTGCGGGTGGTAAACCATGAAAGACTGGATTTATTACTTGGTCATTTCGATTGTTCTTACTATTGGTGTGAACATATGGGTAAGCAGGGCTATTGCCCGAAGTGAAGCAGCAAAGCTAAAAAAGCTAGTGCGTTCTTTTGCAGATCAGATGGTAAAGGAGAATCAGGCTTTCCTAAATCAGTTAGGGAGTACCAATCTACAGGTGGAACAACAAATCACGGGGTTACAGGTCCATATCAAGCAATTGGAACAGTCCGTTGCCAACATTGTGGAAAGAATCGACTATCATGCTTTAGATATGGAGCCTTCCAAAGATGTCCAGGCAGAAGGGGTAAAAGACTTATTAGATAAAGACCGCTTGCACCTTCAAGAGCGTTATGGTGAAGTATTCGAACTGGTCAATAAAGGACTTACGATTGAGGAAATATCCCGCAGGCTGGGTTTTGGAAAAGGTGAACTTGAATTAATTCTACAGCTTGCAGGTGTAAAATCAATTTAAATCTAAAACTTTATGCTTGTTGCTTTTAAAAATCACATATGGTATAGTTATCAACGGTGTAAAAATACACACGCATATCAATTCAACCAAGGGTGCTATGCAGCGCATAGTCTTGACTTGAAGATGAGGTGTGCGGAGGAAAACAAAAACCAAGAGGAGGTGTTGTGAAGATGGCAGTAATCTCTATGAAACAGTTACTTGAAGCTGGTGTTCATTTTGGACATCAAACTCGTCGCTGGAACCCAAAAATGGCCAAGTACATCTTCACTGAAAGAAACGGAATTTACATTATTGACCTACAAAAGACGGTTAAGAAGGTAGAAGAAGCTTACAACTTCATTCGTGAAGTTTCGGCAAACGGTGGTAAAGTTCTTTTTGTTGGAACGAAGAAACAAGCCCAAGACTCTGTGAAAGAAGAAGCAGAACGTTGCGGAATGTTCTTTATTAATCAACGTTGGTTAGGTGGTACATTAACTAACTTCTCTACCATTCAAAAGAGAATCCAACGTCTTCATCAACTTGAAGCTATGGAATCCGACGGTACTTTCGAAGTTCTTCCTAAGAAAGAAGTTATTCTTCTTCGCAAAGAGAAAGATCGTCTTGAAAAGTTCTTAGGCGGAATTAAGAATATGAACGATCTTCCAGATGTTATGTTCGTAGTTGACCCTCGCAAAGAGCGTATTGCTGTTGCTGAGGCTCGTAAATTAGGTATCCCAATCGTTGGGATTGTAGATACTAATTGCGATCCAGATGAAATTGATTACGTCATCCCAGGGAATGACGATGCAATCCGCGCTGTTAAGTTATTAACTGCGAAAATGGCTGATGGAATTGTAGAAGCTAATCAAGGTGAACAAACAACTGCTTAATGTCTAAAAAGGGGTGGCCTAAGGGTGTGAAAACCCTTGCCACCCTTTTTCTTGGTAATATAACATAAAGGAGGATTTTAATATGGCTATTACTGCTGCTATGGTTAAAGAACTTCGTGAGAAAACTTCTGCAGGGATGATGGATTGTAAGAAGGCACTTGAAGAAGCAAATGGTGATATGGAGCGTGCAGCGGAAATTCTTCGTGAAAAAGGAATTGCCAAAGCTGCGAAAAAATCTGACCGTGTTGCTGCAGAAGGATTGTCAACCGTTGCGGTTAATGATCAAGTTGCTGCAATTGTCGAAGTGAACTGTGAAACAGACTTTGTTGCAAAAAATGAGGACTTCCAAAGATTAACCAAAGAAATTGCTGAATATATTGCTGCTAAGCGCCCGAGCGATGTAGATGCTGCTCTTGCTGGAGAGTTTACAAATGGAAAAACCTTGGAAACTTACCTCAATGAGAAAATCTCTACTATAGGTGAACGTCTTTCGTTACGCCGCTTTGGTGTTCTTGAAAAGCCTTCAAACGGCACTTTAGGTTCATATTTACATATGGGAGGGAAAATTGGGGTTATTGTCCAATTAGACGGTAATGCAGATGAATCCCTTGCTAAGGATATTGCGATGCATATTGCTGCTGTGAACCCTAAATATGTTTCCCGTGATCAAGTTTCTGGGGATGAAATTGAGAAAGAAAAAGAAATTTTGAAGGCACAAGCACTTAATGAAGGAAAACCAGCTAACATTGTAGAAAAAATGGTAGAGGGTCGTCTTGGTAAGTTTTTTGAAGAAATATGCTTGAATGACCAAGCGTTTGTTAAGGATTCCGACAAAAAAGTTGGTAAGTTGTTAAACGAAAAAGGGGCTAAAGTAACTGGTTTCGTTCGTTATGAAGTAGGAGAAGGCTTAGAAAAGCGCCAAGATAATTTCGCCGAAGAAGTTATGGCCCAAACGAAAAAATAGTAATTAACTTTTCAATGAAAAAAGGGGGACACAACGTGTTCCCTATTTTTGAAGATGTGTTTTAAATGAAGGAAAGCCAGATGATTTTAAGGATGGAGGGTAACTTATGCCTTTACCCGCGTATAAAAGGGTTGTTTTAAAATTAAGTGGTGAAGCATTAGCTGGGGATGTAGGTTATGGAATTGATGCCACGGTGATCACTTCTATATCTGATCAGATCAAGGAAATTGTTGAACTTGGAGTGCAGGTCGCTATCGTTGTTGGCGGAGGAAATATTTGGCGCGGCATTGCTGGTAGTGCAAAAGGTATTGACCGTGCGACTGCGGATTATATGGGGATGCTTGCCACTGTAATGAATGCGATGGCCTTGCAGGATGGCCTAGAGAAAGCAGGCGTACCGACACGTGTTCAAACTTCAATCGAAATGAGACAGGTTGCAGAACCTTATATTCGCAGGAAGGCCATTCGTCACCTGGAAAAAAATCGTGTTGTGATTTTTGCTGCGGGTACAGGGAACCCTTATTTCTCTACTGACACAACAGCCGCTTTGAGGGCAGCTGAAATTGAAGCGGAAGTCATCTTGATGGCGAAGAACAAGGTGGATGGTGTATATAATGCAGACCCATCGGTAGACCCAACTGCTAAGAAGTACGATCGCCTAACTTTCTTAGATGTACTTAATCAGGGTCTTGGTGTAATGGATTCAACCGCATCCTCGCTCTGTATGGATAATGATATCCCATTGGTTGTCTTCTCTATTATGGAGTCCGGTAATATTAAAAGAGCTATTATGGGAGATAAAATAGGAACAATTGTGAAGGGAGGCTAAATTCAATGCCACAAAAAGTTATTAAAGATGCTGAAGACCGGATGTCAAAAGCGATTACTGCACTGAAAAAGAACCTATCAACACTTCGCGCTGGAAGAGCCAATCCAGCTTTATTGGAAAAGGTGACTGTAGATTATTATGGATCACCCACACCTGTCAATCAAATGGCTAATGTAAGTGTTCCAGAACCTCGCCTGATCATTATTCAGCCTTGGGATAAGTCACAATTAGGTCCTATAGAAAAGGCAATTTTGAAGTCTGATCTAGGATTAACGCCTACCAACGATGGAAACGTCATTCGCTTGATGATCCCTGCGTTGACAGAGGAAAGAAGAGCTGAGCTTGTCAAGCTAGTGAAAAAAGAAGGTGAAGAGGCGAAGATCGCAATCCGCAACATCCGTCGGGATGCTAATGATGCCTTTAAGAAACTGCAAAAAGATGGTATGATTTCTGAAGATGATTTAAAAAGAAATCAAGATATTATGCAGAAATCAACAGATAATTTCACCACGCAAGTTGATAAAATTGTACAAGAAAAAGACAAGGAAATTATGGAAGTATAAATCATCAAAATTCCCCCAGGTAAAATGGGGGTTTGTGTATATTGGCTTTTTTTGGGGGAAAACTTATGTTGGGTAAGATTACCAAATGGATGCAGGGCAAAGAATCGACTGCTGGGAATGAAGAAATTGAACTTGATCCCAAGTTAATCCCGGAGCATGTTGCGATTATTATGGACGGTAATGGTCGTTGGGCAAAAAAGAGGGGATTGCCGCGTGTTGCGGGTCATCGCGCGGGGATGAAGGCTGTAAAGGAAGTCACTCGGGCAGCAAATGATATTGGGATTAAAGTGCTGACACTCTATGCATTCTCAACGGAAAATTGGAAACGCCCGAAGGACGAAGTAGATTACTTAATGAAACTTCCCCAAGAATATATTTTAACAGAGCTAGATGAATTGATTGAGCAGAATGTCCAAGTGAGAATGTTGGGAAATCCAGATCAGTTGCCAACTTTTACAATCGAAGCGGTTCTCGAGGCAAAGGAACGGACAAAGCTCAATACAGGACTTATCCTCAATTTTGCTTTAAATTACGGTAGTCGCGATGAAATCGTTCATGCCATTCAACAGCTTGCTGGAGATGTAAAGAATGGGCAAGTGGATATTGAGGATATCTCTGAAGAGATTTTTAATCGTTATTTATATACGAACGGGTTACCTGATCCTGATTTGTTGATTAGAACAAGCGGTGAAGTTCGACTCAGTAATTTTATGCTTTGGCAACTGGCTTATGCGGAAATGTACTTCAGTGAAGTGTATTGGCCGGATTTTACCAAGCAAGAATTATGGAAGGCCATTTACAATTATCAGCACCGCAACCGCCGGTATGGCGCGGTATAAGGGTGGAGTGAGGAATTTGAAAACAAGAATTGTAACGGGTGCCATAGGAGGAGCCGTATTTCTTTCACTTGTGTACGCGGGGGGAATAGCATTTGGGATCCTCCTTTTTTTCATTGGCTTGTTCGGTTTTAATGAATGGTTAAAAATGGGTCGCATACATATAGGAAGTAAACATGGAATCGTCGGTTTACTCTTTACCATTTACTATTTTCTACCGGTATATGTAACTGGGGGATGGACGAGTAAAAGTTTGCTTGTTGAATTAATGGTTTTATTGATTATTATGGTGTTAAGCAAAAACAGGGCGAATATCCAGGAAATTTCCTATGTGTATTTGGGGTCTATTTTTTTAGGAATTGCCCTTCATTATATGTATGAAACACGACTAATGGAGAATGGTTTAACGCTCACTTTGGTCATTTTAATTGCTGTGTGGACAACAGATACTGCCGCTTATTTTGTGGGAAGGGCTTTTGGTAAACATAAGCTCTGGCCTGCAATCAGTCCGAACAAAACGGTGGAGGGGTCGGTAGGGGCGATTGTTTTTGCGGTCTTGGCAGTCGTCCTATTTGCATTGTTTTCCGCGCAAATCACGGTTCCTTTTGCTTTTCTGCTAGCCTTGGCAATCTCCATCGGCGGACAGATCGGGGACTTGGTGGAATCTGCTGTCAAAAGGACATTTGATGTGAAAGACTCCGGTCAAATCTTGCCCGGGCATGGTGGAGTATTAGACCGCTTTGACAGTTTGTTGTTTGTATTTATACTCTTGCATTTGCTATCCTTAATATGAAAAAGAAAGGTGTGGCCTTTTTTTGCTATATATATCGATTCTCGGCTCTACCGGTTCAATTGGCCAACAAACCTTAGAAGTCATTTCGGAACACCCGGATCGCTTTGCTGTTGCTGGGTTGGCTGCTGGATATAACTGGGAGCTTATGGTACAGCAAATTGAACAATTTCAGCCACAGATTGTTGCCGTTGCGACAAAAGAAATTGCCGATAAGGTGAAACTGCACACGACAAGTAGTGCGCAAGTTTTGTACGGAGAAGAAGGTTTAAATGCAGTGGCAACCAACGACAAAACTCAATTCGTCGTTTCTGCAATTGTCGGCAGTGCTGGGCTTGCTCCCACATTGCAGGCGATTGAGGCTGGAAAGACGATTGGTCTGGCGAACAAAGAGACACTGGTTACGGCGGGACATATTGTAATGAGCAAAGCAAAGCAATATGGGGTACCAATCCTTCCGATCGACAGTGAACATTCTGCTATTTTTCAATGTCTTCAAGGGGAAAACTCGAGTTCTGTGGAACGACTTATACTTACTGCGTCTGGCGGGGCTTTCCGGGACAAAAGCCGGGAGGAACTGGGAAATGTTTCGGTTGAAGCAGCATTGCAGCATCCAAATTGGCAGATGGGAGCAAAAATTACGATCGATTCGGCTACAATGATGAATAAAGGATTAGAAGTGATTGAAGCTCATTGGCTGTTTCAATTACCTTTCACCAAAATTAATTGTATCCTGCATCGGGAAAGTATTGTCCATTCGATGGTTGAATTTACCGATCGGGCCTTAAAGGCTCAATTAGGTACACCTGATATGCGGGTACCGATTCAATATGCTTTGACCTATCCGGCAAGAATTCCTTTAAATACTCCTCCATTAGACCTAACAAAACTGGCTGAACTGCATTTTGCACCCGTTGATCTTAAACGGTATCCCGCGCTAAAGCTTGCTTATCAATGTGGTACGAAGGGCGGTACCATGCCGACGGTTCTCAATGCAGCTAATGAAGTGATAGTTGGTCGTTTTCTTAAAGGAGAGTTTCCATTCCTGGAAATCGAGCCTGCCATTGAAGGGGTTCTATCCAAGCATGAATCCATTCAAGCTCCAAACCTGGAGGAAATCTGGGCCGCAGATCGCTGGGCGAGACAAATGGCGTCCGAAATCTTCATTTAAAAAACAAACCTGCCTTACCAATAGCCAAACCTCCAAATCGCAATCGAAAGGTGTGTTGTCATGTTTGAGGTCATTTCCATAATCCTTGTATTTGGTGCCTTGGTATTTTTTCATGAATTGGGGCATTTAGTGTTTGCAAAACGGGCAGGTATACTCTGTCGTGAATTTGCCTTGGGCATGGGACCTAAGCTTTCCTCATTTAAAAGGGGTGAAACTACTTATACACTTCGCCTCTTACCGATTGGCGGATTTGTCAGGATGGCCGGTGAAGATCCGGAGGTTGTCAAGGTAAATCCAGGTCAAGAGGTAGGGGTCCAGCTGGAGGGCGGACAGATTGTCAAGATCTTTACGGACCGCCTGAAAAATTACCCGCAAGCGGAAATCATTTCCGTTGAAAACATTGATCTCGATCAAAAATTATTTATTGAGGCCTATGTGGATGGTGAATTAAAACGATGGAAGGTGCATCCACAGGCGATGATGGTACATCAGGGGCAGGAAGTGCAAATCGCCCCGTGGAATCGTCAATTCGGAAGTAAAACCATTGGACAAAGAGCTGCTGCCATTTTTGCCGGACCTGCTGCCAATTTCATTCTTGCCTTTATTCTTTTAACGGTAATGGCACTTTCCTATGGAACCCCGGTTAACCAACCGATTCTCGGTCAAATTAGCTCCGGAGGTCCGGCCGAAAAGGCTGGACTACAACAAGGGGATAAAATTATTAGGGTTAACAACAAAACGGTAAATAACTGGGAAGAGATTGTTGCAATTGTCAGCAAATCCCCTGGTGAAAAAGTAACGTTCACACTTGAGCGGAATGGCAAGCCAATGGAAATTTCCTTTATTACAGATAATGTAGAAAATGTTGGGAAAATAGGAGTTTATCAGCCTCTAAGCAAAGACTTTCTGTTATCCCTTAAATATGGGGCGGATACCACCTGGCAGTTCTCCACGTTAATCTTTAAAGGGCTTGGAATGTTGGTTACAGGAAAAGTGTCTATGGAAGAATTATCGGGTCCGGTTGGGATCTTTAATTATACGTACGAAGCTGCAGAAAGGGGTGTGGCTATGTTGTTGAAATGGTCCGCCATACTTAGTGTAAACCTAGGTATTATGAACCTTTTGCCTCTGCCTGCACTCGACGGTGGGAGACTAGTCTTTCTCTTTTTGGAAGCTTTGCGTGGAAGACCTGTTGACCCACAAAAAGAAGGAATGGTCCATTTCCTCGGCTTTGCTTTTTTAATGCTGTTGATCCTTGTTATAACCTGGAATGATATACAAAGATTTTTCTTTTCATAATTCAAAAGTTAATAGTCCCTGTTGATAGGAGGAGAGTTTTTTGCGGCAATCGAATTTATTTGTTCCAACACTTCGTGAAGTACCTTCGGAAGCGGAAATTGTAAGCCATCAGTTAATGTTAAGAGCAGGATTTATACGTCAGCTTGTTTCTGGGGTTTATTCCTACTTGCCTTTAGGGCATAGAGTACTACGCAAAGTCACAAATATTGTAAGGGAAGAAATGGAACGTGCGGGCGCACAGGAAATTTCCATGCCCGCCATCCAACCAGCTGAGCTTTGGCAGGAAACTGGCAGATGGGAAGCTTATGGACCAGAATTAATGAGGTTAAAAGATCGTCATGACCGGAGCTTCGTTTTAGGACCCACGCATGAAGAAGTAGTTACAAGTATCGCAAGAGATGGAATCAATTCCTACAAGAAACTTCCTGTGAACTTGTTTCAAATTCAAACCAAATATCGAGATGAGGTAAGGCCTCGATTTGGTGTTGTCCGCGCTCGTGAATTTGTGATGAAAGATGCTTACTCCTTTGACATTGACCGTGAAGGACTAGACAAAAGTTATCAGACCATGTACGACGCCTATATGCAGATTTTTACCCGTTGCGGCTTGAATTTCCGTGCGGTGGAAGCAGATGCAGGAGCCATTGGGGGAAAAGGAACCCATGAATTTATGGCCCTTTCCGAGATTGGAGAGGACACTATTGCCTACTGTGATTCCTGTCACTATGCGGCAAATCTCGAACAGGCAGTTGTACAATACAAAGGACAAGCCTCTTCAGAAGCTCCACTGACCACTGAGAAGGTACACACCCCAAATGTGAAGAGCATTGAACAACTTGTCGATTTTCTCCAGATCACTTCAGACAAGCTGATTAAGTCGCTAATGTTCAAACTCGACGACCAATTCGTTTTGGCGCTGGTTCGCGGGGATCATGAATTGAACGATGTCAAACTAAAAAATATGTTTGATACTAATACAATTCGCTTTGCTACCGAACAAGAAATTATGGATGTTATGGGTGCCCCAGTAGGCTTTATCGGGCCAGTTGGGGTTGAAGAAAAAGTAACGGTGGTCGCAGATCACGCAATAAAGGATATGGTTAACGCCGTTGTCGGTGCCGGGGAAAAAGACTACCACTTATTAAACGTAACCCCGGGTCATGAATTCAAGGTATCTGAATACAGTGATCTTAGAAATATTCAAGAGGGCGATGCTTGTCCGCAATGTGGCGGAGAGATCCATTTCGCTCGAGGGATTGAAGTGGGCCACGTATTTAAATTAGGGACTCGTTATAGTGAAAAGATGAGAGCGACCTTTCTTGATGAACAAGGAAAGGAAAAGCCAATGATCATGGGATGTTATGGGATAGGAATTTCCCGTACCATTGCTGCAGTCATTGAACAAAGCCATGATGAACATGGGATCATCTGGCCCCTCTCAATTGCCCCCTATGATGTGCATGTCATACCTGTCAATGTGAAGAATGATGAGCAGCGCCAATTGGCGGAAGAAATCTATGCTTCCCTGCAAGAGGCTGGCCTTGAAGTTCTTATCGATGATCGGGCAGAACGTGCGGGCGTTAAGTTTAAGGATGCGGATTTGATCGGTATTCCGCTTCGTGTAGTCGTTGGGGCGAAAGCAGGAGAAAAGCTGGTAGAATGCAAAGTTAGGAAAACCAGTGAAACCGTGGAAATTTCTGCAGATCAAGTGGTTTCCTATTTGAAAGAGATGTTGAACAAGTTATAATAAGATTGACCTTTGGTGAGTTCCGGGCAAATACGGAACTCATCGTTGTTTTCTGGCAAGGTCTTATAAATAGATAAATAAAGAATAAAAAGAAATGGGGACGGGGCATGGAGGAATGGATGGAACAGAAGGAACGTTTTCAACTTCTTTTGCGGCAGACCGACATACCTGAGGAGTATCGAAGTCAATATTTTGCAGAGGGCAGAATTGAAAGATTGGAACTGAGCAGACAAAATAAAAAATGGACTTTTTTTATTCGGCTTGAGCAGCTCCTTCCTGCATTAGTTTATCGCGCCTTTATTCAAAGACTGCAGTCTACCTTCGCCCATATTGCTGCAATAGATTGCTATATTTCCTATACTCAGGAAATAAACTGGGAATTGTTTATTGGCGAATACTGGAGCTACCTTATAGACAGCATGTTGGCTGAACAGCTGACCGGAACGTTTTCATTACAAGGAAAAACCCCCTATATTGAAAAGGAAAAGGCAACGATTACGGTTTCCAATGAAATCGAATTATCGATGATAAGGAAAAAGGAAATCGATAAGCTTCTTTCTGAGGCAACTTTTAAGCTAACAGGAGTATCTCTGCCTATTCTATTTAAAATTGAGGAAAATGAGGCTGAATTGCTTGCTTTCCTTGAACAGCGCGAACAAGAGGATCGAACAAGGGCGATGGATGCGATTGTCGTTGAGAAAGAAAAAGCAAAGGATGACAAAGCCCCTTCATTATCAGATTCGAAATTGGAATTTTTAATCGGTTATAAAATACAAGATGAACCTGTACCGCTTCGGCAGATTACGGAAGAAGAAAAGAGAATTACTGTCCAAGGCCAGGTTTTCGCTGCGGAAATTAGGGAACTGAGAAGCGGGCGTTCTCTACTTACGTTTCGCATGACAGATTATACGGATTCGATTAGCGTCAAGATTTTTTCCCGTGACAAAGAGGACATTCCGATGCTCTCAGCTGTAAAAGAAGGCATGTGGGTGAAGGTCCGGGGCGGGGTCCAGTTTGACACCTTTTCGAGGGAATTGGTATTGAATGCTAACGATGTAAACGAAGTCAAACCGCGGATGAGGGAGGATACAGCCGAGGAGAAAAGAATAGAACTCCATCTACATACGCCAATGAGCACGATGGATGCGATTACCCCAGTAAAAAAACTGGTTGCACAAGCAGCAAAATGGGGGCATCCTGCGATTGCAATTACAGATCATGGCGGTGTACAAAGCTTTCCGGAAGCGTATAGTGCCGGACAGAAGGCAGGAATAAAGGTTATCTATGGAGTAGAAGCCAATATTGTTGACGATGGTGTTCCGATAGTATATCAGCCACAGGAGAGAAAGCTAAAAGAGGCTACATACGTTGTTTTCGACGTCGAGACGACCGGATTGTCAGTTGTTTATAATACGATTATTGAATTAGCTGCCGTTAAAATGTGCAATGGCGAGGTGATCGAACGTTTTGAGAGATTTGCCAACCCGCATGAGAGTCTTTCCAAGACGATTCGCGATTTAACGGGGATCACGGATGACATGCTGATCGATGCTCCGGAGATCGATGAGGTTTTACGGGAATTCCGGGAGTTTGCCTCTGATAGTGTTTTAGTAGCACATAATGCAAGATTTGATATGGGGTTCCTAAATGCTGGATATAAAAAAATCGGTGAACCTGAAATGGACAACCCTGTGCTTGATACATTGGAATTGGCCAGATTTCTTATGCCAGAATTGAAGAATCACCGCTTGAATACGCTGTGTGATAAGCTTGGCGTAGAATTGGTCAGCCACCATAGAGCCGTCTATGATGCCGAGGCAACGGGACATATGTTGTGGAAATTAATTTTGCGTTTGGAAGATCGAGAGATTCTCGATTTAATGAGGATTAACGACCATATTGGGAAGGGCGACTGGATGAGGCAGCGTCCTTTTCATGTAATCCTGTTGGCGAAAAATCAGAAGGGGCTGCGTAATCTATATATCTTAGTTTCAAAGGCACATATCGAATACTATCATCGTGTGCCACGTATTCCCCGAAGTGAACTGCTTAAGTACCGAGAAGGGATTTTGATCGGTTCTGGTTGTGAACGCGGCGAACTGTTCTCCACTGTGATGCAGAAGTCCCTTGAAGAAGCGGAAGAAGTAGCGAAGTTTTATGATTATCTGGAAATTCAGCCAACCTACTATAACAAGCATCTAATAGAGAAAGAACTGGTAAAAGACGAGCAAGCCTTGCAAGAGATAAATCAAAAGATTGTTGAGTTAGGGCGTCGATTGAATAAACCAGTGGTTGCGACAGGGAATGTTCATTATCTTGAACCACATGAAAAAATTTATCGTCAGATTTTGATTCAAGGTCTTGGCGGAGCAAGCATGATGAACCCGGACAAACTTCCAGATGCCCATTTTCCAACAACCAATGAGTTTTTGCAGGAGTTTAGATACCTTGGTGAGGACACAGCGAAAGAGGTCGTGATTTACGGTCCGCGTCAGGTCAATGAGTGGATTGAAGAAGTCAAACCGATCCCGGACAAACTCTATACACCTGAAATTGACGGGGTAAATGAGAAAACGGAAGAAATGAGCTATGAAATGGCCGTTCGCATTTATGGAAGCCCCTTGCCAGATATTGTCCAAAAACGTCTGGAAAAAGAACTAGCAAGTATTATCGGGCACGGGTTTGCCGTAATCTACTACATTTCTCATCAGTTGGTAAAAAAATCATTGCAGGATGGATATCTGGTAGGATCAAGGGGGTCTGTCGGATCTTCCCTAGTCGCTACAATGATGGAGATAACCGAGGTTAATCCGCTGCCCCCGCATTATATTTGTCCAGAATGCAAGCACTCTGAATTTATCGAGGATGGGTCTGTGGCATGCGGTTACGACCTACCCGATAAAAATTGTCCACAGTGTGGCACAGCTTTTAAAAAAGATGGACACGATATTCCTTTTGAGACCTTCTTAGGATTTAAAGGGGATAAAGTTCCGGATATTGACTTGAATTTCTCCGGTGAATACCAACCACGTGCGCACAATTATACGAAAGTGCTATTTGGTGAGGATTATGTTTACCGTGCAGGTACCATTGGTACTGTTGCTGATAAAACAGCTTATGGGTATGTCAAAAAGTATGAGGAAGAAAAAGGGCTCCAGCTCAAAAATACTGAAATTCTTCGCCTTGCTTCGGGTTGTACAGGCGTGAAGCGGACAACCGGACAGCATCCGGGCGGGATTATTGTAGTTCCAAATTATACGGATATCTACGATTTTTGCCCGATACAATTCCCGGCTGATGATAAAACATCTGAATGGAAAACAACCCATTTTGATTTCCATTCGATTCATGATAACCTTTTAAAATTAGATATTCTAGGGCATGATGATCCAACCGTAATCCGTATGTTGCAGGATTTAACCGGACTTGATCCGAAGGAAATTCCCACAGATGACCCCTTGGTAATGGGGATCTTTAACAGTCCTGCCCCTCTAGGTGTTACAGCTGAGCAAATTCGGACAAAAACAGGAACTTTGGGGATTCCGGAGTTTGGCACCAAATTTGTGCGGCAAATGCTCGAAGATACAAAACCAACAACCTTTGCCGAGTTGGTTCAGATTTCAGGGCTGTCACACGGTACAGACGTCTGGCTAAATAACGCCCAAGAGCTTATTCGTCAAGGTACTTGTACATTGAAGGATGTAATCGGCTGCCGTGACGACATCATGGTCTATTTGATGTATAAAGGTCTTGAACCAAGTTTAGCATTTAAAATTATGGAAAGCGTGCGAAAAGGAAAGGGACTTACCCCGGAAATGGAAGAGGATATGAAGAAGAATCAAGTTCCGGACTGGTATATTTGGTCGTGTAAACAAATCAAGTATATGTTCCCAAAGGCGCACGCAACAGCCTATGTACTCATGGCCGTAAGGATTGCCTATTTTAAGGTTCATTATCCGATCCAATATTATGCAACGTACTTTACTGTTCGAGCCGATGACTTTGATATTCCTTTAATGGTGAAAGGAAGCGCAGCGATCGCTGACAAGATCGAAGAAATTGAACGGAAGGGTAATGAGGCAACACCAAAGGAAAAGAGTTTGCTCACCGTTCTAGAATTAGCCTTGGAAATGTGTGAACGTGGATTTCATTTTAAGAACATCGATCTTTACCGTTCTGATGCAACCAAGTTTCTTGTCGACGGGAATGGTCTTATCCCTCCGTTTAATTCACTTCCAGGGGTAGGGACGAACGCGGCAATTAATATTGCTGAGGCAAGGGAGCAGGGCGAGTTTTTATCAATTGAAGATATGCAACAGCGATCAAAGGTATCAAAAACAGTCCTCGATTATCTTCAGGAACAGGGGTGCTTGGAAGGGTTGCCGCAGTCTAACCAACTTTCCTTATTTTAGTGGAATGTCATCTGATTTTTGCGGTCCTTAAGGTTCAGTTGCTAGCTTAATAGGATTATGGTATAATTTTTTTGGAAATACTGAGGATACTTGACTATTCAGAGTGGGGAAACCCACTCTTTCGTTTTACATTCAAGCTAAATCGAATGATTTGGATAAACGATAACTTCGGATAGCGAAATGCTGATGAAAGGAGGAGGTTCTATTGGCAAAAAATGTGATTCATACCGTTGAACAGCTCGTCTTACCTATTTTAGATGGCGTTCAATTGGAATTGGTCGATATTGAATACATAAAGGAAGGCAGCAATTGGTTCCTCCGGGTTTTTATTGATAAAGAGGGTGGTGTGGATATCGATGACTGCGGTATGGTCAGTGAGAAATTAAGCAAAAAGCTTGACGAAGTTGACCCGATTCCAACCGCTTACTTTTTAGAGGTATCTTCACCTGGTATTGAACGTCCCTTGAAAAAGCCAAAGGACTTTGAATGGGCAGTGGGCAAACGAATTTCGGTGAAAACAAAAGAAGCAATCTCTGGGACTATTGTCTTTGAAGGTGATTTGATGGCTTTTGACGGAGAACAGATTACCTTAAAAGAGGAAAGCCAAACCATGGAGATTCCCTTAGAAAAAATTGAATCAGCCCGATTGTCTGTTGTTTTTTAGCGCAGCACAAGTTGCAGATAAGGAGGAGTATAATGAACGTGGATTTTATTGAAGCCTTAAATGATATAGAGAAAGAGAAAGGCATAGATAAGGAAATCTTAATTGAAGCGATTGAGGCAGCTTTGATTTCCGGATATAAGCGGAACTTTAATTCAGCTCAAAATGTACGAGTGGATGTCAATCGTGAAACGGGCCAAGTAAAAGTTTATGCAAGGAAAACAGTTGTTGAGGATGTGCTTGATCCGCGCATGGAAATATCCTTGGAAGCGGCCCAGGAAATTGACCCGAACTTCCACCTCGAAGACATCGTGGAAATCGAGGTTACTCCAAGGGACTTTGGGCGGATTGCAGCACAAACCGCAAAGCAAGTTGTAACCCAGAGAATTCGGGAAGCTGAAAGAGGAATTATTTTCAGTGAATTTATTGATCGGGAAGATGATATTATTACTGGGATCGTGCAAAGACAGGATGCTAGGAATTACTATATCGATCTTGGAAAGGTCGAGGCAATTATGCCATTAAACGAAAAGATGCCTGGTGAAACATTTGAACAAGGCGGACGGATTAAGGCATATATTACGAAAGTAGAGAAAACAACAAAGGGCCCGCAAATCTTTGTCTCTCGAACTCACCCAGGGTTACTAAAAAGATTATTTGAACTTGAAGTACCGGAAATCTTTGATGGCGTGGTGGAAATTAAATCCGTTGCCCGAGAAGCGGGGGATCGTTCTAAAATAGCGGTCCATTCTGTTGATCCAAATGTTGATCCTGTTGGTGCCTGTGTTGGGCCAAAAGGGAGTCGAGTGCAAACGATCGTCAATGAATTAAGAGGCGAAAAAATTGATATCGTTAAATGGTCTGAAGACCCAAAAGTTTATGTAGCTAATGCGCTGAGTCCATCAAAGGTATTGACAGTGGAAGTATCCGAGAATGAAAAAGCGACACGTGTGGTTGTTCCTGATTTTCAACTTTCCCTCGCCATTGGGAAAAGAGGTCAGAATGCTCGATTGGCTGCAAAGTTAACAGGCTGGAAAATCGACATTAAGAGTGAATCACAAGCAAAAAAGGAAGGGTTGGAGTTACCTGAGGATTCTTCACTTGACCCGGATGCGGGTGAGCTTTCACAAGATGAAACGAACGTATAGGAAAGGCGGGGAATCGAATGAAACCTAGAAAGGTACCAATGCGAAAATGCGTGGCCTGTCAAGAGATGACCCCCAAAAAAGAACTGATTCGGATTGTACGGAGTCCTGAGGGTGAAGTAAAAATTGATGCGTCAGGAAAATCCTCAGGACGTGGGGCCTATATTTGTAAGAAGGCTGAGTGTTTTGCTCTCGCAAAAAAGCGAAAAGCACTAGATAGGTCCCTTGAAGTGTCTATTCCCGAAGAGATCTACGATCGTCTTGAAATAGATTGGATTGGACTGGATAAAGGTGAATAAAGTTGAACAATTTCTTGGTTTGGCTATGCGAGCGAAGAAGCTGGTAACTGGCGAAGAATTAGTTGTCAAATCGATCTCCAACAAGCAAGTTGCTTTGGTGATTTTGGCCGGGGACGCATCCGCAAATACAAGAAAAAAACTGCAAGACAAATGTACAACATATGATATCCCAATTCGTTTGTATGCAGATAGGAATCGCCTGGGTCACTGCATTGGAAAGGAACAGAGGGTTGTCATTGGGGTGAAGGATGGTGGGTTTGCCCGTGAACTGCTGAAGCATTTGGATAACGTATAGGGGGTAACAAATGAGTAAAATCAGGGTATATGAATTCGCGAAACAAATAAATATTTCCAGTAAGGAATTAATTAATCTCTTAAAGAAAATGGATGTTGAGGTTACCAATCACATGAGCATGTTGGATGCCAATGTGACAAAAAAGGTTGAACAATATTTAAGCAACCTGAAACCTGGGGCAAAGTCTGAACAGCATAAAACCGACGAAAAGCCGAATCACCAAAGGGAAGGACACCAGGATCGGAATCCTTCCACGGGGAATGCGAACAATCAAAAACCAAGACCAAAATCGAATGGAAACCAGCAGTCCGGAAAACGTGAACACCAGCAGCATCAGCACAATAAAAATCAGAACCAGAAGCCGTCCGCCGAACATCGCAGTCAAAACCAGACAAATCGTACCAATGATCAACAAGGAAAAAAAGCAACTCAACAACACAGGGCTAACAACAGGCCATCTCCTAGTGAGAAGGAAAAGAGAGGGAATTTGGTGGAAAGCAGAAATACACAAAACCAGGCAGTGAAAACTGTTAAAGACGAAAACTATGAGACCCGTGGGAAAACGAAGGTCAAGTCTAAGGGGAATCCAAAGAGATTTGATGATAATAAAAACTCAGTTGATTTTTCAAACAAGCTCAAGCAAAAGAAGGGTACCCAGCCTGAGCCGAGAGCGCCTAAACCATTGCCAGAGAAGATCGTATTCACAGAAAGTATGTCTGTCGGAGAACTAGCCAAAAAATTGGGTAAAGAGCCTTCGGAAATCATTAAAAAATTGCTCTTCCTAGGTATAATGGCAAACATCAATCAAGAATTGGACGGCGATACGATTACTTTGATCGCAGGGGAATATGGTGTTGAGGTAGAAGAGAAGATTCTCATTAATGAACTTGAATTTGAAACCATTGAGGAGAATGACGATCCGGCTAATCTACAAGAACGCCCTCCTGTCGTTACTATTATGGGTCACGTTGACCATGGGAAAACGACGTTGCTTGATGCGATTCGCCGTGCCAGCGTAGTTTCCACGGAAGCAGGCGGTATCACCCAGCATATCGGTGCTTACCAAGTGGAAATTAACAATAAGAAGATTACTTTCCTTGATACACCGGGACACGCAGCTTTCACCACGATGAGAGCTAGAGGCGCACAGGTAACGGACATTACCATTCTTGTAGTGGCCGCAGATGACGGAGTCATGCCGCAAACGATAGAAGCCATTAACCACGCGAAAGCAGCAAAAGTACCGATTATTGTAGCGGTTAATAAAATGGATAAACCAGCAGCAAATCCCGACCGTGTGATGAATGAGTTGACGGAACATGGTTTGGTAGCTGAAGCCTGGGGTGGGGAAACCATCTTTGTTCAAGTATCTGCTCTTCAAAAACAAGGTTTAGAGGATCTTTTGGAAATGGTACTGCTTGTTGCGGAAGTACAAGAGTTGAAGGCTAATCCAAATAAACGGGCAAGGGGAACTGTCATTGAAGCTGAGCTTGACCGTGGACGTGGAACAGTGGCTACTGTGCTCGTACAGAATGGGACGCTTCACGTTGGGGATCCGATTGTTGTCGGAAGCTCCTTTGGACGTGTAAGGGCGATGGTAAACGATAAGGGCCGTCGGATCAAGGAAGCTGGTCCGTCGACACCTGTAGAAATCACAGGGTTGAATGATGTGCCACAAGCTGGAGATCAATTTATGGTATTCGAGGACGAAAAGAAGGCTCGTTCCATTGGAGAAAAACGTGCTTCGATGAAGCGTGAAGTGGAATTGAGGGCTTCCGCACGCGTATCCCTAGACGACTTGTTCAATCAAATAAAAGAGGGAAATATTAAAGAAGTTTCCGTCATTATTAAAGGGGATGTTCAAGGTTCTGTTGAGGCGTTGCGTGGCTCCTTGGAGAAGATTGATGTGGAAGGCGCAAGGGTTAAGATTATCCACACAGGGGTAGGGGCGATTACAGAGTCCGACGTTATCTTAGCTTCTGCTTCAAACGCGATCATTATTGGGTTTAACGTCAGACCTGACGCCAATGCCAAATCAACTGCTGAATCCCAAGGCGTTGACATCCGTCTACATCGAATTATTTATAAAGTGATGGAAGAAATTGAAGCGGCCATGAAGGGGATGCTTGAGCCCGTTTATCAAGAAAAGGTTATTGGCCAAGCTGAAATTCGCCAGGTATTTAAGGTTTCAAAGGTTGGAAATATTGCCGGATGCTATGTAACGGATGGGAAAATTACGCGCGATTCCGGCGTTCGGGTGATCCGTGATGGGGTTGTCATTTTTGAAGGAAAACTCGATACACTCAAACGCTTTAAGGATGACGCCAAGGAAGTTGCACAAGGATACGAATGTGGAATTACGATTGAGCGTTACAATGATATTAAAGAAGGCGATATCATAGAGGCCTTTATTATGGAAGAAATTCCAGCAACCTAATGAATTATCACAAATGCTTGGGCTAAAATGAGTAGCACAAGGTATTTTGTTTAAACTAACATAAAGGATCAATCTGCTGCTCTATGCAATGAGCACGGAGCAGCTGATATCTACTACTCGAGGTGATCCCGTGAGTAAGGTTCGTGTAAGTCGGATTGGTGAACAAATGAAAAAGGAATTAAGCCAGATCATCCAACAGGAAATTAAAGATCCACGGATTGGATTTGTAACTGTTACTGGTGTGGAAGTAACGGGTGATCTGCAGCAAGCCAAAGTTTACGTTAGTATAATGGGTAATGAGGAACAAACGGAGAACTCTTTGGCTGCATTGCAAAAAGCAAAAGGTTTTCTACGAACGGAAGTTGGTCGAAGAGTTCAGCTTCGCCATACACCAGAATTACTCTTTAAGATCGATAAGTCTATCGAATATGGCAGTAAAATAGAAACTATCCTAGGAGATATAAAAAAGGACAATGAGCTATAAAGAACAATTATCGATTGCCGGTCGTTTCCTCGCGGAGAACGACCATTTTCTCGTTTTAAACCACGTTAGTCCGGATGGGGATGCGACAGGCTCCCTTTTGGCAATGGGACATATTCTGCAGGCAATGGGTAAAACTTTTACACTTGCCAATGAAGGGCAAACCCCCAAAAAATTATTATTTTTACCTTTGAGTGAATCGATTCTGGATTTATCTATTCAAGATGACTTACAGCCTTTCTCAGCTGTTATTGCTTTAGACTGCGGTGATTATAAACGGATTGGAGATGCCACGCGATTCATCAAGGAGGATGTACCAATTTTAAATATTGATCATCATCCGACGAATGATTGTTTTGGAACAGTAAATGTCGTTTGGACCCAAGCATGTGCAACAGCCGAAATCCTTTTTGATCTGGTAAAGCAAATGGATATTCCTCTAACCAAAGAGCTAGCGTCTGCTTTATACATGGGTTTTCTAACGGATACCGGAGGTTTTCGTTATTCCAACACGACGCCTGAAGTCATGTCTAAAGCTGCGGAACTGTTAAGTTGTGGTGTTTCCCCAGCGGAAATGGCGGAACGCTGCCTGGAAACTTTTACAAAGGCTTTTGTTCAACTGCTACGACAGGTATTAGAAACACTGGATGTCAGCTTTTTCGGAAAGGTAGCAACACTTAGTGTTACACTAGATACGATGAAAGAAGTGAGTGCAGATTCCGACGATCTGGATGGTCTTGTCAATTATGCAAGAAATATAGAAGGTGTAGAGGTTGGTATTTTATTTAAAGAAAAGGATAAAAACACGATCAAGGTTAGTTTGCGATCAAGGCAGTACGTTGATGTAGCCAAAATAGCGAAACAACTTGGCGGCGGCGGGCATGTAAGAGCAGCGGGCTGCACGATCAATGCCAGCTTAGACGAGGCTAAACAAATGATCCACGAAATCCTTGTTAAAGCAATGGGGGAGAATTGATGAGCACGCCAATTAAGGGAATCATTCCGCTCTTGAAGCCCGTTGGGTTCACTTCCCATGATTGTGTGAATAAGTTGAGGAAAATTCTTAAAACCAAGAGAATAGGTCATACCGGAACGTTGGATCCTTCTGTTTCTGGGGTTCTGCCGATTTGTGTGGGACAAGCGACCCGCGTGGTGGAGTATGTACAAGAATTGCCTAAAGAATACGAGGGTACTGTAACCATTGGGAAATCAACGACAACAGAGGACGCTGACGGTGAACTCGTCACTTGCCAAGAAGTTTTTCCTCCTTTTCAAATTACACAGATTTTCCAGGTCTTAAATGAATTTACCGGCAAAATTATGCAAACCCCGCCCATGTTTTCCGCAATTAAAATAAATGGTGTGCGACTTCACGAACTTGCCAGAAAGGGCTTGGAAGTCGAACGGAAACCGAGGGAAGTTGAAATTTATTCCATCAATCTCTTAAAAGCTATGCTCGATCAGCCATTCCCGGAAATTTCTTTTCGTGTCGTTTGTTCCAAAGGAACTTATGTGAGAACACTTTGTGTAGATATCGGTCAAGCCCTTGGCTATCCTGCGCATATGAGTTTTTTGCAGCGGACGGCCAGCGGCCCTTTTAAATTGGAGGACTGTTTTACCTTTGAGGAGATTGAACAAGCTGTTAGGGAAGACAAAATAGGGCGATTATTTAGACCCCTAGATGAGGCCCTTGTTCAGTATCCTAAATATGAAGTGCCAATGGAAAAGGTCAAAGACGTATGGAATGGGAAACAGTTAAAGATCACTGATGTGTTCCCGGGAACATTTAATGAGGGACAGTTGATCCGTGTTTACAGTACAGGACAGCAATTTTTAGCATTATATAAGGTTGTTAGACATGAGGGGGAATTATTAGCAAAGCCGGAGAAGGTGTTCCATGTAGAAGGGGAAATGAATCATGAACGTTAAATATTTGCGGTATCCCTTGGAATTAGACGATGATCAGCAATCCTATGTTATGGCAATTGGGTATTTTGATGGTGTTCATGTTGGCCATCGACGGGTCATTCAGCGTGCTATCGATGTTGCTAAGAAGAAAAATCTTCATGCTGCAGTAATGACCTTTCACCCTCACCCAAGAGAAGTGTTGGGAAGAAGCGGGTATACAAATTATTTAACCCCGTTAGATGACAAGTTAGAAGTCTTCCGGAAGATGGGTGTGGATTCAGTATTTGTTGTCCAATTTGATATCCCATTTTCCTCTATCTATCCTGAAGATTTTATAGATGAGTTCCTGATTCCTTTACAGGCAAAACATATCATTGTTGGATTTGATTACACATTTGGATACCGCGGGCAAGGGACTGCCTATACCTTGAAAGAACAAAGTAAGGATCGTTACCAGGTGGATGTAGTCTCTCCGATCACCCGATATGGGGAAAAAATAAGCAGTACAATTATTCGTGAATATTTATATGGTGGGAAGATCGAACAGGCAAATGAGTTTCTTGGCAGACCATACGCCCTTAAGGGTGTAGTTGTCCATGGGGAAAAAAGAGGGCGTCTATTAGGATTCCCAACGGCAAACCTGAGTTTAGACAAGCCTTACTTGGTGCCGAAAACGGGTGTTTATGGAGTCCGGGTTACCTACGAAGAAGGAATCTATTTTGGGGTAATGAATGTTGGGATTAAACCGACTTTTGATCAAATAAAAAAAGAAAAGAGTTTAGAGGTATATATTTTCGAATTGAATGAAAACCTGTATGATAAGGTGTTGACTGTCGAATTTCTATTCTTTATCCGCGAGGAACAGAAGTTTTCTGGCGTCGAACAGCTTATACATCAAATTAAACAGGATGTGGGTACGGCGAAGGGCAGAATAGAGAGTATGGAAAAGTAGGAGCGGCAGTTATATTTTTTCTGCCCTCACATATTCTTTTAATGAACTCTAAATTTACATTTACTCGCCCTTCCATCTATGTTATACTTCTCATTGGTAATTTCATTTACTTATGCCTGCTTTTATTCGGGTGGATGAAGGTGCGAACTCCGTTCAGTGAATGAAAGGAGAGGCTGCTATGAAGTTACCCCAAGTGGAAGTAAATGATCGACGTTTAAGTGAGCTTTGTCAGGATGTAGCCACGATTTGCTGTAGTTCGGAATTTAAGAAGCTGCATAAGGAAATTTCGAAAATCTACCGGAAAAATGGGCTAAGTGACGCCAAGAGAATGGCTTTTCAGGACTCTCTGTTTTCCATGTTTCTTGAGCATTTTCATTCTGAGGCTAGGGAAGACCTTCCTTACCCTTAGAAGATGCATGTGATCGTAACCTCACATGTTAAGCAGCGATTACGGGAAAATCGTCAGCATGGAATAACGGTCCAAGATATTATTCGTGGAGCGAGGTCAATTCCTGGAACGGTGCCTGTGGCAACTCGTTTTCGAGGCTTCTTAGCCGGAAGCGGAAGATTATTCGATATAGTGGCTAAAGACATCACTCATGGCCGTTTGGTCATTACCGTCATTGGCAAGTAAACCTTAGCGTGGTTGATCGAATCACCGGCGATACACTAGGCTATAGGGGATTTTAAAAAGGAGGTGAAAAGGATGGCATTAACTCAAGAGCGTAAACAACAATTGATCGAAGAGTATCGTGTTCATGAATCTGACACAGGTTCCCCTGAAGTTCAGATCGCTATCCTTACAGAGAAGATTAATTATCTGAATGGACATTTGCGTGAACACAAGAAGGACCACCATTCTCGTCGAGGACTTTTGAAAATGGTTGGACAACGCCGTAACTTGTTGAACTATCTTAAGAATAGTGATATCACTCGTTATCGCGACCTGATTAACAAACTTGGTCTACGTAGATAGAAAAAAGCGGGGATTCCCCGCTTTTTCTGTTGTGTTTTCGAATGGAAAATAATAGAAAATCAACCTAAATTCCGGGGTTATTTCCTTTTATTTTTTGATCGGAAGGAAATAATAAGACAATGACGAATTAACTATCACGAAAGGAGGAAGAAGAATTTATGGAAGTTTTTACATATGAATTAGGCGGTAGAACCTTGACCGTAGAATATGGAAAAGTAGCAAAACAAGCCAACGCCTCGGTGATGGTCAGATATGGAGATACAGTAGTGCTTTCGACGGTCACCGCATCACACGAGCCATCCAAGCTTGATTTCTTTCCATTAACCGTAAATTATGAAGAAAGATTATATGCCGTAGGGAAGATACCCGGTGGTTTCATTAAGAGAGAAGGAAGACCAAGTGAGAAAGCAATTCTTGCCAGCCGTTTAATTGACCGCCCCATTCGACCTTTGTTTCCAGATGGTTTTAGAAACGAAGTGCAAGTGGTCAATATCGTGATGTCTGTTGATCAGGACTGTTCTTCCGAAATTGCTGCGATGGTGGGGACATCTATTGCCTTGTCTATTTCAGATATTCCTTTTAATGGTCCGATTGGTGGTGCTATCGTCGGTCGGATTGATGGTGAATTTATTCTCAATCCAACGGTAAAACAGCAAGCGGCGAGCGATATTCATCTCGTTGTTGCGGGGACAAAAGATGCAATAAATATGGTGGAGGCTGGTGCCAACGAGGTTCCAGAGGAGGTAATGCTGGAAGCCATCATGTTTGGCCATAACCATATTCGCTCCATTGTGCAATTTGTGGAGGAAATCCAGCAAAAAGTTGGTAAGCCTAAAATGGAGGTCAAACTTCATCAGGTAGATCCAGAAATAGACATGGCGGTTCGCGAATTTGCCAAGGACCGTTTGGTAGAAGCGGTTCGAATAGAGGAAAAGCAAGCTCGCCAGGAAGCGATCGATGCCATTAATGAGGAAACTCTTGCTCATTTTGAAGAAACTTATCCTGAGGGACAAGCTGTTGTTTCAGAAGTATTATACAACATCGTCAAAGAAGAGGTTCGTCGTTTAATTACTCATGACAAGGTTCGTCCAGATGGACGTGCGATAACAGAAATTCGCCCAATCTCCACGGAAGTCGACTTGTTGCCAAGAACTCACGGTTCAGGGTTGTTTACGCGCGGTCAAACACAGGCTTTAAGTATCTGTACATTAGGAGCTTTAGGTGATGTGCAAATCCTGGATGGATTAGGTATTGAAGAAACAAAGAGATTTATGCACCATTACAATTTCCCACCCTTTAGCGTAGGGGAAGCTCGACCGCTTCGTCCACCGGGACGCAGAGAGATTGGTCATGGGGCATTGGGTGAACGGGCGCTTGAGCCAGTCATCCCAGCTGAAGATCTTTTTCCATACACGATACGCCTTGTTTCCGAAGTATTAGAATCGAACGGTTCGACATCACAGGCTAGTATTTGTGCTAGTACATTGGCTATGATGGATGCCGGTGTTCCCATTAAGGCGCCAGTAGCGGGGATTGCCATGGGATTAGTGAAGGATGGCGAGCATGTTACGGTTCTGTCAGATATTCAAGGAATGGAAGATCACTTAGGTGATATGGACTTTAAAGTAGCTGGAACAGCTGAGGGTGTCACAGCTTTACAAATGGATATCAAAATTGAAGGGATTGACCGTACAATTTTGGAACAAGCCCTGCGACAGGCAAAAGAAGGACGGATGTTCATTTTGTCCAAGATGCTTGAAGCAATAGACAAACCAAAAGAAATCCTGTCTCCGTATGCACCGAAAATTCTTACTATGAAAATCCATCCAGATAAAATTCGCGATGTCATTGGACCTGGTGGAAAACAAATTAACAAAATTATTGAAGAAACCGGAGTCAAGATTGATATTGAACAGGATGGTCGGGTCTTTATTGCTTCCGTTGACCAGGCGATGAACCAGCGCGCGAAAGAAATTATTGAGGATCTCGTTCGTGAGGTAGCCGTCGGACAAACCTATTTAGGCACCGTCAAGCGGGTTGAAAAATTTGGGGCATTTGTAGAAGTCTTTCCTGGAAAAGAAGGACTTGTCCATATTTCACAATTAGCTGAAGAACGAGTAGCCAAAGTAGAGGATGTCGTGGCCATTGGGGACCAAATCATGGTCAAGGTTACGGAAATTGACAACCAAGGCAGAATCAACCTATCCCGCAAGGTGTTGTTGAAGGAACAAAAGGAAAAAGAAAACCAAACAACAAAGTCATAAAGAACATCGAAAGAAGCTTCTTATCCAAAGAAGCTTTTTGTCATCTTTAATAGAAACCATTCATACCTTGTACCATTGAATGTTTAAGATGGGGGTGGGTGATGATGGGGAAGTGGAAAGCACAGTCACGTTTGCTTGTGGGTGGGCTTTTTCTTGTATGTTTTATCTACGTGTTAAATTCTCAAGCAATCAATCAGTATGTATCTTTTGTGAAAGGACAGCCTGTCACAGCAACGGTTGAAGGGGATCTTCTTCGAAAAATAGATGAGATTTCGGAACAGAGACAGGTTCCTGCGATCAATGCGCGAATAGATCAGGTTTGGAAGGCGATCCCGGGATATAATGGATTGGAGGTCAACCGGGAGGAAACAATAAAAAGGATGCAAGAAATTGGAAAATGGGATGATCAGCAGATTGTATATGATGAAGTCGAACCTGAAGTGGGACTCAAAGATTTGCAGCCTTCGCCCATTTATCGTGGGAATCCTCAAAAGCCAATGATCTCATTTATGGTTAATGTAGCTTGGGGTAATGAATATTTACCCGAAATATTAAGTACGTTGGAGAAATATAAGATTAAGTCTACGTTTTTCTTGGACGGGTCTTGGGTGAGCAAGTTTCCGGAAGAAGCCAAGAAAATAAAAGATGCAGGCCACGAAATAGGGAATCATGCCTATTCCCATCCTGATATGAAGAAATTATCAATGAATCGGATTCGTCTAGAAATTGAGAAAACCAATCAAGTCATTGAAAAGGAAATAGGGATAAGGCCCGATCTTTTTGCCCCACCGTCTGGTTCTTTTGATCAAAGAACAGTAGAACTAGCTGCACAGGAAGGAATGTATACTATACTGTGGACATTAGATACAATCGATTGGAAAAAACCGGCACCATCCACCATTATTAAACGGTTAACCCCACAATTGGCTAATGGAACAACGATCCTGATGCATCCAACCGCATCATCAGCGGCAGCTTTACCTGAATTGATTAAGGCAGCTAAAGTGAAAGGCTTGCAGATGGGAACTGTAAGTGATCTGATTTCTACAAAACGTGTTCAATCTATTGAGTAGAATTACGTTATTTGTTATAGTTATTAATACTGGTTTTAAATCACCCCAAAGTTAGATATTCCAAAGCCTATCCCTATTGCTTTTGTGGGCCTATTCAAAAGCTGGCTAAACTGGAAGTGTGATGCGGGTGCATCGATAAGGAGGCTTACATAGTGATTGAAAAATACACCCTAGACAATGGGGTACGTGTAGTAATTGAAAAAATCCCTACTGTTCGTTCCGTTGCTTTAGGGATCTGGGTTGGAACTGGCTCACGTTACGAGTCCCCAGAAAATAACGGGATTTCGCACTTTACAGAACATATGTTGTTCAAGGGAACACATGAAAGGTCAGCAAAAGAAATTGCTGAGTCTTTTGATCAGATCGGCGGGCATGTCAATGCTTTTACTTCAAAAGAATATACCTGCTATTATGCACGTGTTTTAGATGAGCATGCTCCAATTGCCTTAGATATTCTAGCGGATATGTTTTTTCATTCTAGGTTTGATGAAGATGAGTTACATAAAGAAAGAAAGGTTGTTATTGAAGAAATAAAGATGTACGATGACACACCTGACGATCTTGTCCATGATTTGATCTCAAAGGCTAGTTATCAAAACCATCCGCTCGGATACAGTATATTAGGGACGGAAGATGTGCTTAATAACCTCAATCAGGAAAAAATGCTTGAGTATGTGTCCAAAAGATACACGCCTGATCGAATCGTTTTGTCTGTTGCTGGAAATGTCAGTGAAAGACTTTTAGACATGATTAAAACGAAGTTTTCAAGAATGGAACGGCAAAAATCTGATGGAGACATTATTCCGCCGGAATTTCATCCTGAACTAAAGGTAAGGAAAAAAGATACGGAACAGGCTCACTTATGTATCTCCTTCCCAGGGTATGAAGTGGGAAATCCAGATGTTTATCCTCTAATATTAATGAATAATATTCTGGGAGGGAGTATGAGTTCTCGTCTTTTCCAGGAAGTTCGAGAAGATCGTGGCTTGGCCTATTCTGTATTCTCTTATCATTCCTCCTATAGAGATAGCGGCCTGTTCACAATATACGCAGGTACCGCACCCAAACAGCTGGAGGAAGTAACCCAAGTAATCACCGATACTTTAGCAAAACTCAAAGCGAAAGGGATCAGTGAGGAAGAATTAAAAAAAGGAAAAGAACAATTAAAGGGAAGTTTAATGCTCAGTCTGGAAAGTACGAACAGCCGGATGAGCAGACTTGGGAAAAATGAACTACTGCTCAGCAAACACCTGACATTAGACGAAATCATAGAACGGGTCAATCACGTTACCCTGGAGAATGTACAAAAAACAATCAACACGATTTTTAGCAATAAAATGTCGGTAGCACTTGTAAGCCCGTTGGAAGCATTACCACAAAGCTTTAACCAGGATGCACTGCTTTAAAGAGAAGGAGTCAACTTGATGGAAGTGAAGAGTAAAGTAAAAGTTCAAATCTGTAAATTGCCAGGTAATGATGATATTTCTCTCCCTACAAAAATGTCTGATTTTGCGGCGGGGTTCGATTTGCATGCAGCTATTGAATATCCAATCGAGCTAAGCCCTGGACATAGGGTTCTCATTCCGACAGGGTTTTCCATTGCCTTGCCCGCTCACTATGAGGCACAAATCCGCCCGCGCAGCGGGTTGGCACTGAAAAAGGGAATTACCTGTTTAAATTCCCCAGGGACAATTGATGCCGATTACCGTGGAGAGGTAGGAGTGATCCTGATCAATCATGGGGATGAGATGTTTGTCATTCAACGCGGGGAGCGGATTGCGCAGATGGTGATACAGCATGTTCCAGAAGTGGAATGGGAGATAGTTGACATATTACCGGATACCGAGCGGGGAGCCGGCGGGTTCGGACATACAGGTGTATAAATATAGGATAAAAAAGTACTTCGGAGACGAGGTACTTTTTCTTTTTGATAAAGCATATTCATCACAGCAAAGGGTTTAAATGAAAGGGTGGTTGTGATGAGATTTAGCGAGTTTTGCAATAAAGAAATGATTGATCTGGACAATGGGGAACGGATGGGGGTATTGGGGCAGGCGGATTTAGTGATTCATCCGGAAACAGGGGATATTGATTCGATTATTTTAACTAATCATTCTTTCCTCGCTTGGGGGAAAAAGCGGGATCAGGTGATTATCCCTTGGAACACCATTCGTAAAGTTGGGCCGGAAATGATTATTGTGGAGTTGAAAGAACGGGGAAGGGCGAGGTTTTAGTAACCCATTTATGGGCTCTTACATACGATGAGGGTAGAAACGCAACGAATTCCAGAAAACCAATTGACTCAGGTGAACTTTCTACTTTTAATGTCCACTTTATTGTTGTAAAATGTTTGAAAGGGGTTATCAGAGTATGCTCACAGGAATTCAGACTACCTTCATCGGAGGAGATGCTCGCCAACTTGAGGTAATTAAAAAATTTATAGAATTGGATGCAGCGGTAACCCTCATCGGATTTGATAATTTAGAGAGTAATTTTACTGGAGCCACGAAAAAAGACTTAACTATGGATGTCTTACAAGATACAGAAGTGCTTATCTTGCCTATTGTGGGGACGGATGATGAAGGATATGTGGAGAGCATATTCTGCTCAAAACCGCTTCAGTTAACTGAGAAGCACTTTGAATCGTTAAATCCGAAGATTGTGATTTACACGGGAATGGCCAAAAATTATCTGAAGAACCTAGCACAAAAGTACAATATACAGCTTGTTGAAATTCTCGATCGGGATGATGTTGCCATCTACAATTCCATTCCAACGGTTGAGGGCGCCTTGATGATGGCAATTCAGAATACGGACATTACCATTCATGGCTCCAATTGTATCGTACTTGGATTGGGGAGGGTTGGAATGTCCATGGCCAGAGCTCTCCATGCTTTAGGAGCTAGCGTCCGTGTGGGCGCAAGAAAACCGGAACATTTGGCAAGAGTTCATGAAATGGGCTTGACTCCCTTTGAATTGAAGGATTTATCCGAGCAGGTAAAGAATGTAGATATTCTATACAATACTATTCCCAAATTAATCGTTACACCTCAGATCATAGCCCGTATGCCACAGCATACATTGATTATTGATTTAGCTTCAAAACCTGGGGGAATAGACTTCCGATACGCCGAAAAAAGAGGCATTAAAGCCTTATTGGCACCTGGTTTGCCTGGAATCGTTGCGCCAAAAACAGCAGGCCAGATCATTGCTAATACACTTTCTAGGCTTGTCTCCGACCAAATGGTTAATCGGGAGGGATCATCATGAAGCTAGCAGGAAAAACAATTGGTTATGGGGTTACGGGATCCCATTGTACCCTTGAGGAAATTATGCCGCAAATCAAGTCTTTGGTGGATGAAGGGGCAAATGTTATTCCAATTATTACCCACACCGTTGCCACTACAGATACCTATTTTGGGAAGTCTGCCGACTGGAAGAAAATGCTCCAAGATATCACGGGGAATGAGATCATCTCTACAATTGTAGATGCTGAGCCACTAGGTCCCAAGCGCCCCTTAGATGTTATGGTTATCGCACCGATGACAGGAGCGTCAACTAGCAAGCTGGCTAATGCCTTAACAGATAGCCCAGTACTAATGGCAGCTAAAGCGACCATGCGCAATCATCGTCCTGTAGTTCTCGCCATATCGACGAACGATGGGTTAGGGTTAAACATGGCAAATATAGCAAAGTTAATGGCTGCAAAGGATATTTATTTTGTTCCTTTTGGTCAGGATAATCCGGAGAAAAAGCCGAAGTCTTTAGTAGCCCGGATGGAATTAATTAAGGAAACATGTGAGATGGCACTAGAAGGAAAACAACTTCAACCCGTTATCATTGAAAAATTTAAATATATGAATTGAGAAAAATAGGTTAGGAGAGAGAATATGCAAATCAAATCATCTTATAATGTAGCAGTCGTTGGTGCAACAGGAGCAGTTGGAACGCAAATTTTACGTCTATTAGAAGAACGGAATTTCCCCATCAATCAACTAAAATGTCTCTCCTCAGCAAGATCTGCAGGCACCAAGGTAATGTTTAAAGGCCAGGAGGTTACAGTTGAAGAAGCGAAACCTGAAAGTTTTGAGGGGATCGATATTGCCTGGTTTAGTGCCGGAGGAAGTGTTAGTAAGCAGTTAGCTCCTGCAGCAGTCGAAAGAGGGGCGCTGGTTATTGATAACACCAATGCATACCGGATGGACCCTGAGGTGCCTCTTGTAGTGCCTGAAGTAAATATGGAAAAAGCAAAAGAAAACAAGGGAATCATTGCGAATCCAAACTGTTCGACTATTCAAATGGTAGCAGCTCTAAAACCACTAAAAGATCGCTTTGGCATTGAGCGATTGATCGTTTCAACCTATCAAGCGGTTTCCGGTGCAGGGAGCCGTGCGATCAACGATTTACTGAATCAAACAAAAGCAGTTTTGGAAGGAAAAGAAGTAAAAGGAGAAATTCTCCCTGTTGGTTCTCTTCCGAAAAAACATCAGATGGCTTTTAATGCAATTCCTCAAATTGATGTTTTTGTGGAAAATGGATTTACTCTGGAAGAAATGAAGATGATCAGGGAAACAAAGAAAATCTTTGACGACAATGAGATTGCAGTTTCTGCCACTTGTGTTCGTATCCCTGTTGTCAGTGGTCACTCTGAATCAGTGTACATTGAAACCAAGGAAGACTTTGACTTGAAGGAAGTTATGGAATTGCTGGCAAACGCACCAGGCGTGGTGCTTGTCGATAATCCAAGTGAACAGGTTTATCCGCTAGCAACAGATGCAGTTGGAAAGCTAGATGTGTTTGTTGGTCGGGTTCGCAGAGATGTTGCGGTTGATCGAGGCTTACACCTCTGGGTCGTTAGTGATAATCTACTCAAGGGCGCTGCTTGGAATGCAGTGGAAATTGCAGAAAATTTAATTCGTTAATAGGTTAATTTATTCCCCGAACAAGGGGGGTTAAACAAGTGAAGATTTTAGTTCAGAAATTCGGTGGTTCTTCCCTTTCCTCTGTGAAGGAGAGGGAAGAGGCGCTTTCGCATATTTTATCAGCACGCAATGAAGGCTATTCTGTTTGTGTTGTTGTTTCAGCCATGGGAAGAATGGGGCAGCCCTATGCTACAGATTCACTAATCCGTTTAATACAAGAGAATGGGAATGCTCTCGATAAGAGGGAATTGGATTTACTGCTACATTGTGGCGAGATTATTTCTGCTGTAACCCTGTGTAGTATGCTTGGGAGTAGGAACGTTCCTTCCGTTGTACTTACTGGAGGGCAGGCAGGAATCATTACAGACGGAGAATTTAATAACGCCCAAATTATCAGGCTGGACAGCCAAAGAATTATAGAGGAATTTGCCAAAGGTAAGATAGTCATTGTCACAGGGTTTCAAGGCAGGACGGAAGATGGGGAAATTACGACCCTTGGACGCGGAGGAAGTGATACCTCTGCCACAGCATTGGGTGTTTCTCTAAAGGCCGAAATGGTTGATATTTTTACCGATGTGAGTGGTGTAATGACGGCTGATCCGAGGATTGTAGAGGATGCTCAGCAGTTGGAAACAGTCACTTATACTGAGATTGCTAATATGGCGTACCAAGGGGCGAAAGTAATTCATCCGCGGGCGGTGGAAATGGCGATGAATGGAAATGTACCCATTCGCGTCCGCTCAACGTTTAATAAGGATTACGGAACCTTAGTTACAAGTCGATCTGGAATACCCGAACGGTTAATTACTGGTATTGCAAGTATCTCAAATATTACGCAAATCAAAGTTTCTGCATTAGAAGGTCAATATGATCTACAGCTTAAAGTGTTTAAGTCCATGGCTGAAAATGGAATTAGTGTTGACTTTATTAATGTAAACCCAATTGGTGTTGCATATACGGTTCGCGATGAGGTTGCCGAAAAGGCTTATCGAATCCTGGAGAGGATGGGTTATGAGCCGGTTCTTTCTCCGCATTGTGCCAAAGTTTCCGTTATTGGAGCTGGCATGGCTGGGGTTCCGGGAGTTATGGCACAAGTTGCAGAAGCTTTGAATGATGAGGATATTCAAATTTTACAATGTGCCGATTCCCATACAACGATCTGGGTGCTTGTCAAAGAAGAAGATAAGGTTAAAGCAGTTCGGGCACTCCATCGTAAGTTCAAATTACATCAATCAACTAGTGAACTAGATTAGGGAGGAGTTTTTCTTGGTGGATTTTGGGAGATTATTAACAGCGATGGTCACACCATTTAATGATCAATTGGAAGTGGATTTTGAGGCTGCCACAAAATTAATTGATCATTTAGTTCAAACTGGAACGGAAACATTAGTTGTAGGAGGAACCACTGGGGAATCACCTACTTTGAGCAAAGATGAAAAAATTGCCCTTTTCCGTCACGTTGTAAAGGAAGCTAAAGGGAAAGCCAAGGTGATAGCAGGAACAGGCAGCAACAATACCCAGGCGTCGATTGAATTGACTCGGGCTGCAGAAGAAGTTGGTGTCGATGGGATCATGCTTGTTGTACCGTACTACAATAAACCCTCTCAAGAGGGATTATATCAGCATTTTAAAGCCATCGCTGAATCTACCAGCCTCCCAGTCATGTTATACAATATTCCCGGCAGATCGGCAATCAATATGTCTGTTGAGACGATCCTAAGACTGGCTGAGGTCCCGAACATTACTTCCGTAAAGGAAGCAAGCGGTGATTTGTCTGCAGCAGCTTTCATTGTTGATAAGGCACCTGAAGGCTTTAAAGTCTATTCTGGTGATGATAAATTGACCTTGCCAATTATGAGTGTTGGTGGGCATGGCATCGTTAGTGTTGCCAGCCATGTCATCGGTAAGGAAATCAAAGAAATGGTTCAGGCATTTGTTGAGGGGAATGTTTCCGTCGCATCCAGCCTTCATCGCAAATACCTGCCTATTTTTGAAGGGTTGTTCATTACTTCCAATCCAGTCCCTGTAAAATATGCCCTTCAGCAAATGGGAGTTCAAGTTGGTTCTGTACGTCTTCCGTTGGTTTCAGTTAATCCACAGGAAGCCAAATTTATTGATTCACTGTTCCAGTAGTATTATGGAGTCCTTATCACAAATGTGATAAGGACTCTTTTTATGAAATAAAACTTTCCCCTTCTAAGATCTCCTACGCCTTTCTTTTACCTTATTGTTCATGTATAATACTTGTAAGTGGCTCGTTCGGTGTTTGTTAGTTTTGTGTTCATATACAACTAAATAAGGAGTCAATCATAGGAGGAATATACTTGGCAAAGCAAAGTAATAAGGCGTTGTCTATTTTTGCCTTGGGCGGCGTAGGTGAAATAGGCAAAAATATGTATGTAGTTCAATACGACCAAGACATTGTCGTGATTGACGCAGGATTGAAATTCCCTGAGGAAGATATGCTTGGGATTGATATGGTGATCCCAGATATTACTCACCTTATGGAAAACAAGGAGAAGGTACGTGCAATTCTTCTCACGCATGGTCATGAAGACCATATTGGGGGGCTAGTCTATGTCTTAAGGCATTTGAAGGTTCCTGTCTATGGGACGAAATTGACCATTGGACTGGCAGCAGAGAAGTTGAAAGAAGCAGGTATTTTGGCAGACGTGAGCTTGAAAATCATTGACAACAACGCACAAATCGAACTGGGAACACTACAGGCTTCATTTTTCAAAACAAATCACAGTATCCCTGATTCTGTAGGTGTTTGTATCGATACCCCGGAAGGAAAAGTTGTCCACACAGGCGATTTTAAGTTTGATCAAACTCCGGTAAATGATGAAGTAGCAGACTTGGCCAAAATGAGTAAAATAGGTCAACAGGGAGTTCTAGCCCTTTTATCAGACAGTACAAATGCCGATAAACCTGGTTATACTGGGTCAGAAAAGGTTGTAGGTAAAGCAATTGATGAAGTATTCTTTCGGGCTAATGGACGAATTATTGTAGCCACTTTTGCCTCCAATGTTCATCGCGTTCAACAAGTGATTGATGCGGCCGTACATTACGGAAGGAAAGTAACCGTGATTGGACGCAGCATGCAGAATGTTGTGCGAATCGCAATCAATCTTGGCTATTTGCATGTACCGGACGGTACGTTAGTTGAAACAGACGCCATCCAAAGCCTTCCTGCAGACCAAGTGGTTATCCTTACCACTGGCAGTCAAGGGGAACCTATGTCAGCATTGACGAAGATGGCCCGCACCTCCCACCGTAAAGTTGATATCTTGCCGGGCGATACTGTTATGATTGCCGCCACGCCTATTCCTGGCAATGAACGACAAGTTGGCAGAATTGTTGATCAGCTCTACCGAATTGGTGCTGATGTCATCTATGGTTCTCAGATTCATGTTTCCGGTCATGGATGCCAAGAAGAACTTAAGTTAATGCTTAACCTGATGAAACCGAAATTTTTTATTCCGATTCACGGGGAGTTCAGAATGCTTCACAGTCATGCCGCCCTTGCGGAACAAGTTGGTGTGGAAAAGGACAATATCTTCCTGCTTGACAATGGGGATACCGTAGAGATCTCCAATGGACAAGCTAGGATAGCAGGAAAAGTTCCCACCGGACAAATTTTAATTGATGGTCTTGGTGTTGGAGACGTTGGTAACATCGTACTACGCGATCGAAAACTGCTTTCTCAAGATGGAATTCTCGTAGTTGTAGTCACTTTAAGTAGACAAACAGGCGTTATTCTTTCGGGCCCGGATATCATTTCAAGAGGGTTTGTATACGTGCGTGAGTCCGAGGAATTACTCGATGAGGCTAGTAAATTAGTGACACAAATATTGAATAAATGCATGGATGAGAAGGTAAACGAATGGTCTTCCCTGAAAACTAATGTTCGTGAAGGATTAGGCCGATTCCTCTACGAAAAGACGAAGCGCAAGCCTATGATCCTGCCTATCATTATGGAAGCTTAGAGCTTCAAGGAAGAAATAGCGGAAAATATTTCCGCTATTTCTTGTTTTTTAGGTGGATTTTGGTGACAAGTCCACCCGCACATGAAGCGAAATGCCGAGCGAATGCGAGCTAGACTTTGTGAAGAGAGCTGGGTTCTTTTTCTCTCTATATATTGCGATCGGACTGGAGAGACCTTATTTGGATAAAAACCTGCTTTTTGGGGGCTGTAGTGGACTCAGAAGACCTTATTTACTTTAAAATCTAGGATATTTGATGCTTACCTGCGGAATAAGGGCTTTGGGGTCCGGGTCCTCCTCAAATTTTGGCATTTTATAAGAATTAGAGGCTCTACGGTCCGCTTTATTTTACGATCGGACTGGGGAGACCTTATTTGGGTAAAAACACAAAAATCACGGCTTTCAACAACAAGCTATTCCTGGTTTTCCTTATGAAAAGGTCATTTCTCCATACTTCCCCGCCCCCTCACCGTATTTTCTTTCCAAATCCGTTCATACTAACTTAAGGAATCATTGAAAGTATTTGTTCATTCTTATTATAAATGGAGGGAAATATATGTCATTTGATATTCAACAGTTTGGGGTAAAGCGGACGCAGATACCGCCATTGCAAAATCGACCAGATCTTCGTCCACCGATGAATCCGGGTTTAGCAGCTGGACCACGTGAGGAAGAAGCCCCTCAGGGGGATCCACCACAGCAGGAACCGCAAGGAGATGCCAAAAAAAGTGCACTTATAGAAAGTATTCAACAACTTGGTCAAACATCGGTTGCATCAAGCCCGGACAGCAATATCCATTGTTTAAGTATCATTGGTCAGATTGAAGGGCATATGGCGATGCCGCCGCAAAACAAAACGACAAAGTATGAGCATCTAATCCCACAGCTTGTTGCGATTGAACAAAATCCAAAGATTGAAGGTCTGCTCGTTATCCTAAATACGGTTGGCGGGGACGTGGAAGCTGGTTTGGCCATCGCAGAAATGATTGCTTCCCTTTCAAAACCAAAAGTGAGTCTTGTTCTAGGGGGCGGACATAGTATTGGGGTTCCTATTGCTGTGTCCTCGGACTATTCGTTTATTGCCCCCACGGCTACGATGACCATTCACCCCGTACGTCTAACAGGTCTGGTGATCAATGTTGTGGAATCCTTTGAATATCTGCAGAAAATGCAGGACCGCGTAGTGAGTTTTGTAACAAGCCATTCTAATATTGAGGAAAAAGTGTTTCGTGAATTGATGTTGAAGGTGGGAGAGCTCACTCGGGATGTGGGGACCAACGTTGTTGGCACAAAGGCAGTCGAGTATGGGTTAATTGATGAGGTCGGGGGAATCGCGCAAGCCATGCAAAAGTTAAACGAATTAATTCAAGAAAATAAACAGAAGGAAAATATATTACAGTAAAAAGGAGGGGAAAAAGTGATTATTTATTCTGTCATGCCAATGGAACTGATCATGGAAAATATGGAGGGTATGTCAGATATCCAATATGAGGAAACTGAGATCGATGGGGTGAAAATGGTAGTGGAACGAACTCCCCAGACTTCTGAAGCTAAGATTGTTCGCTTGTTAAGCTTGAATCCACAGGATTATTTAAATCCTCGATTTGCACCAGGGACAACCATTTATTTTCGTCCAAATGCATAGGCAAAACTATGATCCTTGCTATCTATATGGTATAATTTGGACAGAGGTCGAAAAACTGAGTTGCAAATTGGAAGATCATTCTTGCCAGATATGGCTTAACATTTCTCAAGTTTATATTACTAACCAAAGAGGGCAGTCTTCCAACTGCCCTTATCCTGTTTTGGTATCAATCAAACTTTTCTTACCTCTAACTTTGTAAAAAGGGGGAGTGCCTGTGGCGGCAAAGAAATCGAAAAGAACCCACCAATCAACAACAAGGAAAAAATTCTCTCTTAAAAATGACCTTGTTTTTGAACTTTATGGATTAATTCTATTAGCTGTTTCGCTTATATCCTTGTCAAGATATGGTTGGTTTGGAGAAACCTTTGCTTGGGTTCTGCGTGTTATAGCAGGAACATGGGATTTTATGATTCCATTAATTGGCATGTATTGCGCCGGGTTAATCATGGTTCAAAGAAGATGGCCAAATTTATTAACACCACGGTGGATTGGTTTATTTATTTTCTTTTTTTCAATCTTGTTATTCAATCATCTCTCTCTATTTGACCAGTTGTCTGCACAAGGGAAATTTACTGATCAAAGTATTATAAGAGTCACCTGGGATGCCATACTTAAAGAAAAAGCGCAACTGGAAAATGGGCTGGCATCAACAATTGATGTTGGTGGAGGAATGATAGGGGCTTTTGGTTTAGCAATCAACTATTATTTATTTGCAAGAACAGGTACATATATTATTGCTATCTTTTCCTTTTTAATAGGTGCGATGCTATTATTCCAGCTATCTTATGTCACCCTACTGACAAAATTGAAGCAAATGCTAACTGCCGGATGGACAACAGTTTATGAAAAAAGTGTAGAAGCTGTTCAATTAATGCTTGAGAAGAAAGAAGGGAGCGAAGAATCTCCAAAAAAGAAAAAGTCTCAGGAGGAGGTTATTGTTTCACCTACTGATCTTTTTCCCACTGCTCAAATTGAAGAAAAAGGAGATTTTGCCGAACCAATTATTCACGATTTCCAAGAAGTAGCTTACCAACAGGAGGAACTAGATTTAAGTTTCGAGGAGTCCCACGTACATGAAAAACAGCCAGTAACATCACAAAAACCGGCTGAAGTCCTGGAAATTGAATTTAATCAAGGCGATGACCAACTGGGGGTTATTCAGGAAGAACCGGACCTTAATTATACTCTTCCAAGCCTTCCACTCTTGGATAAGCCCCGGCAATCCAAGCAACATGGGAAAGAATACAGGGATATGCAATCCAACGCAAAAAAGTTGGAACAAACGCTGGAAAGCTTCGGTGTTAATGCTAGAGTTATGCAAATACACAGAGGACCTGCGGTTACCCGTTATGAAGTTCAGCCTGCGATCGGCGTGAAGGTGAGTAAAGTCGTCAATTTGGCTGACGATATTGCCTTAGCACTAGCAGCAAAAGACATCCGGATCGAAGCTCCAATTCCAGGGAAATCTGCTATAGGAATCGAAGTCCCTAATTCTGAAGTCGCTGTGGTTAGCCTGCGTGAGGTATTGGAAGCATCTTCCTACCAGGACAGTGAAGGGAAGCTTACGGTAGGATTGGGGCGTGATATATCCGGAGAACCCATTATCGCCAATTTGGCAAAGATGCCGCATCTATTGGTTGCCGGTGCCACTGGAAGCGGAAAGAGTGTTTGCATTAACGGGATTATCACGAGTCTTTTATTTAAGGCTAAGCCCCACGAGGTAAAGCTGATGATGATCGATCCGAAGATGGTTGAATTAAATGTTTACAATGGAATCCCCCATCTTCTCGCACCGGTCGTTACGGATCCAAGAAGGGCATCTATGGCCTTAAAAAAAGTTGTCGTTGAAATGGAAAAAAGATACGAACTATTTGCCAAAAGTGGTACGAGAAATATCGATCTCTATAATCAAATGGTATCGCAAAGCGGTACCGGCAGGGCGCTTCCCTATATAGTCGTGATTGTGGACGAGCTTGCAGACCTGATGATGGTAGCCGCTGGGGATGTGGAGGACGCCATTTGCCGACTAGCACAAATGGCGCGTGCAGCAGGAATTCATCTTATTATTGCCACGCAGCGTCCATCCGTAGATGTTATCACTGGAGTAATCAAGGCAAATATTCCATCGCGGATTGCCTTTGGGGTATCCTCCACTGTTGATTCCCGCACCATTCTCGATGCCGGTGGAGCAGAAAAATTACTGGGACGTGGCGATATGCTGTATCTTCCGATGGGGGCATCGAAACCAGTTCGAGTTCAAGGTGCTTTTGTTTCTGAAGCAGAAGTCGAAGCTGTTGTTCAGTTTGTAAAGGAACAACAAACAGCGAACTACCGTACGGAGATGATTCCCGCTGAAATTGAACCAAACGTAGAAACTAAGCCTGAGGATGACCTTTATGATGATGCAGTTAAACTCGTAATTGAAGCCCAAACGGCCTCTGCATCCTTGCTGCAAAGAAGGTTCCGAATAGGCTATGCTAGAGCAGCAAGGCTTGTCGATATGATGGAAGCAAATCAAATCGTTGGCCCATTTGAAGGAAGCAAGCCTCGCGAAGTGTTGATTAAAAAAAGTGAATCAAATATTTCTTAGTATATGACGTGAAATAAATGCTAAAAATAAAAAGGGAGCCTTATTTTATAGTGGCTCCTTTTTTGCCGCATCTTAAATTACATTTTAGGTTAATAGAAAACATAAATTGGACTATAATGGAAATAACACACTTCCCTATAAAGGAGAGGAAAATATTGAATCAGCCAGCTTTTGAAACTGCTACCATAGATCAAATGAACATACATGTTCTACCCACAGACAAATTCAAAACGACAACGATTGTCGTCCAAATTGAGCAACAACTAAAGGAAGAAACGCTTACCCTTACAGCACTCCTTCCTTTTATTTTAAAGCGCGGTAGCGCAAAGTACCCTACCACGAAGGAGCTGCGTCAATACTTGGACAGCTTATTTGGTGCCGTGTTCTATACAGATGTCATCAAAAAAGGAGAAAAGCAAATTATCCAACTTCAGTTGGAAATTGCAAATGAAAAATATTTATCAGATACTAGCCCTTTATTGCAAAAAGGAATTGAGTTTTTAGGGGAAATCATGACAAATCCTCTCATTCAGGACAATGGTTTTTCTAAGAATTATGTGCGTTCCGAGGCAGAAGTCCTGCAGAATAGAATCTCTAGTCTTGTCGATGATAAAATTCGCTATGCCAATCAAAGGGTAACAGAAGAAATGTGCAAAGAAGAGCCTTATCGTCTGCTTTCTTATGGAAAAGCGGAGGAACTGAGTCAAGTAGATCCAGCACAGCTTTATACCTATTATCAACAATTACTTGCGGAAAATCCGATTGATATTTATATTGTCGGGGATGTTGTGCCGGATGATGTGAAGGATGGCATAGCCAAACATTTCAAAGTTAAGCGCAATCAGGTTCAGGACCTTCCTTTTGCTCCAATACAAAAGAAGGTCGTGGAAGAAAATTTGATTGTGGAAAAAATGAAGGTGGGACAAGGGAAACTGAATATCGGCTGCCGTACACACACAACGCTTGTTGATGACGACTACGAAACCCTTTTAGTCTATAATGGGATTTTAGGCGGCTTTCCACATTCCAAACTGTTTGTCAATGTTAGGGAAAAAGCTAGCTTAGCCTATTATGCTGTTTCCAGATTGGAAAGTCACAAAGGAATATTAATGATGATGTCAGGAATTGAAATTGATAAATTTGAGCAAGCCGTAGACATTATGAAAAAACAATTGCAGTTGATGAAAGACGGTACGATTTCAGATCAGGAAATGGCGCAAACAAAAGCAACTTTAGTAAATCAATTATTAGAAACAAAAGATAACGCTAGAACAATCATCGATTTTTCATATAACAGTCAACTTAGCGGAAAAAAGAAGACAGTGGAAGGTATGATTGAAAAGATTAAATCAACAACCATTGATGATGTGGTTAAAATCGCCCAAAAAATTGAAGTGGATACGATTTACTTTTTACGGGATGAGGAGGGCAACTAAATGGAACAAATACGCCATGATCAAATAAATGAAACCATTTATTACGAGAAAATGGAAAACGGCTTGGATGTTTATGTGCTGCCAAAACATGGTTTCAGTAAATCTTATGCAACGTTTACAACAAAATATGGTTCGATTGATAACCATTTCCAAATACCTGGAAAAGATCCTGTTAAAGTCCCAGATGGGATAGCCCATTTTTTGGAACATAAGATGTTTGAACAGGAAGATGGAGATGTATTTAACGAATTTGCCAACAATGGAGCTTCTGCTAATGCATTCACCAGCTTTGAAAGGACTGCTTACTTGTTTTCCAGTACGGGACATGTAAAAGAGAATTTAACCATCTTACTTAACTTTGTTCAGGATCCTCATTTTACGGATGAAAATGTGGAGAAAGAAAAAGGGATCATTGGCCAGGAAATTAAGATGTACGATGATAATGCGGACTGGCGTGTATATTTCGGATTGATTGAAAATATGTACCATAATCATCCGGTGAAAATTGATATTGCGGGAACAATCAATTCAATCTCGCAAATTACTAAAGAAACACTTTATACCTGCTATGAAACTTTTTATCATCCAAGCAATATGTTGCTGTTTGTCGTTGGGGCTGTACAACCCGAAGAGATCTTCCAGTTAGTCCGGGAGAATCAGGCCCAGAAGCAGTACGGATCACAACCGGAAATTCAACGGTACTTTGATAAAGAACCTATAGGAGTGGCAACGCCCAACTCGGTTCGCGAGATGTCGGTGGCAATGCCTAAGGTGATGTTTGGTTATAAAGAGAAGAAAGCCGGGTTACATGGGAAGGATTTACTCCAACAGGAATTGACTACACAGCTTGTTTTAGATATCCTTCTTGGTCCAAGTTCAGACATCTACCAAAAGCTATATGAGCAGGGACTTATCAATGATACCTTTGGTACTGATTACAGCTGTGAGACCCAATATGCTTTTTCTGTGATCGGGGGAGACACACCGAATCCAGAGGAGTTAGTGAAACAGGTTACAGAAGGATTAGAACAAGCAAAAATAACCGGAATCAGCCAAAAGGATTTTGAATTAAGTAAGAAGAAGAAAATTGGAGCTTTTTTACGTTCCCTCAATTCCATTGAATTTATCGCGAATTCATTTACAAAATATAAATTCAACGGAACAGATCTGTTTCAGATTGTTCCCACGCTTGAGAATATCACTGTTGAACAGGCTAACCAAAGGCTCAAGGATCACTTCCAAATGGAGCAAAGAAGTGTTTCCATGATAAAACCTGTTTAAATTGAAATGAAATTTGGAAAAAATCGAGGATGATGGGGATGGGATTAGCCAGCCCCATTTTTTCTGCGTCTAAATTTAGCGGAGAGGGATGCAAAATTCTATTATGGTAAAGGAAAAATGGGCTTTAGTGACAGGAGCCAGCGGCGGAATTGGTTCAGCGATTAGTGTGAAGCTAGCGGAAGCTGGTTATCAGTTGTATCTCCATTATTGGAGAGGGGAAGCGGAAATCAAAAAGTTGGCAGCGACCTGTAGGGAATATGGGGTGGTTGTTGTTCTGCTCAAGGCTGATTTGTCAAAAGTGGAGGAAATTGGGAGGCTGCTTTCTTCTTTTTCCCGAAAACCAGATGTCTTAATTAATAATGCCGGCATTACTCATTATGGACTTTTTACAGAAACACAGTTATTAGATTTAGAACGTTTATACCAGGTGAATGTTCAGGCACCCTTTCTTTTGGCACAAGGTTGTGCTCCTTACATGATTCGGCAACAATATGGAAGAATTATTAACATTTCATCCATCTGGGGTGTAACCGGGGCATCTTGTGAGGTTCTCTATTCGATGACAAAGGGAGCTCTTCTTTCTTTTACCAAGGCATTGGCGAAGGAACTTGCCCCTTCACAGGTTACCGTAAATGCGGTGGTGCCAGGGGCTATTGAAGGGAATTTACTTCGAAACCAATTTAATGAGGAAGAACTTCAATCGATCGCAGCGGAAATTCCCATGGGAAGGCTTGGGAAACCAGAGGAGGTAGCCTCACTTGTAGCATATTTATTGCAACCTGATGCAAAATACATAACAGGTCAAGTTATCAGCCCCAATGGAGGATGGTATACGTAGAGGGATTTCATTCCCTTAAGTTGGACCAGAATGCAGGGGAATAATTGAATCTTAAACAAGTTATATTATATATGTACAGAAGGGTAACCTTCTGAAAACATTTAAAGGAGGGATTCTAATGTCAGTATTAGAAAACTTCGGTGAATGGAAATCCTTTTTGGCTGAACGCGTTGGACAAGCAGCAAAAATGGGTATGGATCAAAGTACAATGGCTAATGTGGCAGCACAAATTGGTGACTATCTTTCCGATAAGGTAGATCCAAAGAATGTTGAAGAACGTTTATTAAAAGAATTATGGGATTCGGCAGATGAGCAACAGCAAAAAGCGCTAGCTGAAGTCATGATAAATTACGTTCAAAAACATTAATGCATCGTGAAAGTTGCCTCCATTTTAATGGAGGCTTTTTTCCTTCGGTTTGAGAAAGTTTATGCACGCTAAGTGTCAAATTGAACGAAACTTTCCTAATGGCACGAAAGATGGAAACATGGTCTTCGAATGGACTTTAATAGAAGCTTTCTTAAACAGTTTTTTAGTAAAACTCCTTAACAAGCGGGAAAAATATGGTATACTTTCCAAGGAGAAGAGTTAATATTTTTTCGAGAGGGATCCACACATGACGAAAAGTGATTGGTACCTGGAATGGGAAATTCATAAAAATCGACCTGGGCTTTTGGGAGACATTGCCTCTATTTTAGGGATGCTTTCCATAAATATTATCACCATAAATGGCGTTGATGTTTGGCGAAGAGGAATGCTTTTACAAACAGATGATGAAAAAAAGATTGAATTACTGGGAAATATATTAAGGAAAGTAGAGAATATTACCATTACGGCCTTACGTCCTCCAACAATGATGGATACCCTGGCTGTTCGTCACGGAAGATATATTGAACGAGATATGAAGGATAAGAAAACATTTCGTTTTACACGAGACGAAATTGGACTTCTCGTTGACTTTATGGCCGAAGTATTTAAACATGAGGGGCATCAACTTGTCGGAGTCAGAGGGATGCCTCGTGTTGGGAAAACGGAGTCCATGGTTGCGGCAAGTGTTTCGGCCAATAAGCGGTGGATTTTTATTTCATCTACGCTATTAAGACAAACTGTACGTAATCAGTTGGCAAACGATGAGATGGTGTCTGACAATGTTTATTTTATTGACGGCATTGTTTCTACTTTGCGCTCTACAGAGAAACATCACGCGTTAATGCGTGAAGTTTTGCGTTATCCTGCGACAAAGGTGATTGAACATCCAGATATTTTTATTCGCGAAACGGAATTTTCATTAGATGATTTCGATTATATTATCGAATTGCGCAACCACCCAGAAGAAGAAATAACATACCAAGCTGTCAATGATACCTTTTCTGATTTTAATTTAAGTTAAAAAATTTTTTTGGTTATGTATGGGAGGTGGGAGAGTGACCGAATTAGGTGAAACGCTAAGACAAGCTAGAATAAAAAAAGGACTTACGATTGATGATATTCATCAGGAAACGAAAATTCAAAGAAGGTATTTGGAAGCCATTGAAGCTGGAAATTTAGATGCCTTGCCTGGACATTTTTACGCTAGGGCTTTTGTTAAAAGTTACGCTGAAGTGGTGGGAATTGATCCAGATACGATTTTGGAGCACATTCAACCGGAAGTTCAACCACATGTGGAAGAAGTAAAACCATTAAGACGTCACCGTCCTGCTAAGCCCCCAGTCCAAGTAGGAAGATGGCTCTCCAAATTATTGCTATATTTATTTGCCGTGCTGATCCTGTTTGTCATCTACATAGCGTGGGCGAAGTTTGATCAAGTCCCAGGTAATCCTGAAATAGGACAGCCAACGGATAAAGCAAATCCTCCAATCGTAGATAATCATATACCTGCACCAAATCAACCGAATCAATCAGGCCAGGGCAAAGGTACATCGCCTAATCAACAGCCTAAAGAAGAGCAACAACCCCAACCTGCACTAAATTTTATCAGTCAACAAGGAAATTTGTATCAATACGAAATGACCGGGACATCTTCCCTCACTGTGAAAATTTCCGCGAATGGTAATTGCTGGTTTAGTATACTAAAAGGGGGAAAAAACGGCGAACAAATCGATTCGTTTACAATGTCAAAGGGGAACTCTAAAGAGTGGAACCTTGCAGAGGCGAAGGAGGCAACCATTCGCTTAGGAAGTGCTCCTGATGTAGACATTCTAGTTAATGGACAACCCTTAGATACATCGAAGATGCCCCGAGCCTTACAAATTATATCCATAGCTTTAAAATAAGAACAGCCTTAGAACAGCCCTGTGATTTGTCCAGGGCTATTTTTTTGACAGCCATTTCTTCATATATTATACTTGTTAAGGTGAAAAAGCATAAATTGGAGTTTATATATAGAATGTGAGGCAAAAAAATGACAGTGAATACCAACACCAAAGAAAAGGTGGCGATCGTCACCCTTGGGTGCGAAAAAAACCTAGTGGATTCAGATATTATGTCTGAATTGGTAGATAAACGTGGATATGAAGTGGTTGAAAATCCAGAAGAAGCAACGGTAGTTGTTGTGAATACATGCAGTTTTATTGACGCAGCCAAGGAAGAATCAGTTAATATGATCCTTGATATGGCGGATTTGAAAAAGACATCCAAATTGAAATCATTGATTGTTGCAGGTTGCTTGACACAACGATATAAAGAAGTACTCATGCAGGAAATGCCGGAAATTGATGGGATTGTTGGAACAGGTGACTTTGATAAAATCACCGATATTATTGAGAAAACATTAATTGGTGAAAAGGCAGTGATGGTTGGAAACCCTGCGTTTTCCTACGAAAATGTTTCCCGCCGGAAAGTTGAAAGAGGAACGTTTACTGCATATCTTAAAGTCGCTGAAGGCTGTGATAATGCCTGTACTTTTTGTATTATCCCGACACTAAGAGGTGCTTTCCGTTCAAGAACAATTGAATCTGTTGTCCGTGAAGCAGAGGAACTTGCACAGCAAGGGATAAAGGAAATTAGCCTGATTGCCCAGGACCTTACGAATTATGGAATGGATCTCTATGGCGAACACCGCCTCCCTCAATTATTGACGGAAGTCTCTAAGGTAGAGGGGATTGAGTGGATACGAATTCATTATGCTTATCCAGGATATTTCACCGATGAATTGATTGATGTGATTGCAAAAAATCCTAAGGTTTGTAATTATATAGACATGCCTTTACAACATAGTGAAGACGCAGTTCTTAAAAGAATGCGCAGACCTGGACGGCAACGCGATTCGCGGGAATTGATAGCCAAAATTCGCGATCGCATCGGGCAAGTCGCCATTCGGACTTCTATTATTGTAGGTTTCCCAGGCGAAACTGAAGAAGATTTTGAACGTCTTGTAGAATTTGTAAAGGAAATGAAATTTGACCGATTAGGTGTCTTTACTTATTCTCAGGAAGAAGACACACCTGCTTATCGCTTAAAAGACCAAATTGATCAGGAAACCAAAGAACGACGCGCTAATATTCTTATGGAAGTACAAAGAGAGATTGCTGGGGAACGTAATGGACAGTTTGTCGGACAAACTCTTGATGTTCTGATCGAAAGATATGATGGAAAAAACAATATTCATATCGGACGTACTCAATTTGACGCGTTAGAGGTTGATGGTGAAGTTTTTGTTACCGGCTATCAAGGGGAATTGGGTAAAATTGTAAAGGTGAAAATAACCCATTCATACGATTATGATCTTTCGGGGGAGGTTGTCTAGGTGAATCTGCCTAACAAGATTACCTTGGCACGCATTTTTCTCGTACCAGTAGTGATGCTTTTCCTACTGGTACGCTTTGATTTTGGAGTCCTTGTCATCGGCACCTTTAAAATTACATATAGTGAAATCATTGCTACCGTTATATTTATTTTGGCTGCCAGTACGGACGGTTTAGATGGGTATATAGCCAGGAAAAGAAAGTTGATAACAAACCTGGGGAAATTTTTGGATCCATTAGCTGATAAGCTTTTGATCTCAGCGGTGCTGATTTCATTGGTAGAGATGCAGCGCCTAGATGCGTGGGTTGCCATTCTCATTATTAGTAGGGAATTTGCAGTGACAGGTTTGCGGTTGGTGGCAGTTGCTGAGGGCCAGGTAATAGCAGCTAGTAAATGGGGAAAGCTGAAAACCGTCATTCAAATTGTTGCTGTTTGTTCCTTAATGATAAATAATTTTCCATTCTCCTTTATTGGACTCCCATTTTCAACCATCGCTGTTTGGGCAGCAGTAGTTATCACATTGTTTTCTGGGTATGACTATTTCGCAAAGAATAAACATGTTATAAACTTTTAGGCGAGGGGACGTTGAAATGAAAGCTGAAATTATTGCTGTAGGTACGGAATTGCTTTTAGGTCAGATTGCCAACACCAATGCCCAATTTATTTCCAAGAAGCTCGCGGAAGTGGGGATTGATGTCCTTTATCATTCGGTTGTTGGGGATAATGCAGCAAGATTGGCCGGGTTGGTAGAAACAGCCCAGCAGCGTTCAGACATCATTATTTTTACAGGTGGTCTTGGACCAACAAAGGATGATTTAACGAAAGAAACCATTGCTCGCTGTATGGGGAGGACGCTTGCCTTGAATTCCGAGGCGATGGAGCAAATATTGGCTTTCTTTGCCCGCAGAGGAACTCCGATGACCGAGAATAACCGCAAACAGGCTTTAGTTATTGAAGGAAGTACTGTTTTTCCAAATGATCACGGAATGGCTCCAGGAATGGCTGTTGAATCATCTGGAATTCGTTATTTGCTTTTCCCAGGCCCACCTAAGGAACTAAATCCAATGTTTGAAAATTATGCACTTCCATACTTGCTTTCCCTTTCCTCTGATTCTCAGGTTGTACATTCGAAGGTCCTTCGCTTTTATGGAATCGGTGAATCCCTATTGGAAGAAAAATTGATCGATTTAATTGATGGACAAAGTAACCCGACGATTGCACCACTTGCAAATGAGGCAGAGGTGACGATTCGGATTACGGCAAAAGCTGATACGATCCAAAAGGCTGATGAAATGATTTCTGAAGTTGAGAGAGAAATTGAAAGCCGAGTTGGTGAGTTTATCTACGGTTATAATCAGGATTCCTTACATAGTGTCTTAGTTGCAAAACTGAAAGAAAACGGATTAACTCTGTCACTAGCTGAAAGCTGTACTGGCGGCTTAATCAGTCATTTGATCACTAATATTCCTGGATCATCTGAGGTTTATGCCGGTGGTTATGTCAGTTATACGGAGAAAGCCAAGGTTCAGGCATTGGGAGTAGATTCTGCATTAATTGATAAGCATGGAACTGTATCTGAAGAGGTCGCTTCAGCGATGGCTTTAATGGCGAAATCTAAGATGTCGGCAGACATTGCTTTATCCGTTACCGGAGTTGCAGGACCTGGAACGGTGGAAGGTAAACCGGTTGGTCAGGTATTCATCGGTGTTGCGACAGCTAATGGGGAAAAAGTATATCCATTGAAGTTATCAGGAACTAGAGAAGGAATCCAGCTTCGTGCTGCGAAATACGGGATGTATTATCTACTGAAAGAACTTGTCAATTAAAGTAAAAAACTTGATTTGAATAAGGTGGTAATTTGATGTTAACTTTTTCAGATTTTGCTTTGCATCGAAATTTACAAAAAGCTGTAAACGACATGGGTTTTGAAGAACCTTCTCCGATTCAGGCCACAGCTATTCCTCTTATCCTGGAAGGGCATGATGTAATTGGCCAGGCACAAACAGGTACGGGAAAAACAGCCGCATTCGGAATTCCTTTAATTGAAAGGGTGAGCAATGAAGGAAAGGTACAAGCCATCGTTCTTACCCCAACACGTGAATTAGCAATACAAGTGTCAGGTGAATTAAGGAAAATTTCTAAATACAAAAGAACCAGAACCCTTCCTATATATGGCGGCCAATCGATCGGACATCAGATACGGACACTAAAGCAGGGCGTTCAGGTTGTGATTGGAACTCCAGGAAGGATCTTGGACCACTTGCGCAGAAAAACTCTACGTCTTGATGATGTGAAGATGGTTGTCCTTGATGAAGCAGACGAGATGCTCGATATGGGTTTTATTGATGATATAAAGGAAATCCTCTCCTATACACCAGAAGAGCGGCAAACCTTGCTTTTCTCAGCCACCATGCCAAATGAAATTTTGGATCTTTCTCGGCGTTATATGAATAACCCGGAAACGGTTGCGATTAATAGAAAAGAAGTCACTGCACCATTAATTGACCAAGTTTACTATAAAGTTTTGGAACGAAATAAGCTGGACAGTCTATGCCGTATTCTTGACAGTGAAGAAGTTGGATTAGGAATTGTGTTTTGCCGCACAAAGCGTGGGGTGGATGAGTTGACAGACGCCCTTCAGGAAAGAGGATATCTTGCTGATGGACTACATGGTGATTTGAGCCAAGCACAGCGGGATCGCGTCATGAAAGGTTTTAGGGATTCAAGTATTGAACTATTGGTTGCTACAGATGTGGCTGCTAGAGGGATTGATGTAGGGAATATTACTCATGTTATCAACTATGACATCCCACAAGATCCAGAAAGCTATGTACACCGCATTGGCCGTACGGGTCGCGCTGGCCGCAAGGGAATTGCCTTGACCTTGGTAACACCACGGGAAATGAGACAGCTTTTAACCATCGAAAAGGTAACCAAATCCAATCTTCAACCACGAAGTGTACCAACCTTGGCTGAAGTAGCGGAAAAGCAGCAGATGCAGTGGAAAGAACAAGTGATCTCCGTCATTACATCAGATGATGTGGATCTATCTCTGTTCACATCTGTAGTGGATGACATGAAACAGGAGTATTCATTGGAACGGATTGCAGCTGCAGCACTACATGTTGCCTTCTCCTCTACCTTCCAAACCGAGGAAGAGGAAGTTTATAACTTTGGTGATACAGGCGCTTCCAAAGGAATGGTCCGCTTCTTTATGAACGTGGGACGTAACATTGAAATGAAACCACAGGATTTAGTGAAAGAGATCTCTGAAACCGTAGGAATTTCCGGGAAATCAGTGGGCAAGATCGACATCTTTGATAAATTCACCTTCTTTGAAATCACCGAAGATGCAGCTCCTTTTGTTTATGAAGCTCTTCGCCATTCGCGTGTGTTGGGCGCCAGGGTTAATGTAGAGCCGGCTAAACCTCGTGGAAAAAGAGAATAGTGATTGTGGAAAGGGACTGCCTCTTTGGGGTGGTCTTTTTATTTAGATGTTTTTCAGGCTGAAAGGCGAACTTCCTTTTCAAGAACATTCGTTTGTATTTTCTTGTTGGCAAACAGGTTGAAATTAGGTATCATAAAGAAAGAAAAGCTAATGTGGCTTTCTATATGGGAGGGGGATTTTATTTGTCTGATCGAAAAGCGGCCTTGGAATCGGCATTACGTCAAATAGAAAAGCAATTTGGAAAAGGTTCCATTATGAAGTTGGGGGAAGTGGCAGCATCTAATACAGTTTCTGTTGTTTCCAGTGGTTCCATTGCCTTGGACATCGCCCTTGGAATTGGAGGGTATCCAAAAGGAAGAATTATCGAGATCTATGGACCGGAATCAAGCGGTAAAACAACCGTTGCCTTACATGCCATTGCTTCTGTTCAGAAAAATGGTGGACAGGCGGCATTTATAGATGCGGAGCATGCGCTTGATCCAGTCTATGCCGGCAAACTTGGGGTTAACATTGATGAATTGTTATTATCCCAACCGGATACCGGAGAGCAGGCGCTTGAGATTGCAGAAGCACTTGTACGCAGTGGTGCGGTCGATATTGTTGTTATTGACTCTGTTGCCGCATTAGTCCCTAAAGCAGAGATTGAAGGGGAAATGGGAGATTCCCATGTGGGTTTACAGGCCCGCCTCATGTCTCAAGCATTGCGGAAGCTTGCTGGGGCTATCAACAAATCAAAAACGATCGCCATCTTTATCAATCAACTTCGGGAAAAAGTGGGAGTTATGTTTGGGAATCCCGAGACAACTCCCGGCGGTAGAGCACTCAAGTTCTACTCTAGCGTCCGTTTAGAAGTGCGCCGCGCAGAAACCATTAAACAAGGCAATGACATGGTAGGAAACCGTACGAAGATTAAGGTAGTAAAAAACAAAGTGGCTCCTCCGTTCAAGAGTAGTGAAGTGGATATTATGTATGGGGAAGGAATTTCTCATGAAGGAAGTATTCTTGATATCGGTTCTGAGGTAGATATTGTTTCAAAGAGCGGTGCATGGTATTCCTATAATGGGGAACGACTAGGGCAAGGAAGGGAAAATGCAAAACAATTCCTTAAAGAAAACCCTGCTATTACTGATGCAATTGAAAAGCAAATCCGCGAACATTTCTTATTAAATAATACAACTGTACCTGTTAAAGCAGTAGAAGAAGATGAGGAATCAGAGGAATTTGAACTAGATTTTGAATAAATACCTTAAGAAATAGTCTTGCTATCTATTCCTTTGCGGAATGAAAGTAAGACTATTTCTATATTTGTTGGTCGAGGTGAAAAGGATTGTCAGGTCCATTGAATGAAGAGGGAAGTAGTATAACATCCATAACCCTGCAAAAAAACAACCAAAAACGATATAACATATATGTCAATGGAGAGTATGCCTTTGCTGTCCACGAAGATATTTTAGTGAAATATCAGTTACTAAAAGGGAAAGAATTGAATCCAGAGGAAATGCGAGAGATTCTAGCTGCAGAGGAATTGAACCGAGCTGAACAATATGCATTACGCTATTTAGGTCATCGTCCGAGAACGGAAAAAGAGGTATTTGATTACATCGTTTCAAAAGGTTTCCATGCAGAACAGTCCCAAACCATTGTGGGGGAGCTCAAAAGCAAAGGATATATAAACGATGAAGCTTTTGCGCAACAATGGATTGAAGAGAGAATGCGTCTAAGGCCAAGGGGAAGGTATCTCCTTATGCAGGAGCTGACTAACAAGGGGATTGATGAAGGAATTGCCCTGCAAAAGCTTGCGCAGATTTTAAACCAGGAAGATGAAATCGCGATGATCGTGCAGTTGATTCAAAAAAAATTTGGCGGACATTCTTTTGAATCGGAGTGGGAAATGAAGAAAAAAGTGATACCTTTTCTGCAACGGAAAGGGTTTTCTCTAGATCACTCGCTAACTGCAATTAGTAAAATAAAGAAGGAATATGGTCTCTAATCTCTAAATCTCAATAAAATTGATTAAACATAACCTATTTCTTGACAATCTTTACTTAATGTCAGTACAATATAAGTGGATATTCATCTTTACTTCTAGTAACTGATATTTCCTTCATTTTTATTCAGGGAAAAGATGATATTTTAAAGAATCTAAAGGCAAGTGCTACAGAAGGCATGACTTGTGGATTCAAGTGTAATGTGTATGCGAATAAGAAAAGAAAAGCTTTTATCGAAGCAATTTCGGAGAAGATGTATCCCTCTTAAGAGGAAGCTTTTCATCCCGTTAGAAAAGTTTTGTTCACCTTAACATTTTCATGAACTTAACTTTCCTAAGCGGAAACAAGAAAATTACGGTACTTTAAGACCTGCAGATGCAAGGAGGTGACAAAGATGGAACTGCTAAGTCTTGGTGGTTTGACCATTCTGCTTGCATTCACAGCGGTCGGAGTCGGTATCGGTTATCTAGTACGCAAGTCCATTGCTGAAGCAAAAATTTCTAGTGCTGAGGAAGCTGCGAAACAGATTGTTGACCAAGCTGGTAAGGAAGCAGAAGCGCTTAAGAAGGAAAAGATTCTTGAAGCGAAGGACGAGGTGCATCGCTTACGCACCGAAGCAGAAAAGGAGAATCGGGAAAGACGTAATGAGATTCAGCGTTTAGAAAAACGTGTCCTACAAAAGGAAGAAACTCTAGACCGCAAGTTGGAAAACTTTGAAAGAAAAGAAGTAGAGCTAGAACGCAAGGAACGTTCTATTTCCGACTTACAAAGCAAAGTGGATGAACTATACAAGAGTCAACAAGGAGAGCTGGAACGGATTTCTGGCTTAACAAGGGAAGAAGCGAAGGCGATTATTCTCTCTCAAGTAGAAAATGAGGTTCGCCATGAATCGGCGATCTTAATTAAGGAGATAGAACAAAAAGCTAAGGAAGAAGCGGATAAAAAGGCAAGGGAGATCATCACAACGGCGATCCAGCGTTGTGCAGCCGATCATGTGGCAGAAACCACTGTATCGGTCGTTACCTTACCTAATGATGAAATGAAAGGGCGGATTATCGGTCGAGAAGGACGAAATATTCGTGCCCTGGAGACGTTGACCGGGATCGATCTGATTATTGACGATACACCCGAAGCCGTTATTCTATCCGGATTCGATCCGATACGTCGAGAAATTGCCAAAACTGCACTGGAAAAACTGGTTGCAGATGGCCGTATTCATCCTGCGAGAATTGAAGAAATGGTGGAAAAATCACGCAGAGAAGTGGATGAGCGGATCCGCGAATATGGGGAACAAGCAACCTTTGAAACTGGGGTTCATGGATTGCATCCTGATTTGATTAAGATTCTCGGACGACTGAGATATCGAACAAGTTACGGGCAAAATGTATTGAAACATTCCATGGAAGTAGCTCATTTATGTGGACTTATGGCTGCTGAGGTAGGCGAAGATGTGACACTCGCGAAACGTGCAGGTTTATTACATGATATTGGTAAAGCCATTGACCATGAAGTAGAAGGATCCCACGTTGAAATTGGGGTTGAACTCGCGAAAAAGTACAGCGAACACCCGCATGTTATTAATGCCATTGCATCCCATCACGGGGATGTTGAAGCGGATAATGTGATTGCCATGCTCGTTGCTGCTGCTGATGCTTTATCAGCTGCTCGACCCGGTGCAAGAAGGGAAACCCTGGAGACTTATATTAAACGTTTAGAGAAACTGGAAGAGATCTCCGAATCGTTCGATGGTGTGGAAAAGTCATTTGCTATTCAGGCTGGCCGTGAGGTGAGAATTATGGTCAAGCCGGAAGTGATCGATGATCTAGAGGCTCATCGATTGGCACGGGATATTACAAAACAAATTGAGAGTGAATTGGATTATCCCGGACATATAAAGGTGACTGTAATCCGTGAAACAAGAGCGGTTGAATATGCAAAATAAAGTGGCCTAGCAGCCACTTTATTTTTTTGGATATAGGAAAGGATAAAGATGAGGTGAAGTTATGAGGGTATTGTTTATTGGTGATATTGTTGGCTCAGGCGGAAGAGGGACACTGCAAACCTATCTTCCTCGGCTGAAGAGAAAATACCAGCCCACTTTTACCATTGTGAATGGGGAAAATGCGGCTGGGGGACGGGGCATTACAGAAAAAATAGCGAAATCCTTTTTTGAACTTGGGGCTGGGGCGATAACGATGGGAAACCATACCTGGGATAATAAAGAAATCTTTGAGTTTATAGACAATGAAAATAAACTAATAAGACCGGCTAATTTTCCGCCTGGAACACCAGGTGTAGGATATACTTTTATTCGTTCCAATCAACATGAACTTGCTGTTATCAATTTGATGGGAAGAACTTTTCTTCCTGCAACAGATTGTCCTTTTCGTACGGTAGACCAGTTACTTGATAAGATTCGCCAAAGGACACCATACATATTTGTAGATTTTCATGCTGAAGCCACTTCAGAGAAGCAGGCGATGGGCTGGTTTCTCGACGGAAGGGTAACAGCAGTTGTAGGGACACATACCCATGTGCAAACGGGGGATCCTAGAATTCTTCCCAAAGGGACCGCTTACATAACCGATGTAGGCATGGTTGGACCTTATGACTCCATTTTAGGAATGGAAACAGAAGCTGTCTTGAAAAAATTTTTAACCCAACTTCCCGTACGATTTGAAGTAGCGGAGGGAAGAATGCAATTAAATGGGGTGATTATTGATATTAACCCCGTATCTGGCAAGGCAGTAAATATTAAAACGATTCGTATTGATGATGAACACCCTTTCCACGAGTAGGAAAGGGTGTTTTTGTTCTTATGAAAAATAAAGGTATAGGCATTTTTTAATAATCGGCTGAATATAGTAGCAATGGTAATAATCATACAATCATTCGAGGAGGTACCGACCATGGAAGTATTAAAAGTTTCAGCAAAGTCCAATCCTAATTCCGTAGCAGGTGCACTTGCCGGCGTTCTTCGTGAACGAGGTGCTGCTGAAATTCAGGCAATTGGGGCAGGGGCACTGAATCAAGCTGTGAAAGCAGTAGCCATTGCAAGAGGATTCGTAGCTCCCAGTGGTGTTGACTTGATTTGCATTCCTGCTTTTACGGATATATTAATTGATGGAGAAGAAAGAACGGCAATCAAGCTAATCATAGAACCGCGCTAGAACATTATAATAGAATATGACCCTTGCCTGTTTATTCCACAGAATGAACGGGCTTTCATTTTGTTTTTCAAGGATCGAAAGTTAATTCTGTGTTTTGTATACGGAAGGGGTAAGATCATGAGAATCTTTGATGCCCATTGTGATGTTTTATGGAAAATGGCTGAAAATCAACAGCTTTCTTTTTATGAGACCAATGAATTATTACATGTAAATTATGCGTCTATGAAAGAATCCAATATAGGTGTACAGGCATTTGCCCTTTTTGTCCCCCCAACCATCCCTTCTCAGCAGAAATTCGACTATGTTTTAAAAATGATTGATATCTATCATGAACAGATCTTAAACAACAAACTGATGGTCCCCATCCTTTCTTCAAAAGATCTAAAGAAAGCTTTGCACAATGACACAAAATTAAGAGGAGGAATTTTAACATTAGAGGGCGCCGATGCTTTACAAGGCAAACTCCTCCACTTAAGGACCCTTTACCGACTAGGGGTTAGAGGCTTAGGGTTCACTTGGAACTACCGGAATGAGGCGGCAGATGGCGTAGAAGAGCCCAAACCGGGTGGGTTGTCCAAGTTTGGTCGGGAATTATTGCAGGAAGCGAATCGATTGAGAATGGTATTGGATGTTTCTCATCTTTCCGAGCCAGGATTTTGGGATGTCATACATCTGACAGGGTCTCCGATTATCGCATCCCATTCCAATTGTAAAACGGTTCACTCGCATCCGCGGAATCTAACCGATGAACAGCTTCAAGCAATCTTTAAACTTAATGGGGTAGTTGGATTAACTTTTGTACCTTCTTTTATCTCTGGCGAAGAGAATGTCTTTATTTCTGATTTATTAAGGCATTTAGAGCATGTTTTAACCCTTGGGGGAGAAAACCATGTGGCATTTGGTTCTGATTTTGACGGAATTACGAAAACCATGAATGATTTATCAAATGCCAAGCAATATCATGGTTTGGTCAATACGCTTTTACAAAACTATCAAGAGTCACAGGTAGAAAAATGGCTACATGGAAATTTACAAAGAGTATTTGAAGAAATTTTGGGTTAAAATGGAATAGAGGCGGATGCTCGTCTATGAATAAATTTGCTTGCATTTTTCTCTAGATAGGACTACAATTGTAGACGTTTGAGGTAACAATTCGTTCACATTTCGACATAAGTGAAAAAGCAATTCCCTACCGCACAGGAAAGTTTAAGTTCATGAAAATGTTAAAATGAACTGAACTTTCCTAACGGCATGAAAAGCTTCCTCTAAAGAGGGATGCATCTTCTTCGAAAGGGCTCCGATCGAAGCTTTTCTTATTTAATTATTCTTTCTTGTACCCACAAGAAATGCTAAACTTGAATAGTGTGTCGAGATAGAAACGATGTAACGTTTGAAGGGGTGGAGTTCATGATAAGTCAACTTTCTTGGAAAGTTGGAGGACAGCAAGGAGAAGGGATTGACAGTACCGGCGAAATTTTTGCAATCGCATTAAATCGCAAAGGGTACTATCTGTATGGTTACAGACACTTCTCTTCCAGGATTAAAGGTGGACATACCAACAATAAAATTCGTGTTAGCACCAAGCCGGTTCATGCCATTTCTGACGACTTGGATATTCTAGTTGCATTTGACCAAGAAACAATCGATGTGAATGTACACGAGCTGCGTAAAGGCGGAATCGTGATTGCAGACAGCAAATTCAATCCGACTGTGCCTGAAGATAAAGATGTTCGTTTGTTTAATGTGCCTTTCACTAGCTTGGCTGAAGAGCTCGGAACATCTTTAATGAAGAACATGGTTGCCGTTGGAGCTTCCATAGCTGTGTTAGGTTTACCAGTTGATTCCTTCACAGAAGTTGTAACAGAACTTTTTGGCAGAAAAGGACAAAAAGTTGTCGATAAGAACATGGAAGCCATTGCAAAAGGAGCCGAGTTTATTAATACGGAAGCCGGCGGGAATCTTCCAGAGTTCCAATTGGAGCCAGCAGATGGCAAGAAGCGTATGTTTATGATTGGTAATGATGCCGTAGCATTAGGTGCTGTTGCTGCCGGAGCGCGTTTCATGCCAGCATACCCAATCTCGCCTGCATCTGAGATTATGGAATACTTAATCAAGAAGCTTCCACTAGTAGGTGGAACCGTTATACAAACAGAAGATGAAATTGCTGCGATTACCATGGCAATCGGCGGGAACTTTGCCGGTGTTCGTACATTGACTGCATCCGCAGGTCCTGGATTAGCATTAATGATGGAGGCAATTGGTCTTGCCGGAATGACAGAAACTCCTGTGGTTATTGTTGATACCCAACGTGGTGGTCCATCAACAGGACTTCCTACGAAACAGGAGCAAAGTGATTTGAATGCGATGATTTATGGAACACACGGTGAAATTCCAAAAATCATCCTAGCTCCAAGCACAGCGGAAGAAGCTTTTTACGATACAATCGAAGCTTTCAATCTTGCTGAAGAATATCAGGTGCCTGTTATCATTCTGAGTGATTTACAATTGGCATTAGGTAAACAAACTGTTGAAATGCTTGATTACAACAAGATTGAAATCCGCCGCGGAAAATTGGTGGACAAGGAACTTCCAGAAACCGAAAGTGGATTGTTTAAACGCTATGAATTTACAGAAGACGGAATTTCTCCTCGCGTAATTCCAGGAATGAAAAATGGTATACACCATGTTACAGGTGTAGAACATAATGAGGTTGGAAGACCGTCTGAGGATGCGAAGAACCGTATCAAAATGATGGATAAGCGTCTAAACAAGCTTAATAATCTCAAGACACCTAACCCAGTGATTACTAATGCTAAACACAGCACGCCTGATGTACTCATTGTGGGAATGGGATCTAACCGCGGGACGATCGAAGAAGCAGCCCAACGCCTTGAAAATGATGGCTTGAAAGTTAATCAATTACATGTTCGTTTGGTGTGGCCGTTCCCTACAGAAGAAATTAAGCCATACGTTGAAAATGCTAAAACTGTCATTGTTGTTGAAAATAACGCAACAGCTCAGTTGGCAAACCAAATTAAGATGCATGTCGGTATGCACGACAAAATTAAATCCGTATTAAAATATGATGGAAATCCTTTCTTACCTTCCATTGTTTACAAAGAATGTAAGGAGCTGTTATAGTATGGCAACATTTAAAGATTTTCGTAATAATGTAAAACCAAACTGGTGCCCAGGTTGTGGGGATTTCTCTGTGCAAGCTGCTATTCAACGTGCAGCTGCGAACGTAGGTTTAGAGCCTGAAAACCTTGCTGTAATTGCGGGTATCGGTTGTTCTGGACGGATTGCTGGATATATTAATTCTTATGGACTTCACGGAGTGCATGGCCGCTCTCTACCAATCGCACAAGGGGTTAAAATGGCAAACCGTGAATTAACAGTCATCGCATCCGGTGGAGATGGTGATGGTTTTGCTATCGGGATGGCGCACACGATTCATGCTATGCGTAGAAATATCGATATTACGTACATTGTCATGGATAACCAGATCTACGGGTTGACCAAAGGACAGACTTCCCCACGAAGCAGTGCGGGATTTGTAACAAAGAGTACTCCTAAAGGTTCAATTGAATCTGCCATTTCTCCAATGCAGTTAGCTATTTCCTCTGGTGCTACATTTGTTGCCCAGACAATGTCCAGTGATCTTAAAGGGATGACTGACATTATAGAAAAAGCGATCAACCATAAAGGTTTCTCTTTCGTTAACGTATTTAGTCCATGTGTAACCTTTAATAAGATCAACACTTATGATTGGTTTAAGGAACATGTAAAGAGCTTAAGCGAAATTGAAAACTATGATCCAACTGATAAAATTCAAGCCATGCGCGTGTTAATGGAAAATGAAGATCTAGTTAGCGGTATTATTTTCCAAAACGAAAATCAAAAAGCTTATGAAGACCTTGTTCCAGGTTTCAAACAAGAAGCTTTAGCAAAACAAGATTTAACATTAGATCCTGCACAATTTGAAAAGTTATGTGCTGAATTTATGTAAGAACAATAAATTTAAAAACCACCGAATTTTCGGTGGTTTTTTATCTATATATTAAGGTTTAAATGGAATTCCCCCTATTTTTTCCTTATGGAGGTTATAATATGAAATGGACGGTTTTAGGCTTTCAATCCCCTTATCCGGGGCCAGGTGGTGGGACTCCGGGATACCTTCTGGAAACCCCAGAAGGAAAATGGTTAATCGATTGTGGCAGTAGTGTTATTAGCCAACTAGGAAAATATGTCCATCCTTGGGAAATAGACAGTGTTATATTATCACATTTACATAATGACCATATCGTTGATCTCCCCATTCTTCATTATGCCTTGTTAATGGCCAAACGGACAGGAACACGGGTGGATAGGATGCCTATATACAGTCCTTCAACTCCTCCTAACCGTGCGAAGCAGCTGCATGATGAAGAATATACAGAGGTAATCTATTATGATCATCAACTAACCCTTTCGCTAACAGAAGAGTTAACGGTGCAATTCCAAAAAACTGATCATCCTATTGATTGTTACGCTATGAAATTCACTTTTGCTGAAAAGTCAATTTGTTACACAGCTGATACAGGTTTGGAGATGGACTGGTCGTTTTTTGGAGAAGGGATGGATTTGCTTGTGATCGAAGGGACTTATCTACATAAGGATTCTCCAAAAGAGAAAAGGGGGCATCTAAGTATTCGCGAAGCAGCACAGCAAGCAACAAGGTTGCGGGCGAAGAGCTGCTTAATCACCCATTTATATCCCGAATATGACCGTAAAGATATGATGAGAGAAGCACAGCAATTTTACTCCGGAAATTTGTATCTAGCCCAAATTGGTTTAGAGGTGATGGTTTAATGTTTCCACGGATTACGGAGTATGTCCATCAATTAATGGAGAAAAGGATAGAAGAAGGGGATACATGTATCGATGCAACAATGGGAAATGGTCATGATACCCTATACCTTGCAAAATTGGTTGGTAAACAAGGAAAAGTAATTGCCTATGACGTTCAGGAACAGGCAATTCATTACACCCGACAGCTTCTGGAGGAAAACCAATTACTAGAACGTGTAGAATTAAATCTATGTTCACATGAATTTATGGACCATCCTGCTAAAAACATTTCTTGCATTGTATTTAATCTAGGTTATCTCCCTGGGTCGGACAAAATTGTGACAACCCTTGCAGAAACGACGATCCCAGCGATCAGAAAAGCTCTTGAACTAATTATGGAAGGGGGGGTGATTATTGTTGTCGTCTATCCAGGCCATGATTCGGGCAGGATAGAGAAGGAGAAACTTGAAAAATTTGCTGTAACGATTCCCTATCCACAGTTTATGGTATTGAAGTACGAATATGTAAACCCCGGGAATCATCCTCCCTTTGTTTTCGCTATTGAAAAAAGAAAAGGGAGATAAAGCTCTCCCTTTATATAGAAACTGCCCAGGTTAGGTTAACTTCTTTTGCATTGGGACCTTTTTTCCTTTAATTCCCTCATAATGTTCGGGAGCATATTGATTTTGCTGTGATTTAGCTTCACGAGGTCGGGGACGCCCCTCTGGTTTGTAAAATTCTGTTGCAAATTCAGCCCTTGCAAAATCACGCTTATTGCGGAAAATATCCTTTGGCATAAAAGCACCTCCTAAGCAGGGTATAGTTATTGTCTCCTTATCTAATCAGAAGTTGCCTTGTAAAACCTGGACTGACTAAGAAAGTCCAATACGTTAAAAGCTAAAATGTGAAACTAAAGGAAATAAGGAGAGGATCCAATGTGGTTTTCAGCATCCATTCTTTTTCGCGTTGAAACCCTAGACCAACTTCCCTGTTATTGTGAATCAATTGTCCTTTTTCAGGCAGCAACTGAGGATCAAGCACTGCTTTTAGCTGGTCAATGGGGAAAAGAATACGAAGATGAAATCCTGGAGTCTAATGGTAAAAAAACAAGATGGGTTTATGAAAAAGTGATTGATGTTTGGGAATTGTTTGATGAAAAGATTGAATCGGGCACAGAAGTGTACACCCGTTTTTGGGGAAGCCCACCTTTTGTAGAAGAAACTTAAAAAAGGGTGGACGATAACTGATTTTCCATTTACAATTATACACGGAAAATCATAAGGAGATAAAAGGTGATACATAATGGGGTTATATCAAATATTATTTGAGACAACAGAAGGAAAGACGATTACAGGTCAAATGCTTGCGAATAATTCAGACGAGGCAAGAAAGCGCGCTGAAAAAGACCTTAGTGATAAAAATGGACTAAAAAGGATCGTCGAGGTTAAGGAAGGATAGCCTTTCATGCAGTCACTGTATTTGGTGGCTGCGTTTCGCATTTAACCAATATTTTCTGGTTTTCGGATAGGAGCCAATGAACTAATTCACATCCCTAACGGCATTAAAAGCTTCTTCTAAAGAGGGATGCATCTACTTCGATTGGACTTCGATGGAAGCTTTTATTACCGCATAGGAATGTATAAACTTCTTCGAATTCACATCCCTAACGGCATTAAAAGCTTCTTCTAAAGAGGAATGCATCTACTTCGATTGGACTTCGATGGAAGCTTTTATTATAATGACAGAGTTAGAGCCCCTTCGTCCCATCGGGATATCTGTTGCCGTTATATGGCAACAATCAAAGGAGTGAGAGATCGATGTCGGAAAAGGATTATAGCAAATACTTCCAATCTACTTATAAACCTGATGAAAAGAAGAAGAAACCAAAGTCTGCTGAAGACGTTGGATATTCCCAAAAGGAAGCTAAGAGACGCGGAAAAGAAGAGATTATGGTGGTTAATTTTGACCCCATTCCGGATGAACTAAAAGCCCTTGGAAAAGGAAGAACCTACTGTTTAGTCACATTTGGCTGTCAGATGAATGAACATGATAGTGAAACGATCGCTGGAATTTTGGAAAATATGGGGTATACTGCAACGACTGATGAAAAATCAGCCGACATTGTACTTTATAATACCTGTGCTGTTCGGGAAAATGCAGAAGATAAAGTATTCGGCCATCTGGGTGCCTTAAAAGCTGTAAAAATGGAAAGGCCGGATATGATTCTTGGAGTATGCGGTTGTATGTCCCAGGACGAATCGGTTGTTAACCGCATATTGCAGAAATACCAACATGTTGATTTAATCTTTGGTACTCACAATATTCACCGCTTGCCCATTCTGCTTCGAGATGCTTTATACAGCAAGGAAATGGTGGTTGAGGTTTGGGCCAAGGAAGGCGATGTTATTGAAAACATGCCGAAGGTTCGCGAAGGCGGGTTAAAGGCTTGGGTCAATATCATGTACGGCTGTGATAAATTCTGTACCTATTGCATTGTTCCTTACACCAGAGGGAAAGAACGCAGCCGGCTTCCGGAGGATGTTATCGCTGAGGTGAGGGATCTTGCCAGACAAGGGTATAAGGAAATTACCCTGTTGGGCCAGAATGTAAATGCTTATGGGAAAGATTTGACCGATCGTGAATATCTATTTGGCGACCTAATGGATGATATCCGCAAAATTGACATCCCGCGGGTACGTTTTACAACGAGCCACCCACGTGATTTTGATGACCACCTGATTGAAGTTTTAGGGAAAGGTGGAAATCTTGTTGAACATATTCATCTTCCAGTCCAATCCGGAAACACTGAAGTGCTTAAGAAGATGGCCAGAAAATATAGCCGCGAACAGTATTTGGAATTGGTAAGGAAGATTAAACAAGCGATACCGGATGCCGTCTTAACGACAGACATCATTGTAGGATTCCCTGGGGAAACGGAAGAACAATTCCAGGATACCCTCTCGATTGTCGAAGAGGTTCGCTATGACTCAGCTTATACCTTTATTTATTCTCCGCGCCATGGTACCCCTGCGGCTGGCATGGAAGACGATATTCCTGAGGAAGTTAAAAAAGAAAGATTGCAACGCTTAATCAACGTTGTGAACCGGATTGCCCGCGAGAAAAATGAGGAAATGCGCGGACAAGTTGTAGAGTTATTGGTCGAGGGAGAGTCCAAAACAAACCCGGATGTCCTATCTGGTAGAACAAGAGGAAACAAACTCGTCAATTTTGTTGGTCCAAAGGATTGTATTGGTAAGTTTGTTCATGTTAAAATTACAGAGCCGCAAACATGGACCCTAAAAGGGGAATATTTGGCACTTGTGGAGGTTTAATGGGGATGGGAGAAAAAGAACGGGTAATTGATCAAAATGTCATTATAGATAAAGCCAAGGAATTAGCAGATATGATTGCTAATTCTACTGAAGTAGATTTCTATAAGAAAGCTGAAAAACAAATTTCAGCTCATGCAACAGTTCAGGAATTAATCGAAAAGATCAAGCTGAAGCAAAAGGAAGCGGTGCAGCTTGAACACCTGGGAAGACAGAATTTGATCAAGAAAGTCGAAGCAGAGATCGATGCACTTCAAGATCAACTGGATGAAATTCCAATTGTTGCGGAATTTAAGCAAACACAGATGGATATCAATGATTTGCTACAAATGGTTACGAACGTAATTGCCAATACCGTTTCTGAAAAAATTATTGTATCCACCGGTGGCGACCCGCTGACAGGGGAAACGGGTTATCCTAAAAATCGGATAAATAGCGATTCCGATTGCTGTGGTCACTAATCCATTTAAATTTTAAATTTTAGTTCCATGTTTTTCTTCATGAAGCTGAAGATCGCGCCTAAGTTTTTCGTGATCTTCGGCTTTTTTTGTTGGCATTTTCACCCTAGACGATTGACCTGCATAGGCTATAAGTAAACATAGATAAGATTCTTTGTTTAAGGAGTACGTTTGTGTTTTGACATTCGAAGAGGGAGAATGCGAATGCACCCTAGACGAATGACCTGCATACAAATGTACTGAATAGCAGTATGGAGGAGGTAAAATTATGCCGAGTACAGATACAGAAATGCAGTGCCGAGAAATTATAACAAAAGCGGTCTGCGGAAAAGGTCGTAAAGTATCCCTTAGAACGCATACGATTACACCTAAACAAAAGCCGTCCAATATCCTTGGATGCTGGATCATCAATCACTCCTTCGATGCAAACAAGGTAGGTGATGTGATCGAGGTTGCGGGATCTTACGACGTTCAAATCTGGGTGTCTTTCAATAAGAATACGGACACTGCAGTCATTAAGGAAAATGTTTCGTTTGTGGAGAATGTACCATTGTCTTTCTTCGATAACAACTGCCGAGGAAAGCTGGAGGTGCACGCACAGGCGTTACAACAACCGAACTGTCTTGAAGCAAAGATTTCGGGAACTGGAGATTCCATCCTAGTAAAAGTGGAAAGCGAATTTGCAGTTGAAGTTGTTGGGGAAACAAAGCTATGTGTTGTGATTTGCGATAGCTGCCATGATGATGAAAAAGACGTAGATTTCGATGATCTAGAAGACTTTGATGATTTTGATGACCTTGATGACAACATCATTGACGACCTTGATTAATAGATGAATGGGGGGAATAACCCCCTTTTTCTTTTCTATCTTTCGTCTATGAGAAAGGAAGAGTTCTATGTCATCATTCTTATTGTATTCTAAGTCAAACACACCAACATCCTTATTGCCCCTATTAAAAATGCCGCGAGGGACTGTTCCACCGCGAGAAGGTGCTCAGGTTGTCATTCAATGGGGAGTAAACTATTTCTCTTCACAGGACCCTTCCGTACATGTTTTAAATGGGGAAGAGGGACTAAGCAATGTCTCATCCAGAAGAACGATGATGGATATGATTAGGTGGAATGGCATTCCGACGATTGAATCCGCTCCTAAGGTTTCTACCATTCGAAGATATTTTGTTGCTGTTTTCCAGCAGGAGGAACTAGCACTTTTTCGGGCGAGAGGGAAAAAAATTTGGATGAATGATCAAGTTTCGCTAAATACCGATGATACCTATGAGGAAATTGAAATCAATCGTTCGATCCGTGAGATTCGCAGGGTATTGCAGTTTGCGATAAGAAGCATATATGCTGTTGGATTGGATTTCGGTGGGGTGCTTATTGGTGTTGGCATTAATGGGGCACTTAAAGTCATTGATATCACTCCAACACCCAAGTTGACAGAGTCCCTAGCTGCAAAATTTTCCGGGGCTTTTGATTCCTATATTAGTGAATTGAAAAAAATTCCTTCCCAATCGGTCATGCTTGGTGCCGACCCGGAGTTTGTTTTGCGTAATAAAACTACAGGAAAAATGGTATTAGCCTCGCAATTTTTCAGCAAAAAAGGGAGGGTTGGGTGCGATCAAATTTGGATTCGAAGTGACCAAACGCGAACACAGCTCCCACTTGCCGAATTAAGGCCGCTCCCATCGAAGGACCCACGGCAACTCACTTTTAATCTGTATAAGACAATGTTAATGGCAGAAAGAAAAATTAGTCATACTGGCATCGAATGGCTTGCTGGAGGGATGCCGATGAAAGGGTATCCCATTGGGGGGCATATTCATTTTAGCGGGACTACGCTCAACACCAGATTTCTTCGTGCTTTAGACAATTATCTGGCACTTCCTCTTATGCTATTGGAAAATGACCATTCGTTAAGCAGAAGGCCCAAGTATGGCTTTCTCGGTGATTTTCGTAGGCAATTCCATGGTGGGTTTGAATACCGCTCTTTACCTAGCTGGATTGTATCCCCTCGCGTTACAAAAGGAGTATTTGCCTTAGCTAAATTAATTGCCTTGTCTTATCCAGAGCTCTCTTATTTTCCTACCTTGAATGCTTCCATCCAAGAGGCCTTCTACAATGGAGAAAAAAGAAAGATATTAAATAGTGTAAAAAACCTGTGGAGCAACCTAGAACAATTAAAGGAATATGAAAATCATCGTCAATTTTTAACTCCATTCCGAGATATGGTACTGAATATGGAGGAATGGGATGAGTTCCAGGATATTCGACAAGCTTGGCGAATTCCACCCTTTGGCGCTAAAAAAATGACAACAATATGATATAATAAATGCTAATTAATAGTTGATGCCAACAGTTTGGTCAACCTAAGCAGGAGAGGAAAAGAATGGCGAAATATACTCCAATGATGGAACAATATTTATCGATAAAGGCAGAGTATCCAGATGCCTTTCTTTTTTTTAGATTAGGGGATTTCTATGAACTTTTTTTTGAAGATGCCGTACTAGCTGCCCGAGAACTAGAGATTACCTTAACCGGGCGGGAAGCAGGTGCAGAAGAACGAATCCCTATGTGTGGGGTTCCTTATCATTCGGTGGATTCCTATTTTCAAATATTACTAGCAAAAGGTTATAAAATTGCCATCTGTGAACAGGTTGAGGATCCGAAAACAGCGAAAGGTGTTGTCCGTAGAGAGGTCATCCGTGTTTTAACTCCGGGAACAGTGATGGACGGCAACATGCTTTTAGATACGGAAAACAACTTCCTTGTTGCTGGATGTGCTGAGGCGGAAGGCTTTTCCCTTGCTGCATGCGATATTTCCACCGGTCAATTTTACGGGGCAGTATTTCAAACGTCAGAGCAGCTCGCTGCGGAAATTATGTCGTACAACCCAAAGGAAATTTTGCTAAAACAAGGGCCTGGATCAAATAAATTACAGGAACGTTGTGCGGCTATGGGGGCCTCCAATATTCAAGTGGTTGCTTATGAGCAGCAGACAGCTGAGTGGTCATCTCGGCTAATCGGTGATGCTATTTCGTCATCTCTGAAAATGGCAGGTCAAATGTTGTTAGATTATCTTAGAGATACACAGAAAAGAAATTTAGACCATTTACAGCCAATGGAGGTTTATCTAACAGAACAATATATGACTCTAGATCCCTTTACCAAGAAGAATCTGGAATTAATGGAAACCTTGATCGATAAATCGAAAAGGGGTTCCCTTTTATGGTATTTGGATCAAACGGTAACAGCACTTGGGGCGAGAATGATTCGCAGCTGGGTAGACAAGCCTTTACTAAGCAAGGAGGAAATCGAAAACAGGTTGGCTGCTGTTGAATTTTTAAAGGATCAGTGGATGATCCGAGAGGAATTGCGTGAACTGTTAAAATCAGTTTATGATATTGAGCGCTTGGCTGGAAGAATTTCGTACGGAAATGCCAATGCAAAGGATTTGGTTAACTTAAAACGCTCTTTGGAGGTCATTCCGCTTCTTAAAGAATTGATCTTGAATCCAAAGATCGAGTCCTCTGGTTTGCTTAAGCGAATGGCTGAAACAATGGATGGCTGCCCAGATCTGGTAGATTTGATCACTCAAGCCATTGTCGATGATCCGCCGTTATCGGTTAAAGAAGGTGGTTTAATCAAGGAAGGCTATGATGGTTATTTAGATAAGCTAAAAACAGTAAGCCGGAATGGTAAGCAGTGGATTTCTGCCTTGGAAAAGAAGGAACGGGAAGAAACAGGGATTAAATCCCTTAAGGTAGGATATAATCGGGTATTTGGTTATTACATAGAAGTTACGAAAGCCAACCTGAGTTCCTTACCTGAAGGAAAATATGAGAGAAAGCAAACCCTTACCAATGCAGAACGATTTATCACGCCGGAGTTAAAAGAGCAGGAAGCCTTAATTCTGGAAGCAGAGGAGAAATTGACAGAACTTGAGTATCAAATTTTCTCCGATCTACGTCAGCAGGTTGCCCGTGAAGTGACCAGACTGCAAAGGGCAGCAAAACAGATCGCTACCTTTGATGCCTTGGCTTCATTGGCTCAGGTAGCCCAGGAGTGCCGTCTTGTTCGTCCAACATTGCAGGAGGATGGCGTGCTAAACATTCGAGAAGGTCGGCATCCGGTAGTGGAGAAAGTTTTAAATAACCAACCATTTATTTCCAATGACACCAATTTAGACTGTGACTCACAGAGAATTGTTTTGCTTACGGGGCCGAATATGGCTGGTAAGAGTACATACATGAGACAGGTTGCTTTAATTGTGATTATGGCACAAATTGGCAGTTTTGTCCCAGCAGAATCAGCAACCCTTTCCCTGACAGACCGCATTTTCACCCGTATTGGTGCTGCTGATGACCTAGTTGGCGGACAAAGCACCTTTATGGTAGAGATGAAGGATATTGAAACGATGACTACACAGGCCAGCAAGCAAAGTCTGGTGATTATTGATGAAATTGGAAGGGGAACATCGACACATGATGGAATGTCGATCGCCCAAGCAGTCATTGAATATTTACATGATGAAGTAGGCTGTAAATCGATTGTATCCACTCACTACCATGAGCTTGCGGTTCTAGAAGATATGCTGCAAGGCCTGAAGAATTATCATATGGCTGTTCAGGAACAGAAGGATAATATCGTTTTTCTTCGTAAATTAAAACAAGGTTCTACGAGTGAAAGTTATGGGATATACTGTGCACAGTTAGCAGGGTTGCCGGAAAAAATTATTGATCGCGCCAGTGAACTGCTCAAAGGATATAAAGAAAAGGGCCCCACGGAACAGTTAGGAACAGATAATTCCTTTGTCCAAGAGCCAATCCAGCTAGATTTATTTGCAACCAGTTCAAAGGAGAAGGAAAAAGAGAAACCAGTAGATACAACTGTTAAAAAGCTAGAGAAGATTACCCAGGAAGTTAAAAATATAGATCTTATTAATATGACGCCCCTTGCAGCAATGAATTATTTGTTTGAACTAAAACAGAAACTGCAAAAGCTATAATCCTTAGGGAAGTGTAATGAAAGGGGGAAAACAAATGGGGATCATCCAAATTCTTGATGACCGGCTTGCCAATTTAATTGCCGCTGGAGAAGTAGTTGAAAGGCCAGCATCCGTCGTGAAAGAGTTGGTGGAAAATGCAATTGATGCCGGAAGCAGCCAGATAGAGGTTCATATTGAAGAAGGCGGATTGCGATTAATCCGGGTAGTAGACGATGGAGGTGGGATGACTGCTGATGACTGTGAAATGGCATTTGAAAGGCATGCGACTAGTAAAATTAAACAGGACCGTGACTTGTTTCAAATTCGCACATTAGGGTTTCGCGGTGAAGCGTTGCCAAGTATTGCCTCTGTATCCAAAGTTGAATTAAGTAGTTGTACGGGAAATGGGAATCCAGGATTGAAAATGAGTTTTGACGGTGGAAAGAAGATTGATAAACAAACCGTGGCTCGTCCGAAAGGGACAGAAATCCTTGTTAAGGATTTGTTCTTTAATACTCCAGCTCGCTTGAAGTACTTGAAGAGTATCAACACGGAGGTTGGACATGTTGCTGATTATATGAATCGGCTTTCTTTAAGCTATCCCAATATTTCATTCCTTTTTACCTCCGAGGGGAAAACCTTGCTTAAAACTTATGGTGATGGTCAGCTGCTTCATGTCATTGCTTCGGTTTATGGAACATCGATAGCCAAGGAGATGCTCTTACTGGAAGCAGAGGATCTTGATTTTAAGCTATATGGATATATAGGGAATCCGCAAATCACAAGGGCAAACCGCGGGTACCTTTCTACTTTGATTAACGGACGGTTTGTCAAAAGCCATTCATTGAACGGAGCGATCCTTAGGGGATACCACACACTTCTGCCAATCAATCGTTTTCCGATCGTTGTCTTGCAATTCGAGATGGAGCCATCCCTGCTCGATGTCAATGTTCACCCAGCAAAACTTGAAGTGAAATTCAGCAAGGAACAAGAATTGCTCCAATTGGTAGAAACTGCAGTGCGGAATCGACTTCGTCAGCAACGATTAATTCCAGAACCGGCCCGGCCACAACCAAAGGTGAACACAATTCAGACCAGGATGGAATGGGGATATTCCCGCTCTACCCAACAGCCCTTTACACCAAAGGATTCCACCGTTCTAACAACAAATTGGGAAATCATGGAGAGGGCGGATGTACCTGTTTCGCAAGAGGATTATAAAGAAGTGAAGGAAATTGAGTTGCCTGTTCCAATTGAACCTAATAAGTATGTGGAACAGGACCGGCCCGTCAACGTCCGCGAAGAAACGAAACCGGAGGCAACGGAAAATCAGGTCCCGCTTTTATATCCACTGGCACAATTGCATGGGACATACATCCTAGCCCAGAGTGAGGATGGGCTGTTCATTATCGATCAGCATGCGGCCCAGGAACGGATCTTTTACGAATATTTTTTAGGTAAGTTAAGTGAGGAAGAGATCGAATTGCAAGAGCTTCTTATTCCGATATCGATGGAGATACCTGTGCAGGAAACAAAGCAAATACAGGATAAACTTTCTCTTTTTCAACAGATTGGATTGGAATTAGAACCCTTTGGGTTACATACCTTTAGGATCCGTTCACATCCCAGGTGGTTTGTGGCAGGCGAAGAGGAAGCAATCATTCATGAAATGATAGACATGGTCATCAGGGGCGAGCAAAAAATTGACACGGTCAAAATCCGAGAAAAAGCCGCCATTATGATGTCTTGTAAAGCCGCCATTAAGGCAAACCGCCATCTGAATCATATGGAAATGGAAGCCTTGCTTAACAAATTAAGAGAAACGACTTCACCTTATACATGTCCTCATGGAAGGCCAATCATTATACATTTTTCAACTTACGATATAGAAAAGATGTTTAAACGGGTAATGTAAAATTTTTGCTTTTGGATAAAATTTCTCTAAAATAAAAGGAGTAAAAATAACAGTAGCGGAGAATAAGCGCATGATTGTCACTACATCGCAGAAGGTTAATGATTTATTGATTGAAAGGGCGAGAAACGTTGCTGCAGAGCTTTCTGTACCCTTTGTAGAGCGTGATGGAAGATCTATTGAGTCGCTCTATCGGGTATGGAATGAAGAGCAGATTTTAGTCGTTACTTCAGAGTCGATCAAATGGCATGTTAAAGGTACAGATCACCCCTTATTTTTTCATCCTGGACTGTCTGTAGTCCGTATAAAGCGCTTAATGCGCGGCGATAATGATATAATGATCCGAACATGCCAATTGATGCCAGGAGGTTCTTTTTTAGATTGCACGTTGGGACTCGCAGCAGATGCCATTGTCGCTTCCTTTGCCGTTGGGGAGAAGGGAAAGGTAGTCGGTTTGGAGTCTGAGCCAATGCTTGCCTACCTTGTCGCAGAAGGTCTGCAAAGGATTCAGTTGTTTCCGCAACTGGACCAGGCCGCGAGGAGAATTTCCGTTTCTACGGGTGATCATTTGCAGAAACTCTCTCATATGTCTGATAACAGTTTTGATGTTGTCTATTTTGACCCGATGTTTCGCCACGGGATCGAGCCTTCTTCGTCGCTTCAGTCATTGCGTCAGTTTGCCAATAGGGCCCCTTTGACTTTAGAATCGATTGAAGAAGCAAGAAGGGTGGCAAAAAGAAGAGTAGTTCTTAAGGAACAAAAGGATAGTGGGGAGTTTGATCGATTAGGATTTTCCATTGTTGTTAGAGAACATATGGATGTTGCCTACGGAGTGATAGAGAAATAAGGGGGGCAACTTATGAAAGAAAAGCTGCTGGTATTGGTAGGCCCTACAGCTGTAGGGAAGACTGCGCTTAGTATTAAGCTGGCCCATTCCTTGAATGGAGAGATAATATCAGGTGATTCCATTCAAGTCTACAAAGGGATGGATATCGGCACAGCAAAGATTACTGTAGACGAGATGAAAGGGATCCCACACCATTTGATTGACATTTTGGAGCCTGATGAGCCCTTTTCTGTCAATGATTTTCAGAAACGCGCAAGACGGTTGATCACTGAAATTAATCAACGTGGTAAACTTCCTATGATTGTTGGCGGCACAGGACTTTATATCCAATCTGTTATTTATGATTACCAGTTTTCTGAGGCAAGACAAAACCAAGAGCTGCGCGATCAATTGGTAGCCTTCGCAACTAGCAAAGGCAAGGAGGCACTGCACAAACGCTTAGCGGAAATTGACCCAGTGACAGCTAGCCGTCTTCACCCCAACGATGTGAAAAGAGTCGTGCGTGCCATTGAAATTTATCAGCAGACAGGGACAACCATGGCTGAATATCAGCAACGAGCAAGTGTTTCACCTTATCAATTATGCTTTTTAGGTTTAACAATGGAGCGCAGTAAGCTATACGAACGAATTAACCATAGAGTGGACCTTATGGTTGAGCAAGGGTTGTTTGAAGAGGTACAATCCCTGTTGGGGCGAGGTTATGATCTGTCATTCAGCTCGATGCAGGCGATTGGTTACAAAGAAATTATAGCGTATCTTGAAGGTAACATCTCCAAGGAAGAATCTATTGAATTACTGAAAAAGAACAGCCGTCATTTTGCTAAAAGGCAGTTGACTTGGTTTCGCTCTATGAAGGAGATTCATTGGATTGACGTAACATTCAGTTCTAACGAAGCAGAACTTGTCGAAAATATTCGAAGTTTTGCAGAAGGAATGCTTAAGCCCCATGGCGAATAAAATTTATAAGATATAAATAGAGGAGGTACAACCCACCATGGCAAATTCCATCAATATCCAGGACACATTTCTCAACCACTTAAGAAAGGACAATGTCCCCGTTACAATTTACCTAGTTAACGGATTTCAATTACGAGGATTAATTAAAGCTTTCGATAATTTCACAATCGTTATTGATAGCGAGGGCAAGCAGCAGCTTGTTTATAAGCATGCGATTTCTACGTTCCTTCCACAGCGTCCGGTTTCCCTAATGCCCGACAATGAATAATAGGTCAATATATCTTTTTAGCCAGAGGATCTGTTCCTCTGGCTTTTCTAGTGTTTTCCCTCTCACTTAGCCCTAAACGACTAATCTTGACATGTTCCTTTTTTCCTTTATACTTTGTAATATAATTTGTTATTCAAGTAGTTCCTTCTATCATTTTGAAAAAAGTAATTGACAAGGTATACCATACGTAGTAAATTTATATCATCTCAAAAAATCCAATTTAATTTATAGGATTTGTTTCTTATCGAGAGAGGTGGAGGGACTGGCCCGATGAAACCCGGCAGCGGATCTTTGTTTGCAAAGATACTGTGCCAATTCCAACAGGAATGAATTTTCCTGGCAGATAAGAGAGCAGTCTGACGATAGATATTGTCATGCCCTCTTTTTCTGTGAAAAAGAGGGTGTTTTTATTTAGCCAAGGGCCCTGGTTAATCGACACATGCTCTCACAGAAATAAAACACTAAAACAGAAAGTTTATTTACAAACTACATTAAGGGAGAGAATAAAGATGAAAAAGTGGTTCAATATATTTGCAACATCAATATTAACAATTTCTTTACTAACAGCATGTGGCAGTGCCGGGGATAAAACAACGCAAGCAGGTGGCAGTGGACAAAGGGAAGGCGGAACTACAACCCTTAAAGTGGGTGTTACATCGGGTCCCCATGAAGAAGTTATGGAAAAGGTAAAGGAAGTAGCTGCGAAGGATGGCCTTTCTATAGAAATTGTTCCCTTCAATGATTATATTCAACCAAACAAATCCTTGGCTGAAGGAGAATTGGATGCCAACAGCTTTCAACACCAACCGTTTCTAGACCAATTTAAAGAAGATCATCAATTGGATATAGTGGGGATTGCCAATACAATTAATTTAACAATGGGTATCTATTCGACAAAAATTAAAGATGTGAAGGATTTGAAGGAAGGCGATGTCCTTGGCTTACCGAATGATCCGACGAATGGAGCGAGAGCTTTGCAGTTGTTCGAATTGGCTGGACTCATTAAGCTTAAAGATGGGGTTGGGGTGAAGGCAACCGTTCGCGATATTGTCGAAAACCCTAAAAACCTTCAGTTTAAAGAGCTTGAGGCTGCCTTTATTCCGCAAGCGCTAGATGATTTGTCAGCGGCAGCTATCAACGGTAACTATGCCGTGGAGCAAGGGCTTATTCCTACTGAAGATGCTATTTTCACCGAGCCGAAGGATTCACCTTGGGTCAACCTTATTGCTGTCCGCTCGGAAGATAAAGATCGGGTAGAATTCAAAAAGCTGGTGAATGCTTATCATTCTGATGAAGTGAAAAAGTTTATTGATGAGCGGTTTAAGGGATCTATTGTAGCTTCTTGGTAATCCATTGTATGGTTTATGAATGATTTGGAAATGCTTTGAAAAAAAGCTACGGATGATATGGAAAAACAAAATGAAATAATGGTAAAAGGTGGTCTCCTTTTTGTTGGAGACCTCTTCTTTTCAAAGCTGTAGATAGGATGGAGGAAGGTATGGATGATTTCAATTAAAAGTTTATATAAAACCTATGATCAAGGGGGACGAAAGGTAGAAGCAGTAAAGGACGTCCACATTGAGATTGCTAAAGGAGAAATATTCGGTGTTATTGGTTTTAGCGGGGCGGGGAAAAGTAGTCTGATCAGATGTGTGAATTTGCTTGAAATCCCCACTTCTGGTTCAGTCAAAATAAATGGGATCGAAATGACCGAGCTAACGGATCCCGAGTTACGCCAAGCACGCCGTAAAATTGGAATGATTTTCCAGCACTTTAATTTATTGACGTCAAGCACAGTGTTTGATAATGTGGCTGCGCCTCTTCGCTTAGTCGGAACTTCGAAGGAGCAAATAAAAAAACGGGTAGACGAATTACTAGGGTTGGTGGGACTAGCTGATAAAGGCGGATTTTATCCATCCCAGTTATCAGGAGGCCAAAAGCAGCGTGTGGCCATTGCCCGGGCCTTAGCAAATGAACCGGAAATACTGCTTTGTGATGAAGCGACTTCAGCTTTGGACCCGCAAACAACGGATTCTATTCTAGAACTTCTGTTAGATATCAATAAGCGGTTTCAAATTACGATTATGCTAATTACACATGAAATGCACGTCATAAAAAAAATCTGCGATCGAGTTGCGGTGATGGAGAATGGTCGGGTTGTAGAGCAAGGATCTGTTTTGGATATCTTCTCCAATCCACAAACGCAGACCACCAAAAATTTCATCAAAAATGTTTTTGATATTCAATTACCGGAGAATTTGCAACGGAAATTTAGGCAACAACAACCCGGTGGCGAAATCATTCGGGTATCTTTTGTGGGAGAGGCTACTTCAGAGCCAGTTTTCGCGGAATTAACCACACGGTTTCCATTGCGCCCAAATATTCTTTTTGGAAATATAACACAAATTAAAGAAACAACGTTTGGCAGTCTCATACTTCAATTAACAGGTGATTCTGCAACGATTCAGCAAGGATTGCAATTTTTGAAGGAACAAGGCTTGCGTGTGGAGGTGCTTGAGGATGTTGAATAGTTTTGTGGAAAACTTTGATTTATATTGGGTTGCTATTGTTGAAACCTGGTGGATGGTTGCCTATTCTTTGGTGATCGCGACAATTATTGGGTTGCCTTTAGGGGTGCTTTTAGTTGTTACACGACCAAATCATATCTATGAAAATCGCCTTTTTTATACTATTCTAAATGTAGTAATTAATATTTTGCGCTCTATTCCCTTTATCATTTTAATGGTTGCGATTATCCCTTTCACGAAAAGCATTGTTGGTACAGCAATAGGGATTAAAGGTGCAATCGTTCCTTTAGTTGTCTACACTGCTCCATACATTGCCCGCCTCATGGAGTCTGCCTTGCTTGAAGTGGATGCTGGAATTATTGAGGCCTTTCAGGCGATGGGGGCAACTCGAAGGCAAATTGTGTTCCAAGTCATGTTGAGGGAAGCACGCCCTAGTATTTCCTTGGGACTAACCATCGCCACCATCGGCTTGATTGGTGCAACCGCTATGGCAGGAGTAATCGGTGCAGGTGGACTAGGGGACCTAGCCATCCGATACGGATATCAACGTTGGCAGCTTGATGTGATGGCTGGAACTGTTATTATTTTAGTTATTATTGTGCAAGGGGTGCAATCGCTTGGGAATTTTGTTGCTAAACGTTTGAGAAAACAATAGAAGAGGGATGTAGTATGAAAATCGAAGCAGCTGATGTAATCAAAGGGCTTCCTACGCAATTTTTTTCAACTTTGGTGAGGAAAGTGGGGAAGGTTGCAGAAGATGGTCATGACATTATTAATTTAGGCCAAGGGAATCCGGATCAACCGACGCCTATCCATATCGTGAAGGCGGCACAAAAAGCAGTTGCAGACCCTTTGCACCATAAATACCCTCCCTTCCAAGGGCGAATCGAGTTAAAAGAAGCAGTGGCAGAATGGTACAAAAACGAATTCCAGGTGGAGTTGAATCCAGAAAAAGAAGTAGCCATTGTTTTCGGTGGAAAGACTGGTTTGATTGAAGTCTGTCAATGTCTTTTGAATCCGGGGGACGTTTGCCTTGTTCCCGATCCAGGTTATCCGGATTACTGGTCAGGAGTGGCTATGGCTGGGGGACGGATGTCCTTTATGCCATTACTCAAAGAAAATCAATTTTTGCCTGATTTTTCGAAGATTCCTTCTGAACAACTAGAAAAAGCAAAGTTAATGTTTTTGAACTACCCGAATAACCCGACAGCATCAACCGCCCCTCTATCCTTCTTTGAAGAGACGGTTCGTTTTGCTAGGGAAAATAATATTGTTGTTTGCCACGATTTCGCTTACGGAAAGATTGGCTTTGACGGTCAAAAGCCTGCAAGCTTTCTCCAGGCTTCAGGAGCCAAAGAGGTTGGAGTAGAAGTATACACCCTCTCCAAGACATATAATATGGCAGGCTGGCGTGTAGGTTTTGTGGTAGGCAATGAAGAAGTAGTACGGCTAATTAATTTATTGCAGGACCATCTTTTCGTTAGCTTGTTTGGAGCCGTTCAAATGGCCTCTGTACTTGCCTTGACAGCATCGCAGGAATGTGTTCGGGAATTGGTCGAGATCTATGAAAAAAGACGAAATGTGTTTTTTGATGGGTTGCGGCAGATTGGTTGGCATGCAGAGCCATCCCAGGGTTCTTTTTTTGGTTGGTTGCCTGTTCCAGAAGGATTCACCTCTGTTAGCCTAGCTGATACCCTTTTAGAAAAGGCTCATATCGTTATGGCGCCAGGCGTTGGGTTTGGAGATCATGGTGAAGGGTATGTTAGAGTGGGTTTATTGACTACTGAACAACGGTTGGAAGAAGCGGTTGCGCGGATCGATGCGTTAAAATTGTTTCAGTAGTTGGGCAGAGGATTGGGAATAGGCCTTATCTAGCTTATCAAGACGAAAATGACCTTTGGAAAATGTGAAAATGGTCTTCATCGGGGTTATGAAGACCAAAATAACCTTTGGAAAATGTGAAAATGGTCTTCATCGGGGTTATGAAGACCAAAATAACCTTTGGAAATGGCGAAGATGGTCTTCATCGAGGTTATGAAGACCAAATTACCCCTTAGGAGTTGGGAGAATGGTCTTAAAGTGGGATTTCCCCTATTTATTATTGAGATGTCAAAAATGGCAGCAAATTTTTCCTCTTATTTCCGCTGCAGCCCTTCGTTTTCATCTTCTTGTTCCGGTAAAAAATTACAGTCCTCACAAATCCAATACGTACCAATCTCTTTTCCCTCATGTAATTTTCCGCAATCGTTGCATGTTATCATCATTAAGTCTCCTTTCATTATCGGTTTTCCTCAATTATCAATTATTATTCCCTCTTCAAAGCCCTTTTTATCTTCTGATGAAACTATTTTTTGGAAATATCGTATAGTAAGAAAAGCTTCTATCGAAGCCGATTCGAAGAGGTAGCCGAGTCCATCTTTAGAGGAAGCTTTTCATGCCGTTAGAAAAGTTTTGTTCACTTTAACACTTTAGTGAACTTAAACTTTTCTAAGCGGTAAGAAAAGCTTTGTATCGAAGCCGATTCGAAGAGGTAGCCGAGTCCATCTTTAGAGGAAGCTTTTCATGCCGTTAGAAAAGTTTTGTTCACTTTAACATTTTATTGAACATAAACTTTCCTAAGCGGTAAAATAGGGAGTAGTAAAATGGAAAGGAATTGATACATTTGGACCGAAAGGCATCATTAATTGTTGTTCACGCGAGTGCTTTTTTTGCCCCTATCCTAGTCCCCATTATTTTCATGTTTATAACGAGAGATCCGGACGTGAAAAGCAATGCGATTCAAGCTCTATTATTTCATTTGATTCTCGGATTCTGCTTTTTTATTTCTTTTGTTCTGTCTTTTGTGCTGATTGGTCTGCCCTTGTTGGTGTTCTTTGGTGTGGTTGCCATTTGGTATCCGATCAAAGGAATTGTTTATGCAGCCCAGGACAATTTATATAGTTACCCAATTGTGGGAAAATGGGTTTCTTGAACGTAAAAAGAGGAAAGTTTTTGCCATTCGCTGCATATAGATATAAAGGTTAAAACAAGGATGAGGTATATGGAGGGATTTCTCATGTATGTAGGTGTATTTGACCTCAGAAACAGACTAGAGCAAACGAGGAAACTATTGAAGGATAAAATTCACTTGCGGGAAATGCTGGAAGAAGACATTAAGGAACTGGAGCAATCAGTGAAAGATCTTGAGAGTATGCTTAACAAAACTGAAAAAACGGTGCTCGTATAGCGAGCTTGTCATAAGGCCTCTCAAAGATGAGAGGCCTTATTTCAGCCGATTACTTTCATATCTTTTTTAAATCTTGTACAATATAATTTGGAATGGATGTCTCTGGCAGGAGGAATTGCAGTGGACAACAGAAATTGGGATACTTTTTTAATCCCATACGAACAGGCTGTAGAAGAGCTGAAAATAAAATTTAAAGGGATACGAAAAGAATATAAGAAAAGAGAAGAATACTCTCCTATTGAATTTGTTACAGGAAGGGTAAAAAGAATATCGAGTATTTTTGATAAGGCGAAACGACTGAATATTTCTATGGATGAAATCGATACGGGAATCGAAGATATTGCGGGAATACGAATCATGTGTCAGTTTGTAGATGATATTTACAAGGTTAGGGATCTTATATTGCAAAGAGATCAAAAGGACATGATAATTGTCTACGAAAAAGATTATGTGAATCATAAAAAGGAAAGTGGTTATCGCAGTCATCATATTATTATAAAATACCCGGTTCAAACGTCGATTGGACAACGAGTGATCCTTGCCGAAATCCAGATTCGGACGCTGGCAATGAATTTTTGGGCAACGATTGAGCATTCATTAAATTATAAATATGAACAAAATATACCACCGCGGATTCGGGAACGCCTGGCAAGGGCAGCCGAGGCTGCCTACGAATTAGATCAGGAAATGTCCCAGATTCGGGAGGAAGTGATGGAAGCACAGCAGGAATTCGAGACGAAGTCGCAGTTGGTAACAAATATTCTTAGAGGGATCCAAAAACTATATTCCTACGGCAATGTCACAGAAGCTGATCGATTCTATCAAAGCTTTAAAGAAGTTTGGGAGTCCGGAAAGGTTTCACAACTGGGTCATCTGGCAGATCGGATCCGTATAGCTATTGAGGCTTCAGTTTCACCTAGAGGGCAATAAGCTTTGCTCTCTTTTTTCTTGTCACAAGAAAATCTCCTCGAAGGAGGAGAAAAAACAAAGGTTATGAGTTATATTAATATATGCAGATATAGAAAGAAATTGACAGAAGAGTTTGCCTCTTATGCTAAAAGATAAAGGACTCGACAACTGAGCTAGATAATATAAAATAAAGAGTGGATGTTTTTTCTCCAAAAACGAAGAAAATGACTGTTTCTAAGTATAAAGGAGTCGGACTATGTATCATAGAAAAGAAACTAGACCTGTAAAGGTTGGAAATGTGACAATCGGTGGTAGTGATGAAATCGTCATTCAAAGTATGACAACGACGAAAACAGCAGATGTGAAAGCAACTGTGGAACAGATCCATAGACTTGAAGAAGCTGGATGTCAAATTGTTCGGGTTACAGTGAACAACATGGAGGCTGCTGAAGCGATCAAAGAGATCAAGAAACAGATCCAAATACCATTGGTATCAGACATTCATTTTGATTATAAATTAGCCTTGAAAGCCATTGAAAATGGAATTGATAAAGTAAGAATTAACCCTGGTAATATTGGAAAAAGGGAAAGGGTACAAGAGGTTGTTAAAGCCTGTAAGGAACGGGGGGTTCCTATTCGGATTGGGGTGAATGCCGGTTCTCTGGAAAAGCACCTATTAGAAAAGTACGGTTATCCAACTGCAGATGCGATGGTCGAAAGTGCACTACACCACATTCAGATTTTAGAGGATCTGGATTTCCACGATATTATCGTATCCTTGAAGGCATCGGATGTGCCACTGGCTATTTCAGCCTATATGAAGGCGGCCTCGGCTTTCTCTTATCCACTTCATCTTGGGATTACCGAGGCGGGCACTCTATTCTCTGGAACCATTAAAAGCGCAGCAGGACTTGGGGCATTATTAGCTCAAGGTATAGGATCTACCATCCGGGTTTCTTTAAGTGCCGATCCGGTGGAAGAAATTAAAGTATGCCGCGAATTATTAAAGACATTTGGTCTTGTTTCCAATGCGGCAACCCTAATTTCTTGTCCGACATGTGGAAGGATTGAAATTGATTTATTTTCCGTTGCCAATGAAATCGAAGATTATATTTCCAAGGTGAAGGCACCTATTAAGGTAGCTGTACTAGGTTGTGCTGTGAACGGACCTGGGGAGGCAAGGGAAGCCGATATTGGAATTGCCGGTGCAAGGGGAGAAGGGCTACTCTTTCGCCATGGGGAAATTGTGCGGAAAATCCCGGAAGAGAATCTGGTAGAAGAATTAAAAAAAGAAATCGATGTTCTAGCGGAAGAGTACAAACGAACCGGAGTATTGCCTAGACGCCATTAATCATAATCAGTAAGGGAAGGGTGTGGCGTGTAAATGAAAAAAAAGAAAACGAAGCCTCATACTGAGGCTTCAAAAAGACCAAGCTCGGAAAAAGGGACTAGCCTGGCAGACCTTTTGAATGATCAAGTTACTGATCAACTAAATAAATTAAAAAAGGACAAGGAACAGGAAATCCGTCAAAAGCAAGAAGAGGAAACGGCTAGAAGAATTTTTGAGGCGCAGCAGCGAGAGAAAAACAAATCATTTGAAGAATTACTTCAGGAAAGCAATTTGGATTGGAAAAAATTTAAATAGCATGGACATCGCACTTTTACGCTCAGGCGCAGCTTGGGTCGCAAGTCTAAAATAGGGTTCGTCAGAATATCATAGAAAAGACGCTTGTACTCCAAGGAGAGGATCACCATGCTTCTTCAATTTATGATCAGTATTACCCTATTATCTTTTGTGTTTCTTTGGATTTTAGACGGATCAAGGAAGCAGTTGCGCGATTTAGAAAAAGATATTTCGGAAGTTAATTTTCTAGATCGGATTAACAAAGAAAAATATTTGGAGGAAGTGGGTTATAATGTAACCAGTGACCCATGGTAGACATCTTCCTGCCGAAAAGCTCTTTCGACTATGCTTTCCAGTATAGTCGTTTTCATTTTTAACCTACTTTTGCTAATAATAAAGAAAGCTTGTACTTAGAAAGAAGGGAATTGGATTGACCGCGGAAATACGGAGTTTTGCAGTTATAAGCAGGGGAGACCCTATATCTGAAGAAAAGAAAGAACTAACTATCCGAACACTTGAAAGTGCTGGGTTTATCTATCAAGCTGAGGAACCCGAAATTATTCTCGCTATTGGCGGAGACGGTACGGTTTTGCAGGCTTTTCATACGTATAAGCACAGACTAGAACAGTCGGGATTTATCGCATACAATACAGGACATTTGGGCTTCTACTCGGATTGGGATGATCTTGATGCATTGCTGCAGGCAATTATTGAAGGGCATTTGATTACGGTATCTTACCCATTAGTTGAAGTACATGTATATACCGATGAGGAACAAACCTCTTTTCTTGCCTTGAACGATTTTACGATTAAAGGGGTGAAAGGGTCGGTTCAAATCAAAGTTTGTTTGAATGATCATTTGTTTGAATCCTTTAAAGGAGATGGGTTGTGTGTTTCTTCCCCTTCCGGCAGCACCGGATATAATAAAAGCCTTGGTGGGGCCATTGTCCATCCTTCCCTTGAGATGATTCAGCTCAGTGAAATGGCCTCGATCAACAATCGAGTGTATCGCACCATTGGTTCTTCGCTCGTAATACCCAAACATCACGTACTAAAACTGATGCCAGAAACAGATTCATATATTTATACAGTGGACCATGAATCTTATTTTTCTGATACAATACAGAAAGTCCGCTGCCATGTGGCAAAAGATAAAATTCGTTTCTACCGCTGCCGGACATTTCCGTTTTGGAACAGGGTGAAAGAAGCATTTATTTCCACAGATTGATCTTTCACTTAAAGAAATTTTATTAAGAAGGGGAGAAAATCAGCGAAAAACTCAGCAAATTAGGCTAGATACAAGGGTTGAGTCAGATAAATTGAGTAATTTTACATCTTTTTCATCAAATGTTAAAGATTTTGGCTGATTTTCATCATGAGAAATTAGCCCGTTTTTATGGTATAATAAATGTGAACCTGAAAATGGGAGAGATATTTATGGCTCAGAGGTTAGCCACAGAGTACAAACAAATCGTTTTGGAACTAAACAGTCAGCAGTTGCAGGGATTTATAAACTTATTTAAGATGAATAATTTTTCATCAGAAATTCGAGTGTATGAAAATGGGGATACCGAATTTATCTTGTTCGACAATGGAAATGAGATTCCTCTAGCCTTTCGCAATATGGGGCTGTTCTTTGAATTTAAAGGTTCATATATCATTACCGATTTACAGTTGGCACATACTATGCGTAAAGCCATTCGTGATTTTAAAGGGAATGCGATCGTAAATCGTCTTTACAATGGGTATTCAATGGAGTACCATTATGAACACGGAATTGTCATGAAAATTGTTGAATGTAAGAAGGAAAGCCAGACGGTTATCTATCAATACGAAGATACGGTTGGTAAGCTTACACGTTTGTTTGCAAAACAGGGAGTTGAAGATCAGATTGCTTGGGTCAGACTGCAAATTGATCTGTTGTTGGACCAACGTAAGAAGACTCAAAATATGAAAACGATTGCTGTAATTGACCAGCAATTAGGATCATTGTCACGTGAATTAATCAGCCTAGAAGCTTAATACTAAAATAAATGCAGCCTCCAAGGAGGCTGCATTTCTATATTTATACAACCTTTAACATGGGAACATTGCCCAATTACCTATAAGGTATTGCACGTTAGCGGAATCCGTGTTATTTTAATCATTGTGATACTAAATAGGAACCAGGATTCACTCAAGGAACTTCTCCTCTAGTTAGTGAATGGCGTAGGTCCTAGCGATATCGATTTTATTTACCAATATGCTAGGAGGGGGGACCGGAAGATGGAATACTCTACTTTCGGAAGACATGTTGCAATGGATACTTGGGGTGTAGACTTTGATTTATTGAACAATGCGGAGCTTCTCAAGCATCATATGGTAGAGGCAGCCGAAGCTTGTGGGGCGACTGTGCTAAGTGTTCAGTCTAAGCAATTTGAACCACAAGGGGCTACAGTTCTGGTTCTATTATCTGAAAGCCACCTTTCTATCCATACCTACCCGGAGAAAGGGTTTGCTGCGCTTGACTGTTACACATGTGGGGAAACAGTTGATCCTGAGATTGCCATTGAATTTATGGTGAAGATGCTTAAACCAGAAAAAACTTATTCTCGCAAATTAATTCGTGGTGTCGGGGATATGGAAGTTGTGACTCCAGATATGGCAAACGAATTAGTGAAAAAGTAGATGCTATCAGCCACCTTTTTTAAAGGTGGCTTTTCCAGTTTAAATTGATCCATATATTACTAAAGAAATTGGTTTGGAATTGTGCTAGAATTAGCGAAAGGACCTCTTCAATCCAATATAGAATGGGGACGTGAAGAATGAACCAAGTCTTTCTTATGTCTGAAAGTCCTAATATTCAACTGGAAACGAATATTGTATCAGGTGAAGAATCCACTACGGTAAGGGTATGTTCGAAAGAAGGATGTAAAGGTTGGTCAAAAAATCTTGACGTCTTAATCTGTCCTTTCTGTAATGGTAATATGGAAATTGCGGAGAAAAAAATTCCAATTGTACGTGCAGTGAATTCTTGCCGCAACTGCTTTTATCTAGTTAAGACAGAGAATGTTTGCATGTTGAAGGAAAAGAAACTTAGTTATCACGCCAGTGATTATTCCGAGGATTGTGGTTCGTTCAAAATGGAACGTAAAGCCGCAAAGAATGAACGAATTGAAAAGCAAAAATTCGAAGAAAGCTGGAAGAAAAAACACACCCATGGTTGAAAAGTGGGTGTGTTTATTTGTCTTTTTCTTTTTTCATAATGGAGTGAATACCTTCCACGATTTCTGAAGTTTGCGCCAAATGCTGATTTAATTCAGCAAGGGTAGGCAATTTTAAACGGAAATTTTGAGTTTTTTTATTTGGCTGGGTGATCCGTTTTGCCTCAAGCCTTTTGATTCTACGTGTTAATCGATTCTTTTTACGTAACAAAGCTTCATTGAATTCACTCAAAAAGGAAGGATTCTCAAGCATTTTTCTAATCACTTGCGGATTGGATTCGAACCATTCACCATTTGCGCGAAGCCACTTCTTCAGGTCTGGATTTTGTCTAAGGTATCTCTTGAATTGCCGACGGGACATAAATTTGCACTCCTTTCCTATGCAATCCATTTATAGGATAGGATATGTGTTAGGTGGCAGGTGTGTTTGTTTAAATACCCAGTCGGTTTACTTGTGACCTTAGGAACTAATAAATAATTAGGTTATGACCCATTTTCCCTTTCCTATACTCTTTACTAAATTATTGTATTCCAACGTTTTCAAGTCCCTTTGAATGGTTCGCGAAGCATAGCCAAATTCCTCTGCCAATTCTGTAGAATGAACGGCTTTCCCTTTATTTTTAAGGTAAAGGTAGATGGATTTGATGCGGGTTACCATGCGTTCATGTGGACTCAATAACAACGCCTCCTTTTGATTTAGCAACCTCGGATAAGAGGAAAAAGGTGTGAAAAAACCTTCTACTAGTATTGTACCATTTTCCCTAATGCTTTCCAAAGTGCAAATTGAGGTATAATAAGAACATACATATTTGGTAAAGGAAGGCAGGTTTGTTGGAATGACGAAAGACGAGATTCTTACTGTTTTGAAGGAAAAAAATTATGACGAAGTGATTGAATTGATTGAGGATGCAGAAACAGGGGACTTGGAGGAGTTGGAGTTGGTTGAATCCCTTGGGTTGCTTTACGATGAGAAGCTAAATGAAGAAGTTCTTCGGCTGCTGCAGGAATTAGGAGTGAAGATTATCTATGTGACAGATGATGATGGTGATGAAGACTAAATAGAAACAGAAGGGGGATCATGGATGAGCAATCTGGATGATTTGTTTATTTGTACAAATCCGACCCGCAGGGATGTCAAAAATATTTATCGCAGCGAGAAATATGCTCGCGGGATTTTATTGAAAAATGGGGATATGATTGTTTGGAACGGGGATGTTATGCATAGCAAGGTTCTTCCTTTCTTAACCGAAACGGGGATTCATTTTAGCATTTTTGATGATAAATTGGAAGTCTGCTGGCAATTTGAGTCATGGCAAGAGATTCAAAATCGCTTAAAAGATGCTAAATCCTACTTTGAAGTTCTGGGGTATCCTGATAATGGGAAAATTGTCATAGACACCGTGTTTTATACACATCAAAAGCATTCTTTTCCTGACATCAAGTACAAGAATTTATGGGATGAGGGCTTCCAACTCAAACCATTAGATGTATAAAATAAAAAATTCCGGTTCTAGGACCGGAATTTTTTATTTTTATTCTTTTTCTTCCAAAATAACTGCCTGTGCGGCTGACAGGATTCCGATGGGAACCAAATGGGGAACTGATGACAGATAATCCAACCCAAGTCGTTGGAAGAAACGAACCGATTTTTTCTCACTACTTTGAACACCACAAGTTCCAACTTTTAGTTTGGGATTACTTTCTCTTCCAGAAACGGTACCCATGCGAATCAATTCTCCGACCCCTTCCTCATCAAGGGAAACAAAAGGATTTTCAGGCAACACTTTGTAATCAATATAATAAGCGAGATATTTCCCTTCTGCATCATCTCGGCTATAACCAAAGGTTGCTTGGGTTAAATCATTACAGCCAAAAATAATAAAATCTGCATATTGCACGATTTGGCCGGTAGTAATACAGGCCCTTGGCAACTCAATAAAGGTTCCAATGGGAATTTCAATCTGGTCTTGATAGCGCGCGAAAACATAACTTAAGGATTCCAAAACCTGTTCGCGAACCAACTTCATTTCATTGGCATGGCTGACAAGTGGAACGATAATTTGCGGGTGGACGTAGATTCCCTCACGTTTTAATTCAAGAGCAGCTTCTGCAATCGCTGTCACTTGCATATCATAAATTTCCGGGTACGTGATCCCAATTCGACACCCTCGATGACCAAAGGAAGGGTTCAACTCATGCAAACCTTTTACCTTCCACAAGAGCTTTTCTTTTTCCTGTACCACTTCAAAATTACGGGCTAACTTTGCACGTTCTATTTCAATGGATAATGTCTCGGCACTTGGTAAAAATTCATGGAGTGGAGGATCTAACAAGCGAATAATGACATCTTTTCCTTCCATAATGCGGAACATTTCCAAAAAATCACTTTTTTGCATAGGAAGCAATTTGTCTAAAGCTTTCTTGCGTTCCCATTTATTTTGCGAGAGAATCATTTCTTGAACGAGTGGAACTCGAACAGGGTCCATAAACATTTGTTCTGTACGGCATAAACCAATACCCTCGGCACCCAAGAATTTTGCCTGCATTGCCTCTTTGGGTGTATTGACACTTCCCAACACAGCCATTTTCTTTCGTTGCGTTGCCCATCCCAGAAGCGTCATAAACTCATCGCTAAGGGTTGGGGCAATAAGGGGAACCTGACCAATGATGACTCTTCCTGTGGAACCATCTAAGGTTATGATATCTCCGGCTTTTAGCCGCATATCGCCAATCGTAACTTCCTGCGTGGCTTCATCCAAATTCATTGCAGAACAGCCCACAACACAGGGTTTACTCATATCCCGTGCAACGACAGCCGCATGGCTTGTCATCCCCCCTTGACTGGTAAGAATGCCAACACTTGCAACCATTCCGTGAATATCATCAGGGTTTGTGTCCCGCCGAACAAGGATCACCTCGTGACCTGTTCGCTGTAATCTTTCCGCCTCTTCGGAATCAAAGACAATCATTCCTGTTGCAGCCCCAGGACTTGCCGGAAGGCCCTTGGCTATCACATTAACGTTTGTCTTTGGATCAAGTGTTTCATGCAATAGCCCCTTTAAGGAGTCAGGGTCAATGCGCAGCAAGGCTTCATCCTGGCTAATCAAACCCTCTTGTGCCATATGCACAGCAATTTTAATCGATGCTTTAGGAGTTAACTTAGCTGAACGGGTTTGTAGGAGGTATAATTTTTTTTGCTCGATAGTAAATTCAATATCTTGAACAGAACGATAATGTTTTTCCAAAGATTGTGCAATTCTTTTAAAGTCCTCATAAGTTTCAGGCATCTTCAATCTGAGCTCATTCAAACTATCTGGTGTTCGATTTCCGGAAACGACATCTTCTCCTTGAGCATTCCAGAGGAATTCTCCAAAAAGCTCCGGGTCTCCTTGGGCCGGGTTCCTTGTAAAGGCGACCCCTGTACCAGAGTCCTCTCCCATATTTCCAAAGACCATCTCCTGAACTGTAACAGCAGTTCCTAAACTTTGATCGATTTTATTAATTTTTCGATAAAGAACAGCTCTTTGATTGTTCCAAGATTCGAAAACGGCGCCAACAGCCATCATCAATTGAATTTTCGGGTCTTGTGGAAACTCTTCTTTCGATTCTTTTTTGACTAATTTTTTATAGATTTTGATTAACTCCAAAAGTTGTTCTACCTGCAGTTCGGAATCTTTTTTAACACCTGCCTTTTGTTTCATCTGATCAAGTTCCCATTCAAATTGATAATGATCAATCTGTAGAACAATATCGCTGAACATTTGAATAAATCGGCGGTAAGAATCATAGGCAAAACGCGGGTTTCCTGTGTTTTGGGCTAATCCCTCAACCGTTAAGTCATTTAATCCTAGATTAAGGATCGTATCCATCATTCCAGGCATGGAGACAGGTGAACCTGAACGTACAGAAATAAAAAGTGGGTTTTTAAGATCGCCAAACTCTTTACCAGTCTTTTGTTCTACTTTTAATAATGCATCATCTAGCTGTTTTTCGATTTTGGAGTTTATTTTTTTTCCATCCTTATAATAGAGAGAACAGGCTTTTGTTGTAACCGTAAAACCAAAGGGAACAGGGAGACCCAGGCTGTACATTTCCGCTAGGTTTGCACCTTTTCTCCCGAGAAGGTCATTCATCCGGGCATTTCCTTCTGAAAAAAGATATACGTATTTATCAGTCATATTGAACGCTTCCCCTTTTGATGAGAACTCCGGACGAAATACTAATGGAAAGGTATCTCACCGCTCAAGATTTTTAAACATAAAGTAACGCGGGAAATCAGGTTCGTCCATTTCTTCATCTAAAATAACGTATCCATTTTGCAAATAAAAAGATACAGCTTGTTGGTTCATTTTGCTGGCATGCAAAAAAGAAGAACGGGCTTCAAGTTCTTTACTTTTCTGTTCAAAATGACGGAGCATATAGTGGCCATATCCCTGTTTGCGAAATGACTTTTCTACAAACATTTGCATCAAGTAAACGGTTGTTTCATTGTGTTGAAAAAGGTAAAACCCAACTAATTGCTGGTTTGATGTAAACAAAAGATTACTATAACAATTTTGGTTTTCAATCCCTTCTATATACCATCCAGTAATATTTGCATAAAACATTTGATCGAAAACCATATTGTGAAAGTTTAAAGAATAAAGTTCTTTTTGATGATGTAAAATGAGGGGCAGGTATTCGTTCTTAAAAGAAACCCAATGTAATTTCGACTCAAAAACAGGAATCATATATACCCCTTTCTAATAACCAGCATTGTTTGTAACAAGTATACTATGCTCCACCAATTTTTTCTTTAGTTTACCATATTTTTTCGCCATTAAGAGAAGATTATATAACAGGAGTTTGAAAGTTGAGATTAGCAGTTTTCTCCAGTTTATGATACATTGTAATTTGAATTTGGAGAGAACGAAAGGGGTATAGCAATATGCAAGTAGGTTTAATTGGTTTAGGAAAAATGGGTTTTAACTTGTCTCAAAATATGATTGAGCACGGACATCAAGTGGTAGCTTTTGACGTCAATCCTGAGGCTATAGAAGAAGTGAAAAAGGTTGGGGCAGAAGGGGTAGGGAGCTATCAGCAGCTGGTTCAGACTTTGCAAAGCCCAAGGATTGTGTGGTTAATGGTTCCACATGGGGTTGTTGATTCTGTTATTGAAGAAATCACCCCATTATTATCAAAGGGAGATATTGTTATTGAAGCAGGAAACTCCCATTATAAGGAATCCCTTCGTAGATACGAGAAATTAAAAAGTTCGGAGATCCACTTTATGGATGTGGGAACTTCCGGAGGGATGGAAGGGGCACGTCATGGTGCTTGCTATATGATTGGCGGTGACGAAGAGGCATGGAAAGTGGTTGAACCGATTTTCCGTGACACCGCAGTGGAGAACGGCTATTTTTATGCTGGAAAAGCAGGCAGTGGTCATTTCCTGAAAATGGTACATAATGGAATCGAATATGGGATGATGGCAGCAATTGGTGAAGGTTTTGAGGTATTAGAGAAAAGTGAATTCGACTATGACTATGAAAAGGTCGCCCGTGTATGGAGTAATGGCTCGGTCATTCGCGGTTGGTTGATGGAATTAACGGAAAGGGCCTTTTCTAAGGATCATAAATTGGATGAAATTAAAGGAATCATGCATTCTTCCGGAGAAGGAAAATGGACAGTTGAGACAGCTCTTGATTTGCAATGCGCGACACCGGTTATTGCGATGTCCTTATTAATGCGCTATAGATCTATGGAAACGGACACCTTTACAGGAAAAGTAGTAGCAGCCTTGCGCAATGAATTTGGTGGACATGCAGTAGAAAAGAAATAACAGAGCAATCCAAACTAGAACGTAAAGGGGATGGCAATGAAGCCGAGATTACTTTACATCATTGTTATAGTCACCGTGCTTTTTAGCTCATTTTCCCATTTCTTTACAAGTTCAAGCGGTTTACAGTTTTTATCCACGTCTTTGGCTATAATCTTTTTAGCTGCTTTATTAGGGAAAGCAACAGAAACAGTGGCTTACTTTGCTGGCGAGCGTTTGGGAGGTTTTTTGAATGCCACTTTTGGTAATGCCGCTGAGCTAATTATTGCCATCTTCCTTGTTCGAGAAGGGTTGTTTGAGATGGTGAAGGCGTCCATTACAGGTTCAATCATTGGAAACCTTCTATTTGTTCTTGGACTTAGTATTTTTGCCGGAGGTTTGAAATTCAAACAGCAAAAATTCAATCCATTACTTGCTGGTCATAATGCCTCCTTAATGATTTTAGGCGTGATTGCCTTGTTTATACCAGCTGCCTTTGCTCGCGATTTATCTAAAAGCCACATGGACACTTTTAGTTTGGTCGTTGCCGGAGCCCTGATTGCTGCGTATTTCTTATGGCTGATTTTCTCCATGATTACGCATAAAACAGAACTCTCGGATGTTGATCATCTGGGAAACCATGAACAAGAAGAAAAGCCTTTATGGGGAAAAGGAACAGCCATTCTGATTTTGGTGATTGCAACCGTTTTTGTTGCCATTCAAAGTGAATGGTTGGTCCACAGTATTGGGGAAGTCGCCCATGCTCTTGGCTGGTCAGAATTATTCGTGGGAGCTTTTGTTGTGGCAATTGTAGGAAATGCGGCTGAACATAGCGCTGCTATTTTTATGGCGATGAAAAACAGAATTGGTGCTGCCGTGGAAATTGCTGTAGGCAGTAGCTTGCAAATCGCTTTGCTGGTTGGCCCTTTGCTTGTGTTTATCAGTTTGTTGTTTGGACAGCAGATGGATTTTTTGTTTACTAGGGAAGAATTAGCGGCAATTGGAGTGGCTGTATTTATCGCCATCTCCATTTCCAGAGATGGTATGACAAATTGGTTTGAAGGAATTCTCTTGCTTGTGGTTTATTTAATGATTGGAACTGCTTTTTATTTTGTTTAATGTGATAAAGGGACTGATGAAAATGGCTAATCAGCCCCTTTTTTGTTACGCTTAGGAAGTTTAAGTTAACTAAAAAAGTAAACGAGACTTCTTCTTATTTTTTATTTTGTCCTAAATGGAACACACCGCGTTCCAACGGTACACCATCCCTCATCAATCCATTTCTATTTCGTGGAGTCTTTTTCATGTTGGCCTGCTCTTTTAATGCCATTTTTCCACCCCCTCCATCGGTAGTTTAACCAACCTTGAGAGCCCACTTACAAGGGACACATGTAGAACTTTTCACCAACTAAACGGCATTTTCATAAACTAAACAAATACCCATTTAAGGTGATGAAAATGCAGGGCGGAACATTTCTCCGTTTATTGTTCTTTATTTCCATTTTTGCGATTTTAACTGGTTCTTGTATCCCACTCTTACTGGAAAATCTGTTGGAGGTGGATGATCATAAAATCCAGAAGCGAGCAGAATCTATAGTTCTTGATGCAGCCAAAAGATATTTGAAGGATAATGGAGCACCCAACGAGACCATGGTTACGGATGACATCAAAGAAGCATTAATACCACAGTATTTGAACAAGTGGCCTGGCCACTACCCGATTATTTGCACTATTAATACACAAGGGAATATTGTTGTTGAAACCATAAAACCAAAAAAACCAAAACCAGATTGGCTTGTTCAACTATTAGGCGATTCTTGAAAATTTAAATGCTTTTCTAAATGTTCCCTGATGGCGGAAGGGATGGGTTCAGGCTTTTGTGTTTGAAAATTAAAGTAGACCATTGTTACTCTTCCGCTTGCACAGATCTCGTTTTGTTGGACAGCCTCCTGATAAACAACAAAGCTGGAGTTTCCAATCCGCTCGATAGACGTCAGAATATCCACATCAAACCCATAATAAATCTGTTTTTTAAAATCGACAGAGAGATTAGCAATAATTAAATTCCAATTTGTTAGGTCAAGCTCCTCATTAAATAAGCGAAACACATCAATCCGTGCTGATTCAAACCAGTTTGGAATAACGGTATTGTTGATATGTCCGAGTGCGTCTGTTTCAGAAAAACGAGGAATAAGATGTTGTGTAAACAAGGAATTTCCCCCTTCAAAGATGATTATTAGTAAATCTTACCATAGATATCGAGCAATGGGGAAAAAAATAGATTATTTAGGGGTTGAATTTTTATAAATTCATTTGTATAATTAAAACAACGATAAGCAGGAGTGAGGGGATTTTCGTGAAGGCTCAAGTTGAACATGTTGAACAATTACAACACCATGAAGAGGTACAAATACTGCGACAATCGCTAATTGAGGCAACAGAAACGATTGAGTATATGGTAAACTCCCTCATGTGGAGTGCAGAATATAAGGTGCTTGCCCAGTCCAAAGAAAAGCTGGGGAAGTTGAAGAAACTGTTAACAACATTAGATGCATAAATATACTAAGAGTGGATCGGAGGATCTGCTCTTTTTGCTGTTACACCCTCATAAAACAAAACTATTTTTACGAATAGTTCTGTCAGGAGGGGAAAAATATGAAAAAGATGGCATACATAGGAATCGGCATGGTCTTTACCTTAATTGTTTCATTTAGTTGGATTAGCTGGGCCGACAATAGTCAGAAACCAAAAGAAACCAATAATCAAAATACTGGCACCGAGGAAACAATAAAACTAACAGCTAATCAGAATGATCGTACAAAAGAAGGAACTGTTTCTTATTTAAATAAGGAAGATAAGAGCCTCATCCTATTTGATGGAAGGGGCAAACACCAAATTACCATTCAGCCAGAAACAAAGGTCATGATTAATGACCAAGAATCCTTATTTGAAAATATTCAGCTTGGAGATGAGCTGAAAGTCGTTTCCAATTCCGCGAATATGGTACGTTATCTTCTTGTCCACCGGCAGATCGCAGCAACCCCGGCATTAAAACCAGAGACAAAAAGGTCAACTACACCAGCTGTTGAGAATGTCAAAACCTCTTCGACTACCTTAAACAGTGAACTAACAAGATATGAAAAAATGAAAATCGAGCTTAAACAGGATGAAAAAAAGCTGGAAATTCAATGGGACGGGAAAAAGGCGAAAATTGAATGGGAATCAGAGGACGCGAAAAAGAAATTTGAAGGTAAAGAAGCTTATTCAGTTTTACAGAATTGGGTAGGGAAGTGGGACGATAACAGCTATGACCAGAAAGAAATGTTAATGAACCTAATCCGCATTGTTAAAATTGACACTGACCAGCCTTTTATTTGTTCGTTCGAATGGAAAAAGGATGGCGAAAGCGGGAAGTGGGAAAACAAGTCAAGTAATAAAAAATCAGGTAATAATGGGAAGCAGTTTGGACACCTAAAGCATAAAAATTATAACGAAAATGCACCTGGTCACGAGAAGCACGATCATGGGGAGGACGAGGATTAAAAGCATAACAAAAACCACCGGTTTTCAATCGGTGGTTTTTCAATGGGGTTGCTCTGTTAAGTGGAGAACTTTTTGAGTTTGCTTAAAACGAAGGTACATCGCAATTCTCCACGGGAAGATCATCCCTATAGCAAGAATATAGAATAAGCCACCGGTTTCATAAACGGATATCACATCACCAACAAAGAACTTGATGATCGTGCGTAGGATCAATAAACCGAGCAAAATAAATACAAATGACTTGGATCGTTTCAAAAAAATCTCTTTTCCCTTGACCTCAAAATTAGATGTAAGAATTAAGGGAATTGAGAAGATCATCCCAACGATCAGTGATTCAATGGCATATAGTACATGGACCTGCATCGGTGGATATAAAAACATAATAGAACCTGTACTCATAAATACAGGTGGCAGAAGAATCTTTTTGATAGATGTTGGTTCTTTGGATTTTTTGGTTCGCACATAAATGACGATTAAAGCCATCACAAAAGCACCAATGGAACTTATAAGTACACCCACGCCTGATTCATCCTCTCTATCTATATAGTAAAAATCATCCCTAAATGTACAACAACTTTAATTATAATCCGATCTTCGGAAAAAAACTACTCTATCCAATAAATTCATAGGGGCATCAAAAACTTATCTTTTCCAAAAATGGCCAAAATAAGGTATGATGAAAGGAGTGGAAGTGATCTCCAATACATATAGGAGGGAATGCAGAAAATGAGTTTTGATTTTCAAAATCACTTTGGAACAGGGTTAGCGCCAAAAGATTTTATAGCGGGAATGACGCAAAATAAAGAGAAGTTTTTAGACTGGTATGAGCAATTTTCTTGGAAAAAGGAAGAGGATGCTGCTTTCTTTGGTTCCCTTAAAGATTCGAATCAATTGTACTGCTTTATTTTAGCTTCCGATTGGTGTGGCGATGTAGTTCGCAACGTGCCTGTAGTACTTCGGGTTTTGGAGACTGCAGAAATCCCCACGGAAATATTAATCATGGAACAAAATACAAATGTGATGGAACAATTTTTAACAATGGGCGGAAGGTCCATTCCGATTGTCATTTTCACAGACTTAAGTGGGAAAGTTTTAGGGAAGTGGGGGCCGAGACCCCAATATGTTCAGGAAGTCATGGCTAAGTTTAAAGAGTCTAATCCGGACCGGAGTGCACCCGAATATGAGGAGAATCTGCGATTAACCTATTCGGAAATGATGAAAAGATACAATAGTGGGTCAGGTACCGACTACCACCAATGGATCGTTAATGAACTAAGGGAATTGCTCGCATCCTTTAAATAAAAAATAGCATCCTACATGTTTTGTCTAAAGATGATAAAATGTGTAGGATTTTGTTTTTTATTGCAGGTTTTTTTAGGTTTATGTGGAATACATTTTTAAGATGAAAGGACAGTGGTCAGACTGGAGGGCTGCTTATGCGAATAACAAAAAAATGTATGAATTTAGATTGTCAGTACTATGATGTAGAGCTTGAAATTTCACCTCAAGAGGGCCAAACTTTAACCCTGTTGTGTGAACACTGTCATATTGGGCAAGCTCAGATGAGGCTTTCTGAACCGTTTCATTCCGAGTATTCAAATGAAGAGATGACTGAGGCAGAATTTGACATTAGGAAGATTTTTAATTTTTAGGAGTGGTTTCTTTGGTATTTTCTAACGAATTTGATCGTTTAAAGAATAAATTTTTACAAACTAAACAAGGGCAAGAAGAGATGAATGGGGAATCGGTTATAGAACCATCTGCCACCACGCTGGCTACGGAGGATGGACAAATTTTCAATTCTTCGATTAAGGAATTATGGCAGCAGGCAGTAGAGGATCACCAGCGAAACCTTGATGCGAATAACTCGAGTGAAGAGGCTGAAACAGACATAGAGGCTGTATCACCTATTGAAACGACTGCCGTCAACTGGGAAGAGCAGCAAAGAGAGATGGAGGAAATATATAATACCACACATCAACTTTCCCCACAATCTGAAGCGGATGAACCTATGCAGGTCCCCCAGGAATCTCTATTGCAACCCGCTAACCCCATTTCAGTTGAGTTGGAAAGGAATGAACTACCAGCTATCGAAGAAATAGCTGCAACAGCTGAATTAGCAGAGGTACAGGTATCTGAACAAGATTCCCCTTCCCTCCCTGCTGTTAGTAATGAACCGGAAGAGATCCAACCGAAAAACGTAAACCCTGCCTCCTTCCCTCTTGAAATGTTGGTGATTGAAGATGATGAAGGACCAATTGAAAATTTCTATCAGGTTTCCTTACAAGGTCTTCAAGAAGAATTGAATGAAACAGTGGAAAAAGTATATGGATATTATCAAAAACAGATGCAGGACTTGTTTGGCTACGAAATACCATCTAAGGATCCTCAGGAATTAAACCAAACTAGGCTAGGAAACTATGCCAATGCTATTATTGATGTTGCCAGGCAGCATGGACGCATTTCGCGTGAAGCAACGGAAGCTGTTCACGCCCTACTGCCTATTTTATGGAAATCCATTAGCAGTAGGGAATATAGCATTTCAGAAGAATGGTATGGTTCAAACCTAGGCTTTCTCTGTCGTTTTATTCAAGCTGGTCAATCCTACCAAGCATTTGATCCGATCGACTTAAGTACCGCTGCATCTATGCTACACTGTACAGAGCAAGAAGTGATCGATTTATATCCTAAGTTGGGCGGAGTAAAGCTTGGTTCTGGCTATATCTTCAGTAGACAGAAGGTTGAAGAATTCGCCGCTGAATTTAAAGGATCTATCAAGCCTACAACGGTGACAGACATGCAGCATTTCTATGAAAATGCAAAAGAAAGTTTAAGTACTCTTATGCATATTGAGCATGAGATCAATTATGTTTATGATGAAATTCGCTATATTCGAGATTTGTTATTATCTGGAGTTGATTTTAAAACGAACCGCATGAAACAGCCAGTAAAAAACTTAATAGAGCAGAGACTTGCAGAACTGTATCGGAAATATAAACAGTTAACCGGGTGCAACTTAGCTGCTGTTGAAGTTAATAAAGATTTTTGGGTAGAGTATGGGTTCCCAAATATCTTTAGCGTTATCGAACAATCTAGCGGAGAAAGGATGACTGGAGATCGTTTAGCGGAAAGCCTTGAGGAAACCATTAAAATGATTGACCAAGAACGTATGAAAATTAGCGAGTTGTCCAGAAAGGTAACCGGAACTTTAGGACAACTAAGTGTAGACATGGAACTTCTCAAAATTAAACAAGGCCTTTAATATTCTCTAGGAAAATAGATGGAAGTGAAGTTATGAATGATCAGTTTATTTTTTGGGATGCCTTGGAACAAGAAGTAAACCGGTGTCCTCAACACCTGTTGCTCCCTCGTACCGAAGTAAATGGTTTGCAATTTGAGGCGATTTTATTGACATCCGCGGCAGTGTATGTGTTTTTTATGTTACCTTCGGACGTGCGAAATCTATCGATTTCCGGGCGATTGATGGAGGCTCAAAGAAATGACAATATGATACATTGGAAAAGAGGGGCTGGGGAAACCAAGATTAATGCCATTCAAAATAGACTTGGAATGCCCTCTTTGCCTGTTTTTGAATGTTACATACTCCCTTCTAAATGGGGTCCCGTGCGAATCGTTGATCATCATTCCTTGATTCTGTCTTGTGATTTGTTTCCTTCTTTTCTTCAACAAATAAGCGGAAAAGCGAACGAGACTATCCAGAATCAACAACGAAAACTGTATCAGCATCTGAAGAAAACTGCGGAAACCACAGAGATTTTCAAGGAGACCATGGAAAAAGATTTACTAGAGCTTGATGGGGAACGACAGCATGCAGCAACGATGGACTTTTCTGAGACATCATATACAGGATTGCCACCAAGACAGGTGAAAAGAAAAGAACAACCAAAAGAGAATATTCTCTTATTACTTTGGCGTGTATTCTTTAAAAAAAAGCCGAAAAAAGGATAAAACCCACTGTAGGGATGAACATTCCTATCAGTGGGTTTTTAGCTAAATAAATTGAAATCGTTTGTTTTTGTCCCATACCTTCTTAAAACGTGGGATTTCAAGATGATCTACTTTGACTGTATCGAGAAACTTCATTAAAGGCCTGACAAAGACTACCTCTCCATCACTTTTGTATATAACCATCTCTTCATGGGTTTCTGTATGAATAGCCCTCCCCATAATCATGTATAAATTACCTTTATAGCTTTCATAAATGTCACCCGCTTCTGGTTTCTCTTCTTTTATTTCTTCCATTATAGGTGCTCCTCTCCTTATGATTCCACGATCTTTCTTTTCTATCTATTATACACTTAAATGCTTTAAAGCACAATCTTATTAAAGTATGCAAATAAGTATACTAGCAAAAAAAGATGGGACATAGAATGGTACAAGGGTCAAATAGAAAGGAGAAGGGCGATGGGAAAGCAAATTAAAATGATTTTCTTGATTGCGGCGACTTATATCGGGACAGTTGTGGGCGCAGGTTTTGCAACAGGTAAAGAGGTCGTAGAGTTTTTCACCCAATATGGAAGTAAAGGACTAATAGGAGTACTTATTAGCTCTATTCTTTTTATCTGGTTGGGAACCAAAATTATGATTATAGCGAATAGGATTGGCGCGTATTCCTATCAGGAATTAACTGAGCATCTGTTTGGCAAAAAAATTGCCAGATGGTTTAATATTATTGTCCTGATGATTCTGCTAGGTGTGACATCTGTCATGCTTTCTGGAACGGGAGCGATATTCCAGGAGCAGTTGGGGTTGCCTTACCAAGCAGGCGTTATTATTACATTAGTCTTGTGTTATCTGGTCATGATTAAAGGATTGCAGGGTGTAATGGTCGTCAATTCCCTGGTGGTACCGATGATCCTTGGGTTTAGTGTATTGATTGCTGTGGAATTTATCCTAAACATGAAGGATTGGTCATCCTTATTCACCGGGTCACCGCTGACCACAGGAACGGGGAGCAGCTGGATCATGAGCCCGCTGATTTACGTTTCATTAAACCTCGCCATGGCCCAAGCAGTGCTTGTTCCATTAGGAAAAGAAATTGATGATGAAAAGGTTTTGAAGTGGGGAGGAATATTTGGCGGGATTGGGCTGTGCTTTATGCTATTGGTCTCCCATCTAGCCCTTGTCAATCTTCCGGAAGTTTTAACATATGAGATACCAATGGGAGTCTTTATAAAAGAGTATGGATGGGTTGTTCATTTGCTATTTTTATTCGTCATCTATGGGGAAATTTTTACAACACTTATTGGAAATGTATTTGGAATTGCCCGCCAAATTCATTCTGCATCTCGAATGCCAGAACAGATCCTAATTATTTTTATTTTGATTATTAGTTATCTCATTAGCTTGGTTGGGTTTAGTTCATTGTTAACCTATTTATACCCTGCTTTCGGATATATGGGGATCGTGTTCTTGGTTTTATTGGCTATTCGACGCCATAAAGGAAAAAACTCCATTAAAAAATAGAAGAAAGCCCCCTCTCGTGAGGGGGTTACCTTAATCTTAATCCTTAACCAATTCCAAGTCTTTTTGTTCACATTCAGGTGAGCAGTAGTGATGATATTTCTCCTCACATTCTGGGCACACCACATGCTGGCGATGGCAAAGATCGTATTTACAATTGATATAGCGGTCTTCCGGCTTCCCGCAGTGATAACACGTGCCTATGACCACATCTTCTTCTGTGCGATTGATGGGAACCGCAATTCGCTCATCAAATACATAGCATTTTCCATCCCATAGCCGTCCTTTAACCTCCGGATCATTTCCGTAAGATACAATCCCACCATGTAATTGGCCTACATCTTTAAACCCCTCTTCAAGCATAAAGGCCGTTAGTTTTTCACAACGAATGCCACCCGTACAGTAGGTAATGATCTTTTTGTCCTTATATTCACCCAGATTTTCACGGATCCAATCCGGAAATTCCTTAAAGGATTCGACCTCGGGGCGAATAGCCCGGCGGAAATGGCCGATATCATACTCATAATCATTACGCCCGTCAAGAACGATAACATCCTCGTCTTGTAATGCCTCATAAAATTCCTTGGGCTTTAAATACTTTCCAGTTTTTCTGTTCGGATCCAGATCTTTATCAACACGGAACGTGACAAGTTCTGGACGATGTCTAACATGCATTTTTTTGAAGGCATGTCCATCGGCTTCATCTATTTTAAACCATAAGTCGCTAAATCGGGGATCCTTATGCATTGTTTCCATATAGGTATTTGTATGCTCTACCGTTCCGGAAACGGTCCCGTTGATTCCTTCCTTGGAAATTAGTATGCGGCCTTTTAAATTTAAATCTTTGCAGAAAGCCAAGTGCTCCTGGGTAAACTCTTCAGGGTTTTCAATTGGCACAAATTTGTAATAAAGTAAAATTCTATATGGTTTTTGAACATCCATATAAAAGCTCCACCTATCCTTTTTTATTTGTATTTTATGTTGTTGCCATAACTAAGATTTATACATCATACCAAATTTCTAGAAAAAATGCACAGGATCATCCATATTCCCTGTCCATATTAAAAATAATAATTGTATTAAGATGAACCATGTAGTATATTTATTCATTATAATAGGTAAGAAACGTGCTAAATCGTGGGAGGGACAGACTATGTGCGCATATCAGGTCATTGAAGAAGGGCATATCGCGAAGCCGAAAGGGTATAAGGCAACGGGCATATATGCAGGTATAAAAAAGGTGGAGAAATTAGATCTTGGCATCATTCTAAGCGATGTTCCTGCTGCATCAGCGGCAGTCTATACAACGAATCTTTTCCAGGCACCTCCATGTCATGTGACGCGGGGAAGCCTAGAGAAGGAAGGGAAGTTGCAAGCGGTTATCGTAAACAGTGGAAATGCCAATGCATGTACCGGGAGTAAAGGGATTGATGATGCCAAGATGATGCAGCATCTCGTTTCGCAATCTTTCGGTGTGCCGAAAGATTATGTTGCCGTCGCTTCCACTGGGGTTATTGGTCAATTTCTTCCTATGGACCGTATTGAGGATGGAATTTTTCAACTGCCTAAGGCGTTGAAAAATGATAGTGCACCACTTTTTTCACAATCTATTATGACAACTGACCTTATTGAAAAGACTGTATGTGTCGAATTAACCATTGATGGAAAACAGGTAACCATTGCAGGAACGGCAAAAGGATCTGGGATGATTGAACCTAATATGGCAACGATGCTTGGATTTATTACGACGGATGTGAAAATTGAGCAAAACTATCTACAAGGCCTGCTAAAAAAAGCCACCAACACAACGTTTAACATGATCACTGTTGACGGCGATACCAGCACTAACGACATGGTGGTCATAATGGCAAATGGGATGGCTGATAACAATGAATTAAACGAACAGCATCCTGAAGTTAATGAATTTTATCAAGCCCTTCTTTTTGTCATGCAAGAATTAGCGAAAAAAATTGCCCGCGATGGCGAAGGGGCAACGAAGCTGATTGAAGTAGAAGTGACTGGCGGACCAACGGTGGAAGCTGCCCGGCAAGTAGCGAAATCAGTGATTGGTTCAAGTTTGGTTAAAACGGCAGTTTTTGGAGCCGATGCGAACTGGGGCAGAATTCTATGTGCTGTGGGGTACAGCAGCGCACCTATTCACGCGGACAAACTGGACGTATTCCTCGGTTCTATTCAAGTGGTTGAAGCGAGTTTTCCGATCCCATTTTCGGAGGAAGAAGCATATGCATATCTTCAGGGGGATACGGTGAAAATTTCTATTCATCTGCATGAGGGAGATTATCAAGCAGTTGCTTGGGGTTGTGACTTAACTTATGATTATGTAAAAATAAACGCACATTATCGCACTTAAACCAAAAGGGTGACCCGAATTCAGGGGTCACCCTTTTGGTTTTTTTAGAACAGCATCGTTCCTTTTTCTTCATAATTAATATGCCAGCTAAAAGCTTTCTGTAATAAATGCGGAGTCTGACCGCCTTTGGCAAGGGCCTCGTTAAAATAATCATAAAGCTGCGGCCTGTAATCGGGATGTGCACACTTCTCGATCATGAGGATTGCCCGTTCCCTTGGGGCAAGACCACGCAGATCTGCAAGTCCTTGTTCTGTGACGATAATGTCAACATCATGTTCGGTATGATCGACATGTGTTACGAAAGGAACAATACTTGAGATCGCACCGTTTTTGGCAATCGACTTGGTTACGAAGATCGCCAATCTAGAGTTACGGGCAAAGTCACCAGAACCGCCTATGCCATTCATCATGTGGGTTCCTGATACATGAGTAGAATTGACATTACCGTAGATATCCACTTCTAAAGCAGTGTTAATGGCAATTAGACCTAACCTTCGGATAATTTCTGGATGATTAGTAATTTCTTGGGGGCGTAAGAGAATTTTGTCTTTATAATGATCAAAATTACTTAGCACCTGTTCCATTTTTTGGGGAGAAAGAGTAATCGAACAACCGGAAGCAAAACGGATTTTCCCAGCATCTAGCAAATCAAATACGGCATCTTGCAGTACTTCAGAGTAAACATCCAACGAATGGAATTCCGAGGAAAGGAAACCGTGGAAAACAGCATTCGCCACTGACCCAATTCCTGATTGTAATGGCGCTAAATTTGCAGGTAATTTTCCCTCAGCCACCTGTTGCTTTAAAAAATCAAGGAGATGCCCAGCAATGCGAATGGTATCCTCATCTGGAGGGACAATGGTTGATGGTGAATCGGGTAAATCAGTAATTACAATCCCTTTAATCTTACTAGGTTCTACCTGAATTCCCGTAGTCCCAATCCGTTGCTCAGGAGAGGTAAGTGGAATCGGTAATCGTTCACCCTGCGGCGCTACCTGATAGATATCGTGAATTCCTTCAAGGCTTAAGGGTTGCGCAAGGTTTAACTCAACAATGACTTCTTTTGCTTTTTCGACGAAGATATTTGAATTTCCTACAGAGGTAGCGGGAATAATCCATCCCTCTTCAGTGATTGCAACCGCTTCCACAATTGCTATATCTATTGCAGGCAACGCATCCGCACGTACCAATTCAGCAGTATGGGATAAGTGCTGGTCGATAAAGAGAAGCTCACCCTTGTTGATTTTACCCCGCATCACTTTATCGGCTTGAAATGGAAGACGTTTATGAATAATTCCGGCTTCAGCCATCATTGTATCAATATCACTGCCTAGTGACGCCCCTGTATAAACATTCACTTTAAAAGCTTCTTTGCTTTGTTTTACACGTTCTACTAATGCCATCGGAACTGCTTTGGCATCACCTGCTCTAGTAAACCCGCTTAATCCAAGTGTCATACCAGTTTTTATCCAAGTTGAGGCTTCTTCAGCCGAAACGATTCGGGAGGTAAATTCTTGTTTTCGAATACGACTGTTAATCATGGTCTCCTCCAATTTGCTGTATTTCTTTTTACCATAGCATGTAGCATAAAGGACGACATCGGATTTTCGGTAAAGCAGAATATTGGTCAATAAAGCAGAAAATAATGAGTTGAATAAAATGGGAACAGCGACAAAAAAAAGGATCGAGGTAACGACCCTTGTTTTAAAATCCCATGTAATCACGAAAATGGCTAGCATATTTTTGACTGACCGGTACTTGAATTTTATTCGGACTTTTCATTACCAGTAAGAATGTGGAATGAAAATGAGGCTGGATTTCTTCGATCTTCGCTATATTTACCACGTACGCGCGGTGGCAACGGATAAATTGATGGGTGGGCAGTAACCCCTCTAGCTCTGTTAAATTAAACTTGTTAAGATAGTGCCCATCTTTTGTGTGAAGCCACGTCTTTCCGTCCCTTGAATGAATGTAAACAATATTTTCGTATGGGATTGGAATCCATCTATCGTCCAGTTTACCAATTAAAAACGGATGAGAGTGGGTACTAGGTTTGGGTACAGAAAACTTCAGTGGAAAAATGGCTGTAAAACAGTACAATATGGTCCCATTACTGATAATGGGTATGCTAATCCCGTAATAAGGGACGCCATACAGATCACGGTCAACGAATTGGGTTACCTTTTGTCTAGCCTGTACAGCCTTAAGGGTTGCTGTCCCTTCTTTCAGGGAGTCACCGGGTTTAATTTTAAGGTCAATACTTTGGCTTGGTTCGTAATAAATAAACTGTGAAGAATCAGCAATAGCGATGGATGCATCAATGGGGAATGATTTGTATAAATCATGAAGCTCTGAAGGAAAGGTTGTGTTATCCATCCCGAAATTACTCCCTCTAATTTGTACTTATCTATATTATAATAAAATGAAAGTCGTTCGCCTAGTGGAGGATAACGGTAGGGTTACTTTGCTTTGTTTCGAATATATTATTGGAAAATGGAGGATTAAAGGGGTGAGGGTATGGGGCATTGGCGTTTGATTGCACTTGATTTGGATGGAACAGTCCTGAGTGAAAACGGTACGATTTCTGAGGAGAACAAAGAGTGGCTAAACCGGGCGAAACAGGCTGGTATGGAGGTTACGATTGCAACAGGGCGCCCTATTCAGCACTTTCGAACTGTCCTTTCAGAGTTGAATATTCAGGTGCCTTTTGTAGCTGCTAATGGAAGTGAAGTCTGGACGACTGAGGGGGATCTTTTAGAACGGCATACTTTAAGTATAGAGGACGTTCAATTTATGCACCAGTTGGCTGTTCAATATGGGATACATTTTTGGAGTTCGGTCGCAGGTCAGCTTTTTCGCCCTGGAATATTTCCTGACAATGCACAGGATTATCAATGGTTAAAATTTGGTTTTCAAAGTAGGGATATGGAAATACTAAAAAAAATCAAAAGTCAATTGACAGAGTACGGGTTAGAGGTGACAAGTTCAGATCCTAGTAATTTGGAGGTTAATCCATTAGGTGTAAGCAAGGCAAGCGGGCTGCATACGGTTTGTCAGCATCTGCAGATCCACTCTGCAGAGGTGGTTGGGATCGGCGACGGTCTAAATGACGTATCTATGTTGCGCTGGGCTGGCCTTGGTATTGCCATGGGAAATGCTTGTCTAGAGCTAAAACAGATTGCCAATTGGGTTACAGCAGATTTCCACGGGAATGGTGTTGCCAGGGCTGTTGAATTTTTATTGAGCAATAAGAATCAGGGCCCCCATAAAGAAAACACAGCATTCGAATGATGTAGTGTAACCAAGGAACCCACCACAATGCAATCTTTGTTTACGTCTTAGGCCTCTCTTCTATTCGGAAGGAGGTCTATTTTTTGTGTGGGGCATGTAAGTTTATAAAGTGGTTGAGGAGGTTACTAAAATGAATATTGATTCATTTTTATCTGCGCAAATTAGAGAATTACTGAAGAAGAGCCAAGGATCATCGAATACCGGTTACCAGTATTTAATTGGTAAGGGAGGCTATATCCCACCCGATCCGGATTTATTGTCCGATGCGATTACTGCCCTTGCCATGGGGAAAAATATATTGCTAAAAGGTCCAACTGGGGCCGGGAAAACGAAATTTGCTGAAACATTGTCCTTTCTTTTTAAACGCCCGCTACATATGGTCAACTGCTCGATTGATTTGGACGCTGAAAGTCTGGTTGGTGCCAGGTATTTAGATTACAAGGATAACAAGCAGGTGATTGAATTTGCCCCAGGACCTGTTATCAAAGCGATGACGCAGGGGCATTTTCTGTATATTGATGAAATAAATATGGCTAAGCCGGAAACTCTCCCTTTAATTAACGGTGTTCTGGATTATCGCAAGATGATTACTAATCCCTATACTGGGGAAGTGGTTGTGGCTGTCGAGGGGTTTGGTGTAATCGCAGCGATTAATGAAGGATATATTGGGACCGTACCGTTAAATGAAGCTTTGAAAAACCGATTTATAGTGATCGATGTTCCATATTTGGAGGGAGAGCAGTTAAAACACTTAATTCAAAATTCTACCCGTTTAAACGATGTCGGGATGATCGATCGCTTTGTAAAATTGTCGGGGGATTTAGTACTTGCTGCAAACCAAGGAAGGATTTCTGAGGAAGCTGCATCGATTCGTGCCCTTCTGGATGCTTGTGATCTGAGTACGGTTCTGCCACCTCTAAGGGCAATTAAACGGGCAATTGTTGACAAGATGGAAGAAGAAAAAGAGCGTGATTTCATTAGAAATATAGCTGAAACGCTTTTTTAGGAAGGCTAGGATCCAAAAATGAAATTCATTGTCTTTAATAACCAAAAGGTGGATACTAGTTTATTTTTACAACTTCAAGATTTGGCTTGTGTCTTAACGGGATTATCTGATCTGAAATTTGAATTTCATTATGGCCATTCTATTGATCTCAGACGAAAGGTCATAACGGCAAGTCATTTCTGGGATAACTTCTCTCCTGAAATATGCGAAGCAGGATATAAAACAGATGTTTTTTTGCGTGCAATCGGAACATGGCAATATTCAGAGGAAACGGTACTGCGTGATTACGTGCATTGGTTGGAGGACTTGCCCCTGAAAAAATTTGCTTCACAGTGTTTTAGTTTTCTTGAGGATTTGCGATTAGAAGAGTTATGTAAGAAAGAAAGGCCTGGTACTGCTCGATTTTTTCAAATTCGCCAAAGAGAATACCAGAAGTATTTTACTAGTCAATTAAAGGTTAATGCAGACCGTGGGTATGAATTGGATGAATTGTTTTGTCTGTGTTTTTTAACCTTATTCGCCGATACACCGGATCCTTTTTTTTCAGACGCCAACGAAAAACAATTGCAGTCGCTGGAAATTTTAAAGCCCATTTTGTATACAGCCTTCGAAGCGCAGCAGACACAAGAGGTAGTACAGATCGCGGAGAAAATTATTGCGAGTATAGAGAGTATTTATAAAGAGGATAGTTTGAATGAGTATTTCATTTTACCTGTGTTTTACTCTTCTTCGCTTGGGGATGATATAACCCTTGACGATCTGAAAAGAAAAAGTAAATTGAAAAATTCGGATCAGGATTCCGCTGTCCATAATAATGAAGAGGCAAAAGAAGAAAAAATGCCAACCTGGCATGGTGTTACCAAAAGTGAGGAACAAAAGGCATTTTTACGCTTCGAACTAGAAAGTGGGACGAAAACAAGATTATTAGGGGATGCTGCAAGGGAAACAGACGACGGTGATCAGGCTCTAGGTTCAGTTCAGGGAAAATCTCGCGCAAGTAAAAACAAAGACTATGGTAAAAACGAGGAACTAGAATACGAAACAAGTGAAGCGAACACTGGACGTGGTTTTTATGGTGTGGAGAATCAGGATGCTGTTTTATTAATTAAGCACGCTGACCCTCCTGGGGTTGACGAGTTAATGTTATATCGATCCTATGTAGAGGATGTAGAAACACATATTCGCAAGTTATCCCGAACAATTGAAAAAACTTTGGAACATAAAAAAATCATGCCAAGGGTTGATCTGCATACAGGAAGATTGTCAAAAAGATTGATACCTTTAGTGTTGGAGCCATTTCCTCGAGTATTTTATAAGAAAAATAACCGATCCAAAGAAATCGATGCTGTCTTTACTATGCTAGTCGACTGTTCGGCATCGATGGTAGATAAAATGGAGGAAACTAAGAAAGGAATTATTTTGTTTCATGAGGTTCTAAAAAAATTAGCCATACCCCATTCCATTATTGGATTTTGGGAGGACGCAAATGCAGTCAAGGAAGGCTATCAACCGAATTATTTTCATCTCATTAAGGATTTTACCCATTCGGTGTACAGTAAAAGTGGTGCGGAAATCCTTCAATTGCAGCCCCAAGAAGATAATCGGGATGGGTATAGTATCCGGATGGCTACCCAGGAATTAGTCCGACGAAGTGAAAAAAACAGATTTTTACTTATCTTTTCTGACGGGGAGCCAGCTGCAGCAAACTATGATCAAAACGGCATCATCGATACCAAGGAAGCTGTGGTTGAAGCGCGAAAAAAAGGAATCGAAGTTGTGGGGATGTTCTTATCAAATGGATCTATTGCAGAGGAAGACCAGAAGACTATGAAAAATATTTACGATAAAGAACATGTTCTCATACCGTCTGTGTCGGAGCTGCCTGAGCAATTTGCTCCATTGCTGAAAAAACTTCTTTTGAAGAGCTTGTGATTTTAATTAATAAAATCACAACGTTAGCCCCGGTCTCAAGGACAACCCCTCTGCTTTTTTGATGGGAAAAGATTTTTAAGTAGCTGATTCTCATGGGTAACTGCCCTATCTAAAAACATAATTCTTTCAACGTAAGAATAAATTAAATAATAGTTGCTATTATTCTTACTGAATTAGGAGGGGTCTTTCTTATGAGAATGAAATGGGTGCTACTCTTATCTCTTTTGTCTATTGTCTTTCCAGGCCAGACCAGTGCACTTGAATCCCCTGAACCCCATGTTGCTTATTTGGATATGAACAGTAATCGGACTTTCGTGCCATTAAGGTTTGTAAGTGAAACACTGGGTGCTGAAGTAATTTGGCAAGAAGAAACGAGACAAGCTGTTGTAAAAACGAAGGGGTTAACGATTCAAATACCTATTGGTTCGAGAAATGCCTGGGTTAACGGAAATCCGTTTACACTAGATGCCAATGCCTTCATTCAAGATCAACGCACATATATTCCATTAAGATTTGTAAGCGAGGGACTTGGTGCAACGGTTGGCTGGGATGTGAACGAAAAGCGTGTAACAGTATCGAGAGGCCAGATAAGTACAGATTTGGAAACTGTATTAAGAAATGAAGCCGAGCTTTTCGAAAATAAACGTTTCCGATCCGTTAAGGTGGAAAAGAATGGTGACACCTATACCGTATCGGGAGAAGCTCAAATCTTTGAAGCGGTGATTGGCTACGTTGTGGAGGATGGACATAATGAACTCGTTAAGGGCCATACTTCAGCAGAAAAGGGTGCTCCAGAGTGGGGGGAGTTTTCCTTCCAGTTAGAGGTTAAAAAACAGAATGAGAATTCATCCCTTACCCTAATCCTTTTTGAAGAAAGCCCAAGGGACGGGCTGCGTGAACATGAGCTGTTTCTTCCACTTGGATGAAATTTATTCCAAGGCAAGCTATAATAAAGTTATTAATAATCCTGCCTGGAGAGTGGAAAAATGGAGTTTATCGGGAAAACAGTGATAGTAACAGGTGCTGCATCGGGAATTGGTAAAACGATTGCTGCTGAATATGCAAAATTGGGGGCCAACGTTGTCCTTGCAGATGTCCAGGAACTTAATTTAGAGAAAACCGTTGCGGAAATAAGGGAGTATAGTCCCAAAACCATTAGGCAGGTAACAGATGTTAGGAACCCAAATGACATTATTCGTTTAATGGAAAAAACGAAAGAAACTTTTGGGCAAATCGATGTATTAATTAATAATGCAGGAGTTTCACGAAGAGAATCACCTTATCAGCTGAGTGTTGAAGAATGGGATGATGTAATCCAGATAAATCTTCGGGGAACCTTTTTATGTGCACGGGAGGCAGCTAAAACGATGAGGCAGCAAAAAAGGGGCGGAGCGATTGTAAATATTGCATCCACCCGTGCTTTTATGTCTGAGCCGGATACTGAAGCGTATGCCGCTTCCAAAGGGGGGATCATAGCCTTAACTCATGCCTTGGCTATATCCTTTGGAGAAGACCGGATTCGCGTCAATTCCATTAGTCCTGGCTGGATTGAAAAAGGTGACTATGCGAATTTAAGAACAATAGACCACAAACAGCATCCGGTTGGCAGGGTGGGATATCCAAAGGATATTGCAAAGGCTTGTTTTTTCTTGACCTCCGAGGAAAACGATTTTATTACAGGGGAAAATCTGACCGTGGACGGCGGAATGACCAAAAAAATGATCTACGAGCCGTAAAAAGATAGAAAAACCCATAAAAAGTGGGGCATTTGCCAACACTATATATATTTAAGCGGATAGCTAACTCATAATTGGGTTAGCTTTCGCTCATTATTGTAGTAAAATATGTTATAAATTGGTTATTTACCAAGTGGAGGTAGCAAACAGACATGCGTCGAAAACGGTATACCAATTTAGATAACGTGAAAAATATGAAGTCATGGGATCACTTTGTCCGTTGGCAAAAGGCTCGACGCACTCGAGGGAAAGATTACTCCTTTGTTATCCCGAAGGAAACCAATGTTGACACGGAATTCCTCCAAACAAACAATACACAAATATCGCTTACATGGATTGGTCATGCCACCTTTTTAATTCAGATAGGAGGATTGAATATTTTAACCGATCCGGTTTGGGCGAACCGGATGGGGTTCCATCCACGGTTAGCACCTCCGGGATTATCTATCTCCCAACTGCCAAAGATTGATGTGGTACTGATCTCCCATAGCCATTATGATCATCTTCATTTTTATTCGATACGCCGATTAAAAGGAAATCCCTTGTTTTTGGTTCCTGTCGGGCTGGGAAATAAGTTTTTAACAAGGGGGTTTAAAAAAGTAGAGGAATTTAACTGGTGGGATGAAAAAAAGCTGAAAGAAGTAGTATTTTCTTTTGTTCCAGCGCAACATTGGTCAAAAAGAAACCCATGGGATACCAATCGTTCCCATTGGGGAGGATGGATGATATCTTCACAGATAGAAGATAAAAAAATTTATTTCGTAGGAGACAGTGGTTATTTTTCTGGATTTAAAGAAATAGGGAATAGCTTTGATATTGATTATGTTTTGATGCCGATCGGTGCATACGATCCAGAATGGTTCATGGGTCCACAGCACGTCTCCCCGGAAGAAGCTGTTCAAGCCTTTCTTGATCTGCAGGCGAAAAAGTTTATCCCGATGCATTATAGTACCTTCCGCTTGGCAGATGACACACCCTTGGAAGCTTTATATAGATTGCAAAAAGAATGGAAGCGCCAGAACTTAGCAAAGGATCGTCTGCAAATTTTAATGTTCGGAGAAACCTTGAAAATTTAAGCATGAAAAGGCAAAGAAAAAAGGAGCCAGCTAAAATGATCCATCAAATTTTGCATACAGATAAATACCAGTTGACGATGATGTATGCCCATTGGAAACAAGGAACAAAAGATCGTGTTCGTGTTTTTGATGCCTACTTCCGGGAACTTCCTTTTGGAAACGGGTTTGCCGTTTTTGCGGGTCTGCAAAGAATCGTTGATTATCTAAATCATTTGCAGTTTACCGATGAAGATATTGCTTATCTACGGGAACAACCTGAAGGATTCGATGAAGTATTTTTAGAGGAATTAAAAAGGTTTAAGTTTACCGGAAATCTTCATGCAGTTCCAGAGGGAACTCTCGTTTTTCCCAATGAACCGATCTTGCGTGTGGAGGCACCAATTTTTCAAGCTCACTTGATTGAGACGGCCATCCTGAATTTTATGAATTACCAAACGCTCATCGCAACGAAAGCAGCTCGGATTCGGAGGGTTGCTCCAAATGATGTCTTGTTTGAATTTGGTACCCGCAGAGCGCAGGAAGCCGATGCCGCTATCTGGGGTTCTAGAGCAGCTTATATAGCCGGTTTCAATGGGACATCAAATATGCTCGCGGGGAAATGGTTTGGGATTCCCACGATCGGTACACATGCACATGCTTGGGTTCAGGACAGTGAATCAGAGCTTGAGGCGTTTCGTTCATTTTCTGAGGTATTCCCGGATCATTCCGTGCTTCTGGTGGATACTTATGATACGCTGAAAAGTGGGGTTCCCAACGCTATACAAGTCGCAAAGGAACTGGAACAACGGGGACATCGTCTGATTGGAATCCGTTTGGATAGTGGGGATCTTGCATATCTTTCAATCGAGGCCAGAAAGATGTTGGATGAAGCAGGCTTGTCATATGTTCAGATTATTGCCTCAAACGATTTGGATGAACACTTAATTTCCGATCTAAAGGCACAAGGGGCTAAAATTGACGGATGGGGAATAGGCACTCAGTTAATTACAGCTGCGGATCAGCCTGCATTAGGAGGAGTCTATAAGCTTGTAGCTAAAAAGGAGCAAAATGGATATGTGCCAACGATCAAAATCTCTTCCAACCCGGAAAAGATTACGACTCCCGGATACAAGACCGTTTACCGAATTGTGAATAAGGAAAGTGAAAAGGCGGAAGGGGATTACGTATCCTTTGTTGGTGAAGACGTAGAGTCACAGAAACAATTAAAGTTGTTCGATCCGATCCATACCTTTAAGCAAAAAGTAGTTAGCAACTTTAGGGCAGTAGAGTTGTTAACCCCTATTTTTATAGAAGGGAAACAAGTATACGACATGCTTGACCTTCCTTCGATTCAGGACTATCATCAACAACAGCTTTCCTTATTTTGGGAGAGTCACCTTCGAAAGCTCAATCCACAGCGCTATTATGTGAATTTAAGTGAACAAGTGTGGAACGTTCGAATGGAATTAATCAGCCAGCATAAAAAAGTTTAAAATCAGCGGGAGAAGGAGCCGTAACGTGCCTGTGTGATTCTTAATAGATCTTCTGGATGTAAAAAGATCTGGCAACCGCGAATACCGGCACTAATCGAAATCTTCTCCCACTGCTTAACTTTTTCATCAATAAATATCGGATAGTTCTTTTTCGTCCCAATTGGCGAGACACCCCCGCGGATGTAGCCTGTGAGAGCCTGTACTTCTTTTAACGGCACAACCTCCACCTTTTTGTTTCCACTAAGAGCTGCCAGGGATTTCAAATCTAATTCCAAATCACCTGGGATACAGGCCAATAAAACACCTGTTTTATCTCCCTTGGCAACCAATGTCTTATAGACCTGTGCAATCGGCATTCCAATTTTTTGCGCAACGGTTGGAGCGGATAAGTCTGTTTCGTCAACTGAATATTCTTTTAGCTCGTAGGGGATTTTCTTTTGGTCGAGAATTCGTGCGACGTTTGTTTTCAGTGCCATAAATATCTCCTTTACAAATCAGCTCGAAGGTTATCCTTTTCTTGAAATAAAGTAGTCCATTACCGACTTCATTTCTTGCTCATTTAATGAAACAATACGGTTTTCCTGTAATTTAGCAACTACACAGGGACCATAAACCCAATCATAAAATCCATCCGTCTTCATTGTAAAATTGTTAGCCTTAATCCCTCTTGCAGATTCACTAATTAAAAAAACAATTCCATCTAGATAATCATCATAAGCAGCATCAAATTCGTCTTCGATTAAGGCTTCGATCTCCTCCATGGTCTCAATTTGAACGACTTCTGGACCTTGGTCCGGTTTTTTATGAATAACAGTAATCAAAATATCCTCTCCTTCCATTACTTTCCTTTATCATACCTTAAAACGGGGTTAGACCCCAGTCTGAATTTGTCGAATACAAAAAAGAAGTTACCCCCTTCTAATCGCTCAAAGGTTAGATGTGAATTCGATAAATTTCGACTGGGGTCTGACCCCTGATGGAGGCTTCAGACCTCTAGATCCTGTGATTCTTCTTTTAAATGTTCCTTATTGCATTCAGCAGAACAATACCCTTTGTGGATTTCCATGCAATCTGGGCAGACGATGTGCCGACGGTCGCAAGTCTCATTTAGACAATTTATATAATGGTCCGCTGGGTTTCCGCAGTGGTAGCATTTTCCTATAACAATATCTTCACTCGTGCGATTAATAGGGACAGCAATTCGTTCATCAAATACATAGCATTTTCCATCCCATAATCTTCCCTTGACTTCCTCATCTTGACCGTAGGTAACGATACCCCCATGGAGCTGTGCGACGTCTTGGAATCCTTCCTCCAACATCCATGCGGTCAATTTTTCACAGCGAATGCCTCCTGTACAATAGGTCAATATTTTCTTGTCTTTATGTTCGCCTAAATTTTCCCGGATCCACTCCGGAAATTCACGAAACGATTGAACTTCTGGACGAATGGCTCCGCGAAAATGGCCAATGTCATATTCATAGTCATTTCGACCGTCGAGAATAATGACATCTTCGTTCTGCATAGTTTCAAAAAATTCCTTTGGGGTTAAATATTTTCCTGTATTGCGGTTCGGATCAAGATCCTCATCAACACGGAAAGTGACGAGTTCTTCCCGCGGACGCACGTGCATTTTTTTGAAGGCATGTCCCTCAGCTTCATCGATTTTAAACCATAAATCATAGAAAAGGGGATTTTGGTGCATGGCATCCATATATGCCTGGGTTTGTTCAATTGTTCCAGAAACTGTACCATTGATCCCTTCATGGGAAACAAGGATGCGTCCTTTTAAATCCAATTGGTTGCAAAATTTCAGATGTTCTTTTGAGAAAGTGTCCGGATCTTCAATCGGAACAAATTTATAATAGAGTAATATTCGATACGTTTTTTGTCCATCCATCATAAAAAAGCTTCTCCCTACTTGATTTTTGTTCTTTAATGAGGGGGTCAGACCCCAGTCGAAAATTGCCGAATATAAAAAGAAGTTACTTTGCTCCTAAATGTTCGAGGGGGATGAAATTTACTTGAGGGGAATTCGACAAATTTCGACTGGGGTCTGCCCCCCTTTAAGAAATATCGCACATCCACCCTTTTTCTTCAAGTTTTTCGTTTAGTGCCTTTTTAGACAGTTTAGGCAGCGGTACACTCCACGCCCGTACGGAGCGAATATACTTTGGTTCGGTATTAGTTAGTTCTCGTAAAAATCCTAAAACATCCTTATAAGGACCATCTTCGAAATAATAAAGTAGATGATCGCTTTTAGACAGTCTCATTTCACCGACATAACGCATACTTAGGTTCACCTCAAAGATTATTATAACCAATTTCCAATTTTTGCTCTTGCAAATGTGGATGTATTCTTTTATTTCCAGTATATCCTGGAGAGAACTTAATAAGGTTGGGAAGATCTTTTGTTTGTCTGCATTTTTTTGAAGGCTGGGGCAGGGAACAGAATATATTTAATCATCAACACAACAGGTAAAATATAACCGATCATCGCTTCCAGAATGGCAACAGCTTTTGAGATTCCAAAAGGAGTAACATCCCCGTACCCTACAGACAGCAATGTTATCGCACTAAAATAGAAAGAGCGGGAAAAGCGATCCAACCACTGATCTTGATGAAAATGAGTGGAATAATGGTCGATGATTGGCCCCCACCCGTAATAATCCAGTAACATAAAGATCCAAGAGAAGGTAAGAACGATGTTAAAATATAATAGAAACAAGGCAATGAGATTTGAGATAATTACTTTTTTGGAAATCATGTCCATCATCCTCCTTCTTTATAATCTATGAGGATGAAGAGTTATCAATTCTGATTTTAGAAAATGTTAAATATGTGAATTTTCCGCCTCATCAAGTATAATAGAACAAAGCTATTCGAATTGTTGGGGGATAAGGATGGCACAATATTTTCGTTTTAATTATGACGGCGGATCATTTCATTTCTTTTCCATATCTCATTGTTTGACGTTGCTGGGGATTTTTCTAGGAGTTATACTGATTTTTCTATTTCGTGAAAAGCTAAGGGGTCAAAATTGGAATCTGTATTTTCGCTGGGGGCTAAGTGGATTACTGCTAGTTTCGGAGTCTGCCTTAACGGTTTGGTATATTACAGTTGATCATTGGACATTAGCCTATTCCTTACCATTACATTTATGTAGTCTTACGCTTTTCCTTTCTATTGTGATGCTGCTTGGAAGGAACTATCTTGTTTTCGAATTTGTATACCTGGCAGGTCTTGCCGGGGCACTTCAAGCGATCTTCACCCCTGATATTGGGATTTATGGATATCCGCATTTTGTTGCTGTGCAATTTTTTATTGCACATGGAGGAATCGTCTTGGCGGTCTTTTTTATGGTCTTTGTGGAATCATATCATCCACAATTAAGATCAATTAGAAATACGATGATCTGGCTAAATCTTTATGCTATTTTCGTTGGCCTTATAAATCAATGGACAGGAGGAAACTATCTGTTTATTTCCCATAAGCCAGACAATCCTTCCTTGATGGATTATCTTGGACCTTGGCCGTGGTATATACTCTCATTAGAGGGGGTAGCCTTAATTATGTTTTTTCTATTATATGTACCTTTTGGGCTGAGGAACTTTTATCGAAAAAAGCGCCTTGACACTACCCGCACCTTTGTTGGATAATGTCGCGAACTTTTTACGGCAGGAATGCTTAAGAAAATAATCATATCTTCGTTTTTATTTCTTTCTTTTGGATTATAATGAGAAGGATCATAGATGTCTAGGGAGGATTAGAATGAATTGTAAAATTACGCGAAATGCAGCCAAAAAGATTAAACAAATTCTTGCCGAGGATGATGCACAGGGTAAAATGCTGAGGGTAATGGTAACCCATGCACATGGAGATCACGCACATTATGGTTTGGACCTTGATACAGCTAAAGAAAACGATGAAATCGTACATACAGATAAAGAGATAGATGTATTATTGCAAAAGAATCAAGAATTGTTAGATGGTGTGAAAATTGATTATCTTTACATACCGAATGAAGGATTTGTAGTGACAAATCCTAGCAAAGGAAACCACGGAGATCACTAAACAACAGGGCATTTAACCCCGTTTAAAATTTTAGGCACCTACATTTTTTTCGTGTATAATAGAAGGATGAAGCAGATTCGAATTCTTTCTTTCATTCATATACTTTTTATTGCTCTTACTTGCATCGTTTCCATGCATCCCGAAACGCCAACCTTCCAGGAAGCGCTTCCTCTACACAAAGGATGGGGCGGAAATGAAACGAAGCAAATGGGCTCACAAATTGTAAAAGGTTACAGAAAATGGCGTTCACGTATAAAAGCAGGCTTTTCCTGGACTAGAGTTCGTCTAGTGAAAACCATTCTATTTAATAGCATGGCTGAATCGGAAATTTACCAAATCTATGCTCCGAGGGGCTTGTTATTTTCAAATTTGGTGAAACAAACTGGATCCGTTTACGCAAATTCCCTCCTTCTCTTTAGATAAAGTAAAGAGGGGAGGGGAGCTAAATGGCAAAGATTACTTTTTCTGAATGGTTAATTATGTCTTTTACTGTGGTACTAGGCATTGTTGCCGGTGGTTTAGTTGGTTTTGTGTTAAGTTAAACTTGACAAAAGGGTACCGTCGTCGGTACCCTTTTCCATTTTTCTTCAAAAGTTATTTAAACAGACTCCCGATATAGTTGATATTATTTAGCAACTCAGAGACTTTACCCAGATTTTGGCTTGCAGTTGACAAGGAAATTTTGGGAAGTCTGAATGTTCTTTTTCTTTGTGTGGGTACTGCTGCTTTTGGTTGACGTTGTTCAAGTCTTTCAATTCTCTTCATCAATCTGTCTTTTTTCCCCGACATATGTTGGTTTAATGTGAGAAGGATCTCCGGGTCGTTTACCAAACGTCGAAATGCCGTGGGATTTGAGATAAACCATTCTTCATTTGCCCTTAACCATTTTTTAAAATCCCGATGTTGCCGTGCCTTACCTTTAAGAGTTTTAGCCAATGAGATCACACTCCTGTTTTTGCATCGGTAAATTACCGCGAATTCCTATAATAGCGTATGAAAACCTGTTGCAAGGGGATTGGGTAACAATCACGGATCATTTGGAAAGAATGATATTTAGGCCTTCACTCACGCCTTTTCTAGTCTTCCGTCTATACGAAACCAATCGGTGGTTCATACCCTATAATGCAGGCGGAAAACTGATGGTATGTTAGCCTAGGAGGTGCGGGGATTGTCTACGAAAAGGACGACGCGTAATGTTCAGTCCACACACGAAAGATTAGCTCGTATTGAAACTAGTCTGAGGGATATCGAAGCGTATATGAATCAATCAAAAAAACAAATGGAATACTTAGATCAGGTGAGAATGGACTTGGATGAAATCAAGAAGAACACGAAGAAGAAAAAAATATCTTTGTTTACACGAAAAAAAAAGCAGCCACAAGAGCAAAAAATTAACCAGATAACAGATTTACTTGATAATCCGTTAGTTAAATCGATGTTAGGAAAAGGCATGCTGAGCGATGGAAAAGGGATGGATCTGACACAAATTACAAGTCTTTTACAAAACCCATTAATACAATCAATGCTACTTCCAAAAGGGGGGAAAGGAGGTCAAAAGACCAAAAGGGCAGCAGGAGTTTCTTCACCAGGGTTAAATGAGTTGATGGGGATCCTTAATAACCCCGCGATCCAATCCTTTTTGAAAAAGTAGCAAGAAAATGTAGATAGACCGCCACTTCTTTTCTCTAGCGGTCTATTTGCAATTTTTTATCAAGCTGGATAAATGTACTATGGAGAAAATAGAAATGACGGCAGGATTTGTCGAATTTCCAACGAATTAAATAGTGATGGAGGTTCGTCGCAATGCATATAGCTTGGAAAATCATTGGAGCTACGTTAGTTTTGGGATTTACGCCCCAGGTACTGCCATTATCAGAGGTTTTAAGTCACCAAACACCTGAATACTCATATCTTCTTAAAGAAACAGGAAAGGTTGAGGAGCACCAAGCCCCAAATCCTATTTCTTCTGATCAAACAGCTACCCCCAAAAAAACTCGAACAGAGATTGATCCATTGACAAAGGGGGGGGTTATTGACGCAGCAAACTTAAATTATGATATGGTCCTGGTTAATAAGCAATGGAAACTTCCAGTTGATTATGTTCCACAGGACCTGGTTGAACCACAAATCCCTTTCTCATTCTCTGGAGAGAGTGAAAAAAGACTTCTCCGTAAAGAAGCCGCAAAGGCATTAGAAAGGCTATTTGCCAAAGCGGAAGAGGATCAAATTGAACTTGCGGGTGTTTCGGGATACCGATCTTATCAAACCCAAAGCTCCATTTATCATTATAATTTAAAGACACAGGGAGAGGCAGAAGCGAATCAATATAGTGCTGTTCCAGGGCATAGTGAACATCAGACTGGACTAGCTATTGATGTATCTAGTGCGTCAGTTAATTACACCCTTGAGGAGCCCTTCGGGGAATCAAAGGAAGGGAAATGGCTTGCAGCACATGCCGCAGATTATGGTTTCATTATTCGCTATCCCAAAGGGATGGAGGAAATTACCGGGTATGCCTATGAACCGTGGCATATTCGCTATGTTGGTCCAAAGGTTGCACTTGAAATTCAAGGCCTTGGCATTACACTCGAGGAATATGTGAGCAAAAAACAGACCAAGTGGTAAACTACCATTTGGTCTGTTTTGAGGATGAAGGGGTATTACCCATATAGCATTTCTTCCTGATTATAAAAGGGTTTTACGGCCCCTTTTGAATCTAGTTCCCGAAACAGTTTGCGATAAAGTTGAATAGGAAGATTACCATTGACGTAGTCTTTTTGTAAGAAGTCCAGTAATTCGTTCACATCTGAGGGTTTGTCGTTTTTGGCAAGGACAAATTTTTCAATCAAATCTTCCAAAGTCATTTTAAAAATCCCCCCTAAAATAGTGAAAGCGCTTAATAAAATATTATCATGAAAATTCCCGGTTTATGTTGTTTCTGAAAATTAAAACTACCGACAAATTTTTACACGGTTGAACAAAACAAAAAGAGCTATCCAGGAAGGAATAGCTCTTTTTGTTATATGTTCCCAATACAGCTCTTCAATTACCAGGTTCTAATTGGTGGAGAGCCGGCTGGTGCATGTGTAATCATATCTGTAACTGGAACAGTATAAGCAATCAGAATTAACACAACAACAATCCCAATCCAAACTTTCCAATTTTCTAGAATCCGTGGTGTAGTGATCGCATGATCTGCCACTTCACCGATTGGGAATTCAGTTGCTTCAATATCATTCTCAGCCTTAGGTGCGAAAAACGCAAGGTGGAAGAACAGGTATACCATCATCATCGCTGCGATGAATAGAATGGTCCCACCCAAGGCAACGGTTGTATAGTGAGAGAAAAATCCATGGAACCACTCTAATGCGGTTGGATGATCCTGATAAGTGCTGTACGCTGTTCTTCTAGGTGCTCCAAACAATCCTAGGATATGCATAGCTGTTGACATAAAGAACATTCCGACGGACCAAAGAATGGTCTGAATCATACCTGCTTTGTTTAATGCAGGAGTTAGCTTTCTTCCGGTTAGATAAGGTACAAGCCAATAAGTAGCCCCAAAGAATGTAAGAACGACCGGTGTCCCAACAGTAATATGGAAGTGTCCAACCACCCATAGTGTATTGTGGATTGCGGTGTTCATTTGGTGACTTGCGTTTACGATCCCGCCAGCGCCTCCTGGAATGAAGAAAAGCATACCCATGAATGGAGCAAAGAAACGAACATCGTTATAAGGTAACTTTTTCAGCCAACCAAACAAGCCTTTTGCACCTTTCGCACGACCTGTTGTTTCAAATGTTGCAAACAAGGAGAAGGCGGTCATGAGAGATGGTGTAATAACCATGAAAGTTAATACAACTTGGAGAAACTTCCATCCTTCTGAGATCCCCGACTCAGTTAACTGATGGTGAAATCCAACAGGAATAGAGAACAATATAAATAGGACAAAGGATAAGCGTGCGAGAGAATCACTGAATACTTTCCCGCCGATGATTTTTGGAATGCTTACATACCAGATAATGTAGGCTGGTAGCAACCAGAAATAGACAAGTGGGTGACCAAAATACCAGAATAGAGTTCGACTTAATAAGACGTTAATACGATCAGCCCACCCGAAAGACCAAGGAATAAACTGGAATAGAACTGTGATTGCAACACCAATGCTACATACGAGCCATAAAATAATAGTTGCGGTTGTCATATAGCCAAATAGCGGGCTCAATTTTCCAGAGTTTTTCTTTCTCCAAGCGAAATAATGCATAAGCATAGCTGCTCCGCCAATCCAAGACCCGACAACTACTAGAGCCAAACCGATATAATATAAAGGATGGGCCTGTAATGGTGCGTAGAAGGTGTACATTACGCTTGCTTCACCTAGAATAATCATGGTTGCGGAACAAATCGTTCCGATAGTCATAACCCAAAAACCAATCCATCCAATGGTACGGGTTTTATCACTTAATATCCCCATCGTTTTAGAAACGCCAGCAAACAAAAGTCCATATATGAAGAAGGTTGTGAATACGAGTGCGAGTAAAACACCGTGTGCCGTGAGGAGCTGATAATAGTTAATAAAGGATGGGAGTTCAATCACTCCACCCCGAACTAACCCTTGTAGTAAACCACAAACTGCCCCAATAAATACCGCGATGAAACCAACAATTAAGTAGGAAATACTTAACTTAGAGTCTTTAGGGCTTTTTACGACTGAATTCATCTTATTTCACCTCGATTGTCATTTGCATCATGTGGTGACCAGTTCCACAATATTCATTACATAAAACAAGATAAGAACCTGGCTTATCAAAGGTATATTCTGATGTATTAACATGTCCTGGTGTAATCATCATATTGACGTTTGTGCCAGGAATCGTAAAGCTATGAACTACATCTTTACTTGTTACATTAAATACAACCTTTGCACCAACTGGCACTTCTAACTTGGAAGGATTATAACCAAAGGCTAAGGCAATTAGATTTGCTTCATAGGTATTTTCACCAATCTCCTTTAGGCCAGGTTGATCAAAGGGCGGTGTTTGTTCTACCTTGGTCGGATCTAGTGTCATCATCCCGGTTGGAGGCTGGTGTCCACCGGAGAATGCACTAACTCCAACGATGGTTAAGAAAACGACAAGTGTACTCAAACCAAAAATTAACCAATATTTTTCGTAACGATGAAAATGCATATTTTCTTACCCCTTTCCTACATTCTTGATAAAAACAGGGAGTATACACCTGCCCACATTGCAATGATGATAAAACCAACAGTAAATACGGCTACCAATGTCCCTTTCAAGTTCTGGTTGTTCTCTGGATTTATTTTTTTATTGGGAACAGGGCGGTGATTTGGTTGATGCGGCAGTTGAGCCATGGTTCTCACTTCCTTTTATTTTTATTTGATAACCAAATTATAGGGTTGGGGCAAAAGGTTAGGGTGTGATTTAAATCACTAATACCGATGAACAAATTATGAACAATTATTAAGCTAACTATAGTAAAAACGTTTCTGCATACCCCCACGGACAAGCTCATACATTGATCAAGAAGGCTTAAATATTCTTAAAGAGGGGGAAAGGGATTGGAAAAGAAGCAAATACTAAAGCTTTTGGCCTTATGTTTAGTTGTTGCAATGGTCATTGGCTGCGAAATGCAAAATAAAAGGTTGCAAATGAATGATTCAGATGAACATAGAAATGTCCCCAATTTGGCAATTGGCCATGAAGAATTTTCACCCAATGATTACAAATACATTGAAATGTCAAGAGAATTGATCCGAAACACACTAGATGTAATCTCTGATCTTGAAGAACATCTTGCAGAGGCACAGGAACATGATGAATCGTTAGAGGCGGAAGCCATTATGGAACAAACCAGTGAAAAAATCATTTTCATATGGAACCAAATGCATAATGGTATCGCACCGGAACATCCAGCATTGACCCAATTTAAAAGGATATATGAAGGTCTGTTGATGAATTTACGAAAAGGGGTTCTAGAAGAATTAGAGGGACTGCGGACGGGTGACCCGGTTGCAATGAAAAAGGGGTTTACCCTCACCGAGACATCCAAAGATCAGTTGCGTGAGCTTTCCTATGAGATTTACAAAATGATGGGATGGCCTACACGCATCGAAGAGGACTCTCACATACATTAGAGTGTCGATGACTGTATTTTTGTGATGGAGGTCCTGCCATGCAGCGGATGATGTGTAAAGGGAAAATACATCGGGCAACAGTTACCGAGGCAAACTTGGATTATGTAGGGAGCATTACCATCGATTCGAGGTTAATGAAAGCAGCTAATATCTTACCATATGAAATGGTGCAAGTAACCAGCCTACGCAATGCAACCAGGTGGAAAACTTATGCTTTGCCCGGGACAATTGATTCTGGTGAGATTTGTTTGAATGGACCGCCAGCCCATTTATTTCAGCCTGGGGATGTCGTTATTATATTAAGTCTAGGATTGTTTGCTTCAGAGGAAATTGAAGAATTGGTGACAAAGGTAGTTTTTGTTGACAAAAATAATCGAATTACCGAGATTAAAGAGATGGATCTCAGGTTGGGACAGATAACCGATGAATAAGGGAAAGTGGCAAAAATATGTATTTTTACGGAAAGATTCCAGATTGAAAAGGGCTCTGCCTAAAACACGTGTATTTAATGAAAAAAATTTCTGGGAATTGTTAAAAAAACATCGGGATGTCATTGTCAAACCGACAAATGGATCAGGAGGGGCGGGAGTCATTCGCATAACTGCGTCCGGGACGAAAAAATATAGGGTTCATCGCGAGGTGAAAAAACGTAAATTCCATAACAAAAGAAAGCTAATAAGATATTTAAAGAAGAAATTGGGTAAGAACAGTTATATCGTGCAGCAAAGAATTCATCTTGCCAAATATAATCATCGCCCATTTGATATTCGCATTATGGTACAACGCAGAAAGCGCAAACCCTGGAAGGTTACCGGAAGGCTAGTTAAAGTTGCAGGGCCAGGATATATTATCACCAATACAGCAAGAAGCAAAGGGAAAGTTATTCCTCTAAAACAAGCAGTAGTATCATCTGTAGTAAGAAAAAAATTAAACAAAATTGCCTTGCAAGCAGCCAAATGTTTAAGTCGTCATTATCGGGGGTTGCGGGTTATTGGCTTGGATATGGCTGTTGACAAGAAAAATAAGGTTTGGATTATTGAAACGAACTTTGCCCCGGCAACATCTTTATTCTTAAGACTAAAAGATAAATCGATATATAAGCGAATTATAAAATATCAAAAAAGGTAAATGGCATCTCTTCCAAGGGGTGCTTTTTCATCTTCATTTAATCTACCATTGTACCTGCAAATAATAGAGTGGTAATATAAGAGTAGATTTAAATCCAGCTTCAGGAAATTGGATCTGGATATATCTAATAATTTAGAAGATGGCCAATGAACCAAAGATAGGAAGTGAGGGAAACAGTTTGAACTTTGTACAGGAATTAAGGGAATTGATTGGTGAAGAGAGTGTAAGTACGAATCCGACCGTATTGGAACATCACAGCCACGATGAGTCATACCATACACCTCATTTACCGGATGTTGTTGTTTTTCCAAAAAATACAGAGGATGTTAGTAAAGTTTTGCGTTTTGCCAATGAACACCGAATCCCTGTCGTTCCTTACGGGTTGGGGACCAGTCTAGAGGGACATGTGATCCCATACCAAGGTGGGATCTCTATAGATTTCCAGTTTATGAACCAAATTCTTGAAGTTCGCCCACAGGATTTTTTGGTTAAAGTGCAACCGGGTGTAACAAGAGGACAACTGAATAAAGAATTGAAAAAGTATGGGTTGTTTTTTACCGTTGATCCTGGAGCAGATGCTACCTTAGGGGGAATGGCAGCGACTAATGCAAGCGGGACGACGTCTGTAAAATATGGAATTATGCGTGATCAAGTAAGAGATCTAGAAGTGGTCCTTGCAGACGGGCGCATCATTCATACAGGAAGCATGACTGCGAAATCTTCGTCAGGCTATCATACAACAGGGCTGTTCATAGGATCTGAGGGAACATTGGGAGCGTTTACGGAACTGACCCTAAAGGTTTACGGGATTCCTGAGGTTATCTTGGCGGCTCGAGCTGTTTTTCCGACTGTTGAGGAAGCGGTTTCAACGGTGGTTGATATCTTATCAGCAGGGATCGGGGTAGCCCGTATTGAACTGGTTGATGCACGCTCCATCCAGCAGGTGAACCTATATAGCCAAACGAGCTACCCCGAAAAACCAACGCTTTTTATTGAGTTTCACGGAAACCAACAAGGGTTAGATTATGAAGTGGAATTTGCTAAGAAAATAGCCACGGAAAATCATTGTGAACAGTTCATTTTTGAAACGGATTCCAAGGCACGGGCACAGTTATGGGAGGCACGCCATAATTTGGCTTATGCATTTATTCATCGCTCTCCAGGGAAGAAAATGATGGTGACGGATGTTGTTTTGCCAATTTCAGAACTAGCCGGGTCGATTATGGATGCTCGGAAAGCGATGGATAACGCTGGAATTGACGGTGCCATCCTAGGACATGTTGGGGATGGTAACTATCATATTATCTTGATGATAGATTTGAATAATCCAGAGGAAATAGCAAAAGCAGAGAGTTTGAACAAACATATCGTTGACTATGCGATAAGCCGTGGGGGATCTTGTACAGGGGAACACGGGGTAGGAATTGGGAAAGCAAAATATCAACGCAGGGAACATGGTGATGCGCTTGATGTAATGAAAGCTTTCAAGGCAGCTGTTGACCCCAATGGAATTATGAACCCAGGGAAAATATTTATATAAAAAGGGAGCAATGTAGAATGTCTTTTCGTTATTTAATGCCAACAAGAGTCGAGTGCGGAAATGGAATGATTCAAAAAACAGGTCAATTGATCAAGGAATTAGGAGTTTCCAAGGTATTGATCGTCACCGATAAAGGGGTAAAAGATGCGGGTTTATTATCAGGTTTGGTGGAATCCATCAATGCTGCACAATTAGACTACGCCGTGTTTGATGAGGTTGAGCCTAATCCATCCGCTGATACGGTCCACAAAGGACTTGACTTGTTAAAACTTGGAAACGCTGATGCGGTTCTTGCGATTGGTGGAGGCAGTAGCATAGACACTGCTAAGGGGATTGCAGCCATGGCTACGAACCCTGGAAATATCCTGGATTATGAAGGTGTAGGGAAACTTAAGGCCGATCCGCTGCCGATTATTGCTGTTCCGACAACGGCTGGAACTGGTAGTGAGGCAACTGCGTCGACAGTTATAACAAATAAGGAAACCCACTTTAAGGCGGCTGTCATTAGTCCTACTCTTTATCCAGTATTAGCGATTCTAGATCCGGAGTTAACGGTTGGACTTCCTCAGGGAATTACTGCGGCAACAGGTATGGATGCTTTGACACATGCCATTGAATCCTATACTTCGAAGGCAGCCAACCCAGTTAGCCAAGCATTCGCGATTCATGCGGTGAAGATGATCGGAGAAAATCTATTAAACTCCTACTTTGTGGGAACTGATCTAAACGCTAGAGAAAACATGCTTGTTGCCTCTTTGATTGCTGGGGCGGCTTTCGCCCAGTCCAGGTTAGGAAATGTTCATGCAATCTCCCATACCTTCGGCGGGGTGTTTAATATCCCGCACGGAATTGCCAACGCAGCTCTCTTGCCATTTGTCATGAAGTTTAATCTTCCCGCATGCGCTGCACAGTATCGTGATATTGCTGTTGCCCTCGGGAAAAACGTAGACGGTTTGTCTGTTATTGAGGCCGGGGAAAAAGCAATCGAAGCAGTGATTGAGATGAATCAAGCAATGAAGATCCCTTTGAATATTCGTGATTTAGGAGTATCTTTGGATCAACTTGCAAAATTGGTAGAGGACTCCATGCGTAGTGGAAACGTCTTGATTAACCCGAGGTTGACAAAGGCAGCTGATATTCAAGCAATTATTGAACGTGCCTATTACGGAAATCTTGAGCAATTCTAGTCTCAAAAAAAGGTGGCGAGGTTTTTGAAAAGATTGGAACACGTTGGCATTATGGTCAAAAATTTGGATCAATCGATTCAATTCTATCAAGAGGCATTTGGGCTTGTCTTAAGAAGGAGACAATTTTTGAATGAAACTGTCGAATTAGCCTTTCTACATTTTCCAGAGCAAGCGGATATGGAGATCGAATTGGTAGCCGGCCGGAGTTTGGATGCAGTAGAGGGGCTTGTCAATCACCTGGCTTTCCGTGTGGATAATATTGCAGAAGAAGTTGATCGTCTTACCAAAATGGGTGTAGAGATGGTAGATGCCGAACCACGACTTATTCTGGGAGATGTCAAGATTGCCTTCTTTAAGGGCCCTAATGGGGAAAAATTGGAACTGGTGGAACGTTAATGAGCGAAGCAAATATGAAGCAGAGTTGGGATGCCAACCTTTATGACGGGAAATTGGGGTTTGTGGCTGAATTTGGAAAGGGTCTTCTTTCCCTTTTGGAACCACAGTATGGTGAAAAGATTTTGGATTTGGGTTGCGGTACGGGGGACTTAACAGCGGAAATAGCAGCTAGTGGAGCCGACCCAGTCGGTCTTGATATGTCCGTGGAGATGATTCAGAAAGCTCAACTGAAATACCCCAGTCTGCAATTCTTACAAGGGGACGGGGAGAATTTTCAGCTGAAGCAGTGTTTTGATGCTGTATTCTCAAATGCAGCTTTACATTGGATGAAACGACCGGAAAAGGTCGTTTCATCCGTCTGGGGGGTTTTGCGTCAAGGAGGGCGTTTTACTGCTGAATTTGGCGGAAAAGGAAACGTCGAGACCATTGTGAAGGCTATTGCTGCTGTATTGGAAACACACGGTGTTGATCCAATGGAGAGGAATCCATGGTATTTTCCTAGCATTGGAGAATATGCGCAGATTCTTGAAAGCCAAGGTTTTCGGTTGACATATGCTGCCCATTTTGATCGACCGACCCCGCTAAAAGACGGTGATAAAGGCCTTGATCATTGGCTGAACATGTTTGGGGACAGCTTTTTTAAAGGGTTTTCTGAAGGGCAGAAGGAACTGATCTTCAACCAGGTCAAGGAACAGGTGCGCCCTGAACTATATGATGGTAATCAATGGATCGCCGATTACAAACGGATTCGTATACTTGCGATTAAGGAATAGGAGAGAAATAGACCTTGAAAATCATCGATGTTATTCCCCATGTCTTAACTACGGAACTGTCTGAACCATTTGCTTTTTCCCAAGGATGGGTTGAAAAAAGGAGCACCATGATTGTGGAAATCGTGACAGATGAAGGGATTACCGGGTGGGGGGAATCCTTGTGTCACGGATTGCAACCACCCGAAATCGCTGCCTCCTTTGTTCAATTTTGTTTTAAACCGCTGCTCATCGGGCGCGACCCTTTTGATGTAGAAGTCCTGTGGGAGGAGATGTATAACAGGAGCAGGCCTTTTGGCCAGGGTGGTGCAGCAGTGAATGCAATTAGTGGAGTCGACATTGCTTTATGGGATGTGATCGGTAGGAAGCTAGAAAAACCGGTACACAAGCTGCTTGGCGGAGCTTTCCGAACAGAAGTTACTCCATATGCAACAGGGTTTTATCGTGTGCGCGGAAAATCCTATCCGGAAGAGGCAGTCGCTGAGGCCAAACGCCACCTCGCAAAAGGCTTCAAAGCGTTTAAATTAAAAACTGGCTTCGGGGTAGAAGAAGATATCAAATACGTTTATAGTGTCCGGGAAGCAGTTGGACCGGATATTCGAATAATGATGGATGCTAATTGCGCTTACCATACTGCAGCAGCAAGGCGTATTCTGTTGGAGTGTGAACATGCAAAGCTTCATTTTTTTGAAGAGCCATTAGCACCTGAAAACATGGAAGGGTACCGCGAGCTTAAAGGATTAACCAGTACATATATTGCCTCAGGGGAGAACGTATTTGGGAAAATTGGCTATCGTGGGTGGATCGCCGGTGGGGCTTTGGATATCTTGCAACCGGATTTGGCCTCTTCAGGCGGGTTTACCGAGTGTAAGAAGATTGCTGCAATGGCCCAGGCATGGGGGACAATGCTTGTACCTCACGTATGGGGTTCCGGAATTGGCTTAGCAGCTTCATTGCAATTTATCGCAAGTTTACCCCCCACTCCATTATCGCTCAATCCGGATGAGCCAATGTTGGAATATGACCAATCTGCCCATCCGTTTCGCGAAGATCTTATTTATCATGCTATCGGGATGGAGAATGGAAAGGTTAAAATTCCAACTAAACCTGGAATTGGTGTGGATGTAAACAAAGACGTCATTGCGGAATTTAGCAAACCTGTTTTTAGGATCTAGCATTTTATTCATCAAGTATGCTTTATGATAAGCATAATAGGGGGCTTTCCTCCTATTATGCTTTTTTTCATTTCTGTATTTGTTTTTGGGTAAACATTCTTTTGTGACTGATTTCCCTTTTACAACCGTCGAAGGCGATGCGCCAACACAAGGAGAAGGTGCCGGAGCAAACGCGGGTAAACTGAAAAAAAAATCTTTGAGTAATTTTCTAAAGATTCTATTGACCAAGTAATTTGCGGAATATATAATTTAGACAGAAAGTAGTAAATAAATCGACAGAATTAGTGTAATTGCTGTAGATGTTGGATGAATTTAGTCGATTTGTGTAAATGTGATTGGTATCAAGTGCAGCGGATTTTCCAAATGTAAACGGTTTCTTTAAAACCCCACAAAGATAGACTGCAAAAATTCATCGCCCATATGGTTAGCAGGAAGGACGTAAGATTTTTAAAGATTCCGTGCCTTCAGGCAGCATGTGCAGGCCTGGAGACATTGCTAATATGGCTGCTTATTTAGCCGCAGAGGAAGTCTCCTTTATTACGGGATCGATTTTTGATGTGGATGGCGGAAGAGGGACGTAGAGTACCCTCCGCAAGGTTTTTAAGGAGGTGAAAAAAAACTTCTTACATGGCAATACCTAAATTGAAAAATAAATGGGGGGTAAAACATGAAAAAGGGAATTTCTTTAGCTTTAGTAGGGTTATTGGCAGCAGGTAGTTTAGTAGGTTGCGGAAGCAAGCCTGCAGAGCAATCCAATTCTGGCGGATCTAGCCAACCCGCACCATCAACCAGTTCATCAGGCGGAGAAAAGTCAGATGGTGCAGGAAATATTGAAGAAACAACCATAGCGGTAGGGCACGCAACATCAGACTCCGAAACCTCTCACTACCAAGCTTATGCTGCTAAGTTTAAGGAATTGGTTGAGAAGAATACAGAAGGAAAAGTAAAAGTTGAAATCCATCCAAACGGTGAGCTTGGCGGAGAGCGTGAAATGATTGAAGCGGTACAATTAGGCACTCTGGATGCCACGATTACTTCCAGCGGTCCAGTAGGAAACTTTGCTTCACTTTCCAACGCCTTTGATTTCCCTTTCCTCTTTAGAGATAAGCCACATGCCTACAAGGTGCTTGATGGTGAACTAGGTGCGGAAGTAAGTAAACAATTGGAAAGTGTTGGAATCAAAAACTTGGCTTGGGCGGAAAACGGATTCCGAAATATGACGAATAGCAAACACCCAATTAAAAAGCCCGAAGACCTAGTTGGGATAAAAATTCGTACCATGGAAAACAAGATCCACTTGGATGCATTCAAAGGATACGGTGCTGCACCGACACCAATGGCCTTTACTGAGTTATTTACTTCCCTGCAGCAAGGAGTAGTTGATGGACAGGAAAATCCATTGTCCGTAATCGTTCCTAACAAGTTCTATGAAGTGCAAAAATATATGACGTTGTCCAATCACTTGTATAGTCCGGCGCCATTCTTATTTAGCAAGGCTAAATTTGATGGATTCTCCCCAGAGTTACAAAAGATTGTTGAGGATGCAGCAATTGCAGCCCGTGATTATGAGCGTGAGTTTATCGCTAACTTGGAAGCACAGTATATCCAAACTGCAAAGGATAACGGAATGGAAATCACGCCACCAGAAGAATTTGATCAAGAGGCATTTATAAAGGCTTCTGAGCCAGTATATAAAAAGTTCGAAGCGGAATACGGTGAGTTTGTACAGAAAATTAGGGATACAAAGTAAGTACCCTCAGAGGGTAGATGATCGATTCTACCCTCTTTTATATTAAGTAAGAAAGGGGAGAGAAAATGGTCGGACTATTACGTGTAATTGATTCTTTTAATAAATGGTTAACGATCCTCCTTGGGGTTGTTCTAGCAGTTATGTCTATCGTCATTATCTTTCAAGTACTATCCCGTTATATTTTTGGAATTCCTCTTCCCTGGTCAGAGGAGCTTGCGCGCTATCTGATGGCTTACAGCATATTCGTTGGGGCAGCCTTAGCCCTTCGAAAACAACAGTTAATTGCGGTCGAATTTATTGCTGAGCGTCTGTCCTTCGGGCCTAGGAGGATCCTGAAGATTGTGATAAATATTATTGGCATTATGCTTTATGCTATCCTCTTTATGAAGGGGATCGAAATGATGGAAAAGGTTAGTACGCAGCTCTCAGCCGCCATGCAGCTCCCCATGTCCATTCCATACGCAAGTATACCCATTGGCGCTGTATTATTAACGATCAATGCGGTTGCAGTCATCATCGAATTGTTACTCTCCAAAGAAGAAGTGAAAGAAGGTGAAGCTGCGTGAGTACCATATTATTTCTTTCCTTGGGCGGCTTCCTGATCCTCGGTGTACCTATTGCCATCGCCATGGGATTGGCTTCTGCACTAGCTGTTTGGTGGGGTGGGGGAATTCCACTCATTATTATGGCCCAACGAGAATTTACTTCGATTGATTCCTTTCCATTGATGGCCATTCCGTTTTTCATTCTGGCAGGTACCCTGATGGAAATTGGGGGGATTTCCAGACGATTAGTTGCCTTTGCTAATGCCCTAACTGGCCATATTACTGGGGGACTTGGTCTAGTTGCCGTTGTTACCTCGATGTTTTTCGCCGCCATCTCCGGATCCAGTGCCGCAACGGTTGCAGCGTTAGGCTCAATTCTTATCCCTGCCATGGTGAGAAGAGGGTATCATCGGAATTTTGGTGGAGCCGTTCAGGCTGTATCCGGTGAGCTTGGGGTTATTATCCCCCCGAGTATCCCCATGATTCTTTATGGGGTAACTACGGAAACTTCCATAGGGGACATGTTTATCGCGGGGATTATTCCGGGTCTATTGATTGGTTTCTCCTTAATGGTCACGGTTTATTTCATCGCTAAAAAACGCGGCTACCAAAGTGAAGAACGAGTAAGTTGGGCTGGACGTTGGAAAGCTTTTAAAGATGCTCTTCTAGCTTTGTTCATGCCTGTAATTATTCTCGGTGGGATTTACGGGGGAATCTTTACCCCAACAGAGGCTGCAGGAGTAGCAGTTGCCTATGCCTTTGTAATCGGTGTATTTGTTTACAAAGAAATCAAGTGGAAAGATGTGCTTTCCTTATTTGGTCAATCAGCGATCACTTCTTCGATTATTATGTTTATTATCGCCAATGCCGGGTTGTTCGGCTGGATTTTGAGCCGTGAAGGGATCCCGCAAAAAGTAGCAGCTTTCTTTACGGACATCTCCAGCAATGCCTTTGTTTTCTTACTTGTTATTAACGCGCTATTGCTGATTGTGGGAATGTTCTTTGAAACAGGTGCTTCCATTATTATCTTGGCACCACTGCTCACACCGGTTGCAGCACAATTTGGCATCGATCCGGTTCATTTCGGGATGATTATGATTGTGAACCTGGCTATGGGAATGTGTACACCGCCAGTCGGGGTCAATCTCTTTATATCCTGCCAGATTGCAGAGATTACACTGGAGGATATAACAAAGGCCATCTTGCCGTTTATCCTTGTTTTGATTGTCGACTTAATGATCATCAGCTACATTCCTCAAGTCACTATGTGGCTCCCGAACCTATTTAAATAAATCTTTTAAATTTCTACTACCCCTCAACAATTGTTGGGGGGTATAATAATATAAAATTATGAAAAAGGGAGAAAAACATATGAAATTTGCAGACAGAATGTCTTTATTAGGAACTGAGAATGCTTTTGAGGTTTTAGCGCAGGTAAAAAAATTGGAGGCTGAGGGTAGACAGATTGTCAGCTTTGCCATTGGCGAACCAGATTTTGACACCCCTGAAAATATCAAATCAAAGGGACAATGGGCAATCGATCACAATTACACTCACTATGCGCCGTCTGCTGGCATTATGGAATTGCGCGAAGCCGTAGCAAATCACGTTTCTAAGATGAACGGGATTACTGTAGGCCCAGAAAACGTCGTAATTACGCCGGGAGCCAAACCGATTATCTTCCATACCATTCTGTCATTGGTGAACCCCGGGGATGAAGTGATTTATCCCAATCCGGGATTTCCTATCTATGAATCCGTTGTCCGCTTCGTTGGAGGAAAAGCTATTCCTGTCGCCCTTCGTGAGCAGCGTGGGTTTTCCCTTGATCCAGTAGAACTAGAGGCGAAAATTACGGAGAAGACAAAACTGTTAATTATTAACTCACCACAAAATCCAACAGGGGGCATTATTGCAGAAAAGGATTTGCAAAAAATTGCAGAGCTTGCTGTAAAGCATGATTTATGGGTGTTATCCGATGAGATTTACTCGGAGTTAATTTATGAAGGGGAATTCAAAAGCATTTCATCCTTTCCAGGTATGAAAGAGAGAACAATTATCCTAAATGGCTTCTCCAAGACTTATGCAATGACCGGGTGGCGTATAGGATATGGTGTGATGTGCCAGCCATTGGCAGAAATAATGGCTCGATTGGTCACAAATAGTGATTCTTGTGTGGCGACTTTCACCCAATTGGCTGCAGTAGAAGCGTTAACGGGACCACAGACAGCGGTTCAGGAGATGGTACAGGAATTAAAACAGAGAAGGGATGTAATTGTAGACAGAATCAATCAAATCCCTGGATTCTCTTGCCTGAGTCCAAAAGGTGCCTTTTATGTTTATGCGAATGTCACGAAGGCATGCCAAATGTTAGGTCTCTCTTCATCTAAGGAGCTTCAACAGAAGCTGTTATTGGAAGGAAATGTAGCTGTACTACCACATACCTCCTTTGGCAGTCGCAATGAGGGGGAAACCGAGGAATATGTTCGCTTCTCTTTTGCGACATCCTTGGAAAACATTCATGAAGGTTTAGATCGAATTGCTCATGTAATGGAAACCGTAAAATTATCTTAAAAGTTGATATAATATAATAGGCTTGATATAATGTCACACGTGGGGAGCTGGGTGAACCTGGCTGAGAGGGAACTGTATTATGTGCCGACCCTTCACCTGATCTGGGTAATGCCAGCGTAGGGAGCGAGCGAATATGAACGGATATTCCTTTCGACCTTCCGTGACAATAGGGGCTGCCCGGTTTGGGTAGCCCTTTTATTTTTTTATGAATAAGGAGATGGGTCAAATGGCAAGTGTAAATGTTGCATTTCAGGTTTTGCCGAAGGTAGCTGATGGCAATACATATCAAGTGGTCGACAAAGCGATTGAGGTCGTAATAAACTCGGGTGTGCGGTATGAAGTAGGAGCGATGGAAACAGTCATGGAAGGTGAATTGGATGAGCTTTTGGAAATTGTAAAAAAAGCTCAAGAGGCTTGTCTTCAGGCCGGGGCAAGTGAAGTGATGACACATATGAAAATTCATTACAGGCCAGAAGGAGTTACTATGGATGAAAAACTGGCCAAATACAGATAAGTCCAGATTGCCAGGAAAAAGTGTGAAAAATTGGCTTTCTCTTGTTCTCCCTGGAACCTTACTAATTGTTTTACTAATTATCTGGGAGATTGCTGTACACATTACAGGCATCGAAAAGTGGCTTCTTCCGAGTCCAACTTTGATCCTTCAATCATTGTGGGAAACAAGGGAACTTATTTGGCATCATAGTTTGCAAACACTGTATGAAGCTTTATGGGGGCTGGGAATCGCGGTTTTGATCGGTGTATTATTAGCGGTCCTCATTGATCTATCACCCCGCATCCGACAGGCAGTTTACCCATTGCTTGTTGTTTCTCAAACGATTCCCATCATCGCAGTGGCACCCCTATTAATGATTTGGTTTGGCTATGGGATGACCACGAAAATTTTGGTCGTTGCCCTTGTTTGTTTTTTCCCGATAGCTGTTAATTTGGCAGACGGTTTTCGACTGGTTGATCAGGAAATGATTCGTTTGCTAGCATCCATGGGTGCTTCGAAAAGACAGATGTTTCGGATGGTTAAGCTTCCAGCTGCCCTTCCCTTCTTTTTTTCTGGAATGAGAATCGCGGGCACATATAGTGTCATGGGCGCTGTAATCGGTGAGTGGCTTGGGGCCAGTCGTGGGTTGGGAATATTTATGACTCGTTCCTCGCAATCCTTTTTAACAGATCGTGTTTTTGCTTCCATTCTTGTCATTATATTTTTAAGTTTAATTATATTTGGGTTCATCGAAGGAATGGCAAGGTGGCTTATGCCATGGCATCGTCGTTCAGATTTTAAGTAAAGGAGTCATTTCAAATGGTAAGATCGAAATTTATGATTTTCTGGGCTGGTGTGCTTTCGGCAGCATTGGTTTTATCTGCGTGTTCTTCCGGGCAAGAAGGAAAGGAACAAGGGTCTTCTGCAGAGGCAAAAGATCTACGGGATGTGACGGTCATGTTGGATTGGATGCCAAATACAAATCATACGGGGCTCTATGTTGCAAAGGATAAGGGATTTTACGAGGATCAAGGACTTACAGTGGAAATTATTCAGCCAGGTGAGGGGAGTACAGCAGATCAGCTGGTAGCAGCAGGTAAGGCCGATTTTGGTGTAAGCTATCAAGAGGCTGTTACACAGGCCAGGGCTACGGATATTCCTTTGGTGTCCATTGCAGCGGTTATTCAACACAATACTTCTGCTTTCGCCTCAAAGTCCGATGCGAACATTCGATCCCCTAAAGATTATGAAGGAAAACGATATGGCGGTTGGGGATCACCTGTCGAGGAAGCTGTTCTAAAGGCGGTAATGGATAAGGCTGGAGCGGACTTTTCTAAGGTGGAAAACATTACATTGGGTGCAACCGATTTCTTTGCGTCCATTGGCCGCGACGCTGATTTTGAATGGATTTATTACGGCTGGGACGGTGTTGAGGCAAAACGCCGGGGAATGGACCTAAACTTACAAATGCTGAAGGATCTGGATCCTGCACTCGATTATTATACACCTGTATTAGTGACAAATGAAAAACACCTAGAAGAGCAAAAAGATCTTGTTGAAAGATTCATTGCTGCTACAGCTAAAGGGTATGAATTTGCTATCCAAAATCATCAGGAAGCCGCAGATATCTTATTACAAAATGCACCGGAATTGAATCCAGAGCTTGTAAAAGCAAGCCAGGAATGGGTTAGTCAAAAATACCAGGAAGATGCGGCGCAATGGGGATTGCAGAAAAAAGAAGTTTGGGAACGTTATGCTAAGTGGATGCATGATCGAGAGCTTATTCCCAAAATGATTGAAGCTGATGAAGCATTTACTAATGAATTTTTGCCTAAGAAGGGATAAGTTATGCCTGTAAAGCTGCAGATCAGTGGATTGCAAAAATCTTTTGGGGACGGTAAGCAAAACAAGTTATTAGCTTTGGACCGAGTATCAATGAACATCCGGAAAAATGAGTTTGTTGGATTGATCGGTCCGAGTGGATCCGGGAAAAGCAGCCTTTTAGACATCCTTGCCGGGCTTTCTTTGCCTGATATCGGAGAGGTCTTAATGGACGGGAAATCCTTACTTGGGAGGAAAGGCGAGGTTAGTTACATGCCGCAAAGGGATGTCTTGTTTCCTTGGCGGACGATCCTGGACAATGTGACGATTCCACTGGAAATAGCGGGAATTCCCCGCAAGGAAGCACGGAAAGAAGCGATGGGTTTACTGCCTATATTCGGTTTAGAAAGCTTCGCAAAAAGTTATCCGCACATGTTATCCGGAGGAATGCGGCAAAGGGCATCCTTCCTGCGAACCTATTTGTGCAAAAAGGACATGATGTTGCTAGACGAACCATTTGGTAAGCTTGATGCGTTGACCCGGATGCAAATGCAGGAGTGGCTGTTGGACATCTGGCAGAAGGTTAAACCATCAGTGTTATTTATAACACATGATGTTGAGGAAGCCATTTTACTTTGTGATCGGATCTATGTTTTATCTGCCCGCCCTGGGCGGATTCGGGGTGAAGTTGAAGTGAATTTGCCTAGGCCACGGACTGGCACGATATCCACTAACGTCGATTTTATTCGATTAAAGGGAAAGTTGCTGGAAATGTTGAGAGAGGGGACTGCCTTTTAACAGGGACAGAAAATTTATACAGGCCTTGAATCGGACTGAAATTTCTGTTGGGTGCCCCTATTTCAGTCCGAATAACTCAGAATTCGGACTGAAACCTGCTAATACCTCCGAATTGAGTCTGAATAGACCCAAGGTTCGGCTTGGTATCTGTTGATTCCTCCCATCGGGTAGGTTGAAGGGCAACTTTATCCTGTTAAACTAACCCTTTTCCAGAGTTACAGTAGCTTCTACGCTAACCTCGACATTTCCTCGTAAGGCTTTGGAAATCATGCAGGCGTGTTCGGCTCGTTCGGCGGCCTTTTGTGCTGTATCAATCTCTTGTTCGGTTGCCCCTTCTCCTAAAACAATGGTAGGGCGGTGAATGATTTTCTCGAAGTGAAGGCCACCCACTTCAGATACAACACCTTCCGATGCAAGGGTTAAACTGGTAACAACTAATTTTCTGTTGGCTAGGACGGATGCCAATGTAATCAGGTAACAGGTTGAAGCTGCGCCAATCAGCATATCTTCAGGGTTTGTTCCGACTCCTGGGCCGCCTAATTCAACTGGTACTGAAATCGTTGAACTTAGGTTACCAATCTCAATCGAACCACTGCCAAGCCGTCCTCCCGTCCAATTGGCCTTTAAATGAAAACTATGTTGAGTCATTAAAAACACCTGCTTTCTATTTAGAATATATAACCTTATTTCTCTCTTCCCAACCAAAAAACCTTTTTTAACAAAAAAACCAAGGTTCGGAAACCTTGGTTTTCTAAATTCGGCAAATATCGTCCGGACAGTCATCACAATCAATGGCTTTCTTTAAATAATCAAGGTCATGGATCGTAATATAGCCGTTCTCTACACTAATCACATCAATTTTCCGAAGTTCACTTAGCATTCGGTTTACACTCTCCCTTGGTGTACCGATGAACTTTGCAAGCTCTTGATTAGTTAAATATAAATCGATTAAAATTCCGTTAGAAACTTCTTTTCCATAACTGTTTGTCATGCGGATCAAGGTGGAATATAGGGCACCATGTTTTCCGTGAAGAATTAAATCACGGAATTTAGATTGGTTGCGACGATATGCTGCGCCAATCCATTTCATAAATTCTAAGGCAAGTTTTCCATTTACTTTTAACAGATCTTCCAGCGCCGTACGTGAAATAACACCGACAGTACCTTCTTCCATTATTTCGCCGGTAGTTGTATATGTGGTTTCCGGTTGGAATAGGGCCAATTCACCGATTAACTCATTAGCTTGACAGATATAAAGTGTCAATTCCTTTCCATCTGCAGTTGTCTTACTAATCTTTACTTTTCCCGAATGTACAAAATATAGATTTTTGGCTGGCTCGCCATCCATGTACAGAATTGTATCCTTGGGATAATGCTGCAGGGTCGCTATTGAATGTAACTGTTCTTTTATTTCATCTGGTATTAGCTGTGTAAATGCTTTTTCAGAAAAATGTGTTTCCAAGGATAAAAACCTCCCTAATTTAGGATTGGAAACTCTATAGGAATAATTCCTGATCCTTAATTATATATCATACCCCTAAACTCTAATCAATGAACATTTCGTGTCATTTTTTCCTATTGCTGGTATTAGCCAAATAAAAAAGTTGATAAATAGGATTGAAACGCTAAAATAAAGAGAGTACTTGATGGTAGAAGTATGTCATATTATTAGGATAGAAAATACATAAATTTAGAAGTTGATTAAAAAATACGAGTAGGAGTTCATGATGACAGAAATAATCCATAGTATTCTTATTTGGTTAACGGATTTGGGCTATTTTGGAATTGCTCTTGGATTGATGATTGAAATAATTCCCAGTGAAATTGTACTAGCTTATGGAGGTTATATGGTTGCCGAGGGGAAGATCACCTTCATAGGCGCCGTGATTGCAGGAACGATCGGAGGAACAATTGCTCAATTGTTTCTTTATTGGTTGGGATATTACGGCGGTAGACCATTCCTGGAGAAGTATGGAAAATTTCTTTTGATTAAGAAAAAGCATATTGACGTATCTGAACTGTGGTTTAATAAATTTGGCCCGGGGGTTATTTTTACTGCCCGATTTGTTCCGGTTGTTAGACATGCCATTTCAATTCCGGCAGGAATAGCTAGAATGTCATTTCTAAAATTTACAATATATACAACACTTGCTATAATTCCTTGGTCCATCTTCTTTATCTACATCGGTCATCAACTAGGGAACAATTGGGAAAAATTTAATGACATTGCTAAACCGTATATTCAACCCGTTATTGCGGTAGCCATAATTATCTTGGTTATCTATCTGGGATATAGTTTATTGAAGAAAAGAAAAGCAGCGTAGAATTTAGCTTGGTTTCGAACCATTCATTGATTAATGGAAGATTAAATTCTATAATAGTAATGTTATATTTTTATGGGAATGGATGAAACAGATAAATAGAAAGAAGGAATATTAGGTAATGGGGAGAATCCAGATCGAAGATATTATTCGTGCCAATTTAGTGCTTAAGGATGTAGTGAACAAAACCCCTTTGCAGAAAAATGAGGTTTTGTCCAAGCGATATGATTGCAACGTCTATTTAAAACGAGAAGACCTTCAAATTGTTCGGTCGTTTAAGATTAGAGGGGCCTATAATACGATTCATAGCCTTAAAGATGAGGAGCAACAAAGGGGTGTAGTTTGTGCTAGCGCAGGTAACCATGCTCAGGGTGTTGCCTATTCTTGTAATGCTTTAGGTATTCAAGGGAAGATATTTATGCCTTCTACTTCACCTAGGCAAAAAATTTCTCAAGTTCGGTTTTTTGGCGGTCCCTTTGTCGAAGTCATCTTGACGGGTGACACGTTTGATGATTCCTTCCATTCAGCTATGGCCTATTGTATGGAACATGATATGGTGTTTATTCATCCATTTGACGACCCGAGGACCATCGCTGGTCAAGGAACTGTGGGTATGGAAATTATAAATGAAATTGAGGTTAGCCCAGATTTCGTTTTTGCAACTATCGGCGGAGGCGGTTTGGCAGCTGGAGTGGGAACTTATATTAAAAGTATTAGCCCAACGACCCAGATGGTTGGCGTAGAACCTGAAGGTGCCGCAGGGATGAAAAAATCCATTGAGATGAATGATGTTTTCACCCTGCAAGAAATTGACAAGTTCGTCGATGGTGCAGCTGTTCAACAGGTTGGGGCACTTACTTTAGAGATTTGCAAAGAAATTTTGGACGATATCGTGGTTGTTCCGGAAGGAAAGGTTTGCACAACCATCCTTGAACTTTACAATGAGAATGCCATTGTGGTTGAGCCCGCTGGAGCGTTATCAATTGCTGCCCTTGACTTCTACAGGGAAGAAATCAGAGGAAAAAATGTCGTTTGTGTGGTAAGCGGCGGAAATAATGATATCGGGAGAATGCAGGAGATTAAGGAGCGCTCCCTGATTTATGAAGGACTGAAGCATTATTTCATCATTAATTTCCCTCAACGAGCAGGTGCCTTACGTGAATTCCTTGATGGAGTGCTAGGCCCCAATGATGATATTACGCGGTTTGAATATACAAAGAAAAATAACAAGGATGACGGACCAGCTCTTGTGGGGATTGAACTGAAAAATCCAGAGGATTACGAGCCGCTAATCGAACGGATGAAAAAGAAGGGTTTCCCGCATACGGAGATTAATAAGGATAAGAATCTGTTTAATTTGTTAATTTAATGAAAAAGGGTACCCTAAAGGTACCCTTTTTCATTATTCTACGACCGTTTCCAGCTCTTCCACTCGTTTTTCCACATATTTTGTATCCTTATGAGCAAAATAGGTTTCGGCTTTTTCTACGACCACTGCTGTATTATACTCGGGAATTCCTGCATATTTCTCATAAACACCTTTCGGTATGACGACATTTCCTTCCGGCCAGTACAATTCAATATTTCCAGGGCGTATATTTTCCCACTTGGCCCGGCCATGGAAGGTGCCGTATTGGTTATATACGACGATCGCATCGCCGTTCTTAATTTCCAGAGTAGCTGCATCTTCGGGGTGGATCAGGACATCATAACGGTCCGCATTATTAAATGGGTCCTTGCTGCTGTAGATCATCGAGTTGAACTGTTTTCCACGCCGTGTCGTCACGTAAAAATGTCCTTCCGGTTTGCGAAGCTCGGGAATTTCAATCGGAATTAAATTAGCCCTTCCATCCTCTGTAGGACAAATTCCATCCTCGCAAAGCCAGGCATTTCCCCATTGAAAAACATCCCCCCTATTTTTCAAGTGTTGAATTCCGTCATAATTAAGGGCAGTCTTAGCAATTTCCTGACGGATTTCTGCGGCATTTGCAAACTGAATAAGTTCTTTTCGCTCAGGGTAAACTCTTGAAGCGAGATCAATGAAAATTTCCCACTCCGCACGTGCCTCTTCCACCCGCGGTCCTTTAATTTCTGGGCTGAAGTAAACCATCCTTTCTGTGCTCGTTGATGTTCCGCCGCCTGGTTGTTCATAGCGCGTCATCGCTGGAAGGATGATGACCTCTTCTTTGGCATCCAGGAGTGACGATGTATTGAAGATAATATCCTGGTGAACACGCAGTTCCACGCTTTCTAGGCAGGTTTGCACAAAGGCGGGATCAGGCATTGTTTCCACAAAGTTTCCGCCACTCGTATACAAAACTTTTGTTTTCCTCTCATGGTCCTCTGGAAGAAGTGCATTTTCCAGGGATACCCCAATGATATCGCCTTGCCATTTGGGAAGTTCGAATTTCCATACCCGTTCAATATGTTTGATATGTCCAGTAGTAAATTCACCTCCGGGTAAACTGAATGGATCCGCTCCCATTTCCCCAGAGCCTTGGACCCCAGAATGTCCACGTATCGGCATCACTCCACAATGGGCCCGGCCGACAAAACCGCGCAAAATGGCCAAGTTGGCAACCTGTGACACGTTATCTGTTCCAAATCGATGTTGGGTAAGCCCCATGCTCCATACAAATACGCCAGCCTTTGCGGCCGCAAGTAATTCCGCGCATTCGCGCATTCGTTCCTGGCTAACCCCTGATGAGCTCTCAAGCAATTCCCATCGTTGTCCAGCAATATGGGCTTTCAGGCTATTAAACCCATTAGCATGCTCCTTGACAAACTTCCAATCGATTGCGGAGCCTGGAGATTTTTCTTCCATCGCCAGCCAATGCTTAATGATACCGTTTATAAAGGCGATATCGCCGCCGATATTCACCTGGTAGACATCATCGACTAATTTGGTGCCAAACAGGGCACTATCAGGAATCGAAGGGACCCAGTAGTTTTCCATAGCGGGTTCACGATAAGGGTTAATCATAATAATTTTCGTTCCAGCTTTTTTTGCAGCGTATAGATATTTTGTAGAAACTGGTTGATTATTTGCTACAACTGAGCCCCAGAAGACGAGTACATCCGTGCCAATCCAATCTTTATAGTTGCAGCTGGAGGCACCGATCCCAAGCGAACGTTTTAATGCTGTTTTACTTGGGGAATGGCAAATTCGCGAAGCATTGTCAATGTTATTGGTTCCGAGGAATCGCGCTACCTTTGCTGCAGTATAATAAACTTCGTTAGTTATTCCACGAGCTGTTAAATAAAAGGTCAGTTGTTTTGGATCAATCTGGCGAATTTTATCAGCTATTCTCCTCATTGCTTCTTCCCAACTAAGTCTGGTAAATTTCTTTTCCCCCGGTTTTCGGGAAAGTGGATAAGGGATTCTTCCTAGTTTTCTCAGCTGGGTACTGTCCAGTTTTCTCAGTTTGTCGATATCCTCTAGCCAAGTAGGATTAATAGCTGGCATCGTGTTGAGCCGTAAAACGTTCAGCCGTGTGGTGCAAAGATGAGGCCCTTTAAGGGTTTGATCAGATAGTCCGGAAACTCCTAAGGCACATCCGTCACATACCCCTTGGCTTAGAATTCGCCAAGCATACGACAAATTATCGCGATTTTCGTAGATTACTTTCATCGTATCGCGAATATGATGTGGCTTTACCTTTCCTAAACCCATGGGCATCGTACTCACCCATAAGGAAGGATCGGGTCTCATATTCAATGAAATCGGTCCAGTGTGTTTTGTCTTTCCCATTCGCTCACCCCAAAATTGTCATTAATAATAGATAAATATGGTTGAATTTCTGCCTGATATTATGAATAATGATATCATTGATAGTATTTTTTTTCTTCTCTTTTGTTCTACTCTATTATAAATATCTATGAAAAAGAAGGCATATTACATGCGTATAACCCATAAAAGAAAAAGAATTGGCCGAAAATTGTACAAGCTTCATCCTGATTTTGATCACGTAGATTCGGAACAGATTCATGCCCTAATTTCTGAACGAAAACGTGCAGAGGAAGAGCTTTGGCAAAGCAACCAGACGCTTACCGCTTTAATTCAAGCATCACCATTAGCTATCGTATCATTTGATCATGATGGCATTGTGAAGACTTGGAATAAAGCAGCAGAACGGATTTTTGGATGGGAAGAGAGTGAAGTAATTGGGTACCCGATCCCCATCTTTATGGAAGAAAAAGATGACGAGTTTTATAATATCCTAGGTTTAATGCTACAAGGGAGGGCATTGACTGATGTTGAGCTTCGCCGGCGTAGGAAAGATGGATCCATCATTGATATTAGTCTGTCGATCACATTGCTTTATGATTCCAAAGGGGATATCAATGGAGGAATGGGGATATTTACGGATATTACAGAACGCAAACAGGCCGAAGAAATGATTAAATATATGGCTTATCATGATTCCTTAACACAACTGCCAAACCGAAATCTGTTTAATGAACGTCTGAAGCAGGCCTTGGCGGATGCTGAACGGAATAAAACTAATGTTGCTGTATTATTTATTGATCTGGATCGTTTCAAGGTGATTAACGATTCCTTGGGACATGCATTTGGGGATTTGCTACTGAAGAGTGTAAGTCGTCGTTTACAAGGTTGCCTTCGGGATCACGATACGATTGCCAGACAAGGTGGGGACGAGTTCACCGTGATCCTTCATGATTGCACCGAAGAATCAGCAAAAAATGTTGCCGAAAGGATGATCAACGAGCTGGCCAATCCGTTTGTTCTTAACAATCATGAAGTCACGATTTCTCCAAGCATCGGGATCAGTCTATATCCAAGCGATGGAACCAATCCGGATACACTGATTCGCAATGCGGATAGAGCCATGTATCAAGCGAAAGATCATGGAAAAAACAATTATCAGTTTTATGAAAAGGATATGGAAGCACAGTATACGAAGCGGCTTAAACTTGAAAACGATTTGCGGAAGGCGCTTGCCCGTAAAGAATTTGTGCTTTATTATCAGCCACAAGTTGATATTCATAGTCATGAGGTCATTGGAGTGGAAGCTTTGATTCGTTGGAATCATCCGGAGAATGGTTTTATTTCTCCGGCAGAGTTTATCCCACTAGCGGAAGAAACGGGTCTTATCGTTCCCATTGGAGAATGGGTCCTGTATACAGCCTGCTTGCAAAACAAGGCTTGGCAAGATGCAGGGTACACACCGATGCGGATGTCTGTCAACCTTTCCGCAAGGCAATTCAGGCAAACCGATATTGACGTGTTAGTTGACCGAGTATTGAAGGAGACAGGATTGGACCCGAAATATTTGGATTTGGAAATAACGGAAAACATGAGCATGTTTGATGTGGACATGACTACAGAAACCCTGCAAAAACTGAAGCGGTTAGGCGTCAACATATCGATCGATGATTTTGGTACAGGGTATTCCTCTTTAAATTATTTGAAAAGATTCCCGATAGATTCGTTAAAAATTGATCAGTCGTTTGTCCATGATATCCATAGCGACACAGATGATGCAGCGATCGTAAAGGCGATTCTGGCAATGGCCCACAGCCTAGATCTTAAAGTTGTGGCTGAAGGGGTGGAAACCGAAAGGCAGTTAAGCTTTTTAAAAGAGCAAAAATGTGACCAGGCCCAAGGCTATTTTTTTAACCGTCCGCTTTCACCCGAACATCTTGAGTCTATGTTGACAAAACAGGGTGCTGAAGTATAAGAAAACCGGGCATAGCCCGGTTTACCTGTTTACGATCTTACATTTTCCATGCCAGTTGACGCCCACCGATGAGGTGATAATGCAGGTGGAAAACAGTTTGTTGTCCTTCCTTGCCAGTGTTGGTGATGACGCGAAACCCGGATTCATCCACTCCCAATTGCTTGGCAATCTTTTGCAGGGATAAATGCAAGTGACCGATTAATTCCTTATCGTCATCCTGAATGTCTAGCAAAGAGCTGATGTGCTTTTTGGGGATCGTTAGCACATGGATAGGTGCCACCGGGTTAATATCATGAAAAGCATAGACATGGTCATCTTCATACACTTTTTTGGAAGGAATTTCTCCGTTTATGATTTTGCAAAAAAGACAATCCATTTTTTCCACTTCCCTTACTAAGTTTATTGCTTTAACCTATTATAAACCCTATATTACCAGAATGTGGGGAAATCACAAATGGAAGGGGAATAATTTTGAAAATCGGCTATCGGATATTCAAAACTGCATTGGGGGCCCCTGCTGCGATTTTTATCGCCCAATTGTTAAATCTTGAATATTTTGTATCAGCAGGGATTCTTACAATACTAAGCATTCAGGCAACACGGAAAAAATCGATCAAAAGTGTTCTAGATCGTCTCTTTTCTTGTTTTATCGGTTTAATTATTGGCTATTTCTTATTTGAATGGATTGGTTATGCTGCCCATACAATGGCCTTATTGCTGCTTATTTATATCCCAATTTTGGTCCGTTTGAAGATTCAGGATGGATTTGTTACAGGAGTTGTTATCATTCTTCACTTATACCTTGTTAAAGGCATTTCCCTTCCTTTTATCATCAATGAGCTGCAGTTGATGGGAGTTGGACTTGGGACCGGTTTGGTGATGAATTTGTATATGCCTAATATTGATAAGAAGTTAAACGAACTCCATCAGAGGATTGAACAAAACTTTGCCAAAATATTAAAAGAGTTTGCGATTTATCTACGGAATGGAGAAAGCACTTGGGATGGTAAGGAATGGATTGAAACCGAAGACCTGCTAAAGCAGGCTAAAAATATGGCGATTCAAAAGGGAGAGAACTTACTGCTTCGTTCTAAAGATGATGACTATATCTATTTTGAAATGAGAGAAAAGCAGTTTTATTTGCTAGAAAGCATGCTACCGAAAATATCTTCTTTAAATCAGGATATCCCACATGCAAAGCAGATGGCGGATTTTGTTGAAAAGCTGAGTAATCATATCCACCCGGGGAATACTGCTCATATCTTTTTGGCGGAGTTGGGGCAGTTGCGTGAGGAGTTAAGAAGAGTTGAGCTTCCAGTCACCTATGAAGAATTTGAGGCAAGGTCATCATTGTTCTATGTAATCAATGAATTTGAAAGATATCTATATATTAAGCAAGAGTTTTTTTCGACGAGTCGAGACAAGTCTGACCAACCATCTGAACAACAAGTTCAGCGTGCAGGGACATAAGGGAGGAAATTTCTTACAGGATATAGAAGTATATATGAAACACGGGGAAGGGGGAGTTCTTTTGTGGCAGAAATTCAAAAAGATCTTTTAGGAATGGATATCACGTCCCTTGCAGGGGCTTATCAACAAAAGCAAGTATCACCTGTTGAGGTAACTCAAGCACTTCTGACAAGAATTCATGAACTTAATCCTAAACTGAATGCCTTTGTAACCTTATTGGAAGATGAGGCTATGGAAAATGCGAAGCTTGCCGAGGAGGAAATTAGCAAGGGGCATTGGAAGGGGCCACTTCATGGGGTTCCCATCGGATTAAAGGATTTAATTTATACAGCTGGCGTTCGAACAACAATGGGATCGGAAATCTATAAGGATTTCGTCCCTGATTATAATGCAACCGTAGTGGAGAAACTCAAGCAGAATGGGGCAAATATTATTGGGAAACTGAATACCCATGAATTTGCTTATGGTCCAACCGGCGATATTTCTTGTTTTGGACCTGTCCATAATCCATATGATCTGGAAAGGATGACCGGGGGGTCAAGCAGCGGGTCTGGCGCGGCGGTTGCTGCTGGTCTCTGCTTTGGGGCACTTGGAACAGATACAGGAGGTTCTGTTCGGATTCCTTCTTCGGCATGTGGGATTGTTGGGATGAAAACGTCATTTGGTCGGGTGAGCAAATACGGGGTTTTTCCTTTAGCCTATAGTTTGGACACTGTTGGGCCGATGACCCGTACGGTGCGCGATAATGCCATGATGTTAACAACCATGGCAGGCTATGATTTATCTGATCCCTATTCTGTTGAACGAGGTGGGGAGGATTTTACGCGAGATTTAGGTAAAGGAATTAAGGGAACGGTTTTAGGGGTTCCAACAACCTACTTTTATGAAAGTCTGGATGATGAAGTAAGAAGGCAGGTGGAAAAGGCAATTCAGCAGTTCAAGGAGCTGGGAGCGGAAATTCGTGAAGTGGATATTGATTTATCACAGTTGGCCTGGGGACAGCTGATGACGATTCGCAGTGAGGCATATGCCGTCCATGTGGAGCATATGCGGGAACAAGCAGATCGATTCCACCCCGATGTGCGAATGCGTCTGGTAGCTAGCAAGGAAACAATGGGCTGGGAATATGTAAAAGCACAGGAGATACGCCGGCAAGTAGTACAGTCTTTCAACAAGGCGTTTAAAAAGGTAGAGGCCTTAATTGCTCCAACCTTGGCAGTGCTGCCTCCAAAGATTGGCCAAAGAGAAGTGGAGTTACACGGTCTGAAGGAACACGTCTATTCTGCCCTACTGAGGTTGAATGGACCAGCGAATTTTTCCGGGCTGCCTAGCATTTCTATGCCATGTGGATTTTCACAGTCGGGATTGCCTATTGGAATGCAGTTGATTGGGAAGCACTTCAGCGAGGCCAATCTGTACCGAATTGCGGAGGCATTTGAGCAGGCTGAGTCAATATCTACCCTGAAATGGGATGTTGAATAAGGCTCGATCATGGAATAAGGGGAAAGATTTCCCCTTATTTTTTTCGGTTTCGGTTATACTCCTTCATTGTTTTCATCATGGCCAGTAGTAGGATGAGAAAAATAATGCCAATCCAGGCAAGGGTTTCTAATATAAATTGCATCAAATCAATCCCTTATTAGGCTAACTTAAAGGCAATATATTCCACTATTCGAGAATTATGTCAATATATGCGATTCATTGGTTGTTCCTTCAGATCGACGAACATGGCATCAGGAGCCGTGGGCAGGTGACTTCCACCTTTTGGCTCGACAGTAACCGCAATGTTTTGAATTTGGGTAACGTTAGGTGGTTGTACATATAATAAACCCATCCCGTTTCGCCATTGCATTAGACCCCCATTAGACCGTTCTCGGTTATATACGATCCACACTTGATAATCCTTTTCTGAAATTGGCTGAATCCCATTAACTAATAGCAATAGCTCATTGGATTCCGGATTGACCCATACATACCCTTTTACATTGCGATGTTCTTTGGGCTTCACCTGGTATTGGACCGTTTTCGGATCCATCACAAAAGCCATTTCCTTCTTCATTTCCTCCTTTGGAGAAATGAACAGACCTTTTATCATTATTCCGGATATTAGCAAAAGAAATAGTGCTGCTGCCGTAAAGGCAATTTTTTTTGAATGCAAGGAGTAAAACTTTGATCGAAGAAGAAATTTTGTCTTCAGTTTCCTTTTTAGCGCAGGGGGAGGCAAAGTATTTGACAGTGAAGGCAGGTTTTGCTGCCATTCAGCGATCCTTCCTTGACAAGACGGGCAAATAGAAAAATGTTGTTCTAGGTTTTCTTTATCTCTTATTTGTGTATATCCAAGTAAATAGTCTATGATTTCTTGTTCCCCTATAGGGCAGGGCTTATTATTCATGCTTTTGCACCCCCTTGGAAGATTCAATCCATCCTAAATGATTCAACTGTTTTCGTAAATTATTCAAGCCGTAACGAATGAGCGATTTTACTGTTCCGAGTGGGCGGTTCATTGTTTCCGAGAGCTCTTTTTGTGTCTGTGCTTTATAATAGGCTCCGATTAAAGCGGATTGTTGATCCTTGGGGATTTGCCTAATCGCCTTTCTGATTACTTCACTTTCCATATTGGCTAGTACCTTCTCCTCTGTTGATAGAGTACTTTGCTGCCGATCCAGTGAGTACTGAGCCACATCAATCGGATCCCATGCATGCCTAGAATGTTTCCGAATCCGGTCCAAACAACGGCTCTTTGTGCGAACCGCCAACCAGGATTCTAAGCTCCCACGCCCTGGATCATATTGATCGATTTTCTTTAAAATTTCTAAAACCACATCATGACTAATATCTTCTGCCTCCATTGGATCCCCTAACATCTTCAGGGCAATGTGGTAAATGAACGGGACATATCTCTCGTAAAATTGATCAAATGCAGAAGCAGATCCCTGTTTAAGTCCTTCAAGAATTTTCTCTACCTCACAAGGCAGTATTGACAAGGTACTCACCTCCATAAGCGTGAAATCTTACTATACTTTTATCAAATTTTAAAAAGAATGAAAACCCTTTTAAAAAAAACGGGAAAAATTTAAAAAAACATAAATCCAAATCTAGATCCCTTTCGTAACCAAAGTAAAACGAAAAGAAAGGGGTTTATTCATGTCGATCATTAAATCTAAGTCCGTTCATCTTCTTATCACTTTTATGTTGTTAGGGCTTTTTATCATGCCAACAACGAAAGCAGCGGGGGGAGTTTTGTTATTTTCGCCTTATACCGATATTTCGGTGACACCTGGTGAATCTATTCATTATTCAATTGATGTAATCAATAACAGCAGTTCTGTTCAGGACCTTGAGTTGACGGTTGAAGGGCTTTCTAAGCAATGGAAGCATGAGCTGACAGCAGGCGGATGGAAAATCCAACGAATTGCCGTGAAACCGGACGATTCACAGACTGTTTCTTTGGATGTGGATGTGCCCCTTGAGGTAGAAAAAGGAACCTATAATTTTCATCTGATTGCACCAGGTGTAACATCCTTACCATTTACGGTACACATCACAGAAGAGGGAACGTATAAAACAGAGTTTACAAGTGAACAGCCGAATATGGAGGGGCCATCCACCGGGACGTTTAATTTTGAAACCACGATTCGCAACCGAACAGTGGAGAATCAGCTATATTCGTTAACTGCGGATGCTCCAAAGGGTTGGGACATTCAGTTCAAAGTGGATAATAAGCGAATTACCTCTGTCAACGTGGAAGCAAATACAACAAAGGATGTGGATGTAGAAATCATTCCCCCAGAAAACGTGAAAGCAGGATCTTATAAAATCCCTTTGAAAGCAGCCACCAATTCCACCTCAGCGAAAACAGAACTAGAGGTGGTAATTACGGGCACGTACGATATTAAGTTAAGTACTCCAACCGGTTTGCTAAGTACTGATGTAACGGCTGGGGATGAAAGAAAACTACAAATTGAGGTCACTAATACGGGATCCGCCAACTTGCGGGATGTTGAATTAAAATCAGAGGCACCTGTGAATTGGGAAGTCACTTTCGAACCGAAAAAAATTGATGCTATCGAAGCAGGGAAATCGGCAGAAGTGACGGCGACGATTAAGGCAGATCATCAGGCAATTGCCGGTGACTACGTGGTGAACATGACCGCAGAAACAGCTGAAGCCAGTTCAGACGCAGGGTTTCGGGTTGCAGTGAAAACATCCTTGCTTTGGGGGTGGGTCGGAATCTTGATTATCTTGGGTGTGATCGGGGGCATGTACTATGTATTCAAAAAGTATGGAAGGAGATAGATCATGCTGGATCCAATCATTGAGCTTCAGGATTTGACGAAAAAATATGATCAGTTTATCGCTGTTAATCGGCTATCCCTAACGATTAAAAAAGGCGAAGTATTTGGATTACTTGGACCGAATGGGGCTGGGAAGTCCACTACCATTTTGATGATGCTAGGTTTGAGTGAACCAACGTCAGGAAGTGTCCGAGTCTGTGGAATCAATTCAACAAGACAACCTATATTAGTAAAACAAAAGGTAGGTTATCTGCCTGATGATGTGGGGTTTTATGAAGATCTTACCGGATTAGAAAATTTAGTTTACACAGGAGAATTGAATCAGCTTACAAAAGAAGAGGCAGCACGTCGGGCAAAGGAACTATTAGCAAGGGTTGGGTTGTCTGATGCAGCAAATAAAAAAGCTGGGGCTTATTCTCGTGGAATGAGGCAAAGGCTTGGGCTAGCCGATGTGTTAATTAAACAACCTCAAGTGATAATCCTTGATGAACCTACACTGGGGATCGATCCTGCGGGAGTAAAGGAACTGCTGCAACTTATCCAGCGATTAAGCAAGGATGAGGGGATTACAGTGTTATTATCCTCCCACCACTTGCACCAGGTTCAGCAAATTTGTGACCGTGTAGGGATTTTTGTACAGGGAAAATTGCTTGCACAAGGGAATGTTGCATCTCTCTCCAGACAACTATTTGCGGAGGATTTGCTGGTTCTTGAAGTGGGTGTGAAACAGCCAACACCTTATTTAAGTGAAGAGTTAATACAAATGGATGGTGTTACAAGTGTAAGGCAGGATAATCATTTGCTGTATATCAGCTGCTCTCGAGATCTTACTGGAGAGATTGCTGAAAAGATTGTAGCAAGTGGAGCTGGTTTAATCCATTTAAATCAAAAACAATACGGTTTAGACGAAATCTATCATCGGTATTTTGAAAGGGGGGAGGTTAAGTGAAAGCAGAATTCGCAAGCCCCTTTTGGGTTATGGTACGCAAGGAAGTGGCAGACCATATGCGTAGTTGGCGTTACAATCTATTGCTTTTATTAATCGGGTTAACTTGTATTGGTTCCCTTTACACTGCGATGATGAGCATCCGCGAGGCTGTTCCCAAGGACGAGACACTAAACGCTTTTCTATTTCTGAAGCTTTTTACTGTTTCAGATGGTACCCTTCCTCCGTTTATCACTTTTATCGGGTTTTTAGGGCCGCTTCTAGGGATATCATTAGGGTTTGATGCAATTAATTCGGAGAGGAACAAAGGGACCTTAAGTCGTGTAATGGCCCAACCAATTCATCGGGATTTTTTAATTGGAGCCAAATTTGTGGCGGCCTTGATTGTCATTAGTATGATGTTTTTATCACTAGGATTTTTGGTCATGGGGCTTGGACTTTTAGCTATCGGGATTCCACCGAGCCCTGAGGAATTTCTGAGAATGCTGCTATTCTTGTTGCTAAGTATCGTTTATGTTGGGTTTTGGTTAAGTTTGGCAATCTTATTCTCAATTAAATTTCGTCAGTCGGCGACATCGGCCCTTTCAAGTCTTTCCATTTGGCTTTTCTTCAGTGTGTTCTTTACGATGCTTATTCAACTCATTGCCAATGCTACAGCTCCAACCAATGCGTTGAACCCAAACGATCTATTGAAGCACCAACAATTCATTCAGTTTATCATGAGGATCTCACCTAGTCAGCTGTTTAGTGAGGCCACAACAACGTTACTAACCCCAACGGTAAGAAGCCTGGGGCCTCTTACCATGGAGCAGGTATATGGGGCGATTCCAAGCCCTTTGCCACTAGGTCAAAGTATGCTGTTGATCTGGCCGCAGATAACTGGGATGATTGCTGCGACTTTAGTCTGTTTCGCCATCTCGTATGTCTATTTTATGAGGCAGGAAATTCGTTCAAGGTAAGAAAAGCTTCTATTGAAGCCTATTAAAAGAGGAGTCTTCCGTTCCTATGCGAAAAAAAAAAAAGACCCTGTCGGGTCTAAACTCTCAACGCTAAACGATTGAATTCCTTTAGCTAATTAGTATTATAGACGATTCATCAGGAAATAGCACCAGAAATAATTTCCCAAAAGACAAATTTGCCACCAATTATACTGTCTTTTTCTTTTTCACTCTCCCAATCCCCTATATGATATAATATTTACAAAAATAACAATTTTGTTTTGGGTGTGGAGGGGAAGAATATGCAAGTAGCTGTTGCTTCAAAACCGGTAACCGAGCCAACGGTTTACCGGATTTTGTTTGCTATTAGTTTTGTTCATTTATTAAATGATGCGATGCAGTCAGTAATCCCAGCTATTTTTCCCATTTTGGAAAAATCGATGAATTTGTCTTTCGTGGAACTTGGTTGGATTTACTTTACTTTGAATATGACATCTTCTGTTATGCAACCAGTAGTCGGCTGGTACACTGATAAACGGAGTACACCATACATGCTGCCTCTAGGTATGTCCTTGTCGTTGGTAGGGATGATTGGCCTAGCATTTGCAAGTAATTTAGCCTATGTGATATTATGCGTTGTATTTATTGGGTTAGGTTCTGCAGCATTCCACCCCGAGGGATCTCGCGTAGCCTATATGGCCGCGGGAAACCGAAGAGGTTTGGCCCAATCCATCTATCAGGTTGGCGGAAACACCGGTCAATCGTTGGCCCCGATCATGACAGCGCTGATTTTTGTTCCATTAGGGCAATTTGGCGTAATTTGGTTCACAGCAGTAGCGGGCCTGGCTGTAATCGTGTTACTGTTTGTTTCTGCTTGGTATAGTCAAAAGCTCGTTTATTTTCCCCGGAAAAGCAAAAATGTTACGGAGAGAAAAATAGATTCAGCGAAAAAGAAACAGGTCACTACAGCGATTATTCTCCTTGTTCTGATCGTGTTCGGACGTTCTTGGTTTGCAACAGGTATTTCGAACTACTATCAATTTTACTTAATCGAACACTATGGTTTATCGATCGAAGGAGCTCAATACTATATCTTTGCCTTTTTATTGGCAGGGGTTGCGGGCACATTCTTTGGCGGGCCATTGGCGGACCGCTTTGGGAGACGAAATTTAATTATGTTTTCCATGCTTGGCTCAGCACCGTTAGCCCTCTTGCTGCCACACGTGGACTTGTTTTGGATATACCCGATATTTTTTGTGATGGGTTTTATTCTTTTATCCAGCTTTTCCGTTAGTGTCGTTTATGCTCAAGAGTTAATGCCTGGAAATATCGGTATGGTTTCCGGATTGATCGTGGGGCTGGGGTTTGGTTTAGGGGCCATCGGATCTGTTTTCCTTGGCAAGATGGCGGATGATTTTGGTTTATACTTTACGATGATTTTTTGTAGTTTATTGCCTTTATTAGGCCTTGTTACATTGTTTTTACCTTCCGATCAGAAACTAAAGCAGTGGCAAGCTGAGGGATAATCTATTTCCAAAATTAGCCGTAGCCGAAGGATTTCGCTATAATAAATTTGTACATGTGAGAAGAGGTGGTACCATGAGTGGAATACTAGGCTATATGGGAAAAAGAAATGCCATTCCTATTTTATTAGAAGGCTTAGAACAGTTGAGCTATCGCGGATATGACTCTGCGGGGATTGCCGTTTTTTCAGAAGAGAAGGAGCTGCAAATTCGAAAAGCTGTAGGAAGGATTAACCAGCTTCGTAATTTTTTGCTGCATGAGCCTGTGAA